>BNJU01002034.1_pt1 | contig 745775 bp, 904 predicted proteins | sample 8539281 | NCBI WGS metagenome assembly BNJU01 (sample SAMD00202456, study PRJDB9452) | human saliva metagenome | isolation source: human saliva | place: Japan
CCGGCGTATGGAAGAAAAAGCCTGCTTTTTCTTTTGTAGCTTGCTGTATACAGTATTGTTATCGGACGTAGCGCAGTTTGGTAGCGCGCCCTTGGGGTGGAAGAGGTCGCCGAGTTCAAACTGTGGTCGTCCGACCATTTATAACAAAGACCGCTTAGGCAGCCCTTGTTTTCATCACTTCATGCGGCCTCTTTCTTTGCGGTGAGTTCGCCAGCAGCGTTCATTTTCCGCTTACGCCGACATGTCCCTTTACCCAGTGAAAAGCTAACCTTGTGTTCATTATACAGTCGGTGTGTTCGATCCATAGATCTCGGCTTTAAAGCCCTCGGTGCCATCGGCTTTTTCCAGCCGCGTTTTCCAGCTGTAAATCCATGTCGTGCCGTTCTTAGGGTATTGGCCGTCGGTAAACAGGGCGATTTTTGACGGCTGTTTCGAAGCGAGAGCGCGGCATAGCCGCGCGCATTTCCATGCGGTTATTCGTCGTCGCAGTGTGAGCCTTCGGCCAGTTCAGTGATTTTTCCTGTTGCTGTCTCGCGGATAACACATGCCCAGCCGCTGGGCCCCATCGGGTTTTTCAGGCAGGAACCGTCTGTAGATGATGTAGTCGGCATCCGAAGGGCGGAAGCAGATTTTTCCACACGGGAGACGCTCGTCTTTTTATACAGCGTATCTTCTGTATCGTTGAGCCATGGCAAAGCATCGCGTGCGCTCATAAAAACCTTTGAACCTGCGCCGTCAAAAGCCTTCGACTTGTGCACGCGTCCCAAGAGGTGAAGAGTCGTGATCGCCCCTGCTTACAGCGTAAATTTTCTTTGCCATGTTTTCAATGCTCCTTTTGCTTTATGATTAAAGAGTATACGAGATGTGCCTTCTTTTCATGAGCCTATTGATCAACTGGATAAAACCTGTAGGGAAATCGGAAAATGAGTTGAAAAATTTTCCTTTCGATAGTAAACTAAAACACATTCGTATGGTTTTTGCGCGATGAAGGATGCTTTCGGCAAGGAGGTGCGCGGTGATTCGGATATTGGAAGGGATCGGCGCGTTTGTCCTGCGGCGGTCTCGCAGAGATGGGGACGCTTTGTCCTTCTCTACGGCGCGACGTTCCGTGCGCGGAAACAGAAGGTGCGCATTCGTCATATCTGGCGCAGATGTCGCATCCGGTGTGGATTCATTGCTCATCGTTGCGCTGACGCGCTTCACGGCGCTGTCGCGACACCCAGACAGCGGACGCCTCTGATACGCTTCGGCGCCCAGGGGACGGTTGGCGGTGTCATAGCGATTGCGATTGGACGCGAGCTCGGCCCTGTGCTCGTCGGCGTTGTCTGTGCTGGGCGCGTGGGCTCTGCCATCACGGCAGAGATTGCGACGATGAAGGTGACGGAGCAGATCGATGCTCCGTGTCATGGCGGTGAATCCGGTCGGCTATCTCATTGTACCGCGCATGCTTGCCTGTGGCGATCGTCGTGCCAACTCACTGATTTTTGGCGATGTCATCGGTGCTCGGCGCGCTGGCTGATCGCGGTCTGCTCAGGCATCACGACGTCATTCGTTTTAGATTCCATTCATCGTCTCGTCGCGCTGACTTTACGGGCGTGCGCTCAGGATCTTTTGGCAATGTCATCGCCGTCCTCGGCTGTCATACATGGCTGAATTGTCCGGATGGTGCGGAGGGGTCGGAAAGGCGACGACGAAGACGGTCGTGACGAGCATCATTGCCATCTTTGCACTGAACGCACTTCTTACGTTCTTTCCCTTTACTAACAGAGGAATTTTATGACTAAAGATAGGCATGCCCTCGAAAAATCGGATGATAGTAGATGCGGGATATCAACTGAAATTAGGATGGAGAGACCATCGCCATCATCGGTGGGTCAGCCCGGAAAGAGCACGCTCTTGCGCCTTCTCATCAGGGCTCATCAAACCGACGGAAGGCAAATTATCTGACGCGTGATATATTGCCCATAGGAATGAAGCGCTCGATAAGGTTCGCCTGCAGGCGGGCATGCTCAATACTCTTGCACCTTGACTCGATGACGGTCGGCGAAAACGTCGCCTTTGGGGCTCGTCGAACACTACGAAGAAATCAAAGGCGGAGATACGCGCCATCGTGCAGGAAAAATTAAAGCAGGTCGGGCTGCCGGACGTTTGCAGACCTGATGCCAAATGAACTGTCAGGTGGCATGAAAAGCGTGTGGGACTGCGCGACGCCATTGCTTTGTGAGCCGTCAATTCTCTTTTACGATGGAACCTAGCTCAGAACCGAGCCCCTGACGAGCGGCGAAGATCGACGATCCTTCGTACGAGATGCAGGACGGACACTGCATGTGACGAACATCGTACGTTTACGCTGGCATGCGCCTGCCCGCATCGCTAACCGCATCGCGATGATCTGCGAGGTGCGAACTTCGCGCATCGCCTTTGCCTGTCGATGTCTTTCAGAAGCTGCGGACTCCGCGCATGTTTCCGCCCCTGCTTGCGCGCAGTGTATCATGAGAGGGAAAGAAGGATCTGTGGAGTTAAGAGCAAAGGTTTACCGTGCTGCATCGTGCTGCTGCGGTTGCGGTGCTCCTTTCAGTGCCCCTGGCGGCAGCAAGGATATCATACAGGCTTTCGAACGCAGGGCGTCACAGCACAGCGGTGCGGCTGTCAGCCCCGCCGCGCCTACCACGAAAACAGATGCCGGCGTTACGGCACGCTGCGATAAGAACAATGAAGATTCCGCGCGGTTCCCTGTCACAATTCTGGCCTCAGACGGTGCCGCGGTGAGGCGGCGTGAACATCATGCGCGGCGACGGACAGCAGGCACGTATCGAAGTGATGGCGATCACCTCATCGGCGAGGGAGGGCGCAGAGTCTCGACACGCTCATGGCGAAATGCTTCATGATAAGCTTGAGCAGACGGCAGTCGTTTCCAAAATCCATTCACGATACTGGCATGATCCCGAATTTCAAAAGGATACTCATTCCGATGGCGGCAGACGAGAGCATACGACCGCACATGTGAACGGGCTTTCGTCGCCACTCTTTGGACCGACCGCCGTGGAGAACCGGCGCAACTTGAACGACAGCATGCGCAACCCAAACGCAGCCATGGCAGTGGGCTGAACAGCATCGATGTCATGCCGATGCTGGCGATGGCTGGTCTCCAGCGACGGTGGGCGCAGACCCAGCAGACGGCGGAGTGTCATGCGGCTGACGCTCGCAAACACTGCGCAGAGGCAAGTGCGGTCGGCCAGTGCATATTGCGAGACGCTTCGACAGGCTCGGTCGGCTGATCAGAGACAGGGCGCGCAGCGAAAGAGACGATTCATAACGCGCGCGAGATCTCTGATCGCGCGAAAAAGGCGATGGGGAAGTTTCGCGCGCATCGCCAGGAAAACCCTCGGCGGATATCACAGCGGCGGAGTGCACAGGACTGGCGGTGGCAAACCGTCAGTCGATATCGAAGGAAGATGGACCTTTCGCGGCTCGCAGATGATGCGATCGGCGATGGCACCAACGGCAATCTTCAAGTCGGCGTTGGCATGCGAAAGCTTACCGGGCGCGCTGGTCTCGTGCGACGTCGGCGTTGGAGTGATGCTGACGCAAGCGATAAGCTTCGCATTTTCGGCGGACGTCTACGACCGCGGATGATGCACGGCCTGGCGTGTCAGGCTGCCTAGCAGGGAAACAGCACACGGCTTGGCCGATGGGACAAGCTCGATCGCGATGACATGGTGCTGCACCGCCGTGTCGTGTGGTATTCATCAGACATTTTGAAGAAATAACCGCGATAATGTTAGCAATAAAATGAAGTGAGTTATACAAGCCGCACTTTCGTAGTTGGAAATAGATTGATCGCGCGTGGTGCTGATTCCTTTTGGGGATTCATCTTGCACGTGTATTCCGGAGAAAACGCTTATAAAAGGCTGGCAGCTGTCGTCACCGCGAGCCTTCTTTCTTCGGCATCGTTCACTTCGCATGCCGCACAGGGTCTCCCTGACCCAAACGAGACCATTCGCATGGCGCTGGAGAATAATCGAACCATTCACCGCATTGACCGGGGTTGATTGGCAAAGCGGGCAGTTGAGCGCCCGCCGCACGCTCGGTCCGACACCGATGGCAGGCCGCTGCGGTGTATGTCGGCGGAGATACCTATAAAAGCAGGACGTGACGGCGCACAGTGGAGCAATACGACAGATCGGCATGCCGCTTTTTAATGAGTCGGCGCGCGGGCAGTGCAGGCGCGTTATGGGCCGAAGACGCCGATCTGACGCTGGAGTCAACGGCAGTTATCCGCGAGCAGGCGACGGCGCGACTACTTTTCGCGCTTCAGGCGAGAAAACCTCGTCAATGTTCAGCAGGAATCCGTTCATATACTGAATGAGCATCTGGGCAATGTTAATGGCCAGTATCACGGGTACCGTTGCAAAGAACGATGTTCTTTCCTGCGGTACAGCTCGCCAAACGGCCAGCAGTCACCGTCACGGCGCAGAACACCACAATATCGCCGTTGCGACGCTCAATCAATCTCATCGGCTGACAGATACCGAGTTGATATTCGCGATCGCTGAAGTATGAGAAATATGACCTTCAGCTTGGCAACTGGCACGGAATATGCGTTGTCAACCGTCCGATGGACGGTGCGCGAATATACGGTCAGCAGGCGGAAGCCGCGAAAGACGGCACATGTGGGATACTATCCAGTCGTAAACGCCGCAGCCGAGTCGACTGCAGACGACCATCCCTTTGGCGACGACTATCAGGATCAGTGGCAGGTCGGCGTCAATGCTTCCCGCGGAATCTCTTTCGATAACGGTGTTGGTCACGCAGCGTGTCAACCGCGCCCGGCGCGGCGGTGTCTGCGGCAAAGGAAGCAAAGCATCAGACGGATGAGCATCTCGCCTCGAAGCGTCCGCACGGCTTTTCCCCTCACTGCAGGCGGCGGAAAAAGAACATCAAGACGACGAAGGTCGCTGTTATCGCAGTGCCGAGGAAGAACTGGCAAGACTGCACAGGCCTCGCCATTCGGCGTGCCGGATCAAACTCGATGTCGCTGGAGCGCAGGAAAGCGACATCAGCGCGCACGAACCACGCATCGCGCTTTATGAATACAATATGCTAAAGGCGCAGCTCGGACCGGTGCGATGGGTATTCCTGCCGATATCGACGTCGGAAGCGTCGATGTTGGAAAACGACGGGCAGTCTCGCACCATCAGGCACGCGTGCAGCAAGGCTGAATGACAATGTGCCTCGACGCTGCAGGTGAACCAACCAGGCCCATAAATAGAAAGCAGGACGAAGTTGCCAGCAGCGCTGAAGGCTGACAAGGCGAAACATCCGAAGAAGCGAAGAAAGCTGTCCGTTCACACTGCCTTCAAAGGATCTTCGAGCCGCACCAAGAATCTCTAAGTTCTCACTCGACAAATTCGAAGGAAAGAAAAATGCTCGAGAAATCGGATGTGGTAAGAGCAGGCACGTCGAGCGGAGGCAGCGAAGAAATGTAAAGCAATATGGCGAACTCAGCTTCCAGGATAGGAACAGCCGACCGCATATCGGTCGGCTGCTTTTCGCACCGGATTTCGCTACGAAGCAGCATCACAGGATGGAAGGAGTGACCCGCTGCGATCAAGACAGCGAACAACTCCCCGCCGCGCACATTCTCGAAGGGGAGAATATCTTCGTTATGGATGTCAGCCGCGCCTATGCGCAAGACATCTCGCCCGCCGTATATCCTCACTCTTGAATCTCATGCCGATCGGGCCTGTGATGACGATCAGCTTTCTGCGGTAGGTAACACTTCTACCGCAGGTCGAAGTTGATTTTATCTATACGGAGTCCCACCGGCCGAGCCACCTCGCAGGATTATTTGAACTCGAGTTTTACGGCACATTGTCAGCTGCTCGCCATAAGTAAAGCGATGACGGCATTGACCGCCACAGGGCGCCCGCGCACTTTTTGACTTTGAGGGAGGTCGCCTGTGGGAGTGGAAAGTCGTTGAGATCATGGAGTGGCCGGCGCGCACGTCTATTCTGTCTTTCATATCTGCTGGGCGCGCAGGCGGGCTTTACTATCACCACGGCATTCCGAAATACGACACGAAGGAAAAAGGTTTTCGTGTATTCAAGCACCGTCTCCTGCGGAGAGCATGGAAAAGCTTCTTCTGATTTGATGATGAGTTCTTTTGTCCCGCACTCGCGCCACGGCTGGAAAGAGCATAAGGAAAGATATCTTTCAAAATACCTGAACTCACGATTCTGGCTGAGGCAGAAGCGCCTGCAGGTCCTTATCATCTGCATAAATCTCGATTAGAAAGACAGCTAATCACAGGGCGTGCCGAGTATGATCCGCGGACGTTAGTGTGAGTATGGTCGTGACGAAGCAGGCAGGATCAAACACGCATATCTGCAACTACTATCCGGACGACGATCCGGCGAAAGTCTCGACCCGTCCGCGAAGCGTCGCGCACTCTCTCTCTGCCAACTGGCTGAACCATGACGTCTACTTCAGGAAACGCCGTACGAACTTCGATGCATGACGAGCAACACCGAGCGCGATTGACCTGCCGGTCTTGCTTCAGCGGTCTTTCATGGGAAATTGTTAATCTTTATCTCGCAAATGGCGGAGAGATTATGCAGCAAATGCGAGGTGTTTCGCCGAGGTTCGGGAGAGGATGTCGCCTTTCTGTCGGTAGACATGAACAGCGAGGATTTCTGTGTAAGCAGTTACACTAAGAGGCATGGGTGGCAAATCTGACGCCGTGCAGTATTGTGCAAAGATGTCGGCAGCCTGCTGTGGCGGAAGAAACCATCACGGGCAGTGATACGAATAATGGGTGCGCCGACGACGCGCCAAAGCTATTACTAACAAGCAGGTCGCGCATCATGGCGTTGATAGCGAAGGCCTCACCGATCTCGGACGTCCTTGTCATTCGGGACGCCTCATCAATACGATTCCATCCGGGAGGAAGACGTCATGCAAAACGTCGCTGGAAGGACCGCTGCAAAGCAGGTTGCGATGGGTTTTATGGTTCGCGTGATTTGCCAATCACCAACATAGAGTGACGGCACGCACAGGTCAGGAAACATGAAGAACTGAGATGCTACTGCAGTATTCTCTCAACGATGAAGAAGATGATACATCTGCCATCTTGGCAGCTCTCTGCGACATGTGAGCGTACGAAGTTTTACCCGCGCATCATAGACTATGCCAACACCCATCAGGAAGAGACTGATCAGTCATTACACGAGCAAGTCGCTTCGGCATGTCGATAAAAGAAGCTCGATGCTACAAAGGCGAAGGCGAAGGGCAGAGGAAGAAGGTGAGTAGCTAGCGGGCAGATAGTGCAGACACGCATCGGATGCGCGAAGATGCGGCGATAAGAACGGATAAGCAAGGCAAGAAGGCAGGAAAGAGCAGGAAATCGCAGAGCCCTTCGTAAAGCGCAAAAGGAGCGGCATCGCTCGCGTGAAGGGAGCTTTTGCAAAGCTCTCTGCAGCGTGAGGCAGAAGAAGCGCTGCACAAAGCGGCGGATGAAGTGCGCGTTTTCTATGTCGGCAATGGCGTGCACCTGCGCGACCCATCGAATTTTCAACATACTCGCAAGCAAAACTCAGGCGTACTGTGGTGGTCTTCGCCGTGATAATGGGAAACATCGAGCGCTATCGCTTTGGAGTGGATGCAGAGATTGTCGCGCTGGCAAAGAAAGCGATGCGGGATACGGCTATAAGACGAAGTCGTCCTTGCAGGTCGGGCGAGGATATGCACGGCGGCAGCGCTCTGCCAGCATTGTCCGCGCATCAAGTCGCCTCGAATTTGCTGTCATCACGATCGCCGCGGTGAACGCGACTCATGAGACGATCGGCTCTGGCGCGTGGTTAGGCGCAGATCGCCATCTTCCGCATTGAGACGATCGGATGCGAAGCTGCACGAAGATTCGACTCCGGCATGACGTACGCAATCGCGTGCGCTGTCTGGCGATCCTGCGCCTCGGCCATGAAGTCGGCACGGGAACGGCTTGACTCGGATTGCGGGCAGACGCCCGTATCCATCGCAAGGGATATCCCTCTTTATCAGGCACTGGACACTCGACATGGTGGGTGCATATCCTTCTGATGCGAATGGTCGACACACCGCTCGGAAAATGAGCGCCCGGGCGACTTCGACGACGCCGCATGGCGGTATCGCCCTCCGGCTGTTAAGCCTGAAAGCCAAACATCCCCGGCGACGACGGCGATGGAGATGATGCGAGAGATCGTGACGCATGATCTTGGCCCGGTGCCAGCACGTCGCGCAGCTGAATGTCACCGAGGGCGATTATCGGCGCAGCAGCGCCTACCCCGGCAAGATCTGCGTCTCAGATACCCGCAGAGCCGCAGCTGTATGGGCGGCCGCGTCGCACGCATGGAAGGTACTAGCGGAGGATCAGGGATTCCGCCGCCACAGAGAAGAATTGGCACAGTGAGAAGTTAGAGAGGAAATGTCATGCGCATCGTCGTCGTTGGTGTGGAAAGCTCGGCCACAGCATTGCCGAAAATGCTGTCAAACGAAGACTTTGACGTCGTCGTCATCGACCGTGACGAGACGCAGCTGAAAGCGGCGAAGAACACGCTCGACGTCCTCACCATTGCAGCAAATGGCGCTAGCCCCATCACGATGAACGACCCGGACGTCAGGATGTTGATATTTTACTGCGGTTACGGCGACCGATGAAGTCAACATGGTCGCCTGCATCCTGCAAAGCAGCACGGCATCTCGCTCGATAGGTCGCGGCGCATCCGCGATCTCGAGTTTTATGGCGAGGCAAAGGAGCATCTGAAGGAAAAACTTCGATATTGACGTCATGTTGAACCCTCGAATTCATCACTACGAATGAAATCAACCGCATCCTCGCGATGCCAGCGGCGCTCGACGTCGAAGACGTGCAATACGGCAAGATTCCGCCTTTTTGATACCAAGGTGCACCGTCATTCGCCGCTCGTGAACATCCCGTTTAAAAGACATCAAACGCCGAAGGCGTTTCGCAGGTATGATCCGCGACCACCGCATGATCATCCCGCACGGCGATGACTGCCCCGTCGCATGACAACGCCTTATTTTATCGGCGGATTCCTGAGGAATTGAGAACCAGCAAGAATTTTCGTGCAGCGCGATGAGGGAAGTCCCACCGTCATCATCATCGGTGCAGGGCGTGCGGGGCGCGCCCCAGCTCCTGCGTTTGAAAAGCAGGGCGTTCACGTCAAGGTCATCGACATGATCAGACCGCCGCCGCCTCGGTGGCAGAGAAACCAACGGACGGTATTGCGATTTGCGGCGATCGGTATGGATATTGACCTCTTTGCCGAGAGGGCATCAGCGAAGCTGATGTCATCGTCCGCCTGACGGAGGACGATAAGCTCAATCTCATGCTCGTACTCCCGCGGCATATGTCCGGCACAGATTCGTACTGTCGTTCGCGTCTGCGAAACCGAACATGCGTCGAACTCATGGAAAAGTCGGCGTCGATATCGCGCTCTGCGCGCCTCTTTTCCGCAAGTGAGGCCCCTGTTTGCCAGACGCGTACTCGCTTCCGTCTGCCTGAGGGGGCTAAGGCGGAAAGCGATCTGTCACCGCAGGGGGCGCACCCATCTGCCGGTCAGCGCTGATGACGCAACTTCCTAAAGAATGTGCTGTCTGCGCCTACGCGAGGCAGCGGGCGAGGATTCCAAACGTCAGACGACCCCTGCAGCCAGGCGACCGACGATCCTCTTTTCGTGCAGACGGAAGTTTGCCCGCAAGGTCGCGCCGCATTTCGGGTAGCATGAAGTGACGCTTTTGCTCAACAGGTACGCATCATGGCATCTTTTGCTCTTTTCTTCGCCTCTTCGGGCAGACACTATGGTAGCGGCATGGCGTGTGCTCGCCTTGATACGCTTTATTCGCTCAATGTCAGAGGCATGGATGTTTGTTGCCGTCTGCGGCGGCTTTTTCTCACCGCTGCGTTTTTATCCGCCTCGCCCGCAGAGCGCGTCGGCCGATGCGCGCGGAAGGGAGCGCCTTCAGGAGTTGATCCTTCCGTGCTCGGCGTCTCCGGCATGCCGCCCCATACTTTTCAGGATGGCAGGTCTTTCCGCTGCGTGCAGCGGTGGGAACATTGACGACGACGGGACTTTCGAACATCGGATACCGCTGGCGGCGGATTCGTCTCCCTTCCTCTGGCACCGTTCCTGCGGAGTTGGCTGGGCCCATCTTCATCCTCGTTCTCGTCACGGCTTTGCCGCAGGTTTCGCGTGTGGCTTACGCTACCGCACGTCAGAGCATCTCACTCAGCCCCGTCTGGAACAAGATGCGTCAGGCAGGGCAGCACGGCTCTGTGCCCATCTAGCTTTGACGGTGCTTTCGTCTGCGGCATTTCTCGCGGGTCTTACTCCCTTTCAGGCGGTCATCTGGGCGATGACAACGATCTCATCGGGCGGTGCCTATACGACTGCCTTTATGACGCGCGACAGCCTGCCGCTCGAAGCAGCCGCTGTCCATGTTGCTCGCGGCGCTGAATCTTCTCACGCTTTGGCGTGCCTTCATGCAAGGTAATTTTTGCATTCCTTTGCGAAAAAGGAACTCCGCCTTTTTCTCCTTATCTTTCTCCTGTCCCTCTGCCTCCTCACGGTAAATCTCTGGACGACTGGCGCTTATTCCTTTTTCATGCGCTGCGCTATGGCGTCTTTCATGCCGCGTCCTTTTGACGACGACGGGCTTTGCTTCGGCTCGATGGGAAAACTTTCCGCCGTTTCTAAGCTGCTTCTTCTGCTTCCGCTTTACCGGCGGTTCGATAGCTTCGGCAGGCGGCGGCATTAAGATCCTCCGACCGCTCGTCCTGTTTCGTCTCTAGTGCGCCCGAGGTGCGCCGTACGCTTCACCCGCATATGGTTGTTTCCATCAGCGTCGATGGAAGACCCGTCTCTGACAAAGATCGTCGGGCGCATCCGTTCCTTTTTCTATTTTTATGTGATGACTGCTTTTTGCTGAGTGCACTCGTCATCACGCTATCGGGGACTGACCCTCATGCCGTCCATGGGGTCATGCGGCAGCCGCCTTGACAAGTACGGGGGCGATAAGCTCCCTTTTCGGCAGCTGATTTCGCTGCTGTTCCCATCTGGCTGGAAGTTCTTTTTAACTCTGTCATGGTTCTCGCCGCATTGAGATCTTTTCTGCTCTGATATTGGTTGACGGTCTTTTGCGTCGTCGTCAGACGCTCAGAAGAGCGCGATGATACCATCGATCGTGGTATCATGCAAGCAGGGATAAAACGCACAGAAAAGGTGAAGAGAGGAGCGCTCATCAATCGGAAGGTCATTTGCTTTTGTTTTGGGAAAGCTTGTCTTTGCGGAGGCGGCAACGCTTCGTCCCATTCTTTCTGCCGTCCCTACTCGGGTGCGGTGCGGCAGGGGCGTTCTTTTTCGGTTTTCTTAGCACTTTTCGTCGGTGCCCTTCTGCAGCATGAGGGAGCGATAAGTCCTGAGCCGCTTTCAGCGCGAGGATCGCCATCACGGCGTTTGGATGTGCGCTTGCGATAGTATTGGCATGCTGCCCCTATGTTTTCGGCGGGTATCTCGGATTGCTCGACGGCATTTTTGAAAGCATCTCTGGTTCACGGGGGACGGAGCAACGGTCAGACGCTGGAGAATCTCCCGGAAAGCCTTTTGCTTTGGCGTATGATGACGCATTGCTCGGTGGGCTATGGCATCATCGTCATCTCTCATCGCGCTCATTCCAGAATCTGAACAAAGCAGACAGAATATGTGCGACGCCGAAACGACAGGCGCAACACGCGAGCGTCTTCTTCCCACGTTCGCGCAATGCGGCAAAGCGTCCCTCTTGCTATCTGACATCGTCTTTTACGGGAGCGGCGTTTCGTCTATCGGGCATGTGGGCTTTCCTCGATGCAGCGACACACGCGATGAGCACGATCGGTGCGGGCGGCTTTTCAACGTATGATACGAGCGCTGCGCATTTTGCAAGCCCCTGCCTCGGAAGCGCTCGATGACCTTTTTCATGATTCTCGCCGGCGGAAATTTTGCGCTTACTATCGCGTCATGCGGAAAGGACCGCGCGTCCTCTGGCAAAAATACAGAGTTTCGCTGGTATCTTTCCATTCTTTGCATTGCAGGCATTTCTCGTCACCAGCGAATCTGGTCTTTGCGTGGATGCAGTTGCTTGAGGCACCGCTACGCTTCGTTTCAGGTCGGCCTGCTCGACGACAGGTTTGTCTCGGCGAACTTTGACATGGCTGGATTTTCCAAAGGCATTCTCCTGCTGATGGTGAGCGGCGGTTGTGCGGGCGGCTGCAGGCGGCATAGCTGCGACGCGCATCGTCACCTTCGTCAAGCATGCCTGCGCTGTCATCCACCGAAGCTAAGTCCGCGAAGTGTCGTCGAGGTGCGCATGAACGGTAAAGATCGGGCGCGGTACCATTGGTCATACGGAGATGTTTGCTTTCTGCGTCTATTCATCGCTCTTTTGCGCTTCCTATGCGTCGCAGCATATGCCCCTTGACGCGCTCACCATCAGCATCAGCGTACCGAAGCGTCGGCCCTGCGTTTGGCGTTGCAGGTGCGACAGACGTACGCGCTGCCGGACTTCATGAAGGCCGTCTTGAAATGCTGCTGGGCGACTGGAGTTACTGTTCTCGTTCTCTTTCACCGGATTTCAAAGCCAAGGCAGGAAATTGACAGTGAAAAGAACCCGTGTTAATCTTATTTTGAACATATGATTAATTATGAAAGGAGAGAAGATAAGTTTTTTGCTTCGCACGGTAGCGGTTTCTACAGGCAATCCTTACGATTACCTTGCCATCCTGTTGGCAGAAAGGTCGCGATTGTCGCGCCAGCTCGCTCTTCCTTGGGACGGCAATCCGCCGTACACGATTACGGCACTCAACTTACGGCTGGATTCTCGTGTCCATCTCTTTCTCTGGCGTGCGGATGTATCGGATGATGCGCCCGATACTGAAACATTTTCCGCGATACATTTTATGCTGTTTTCTACGGCATGATCGGCCCTCATCATTCTCTTTTATCTTTTCCGCGCGGACGTCCTTGTCAGCCGCATGACGCTGGCATTTCTCTTCTATGCACTTCTTCTATACGCCGTTCGCCATCTGTTTTTGAAGTTTTTGAAAAGAGCGGGCTTTGTTACGAGCCGATCATCATCATCGGCGCGGATATACGGCAGAGGCGCTGCTGCGCTTCTTTGAGGGGGATCTTGGCTATCGCTAAGGTTGTTGGGCTCATCGACGACGATCCCGTTTCCAAGCATCTGCGCAGATCGCTTCCTTCTCTATGGCGGTATGCAGGACGCGGAGAGATCATTCGCATATCGGGACATCCAGACGGTTATCATAGCGACGCCGGTGCGGCAAAAGAGCTCAACCCAGAAACTCATCAGCGAGATTGCGCGCCGTATGTGCGCCGTGTCTCCTTCAGCCCTGACCTCATCGGCACGCGATGGCGAAGCGCGGATCTCGACATTCTCTTTGGCAGAAAAGATCTCGATTTTGAGTGTCCGCAATAACCTAGTTGTCCGGCGGAACCGCTTCTAAAGCGCACCTTGACATCGTCGCGACGCTTTTGGGCGGCGTGCTCATCAGTCCCATCCTTCTTCATCGCGCTGCGCGTTGCCATCGACAACCGCGGAAGCGTTATCTTTGCCACATCGACGCATTGGACGAGACGGCAAGAGCTTTTTCATGCTATAAATTCCAGACGATGGTTCTGATGCGAAGCGCGGCTTTGAGGAATATATCGCGGAGAACCCGGCGGCGAAGAAAGAGTGGGAGGAGACATTCAGCTCGAGCATGATCCCCGCGTCACGAAGCTCGGTGCCTTTTGCGCCGCACGAGCCTTTGATGAACTTCCGCAGATCCTGAACGTCCTGAAGGGCGAGATGAGCCTTTGTCGGTCCGCGCCCTGTCGTGGCAAAGGAAATTGAAAAGTACGGCGAAAAACATCCGCGAATACTATATGGTTCGCCCGGGCATCACGGGCATGTGGCAGGCGAGCGGCAGAAGCGACACGACGTATGACGAGCGCGTCGAGATGGATACGTGGTATGTCCGCAATTGGAGCATCTGGATCGATCTCATGTATCTTTTCAAGACATTTAAGGCGGTTATCGAGCAGGGCGCATATTGATGTGCCGCTGAAAGTTTCTTGGAAAAATTTTTCAAAAAAAGGGCTTGCAAATATCATGCGTTCGTGTATAATAGCCATCGTTGACGGCAGATGCCGAAGACACAGGGGTATCGCCGTTGCAGGGCGCACGGGTCTCTGAATCCCGCATGCGTTGGTTCGAGTCCAGCTACCCCGCCATAGGAAATACTTGCACCGCTGAGCGGTGCTTTTTATTGTCTGCGCAGCTGGTTTATGCATCAAAAGGGGACATATCGCTGAAAGGCAATGTATGCCTCTTCTGCATGGTACGAGTCGGCGTAATTTTTTTGTTGAAAGGAATGTCCGCACATAGTATAATAAGTCGAATTTTGCGTTTGGAAGGGGAGCATTTGCTTTTAGTTCTTGACATCGGCAATACGAACATAGTCATGGGGGCTTATGAGGGAAAAAAGCTCATGAAACACTGGCGTTTTTCAACGGATCGTCAGAAAACGGGCGATGAGTACGGTACGCTCATCAACAATCTCTTTCGCTATCAGGGCATTCGCATGGCAGACATCCGCGCCATCATCATTTCGAGCGTCGTGCCGCCGCTCATCGTGCCGTTGGTCAAGATGTGCGAACGCTACTTTCATCTGCGTCCGCTCGTCGTAGGTCCTGGCATCCGCACAGGCATTCGTCTGCACTACGAGAACCCCCGCGCCATTGGTGCTGACCGCATCGTGAATGTGGTCGGAGCTGAGCAGTACGGCGGCCCTCTGATCGTCATTTCGACATCGGTACGGCGACGACCTTTGATGTCGTCGGCAGATGGCGACTTTTTGGGCGGTGTCATCGCGCCCGGCATTGGAACGAGTTCCGACGCACTTTTTCCAGCGCGCGCGCAGCTGCCGAGAATCGAGCTCGTCCCACCGAAGAGTATCATCTGCCACAATACCATTCAGGGCATGCAGGCGGGCATTATCTTTGGCTGCGTCGGGCAGATCGATGAGATTGTAAACGCATCAAGGCGGAGATCGGCGGCGATAAACCGGTCAAGGTCATTGCGACGGAGGCTCGCACGGATGATGATGCGCGAATCCTCGACGATTGAAAAGATCGATCATTTGACCTTAACCGACTTCGCGTGCTCTATGAGCGCAACGCCGAAGACCGCCGCGAAAGGCGCAGGGACGCCGAATGAACATCGGGAAATTCGCCTTGATGCGCCGGTGTCTCGCGCCTATGGCAGGTGTCACGGATACCGCCTATCGCGTTATTGCACATGACATGGGCTGCCCGCTTTGCCCTACGCAGAGATGGTCTCGGCACAGGGGATCCACTATCGTAATGAACGCACGCTCCGCTATGCTTCCTCTGAGCGCGATGAGCGGCCGCTCGCTGCAGATCTTTGCAAAAAGAACCCGTGATGGCGGCAGAAGCTGCTGCGATCATCGAAGCGCTCGGTACGGCAGATATTCTCGACTTCAACATGCCGTCTGCGCCAAAGATCGCAAAAACGGCGAAGGCTCGCACTGATGACCGACCCAGCGCGCGAAAAGATCTTGACGGCGATATGAAAGGTGGTCAAGATACTTTACCGTCAAGATGCGAAAGGGCTGGAACGATGCGCAGTCAACGGGTTGAATTGGCAAAGATAGCAGCAGCTGCAGGCGTCGATGCCATTGCTGTTCGCGGCAGGACGCGTGAACAGTTTTATGCAGGCAATGCTGACTATGACAGCTATCGCTGCGGTCAGAAGGCGGTGCGTTCATCGCAAACGGCGACATTCGCACGTTTGACGACCTCGACCGCATTCGCCGTGTGACGGGTGCCGATGGTGTGATGACGTTTGCCGCGCTGCCCAGGGGAATCCGAGGATCTTTCAGCGATTTGACCGCATTACTGGCGGACGGGTGAGCGCCCAGCGCCGCCGACGATGGCAGAGCTGCGAAAGTCATTCGCATCATCTCGATCTTCCCGCACCACAAGGGCGATCACATCGGTCCGCGCGAGATGCGAAAGCATGCGACATGGTATACGAGGGGAATCCCGCACGGTGCGCTCTGCGTGATAAGTTTAACACAGGCGACGACGTGCGAGGAATTTGCAGCCATCGTGCGCGAGCTCATGGTGGAAGCAGAAACTTTATAAAAATAAGAATCGCATTCAATACAAAGGTAGAAGATTCCTTGAAAGATAAGGAATAATCTGTTATTATCATGTCGTAGGGAAATTCCAGTACAGCAGAATTTTTGAAGGAAGGCGTAGAACGTGCATGTTTGGCATTACTCATAGGCACGCACGAAGATTTTTGCACCAGGGCTTTTGAAAGCCTGTGAGATGATCTGCGCGAGCAGGAAAACGTTCGCAGTCTCGCTTGCGCCAGGAGAGGATTCCGGTGAAGTTGCTGAGAAGTACAAGGCGGCAATGAAAGAACTTGACCGTGACGGCGTGCTCTTTTTGAATGATTTCTTCGGCGGCAGTCCGTACAATGCAGCGTGCCGCATCGTCATCGACCAAAGCGACTGCGGTATCGTTACGGGCGTCAATCTCCCTCGCTCATCGAGATGGTCAGCGCCCAGGCTGCCTGACGACGGTTCGAGCATAAAAGAACTGATGGAAAGGGCAGTGAAGCCGGCAAAAGGGGCTTCAGATGTTCGACGCATCCGGTCTTCACTATGGAAGATGACGATGAAGTCTGATGTGCTCCATACGAAAATTAAACTTGTCATTTACCATAAAGCCGAAGCATGCTGGTCTTGTATCAAGCATTTATCTATGCTATACTAGTCTCACGTAATGGATGGCGTGCTATCCATCGTGATGAGAGTTTGCAAGACTATGTTTAATCGGATATGTATACAGAGTGGATATCGAACTTTCGTGCGTTCTTGATGCGTGAAGGGAACGGCCGCAAGGTCTCTGCAGCCGCAATTTTCGTCTTTTTTGGCGTTTCTTTATTCAGGCAAACGGACGAAGATAATCTGATGTCTGAAGTCAGCGACACAGGCACGGAACATAAGTCGATCGACGCATTGAAACATCTTGCGGTCAAAGGGCAGAGCGGCAGATTGCTCGGTCGGAACTGAAAAATCCATTCTCTGAAAACGCACGATGTACGGGCGTCTGTAGTGCATGATGTAAATGCAGATGATTCGGATGGCAAAGCGGATGCGCAGAAAGCACCGCCTCGTGAGGCAGAAGCCGCAGAGAATAGGGCAGCGCCGCCTGCTGACCGCGAGTGGCAGCATCATCGGCATCGCCGGCAGCGGTAGGCGCAGTTGTCCCCGCACCGGCGCGTGAGGCGGTGTTGCTGCACGGCATTGTTCGCGGTGATAACGGAGCTCTGGCGCTTCTTTTCCGTCGGCAGCTCTTCAGCGCCGCTTGCGGTGGGCGAGTCGCTCGCGGGCGTGCGCGTCCTTAATATCGGCTTTGATACGGTCTCCGTCGATGGACAGACGGCTCGTCCATGCTGCATATTGTACCGTGATCGTTTTTATTTTTATGAAGTGTTTTTCTGGAGAGCCCGATCGTGATACAGCAATCGGAAAGCCGGGTAGTGAAAGATTTTGGGTGGTGTATGGCGAGATTGGCACTGCGTCGGCATTGCTTCTTGTTTGCCGCACTTTTTCTTTTTCTCAGCGGAGCGCGCAGATGCTGCACCAGTCTCGATGATCGGTTGCGGGAGCAGATGTACGAACCGTGATGCGTTCTCTCGCACGCGCATGGCAAATATGAGCCTGGTTTTTGATGATCTCAGTCGCTGGTACGGTATCGGTAATCTCGAGGATGAGCCGGAAAATATTCTTCGCTTTTGTGGCAGAGACAGAAGGTCTCACGCTTTCGCGCGAGGGCGACGTCTTTTTGCGACGACGGCGGCAAAGGGCAGATGCAATGCGGCAGATGTACGTCTATCCTGTCCGCCATGGCGACCCGGAGGAACTGGCACGTGTCGCGAATCTGGCACTCAATATGACGAATAAGCGTTATCGAATAACTGAGCATCATCATCCCAAGAGAAAACGCCGATGATGATGTTGAACTAGAAAGACAGAGAATAAAGGTGACGGAAAAATATCGCTTGTCATTAAGAACGGTGCTGAAAATTCCAATGACGTTGCGGAAGAACGCGTCCACTTTGATACGGCGACGAATCTCTGATCTTTTCTGGCACGCATCGGAGGCGCAGGCCGCGCAGATAGCTTTCTGAAATTGACAAGCCATCCAAACAGGTTTCCTTAGAGGCCAAGGTCGTCTCACTTACGGCTGATGCATCGAAGAATCTCGGTGTGCATGGGAATGGTCGACGCCCCGCAGATGCCAGATCAGCAACACGGTCGTATCGATCGAAATACTGGCGGTAGGGGATATGCGCGGGCGTGATTCGCTTGGTCGCGGCCGGAAGGGCTTCCGTTTGAGTTTTTATTACGAGGCGCGGCTCAATGCGCTGGTCACGGACGGTAAGGCGAAGATTCTCGCGCGTCCGAACATCACGACGATGCAGGGACGCGAGGCAGTCATCGTCATTGGCGGTGAGGTGCCTGTTCCAACGGAGACGACGACGAATGATGTGACGCGGACGACATATGATTACCATCAGACAGGTATCATCCTTTCGCTGTACGCCGCGCGTCAATGCCAATGGCGAGATTACGGCAAGTGTCGAAACAGAGGTATCAACGCCGTATTATGTCGATACGATGAAAGCTTTACTGTTTCAAGACCGACGGCGGTGACGCACGTCCGCTTGGCAGACGGCGAGACGATGGTCATCGGCGGGCTTATCGGCAGCGAGGAGTCCCGTTATATGCAGAAGATTCCATTTCTCAGTGACATCCCAATTCTGGGTATGTTTTTCAAAAATGTCTCACACAGCCATGAGGAGTCAGAAGTCACGATCTTCCCTGGCAGCACATGTCCTCGGCGATACTTGATCTCAGTGAGAGTTCATAGCAGAAGGCAACGCAGTGGAAATTTTTGAAAGCAGATGATGAAATGTCGATTAAGATTCTAATAGCAGACGATCACGCACTTTTTGCGGCAGGGGTCAAGCGCATCTTGAGCTTTGAAGATGACCTTGAAGTTGTCGGCGAAGCAGAAGACGGTCGAGAAGCACTGGCTCGTACGCTGATGTTCATCCAGATATCCTGCTCGATATTCGCATGCCGGGGCTGACGGGGATGGAGGTCACTGCCGTCTTTCGAAGCAAATTCTTCAACGCGCGTTATTGCGCTGACAATCGCACGACAGCGATAACTACGTTCTCGAGATGCTGAAGAACGGCGCACGGGGCTACTTGTTAAAGCGATGTCGAGCCGGAGATTCTCATCAAGACCATATACACGGTGCATGAAGGCGCGGCATGTATCTGTCAGCAGATCACCGAGCGTCTGTTCAGTTTGAAGGAGACAGATGATATCGAGCAGATCGCGGAAGATGGGAACGAGGGCGAAAAGAACGCATCACTGCGCGAGAGATGGATGTTCTCCAGTGTACTGCAAAGGGCTTTTTCCAATCAAGATATCGGCAAGGCACTCAACCTTTTCGGAAAAAGACGGTCAGAACCATTTGACGAGCATCTTCCATAAGCTCAAGGTCAATGATCGCACACAGGCGCTGATTCACGCCTTGAAAAATAAATTACTGACGATAGAATAAAAAGCCGGCAGTGAGCCGGATAGCGGGAACGAAGAATGAAAGCGGGCAGGGAAGCGACTGCCCTTTTTGCTGTGAAAAATATCCACAAAGTCGATGGGGTTATGTGGTATTCTTCTAGGAAATGCGCTATAATAGGGATGTTTTATGAATCGTATTCATGTTTTGTGCTTTGATAGAAAGATAGGAGCGTGTATGTTGTATCCGCTTCCACCGAGATCGAGGGCATGGTATGCGTCATCGCCGGCGGCGGCGCTGTGGCAGTGCGGAAAGCAGCGGACCTGCCGTTTGCGGTGCGTGCATCACGGTCATCGCGCCGAATGTCAGCTACGCGCCTCGTTGAAATGGAAGCGTGCGGTAAGGTTAACATCCTTCGTCGGGGATATCGACAGGGGAGATTTTTCAGATCTGCCGCGCTTGTCTCTTCTCGCAGCAGCCACTTCTGTGAATGCGCAGGCGCGAGAGAAGCAAGGGCGCTTGGTATCTTTTACGAACGATGCCGCATCTGATGACGGTGGAGATTTTGTCGTGCCTTCGCGCATCCGCCGCGGCAGCCTTCTTTCTTGCTGTTTCGACCGGTGGAGCAGAGCCGGCATTTCGCGCTTTCTTCGCCGTACATTGAAGATGAGTTTCTCATCCTTGCGCCCTCGATGGAGCGTCTCAAGGTACTGCGGCGGACGTCCAAAGCGGCAGTGCCGAAGAAAGCGCAAGCCGCCTTTTTGAAGAAGGCGCTGAATTATCGCGTACTTGAGCACGTGCGCGCAGGAGAGCTGAGGAAAGCGAAGAAGAGGTCAGAAATGCAACTAGGTGATTTTGGGGCTGAATCATAAGACAGCGCTAGTGGATGTCCGCGAGCGGTTTCTGTCAAAAACGCATGCGATTGAAGGAAGGGCTTGAATCTAAACGACTATGAGGGAATTCGTGAGGCGGTCGTCCCCTCGACCTGCAATCGAAAGCGAAATGTACGCCGTTGTCGACGATGCGAAGAAGACGTGGAGACAATGCGCGAATTTATCTTTGATCCACAGGAAATGAGGAGGATATCAGCGAGTACCTTTACACTTGGCGCCGATGAAGCCTGTATTCGGCATCCTCTTTCGCGTAGCGTCAAGTCTGGATTCTCTCGTCCTTGGTGAAGGGCAGATTCTCCGCAGGTAAAGGAGGCCTATGCGATAGCACGTGAGGCGAGTACGACGAGTCACCGTTTTTGAAACATCGCTCTTTCATCGTGCAATTAAGACGGGAAAGCGCGTTCGTACGGAGACGCGCATTGTTTATAATCTCGGTCTCTGTCAGCTGCGGCGGTCGAGCTGGTTCGCGCCAAACCCGGCAACCTCGGGGCGCGCGGCGCTCATTTTCGGCGCGGGAAAGATGGCGGAGCTTTACGGCGCAGCACCTGTAGCAGCGCGGCGTGAAACAGATTTCTCGTCGCCAATCGCCACTATCGACAAGGCAGAAAAGCTCGCCGAGGTTATCGGAGGTGAGGCGATCTGTTTGAAGGAGCGCTGCGCGTGCGAAAGATGTCGATGTCGTCGTGACCTCAACGGGGCGCCGCATTACGTGGTCAAGGCGTGGGAGACAAAGCGTCTGATGGCAAAGCGCAAGGGCAGGCAGATCTTTTTCATCGACATCGCCGTGCCGCGTGACGCTCGACCCGGATGTTGAGGAAACTCGCGGCGTCGCTCTACAACATCGACGCTCTGAAGCTGTCGTCGACAAGCATTGAAGAGCGCGCCAGAGGCAAGGCAGGCAGAGCATCGTGAAGAGGAGATCGCGGATATTCAAGATCGCTCAATACCTTTCTGCCCGCCCTCCTCACGGCACTGCTGTCGGATCGTTGCGAGAGGATTCGCGAGCGCGAGGTACACCGCGCAGCATCGAAGCTTCCCAACCTTACGAAACAGGAGCGGCGCCAGTCGATCATATGACGCGCATGATCGTCGAAAGATTCTCCGCATGCCGATGATGAAGCTGAACAGTCGGCGGGCACGGCGCGAAACCTTTTTACATGAAGGCGATGCGCCTCGCTATTCAAACTCGATACGATTGGGGAGGCTGCGACAAATGAAGAACGACACGATCATTATCGGTACGCGGGCGAGTAAACCTCGCGCTTTGGCAGGCAGAATACGTAGCGCCGTTTGGAAGAAAAATATCCGAGCTGAGCGTTGCTTTAAAGAAGATGACGACCATAGGCGATCAGATTCTCGATACCCCGCTCGCAAAGATCGGCGGCAAAGGTCTCTTTACAAAGCGAACTTGAAGACGCCATGCTAGAAGGTGAAGTTGACATCGCTGTTCATAGCTTAAAGGATATGCCGACAGAGGTGCCGTCGGGTCTCATCATCTCTGCGATTACGAAGCGCTTTGACCCGTGGAGACGCCATCGTCAGCCTCGAAGTACGAAGCGCTGGCTGATCTTCCGGAGGGAGCGAAGGTCGGTACGAGCAGCTCGCCGCAAAGCGCAGCTCTTGCACGAAAAAGGCCTGACCTCGATATTCACGACCTTCGCGGCAATGTCGGCACGCGCCAGATAAGCTGGAAAAGTGGAGAACTCGATGCTGTCATACTGGCTGTTGCAGGCCTTAAGCGCCTTGGCTTCGGCGATCGAATCACAGAGGTCATCGACCAAAGATCATGCTGCCCGCCGTCGGGCAGGGGCGCTGCCATTGAGACAAGAGAAGATGACAAGGCGGTAAGGGCGCGCATTGACTTTTGAACGACCCGTCAACCGTCACCGCCGCAAACGGCGGAGCGTGCGTTCTCCCGCGTACAAGGCGGCTGTCAGTGCCCTGTCGGCGTCTCATGCGACAGAGGTGAGTGCGGACTTGCGTGGAGCCGTCATTGCTCTCACCTCGATGGCATGCGGCTCTACCGAGCGGGTATCGATGGCGCGCGGAAGAGGCCGAACATCTCGGCACAAAGCTTGCCGAGAAACTGCTTGACGACGGCGGCCGCGCAATACTGGAAAGAAATCGGACTGGATGTTTAATAGAATGAGGGAATTATTTTGAACGATACAACAGGCAAAAGTCTTTCGTCGGAGCAGGTCCCGGTGATCATCGCCTGCTCACCATCAAGGCGGCGGAATGTCTTGCAGCGGCGGATACCGTCGTCATGACAGATTAGCCGACAGCCGCATTCTCGCGCATGCAAAGAGGGCGCAGGAATTCATCTACGTTGGCAAGGCATCGGCAAAAGCGACACGATGAAACAGGGCGATATCAATCAGCTCCTCGTAGATAAAGCGAAGGAGGGAAAGATTGTCGCGCCTGAAGGGCGGCGATCCTTTGTCTTTGGGCGCGGCGGTGAGGAGTGCATTGCTTCGAGAAGAACGGCATTTCTTTACGATTGTTCCTGCATCACGTCGGCGATTTCGTGCCGGCCTACGTGGGCATTCCCGTCACGCATCGTGCGGTTGCGACCTCTTTGCCGTCATCACGGGGCACGAAGACCCGACAAAGGCGGGAGAGCCAGATGAATTGGGCGGTCTTTCAGGACAGGCGTCGATACGCTCATCTTCCCTCATGGCATCGCGAATCTTCCGCATATCACAGCAAAGCTCATCGAAACGGTCGCGGCTGATACGCCGGCCGCCGTCATTCGCTGGGGGACAAAGCGCAGAGCAGGAGACACTTGTGACGATGTGGGAAATGCCGCCGAAGATGTCGTGCACGGCATCAAGCCGCCGGCTATTTTCCTTGTCGGCGATGTCGTCAATCTTCGCGAAAGCCCGCTGGTTTGACGATCCAAAGGCGCATCCACTCCTCGGCAAGCATATTCTCGTCACGCGCGCCCGCGCGCAGGCATCCGCACTCACGGAAAAGCTTGAAGCTCTTGGTGCGTGTGTCAAGGAGGTTCCTGCGATCGCCATCGAGCCGCCATCAGATGACTATGCGGCATTGATGCGGCGGTTGAAAAATCGACGGCTATCACTGGCTGATCTTCACGAGTGTAAATGGTGTACAGGCATTTTTCCGTCGCTTGGAAAAAGGCAGGAAAGCGATACACGAGCCCTCGGCTATGCGAAGATTGCGGCCATTGGCTCGGCGACGGCTGCAAAGCTCAAAGAATATGGTATCACCGCCGATATCCTTCCCAAGGCGTATCGTGCCGAAGGAATTCTCGAGGCGCTGAAGGGCAAACTTCCGCCGCATGCAAAAATTCTCCTGCCGCGCGCAGAGAAAGCACGCGCTGTCCTTCCCCGACAGCCTGCGTAAAAAAGGGCGCGGTCGTCGATGTCGTTCCGGCGTATCGAACCGTTACGCCCCGCTGGAAGACGAAGAACCAGCACTGAAAGAAGATCTTGCTGCGTGAGCGTTATGATTTTTGTGACCTTTACAAGCTCGTCAACCGTCAAGAATTTCTGCAAGATGCTCGGCGGTGCAGCGATTCTTTCGGGTGTCAAGACCGCAGCCATCGGTCCCTGTCACAGCGGAGACCAGGGAAAAGAGGGAATGAAAAGCCACGGTTATCGCCAAGACCCACACGATCGAAGGCTTGCTTCACGCGATTCTTCCACGCTGACCGCCTGAAGCAGCGAGATTAAAAAATAAATCGGAGCAAGAGGGCGGGAAAACCGCCTTTTCCACAAATATTAATCAAGAATACGGGCAGCCCGCAGAGATAGGAGTAGTAGTATGTTCACATAAAAACATCTCGTCCACGTCGTCTTCGCATCAGTCCCTGCCGTTCGGGATATGGTTCGTGAGACAACACTTTCCGTCAAGGATTTTCGTCCCATCCGATCTGTTGTGCCGGGCATAAATGTCAAGGAAGAAATCAAGAGCATGCCGGCGTGCTATCATCTTTCTGTCGATAAGGCCGTCGAGCTCGCCAAGGAAATCGCTGCGCCAGGGTATTCCTTCCGTCGAAATCTTCGGCCTTCCCGCGTACAAGGACGCAGACGGTTCTTCGGCTTGGGACAAAACGAGTCCTGTACAGCGTGCGATCGCTGCCATCAAAAAGGAAGTGCCGGAACTCGTCATTGTAGGTGATGTCTGCCCTCGTCAGTATACGACACATGGTCACTGCGGTCATTTGACCGATCACTACGTCGATAACGACAAGACGCTTGCGCTTCTTCAGAAAGTTGCCGTCAGCCAGGCGGAAGCCGGCACAGACATCGTCGCGCCGAGCGATATGATGGACGGCCGCGTCGCCGCTATTCGCGAAGCACTCGATGCACACAACTTCATTAATATGAGTATCGCGAGTTACGCCGTAAAATACGCTTCAGGGTATTACGGGCCTTTCCGTGATGCCGCTGACAGTGCACCGAGTTTCGGTGACCGCCGTCAGTATCAGATGGATCCTGCCAACCGTGAGGAAGCGCTTAAAGAAACTTTCCTCGATATAGAGGAGGGCGCCGATATCATCATGGTAAAGCCTGCGCTTGCCTATCTTGACATTGTCCGCGAGGTTCGCGATATGATTCATACGCCCGTTGCAACGTATAACGTTAGCGGCGAATACGCGATGGTCAAGGCGGCTGCGCTCAATGGCTGGATTGATGAGAAGCGCATCGTCCTCGAGACATTGACCAGCATGAGCGCGCCGGTGCCGATATCATCATTACCTATCATGCTATGGATGCGGCAAAGTGGCTGAAGCGCTGATGAATTATAAAGAATAATGGGATCGTCGTCTTCTAAAAAGATTTACCGTATTTTAAACAGTAAAGGAAGTTTTTATGCTGCATCTTGAAAAATCCCTCGCTGCCTTTAAAGAAGCGAAGACTTTGATGCCGGGCGGGGTCAACAGTCCGGTGCGCTCGTATTGGAATGTCGATTGCAACCCGCCGTTCATCGACCGTGCAAAAGGTGCCTACATCTATGACATCGATGATAATGCCCTACATCGACTATGTCGGCTCGTGGGGCCCGATGGTTGTCGGTCAGCGCATCCGCAGGTCGTGAAGGCTCTGCAGGAAGCGGTGACACGCGGCACGAGCTACGGCGCGCCAACCGTGCGTGAGTCGGAACTGGCAAAGCTCGTCATGCAGGTCTATCCTTCGATTGAAGTCATCCGCATGGTCAATTCCGGCACCGAAGCGACGATGAGTGCCATCCGTCTTGCACGCGGTTATACGGGACGCGAGAAATTCGTGAAGTTCATCGGCTGCTATCATGGGCACAGCGACAGCTACTGTGAGCGCAGGCTCAGGGGCTTGCGACTCGGCGTGCCGTCAAGTCCCGGCGTCACGAAGGGTACGGCGGCAGACACGATTGCCGTACCGTATAACGACTTTGATGCCATTGAGCAGGTCATGAAGGCGCATGGAGACGAAATTGCCGCCATTATCGTCGAAACCGGTTGCGGGCAATATGGGATGTGTCCTTCCAAAGCAAGGCTATCTCGACCATCTCCGCAAGCTACAGAAGAAGCGGGATCGCTCTCATCTTTGACGAAGTCACGTGCGGCTTCCGTGCATCTCTCGGGGGTGCACAGGCGGCGTACGGCATTGTCCCCGATCTCACCTGTCTTGGAAAAATCATCGGCGGCGGGCTCCCCGGTGGCGGCATATGGCGGGCGCCGTGAGATCATGGAGCAGATTTCTCCCGCAGGCCCCTGTGTATCAGGCAGGAACGCTCTCGGGCAATCCGCTCGCAATGACGGCGGGCATCGAGACGCTGAAGATCATCACGGCGGAGCCAGAGAACGGCGGTGCTGACTACAGCCGCATGCTCACGCTTAAGACTAAGAAACTCATCCTCGGCTGGCAGCAGGCGGCAAAGGATGCGGGCGTTACGATTCAGGTACATATGGCAGGCTCGATGTTCGGTATTTTTCTTCAACGAGCATGAGGTATGGAACTTCGAAGACGCCGCTGCATCCGACCAAGAGGCATTTAAAATCTGGTTCAAGACGATGCTTTGCGGAAGGCATCTATCTGGCACCGAGCCAGTATGAGACGCTCTTCATGTCGGGTGCACATACGGATGAAGATATCGAGCGCACGATTGCCGCAGCCGAAAAGGCTTTTGCCGCAGTGAAAAAGGCACGGGGATAACAATTAATTTTTGATGATGGTCATGCTATCCTTAGTTGCCTTCGCCTTTTGTATCATCAGCTTCAGACGCTCGATGTTCTTCTTATGGCGGTCGATGGCAAAGCCGATGCGTATATGCTCTTCCTCTGTAAAGTCAGGGTTTTCAAATGCTGCTTCAATGCGCTTGAGGCGCGTTTCGACTTCTGCAAGCTCATCTTGCAGCGGTTTTTCGTGCTCCAGCGCAAAGCCGTAGACCGCATGAATCTGATCCTCGACATATTTTGCATAGCCGCGTTCGCCAGACATATCTTCTAACCACGTTGCGACGTGATAGAGAATGTCGAACGGGCTTTCACCGCTGTGCACCATGTCGAGGATTTTTCATCTTGATGAGCTGCTCTTGCCATGCGGCTGGGCGATCCGAGCTTTTTTTCGTCTGCTGCATGGCTCGCATCGTTTATCTGTGCAGCATTTTCTGTCGTTTGTTCCTCAGGCAATAGTTTTTCTCCTTTTTAGTCCGTGTAGAAATTTTTCCTTCGGATGATCAAAAAGCCAAGGCAGAACCTGGCTTACATCCATATGGAGCGGGCAATGGGAATCGAACCCACCTCTGAAGCTTGGGAAGCTTCCATTCTACCGATGAACTATGCCCGCATGAAACATATTTATTCTATCACGCGAAAAATTTTTGCAAGCAGAAAAATTTTCAAAAATCTATAGGAATTTTTCAAAAAAACTTGCCAATGCCGCCTTCATCTTGTAAAAATTATCTCTTGAATAAGATAAAACAATAATACAGGAATCCTTTTATTATCGGTTCCTTGAGAATCTGTATACGTTATAGATTCTCGACGTTGTCAGGAGGCTTTGTTATGTTTTTGGAAGAAAGGCAAGATATCATATTACAGATGCTCGCGCGTGACGGAAAGGTTCGTGTCCGCGATCTCAGCGAAGAGTTTCAAGGTGACAGAGGATTGCATCCGCAAGGATCTCGGTGCACTCGAAAAGAAGGGTAAACTCAAGCGTACTTATGGTGGCGCGGTTCGCATCCGTGAGAACAGCCATATGCTGGAGGTCAGCAAGCACCGCACGACGGATGTCGAGGCGAAGCGAGCATATCGCACGTGCAGCGGTGAAGCTCGTCCATGACCGCGATATGGTCTTTCTCGACATCTCGACGTCAAACTTAGCGATTGCCGAGCTTCTCGTCAAGATGGAGATGGATGTCACAGTCGTGACGAATATGATCGACATCCTCGTCGTGCTCTCGCGCAATCCAAAGATTCGCGTGATCTTTGCAGGCGGCAAGCTCAACAAGAGCCGTGATGGTTTCTGGGGCGGCATGACGCTTGATTTCATCAGCCGTCTCAAGCCGGACATCGCCTTTGTCGGTGCGGTCGGGGTCGATATCAAGGAAAACAGCGTCTCAACGTATGATATCGAGGACGGCATCAATAAGGCGGCGATCATTCGCCGCAGCAAGAAGGCGTATGTCGTCGCAGAGGCGCGTAAACTTTCGACGGATGGCAATTACAACTATACGTCACTCGACACGCTCTCAGGACTCATCACGGATTCTGAGCTGCCGGAAGACGTCCGTCGGGCGGCAGATTCCTTTGGCGTTGATATCATACTCCCATGATTTTGATGAAGACAAAAAATCATTTCCCAGGAATAAGACAGGACTGGTTTTCGTCTCTGTACATAGGTCTTGTCAAGGGACTGAAGGTTTTCTTTTTCTATCTCGCAGTTCTCTGCCTTTTCCGTGCACTTTACATCGGCATCTTACATGCGTTTTGGGCAGATGGCACAAGGCTGACGGATGCGATTTACGCATTCTTTCGCGGGGGAAAACTGAGCATGCAGACGGCGGGCGTGCTCACGCTGCCAACCTTCCTGCCAGGCTTTTTTACAGGCTTTGTTTCTAGTCGCATGGCGCGGCGCGTGACACTTATTCTTGCAGGCGTCTTTCTCACCGTGCTTTCCGTGCTCTTTTGCTGCGAGTTTCACCTACTATCGGACGTTTCACGCGAATTTCAACCAGATGATTTTTCGTCGGTGTGCAGGATGACCGCGCCGCGCTCTTTTGGACGATGGTACAGCAGTTTCAGCTTCCGCTGCGGTTGCTTGGTGCGCTTGTCTTAGGAGCGGTCTTGCTCTTCCTCTTTAAAAAAGTTTACGATGCAAAATGTCCGATTGTGCGCATTTTTGGTGAAAATTTCTGGCAGGAGCTTCTCTGGAAGCTCCCCGCGCGCCTCGCTTGAGGGATTCACTTGAGTGCACGGGTGCTCTTCCTTTTTCTTTGTCTGTCTCATAGCGAAACTTTCGATCTTTGGCGGAGGGCTTGGATGGCAGACGGCAGTCGATTGGGAGAATGCCGGTGTTACGCGCGACCCATTTCTCAATGAGGCAATTCTCGACAGCCCGCAGGCGCTCTACCGCGCGTACCGGCTCAATGGCCGCATGCGTGCCTGTAACGGGTTGGATTTCACCGTGGAGGACATCCGAAATCTCGCGGCGAATCTTTCAGGAAAAGCGCCGACGAGCGATAATCTCGACGATTATCTGACACGCACGGCGACGGGCGCAAAAATTGCAAAACCGCGGCACGTCGTTCTTATCATTTCAGAGAGCCTCGCAAACTGGCCGCTCCTCGATAAGTACGGGAATATTCCGATTTCTTCCGGGCTGCGCAGCATCATCGCGGCAGACGATGCGGACTACTGCCCGACGTTTCTGCCGAACGGCGCAAGTACGGTCTCTGCTGTGACGGGGATTGTGACAGGGTTTGCCGATGCCAATCTCTACCTCACGACCATGCCGGAATCTTTTGCCGCGCCGTTTCCAACAGCATCTGCGCCTACGATGGAGCGGCTCGGCTATCGCAGTCGCTTCTTCTATGCAGGCCCCGCGACATGGGAGCGCATCGGTGAATTCACACGGGCACAAGGCTTTTCGGAGTTTGTCAGCCGCGGTGATTTCGGCGATGTCCCCGGGAGCGTTTGGGGGGCAGAGGACGAAGTTCTTTACGAAAAGTTTTTTGAGCACATCGACCCCAATACGCCGAGCTTTGACGTTCTCTTAAATGCGTCGAATCATTCGCCGTATGATATCGATCTCGATGCTAAGGGCTTTGATAAGGAGGCCGTACGTGCGGCGCTTCCCGAAAAATACCGAAAGGATGAGGAACTCCTTCGCGAGCTTGGTCATTACTGGTATGCGGACAAGTGCCTTGCAGCGTTTGTCCGGGAGGTCAAAGAAAAGATGCCGGACAGCCTCATCATCATCGTTGGCGATCATGCCGATCGCTACCACATCGAAAAGCAGCCCAATACCTATGAGCGCTACGGCATACCCTTCATCATCACGGGAAAGGGTGTGCACAAGGGGACATTGACAGCAAACAGCGCGGGCAGTCAGATTGACATTATCCCGACCGTCCTCGATCTGATCGCGCCGAAAGGCTTTTCCTACGAAGCGCTTGGAAAGAGCCTTGCCGCAGGAAATGACCGCGGTGTGAACTATGGGTTTTGGATCACGAGAGATGCGATTGGAAAATCCGATACGGATCCGCTCGTGCCGGAGGGGCTAGACGGCAGTGAAGGGGCTCCCATCGACGACGGCGCCATGCAGAATTATATCAATGCGATACGCAGTATCTCATGGTGGCGTCCGAAATATGGGGCGACCTTGGATGAGCAGATTTTAAAAGAAAAGGGAAGATAAGAAAAGGGAACGACTGATTTTAGCCGTTCCCTTTATTGTAGAAGGAGTTTTTATGTCATTATCCATTAACTTATCGCACTGTACGCTATGCCCGCGCGCCTGTCTGGCTGACCGTACGAAGGCGCGCGGCGCCTGTGGTGCCGGGGCTTTGGCGCGTGTGGCGCTCGTCTCGCTGCATCCATGGGAGGAACCATGTCTTGTCGGTGCGGATGGACGCGGGGCGGGAACGGTGTTCTTTTCCTCTTGCAATATGCACTGTCTTTTTTGTCAGAATCATGAGATCTCGCAGGAGGGAAAGGGCGAGGCGGTGACAGATGGACGGCTGGCAGAAATTTTTCTCGAGCAGCAGGCGCGCGGGGCGGCGACGCTCGACCTTGTGACGCCGACCGTTTGGGAAGCACAGATTCTGCATGCTCTCACGCTTGCCAAAGCAAAGGGCTTTTCGCTTCCTGTGGTTTGGAATACGGGGTCTTATGAGCGTGCGGAGATGCTGGAACTCCTTCGAGGCAGCGTCGATATCTTTCTGCCGGATATGAAATACGCCGCCGAGGAAAGCGCAGGGAAGTTTTCTGCGGCACCTGACTATTTCAAAATGGCATCGAAGGCAATCGATAAGATGTTTGAGCTTGTGGGCGAAGTGCGTTTGAACAGCGCCGGGCAGATGAAGCGCGGCGTCCTCATTCGTCACCTCGTCCTGCCGGGGCATCGGAAGGAGAGCATGAAGATTCTCGATTGGATTTATGAAAGATTCGGTGATAAGGTACAGATCTCCCTCATGCGTCAGTACACACCGATGTATCGTGCGAAACATGTGAAGGGATTAAATCGCCGGCTCACGACCTTTGAGTACGAAAGTGTCGTCGAACATGCACGAAAGCTCGGTATCACGCGCTGTTATGTGCAGGAAAGCCCTGCCGCCGACACAAAGTTTGTTCCCGTCTTCGATGGGAGGGGCGTTCTATAGATTGTCTGCATCGAGCAGTCCTATCAATGCCCTGGTTATTCTCTCTGCATGAATCGCCTCTATGCAGCGGTTTGTCTCATAGCGGCACTTTGCCTGACAACAGGCTGTGCAGCTGTGGGGGAAAGCAGGAAAGCGTGTCCGGGCGTTAACGGGCCGTAGAAATTTGGAAGTGTCGGCCCCCATAGGGAAAGTGTCGGAAGCCCGACGGCTTCCGCGATGTAGAGGGGACCGGAGTCGCAGCAGAGAAGGAGATCGCTCTTTTTCATGAGCGCGGCGAGTTCTAAGAGATTCGTCTTTCCCGCGATGCTCTTTGCGCCCGTTGTTCCTAAGTCCCGCATAATTTTTAGGCATGTATCAATGACAGGTGCGTCGTTTGTGCTGCCGATAAAGATGACCTGTGCCTTTTTCTGCTATGGGCGCCAGTGCTTGGGCAAAGACCGCAGGGCGGGGCTGTTTGCTCTTCCATGTTGTTTGAATCGCAACGAGGAGGATGGGCGGTGCAGCTTTGCTGCAGAGGACAGATTCTTTCTTCCAAAAGTTTTCAGCAAACGCTTGGTATTTTTCCGGAAGGCGGAGCACTGTGCCGGGGCGAAAATCGTTGGCATCGATGCCGAGCGGCGACAGCGCCGTCATGTAGTGGCGAATCTTATGCGGGCTTTTCGTGGCGGGGGCGATCTCCGTCATGAAGAAGCGATTGCCCTCGTGCAGTTCATGGATGCCGATGCGCCGTTTTCCACCCGAGAGCCTGGCGAGAATTCCGGTCAGGAAAAGACATTGAATGTCCAGAACGATATCATAGACTTGCACGCGCATGAGATGGCGCGCTCTTTTCAATAGGGAGAGCATTTTGCCGATGCGAAGGTGTGCGCTTGCCGCGTCAAATGGGCGGCGATCCCAGAGAAGAAGCTTGTCGATGTCTGGGTTATTGCGGAGAAGTTCCGATGCGGGCGGACTCGCAAGCCATGTGATATGGCAGTCAGGGCAGAGGCGCTTCAGATTCTGCGTGACGCTCGTTGCATGAAGAACGTCGCCGATAGAACTCAAGCGAATGATGAGGATGCGTGCGCCATGAGGAAGAAGTTCCGGTTGCATAGTAGAACCTTTTCTTTTGATGATGTGTTTTTGCAAAGTTGTATGATACAATCACACGATATAGGTATGAAAAATCACGCACTTGTACGCGTAATCATAACATATGTGCGGTACTGCGACAACAGGAGAAATTCTTGAGACGCCGCTTTTTGGATACCGAAATGCATGGGGCGCGATGATACCGAGTCCTGCCTGACCTTTTCGCAACAGTGCTTATATATAAAAATCCCGTACATTCTGTGCGGGATTTTTATATGCAGTTTATAAGTTACTTTTTCTTCTTGCGCTTTCCCTTGCCGGTAGTTGTCTTTTCGGTTTGTCTCTTTTTCCTGCTGATGTTTGGCATAATCGACGCCCATGCTCATGAGTTTGTGTTTGAATGCCATGAGCGGATGCGTCAGGAACATGCGGAAACCGCCGGTCTTCATGATGGTCAAAAATTCTTTTGGACTGCTTTTTTTGCCGAAACAGATGCGGTCACAGCGATCGCAGATGGGCTTTGTAATGCCGTAGGGGCAGCGCGTTATCTTGGTCATGACGGTCATCAAGAGCGCCTGGCATTTGGGGCAGAGCTTATCGCCCGATGTATTGTGGTGTTTATGACAATAGATGGAGAAGCGCTTCTTGATGTTCGCTTTTTCCTTCGGGATATTGTTTTTAATCTGTACTGGCTTTTTTTTCGGTAGAAAACGCGAGAATATGCTCATGTAGGCTCCCCTTTCGATAGCTTTTTATCTAACTTATTTTACTAGAAATTGCATAGAAGTCAAGTTTTGTGCAGGGAAGAGGGTATTGTGAAAAACACTGTGGATAAGCTGTGCCTTTTCGTGAAGTTATCCACAGTTATACACAAAAATCCTGCATATCTCTGTGCATGTTGTGGATAACTTTTTCAAAAATGGTGAATTTTCTTCGTTTTGCCTGTGCATAGTTTTTGATAAATTCTCTTACGTGGAAGATAAGTTCCCAAATTCATCGTATAATGTGATGGTAAAAGTAGTTGCATCTTTGAAGTTTTTCATATATAATATTTCAAGTCAGTGCGTTGCTTCTTTTGTTTAAGCAGCGGCATATGATGAGATTCCCCGATAGCTCAGTTGGTAGAGCGCCTGACTGTTAATCAGGTTGTCGCAGGTTCGAATCCTGCTCGAGGAGCCATGGCGCCATCGTCAAGTGGTTAAGACACCGCCCTTTCACGGCGGGTTCATGGGTTCGAATCCCATTGGCGTCACCATTTCGGGCGATTAGCTCAGTTGGGAGAGCGCTTGCCTTACAAGCAAGATGTCAGCAGTTCGAACCTGTTATCGCCCACCAATAAAAAGTTAAGACCACCGTTTCGGTGGTCTTTTTGCTATTGCAGCGATGAATAAACTCAATCCTCGTAGAGAAGTACGATATCCTTTTTTTTATGTGTCGCCCTCAGGTCGATAATGCGTTGGTTGCGCGAACCGCGAAAGTGTAAGGTAAGATCGCGTTCCTCTTCGATATATGCACCGTCGACGAGGACATCGACGGCCGCGAGAAGGGCTTTCTTTTTCTCGTCTGCACCGCTTGCGATTTCTTCCATTGTGTAGCCTGTATAGCACCAGATATTTAATCCCTTTTCATGGATATGCGGAGAGAGCGCGGCAAGCGCTTCTGCCTGCTCAAATGGCTCGCCGCCGCTGTAGGTGACACCGGTCAGCAGAGGGTTCTTGTCGATGGCTTTCAGGAGGTTGTCAAACGTCACCGCATGTCCGCCTGTCCTTGGCTGTGTCTCCGGATTCTGGCAGCCGGGGCAGCGGCGTGCGCATCCTTGGCAGAAGATGGTAAAGCGGATGCCCTCACCGTCGACGATGGAATCTTCCACCGTTCCCGCGATGCGAAGTGTGTTTGTCATGAAAACCTATCCTTTCAGCAAAAGAGCCGCTGCCTGTTGACAGCGGCGACTTTTTCGTTCCCTCTCAGTGCAGATTATGCTTGACGCGGTCGTGTTCTTCTGCCTGCTTTGCATTGTTCCATCGGTCGGTCGTTCCGACGAGGTAACCCGTGATGCGGCGAATGCGCTCGAATTTCTGCGGCTGCAAAATATAGTGAATGTCAACTTTGCCGTCTTTGGCAGCCGGTGAGATCGAGGCTATGAATCTTTTCGTGTGTTTTTTCGTAGACGAGATGGATGTAGTTCTCGATCTCCGCATTTGTCATGCCTTCGATTCCGTTGACCTTTACCTCAATATCATTTACGATCATGATATGTACCCCTTTTCTATCATATGTCCGGGCGCCTTGCCCCTGCAGGATGAAACGTGCGCTCTGAGCTCTGCGCGTTTTCTGTGCCCCTTAAGGTATCGTCATTATACTATATCTGCTTTATTATCGTCAAGGATGGCACAACATGTAGTTGATGGCGGCGAAATCGCTGTAGATGGTGGTCTTGAAAGTTCTTTCGGTATATCGCGCGAAAAAATAAATTTTTGGCTATTTGGATGAAAATTTGAGCCGTCATTTTATGCTGTCATCTTTCACAACCGTGCGGGTCGGGAATGGGATGACGATGCCTTCATTGCGGTAACGGCGTGTCAGTGCCTTGATGAATTGATGGCGAACGAGGAATTGACTGTCAAAGTCGCTCGAATGCATACTGACCGTGAAATTGATGCTTGAATCGCCGAAATTCTGAAAGGAGACGGCAGGATCGATGTTCATAGACTTGTCATATTGAGTGAGAACCTCGCGGGCAACTTCAAGCGTCACGCGCTCGACCTCATCGAGATCGCTGTCATAGCTGACACGGACGGGAATGCTGATGATGATGTCTTTTCGCGGCAGAGAGAAATTCGAAATGTTGGCTTTTGCAATCGATTGATTCGGTATGACGATGGTATTGCCGTCGCCTGCGGGAATGATGGTCGTGTAGCGCCAGTTGATATCCGTGACACGCCCTTCTTCGCCGGAAGATAGATGAATGTAGTCGCCGATGCGGATTTGTTTGGAAAGGAGCAGGTGAAGCCCCGCAAAGATATTGGCAAGTGTCTCTTGGAGGGCGAGTGCAACTGCTACACCGCCGACGCCGAGCGTCGTGATGATGGGGGCGACCGATATGCCGTAGTACTGCAGGATGACGAGTACACCCATGGAGTAGATGAGGATGTTTAGAATCGTCGAAAGCAGCGTCGTCTTTGGTACTTGTGCATTGCTGCTCGCAAGGTGCATCTCCACGCCTCCGCCAATTGTCCGCGCGATGACACGGGTGATGGACAGGATGATGACGGTGAAGAGAATGTAGGAAAAGAGCCGTACGAGCGATGCCGGAAGGCTGCTTGTGTTGACGATCCAGTAAAGCCCTGTGACCAGCGTGAGCGAGATGGGAACGCCTTGAAGCGCATGGATAAAGACGTAGTGCCATGAGCCTTCTTCAAATTTCATGAGTTTTCGGACGCGGCTGTTGATAAAGCGATTGGCGATAAAGCCGATGGTGAGTGCGCCGAAAAAGGATGCAGAGGGGCAGAACGAGCATTTCCAAAAAGTTCCTTTTTGGAGAACCATAGGATAGAACTGAAATCCGGCAAAGTATGACCTCCTCACTTGCATTGCGGATGCGTTTAACGTATGATATACAGTGCCCATTATAAAAGAAAAGGAACAGAGGTGTAAAGCATGAAAATCAATGAAATCTTGGGCGAAAGCGAGCGCCTTCGCCTTCGCGTCGCGAATCTCGGCGATGTCGACTATATTCTTGAACTTTGCTATGCGCCGGAGAACCGCGCCTACATCCTAGCTTTCGATCGCGTGCATCATGAGGGCATCGTTGCGGGCGATGGAAAGGAAGCGATCGACGTGATCGTCGAGGAGAAGGCGACGGGCGAGCGCGTCGGTTATTTTCTCGTCGCAGGGCTTTCAACAGAGGCGAAAGAGCAGGAATGGACGCATGTCGTTGTTGAGAAAAAAGGCATGGGCTATGGTCATGAAGCGATGAAAATCTTGAAGCGCTGGGCGTTTGATACATGGGGCGCACATCGTGTCTGGCTGGACTGCAAAGACTATAATACAAGGGCACTGCACCTCTACGAATCGGAGGGGTTCCAACGTGAAGGGCTTATCCGCGAGACGTTTTATAATGCGCAGAAAGATGTGTATGAAAATCTTGTCGTCCTCGGCATCTTGCGGGCGGAATATGAAGCGCAAAAGGCAGCGGAATAAGCGCACAAAAGTTGACGTTGCGGTCAAAAGAGGGTAGAATAAGCGGTAGGTTTATGGGTGCGTCTTGCATCTGGTTGACAAACGGACGGGAGGGCATATGGCTTCCTTTGCTGCCGATGTAAAAAATGAGATTGCCCGCATTGTTCCCCTGTCCTCTTGTTGTGCCGTTGCCGAGCTTGCCGCACTGCTTCGCATAGGGGCGAATATCTCCTTTGGGCGGGGCGAGACCTTTGGCATGAGCTATCATGTGGAAAATGCCGCCGTCGCGCGGCGCGTGCTTCAGCTTTTGCGCGAGGTGCGGGAAGGCATCAATACAGAGGTTACCGTGACGCGCAATCGGCGCTTAAAAAAGAATAACAGCTATCTCGTCTCCGTCAAACCATCAGAAGCAGGGCGTGAGCTCTTCCTTCGCTTAGGATTTCTTGAGGGCGGTCGTCTGAACATCGAGAGCGACCGGAAGATACTGAAGAAGAATTGCTGCTGTGAATCGTATCTGCGCGGTGCCTTCTTGGGCGGCGGCAGTGTCAGCCGGCCGGAAGCGAGCTGTCATTTGGAGATTACTACGCGAAGCTATTCCATCGGGGATATGCTCTATCGCCTTTTTTGCCGCATGGGGTATCCGGCAGGGTTCACCGACCGAAAGGAAAGCTATGTCACGTATTTAAAGGAGGGGGATGCAATCCTCGCCTTTTTGTCTATGGCAGGCGCGACAGAAGCAGCGGAAGCTTTCGAAGTTGCGCGCAATGTCAAAGAACTGCGCGAGCAGGTAAATCGCCTTGTCAACTGTGAGACGGCAAACCTTCAAAAGGCGATCGATGCGGCGGGGCGGCAGCTGGCAGACATCCAAACGCTGGAAGAAAACGGCGGGCTTTCGGCGCTTCCAAGGCGCGTGAAGGAAGCGGCGGAGCTAAGGCTTGCGGCGCCTGAGGCAACGCTTGCCGAACTGGCCGCATCGATCGGCATTTCAAAATCGGCATTTGCCCATCGCATGCGGAAACTTCATCTGCTCGCAGAAGCGAGCTCGTCAAAGCAGGAAGCAGCAGAAGCAACATGAGAGGTATTTCATTGGTAAAGCGTATCGGTTTGGTGATCATTGTTCTCATCACTTTTATAGCAGGCGTTCTCGTCGTCTGTGCCTGCCTGCCGCCGCCGAAGGGAATTCCTGTCCTGGAATACCATATGGTATCGGAAGCGACAGACGATGAAAGCCGCTCGTACAGCGTTCCGCCGGAAGAGTTCGCCAAGGAACTTGATTATCTTGCGGCGGAAGGCTATACGACCATTTCCATGCTCGATTTCATGAAGGCGCGGAAAGGCAAGGCAGAACTTCGGAAAAAGCCCGTCATCCTGACATTTGATGACGGTTACGAAGATAATTATGACGTCTTGCTGCCGATGCTTGAGGAACGCGGCATGAAGGCGACGGTCTATATGATAACAAACAACATAGGGAAAAAGGGCTACCTTACATGGGATGAGCTGCGGGATATGCAGGAACGCGGCATCGAGATTGGAAGCCATACGGCAAATCATCTGCCGCCGCCTACGCTGACAGAAGATCAGGTGCAGGACGAGCTTTATCTATCGAAGCTTCTTCTTGAATGGAACGGCATTAAGACCGTCTTCACCTTTTCCTACCCGAACGGGGATTACACCAAAGCGATTGCCGCGCGCGTGAAGAACAATGAATACCTGACCGCCGTTACAGGAGACAGCGGTCTCAACACCTTTGCCACCGACCCGTACCAGATGCAGCGCATCAATGTCTCACATCCGCATTTTGGCATCTTAGAGTTTCGCTGGCGCCTATTTAAGGCCGAGGTTATGACGAGGCTCGGCATCTTTCAACATAAAGACAAAGCGAGAGAATCGGCGGAAGGATAACCCTAAGGAAGTCGTGTTTCCCTAGGATTGTCTTAACATAAACAGTGAAAGAAGAAACGAGAATTGAGGACAGGAAACAATATGAATGTAAAAAAGATGTGCACGGTTACGTTAGCAGGCCTCTTTACTGGTCTGTGTGCTTTTGGAGGCACGGCACTTGCGCACGCAAAGAGCACAGACGAGACACAGGCTGTCATGAATTCGGTGCAGCATGCGACTTTTCAGGAAGATGCTGCTGCTTCGGCAAAGGCAGAGGCGATGTCACAGACAGAGAAATTGCAGCCTAGCATTGTATACGCGGCAGACGGCAGCCGTCCGATGCGTATGCTAAACGTTAAATCGAAGGATACGGGCGGCACGCTTATTTTTTTCTGACAGTCCTGAGTATGTGAATACCGACGGTATTCTCTACCGCGATAAAGTTGTCGGTGATGCACGTGTCCTTTACTACCATTTGAATAACACAGATGTCCCGAAAAAGGTTGAAGTTGTCATCGAGGGAGAGCCAGGCGTCGATACGATTGTCACCGTGACAAGAAAGGGGACGGGGCGCCCAAGCTCCGATTACATGCGCGTCGGCAAGGAAGCACAGACGAAGTACTTTGACGGCAAGAATGATTTCCTGTCGCGCATCCATTTGTTGAACGGACATGCACATGTACTCGATGTCGATATGGACCAGACCTATCTTGCCCCCGGTGAACTCGTCTACGGTATCTATGATTTTCACGCCGACCATCCCGTGACAGTCACTGTTCTCATGTGCGGTACAGACGTCAATCCAGTCACGGTAGCACATACAGCACGCGTTCTTCCGAAGGATGAGCAGCGTCTTCGCGGAACCTTCCCGATGATGAACCGCATCATCTCAACCGATCGTCCGTACGACCCCCTTCGCGACGGCACAGTCTACATCCCGCTCGCCGATGACAAGCATGACCTCTATCGCCAAGGCATTGATGCGACGGATGGCAGCAAAGTGACGAATTACGGCAACTACGGCATCCTTTATTTTATGGATATTCCGACGACCGGTCGCATGCCAGTTTCTTACTTCCTCAGTCCACTCGGCGGCTCCTATGCGGGTGCGATGTCTGCCAACATCAACAACCGCCGCGAAGAGCGTCTTCTTCAGGTTCCGTCTTTCCGGGAGTATTTCGGTGATACGACACCGCCTGAAACGGATGAAGAGCGTACGGAACGCGAAAACGGCAGCACCTTCATTCGGGATACAACAGAACTCGCAAACCTCGGGACGTATCGAGCGACGGATGACGTTCGCTTTGAATTCTCCCCGCCGGGAGCATCGAACCTACCGGTCAATCTCATCTTGAGCCCGGAAAAGTAAATTCCTTATCATAGTGAATCGAAAGTCACGACCGCAATTTTGTTTGGCCGTGACTTTTTAGTAGAGAAAATATGTCCTTTCTTGTATAATAAAACCTATCAATGAACTGCAGCATAGATTAGGAGAGTGTATTATGGAAAAGATGACAGGTGCTATGGCCGTGATTCAATGCCTCATGGAGCAGGGCGTCGATACGGTCTTTGGGTATCCAGGCGGTATGATCTTGCCGCTTTACGATGCTCTCTACGATTGTAAGGAAGTCAAGGAGATTCTCGTCACGCACGAGCAGAATGCGGCACATGCTGCCGACGGCTATGCACGCGCTTCGGGCAAGGTCGGCGTCTGCATTGCAACGAGCGGTCCGGGCGCGACGAACCTCGTGACAGGCATCGCGACGGCATTCATGGATTCGATTCCCATCGTCGCGATCACGGGGCAGGTCGATACCGCCATCTTGGGCAGCGATGCCTTTCAGGAGACGGACATTCTCGATGTCACCATGCCCGTCACAAAGCATAACTTCAAGGTAAAGGAAGCGAAGGAGCTCGTGCCGACCCTGCGCGCGGCGTTTAAGATTGCAAGAAAGGGACGCCCAGGGCCTGTCCTCGTCGATGTGCCGCGCGATATTTTTCTTCCAGAAGTAACGTATGAAAAGGCGTCACTTGCGGTCAAGAAGCCCGGCGAACCCGATGCAGATTTTCGTATTTGTGCAGCAGAAGCGGCGGAAGAGATTGTAAACGCCGAGCGTCCGCTTGCCATCATCGGCGGCGGTGTCATTTCTGCTGGCGCGAGTCAAGAAGTCGCCGCTTTTATCGAAAAGTTTCATATCCCCGTCACCTTCACCCTTATGGGGCTGGGGGCACTGCCGCGCAATCATACGAACGTCTTGGGCTTTGCGGGCATGCACGGGGAAAAAGCGGCGAACCGTGCGATCGGTGCCGCCGATCTCGTCATTGCCATCGGCAGCCGTTTTGCCGACCGCCAGACGGGCAATCTTGCCAAGTACACCGAGGGAACGAAGTTCATCCATATTGACATCGACCCTGCGGAAATCGACAAGAACGTTGCCGGTTCGCTCGGGCTTGCCGGCGATATGAAGAAGATTCTTTCCCTCCTTATGCAGCGCGATGCGCAGACGGATCTTTCGAAATGGTGGGAAAGAATCGAAGGCTTTAAGGCGGCGGCTGCGTACGACTATCAGCAAAACCGACTGACTGTTCCTTGGGCGCTTCACCTCGTCGCTAAGAGCACGCAGGGAAAGCCCTATGCCTTTGCCACCGACGTCGGTCAGCATCAGATGTGGGCAGCGCTGCACCTCGCCATCGAGACCCCGAGAACTTGGCTGACGAGCGGCGGTCTCGGCACCATGGGCTTCGGTCTTCCTGCCGCCATGGGCGCGCAGCTTTTCTACGGCAGGCAGCGCCGCGTCATCCATATTGCGGGCGACGGCGGCATGAAGATGACCGGCAATGAGCTATACACGATCGCAAGGCTGAATCTTCCCGTCATCAGCATCATCGTCAACAACAAGAGCCTTGGCATGATTCGCCAGCTGCAGCGAGTCATGTACAAGGAGCGCTATATCGCCTGTGAACTCGATTATCCGATGGACTTTCAAAAATACGCGGAAAGCTTCGGCATTCACGCGGAAACCGTCAATACGCAGGATGACTTTGCCGATGCCTTTCATGCAGCGCTCGAAGATACAGACCATCCGCGTGTTATTGTCTTGAATGTCTGGCGGAGTTTTGTAGAACCCATGGCAAAGAGCGGCGCGAGAATTGACGAGTTCGTCGATTGCAAATGAGAGCGGCAAGGGCAGAGGGAATGAAAGTACAGCAAGCAATCTAAGGATTTTTAATTGCCAAAGCAGGCGCGGTAGAGTAAAATAGGGGAGGAAAACTTGGGGGAGTGAAGCATGATGGCGTATAGGGCACCAGATAGGAAAAAGCCGCATGCTCCCATCGCAGAGAAGATGGCTGCCTATGCAGCAGACGGCGCACTTGCCTTTCACACGCCGGGGCACAAGCAGGGAAAGGGCGCGCATGAAGCGCTGCGAAAACTCATCACGGCGGAAGGGCTTCGTGAGGAAGTCTCCTTGATGGAGGAACTCGACGATATTCACAGCCCAAGCGGGTGTATTAAAGAGGCGGAGGAACTTGCCGCAAGGCTTTACGGTGCGAAAGCCGCGTACTTTATGGTAAACGGCACGTCAGGCGCAATACATACGATGCTTCTTGCAGCGCTTTCTCCCGGAGATACCGTTCTTGTGCAGAGAAATGCACACCGTTCGGTTTACAGTGCACTCGTTTTGCTTGGTGCCCGTCCCTATCTATCTTGCGCCGGAAGTGGATGAACGTCTCGGCATTGCGCACGGCGTTGCGCCAGCGACCATTGTGCGCGCGATACAAAGGCATCCCGAGGCAAAGGCTGCTGTCCTCGTCAATCCTACTTATTACGGCATTACGACAGAGCTCGATGAAATCGCAGAGCATCTTCATAACAAGGGGAGGCTTCTCCTCGTCGATGAAGCGCACGGTCCGCACTTGCGGTTCAGCGACTGTCTGCCGCAGGATGCCATTGCCGCAGGTGCGGACATGGCGGCGCAGTCGACGCATAAGATTCTCGGCGCCATGACGCAGGGATCGCTGCTTTTGGCAAACGGCGACCACGTGGATTATGCGCGTATACGAGAGACGACGGGCATCTTGACGACGACGAGCCCCAATCAGCTCTTGCTCGCATCGATGGACATCGCGCGTCTTCAGATGGAAGAGTCAGGGCGTGAGGCTATTGAGCGAGCCGCAGCGCTTGCGGAAAAGCTGCGCCAAGATATTAACAAGATTCCGGGGCTTTGGTCGCCGGGGAAAGATGATTTTTCCCGTGCAGGTGCTGTTGGGCTTGACCTCACAAAGGTGACGGTAAACCTTGCGGGACTGACGATAACGGCGATAGAGGCGGAGAAGGTTCTTCGCCATAGCTACAAGGTGCAATGCGAACTGTCTGATCCGGAAAACCTCCTTTTCATCCTCTCTTATGCGGACAGCGAAAATGAAACGGCCGTGCTTCTTGCAGCTCTGAAAGACCTTGCTCAGAAGTATCTTGGCAAAGGGAAGGAACAACCGTGTACAGCTGCAATGCCGCCGCTGCCTAAAACAAAGATGTCGCCGCGAGAGGCGTTTTTTGCGGAAAGGGAAAGCGTTTCTGTCAAGGAAGCCGCCGGGCGAATTGCCGCCGAAGAAATCACCTGTTATCCGCCCGGCATTCCCGCTCTCGTGCCGGGAGATGTTGTGACGGAAGAAGTGCTGAGGTATTTAGAACGTATGCGAAAGTTTGGACGACGGACGATCGGTGCGCGGGATGCGGATTTTGAAAAGATTGTCGTCGTCAAATGATATGGGCGGCATTTTCCAAAGGGGTGTTTTTTTATGGCAAAGGGGAAACTCATCATCCTTGAAGCCGGCGATGGTTCGGGAAAAGCGATGCAGACGAAGGCGCTTTTCGATCGATTGAAGAGCGAAGGTCATAGGGTTCATCGCATCTCCTTTCCGGACTATGAAGCGGAAAGTTCGGGGCCGGTGCGGCTGTATCTTTCCGGCGCGTTCGGCACGCATCCCAGAGATGTCAATGCCTATGCGGCATCGACGTTTTTTGCCGTTGACCGCTTTGCCTCCTACCGCATGAAGTGGAAGCAATTTTATGATGCGGGCGATATCATTCTTGCCGATCGCTACACGACGTCGAATATGGTGCATCAGGCGGTTAAGCTCAAGGACGAAGGAGAGCGCGAGGCATTTCTTAATTGGCTCTATGATTTCGAATTTAATAAGATAGGTCTTCCCGTACCGGACTGTGTAATTTTTCTCGACATGGATCCGAAAGTTTCCGACCGACTGCTTGCCATGCGGGTGAAAGAGACGGCGGTAGGAAGGGACATTCACGAGCGTGATACAGCGTATCTTCATAAATGTCATGATGCCTACCGTATGCTTGCGGATAAATACGGCTGGGTGCGCGTGAAGTGCTCAGAAAGAGATATGCCGCGCCCCGTAGGCACGATTGCAGAGGAAGTCTACCGCGCAGTTGAACCCATGCTCTGACACTTGTATGCAGGGCGGTGCGGTGTGCGGGAAGATTTCGGTGAAAGGAAACGATATGATCAAAGAAGTGCTTGTCGTCGAAGGTAAGATGGACGTTGTCGCCATAGCAAAGGCGGTTGAAGCGGACTGCATCATCACGGAAGGCTTTAACCTCAGCAAGCGGACGCTGCGTTCGATCGGCGATGCCTGCAAGCGCCGCGGCATCATCATCATGACTGACCCGGATTCTGCGGGTGAGCGCATTCGTAAGTTCCTTTCCAAGCGCTTTCCAAATGCAAAGCATGCGTTCATTCCAAAGGAGGAAGCGACGGCGCATAACGACATCGGCATCGAGCAGGCAAGTCCTGCCTCTATCCGAAAGGCACTGGAGAAGGTTCGGACACTCGGCTGGAAAAAGACAGCGACGTTTTCGAGTACGGATCTCATAAAGAATGACCTTTCCGGCGCGGCGGCGGCAAGTGCGCGCAGAGCGCAGCTCGGCGCCATGCTCGGTCTGGGTTTTGCCAATGCAAAGACGTTCCTTGCGCGGCTCAACAGTTACGGTGTGACGCGTGAGGAATTTGAAGATGCGGTAAGACTTCTGGAGCAAGGAAAAGAGGAGGCGAGCGGGCGATGCGTGAGAAAGAAGTGCGACGTCTGGACGAAGAGGATAAAAAAGGAGATTTGGACGGCGAGGCGAGTGCCGTGCTTCATCCGAGTATTGCAAACCGCAGCATTACGCAGCATATCCTGCGCGCCTTTGACCTTCACGCAAGCAAGCGGCTCGGGCAGAACTTCCTCATCAGTCAGTCCATCGTTTCGGGCATCGTACGGGCGGCGGAGATTGCAGAGGGCGACCGCGTGCTTGAGATCGGCCCTGGCATCGGGACGCTGACGCAGGCACTCCTTGAGTCGGGTGCCTGTGTCACGGCCGTTGAACTCGACAAGAAGCTTCCCCGCGTGCTGTCCGAGACGCTGAAGGGTTACGAGCGCTTTCGCCTTGTGCCTGGGGACATTTTAAAGGTCAACATTCCAGAAATCATGGGCGAGGGAAGTTATAAGGTCGTTGCAAATCTTCCGTATTACATTACGACCCCGATTCTCCTGACATTGCTCGAACGACATTTGCCGATGACGGCGATGGTGACGATGGTGCAGAAAGAAGTTGCCGACCGCATGACAGCAAGGCCGGGAACAAAAGCCTACGGTGCACTTTCGGTCGCCGTGCAGTACTACACAGAGCCCGAGGTCGTCCTCGCTGTTCCGCCGAAGTCCTTTCTTCCTGCACCGGATGTAGAAAGCTCGGTCATTTCCTGCCGCGTGAGAGAACGGCCGGCGGTCGAGGTGAAGGATGAAAAGATGTTTTTTCGCGTCGTAAGGGCGAGTTTTGGGCAGCGGAGAAAGACGCTGGGCAATGCGCTGAAGGGCGGCGGCTTTTCTCGGGAGGCGGTGCGCGATGCGCTTGAAAAAGCGGGGATTGACCCGACGAGAAGGGGCGAGACGCTGACGCTTGAAGAATTTGCAAAGCTTGCGGATGTGTTCTATCAAGAAGGCAATCATACAGCAGAAAAGAGGTAATCTTATGACTGCAACGGCTTGGTCTATTTTGCCGCCGATCATCACTATTGTCTTGGCGCTTTGGACGAAGGAAGTCTATATGTCGCTCATCATCGGCATTTTCTCGGGTGCTATGCTCTTTGCCGGGGGCAATCCCTTAGAGGCGATCCTCACGATGTTTGCTGTCATGTCATCGAAGATCGGCAGCAATGTCAACATCCTCGTATTCCTTGTCATCCTCGGCATTCTCGTTGCGGCGATCACGCGCTCGGGGGCGACGCGCGCCTATGGTGAGTGGGCAGCGCGTGCTATCAAGGGACCGCGGAGCGCGCTTCTCGTCACGGCACTTCTCGGCCTTGTCATCTTCATCGACGATTATTTCAACTGCCTGACGGTCGGCACGGTCATGCGCCCGGTGACGGATAAGTTTCGAATCGCACGGACAAAACTCGCGTATATCATCGATGCGACGGCGGCGCCGATCTGCATCATCGCGCCTGTCTCAAGCTGGGCGGCAGCGGTCGGCTCCTCTCTTCCTGAAAATTCGTCGATTGACGGATTCTCGTTGTTTTTGCAGACAATCCCATTCAATATCTATGCATGGCTGACGATTCTCTTCATGCTTTTCGTGATATGGTCAGGGCGCGACTTTGCGGCGATGGGGCGGAGCGTCGCGCGCAATATCGAGCATTTTGAAATCCCGAAGGAGTATCAGGATACGGCAGAGGCCTCGGTCAGCACGGAGGAAGGAAAGGGAAAGATCATCGACCTCGTCCTGCCGCTCATCGTGCTCATCGCTGCCTGTATCTTTGGCATGCTCTATACGGGTGGAATCACCGAGGGGAAATCCATTGCTGAAGCGTTTGCTGACTGTGACTCGTCAAAGTCGCTGGTTCTCGGTTCCTTCCTCGCCTTTGCCTTCACGGGGTTTCTCTATCTGCCGCGCCGCGTCATCTCGTTCTTCTCTTTCTGTGACAGTTTTGGCTGGGGCTTCAAGGCGATGACGCCTGCTATCTTCATCCTCTGTTTGGCTTGGACGCTTTCCGGCGTTTGCAGCAAGGAATACCTTGATCTCGGCGGTTTTGTCGGGGCGATCGTCAGCGAGCATGCGACGCTCATTCTCATCCTGCCGCCGCTCTTCTTTCTCGTTGCGGCAGGGCTTGCCTTTGCGACAGGGACGAGCTGGGGCACGTTTGGCATTTTGATTCCGATTGCCATCGCTGTTCTCGGCGATGCACCGGGCGCACTTCTTGCCATCTGCGTCGCTTCGATTCTTTCGGGTGCGGTCTGCGGTGACCACGCTTCTCCCATTTCCGATACGACGATTCTCGCGTCAGCAGGGGCGCAGTGCAGCCATATCGACCACGTCTCGACGCAGCTCCCGTATGTTGCGGTTGTCGCTGTGTGCAGTTTTTTCGGCTACGCTGTCGATGGGTTTACGGCAAATGGCTGGTCGGGGCTTGTCACTGCCGTTGTGCTGCTTGCGATAGCGCTGGTGTTTATTCGCGCACGCGTTCGCCCTATCGTTCTGCAGGACGCTGCGAAGGGGAAATAAGATGAATCCAAGAGAAACATTGAGCGAGCAAAGGGCAGACGGCGCGATGAAGCGTGGTCTGAAGAACCGCCACCTTCAGATGATTGCGCTCGGCGGTGCCATTGGAACGGGACTCTTCTACGGCTCGGCATCGACCATCGAGCTCGCAGGGCCTTCAGTCATGTTCGCTTACTTTATCGGCGGTGCCATCATCTACTTCATCATGCGAATGCTCGGCGAGATGGCAGTCGACGAGCCTGTTTCAGGCTCCTTCAGTCACTATGCGAAGAAATATTGGGGCGCATTTCCCGGCTTCCTTTCCGGATGGAATTACTGGTTTAACTACGTCATCGTCTCGATGGCAGAGCTTACGGCAGTCGGCATCTATATGAACTTTTGGCTGCCGAATCTTCCGCAGTGGCTCAGTGCGCTTGCGGTGCTTGTCATCATCACGGCACTGAACCTCATTAATGTCCGCGCTTACGGCGAGTCGGAATTCTGGATGGCGCTCGTGAAGATCACGGCCATCATCGCGATGATCGTCCTCGGACTCTACCTCATCTTCACGAGTCCGCAGTCCTTTCCAGAAAACTTCAGCAACCTTTGGGAAAACGGTGGTTTTTTCCCGAACGGATGGTATGGGCTGGCACTTTCCATCACCGTCGTCATGTTCTCCTTCGGCGGCATCGAACTCATCGGCATCACGGCGGGCGAAGCAGAGAATCCGGAAAAAAGTATTCCGCGTGCCATCAATCAAGTTCTCTGGCGCATCCTCATCTTTTACGTCGGCACGATGTTTGTACTGATGTCGCTTTGGCCGTGGAATGAGGTCGGCAAGGCGGCGAGCCCCTTCGTGCAGATTTTTTTGCCAATGTCGGCATTGATGCCGCGGCGCACATCCTGAACTTTGTCGTCCTCATGGCGGCGGTTTCCGTTTACAATTCTGCCATTTACAGCAACAGCCGCATGCTCTACGGGCTTGCATCGACAGAGGATGCGCCGGTATTCCTCTCGAAACTCTCAGGCAGCGGCGTTCCCGTGCGCGGTATCCTTATCTCCTCGGGCATCACGCTCATCTGTGTTGCACTGAACTACTTCTTCCCCGGAAAGGTCTTTCTGCTCCTAATTTCGGTTGCGACCTGCGCTGCGGTCATCAGTTGGTCGGTTATCTGCATCACGCATTTGAAGTTTCGAAGGCATTGCGAAAGGGCGGGGCGTATGACCGCATTTCGCTCACATCTTTTCCCGTGGGCAAATTATATCGCGCTCGTCTTTCTTGCCCTCGTCCTCATCTTCATGGCACAGATCCCCGATATGCAGCTTGCCGTTGCTATCCTGCCCGTTTGGCTCGTCCTCCTCTATATCGGATATCGCTGGAAGAAACGCTGACGTTTCAATCTTGCGATACAAAACCTTAGTGGTTATAATGAGTAGAGTTATCAACGTTGATTGCATTGGAACAAAGGGATTCGGATGATTAAGGTTATTTTTTCTGATATGGACGGCACACTTCTTGATGAAAGCGGAAAGCTACCGGCAGGGTTCGACGAGGTGGCGGCGGAGCTCGAGCGGCGCAGCGTGCTCTTTGCGCCGGCATCGGGGCGTCAGTATTACTCGCTGATCGAGAGTTTTCCAAAATATGTCAATCGCTTCCTATTTTTGGCAGAAAACGGGACGACGGTCTGCTATAAGGGAGAGCGCATCTATGAGAGTTTGATGGAGGATGCTGTCGTTCATGAGGTTTTGGCGGCGGCAGACAGCATCTCTCATTGTTTTTCGGTCTTTTGCGGCAGAGCATACGGCTACATTCTCGAAAAGAACTGTGATGCGTACTTTTTGAAGAATCTTAGGAAGTATTACAGACGTACGATGCGAACGCCGCGCTTTTCAGAAGTTCAAGATCGTGCGGTCAAACTTTCGTTCTTTGATGACGAGGGGTGTGCCGAAGAACGTATTTATCCGAAACTCAAGCCTTTTTCCGATCGTCTGCAGGTCGTTCTTGCCAGTAAAGAATGGGTGGATGTCACGAATAAGGACGCCAGCAAGGGGACGGCGATTGCAGAAATGCAGAGGAAGTTCGGCGTGACACCGAAGGAGTGTGCGGCGTTTGGCGACTATATGAATGATGCTGAGATGATGCAGGCGGTCTACTACAGCTATGCGATGGAAAACGCATACCCTGCGGTCAAGAAGCTCGCTCGTTTTTCCGCACCCAGCAATGCCGCGCACGGCGTCATGCAGACGATTGAAACATTCATGAAGGAGGGGCTTATCTGATGCGCATTGACTACCATATGCACTTTGAAAAGGGCTCGTATGACAAGGATTGGGTCGAAGGGTTCTTTACGGCGGCAAAGAAGCGCGGACTTTCGGAAATTGGCATCTCGGAGCATTCGCATACATTTCCGGAGTTCAAGCAGCTTTACTACGATGACCTCGTCCTTGACGACAGTTTTATCGGGCGCTTTCAGCAGAAATGGCTGAAGTCGAATAAGTTCAAGTATACGCTGGACGAATACTTTGCCTTTATGCGCGAACTTCAGAAAAACCATGCGGTTAAAATCGGCATCGAAGTCTGTAATTTTCAGAACCAGGCGAAAGTCAAAGAAATTCTTGCCGCATATCCCTTTGATTACATCATCGGCTCTGTCCACTTCCTGCACGGCTGGGCGTATGATTCGTCCGAGATTAAGGCGGAGTGGGATAAGCACGATCTGAAGGATATTTACGAGTGGTATACGCAGGAAGTGGAAAAACTTGCGGATGCAGGGCTTTACGATGTCCTCGGCCATCCCTTTAACATTCGCCTGTTCAAGTATCTGCCGGATTTCGATGTCACGCCGTATCTCGAGCGCGCTGTGAAGGCGATGAAAAAGCGAAGATGATCGTCGATGTCAACACGGGAACGTATTACCGTTACCCGATTGAGGAGATCTCCCCATATCCGGATTTCATGCAGATTGCGGCGAAGTATGGTCTTCCCGTCATCACGACGAGCGATGCACACAAGCCTGAAGACTGCGGTCGTTATAACGAGGAGGCTGTGGCATATGTCAAAAGCTACGGCATTACGACGAGCATTCGCTTTCAGGGGCGCAGGCGTGAGCTCATCCCCTTCGATGACTGAGGGATGAAAAGGATGTGTGCGTGGCGTGAGCAGAAGGGGAGCATTGCGCCTCCGCGTATTCTATGTTAAGATAAAACCAAGATAAAAATTAAGTGGAGTATTGTCCTATAGAATATGACTGGAACTTTCGCAAGAGAATGGGAGATGAAATTTTGCTGACATTACTCATGGTGCTTGACGCGCTCGTTGCGCTCGTCCTCATCGCATCTGTCCTCGGGCAGGAGGCGAAGTCGGACGGCATGGGCGGTCTTGCCGGCGGTTCGGATACCGTCTTTTCGAGTAAGGCGCGCGGCATGGATGCATTGCTCGCTCGCGTAACGGTGGGGGCGGGTGTGCTCTTTGCTGTCATCACGATCATCATCGCGCGCATGACAAATTAACGGAGAAAAGAATCCCCTGCTTGTGCAGGGGTTCTTTCCGTGTCAGGCAGGATTTTCGGAGGAGGAATTCGATGATTCTCAAAGGCGCGGAGCCGTTCTTTTTTTCCGGCGGAAGGACGGGCATCCTCTTAATTCATGGCTTTACAGGGCTTCCGGCGGAGCTTCTGCTCCTTGGCGAAGCGCTTTCAAAGGCGGGGTTCACTGTTCTTGCCGTCCGTCTGGCAGGTCATGCGACGACGGCAAAGGATCTCGCGCGCATGAAGTCGGAGGACTGGCTCGATTCGGTGCGTGACGGTTATGCGTTTCTTTCGGGAATGTGTGAAGAAATCTTTGTCTGCGGGCATTCTATGGGCGGGATTCTCGCGCTTCTATTAGCGGCAGAGCGTCATGTGGCGGGGATCATCAGCCTTGCCGCGCCGATCTTCATTGCGCCGGAGCAGGGCGCAGAGCATCTTCCTGCGCGAAAGTACTGTGCGGGCGTTTTCGTGCCAAAGGCGCGGCGGAAGTTAAAAAATGTGCCGTCCGTCGTCAACGAGACGTATCGGGAGATGCCACTTGTGAGCGTGTACGAACTCCTCGACCTCATTGAGCGAACGAAAAAAATATTGCCTGAGGTGACCGTACCCGTGCTCATTCTCCACAGCCTTGACGACCATACTGCATCGCCGGAGAGTGCTATCTATATTCAGAAGTTCATAGGCAGCCAAGAAAAGAGCCTTTCTTGGTTCGACGGCGCCGGGCATCTCCTGCCCCTAACCAGCAAGCGAGACGAGGTCTTTAAGCAGACGGTAAACTTTGTCAAAAAGCATCAGCACGGACAGATGGTATGAGTGCTGTGATAAAAAATTGTGCGGATAAATAAAAAGAGAACAGAAATCAGGAGTTTTGGGAGAACTACATGGATTTAAAAGAAAAGATTTTAGCTTATATGCGGACGGAAGCCTATAAGCCGCTGACAGCAGAAGATCTTGCAGAAGTTCTGCGTCTCGAGGGCGAAGATCTCGTTCAGTATGGCACGGCCTTGGAAGCACTCGAAAAAGAGGGGGCAATCATCAAGAACCGAAGCGATCTCTACGGGGTTCCCGCACGCATGCACCTCGCTGTCGGCCGGCTCTCGATGTCGCCAAAGGGCTTTGGCTTTCTCATCCCGGATGTGCGTGATACGGAAGATGAGACGGATGTCTTTATTCCAGGCGTAGATCTCGGCACAGCGATGCACGGCGACCGCGTTGTAGCTCGCGTGCGCCCCGCAGAGATACCGGGGCGCTCCCGTGAAGGGGAGATCATCCGCGTCCTAGAGCGCGCAAATCAAAAGGTCGTCGGCACATATGAGGCAAGCCACAATTTCGGTTTTGTGACGCCGGACAATACGAAACTTTCACAGGATATCTTCATTCGAAAGCGCGAGGCAAAGGGCGCGAAAACCGGCATGAAGGTCGTCGCTGAAATCACAAAGTGGCCGGATGGACGTCGGAACGCCGAAGGCAAAATCGTTGAGATTCTCGGCAGGATGGGCACTCCCGGTATCGATGTCCTCTCTGTCATGCGTGAATACGACCTTTCCGAGAGCTTTCCGGAAGACGTGCAGGCGGAAGCAGAGGCGATGGAGAAAGAGCCAAGTGCCGAAGAGTGCCGCGGGCGCAGGGATCGGCGAGAACTTTCCATCGTCACGATCGACGGGGACGACTCGAAGGATCTCGATGACGGTGTCTTTGCACGCCGCAGGGCAGATGGTTCCTTTTTCCTCGGCGTTTATATTGCAGACGTCAGCTTTTATGTGCGCGAAAATCAGCCATTGGATCGTGAAGCGCGGGAGCGCGGTACGAGCGTTTACCTCGTTGACCGCGTCATCCCGATGCTCCCGAAGGAACTCAGCAACGGCATTTGCAGTCTGAACGAGGGTGTCGATCGCCTTTCTATGGCATGCGAGATGGAGATCAGTCCGGAGGGCAAGGTTACGAGTTATGAAATCTGCCCGACGGTCATTCGCGTCTATCGCCGCCTGACGTATAACGTTGTCAATAAGATTCTCGTTGCCAAGGAAGAAGCTTTTGTTCGCGACAACGAGGATATCGGCGAGATGCTCGAGACGTTGCGTGACCTCTCATATGTGCTGAAGGAGAAGCGCCACAGACGCGGCTCGATTGACTTTGATTTACCGGAAGTCAAGGTGAAGCTCGACGATAAGGGACATCCGATCGCTCTTATTAAGCGCGAGGGATCGTTGGCAGAATCCATCATTGAAGAGTGTATGCTGGCAGCGAATGAGACAGTTGCCCGGCATATGGATAAGAAGCATCTGCCGTTCATGTACCGTGTGCACGAGCAGCCGACGACGGAAAAGATCGAGCGGCTGAATGCACTTCTTTCGGTCTTTGGACTGTTTATTCGTCAGAGCGAAAGCGGTGATATCCGATCGATGGACGTGCAGAAAGCCTTGACTAAAGTTAAAGGGCGCCCGGAAGAGCGCATCGTTTCAGCGGTTGCGCTTCGTTCCATGCAGCAGGCGCGTTACAGCGAGATGAGCCTTGGTCACTTCGGGCTTGCGGCACGTTACTACACGCACTTTACTTCACCGATTCGCCGCTATCCGGATCTCATCGTCCATCGCCTTTTGCGTGAGACATTTGAGTCGGGCACGATGCCCATTGAAAAGCAGGCGCGCTATGCGTCCATGCTCCCGGGCATTGCTGAGCACGCATCGAGCCGCGAGCGCATGGCGATCGAAGCTGAGCGCGATACGACGGATATGAAGAAAATCGAGTACATGGAGCAGTTTGTCGGCGATGCATTCACGGGTGTCATTTCGGGTGTCACGCAGTTCGGTATCTTTGTCGAGCTTGAAAACGGCGTCGAAGGACTCGTTCACGTTTCGACAATGGTCAATGATTTTTACGAGTACCGTGAAGACCTTTATGCTTTGGTCGGAGAGCGCACGAAAAAGCAGTATCGCCTTGGCGATTCTGTCGAGATTCTGCTCGTTCGCGCGAATACGAAGGAAAAGAACCTTGACTTCATGCTGAAGGGTAATGGAGCTTATATTCCCGCCGCCACGGCAAACGCTTCCCACAACAGCAAGGGGGAAAAGCTGAAAGCTGCCGGCAGGAAGGAGCGTGCCGATGAAAAGAGGAAAGGCAGGAAGCGCAGCAAAAATGATATCGTCGCGGATATTCCTGCAGAAAATGAAAAAGCAGATGCAGGCAAGAAAATGCACAGCGAGCAGAAGGCAGACGAAGGAAGGGCTCGCCGTGAAAATAGGCGCAGCAGCCGTAAACGCCGCGGAAAGGGCGCAGGCGAAGCGCACGCGGCAAATGCAGCGCAGCGTACGGCAGATGAGCATGCGCCGCGCAAGAAGCACACCCTTAGGAAAGATGGAAAGCGCGCAACATTGGAGAGTCGCGCACGCCGTGCTGTAAAATCGAAAGTACGGCAGGGCTACCACGACTTGGGCATCAGCACGCGCGGTCCGCGCGACTATCACCGCATCAGGATTACAGGGCTTACGAGTGCCGTTTGGCCGGATCCGCCGGGCTTTGTTTCACAGCGGGCGCGCGAAGAAGCCAGCGCCCAAAAAGACGCACCGAAATCAAAGCCGCGTCTACATCGCAAGACCGAGCGCGGCACCTCGCGCGCCAAGTGATTGAGGGCAAAGACAATGACAAAAGCGAGAGAACCTAAAAAGATTGTTGCGGAAAACCGCAAGGCGCGCCACGATTACTTTATTCATGAGACCTATGAGGCGGGCATTGCACTTCAAGGCACAGAGGTAAAATCCCTGCGCGCCGGTCATGTAAATCTGAAGGACAGCTTTGCAAGTGTCGAAAACGGTGAGATTTTCGTTGAAAATATGCATATCAGCTCTTACGAACAGGGAAATATCTTCAACCACGACCCTCTTCGAAAACGCAAGCTCCTGATGCACAAGGCAGAGATTGCAAAGCTGTTTTCTAAGAGCCGCGAAAAGGGGCTTTTACCATCATCCCGCTTAAGCTCTACTTCAAGCATGGGCGCGCTAAGATGGAAGTCGCGCTTGCAAGCGGCAAGCATAACTACGACAAGCGGCAAGACCTACATGCAAAGACGGCAAGACGCGAAGTTGAGCGGGCACTAAAAGACCGCCAGCGCTACTAAGCTGTCTGTTATCTGATACGGCATGTATATCTTTTGCCACGAGGCGTATTATAGAAATATAATGGATAAATCGCACAAAAAAAGACTGTGCGAGGTTTTTTTCAGAAAAGGAGTATTTATGAAAGAGCTTTTTATGGAATTTCTTCAAAACAGGGGCTGGACGCGCCTCGTATTTCCGATTCTGCGGAGGTAAAGCGGATTTTTTTAACCGCACGCGCTGGCAGGTTTTTGTTTCCATTACGATAGGATACGCGTTTTACTACATCATTCGTCAAAGCTACTCGGTTATCAAAAAGCCGCTTCTCGCTTCCGGTGTTGTTGATCCGGCACAGATCGGCATCATCGGCTCGGTCTTTTTCATCACGTATGGTCTTGGCAAGTTTACCAACAGTTTTCTGGCAGATCGAATGAATAACAAGCGATTCTTTACCTTTGGCTTGTTCATCTCATCGGTGACGATGGCCGGCATGGGGCTTGTGAATTCCTTTGTACCGCTTGCCGTTCTCTGGGGCATCAATGGCTGGTTTCAGTCCTACGGTGCTGGGCCATCCATCGTCGCACTCAACCAGTGGTTCAGCAATAGACAGCGCGGCACGCTCTACGGTGTCTGGTTCACAAGCCATAATCTCGGTTCTTCCTTTGCATACTTTGCCATTGCCGCAATCGTTACGGCATACAGCTGGAGTATGGGCTTCATCGCAGCGGGTGTCATCAGCCTGCTGGGCTCCATTGTCCTCTATAACACAATGAGCGACCGCCCAGAGACGAAGGGGCTGCCAAACGGCGCTGTCTACTACGGCGAAAAGACAGAAAAAGAGATCGAAGCGCAGAAGAAGCAGTCGGTCGGTTCTATGCAATGGAATGCGGTTGTCAAAAATCCTGCGGTTTGGATTCTCGGTCTTTCTTCACTCTGCGTCTACATCGCGCGCTATGCAGTTGAGAGCTGGGGCGTCGTCTATCTGACGGCGGAAAAGGGCTACGATATGATGGGCGCGGCAGGTGTCATGGCATACATGCAGGTCGCGGGTATCTTCGGTGCGCTCCTTTGTGGATGGATTTCCGATCGGTTCTTCCACTCAAAGCGCAACAAGCCGGCGCTCATCTATGGCTTATTGTATACTGCTTCTATTGCTGGCTTTGTCTGGGCACCGCAGTCTTTCTACACGGATCTTTTCTGTATGACGTTCTACGGCTTCACGATGGGCGCTCTCGTCTGCTATATGGGTGGTCTGATGGCGGTCGACATCGTGCCGAAGCGTGTCACGGGCGCAGCGATGGGGATGATCGGTCTCCTCTCATATGCAGGCGCTGCAATTCAGGAGTTTGTCACAGGTAAGTTGATGACAATCACGACAGTGAACGGTGTAAAGGTCTATGACTTCGGCTATGCTACAGAATTCTGGGTCGGTGCAGCGCTGGCTGCAACGCTTCTTGCACTTCTCGTTTGGAATGCAAAGCCGCAGGATGAAGCATAACTTTTATACATAAAGAGAGTGCGTTTTTCGCAACAAGGGCGTCTGCTTTGTATAGCAGACGCCCTTGTTATAGGATATATGGTTTTTGCCGTATTCTGCTAGGGATTATTTCTCCACCGTTACCTTGTCGCCTTGACTTTTTCAGCCACATATCAATGCCGTTGCCGTAAACTTCGGTTGTGATGCGGTAGATGCCGTTTTTTTCAGAGAGAATTTTTTTGCCGTGGGGAGACAATCGAGAATAGCTTCAATGGAAGCACCGCTGTATGTGAAGGTGACACAGCGCAGTTTCCCGGCATACATGAACTGGACACGTTTGCGGAATTCCCCGTCACTGAACTTATCGCGGTAGGGAATAGAGAACTTTTTCTCCTGTCGGCGTGAAGTCTGCAATGCGATCGATGCGGAAAAATTGTCGGAAAGTCCTTTCGTCCGTCCGGCGCGTAAGATGCGTGGTGTACAATACCTCAGAGAACATGACGGCGATGGGTTCATTTCGTGTATGCCTATGCCGTCCTGCCGCCGATAGATGATGCGCAAAATTTTTTGTTCTATGCAAAGCCGTGTGACACGTCCATATACTGTCAACAGTTTCCTTTCATGACGTAGCGGGAACGGTAGAATTGTTACCTATCATTTTTTCCGACCCGTTTTGGTCAGCAGTTCGGGGCGGTCTGCGTAGTTTTCGCAAGAGAGAGAATCCACCTCTTGGGTAGAATGCGCGCTCGAGGAGAATCTGCAGATGGCAAAGTTAATATCTTCCTGCGTCAGCCACCTGCTGCATGGGAGAGCATACAGTCGCGTTTAAGTGATTCTGGAAGTGATGGCGTCACCATCTTCTGTGGCGTGTCTCCGCTAAATAGGCGCGCAGATCCTCAATGTCGCGCTGGATGGTTCGTACCTGGGTGATGTCAAATGTTTGTGCAAGCCTGCTCATGGAGGCATCTTCGCCCTATAATTTAGTCGCTCGTAGAGACACAGCATGGCACTTTTTGTTTTCTCGCATACACTCTCATGGCTGCACCTTTCTGTCATCTTTGTCTTCACCTGATGCAAGCCCACAGATATCTCCTCCATTTCAAGAGTCTAACCTACATTCTTTCTTAAAGAATATAATAAAACACTACACAAATAGAGGGTATAGAAAATGACATATAAGGATAGGGTCCATACCTCAATTTGAATGTTGATAAAGATTGTGAAATTCTTGCCACCCTTACAGGCAATGTACTTATGGTAGAGAGATACACAAGGACTTCGCTCTTTTTTGTGTAAGCAAGTTACCGATATATTTGACATGATTGTTATAATGACAATAGTATTAAACGTATCTGTCAGACAGTAGGATGCGGCAGAGGAAGGGATTGAGCATCATAGATTTTTAAGGAATTGACGAAGGAGCACAAAGTGCTTCTCGACACATATTTCCATAATCGATATTACGAGAATTCACATTTTAATTTTACCAATTTCTTTATGTGGCGTGAGCCTTTTTCGCTCAAGATTGCGGAAGAAGATGGCATTCTTTTTATGCTCGGTACGTGGAAAGGCGATTTCTTTGCCCTTCAGCCGTTCACGACGGAAGACAAGCTCGTCGAGGCGACAAAGATGTTGCTCACATATTTCAAAAAGCAGGGCAGGTCACTGCATCTTGTAGGACTTGAAAAGAATTATGCCGATCTTCTCGCACATTTTGACGGTGCGAAATTTGAGGTAAAAAGTGACCGCGATAATTTCGATTATGTCTATCTTGCAGAAAAACTCACGACGCTCGCGGGACGAAAGCTTCACTCGAAAAAGAATCACTTGAACGCCTTTCGAAAGAATTACCCGCAGGCAGAGTATTTGCCGATTACAGAGGATTTGATTCCTGCATGTCGCGAGGAACTCGACCGCTGGTACAATATGCGCATCAGCGATGAGCCGGACGACCCTTTTATCGGCTGGGAGCGCAAGGCGATAGGTGAGGTCTTTGATGATTACGACTTTTTTCGTCTAAAGGGCGGCGTTGTGCGTTTGGACGGCCGCATCATTGCCTTTACCTACGGTGAGCAGCTCAATACCGATACGGCAGTGATTCATGTTGAAAAGGCGGATCCGTCAATTCGCGGAGCGTATCCCGCGATCAATCAGGGCTTTGTCGAGCACGCTTGGCAGGATATGCGCTACATTAACCGCGAGGAAGACATGGGGCACGAGGGACTTCGAAAAGCAAAGGAATCGTATAAGCCGGAAAAGATGATCGAGAAGTTCAACGCAGCATGCATCGGATGAGCTGCGGTTTTATGCATCGTACATAGTGTCTGTGCAGTGCGCAGGTACCAGCGATACAGTTCAAAGCATCGAAAGAAAGCGGGGAAACGTCCATGGCGCAGAAGAAACGAGATATAGGCATCGTAGGTCTTGCTCTGGCAATCGCTGTGACCATCCTCATTGCTTTCGCTGCGAACGGCTGCGGCGTGCAAGGCGTCAAGAACGAAGTAAAAAAGGAACAGACAGCGGCAACCCTCGATGAAAAAGTCGAGGGTATTGTTGTGAATATGACGCCGGCGGAGAAAGTCGGACAGATGATGATGATCGGCATTCAGGGCGATACCGTGACGGATGACAGTCTCTACATGCTTCATCAGTATCATATCGGCGGCGTTATACTCTTTGACCGAAATCTCGTGAGTGCAGAGCAGACAAAGAAGCTCAACGAAGACTTACAGGTGCAGGCGGAGGAAAAGGTACCGCTCTTCATCGGCATTGATGAAGAGGGCGGCGATGTTGTTCGTGGGCGCAGCTTTATCCAGCCGCCCAGTTCGCAGCGGCAGATCGGCGCGGCAGGTGACCTTACAGCGGCAGAAGGGGCAGCGAACCGCACGGCGAAGGAACTGAAGGAGCTAGGCTTCAACGTAAACTTTGCCCCGGTCGCAGATGTCGGCGCATCGAGCCGCAGTTTTTCCACCGACCCTGAGACTGTGAAGAAGTTCGTTCTCGCCAGCGTGCAGGGGTATGAGAAGAATCGCATGATCTATGCGATGAAGCACTTTCCCGGCATTGGGCGCAGTACGGTCGACTCGCATAAGGACGTTTCGGAAATCACAGCCTCGCGGGAAAGACTTGCGGCAAGCGATATCATTCCCTTTAAGGCGGTCATTGATGCAGCGCAGCCAGAGGATTATTTTATTCTCGTATCACATCTGAAATATCCCGCCTACGATGCCGACAACCCCGCGAGTCTTTCCAAAGCCGTGCAGACAGACCTTCTTCGCGGCGAACTCGGTTACCGCGGCATCATCGTCACCGATGATATGGAGATGGGCGCCGTCGCAAAATACGCTGCCTTTCGTGACGTCGGTGTACGCGCTGTGCAGGCAGGCGCGGATATCGTTCTCGTCTGCCATGAGTATGCACATGAGACCGATGTCTATCTTGGCCTTTTGGATGCTGTGGAAAGCGGCGAGATTCCGATGGAACGCATCGATGAATCCGTGCGCCGCATTGTCAAGGCAAAGCTGCTGCATAAGAAGAATGGAGAACTTTGACCGATAACGTGATACCGTATTAAAGTCGCGCGAAAGGTGCGCGGCTTTCCTGCTATTTTGGTGAAATGGTGAAACGATGAAATCTTTAATTCGAAAGATGTATAGAAAGAAACTCGCGGCAGCGCTTGTTGCAGGTGTGTGTTTCTTCGCGGCTTTCCCTGCTGCAAATGCTGCGGAAAAAGAGGACGGTCGCCATATTGAGATCTACTATACCGGCTCGATGGAAGGGCGCGTTCTAGCTACGGATGAAGCAGGCAGATCCATCGGCATGGCGCGCATTGCCGCCGCCATTCGACAGGCAAAGGATGCTGATGAGGATACGCTTGCCTTCGATGCGGGAAATATCTTTTCTGGAACGCCGCTCATTAACGCGCGCGACGGCGCAGCCATGGCACCGCTCTTAAATCTTGCGGGGTATGATGCCGCTGTCATCGGCAGCCGAGACGTTTCGCTCGGTATTTCCTCGCTTGTCAAATTGGCGGCGCGGCTGAACTTTCCCATCGTCACAGCGAATATTATCGAAAAGCGATCCAATGACGCGGTCTTTCTCCCGTATAAGGTATTCAATCAGAACGGCGTCCGCATCGCTGTCTTTGGCATGATTGCAGATGGCACGCAGCTCTCCCACGATGATGGAAAAGAACTCAAAGTCCAGGATGCTCTGCCGCTGATAAAGGAAATGGCGATGCGCCTGAAGGAAAATAACGACGTCGTCATCGCATTGATGGATTTTGGCAGCGGCGATGCGACGGAAAAAGCAGAGAAAGCAGATATATCCGGTACGGTAGAGGCAGCGCAGCCTGACCCAAAAGCGAAGCTCATGGCTGAAGTGCCGCAGCTTGACCTTGTGATCGACGGCAGAGGAACGGCGCATGGAAAAGCCCTAGGTCACGCGACCGTTGTCGTCAAAGACCATGTGATTGTTTCAAAACGTCAGGAACTTCTTGCAAAAGAAGCGGTTCAAAAGCTTGCGCCACAGGAAGATGACGCTGTTCTGCTGGCGCTGGAAGAGATCAAGAAAGACGCCGAGCTTGCGGCAAAGGACAGCGCAGCGCAGGAACGTAAGAGCCTAAGGAAGAAAGTGAAGCGAGGTGAACGGAAATGAAGGATAAACTCATACTGGCGATTCTGCAGCTGCCGATTGTGTTTGCCGAGCCCGAGAGAAATCTTGCAGCAGCGAAGGAGGCGATGGAAGCCGCCTTGTGCAAAAGCCCATGTCCCGATATCCTCCTTTTGCCGGAACTGTGGCTGACAGGTTTCTTTCCGTCGCCGATTGAGCAATATGCAGAAGATGCCGTGCACGCAAAGGAGATGATGCAGACCTTTGCAAAGATGCATGGCATTTACCTTGTCGGCGGCTCCTTCCCATCCGTGAAAAGGGCGCCATATATAACCGCGCTTTTGTTTTCGACCGTTCGGGCGAGGAAATCGCGCATTACGATAAGATGCATCTCTTTTCACCAGGCGGAGAAAAGGGGGTATTTACAGCGGGCAGCAGCCTAGCGACGTTTTCCATCGAGGGACATACGGCAGCGCTTGCCATCTGCTATGACCTGCGCTTTCCCGAACTTTTCCGCGCCCTTTCTGCCTGCGGTGCAGAGCTTGTCTTTTTGCCTGCCGAGTGGCCGCTGCGGCGCATCGATCACTTTGAACTTCTCGTGCGGGCGCGTGCTGTCGAGAATCAGATCTTCTTTGCCGCCTGTAATGGCGGCGGTTTTATCCAAAGGCGATTCCAATTGGTGGGCATTCTGCTGTCATCGACCCTTGGGGTGAGGTGCTAATAGGTGCGAAGGAAGCGCCGACAATTCTTACGGCGGCGTTGGATTTTGAACGACTTGCGGAAGCACGAAAGCGCATCACCGTCTGGCAGGACCGCCGCACAGATGTGTATTCCGCTATGTAGCTGCACTTCGGATGTCTCTCAGTACTTTGATTCTTTGACAAAATGAGTGTTTAACTTGCGGGTGACAAGAGTTCCTTTCCTTTAAACCCCTTGCTTTCTCAGATATTCCCGGGTAAAATAACGAAGAGCGAATATTTTTATAATATAGGAGGAAATCATGAAAAAAATTCATACCGATGCGGCGCCGGCAGCCGTTGGACCGTACAGTCAGGCAGTGGAAGTAAACGGTATGCTTTATGCATCCGGACAAATCGCACTAGACCCTGCCACGGGCGAGCTTGTTGCAGGAGGCATCGAGGCGCAGACGGAGCAGTGCTGCCGAAACATTGAAGCCGTGCTCTCTGCTGCGGGGAAAAGCATGGATAACGTCGTCCGTACGATGTGCTTCCTTGCGGATATCAACGACTTTGTTGCCTTTAATACCGTCTATGCAAAGCATTTCACAAACAAGCCCGCACGCAGCTGCGTGGCTGTGAAGGATCTTCCGAAAGGCGCTCTTTGCGAAATTGAAGTGACAGCGACAACGGCAGAAGAGTACCCTTACTGATGACTTGCAATTTTTTGTGTTATGCGGTAGAATATTCAAGTATTTGTATTTGCGGTTGTAGCTCAGCTGGATAGAGCGTCCGCCTCCTAAGCGGCAGGTCGCGCGTTCGAATCGCGCCAATCGCACCATAGAAAAAGAAGCCCCCGCTTTGGCGGGGGTTTTTTATTGCTCAGTTAAAAATGTTTTCACCGGCGAGGTTAAAGCGTCTTTCCGTACGCATTGACCTTGCGGATGGCGGCAGCGAAGGTCTTTTCGTCGAAGGGGAAGTTCTTGTATTCGTTTGTCTCCATGGCGTATGCTGCAACTTTATCGGCATCGCCGTCCGTCAGCCCCAGCTCGGCAAGCGTCACGGGAAGCTTGATGCTGTGGTTGAACTTTGCGATGCGGTGCATTTCTTCATCTTCTTCGAAGTAGGCATGCAGGACGAGGACGCCGAAGGAGACGACTTGACCGTGCAGATATTCACCTTCGCGGGAGATTCGGGTTGTGCCGTTGTAAAAGGCATGTGCGTGGCAGGAGTTGTAATAAAAATCTTTTTGGTTGGTGAGATTCGAGGCGTAGCCTGTGGAGACGAGAATATCGAGGGCGATTTCTTCAATGGCCTTGCTGACGCGGTGCTGCCGCACATCTTCAAGTCCTTCCTTGCCGTAGGTATAGAAAGCGTCCTTGGAGGAGGCGGCAATTGCTGCACCGAGAACTGCCGTGTGCGGCAGGTTTGCCGTGCTCTCTTTTGCATGGCGGACGCAGTGCTCGACTTCGGGAGCCTTGCTGATGCCATCGCCGATGCCTGCCCAGAAGTATTTAGCAGGGGCATTGGCAATAACTTTCGTGTTGATGAAGATATGTGCCGGCGTATCAGGGTAACCATAATGGTCAAGCGAGCCATCTTCGTGATAGATGACGGCAATACATGTGCCGGACGAACAATTTGAGCAGATGGTTGGGAAGGTGAAGATCGGCTTGTCGACCGCCTTGGCGACCATCTTTGCGGTATCGGTCGCCTTTCCGCCGCCGAAGCCAAAGATCGCATCGGCCTCTTGGACTTCGGCAAGTCCTGCAAGATGCTCGATGTTCCCTGCAGTGCACTCCACGCCGTAGACAAAGCTGCCCGTCACGCGAATGCCGCCTTTTTCGCAAACTGTTCGTACACCTGCTTCAGAACTTGCGAGCGCGCGCTTGCCGCCGATGAAGACGACAGATTTCACGCGGTACGGTTCGAGGACGTGTGGAATGTCCTCAAAACAATCTTCACCGTAGCTGTAATTGCTCATATAATTGCTGTTCATCATGATGGCTCTTCTCCTTAGGGCAGTTTTCCTTTGTCGCATGGTTCGTTCCATGCCTTTTCTGCGGTCACTCTATCACTAATTTATTAGAAATAGATTATAAAAATCTGTTTCATTATGGATGCAACAAAAAGACCGAAGCGCAATAGCTCTCCGGTCTTTTTTTCTTTGTGGGTGAAGTCTATTGTCAGAAGTTTTTCCGCGCTGATCTCAAAAGAAGCTCTGAGGGTGTTTGCAGGTTGGGCAAACAGCAGGTGCGCTTGTGCCGATGACAATGTGACCGCAGTTTCTGCACTCCCAGATCTTTACTTCACTCTTTTTGAAAACTTCACTGTCCTTGACGTTTTTTAAAAGCTTGCGATAGCGTTCTTCGTGATGCTTTTCGATAGCAGCGACGAGGCGGAACTTTCTTGCGAGTTCTTTGAAACCTTCCTCTTCGGCGGTTTTTCGCAAAGCCGACATACATATCGGTCCATTCGTAATTTTCGCCGTTGGCAGCTGCTTCTAGGTTTTCTTCTGTCGAGCCGATGCCGGCGAGTTCCTTGAACCAGAGCTTTGCATGTTCGCGCTCGTTTGCAGCCGTCTTCAAGAAGAGATCCGCTATCTGCTCATAGCCGTCTTTCTTTGCGCGGGAAGCAAAGTACGTGTATTTATTCGTCGCCTGACTTTCACCGGCAAATGCTGCGAGGAGGTTTGCTTCTGTCTTTGTACCTGCGTACGGATTTTTTTTGTCTGCCATGTTCATTCTCCTAAGATAAAAATCAAGGTTATTTCAAAAGGCTGATTTAAATTATACGCAGTCTGAGTCGTTTTTTCTGTGCGTCAAGTTACATAATAAAAAATCTTTATTGATTTCTATGCAGATGGCACATGCTGAACCATGTAGATGCTAGAATCGCTGGAACGTAGTTTCTTTTCTTATTTCTCGTAGACGAAATTCAGATTGGTGCGTTCCTTGAGCAGGGGGGCTTTTTTGTCCTTGTCCGAGAGAATGGTCGGCTCGATGGGCCATTGGATGCCGATTTCCGGATCGTCCCAACGAATATTGCCGTCACAGTCCGGCGCATAGTAGTTATCTGCCTTATACTGTACTTCAACATCGTCCGTGAGCGTGATAAAGCCGTGGGCAAAGCCGCGCGGTATGAAGAGCTGACGCTTGTTTTCCGCCGAAAGCTCATAGCCGACCCACTTCGCATAGTTCGGTGAACCCTTGCGGATGTCGACGGCGACATCGAAGATCGTGCCGCGCGTTGCGCGAAGAAGTTTTGCCTGTGCCATGGGGTTGAGCTGATAGTGCAGACCGCGCAGTGTCCCCTTTTCTGCAGAATAGGAGTGGTTGTCCTGCAGAAAGTCGACGTAGAGACCGCCCTCTTCAAATTTACGCTTTGACCAGCTCTCCATAAACCAGCCGCGTGCATCGCCGAAGACATCGGGTTCGATGAGGTAGACGCCCGGGAGCTTTGTTTCTGTTACTTTCATAAAGATTCCTCCTGACAGATAAAATCCTGAAGTTCTTATCGTTTAGCATACACTTAGGAGCACGCGGCGTCAATAGAAGAGCTTTTTGAAAGAAGGATAAAACTTTTTGAAAAAAAGCAGGAAAAATTTACTAAAGTGTAGAATTTAATTATATTTATCTCATTTTGAAATTCTATCGAAGGTTCCCTTGACGATGGTCTTTGCCTTAGAGTATAATTTTGTCAACTAAAGTGAAAAAGGAAGCGCTTAATATGATGGAATTTGTGATTCATCAGACGGAATGTTTCGTCATGTTAAGGATATGGTGAAATCAGCAGTGGGAGTCTTTCCAATGGCAGCGGAGCTAAATGAAAAGCAGATGGAGGCGTTATATGCGCCTTATGAAAACCAGACGGATGAAGAGATTCTCATGGATATCCGCGACAATAACGACAAGAGAGCCATCGACTATCTTATCTATAAATACCGGAGCTTTGTTCGGGCAAAGGCGCGTTCGTATTTTTTGGTCGGCGCTGATCGTGAGGATATCTTTCAAGAGGGGATGATTGGCTTTTACAAAGCGATTCGCGATTTTCGTACGGATAAACTCGCTTCCTTCCGTGCGTTTGCAGAGCTCTGCGTTACGCGGCAGATTATTACGGCGGTCAAGACGGCGACACGGCAAAAGCATATTCCGCTCAATACCTATATATCGCTGAACAAGCCAATTTACGATGAAGAATCGGATCGCACGCTGTTGGATATCCTGTCTGGCGTGAAGGTCATGGATCCGGAAGAACTCGTTGTCGGCCGCGAGGAGCTCGACGTTATCGAGAAGAAAATGGAGCATATCCTTTCCACTCTCGAGTGGAAGGTTCTGATGAGCTATCTGGATGGAATGTCTTATCAGGAGATTGCCGAAAGTTTGGGACGTCATGTGAAGTCAGTGGATAATGCCTTGCAGCGCGTGAAACGCAAGCTGGAAAAGTACATGGAGAGCCGATCCGATGAGATTGACCTGCATATGGTCTACCGCAGCCTTGGCAGTGTTAATCGACGGCTGCGCGGTGTCGTTGATGACGACGGTATGCCGCACTGATGGTGCAGCGACATAGAGCGGAAGGTGCTTTTTATTTTTCGGCAGTGCTTGCATTTGCCTGCATGGTATGATATACTCGTAAAGTCGCCGCGTAGGCGAATCGAGACTCTGCCCGCTTCTAAACGGGCCACAGACCAGAGAGGGAGGTGATTTCGTGAGAAAGTACGAAGTCATATTTATCGTGAAGCCGCTGGAAGAAGAGGCTACGAACGCTGTGGTTGAGAAGTTTACCAAGCTCCTCAAGGATAACGGCGCAGCGATTGATAAGGAAGATCGTTGGGGCAAGAAGCGTCTTGCCTATGAGATCAAGGGCTGTCAGGAAGGCTTCTATGTCCTTCTGAACATTACGGCAACGCCGGCATGCGTTGCAGAATGCGACCGTGTGATGAAGATCACAGATGAGCTCTTAAAGCATATGATCGTTCGCGAGGACGAGGAATAAGAGACTCTGTTTCTCGGGAGGACAGCCATGAATAAGGTCATACTTATCGGACGTCTGACGCGCGATCCGGAAGTACGCTATACACAGTCGGGCGTGGCAGTTGCTACGTTTACGCTTGCTGTCGACCGCCGATTTGCACGGCGCGACGCAAATGACGGTCAGCCGACGGCGGACTTCATTCCGATCGTCTGCTGGCGTAAGCTCGCTGAGATTTGCGGCAACAATTTGGTCAAAAGGGCGCCGCGTCGGTGTTGAAGGTCGTATGCAGGTTCGCAATTATGACGCACAGGACGGTTCGAAGCGCTACATCACGGAAGTTATCGCCGATGAAGTCGAGTTCCTCGATTCTAGAAATGCTCCGCATGACGGCGGTTTTTCGGGCAGTGCTCCGCAGAGTGCGCCGGAACCGCCGCAGAGCGGTGACCAAGGCTTTGGTCCATCCATCCCGGAAGAACAAATTCCATTTTAAGGGAGGGGAATTATCTTGATGAGACGCGATAGAGGCCGCAGACCTCGTAGGAAAGTCTGTTCTTTCTGCGTAGACAAGGTCGAGCATATCGACTACAAGGACGTTGCAAAGCTTCGCCGCTTCGTTACGGAGCGCGGTAAGATTTTGCCGCGCCGTATTTCCGGCAACTGTGCAAAGCATCAGCGCCAAGTAACGCTTGCTATCAAGCGCGCGCGCAACATCGCACTTCTGCCGTTCACAGCAGAATAAACAGCGTTATAAAAGCCCCGCAGGTTTGAAGCCTTGCGGGGCTTTTTGTGCAGAAAGTCGGCTTTTATGCCCAATGCTTTTTGCGCAGGAAAAAATGAATGAGTTTATCCGACAGCGGTGTCAGCAGGAACCAGCTTGTGACGATGAGGTTTAGGACATTGAGCCGACGAGAAGGTCGGTGATCCAATGTGCGCCGGACATGATGCGCGGAAGGGAAAAGAGGACGATGACCGCGACGGCAGCGAGAAAGGCGCGCTTTTTTAAATAGCGGAACATGTAGAGGGAAAAGAGGATGAGAACCATGCCGTGATCGCCGGGAAAGCTCGTGCTGGACCAATCCTTTGCGGGCAATTGGGTAAGCTTGGAGACAAGGTTGACATGTTCTCCGTTGGTGAAAAAGAACTTTGTGGGGCTTGCGCGGTCAAAGTCGATGAGATTTCCGACCAGCCGCGCGGCAATGGCGGTCAGGAGCATGACAACGCCCATCGCGAGCAGAAAGTGTCTGCCTTGTGCGTCCGCCTTTTGGTAGTAGTAAAGAAAGATGGCGAGCATGAAGAGGAAGGCGACGGCGTCGAATGCTCGCAGATTCGTAAAGGCGACGAGGTAGAGAAACGCATCGCTTTTATCAAGGAAATTATTGAAAAAAATAGAAGACATTTCGGTCGAGTACAAACCAAGAATCGGCGCCTGCCCAAGGAAAGTGCAGGCTGATCAAGAGGAGAATGCCTAAGATGTTGCAGGCAAGGAGGATGGCAATTCGTTTTTTCGTCATATAGCATCGCCTTTCTTTATCACGCAGATGCGATCGATGCGTGCGCGATCCATTTTCTTGACTTCAAACGTGAAACCGTTCCATTCACAGGACTCGCCGACTTTTGGAATGTGGCCGAAGTAGCTCAGAAGGAAGCCGCCCATCGTCTGGTAGTGGTCATGCGCTTCTTCCGGCAGTTCTTCGAAGTCGAATCGCTCTTTGAAATCGTCGATAGAACAAAGCCCCTTGACAAGCCATTCATTCGCACCGACGGTGATGAAGCTGTCCTGTCTTGTGTCGACGTTCGTGCTGTTTATGTCACCGATGATCTCATTTATGAGGTCGTCCATCGTAAGAAAGCCGATGACACCGCCGTATTCATCGAGAACCATCGCTTCGTGGAGTCCTGTATAGCGAAATTTTTCAAGTACACGGAAGCACTCCATGGCACGCGGTACGAAGAGCGGCTTCCGAATGAAGTCTGTCAGCTCGATATCCTTTTTTTGAAAGGGCAGCATTCAGAAGTTCTCTGCCGTAGAGAACGCCGCAGAAGTCGTCAAGACTTTCACGCCCGACGGGGTAGATGTCGGCGGGATTTTCCTTGATGAGGCGGAGATTGTGTGAGAGCGGGTCGGCGAGGTCGAGCCATAGCATCTGTGTGCGCGGTGTCATCAGGGAAGAGGCTGTCTGATCGCTCATGTGGAAAATGCGGTCTACCATGGCCTGCTCTGTCTTTTCGAAGGTGCCGTCTTCCGTTCCCTGTTCGATCAGTTCCTTGACCTCATCTTCGGTTACCGTGTCGTGATCTAAGGGATGGATGCCTAAAAGGAGCAGGAGAAAACCGGCAATGCACGTAAGAACGCGAATGAAAGGATGGGCTATATGCATGGCGCGGGAAATGAGCGCATGATATTTCATGAGGATGCGCTCAGGATTCTGCATGGCGATGGCCTTGGGCAGAAATTCACAGAGCAGGAGCGCAAGTGCGGTTATGAGGATAACGCAGACGAGAAAGACAAGGAGATCGGCGTGTGGGACAAAGGAAAGGATGCCCGTGAGGAAAGGGGCAAGAAACGTTCCTGTCAAGAGTCCGATAAGAATGCCGGTTCCCGTGATGCCTGCCTGTGAAAGCGAGAGGGAATTTTCAGGACGTTCGAGCAAATGAAGAACAGCTCTAGCGTCCACATCTCCTTCTTCTGCAAGTCGTTCGAGCTTGCCGCGATGACAGCTGTCAAGGGCAGTTTCAACCAGTGAGAAGAAGGAGCCTGCACAAAACAGCAGAAGGAGAAGGAAGATAGACAGCAGGGTACAGGCGTTGGAAAGATCCAAAAAGCACATCCTTTTTATCATTGTGTAGGCAAGTGGAATTCATCCATGTATGTTCTTTTTAATTTTAGCATAGAATCGAAATAAGAAAAAGAAAAAAATACTATCAAAAAAACCTCGCCGATACAGGCGAGGTTTTGCCTGCTTATAGTGATGCCGTTAGGGTACGATGGTTTGCCCAAAGTAGACGACCAGTCCCATGACGATGACGAAAGGTATGTAGAATTTTACGGCAAAGGAGAGCAGCCTTCCTTCCACACCTTTCACGCCAATGGACGCGACAGCGATGGCGATGCTCTGCGGAGAGACGATCTTGCCTGCACAAGCACCTGTTGCATTGGCAGCCGTCACCCATGCCTGTACGTGTTCGCCCGCGCCGATGGCTATAGCAGCATCTGTTTGCAGCTTGCCGAAGAGGACGCAGGAAGAAGTCGCAGATCCTGTGATAAAAGTACCAATCGAACCGATGAAAGGCAGCGACCAGCGGATAGGCAGTGCCTGTCGCACCGACGGCAGCTACGGCAATCGTGTTCGTCATGCCGGCATAGCCCATGACCTTTTGCCGTTGCGATAACGGTGATGATCGTGAGGATGGTAAAGCGGAGATTAAAGACCGTCTTACCGAGGACAGAGAGAAGCTTGCTGGGGCTTGCTCCCTGAACTGTGCCGCCGATGAAAGCAGCGAGGAAGATCAAAACGCCAGGGGTATTGATCCATACGAACTTGTAAGGAGGTGCTCCCGTCGATGCGTCAAAAATCTGAACCGTCGAGTAGATTTTGCTCAAAGGTGCATTGATCGCCGGAACAAGCTTTGAGGTCAGGAGGAGGAAGACGAAGATGAGGATAAAGGAGAGACAGGCCTTGAAGCCAATGCCAAGGGAAACGGAACCGTCGGAGGAAGCTCCTTCGATTTGGTACTTTGGATCGTGAACCGGGAAGAGCTTTGCGCAGGCGATGATTGCTGCCATTGTGCAGACCGAACCTACGATAACGGCCAGCTCAGGTCCCATGAAGATAGCGACGAAAACCTCGGGGACGACGAGCGCAACACCAGCGACAACGCACATGATGAGCATGCCTTTGAGTCCCTTAATGCCCTTTCCTGCGACCATGACCATGAGGGCAGGGCAGCAAAGAGCGAGCGGTGCCAGCTGTACCGCTGTATAACCGGCAAGCTGCACAGCATCCATATCCGTGACGCTGGCGAGCGTCATGACCGGAATGCCGATGGAGCCAAATGCCGTCGGCACTGTGTTGGCAATCAAACAGACCGAAGCGGCGAGAATTGGGTTGACGCCAATGCCTGCAAGCATACCTGCGGGGATGGCGACCGCCGTCCCGAAGCCTGCCATGCCTTCGAGGAAAGCGCCGAAGCCCCAGCCGATCAGCAGGATAAGCACGCGCTGGTCACTGGAGACAGAGGCGAGCATCTTTTTGATGGTGTCCATCGCCTTCGTTTCCAGGGAAAGATTATAGGTGAAGATTGCAGCAATGATGACGAGGAGGATCGGCCAGCAAGCCAGAGCCACACCTTCCAGTGTGCCCTGCGCCGCATGTTCTACTGTCATGTTGTTGTAACAGATGCCTGCGACCAGTGCGATGATGAGCGCAATGGTACAGGCCTTGTGGGCTGCGATCTTCAGCACACTGAGCGCGATGACCAGCCACAAGATCGGAGATAAGGCAATGATCAAGTCCATACAGTTCACCCTTTCATATGGTGGAACAGAAAAATCCGCAGATCGCATCGCCGTGCGAATCGATCTGGTTGAAGCCCGTGCTTTTTTACGTGTGCACAGGTTATCTCTGCTGACGCTGAAAAAGCACAAACCAAATATGATTGCGATTATTATATATATTTATCGAGTTTCCGTCAACAGATTATTATAAAAAGTTCGTCTTTCTATTTGTTGCATTATTATTTACAATTTACAGAAAATATTTCTCATTACGTGGGGACTTTTGTGGGGATTGTGGTTAGATTGACTTGTATTTCATAAAAAAACTGATAAAAAGGCAGCGATAAAAAATAGTGAAATTTAAGGACAAAAGGCGGGGGCAAAGGGGCTTTCTATCGCAATTATTTATCTAACTATAGATGAACACGATGAAAAAAATATGCCAAGTTAAAGTTAATTTATTCACAATGTATACAAACAAGAAAAAATGCGTTAGTATAGATATCATGATAAGTATGATAATTTAGTCACAAGGGGGAGCAGCGATGGATATTCTCGTTTGTATCAAACAGGTGCCTGGCTCTAGCAAGGTTCAGGTCGATCCCGAAACGGGCGTCTTGAAGCGCGACGGCGCAGACACGAAGATGAATCCGTACGACCTTTTCGCTCTGGAGGCGGCATTCCGTCTTCGTGAGCAGTACGGCGGAAAGGTCAATGTCATCACGATGGGACCGCCGCAGGCAAAGGCAGTTCTTTACGAAGCCTTTGCCATGGGCGCGGATCAGGGAGCACTCGTCACAGACCGCAAGTTCGGCGGCGCAGATGTTCTGGCAACGAGCTACACGCTCTCGCAGGGCGTTCGTTCGTTTGGCATGCCGGATCTCATCCTCTGCGGCCTGCAGACGACGGACGGCGACACGGCGCAGGTCGGTCCTGAGATGAGCGAAGCGCTCAATATTCCCTGTGTCTGCAACGTCAGAAACATTGAAGAAGTCGTTGATGGCCACATTATCGTCGATATGGACATGCCGGAAGATATCGAACGCGTCAAGGTCTCCTTCCCGTGCCTCCTCACGGTGGAAAAGGACATCAATGAGCCGCGCCTCCCGAGCTACCTCCGCAAGGAAAAGACAAAGGATCAAAAGATCACGGAATATACGCTCAACGACATGGAAGACAAAGATCCGAATCACTACGGACTCAACGGTTCGCCGACGCAGGTTTCCCGTATCTTCCCGCCGCCGACGGACAAGAAGCATGAGACGTGGAAAGGCTCCGGTGACGTGCTTGCCGGTAAGATCCAGAAGCTCCTGCGTGAGAAGAAGTTCATCGGCTGATTAAGGGAGAGTTTAGATTATGGGAAAGCTTGTTGTCCATCAGGACAAAATTAAAGATATAAATGCTGTCATCGATGTCTGCCCCTTTGGCGCGATGGAAGATAACGGCGGCAAGCTCGAAATCAACGCGGCTTGCAAGCTGTGCAAACTTTGCACAAAGAAGTTCCCCGATGTCATGGAGTTCGTCGAGGAGAAGCAGGGAGTAGCGGTAGATAAGAGCAAGTGGAAGGGCATCACGGTCTACGTCGATCACGTCGGCGGCCGCATTCACCCGGTCACCTTCGAGCTCATCGGCAAGGCGCGTGAACTCGCTGCAAAGATCAACCATCCGGTCTATGCACTTTTCATCGGCAAGGACATCGAAGACAAGGCAGAGGAGATTCTTCACTACGGTGTCGACAAGGTCTTTGTCGCTGACGATCCGGCGCTGGAATCCTTCAACATCGAGACGTATGCCAATGTCTTCTCTCGCTTTGTGAACAAAGTGCAGCCGACAGCACTTCTCGTCGGCGCAACGCCGGTTGGCCGCCAGCTCGCACCGCGTGTTGCTTCGCGCTTTAAGACGGGTCTGACGGCAGACTGCACGATCCTCGATATGCAGAAAGATACGGATCTCGTTCAGATTCGCCCGGCATTCGGCGGCAATATCATGGCGGAGATTCACACGCCGCGCACGCGTCCGCAGATGGCAACTGTCCGCTATAAGATCATGGAAGCGCCGAAGCGCCAGGCAGAAGCCACGGGCGAAATCGAAAAGCTTGAAGTGAAGCCGGAAGATCTCAAGACGAACATCGAGGTTCTCTCCGTTACGGCAAAGCCGAAAGAGACGTCCATCGAAAATGCCGATGTTCTTATCGTTGCCGGCCGTGGCGTCAAGAAGAAGGAAGATCTCGCGCAGCTTAAAGAGCTTGCTGATCTCCTCGGCGGCGAAGTCGCCTGCACGCGTCCGCTCGTCGAAGCAGGCTGGATGGATGCAAAGCATCAGATCGGTCTTTCCGGCCGTACGGTTCGTCCGAAGCTCATCATCACCTGCGGTGTTTCCGGTGCGATCCAGTTCGTCGCCGGCATGGATCATTCGGATCTCATTTTTGCGATCAACAGCGATCCGAAGGCGTCCATCTTCAAGGTAGCAAACTACGCAGTTATCGGCGATCTCTACGAAATCGTTCCTGCGCTTATCACACGCATCAAAGAAGGGGGCTCCATCCATGAGTGAGTACAAGAAGATCGACGCGAATGACATCGCGAAATTTGTTGAAATTACGGATAAAGAGCGCGTTCTGACAGGCAGTGACATCAATGAGGAATACACGCATGACGAGCTGAGCTCTGAAAAGGTTTCGCCGGATGTCGTCGTCCGCGTCACGAGCACGCAGGAAGTCTCTGCGCTTATGAAGTATGCGTATGAGAACAACATCGTCGTCACGCCGCGCGGTGCAGGTACAGGGCTCGTCGGTGCAGCAGTCGCCGTCGAAGGCGGACTCATGATCGACATGACGCTCATGAACAAGATTCTCGAGCTTGACGAAGACAATTTGACTTTGACGGTTGAGCCGGGCGTCCTCCTCATGGAAATCGCGGCTTACGTTGAGGAGCATGACCTCTTCTATCCGCCGGATCCGGGCGAGAAATCCGCGACAATCGGCGGCAATATCTCCACAAATGCAGGCGGCATGCGCGCTGTTAAGTACGGTGTTACGCGTGACTACGTCCGCGGTCTTGAAGTCGTCCTGCCGGACGGCAAAATTCTTCAGCTCGGCGGCAAGGTCGTCAAGAATTCCTCGGGCTACAATCTCCGCGACCTCATCATCGGTTCGGAAGGCACGCTTGCCTTTGTCACCAAGGCAATCCTCCGTCTTCTCCCGAAGCCAACGAAAGATGTCAGCCTCCTCGTTCCGTTCCCGACGCTGAAAGACGCGATTGGTACGGTGCCGGCAATCATCCGCGCGAAGGCGATTCCGACGGCTATCGAGTTCATGGAGCGCGAAGTCATCGTCGATTCTGAAGAATATCTCGGCCGTCCATTCCCCGATAAGAGCTCAGATGCGTATCTCCTCCTAAAGTTCGACGGCAGCAGTCTTCAGGAAATCGAAGGTGCATACGACAGCGTTGCAAAGGTCTGCCTCGAGCACGGCGCACTTGACCTTTTATCGCCGATACAGAAGAGCGCAGCACGCCGATCTGGAAGTCCCGCGGTGCTTTCCTCGAAGCTATCAAAGGCTCTACGACCGAGATGGACGAAGTCGACGTCGTTGTCCCGCGCAGTCATGTCAACGAGTTTGTTGAGTATGTCCACGGTCTCCAGAAGGAATTGAACATCCGCATCAAGAGCTTTGGTCATGCAGGTGACGGCAACCTTCACGTCTACATCCTCCGCGATGATATGGATGACAAGAAGTGGAAGGAAATGCTGCACAAGGCGATGGAGCTCATGTACGCACATGCAAAAGAACTCGACGGGCAGGTTTCCGGCGAGCATGGCATCGGTTTGGCAAAGCATCCGTATCTCAAAGACTCCTTGGATCCTGAAGCGATCGCTCTGATGAATCGCATCAAGAAGGCTTTTGACCCGAAGAACATCCTCAATCCGCATAAGGTTTGCCAGGATTAAGGGACTTGCTGGGAAAGCGGAAAAGACCGCTTTCCCAGCAGCCTCGTGCTGTTCGATGGAAGAACTGCGTGCCGCAAACGTGTTAAGATTCAGTAATGGAGAACAAGCATGAAAGAATATCAGCCTATTAAATCCGGCAAGGTTCGTGAAATATATGAAGTCGAAGACGGACTCATCATGGTCGCGACCGACCGCATCTCTGCTTTCGATCATATCCTGAAGAACAAGATCGTAAAGAAGGGTGCTGTCCTCACGCAGATGTCAAAGTTCTGGTTCGACTTCACAAAGGACATCATCCCGAACCATATGATTACCGTTGACAACAGCGAGATGCCGGAATTCTTCCGTCAAATGGAATTCACGGGCAACAGCATGAAGTGCAAAAAGCTCCATATGATTCCTATGGAATGTATCGTTCGCGGTTACATTACGGGCAGTGGCTGGGAAAGCTATAAGAGGAACGGCACGGTCTGTGGTATCAAACTTCCCGCTGGACTCAAAGAATCGCAGAAGCTGCCCGAGCCTATCTTCACGCCGAGTACGAAGGCAGAAATCGGGGATCATGATGAAAATGTCTCCCTTGAACAGGGGGCGAAAGTCCTTGAAAAGGAATTCCCTGGTCACGGCATGGAATATGCAGAAAAGGTTCGCGACTACACGCTTGCCATCTATAAAAAGTGCGCGGATTATGCGCGCTCGAAAGGCATCATCATTGCCGATACAAAGTTTGAATTTGGTCTTGATGATGCGGGGAATATTGTTCTCGGCGACGAAGTGCTGACGCCGGATAGTTCTCGTTTTTGGCCTGTGGAAGGATATGAAGCCGGCAAGGAACAGCCGTCCTATGACAAGCAGTTTGTTCGCGACTGGCTGAAAGTGCATCCAGACAGCGATTACAAGCTCCCACAGGACGTCATAGATAAGACGATAGCAAAGTATGTTGAAGCTTATGAACGCCTGACGGGAAAGAAGTTTGATGCTTAAATCCATGCGCTTGAGCCATTTTCAATAAAGAATGGCTGTACGATTTTTGAATGTAAATCGATAGAAGAGAGTCGCCTTTACAGGCGGCTTTTTCTATAGGTTTGGCAAATTTTCTAACAAAAATCGAAAGCCGAAAGAAATGACTGAAAAAATCGAAAGATTTTTGACATTGTTGAAGGATTTTTCAATCGTACAGCGAAATCATTAAGTGAAGAAAAAGAAAGTAGCAGCAGAGCTTTATGGGAAAGCTTAGCGATACGGTATATGCCGCGGCTGCGTCTTGGCGAACTTCATCGTGATAAACATCAGGAGGGTTATATCATGTTAAAGAACATTCTTGTACCTATTGACGGATCGGAAACTGCGGACCGCGCGGTTACAGAAGCTATCCGCCTGGCGGAGCCTTGCGGCGCAAAGATCAATTTCCTCTATGTAGCAAATATCAACCAGCTTGCTGTCAATGCACTTTTGAGCGATGCTGTTTTAGAAGCTGTGACCAAGGCGGGAGAGGTCGTTTTAGAGCGTGCAGCATCGATGGTGCCGTCTGGTATTGAGAAGGAATCCTTCTCCGAGACAGGCTCGCCTGCCGTTGTCATCCTTGATTTTGCGAAGAGCAATGACATGGATCTCATCATCATGGGCAGCCGTGGCTTAGGTGTTGTGAAAGGTGTTCTCTTAGGCAGTGTCAGCCAGTATGTTGTAGAACAGTCCGAGTGCCCGGTCCTCGTTGTAAAATAAGAAGATGTATGACAAAAAATCCCCACAGATATAGGATTCTGCGGGGACTTTTGTCCGTAGATTGTCAGTGGAAATACATCATGGTTATGCCGCCGATGGCGGGGAGTGCAACGATGGCAAATTTCAGCAAGGGCATTGGTGCCAGATGCGTCGCTTTTGCACCGAACCAGGCACCGATCATCAGACCGAAGAGTGTCTGAATGAAGATGGGCATATCGAGCCGTCCGTTGAAGAGATAACCGAGTCCGCCAGACGCTGAGATCGGCAGGATGATCATCATTGTCGTTCCTACAGCATAGACGAGCGGCAGCCCGAAGACGACCATCAGCGCAAGCTGAATATAGGCAGCTGCCCCAATGCCGAAGGCACCGGAGAGAAAGCCGGATGCGATTCCGATGGGGATTCCGTAGACGTAGAGCTTACCACCCGTAAGGAGTGTCTCGCGAACGGGAAGGTGCGCGGCGAGCCATTTCGGATGATAGATCTTTACATAGAGGATGACAGCGCTGGAGAGAAGCATGAAGGCCGTAGCAAAGCTAAGGTCGCCTGACGGCATGATGTTTGAGACATTCGCACCGAGAAACGCGCCGAAGATGCCGCTGACTCCGATGATAGCACCGGTTTTCCCAATGATTTCGTGTTCGCGGAAGTGGCTGATCGTTCCGGAGATCATCGTAAAGACCATCGCTGCAAGCGCGACAGCAAGCGCTGTGTGAATCGGTACGCCAAAGCCGACGACGAGCAGCGCAATGGTGACGCCTGCGCCGCCTGCGCCGACAAACCCGATGATGGCGCCGAGGAGAAGCATGGAGAGAAAAAGCATAGAACCACCCTCAACAAAAAACAAAAAGCCATGACAAAGTCATGGCCGAAAAATCCTGGTGACACCTATGGGATTCGAACCCATGAACCCGGCGTGAGAGGCCGGTGTCTTAACCACTTGACGAAGGTGCCGTGGTGACGCCTATGGGATTCGAACCCATGAACCCGGCGTGAGAGGCCGGTGTCTTAACCACTTGACGAAGGCGCCATGTATGTGTGTCTCAAAGACAACGCTATTATATATCATGAAAGAGCATTTGGCAAGGAAAAATTTAACGATATAATTCTCGATGATGGAAAGTATCAAAAATTTGTTTACAACATATCTGTCCTTTGCTATACTTTTAAAGTAAACAATAAGTTCCGTGTGTCACTGGCCATGCAGGCATCAGCGAAGGGGATTCGATTAAGTCTCCTTTTGTTGGTGCCTTTTGGTTCAGATCCTGTCGGATATGGTACATATGTATGAGGGTCAGGTATTACCGGTGGTGTGCGGATAAGTGTTCTGAATATTTTTAGAAAGGGTGAATGATACGTGAAAGATCAGATTTTCAGCGTTCTTCAACGCGTCGGGCGAAGTTTCATGCTGCCGATTGCCATCTTGCCGATCGCTGGCATCCTGCTCGGCATCGGCGCGTCTTTTACAAATGCAACGACGATTGAAACGTATGGACTTGGCGCAGTCGTCGGTCAGGGTACAGTGCTCAATGCGCTGCTGACTGTCATGGCGAGTGCGGGCAACACGATCTTCGGTAATTTGCCGATTATCTTTGCGGTCGGTGTCGCCATTGGCATGGCAAAGGCAGAAAAAGAAGTTGCTGCACTCTCGGCGATGATCGCGTTCTTCGTCATGCACAGTGCGATCAATGCCATGTTGAAGATTAACGGCATGATCGTCGATGGCAAGGCGGCGGATTTCGTGCTCGAAGGTACGATTGCACCGTCCTGCGGCATTGAATCCCTGCAAATGGGCGTCTTCGGCGGTATCATTGTCGGCATCGGTGTTGCATATCTGCACAATCGCTTTCATAATGTTGTCCTTCCCAATGCGCTTTCCTTCTTTGGCGGTTCGCGCTTTGTGCCGATCATCTCGACGGTTGTCTATCTCTTTGTGGGCATTGTCATGTACTTTGTCTGGCCGACGGTGCAGAATGGCATCTTTGCGCTCGGAAGCCTCGTTACGGGCACGGGCTACATCAGCACACTTATCTTCGGCATCATCAAGCGCGCCTTGATTCCGTTTGGCCTTCATCACGTCTTCTACCTGCCGTTTTGGCAGACGGGTGTTGGCGGCTCGATGATGGTCGATGGTCAGCTCATCCAGGGCGGTCAAAATATCTTCTTTGCACAGCTCGCCTCGCCGAATGTCACGCATTTTTCGGCGGACGCAACACGCTATTTTTCCGGTGAGTTTATCTTCATGATCTTCGGTCTTCCGGGCGCGGCGGTCGCCATGTATCGAGCCGCAAAACCTTCAAAGAAGAAGGCTGCCAAGGGCTTGCTCCTTTCCGCAGCGCTCACGTCGATTCTCACAGGTATCACGGAGCCGATCGAATTCTCGTTCCTCTTTGTCGCTCCGGCACTCTTTGCTGTGCAGGTCGTTCTTGCAGGCTCGGCCTATATGATCGCGCACATGCTCAACATTGCCGTCGGTCTTACGTTCTCGGGCGGCTTCCTCGACCTTTTCATCTTCGGTATTCTCCAAGGTGAGGCAAAGACGAATTGGATGTATATCATTCCGGTTGGCATCATCTACTTCTTCCTCTACTACTTCATCTTCTCTTGGATGATTCGCCGCTTTGGTTTTAAGACGCCGGGACGCGAAGATGACGATGAGGAAATGAAGCTGCATACGAAAGCGGATTACCTCGCGAAGAAAGATGGAAGTGCGGCCGCGCATGCTGGAATGTCCAGCAGCGGTGCCGTGGATGAAAAAAGCGCGCTTATCACGCGGGCGCTCGGCTCAAAGAAGAATATCACGAGTGTCGATTGCTGCGCGACGCGCCTGCGCTGCTCGGTTGCTGATTCGACATTGGTAGACGAGAAGATGCTCAAGGCGACGGGGGCGCTCGGCGTCATCGTCAAGGGTTCGGGCGTCCAGGTCATCTATGGGCCGCAGGTGGCAAACATCAAGACCAATTTGGAAGAATATCTTGAGAGCGCACCGGAAGAAGAGCCTGCTCTAGATGCGCCGGCCGCGCTGAAACGACAGAATCTCCAGCGAAAGAAAAGGGAGCGCCTGCCGTAAAAAGATGAGACAGCGGCTCAGACGAAAGAACTCTTCACGCCGGTTACGGGGACTGTTCACCCGATCACCGAGGCGCCGGACGAAGCATTCGCCGGCAAGATGATGGGCGATGGTTATTTCATCTATCCGACGGAAGAGATCGTTTATGCACCGACGGACGGCGAAGTCGTCTTTGTCTTTGACACGAAACATGCCATCGGCATGAAAGCGACGGACGGTACAGAATACCTTCTTCACATTGGCGTTGACACTGTTGCGCTTGGCGGCAAGGGCTTTGAAGTCTTTGTCGAAAAATGGACAGAAGGTTAAAAAAGGCGATAAGCTCATGCGCTTTGACGATGCTTACATCAAGGAAAATGCCAAATCTGATGCCTGTCTCGTCATCTTCACCGGTCTTGCAGAAGGTCAATCGGTAACGATGACGGCAAATGGCAAGGTTCAGGCACTTGACAAGGTAGCTGAAATCTAAAAATTAAATCCCTCTTTGCTTATACTTGTATTATAATGAAAAGCAAAGGGGGATTTTTCTATAGAAAGGAAGTAGTATGCAGTTTCCAAAAGATTTTCTTTGGGGCGGTGCTGTTGCCGCAAACCAATGCGAGGGTGCTTATAACGAAGACGGCAAGGGTCTCGACATACAAGACCTCATGCCGCGCGGTATCAGCGGCAGCCTAACGGCAGAGCCAACGCCGGACAATCTGAAACTTCAGGCCATTGACTTTTACCATCGCTATAAAGACGATGTCAAGCTCTTTGCTGAAATGGGCTTCAAAGTATTTCGCACTTCCATTGCCTGGAGCCGCATCTATCCGAATGGTGACGACGAAGTGCCGAATGAAAAGGGCTTACTCTTTTATGACGCTCTTTTTAATGAATGCCATAAGTACGGCATGGAACCTCTCGTCACGATTTCCCACTATGAGACGCCGCTCCACCTTGCAAAAGAAGTACGACGGATGGAAGAGTCACGAGCTCATCAATTTTTACGAGCGTTACGTCCGCACGATCTTTGCCCGATACAAGGATAAGGTGAAATATTGGCTGACTTTCAACGAAATTAATTCCATTCTTCATCAGCCGCTCCTTTCCGGCGGTATCTTTACACCGAAAGAGAAATTGACGGAAGGCGACCTATACCAGGCGTGCCATCATGAGTTTGTCGCTTCTGCGCTCGCAACAAAGATTGCGCATGAAATGATGCCGAAGGCAAAGATCGGCTGCATGATTCTTGCCATGCCGATCTATCCCTTGACGCCCGCACCGGAGGATATCCTTGAAGTCATGAAGGAAGATCATTTCAACGATTTCTTTGGCGACATGCATGCGCGCGGCGTTTATCCCGGCTATATGAAGCGTTATTTCCGTGAAAAGGGCATTGTGATCAAGATGACGGCAGAAGAGGAAGCGCTTCTTAAGGAAAACACGGTAGATTTCATTTCCTTTAGTTACTACGTCAGTATCTGTGCTGGCAGAGGTGGAGAGAAAGGCGGCGGCAATATTTTAGGCGGCAAAAAAAATCCCTATCTCAAGGCAAGTGAATGGGGCTGGCAGATTGACCCTGTGGGGCTTCGCTATACACTCAATCGCTTCTATGACCGGTGGCAAAAGCCGCTTTTTGTCGTAGAAAATGGCATCGGCGCGAAAGACGAACTCATAGAGGATGGCAGGGGCGGAAAGACGGTGGATGACGACTATCGTATAGACTTCTTGGCGGCGCATCTAAGGGAACTTGGCAAAGCTATGGAAGACGGCGTTCCCGTTCTGGGTTACACCGCCTGGGGCTGCATCGATCTTGTCTCTGCCAGTACGGCTCAAATGTCAAAGCGGTATGGCTTTATCTACGTTGACCGCAACGATGACGGTTCAGGAACGCTGACACGATATAAGAAAAAATCCTTCTACTGGTACAAGAATGTCATCGCATCCAATGGAGCAGTACTCTGAGGTGCTTAGCAGCTTCTAAAATACATTTTTCTTTGAAACATGATAGGAAGGAGATTTTTCTATGCATATGTTTGTTAAGGTCAGCGATTTTATCTCTAAGTACATGGCGGTTTTCGTCATCATTGTCGCGGGCGTGGCGCTTTTTGAGCCAGCATCGTTCAAATGGGTAGCGCCGAAGATTACCGTTCTTCTTGGCATCGTCATGTTCGGCATGGGCATGACGCTTAAGCTGAAGGATTTTCACCTTGTCTTTCAGCGTCCGAAAGACGTTTTCGTAGGCGCGGCCGCGCAGTTCACCATCATGCCGCTTCTCGCCTATCTTCTTGCACATGCCTTCGCTCTGCCGCCGGAGCTTGCAGCGGGTGTCATTCTCGTCGGCACCTGTCCCGGCGGTACTTCGTCAAATGTCATGACATATCTCGCGCACGGCGATGTCGCGCTTTCCGTTTCAATGACGATGGTGACAACTGTTCTCGCTCCGATCGTAACGCCGCTTCTCACCTGGTGGATTGCAGGGCAGTGGGTAGAGATTCCGCTCACGGGCATGATGGTCTCCATCGTGCAGGTCGTCATCATTCCGATTGTCACAGGCATTCTCATCAATACACTCTTTGGACCGGTGATTCGGCGCATCGTGCGTCTTTTGCCGCTCGTCTCTGTTATCGCGATCGTTCTCATTGTCGGCGGTGTCGTTTCGGTCAATGCGGCGCGCATTCTTGAGACGGGACTTCTCATCATGGGCGTCGTCATCTGTCATAACCTTCTGGGCTATGCCTTGGGCTTTGCGGTGGCAAAGGCGCTTCATATGGATATGGCAAAGGTCAAGGCGATCTCCATTGAAGTCGGCATGCAGAATTCCGGTCTTGCGACGAGTCTGGCACTATCTCATTTCGGCCCTGCTGCGGCTATCCCCGGTGCAGTCTTCAGCGTCTGGCACAATATCTCGGGTTCTATCACCGCCAACTATCTTGCGGCACGTATGACGAAGAAAGAAGCGCGTCGTAAAAAAAGCAAGTAAATGGTTTCTTGCCCGCTTTTTATATAAAACCTGTGGCGTGCTAGGGCTACACAGAATGAAATACACGGTGTATAATAAAGGTCTTATGAGCCTGCCCGTTCTCTTTTGGAGAAGTGGGATGAGATATTCGAGAGAAAGGAACTTGCATGGAACACGACGTGATTAGGGAAAAGGCAATGGCGACGCTCGATATCGAAGCGGCGGCGGTGAAAAAACTTCAGGAGAATATTGATGCGGAATTCATACGCGCGGTTCAGTGTATCCTCGCCTGCGAAGCACGCATCATCGTCACCGGCATGGGGAAGTCCGGGCATGTCGGACGGAAGATTGCAGCGACATTTGCGAGTACGGGAACACCGTCCTTCTTTATGCACCCGGCAGAAGCATTTCACGGCGATCTCGGCATGGTGACGCAGGATGATGTTGTCCTGGCTATCAGCAACAGCGGCGAGTCGCCGGAAATCGTCCGCATTCTTCCCATCATCCGCCGCATCGGCGCTAAGATCATAGCCATGACAGGACGCCGCACTTCGCAGCTTGGCGAGTTTTCCGATTACATCGTCAACATTGGAAACGCGCATGAAGCGTGTCCGCTGGATCTCGCGCCGACGACGAGCACGACATGCACGCTCGCTATGGGCGATGCGATTGCAGTTGCCTGCATGTCCGTGCGCAACTTTACCAAGCAGGACTTTGCTCTCTTTCATCCGGGCGGCGCACTCGGTCGTCGCCTTCTCCTCAAGGTCGAAAACGCCATGCATACGGGGGAGGAAAATCCAGTTGTGGGTGCGGATAAGACGGCAAAGGACGCGCTCTTTATCATGACGGAAAAAGGGCTTGGCGCCGCCTCTGTCGTCAATGCGGACGGAAGGTTTATCGGTCTCATCACCGACGGTATCATCCGCCGTGCGCTCGCGAAGGATTACCACTTTCTCGATGAGCCGGTCATGAACATCATGTACACAGAGCCTCTGACCATAGGCGCGAAGGAAATGGCAGCTGCGGCGCTTTCCGTCATGGAAAAGCACAAGCCTCGTCCCATTACCGTCCTTCCCGTCGTCGACGATGCGGGACAGCCGGTCGGCATGCTGCATCTGACCGACCTCCTGAAGCAGGGAGTCGTGTAAAAAAATCACTGCCTGCTGTGATGCTTTCGGTTATTACAGTACGGCATCTATGGTTCACAAATTGGAGGATCTCTGTGATCAATCGCGGCGCATGGGCGGAGGTAAATCTTGCTGCGCTTCGTCATAACTATGAAGCCATTAAAGAAAAGTTAGCAAAGGGCGCAAGGCTTTGCGCCGTCGTAAAGGCGGACGCCTATGGTCATGGTGCAGTCCCTGCGGCGCGCATTGCCCTTTCGGCAGGGGCGGCATATCTTGCCGTCGCTGCTATAGAAGAAGCTGCAGAGCTTCGCCGTGCGGGAATTACGGCGCCCATCCTCATGCTTGGCATCGTTCCGGAAGAAGCTGCGCTCGATGTCGTGAGCCTTGGTGTTACACAAACGGTGGCAAGTGTCGAGCTTGCACGGGCACTTTCAGAGGCCGCTGTGTGCCTTGGAAGGCGGGCAAAGGTGCATCTTGCGATTGAAACGGGCATGGGGCGTATCGGTGTGCGCCCTGAGGAAGTGTATGCACTTGCGCGCGCAGTCAAGGAACTTCCGCAGATGGAGATCGAAGGGGCATTCTCTCATTTTGCCATGGCGGATATCGAAGATAAGTCTTTTTCAAGAGGGCAGTTCCGTCTTTTTCAAACGGCAGTTGAAGAAATCCGTCGCGCAGGCGCTGCGCCAGAGATCTGTCACATCGCAGAGAGTGCGGCGGCGCTTGAGATGCCAAAGACGCATCTCGATATGGTGCGCGCCGGCATCATTCAATACGGGCTTTGGCCGAGCGATGAAGTGGCAAGAAATGCCGCGCTCACGCCTGTCATGAAACTTTATGCACAAGTCGTGTTCTTGAAATCGATTGAAAAGGGAAAGAGTATCGGTTACGGCCGCGCCTATATCGCGGATGGTATCCGCCGCATTGCAACGCTTCCCATCGGCTATGCTGACGGCTATATTCGCGCGTACGCAAAGGCGGGCTATGTCCTCATCCACGGGCAGAAAGCCAAGATCGTCGGTCGTATCTGTATGGATCAAACCATGGTCGATGTCACGGATATCGAGAATGTTAAAGTCGGTGATAAGGCGACGCTCTTCGGCGAAGCGGAGCTATCGGCGGACATGCTGGCAAAATGGGCGGATACCATCAATTACGAGGTTCCCTGCCTGCTTTCCAAGCGCGTGCCGCGCATTTATATCGATGAGGATGCTAAAGTATGATCAAGTTATTGGTGACAGACCTTGACGGTACGCTCCTGCCAAAGGGACAGGCGGTCACGAGGGAAAATATCGAAGCGGTGCAGAAGGCAGCGGCGGCAGGCGTCACGGTATCGATTGCAACGGGGCGGATGTTTTCGACGGCACTTCCCATCGCACGTGCGCTCGGCGTCGATGTGCCGGTCGTGACGTATAACGGCGCACTCATCCGGCGCGTGTCGGGGGAAACGCTCTATGAAAGCAAGCTCTCGAAACCGACCATTGAAGAAGCGGTCGACTTTGCAAAAGCGCGTGGCTGGTACATACAGTCGTATAGTGATGACAGGTTGCTCTTTGCCGAATACACGGCATTTTCCAAGGGATATGAAGACCGTCTCGGGACAAAGGGCGAGGTTGTCGGCTGGAAAGGACTTTGCACGCGGACGGAAAACGTCTATAAGATGCTCGTGATCTCGGAAAATGCGGAACTTGCGGAAGAGCGTGCGGCGGCGTTTAATGAGCACTTTGCCGGACGTGCGCAGGCATTTCGCTCGATGGCAACTAATTTTGATATTGTAACCCCGAAGACATCGAAGGCATTCGGCGTGCAGAAACTTGCTGAGATACTCGGCATCCCGCTTTTAGAAACCATGGCGATCGGTGATTCCGACAACGATATCCCAATGCTGGAAATTGCGGGGCATTCGGTTGCCATGGGAAATGCGAATGCGGGCGCAAAAGCAGCGGCAAACTACGTGACGACAAATTGCGAAGAGAATGGCTTTGCCAAGGCAGTTTACGACTATGTGTTGGGAGGAAAGAGCGATGACCGTTGAGCAGGAGACACAGGACAGCTGCCGCCTCATCATTGTAACGGGGATGTCGGGGGGCGGCAAGACGCAGGCCAGCCGCTTTCTGGAGGATCTCGGCTATTTCTGTGTGGACAATATCCCGCCGGTTCTCATTCCGAAATTCGTCGAGCTCTGCAAACATGCGGGCGGTGAGTCGCGCAAGATCGTCCTTGTCGTCGACATGCGGAGTCACGCGTTCTTCGATGCGTTTTACCACACACTCGAGAATTTGGATAAAGACGGCGTTCTCTATGAGCTTCTCTTTATGGATGCATCGGACGGGGCGATCATCCGCCGCTATAAGGAGACGCGCCGCCGGCATCCAATGGCACCGGCATCGCGCATTTCAGAGGGGATTGCCAAGGAGCGTGAGCGCCTCGCATCCATCCGGGCAAAGGCGACATATGTCATCGATTCGTCGGAACTCAAGAAGGTTGACCTTCGCGATAAACTGCGCCGTCTCTTCGGCGGCGCAGACGGCGAACAGATGACGATCAATGTCGTTTCCTTCGGCTTTAAATATGGTATGCTGCTCGATGCCGACATGGTCTTTGACGTCCGCTTCTTACCAAATCCGTTTTATGTTGACACGATGCGCCATAAGTCGGGAACCGTGCCCGAGGTGGCAAGTTACATCGAACAATGGCCAGTGACGAAGGAGTTTTTGAAGCATCTCGACGGCATGATGGATTTTCTCATTCCGCAGTACATCAAGGAAGGAAAGAGTCAATTTGTCATCGCCGTCGGCTGTACGGGCGGCATGCACCGCAGCGTCTTCACAGCAAAGCACATCTATGACCGCCTGATGGCGCAGGGGCACTTTGCACGGCTGGAGCATCGCGACCTCATGAAGAACGATGTGCAGGAACACGTTCGGGAGGAATGCTGAGATGCATCTTTTGAAATGGCTCTATCCTGGGCTGCGCTTCAAACGATGGCTGCTCCTCTTCACGGTCGGCGTCATGCTGGCAGGGGCTGGGACTTGCGCTCGTCTTCAACTATAAGTATCTCGACACGATTGAAGAAGCGATTTTTCCGCACGATCTACCTTTGGCGCGGTTCGTATGACTATATGTTTACGACGCTGATCGGAGCGGCCGTTGTTATCATAGGGCTTTCGCTCATGCTCATTGCGATGCGCTTTGTCATTCGCTCCGTCATCCTTGTGCTGCTGCCGGACAGCAGCACAAGAGCGGCTCGTTGACATCATCTATGAAAAAGCGACGTCTCAGCCGCGGCCCGAGCGTCGCTGTCATCGGCGGTGGGCACGGGCTTTCTGTTTTGCTGCGCGGCATCAAGACAGCGACATCGAATGTCTCGGCGGTTGTCACGGTTGCGGATGACGGCGGTTCCTCGGGACGCCTGCGCGAGGAGCTTGGCATTATTCCGCCTGGGGACTTGCGCAACTGTTTGGTTGCACTCGCCGATACCGAGCCTTTGATGGAAAAGCTTTTCCAATATCGTTTCAAGAGTGAAAGCGAGCTTGGCGGGCATTCGTTCGGCAATCTTTTTATCGCGGCAATGACGGGCGTTACAGGTGATGTCGAGACGGCACTTCGCGAGTCGAGTAAGGTTCTCGCCGTCAAAGGACAGGTGCTTCCCGCATCAAAAGAGCATGTCCGGCTTGATGCCATTATGGAGGACGGTACCGTCGTCGAGGGTGAAAGTCACATCCCGGAGGTACATAAGCGCATTCGCCGCGTCTTACTCTATCCACCGCATGTGCGGCCGGTGGAAGCCGCGCTTTCAGCACTTGAAAATGCGGATGCTGTTGTTCTAGGGCCAGGTTCCCTTTATACGAGCATTATGCCGAACCTTCTCGTCGATGGTGTCGCAGATACGCTGCAAAAGAGCAAGGCGGTCAAGATCTATATCTGCAATGTCATGACGCAGCCTGGTGAGACCGACGGTTACACGGCGAGTATGCACGCGCGCGCTATCTTAGAGCACGGTGGACGCGGCATTATCGATTACATGATCGTCAACAACGCGCCGATTACAGATGCGATGCTCGAATACTATAAAGAGCGGGGCGCAGAGCCTGTCCGCATTGATGACGACGAAATCCGTGCGCTTGGCATCGGCTTTTTGAAAGCAGACATCATCAATCAGTCGGACGTCATTCGCCATGACCCAGATAAACTGTGCAAAAATGTCATGAAGATGGTGGAAGGTCTTCGCCCATCGAAAAAAGGCGACCATTTGATGCGGCATAGCCATTGACAAGAAAGCACAGCGAATAAGTCTGAAATAAGTGATAATAAACAAAGAAGTATAGCTGAAAGGAATTGCACACGTGCGCGATTCGTATTATAATGTCATTATATTTTTCAGAAAGGAGCGGCAGGAATGAAGGGCGGAGCAGCGGATTTCCCACAGAACGAAGTATCGGATACGATGCGGGATTTAATAACCCGTATGCATGATTGGATGACAAAATACATGAAATCCTTTATACGGACGATGCAGAGGTCATGAAAGGAATTCGCATTAAGGAAATTCACACGGGCTATGTGACGGCAAATGCCGTCGCTCTTGCCAAAAACCTGCATCTTTCGCCGCATGACGCTGCACTTGCTGAAATTATCGGGCTGTTTCACGACGTTGGCCGCTTTCGGCAGTACAAGCTTTATCAGACCTTTAACGATGCCATGTCGGAAGACCATGCCGCACTTGGACTAAAGGTGCTGAGCGAGCTGCCTTTCATGAAAGAGATGTCGCCCATAGATATCGAATGCATTCATTTTGCCATCAGCCGCCACAACAAGATGTCGATTGGCAGGGGCGCCGAGTGCACTTGCCTTGACATTGGCGAAGCTCATTCGCGATGCGGATAAACTCGACATCTATCGCGTCTTAGAGCCGTATCTTTCATCGGAGGGCGCGAAAAAGGCACCGAAGTTTATAAAGGCCGCAGCGTCTGACCTCATCAGTGAAAAAATTCTCACTTGCTTTCTCGAGGGAAAACAGGCGGATTATCACTGGATTAAGACACATGGAGACCGCAAGGCGGTGCGGCTTCTCTGGGTGTATGACATAAGCTATGCATATACGCTTCGCGAAATCATGAAACGCGGCTATGTGGATAAGATCATCTCTTTTCTGCCAAAACAGGAGGGTCTTGACCGCGGCATAGCGAAACTTCGCACCTATATTGAGACAAAGTGCCGGAGCGAAGATACAGCTGACATGGTATGAAGAAAAAGACAAGATAAAGAAATAGACGACGGATATCAAGATACAGAACTGGGAGGAAACCACTGATGGCAGAGACGAAACGACCTTCGAACTTCATCCAAAACATGATCGATGAAGAGCGCAGGGCTGGACGGTATGCAGACGGCATTGTCACGCGATTTCCGCCCGAGCCAAACGGCTATCTTCACATCGGCCATGCGAAGTCCATCTGCCTGAATTTTGGGCTTGCGGAACAAAATGGCGGACTTTGCAACCTTCGTTTTGACGATACGAATCCGACGAAGGAAGATACGGAGTATGTGGACTCCATTCAGGCGGATATCCGCTGGCTCGGCTTTTCGTGGGGAAAGCGGATGTTCTATGCATCGGATTACTTCCCGAAGCTTTTCGATTATGCGGTTGCGCTCATTAAGAAGGGGCTTGCCTACGTAGATGATCTATCGGCAGATGAGATTCGTGCCTACCGCGGCACGCTCCATGAGCCGGGAAGGGAAAGCCCGCATAGGGATCGTTCGGTGGAGGAGAATCTTGACCTCTTTCTGCGTATGAAGGCAGGTGAATTCCCCGATGGGAGCCACGTTCTCCGTGCAAAAATCGACATGGCGTCGCAGAATCTCGTCATGCGCGACCCGGTCATCTACCGCATCGCGCATACACGCCACCATCGGACGGGGGATGCATGGTGCATCTATCCGATGTACGACTTTGCCCATCCGCTTTCCGATGCGATAGAGGGCATTACACATTCTATCTGCACGCTCGAGTTTGAAGAGCATCGCCCGTTTTATGACTGGCTGCTCGATTCCTTCGGCTTCGACCCCATGACGCGCCCGCATCAGATCGAGTTTGCGCGCCTCAACCTCACGAATACTGTGACGAGCAAGCGCAAGCTTCGGCAGCTGGTTGAAGAAGGCTATGTCCGTGGTTGGGATGACCCGCGCATGCCGACGATTTCAGGTCTTCGCCGCCGCGGCTTTACCGCGGCGGCACTGCGCAATTTCTGCCATGCGATCGGTGTCGCGAAAGGCAAACAGCCTTGTGGATGCACAGATGCTTGAGCACGAAGTCCGTGCCGATCTCAATGAGAATGCAGACCGTGTCATGGCAGTTCTGCACCCACTGAAGGTCGTCATCACGAATTATCCAGAAGATAAGAAAGAAATGCTTCTCGCGGAAAACAATCCGCTGCATGGCGGGCATCGGTTTGTGCCGTTCTCCCGTGAAATCTATATCGATCAGGAAGATTTTATGGAAGAGCCGCCGAAGAAATACTTTCGGCTGAAGCCGGGCGGCGAGGTTCGTCTAAAGCATGCCTATATCATCAAGTGTGAGGAAGTTATCAAGGATGCGGCAGGATGTGTCACAGAGCTTCACTGCACAGCGGATCTGGACTCAAAGACGGGCGGCTTGACTGCAGGGCGAAAGATCAAAGGGACGATTCACTGGGTCGATGCGAAGTCGGCACTTTCCGCAGAAGTTCGCCTTTATGACAACCTCATCGAGACGGATGAGAGCGGCAATATCCCGGATGACTTCATCGAAGCGCTCAACAAGAATTCACTCGAAGTGATTGAAGATGCTCGCATTGAGCCTTCGGTGAGGTTGGTCGCAGAGGGGACGCATTACCAGTTCCTACGCGTGGGTTACTTTGTTGTCGATCCCGATACGACGCCGGATCACATCGTTTTTCAATCGCGTCGTAGGGCTTCGTGACAGCTGGGCAAAGGTCAAAAAAAGTGACGCAGGTATTTTTTTGCGGTAGGGGGCGCCCTTATCGCAAAGGTCGTAGGGCTAATAAAGGAGGACTTTTATGAGCAGGATGCCAAAGATTCCGAAGAACCGCAGCGACAAAGAGATGTTTGCGGGATACGTCGAAGATGATACGCTGGAGAACCGCTTTAAGAAGGCGGAAAAAGAAGCCGTGCAAAAGAAAGAGGCGGAGAGAAAGAAGCAAATCGAAGATCCGGAGACGCCGGCAGATTTGCTTCGCGGCGGCTTTTCCAAGGAGCTGACGAATGCACTCGGCAAAGAACTGATGGCGCTGAAGCTCGAACTTGCGAGCGAAGGCATTACGAAATACACTTTTTAAGATCTCGCGCGAAGGCGGAAAAATCATCCTCGAAGCCAAGCACTGACGAGGGAATCTGCCTTATCTTTTTATGCCTTTTAAGGAAGGAGAAGCGATCGTAGTGCAGGAAACGACAATTGTTGCCATTGTGATCTTCGTCGTGGCATATGCATTAATCATTTCCGAGAAAATACATCGTACCATCGTCGGTATCTTTGGTGCGATGCTCATGATTCTCTTCGGCGTTCTGTCGCAGGAGATGGCCATTCATCATATTGACTTTAATACGCTCGGGCTTTTGATGGGGATGATGATCATCGTCAACATCACAAGTGAAACCGGACTCTTTAATTTTCTCGCCGTCTGGGCAGCTAAGAAGGTCAAGGCGCGTCCCATCGCGCTGCTTTTGGCACTTTCTGCGCTGACGGCAGTCTGTTCAGGGCTCCTCGATAATGTTACGACCGTCCTTTTAACGGTTCCCGTGACATTCAGCATCACGAAGCAGCTGCGCGTCGATGTCAAGCCGTACCTTATCTCACAGATCCTTTTGCTCGAATATCGGCGGCACAGCGACGCTCATCGGCGACCCGCCGAACATCATGATTGGTTCTGCGGTTGGCTTGAACTTCATGGACTTTATCTTTAATCTGACGGGCATCTGTATCATCATCTTCCTTGCCGTCGAACTCTTCATCATCTGGCTTTATGGCAAGGGGCTTCGCACAAAGCCGGAGCTTCAGGCAGAAGTCATGCGCATGGATGCCTCAAAGGAGATCACAGATCACAAGCTCTTGAAGAAGTGCCTTTTCGTCATCTTCTGCACGATTGTGCTTTTTATCCTGCACAGCTCACTTCATCTTGAAACAGCGACGGCAGCTCTTTCAGGGGCAGGACTTCTTCTTCTCCTCACAGCGCGCCGCGACGAAGCCTTTATCGCCAAAATTCTCTCGAAGATCGAATGGCTTGCCATCTTCTTCTTTGCTGGTCTCTTCGTCCTGGTCGGCGGCCTTGTCGAGACGGGCGTCATCAAGATGCTGGCACAGGAAGCCATCAACATCACAAACGGCGACATCACGACAACGGCGGTTCTCATCCTATGGATGAGTGCGATTGCATCGTCCTTTATCGACAACATCCCATTTGTTGCAACGCTCATTCCGCTCATTCAGGATATGGGGAATATGGGGCTTACGAACCTCGATCCGCTCTGGTGGAGTCTTTCACTCGGCGCCTGTCTCGGCGGCAACGGCACATTGATCGGCGCGAGTGCGAACGTCGTCGTCGCATCGATGGCAGCAAAGCGCGGCGTCATCATCACCTTCGTTGGCTTCTTAAGAATTGCTTTTCCCCGTCATGCTCCTCACCATTGTCATAGCAAATATCTACGTCTTCCTGCGTTACCTCTAAGTTAAGCGGCGTGAGGCAGGCATGAAGTGAAAGAACCCTTCTCCTTTTAGCGAAGGGTTCTTTCACTTCTTTTCTATAAGGGTCCTATGGTGTTCTTTCCGGAAACATGATACAATGGTTTTCGAAGATAATGATGGAGGGGAAAGGCATGAGAGGGATCCGCGGAGCGATCACGGTCGCCCAAAATGACAAGCAGGAGATTCACGAAGCAGCGCAGCGAGATGATGCAGGGAGATTTTTGCGGCAGAATGGGCTTGACACGGAAGTGATCGGCGCTGTCATCTGCACGATGACGGAGGATCTTACGGCGGCTTTTTCCAACGGCGGGGATTCGCACTTTGCCGGGTTTTGAACTCGTGCCGCTCTTCGATGCGCGCCAATGCGCTATCGACGGAAGCTTGCCTCTCTGTATCCGTGTCCTCGTACTTGCGGATATCGATCTGCCGCAGAGAGGCGTTCGCCATGTCTATCTTGGCAAGGCGGCAAATCTTCGCCCTGACATTGCGGCGGCGGACAAATTGTGATGCTGTCCGCTGCGTTTGATATGTTTTTTACGAAAAGCATGGGAATGCCTTGTGGTTCTGCGTGGCTTTATTGGCAAAACCGCAAGGGAGATGATTTATAAAGGAGAGATCAATTTGAATAATCTCGATATGCAGTGTGTAAACGCAATCCGCGTGCTTTCGGCAGATGCCATTCAAAAAGGCAAACTCTGGCCATCCGGGACTTCCGCTCGGCGCTGCGCCAATGGCATTTGAGCTTTGGGCACACCATATGAAGCATAATCCGAAAGACTCCAAATGGCAAAATCGCGACCGCTTTTGTGCTTTCGGGCGGTCATGGCTCTGCCATGCTCTATTCGCTTCTTCATCTCTTCGGCTATGGCTTAACGCTCGATGACATGAAGAATTTCCGTCAGTACGGCTCGCTGACGCCGGGACATCCTGAGTACGGCCATACGGTCGGTGTCGAAGCGACGACGGGACCGCTGGGGGCAGGCATGGGCATGGCTGTTGGCATGGCGATGGCGGAAGCGCATCTCGCAGCAAAATTTCAATCGTCCGGGATTTGACATTGTCGACCACTATACCTTCGTGCTCGGCGGCGATGGCTGTCTGATGGAAGGAATTTCTTCGGAAGCATTCTCGCTTGCGGGTACACTCGGTCTTGGTAAGCTCATCGTTCTTTACGATTCGAACGATATTTCCATTGAAGGCTGTACGGACATCGCCTTTACGGAAGATGTCGAAAAGCGTATGCAGGCTTTCGGCTTCCAGACGCTCACCGTGGCAGACGGCAACGATCTTGCCGCTATCGGCAGGGCGATTGACGAGGCAAAGGCGGAGAAAAATCGTCCGTCCTTTATACAGATCAAAACTGAAATCGGTTATGGCTGTCCGGCGAAGCAGGGCAAGGCGTCGGCGCACGGCGAGCCGCTCGGCGAAGAAAATGTCCGGGCGATGAAAGAAAATCTTGGCTGGCCAGAGCCGGAAAAGACATTCTATGTTCCGCAGGATGTCTATGACTATATCAAAAGCGGCGCGAAGATGGGGGCGGAAAAGGAAGCGGCATGGGATAAGCTCATGTCAGATTATGCGGCTTCCTTCCCCGAGGAAAAAAAGCTCTGGGATACATCTCATGCACCGATTGATGAAAAGATCCTGCTCGATGATGAAGCCTTCTGGGCATATGAGGACAAGCCACAGGCGACGCGCGCACTTTCCGGCACGCTTCTCAATCGTCTGAAGGATCGCTTTCCGCAGCTCATCGGCGGCAGTGCCGACCTTGCGCCTTCCAACAAGACGCATCTCAAGGAGGCAGGTGATTTCAGCAAAGACAATTATGCTGGCCGCAACCTTCACTTTGGCGTCCGTGAACTCGCGATGGCAGCCATTGAAAACGGTCTTGCACTTCACGGCGGTCTTCGCCCGTATGTCGCGACCTTCTTCGTCTTCAGCGACTATACGAAGCCGATGCTTCGCCTGGCATCGCTCATGCAGATTCCGACGATGTATGTCTTCACGCACGACAGCATCGGTGTCGGCGAGGATGGTCCGACACACGAGCCGATCGAACAGGCAGCCATGCTCCGCGCCATGCCGAATTTCCATCTCTTCCGTCCGGCGGATGCGAGGGAAACGGCGGCTGCATGGGCATCGGCCATGGTAAGTAAGAAGACTCCGACGGCGCTCGTCCTTACCCGCCAAAATCTCCCGCAGCTGAAGGGCTCCAGCAAGGATGCGATGAAGGGCGGTTATGTCATCTCAGAGGCGAAAGGACGCCGCAAAGATGCAGGGCATTCTCCTCGCATCCGGCTCGGAGGTCTCGCTTGCCATCGAGGCACAGGAAGCTCTGGCTAAGGAAGGCATCGACGTTCGCGTCGTCTCCATGCCTTCGATGGATGTCTTTGAGGAACAGGAGGCTGTCTATAAAGAGAGCGTTCTTCCCAAGAAGATTCGAAATCGTGTTGCCATTGAGGCTCTCACCGATTTTGGCTGGGGCAGCTATGTTGGTCTTGACGGGAAGACCGTCACGATGCACGGTTTCGGCGCGTCGGCACCGGCGGCAGCACTCTTTGAAAAGTTCGGCTTTACGAAAGAGAACGTCGTCAAGACGATGAAGGAAGTTCTGGCGGAAAATAAATAAAAATACTGATTGGAAATGTAAAGAAGGGGTCTCGAAAAGGAGGCTCCTTCTTTGTTTTCCTATTCTTTTACCCAAGGCGCAGCGTGGCTTTGAAGCGAGGCAGGTATTCTTCTTCGTGGGTGATGATGATGAGTGTCTGCTCCCGTCTCTTTAACATGGGCAAAGAGAGCGGTGAGAAGATTTTCTGCAGTGACGGGATCTAGTCCGGCAGTAGGTTCGTCTAAGAGGAGAAGCGGGGCATTGCTGGTCAGTGTGATAGCTGTCAGAAGGCGGTTCCTTTCGCCGCCGGAAAGTCGGATAGCATCGGTGCCAAGTGCAGTATCGATGCCCTGCGCCCTTGCATCTGCGACGTTATCCAGCTGTGCTATGTGCAGGGCAGCTCGTATGTCTCGTTCCGAAGCATGCGGGCAGTAAATGCGGAAGTTTTCCCGGATGGATTTTTGAAAGAGGCGGCTGCCCTGCGGCATGCCGGTAATTTTTTTCGTTTGGATTTTTCCGGCGTCCGGCGGATAGAGACCAAGAAGAATTTCTGCAAGAGTTGTCTTTCCCGCACCGCTCGAGCCGATGATGGCCATGTGTTCTCCCTTTTTTACGGTAAAGGAAAGCTTCGTTAGAATGGGAGCGCCTTTTTTATAGGCAAAGGAGAGATTGCGCACTTCTAGCAGTGTATGATCTGGTGGGAGATACTTTTTGGAAGAGGTCGTTGACGCAGCAGTGGTGCAGGGGACTGGTTCATTCTGCAGCAGGTGATTTGCAGCGCTCAGGCTTTTTTCCATCTGCCGCATGGCTGTGGGGAGGAGATTGTATTCGATGAGCAAAGATTGGGTGATGAGAAAGTAGACGGCGAGGTGAATGCCTGAAAGGTCACCTGCTGCAACATGAGGGGCGAGCAGGGCGAGAAACAGGATAAGGATGGAGCGGTCGAGGATGGTGCCGGCGGCATCTTGTTTGGCATCGCGCATGGCAGCTGTTGTGTCAGTTTTCAGCAGCTTGCTGGCAAAGATGCGCAGACGGTGAAGGGCAGCTTCCTTCCCGCAGCCATCAACTCCTTTCTGCCGCCTGCGGTATCTAAGAGGAGCGTGCGATAGTCTGCTTCTGCCTGCCGATGGGCTTCTTCTGTCTTTTGTTTCCGGAAAAAGGGAAGCGCGAGGCGGAAAAGAAAGAGAGCCGCGAGAAGGAGCGCATAGCTTCCGATGATGGGAAAGAGAAGCGCCGTAAGAGCGGCGGCTGCGATACCGAGGGTGACAGGCGGAAGAAAGGCGCGGACGAAGAAATCGCGCAGGGCATCGGCGCCTGTCAGAAGATCGTGAAGAAATTCGCCTTGGCGTGGCAGACCTTCACGCATGGGGAGAAGGCGCACGGCTCGCCGATAGAGGGCGACGCGTATCTTCGTGAGTCCCATGAAGGCGACGCGGTGCGATAAAAAGCGCTCAAGGTAGCGGCCGGCAGCACGGAAGATGCCGAATGCACGAACGGCGGTGATACCGAGTGTCAGCGTGTAGAGGGGAGGCTTGAGTGAGGCGCTTGCGATGAGCCATGCACCTGCACCGAGCAGCCCAACAGAACAGCCGAGTGCCAGCAGGCTGACACAGATGACGGGGGCGAGGTGAGCGGCAGTAGTGAGTCGCAGTATCTTCAGCATAGTCATAGAGATTGCCCCTTAAAAGAGAGAATGTGAGCGCTCTGATGGAGAAGCCTTTCATCGTGTGTTGCGATGATGACGGTCTTCTTCGGAAAGCCTGTGAGGATCGTTTGGCGCACGAGTTCTGCCGTATCTTCGTCAAGCGCGGCGGTCGGTTCATCAAGCAGGACGATCGGGCGCGCCTGAAAGAGGGCGCGGGCAATGCCGAGACGCTTTCTTTGACCGGCGGAAATCGCCTGTCCCGCCTTCGCCAAGACGTGTAAAAAGTCCTTGGTGAAAGGGATGTGCACGAACTGAAAGGTGCGCGGCATCTAGCGCCTGTTCTATTCTTTCGTTTGAAGAAGAGGAGAGAAGCGAGACGTTTTCCATAAGCGTACCGCTTAAAAGATACGGCTCCTGCGGCACGTAGGAAATCAGCTTTCTTCGTTCGATTCCCGTCAGCGCAGAAAGTTCGACGCTCCTTCCCGTACTGTCTTGTATTTGGAGAGAACCGCTGTAGGGGACTGCAAGTCCTGCAAGGATGGAAAGCAGTGTGGATTTTCCGCAGCCGGACGGTCCTATAACCGCTGTGATTTTTCCTGCGGGAATTTGGAAAGAGAAGGTGGGCAGGATGGGATGCGTCGCTAGGGGAAGGGTATAGGAAAGCTCCTCAGCGGCGATGGCGGGCGGCGTGAAGATAAGGGAGTCTATGCTGTTCCTTTGCGTGTATCCATCCGTTTTTTCACCATCGAATATACGGCTGACATTACCTTCTTTCGCCTTTGCCGACAGGCTTTCTTTCAGTGCTGCTTTCAAATTTTCTTCGGCCGTCGCTGCCGTCATGCCGCTGTGGAAGGCGGTACCGGCAGCGCGCAGCGGCTGATAAAATTCAGGGGCGATGAGTAGGATGAAGAAAGCGACGTAAAAATCAAGTTCGCCGGCAAGAAGGCGCAGCCCGACGCCAACGGCGATGATGGCGATGGAGAGTGTCGTGATGAGCTCTAGAGCGAAAGCTGAAACGAAGGAAAGGCGCAGGACGCGGAGTGCCGCTGCATGAAAGATATCGCTCATCTGTGCAACGCGCTTGCCCTCGCTTTCTTCCGCGCCGAAGATCTTCAGCGTTGGGATGGCAGAGAGAATCTCGCTGAAGTCCTTTGTCAGCGACTGCATTTTCCTTCCACTCATTTTCACTGGCAGCTTTGGTCACATGGCCGACGAGGTAGAGAAGAAAGGGCGCTATGGGCAGAGTAATAAGCATTAGTGCGCCTGTGATAGGATCTATATACGCACTCATGATGAGGATCAGCGGGATGCGAACGACGATGCCAAGTCCTGTCGGAAGAACGCGGGTGAACCAGAGTTCGAGTGCGTTGACTTCATCCAGTGCATGCGGAAGAATATTTCGCACGGTTTCGGCGAGTGTCTTTTCATCGAGCAGCTTCTCATGGAGTTTTTCGCGAACGCGCCGGCAAAGGACGTCTGCAAGAGAAAGACAGAGACGTTCTTTCCACAGACCGAGGAGAGGGATGCACGCCATGACAAGAAACAGCGCCAGGAGAACTGGCGCTGTTTCTGTCAGGCTCTTTTTTTCGAGAAAGATGGCATTCATCCATCCGGCGGCAAGTCCCGCACATCCGAGAACAGCCGCGGCCTGCAGGGCTTCCGGCAGGATGAGGTATAGCTTTTTCGATTTCTTTTTGATGGTTTCAAAAAGCCAGAGCTGTTGTTTCATAGAGTCTCCTCATGGCATCAATACTCTTCGTTTGCATCCTGCTGGGTGACGCGATGACGGAAGATATAGTATGCCCAAATCTGATAGATGAGAACGATCGGGACGAAGATACAGGCGACGATCGTCATGACGGACAGGGTGTAAGGCGAAGACGATGCGTTTGTAATCGTCAAGCTGTATGCGGGATCCAGACTTGAGACCATGAGGCGCGGAAAGAGTCCAGCAAAGAAGCCGACCGTCGTAAAGGCGATGGCGAGTATGGAAAAGATAAAGCTGCCCTTACTGTTTCCGGTGCGAAGAAGGATGTTCGCAAGGACGAAGACGACAGCTGCTGCAAAGAGCATGACTGTGCCTAGGACGCTCGCGTAAAGGTCTGTGTCCATTGCTGTGAAAATCATGCAGAGGACGTAGAAGATGACGGCGAGGACACCGATTTTCTTGCCTGCACTTCGCGCATATTCCACAAGGCGTGTGTCTGCAAGACGGATTGTCAGGAAAGAAGCGCCGTGGTAAAGGAAGACGAAGAGAAAGGCGAGACCGCCGATGATGGAGTAGAGCGAGAGCAGGTCGAAGAAGCCGCCCGTGTAGATCTTATCCCCGTTGATCGGGAAGACCGCCGATGAGGTCGGTGACCGCAACGCCCCAGAGAATCGCCGGAACGACGCTGCCAAAGACGATGCAGCCTTCCCAGAAATGACGCCATGCGAGAGATTCCCGACGGCCGCGAAACTCAAAGGCAACGCCGCGCAGGATGAGGGCGAAGAGCATGAGAAAGAGCGCGAGATAGAAGGTGGCAAACATGGTGGAGTAAACGTGTGGAAAGGAGGCGAAGAGTGCGCCGCCTGCCGTGATCATCCAGACTTCATTGCCGTCCCAGACCGGTGTGATGGTGCGGATGATCTGCGAACGATCTTTGTCGTCTTTAGAGAGGAAGGGAACGAGCGCACCGACGCCGTAATCGAAGCCTTCCAGGACAAAGAAGCCTGTGAAGAGTACAGCAATGAGGATAAACCAGATAATTTGAAGATCCATCGTCAGTTCCCCCTTTTTGAAAGAATATGGTGCTTGCGGATGTAGCCAAAGGCAAGCATGAGCGAGACGATTGCGAGTGCGAGATAGACAGCTGTAAAGCCGATCATCGTGATCCAGACGTCACCTGCGGTGAGATTTGGCGAGACCGCCGCCGCTGTTTTTTGAAGACCTACGACAATCCATGGCTGACGGCCGCCTTCTGCGATATACCAGCCGCAGGAATTGACGATGAAGACGATCGGAAAGAGCCATGGTATTGCACGCATCAGAAGCGGATAGTCCGACGGATCTTTCTTCCACGAAACGAGGAAGGTGACAAATGCGATGAGGAGCATGAGACCACCGAGACCGACCATGAGGCGGAAACTGTAGAAAAGTCCCGTCACGTCCGGACGATAGTCGCCGGGGCCGTATTCCTGTGCAAGTTCTTCCTGCAAGGCGTTGATGCCCTTGACTTCGCCCGTAGGTTTGTTGTAGAGCATGAAGGAAAACAGGCTGGGAATTGTGAGTTCGGTATCGTTCTTATGTGCATCTTCGTCGATGTTTGCATAGACGGCAAAAGGTGCCGGATCTTCGGTTTCCCAGAGAGCTTCCATCGAAGCGAGCTTCATCGGATTTGCCTCTGCGAGATACTGTGTGTGCATATGGCCGCTGCCCATGGCGCCCAGGAGACCGATGAACATATAGATGGCGCCGGCCTTCAGCGTTTGCCGGAAAGCATAGCGCGAAGACGTGTCGTGGAGGACTTTCCATGCGGAGACCGCGATGACGAGGAAGCCCGCCGTCGCAACAGCACTGAAAAAGGTGTGCGAGAACTCGCCGATAAGATAGTGATTGGTTAAGAGTGCGCCAAAGTCCTCCATTTCCGCACGGCCGTTGTTGAGAACATAGCCGACGGGATGCTGCATGAAGGAGTTTGCGACGAGAATCCAGAAGGCGGAAAGATTGCTGGCAAACGCCGTCAGCCAGATAACCATGCAGTGTGTGCGCTCTGAGAGCCGATTCCAACCAAAGATCCAGATGCCGAGCATGGTGGATTCGAGAAAGAATGCCGTGAGTGCTTCGAGTGCGAGTGGTGCACCGAAGATATCGCCCATGAAGCGGGAATACTCTGACCAATTCATGCCGAAGTGAAAACTCTTGGACGATGCCGGTGACGACACCCATCGAGAAATTGATGATGAAGAGTGCGCCGAAGAATTGTACGAGTTTCTTGCAGGCGGCTTTCCATTCGGGAGTGCCTCGTCCGGACATAGCAGGGTTTCGAGCAGTGCCACAAAGAGGAGAGCCCGAGCGTCACAGGGACAAAGAGGAAGTGGTAAGTGGTCGTAATGGCGAACTGCCATCGCGACAGTAGCAGGGCTTCCATGATAGTACCTCCTTAAAGATATAATACAAAAATAAATATCTGTTAATTCTTATTATAGCGCAAAAGCAAGGAAAGTTCAATATTAAAAAAATAAAAAAATTCGTTTAAAAATAATAATTATTGAATATCATTCATTTTTTAATATTTATATACTTCTCTTGGATGGAGGAAGAATGATGGTGCTTATGGTGTCTTAGGGCATCTTGTGCTAAAATAAGAAGGATTTCAAAATTCAGCGTATGTGCATCCTGCGATTTCGAACCTTTCTATGTTTGGATCAGGATATCACGCAGATACGTTGCATATTTTGATGGGCTTTGTCCGAGATTTCGCAGAACACGAGGAGGCAGCCGATGGTTACGGTAAATGGCTTTGCAAAAATCAATCTGACACTTGATATCTTAGGGACTCGTGAGGATGGTTTCCACGAAGTCTCGATGGTCATGCAGTCGCTGGCACTTCACGACAGACTGACGTTTGAGCGGACGGAAAGCGGCATTCATTTGACAACGCACCGTGAAGACTTGACAGAAGGCGAAGATAACCTTATCTACAAGGCGGCGCTTCTCTTTATGGATCGCTATGGCATCATTGGCGGTGTTAAGATTGATCTCGATAAGCATATCCCCATAGCGGCGGGACTTGCCGGCGGAAGTGCGGATGCGGCGGCGACACTCGTGGGATTGACAAAGCTCTTTAACATCGAGCTTTCAGAAAGAGAACTCTGCCATCTCGGGGCAATTCTTGGTTCTGATGTTCCCTTTTCCCTTCTCGGCGGTACGATGCTTGCGACGGGACGCGGCGAAGAGCTGCGCCGCTTGCCGGATCTTCCAAAGATGCATGTCGTTCTTGCAAAGCCGCCGCTTGCGATTTCGACAGCATGGGCGTATCAGGCATACGATGAAGTCGGTACGGACTTTCATCCGGATTGTGCGGCGATGGAACGGGCGATTGCCGCCGGCGATAGGGACGGTGTCGCCGCTCTGTTGTCGAATGTGCTCGAACGTGTTAGTATAAAGAAGTGTCCTGAGATTGCAGACTACAGGGAAAAGATGAAGCAGGCAGGGGCACTTGCCGCGATGATGAGCGGCAGCGGTCCGACCGTTTTCGGCCTCGCAGTGACGAAGGAAGCAGCGGAAAATATAGCAGAGAGCCTTCGAAAAAGAAGCGGGGGCAGAGGTCATTGTGACAGAGACGTATGGCAAGGGCTGTAAAGCAGAATAAACGTTGTCCAAAAAAAGCAAGAACAGAAAGAAAAGGGGAACCGGGAGGGAGTGACAGAAGGTTATGGAATGGAAGCTATCTCCGATTCGTCTTGACAGTTATCAGCCGCTTCGAGAGGTCGTCTGCGAAGCTATCCGTGACGCCATCCGCGAGGGGCTGCTCTGCCCGGGGAGCGCATCATGGAGATCACGCTTGCTGAGCAGCTTGGCGTCAGCCGTACACCGGTGCGCGAGGCGCTTCGGAAGCTCGAACTCGAAGGCTATGTCGTCATGATGCCGCGCCGTGGAACATATGTCGCGGATATGTCTGTCCGCGACATATGCGAGATCTTTGAGATTCGTACAGCGCTCGAATCCCTATCGAAATGGACTTGCTGCCGAGCACATTACAGAGGATGAACTCGAACATTTGCAGCGGCTTCTCGTCATCATCGGCGGTCATATCAAAGACGGCGACATGGAAAAGATCGTCGAGACGGATATCGAGTTTCATGACTTGCTCTACTACGCGGCGCGCAATGGGCGTTTGGTAGGCATCATCTCAAATCTTCGCGACCAGCTCACGCGCTTCCGCACGCTTTCGATGTCGTATCCCGGTCGCCTAGAAGCGACACTTGAGGAGCATCGCGCCATTGTTGAAGCCATTGCCACAGGTGACAGTAAAGCAGCGAGAAAGGCGGCGCAGCGTCACATGGAGCATTCGCAAAAGACACTGATGCTCGCCATTGAAAATGGGAAGAAGGGCGGCAGAAGCGGTACAAAGGGGAAGACGCAGTGAGAGTTGCTCGTCAAAGAAATACATGTACAACCGAGGAGTAAAAGGTATGGAAAAGACAGGCTTTGTAACAATCGTATTGGCGGCAGGGAAGGGCACACGCATGAAGTCACGTCTGCCGAAAGTGCTGCATAAGGCGGCGGGAAAGCCCATGGTGCAGCATGTTCTGGATGCGGCAAAGGCCGCAGGGGCACGCCGCCAGATCGTTGTCACGGGCTTTTGGCGGCGCGATGGTTCGCGAAGCGATCGGATCGCAGGCAGAGTGTGTCGTGCAGGAAGAACAGCTCGGTACGGGGCATGCTGTCCTTCAGGCAAAGGAACTTCTCGCTGGTGAAAAGGGAACGCTGATGGTTCTTTGCGGGGATACGCCGCTTTTGACGCCGGCAGCACTGGAAAAGCTGGCACACGAGCATGAGCAGCAGCATGCCAAGGCGACGATTCTCACGGCAATTTTCGATGATGCGACGGGCTATGGCCGCATCATCCGTGATGCTGACGGCAGTGTGATGAAGATCGTCGAGCAGAAGGATGCATCGGAAGAGGAAAAGAAGGTTCTAGAAGCAAACGCGGGCATTTACTGCTTTGACATCGAAGCACTCTTTGCGGCACTCGCGAAGGTCACGAACGACAATGCACAGGGCGAATATTACCTGCCGGACGTCATCGCTGTTCTAAAAATGCGGGGGAAAAGATCTGGGCGACGGCGGCGGACGATGCAGAAGATACACTCGGCATTAACTCGCGCCTTCAGCTCGCGGGGGCAGAAAAAATACTTCGGCGCCGTAAATGTGAAGAACTGATGGCAGACGGCGTCACGATTATGGATCCTGCAACAACGTATGTCGATGTTGACGTCAAGGTTGGGCGTGATACTGTTCTTTACCCTATGACATGGCTGGAAGCTGGCACAGAGATAGGAGAGGGGTGTGAGATTGGTCCTTCGGTTCGCTTTCAAAACGTCAAGTGCGGCGATCATGTCACGGGACAGTTTACCTATGCGCATGACTGTGTGCTTGATGCGGGCGTCATCCTCGGTCAGTTCACGCATATCCGCCCCGATACGCATCTTGCCGAGGATGTCAAGATCGGCAATTTTGTCGAAGTCAAGAATTCCAACATCGGCAAGGGAACAAAGCTGCCGCATTTGAGCTACATTGGTGACTGCGATATGGGCGCTGGTGTCAACATGGGCTGCGGTACGATTACGGTCAATTACGACGGCAAGAAAAAATTCCGTACGATAATCGGCGATGATGCCTTCATCGGGTGTAACTCAAATCTCGTAGCGCCTGTTACAGTGGAAAGCGGCGCGTATGTCGGCGCAGGTTCGACGATCACGACGAAAGTTCCTGCAGGTTCGCTCGCTGTTGCTCGCGCTCATCAGAAAAATATCTCTGGCTGGAAGGATAAGCGCAGCGAATAAGGAAGTTTTGACCAATGGATTTGCAGAGAGCTTGAGGGATAAATAAAATATCTGCGGCGCTATACAATGACGTCTCGTTCATGCTATACTAGGCATGAGCAGCGAGACGTCTTTTTGCGTCGCGTGATCATCCATTGTTCTATCAGTTGTATTATCAACGGGAGGAATTTTTCAAAATGGCTTTTGATACTTCGAACCTGTGCATCCTGGCAGGTAATGCGAACCCACAGCTTGCCAAGAAGATTGCCGACCACATCGGCGTCAATCTCTGCGATGCGTTCGTCGGTCACTTCAACAACGGCGAAACGCAGGTCATGATCAGTGAAAGCATTCGTGGCAAGGACATCTTCATCATTCAGCCGACTTCCCAGCCGGTCAACGACAACTTGATGGAACTGCTCATTTTAGCCGATGCCTGCAAGCGTGCGTCGGCGCATTCTATTGCAGCGGTTGTTCCGTACTATGCCTATGCTCGCCAGGATCGAAAGACCCGTGGGCGCGAGCCGATTTCGGCAAAACTCGTCGCCAATCTCATGACAACGGCGGGACTTACGCGCATGCTGACCGTCGATCTCCATGCTGGTCAAATTCAAGGGTTCTTCGATATTCCTGTCGACCATCTCGCGGCGGCACCTGTCATCGCCAATTACTTCCTCACGCAGAAATTTGATAATGCTGTAGTAGTTTCGCCAGATCTCGGCGGCGTCACACGCGCCCGCATTTTGGCGGATCGACTCAACACGCCGATCGCCATCATCGAGAAGCGTCGTCCGTGCCCGGGACAGGCAGAGGTCATGAATCTTATCGGCGACGTCGAAGGTAAGACCGCAATTATTATCGATGATATTGTCGATACGGCTGGCTCTCTCTGTGAGGGTGCAAAGGCACTGGCAAAGCGCGGTGCAAAGCGTATCTTTGCGGCATGTACGCATGCGATTCTCTCCGATCCTGCAGTTTCGCGCATCGACGATTCTCCGATTGAAAAGCTCATTATCACGGATACGATTCCGCTTCCGCCGGAGAAGCATTCGGAAAAGATCGTCGTTCTTTCGCTTGCTGATGCCATTGGCGATGTTATCATGCGAATCCATGGACATCGCTCTGTCAGCCAGCTCTTTGATAAGACGCAGCAGCATTGATCGAGAGATAATAGAATCTTCGCCGCCCGCACGGGCGGCTTTTTATATGCAGCGGCGTTTCTTTCATCCCCCCAGTAGGCTTGCGTAAGATTTTTGCCTTCGTGTATACTCTTTTAACGAAGTAAATTTGGTCTATATATTGCGAAAATGAGCAATATCGGAGGAATACACGTGGCACGACGAAAGCGCTTCCTTTTCCTATGTACCGTCCTTATGTTCACATCTCTTTTCTTTGCTGGCTGCGGCAGCGACCAGAAGTATGCCGGTAAACACATAACACTGGGGCTCTATTGGTTTGGTGAATCTCTTGATCCAGCGCACGATTACGATGGATGGACTGTCTCACGCATTGGGGCGGGAGAAACACTCGTGCGGGTGGCGGAAGATATGACATATGCGCCGCAGCTGTCTGATGCATGGAAAAGCGAATCACAAAATATCTGGCGCTTTCACATTCGACGCGGTGTCACTTTTTCAAAACGGAAAGTCTTTGACAGCAGAAGATGCAGTGAAATCCTTGAAGCGCACGCTTGAGGAAAATGTGACGGCACGCATGGCGGCGGGCATAAAAATCCATCAAAGCGGATGGAGAGGATGTCGTGATTGAAACCGAGCAGCCAGATGCTGCACTTGCCGCAACGCTCTCAGACCCCGCGTTTCATCATCTTGGATACGGATGCTCCAAATCCAGATACCGCACCGATTTTTACCGGACCATACATGGTTTCAGCTTTCAAGAAAGGGTCGGCTATTGCGCTTAAGGCATATGCTGGCTATTGGAACGGTGCGCCGGGGCTGGATGAACTGACGGTAAGGTATATTCCCGATAACACGAAGCGTGCCATGGCACTGCAGGCGGGGGATATCGACCTCATGCAGCGCGTCGATACAGCAAGCCGTCCGCTCTTTGAAAACGATAAATATCAGATTTCACAGGCATCTGGTACACGCATCTTTATGGCCGATGTCAATATAGAAGGCACGCTGAAAGATCCAAACCTCCGCGAGGGCGTGGCTGCATCCATTGACTACGACGCACTTGCTACGCTCGAGGGAAACGGTTCGACGGCAGCGGGGGAGCCTTTCCCGCCGGCGCTTGTCTATGCACGCGTAGCGCATCCCCATAGAATGGATCTCCCGCATGCCGCTGAATGCTTTCAAAAGGCAGGCTTTACAAAGGATGCGGAGGGCTTTTATCAAAAGGATGGCAAGCGGCTTTCGCTAAAGTTTGCGACATGGGGCTCGAAGACAGCGATGTATGAAGCTTTGCAAGCGGAGCTTCGCACCGCGGGTATCGAAGTCACGCTTGTAAAAGTGCCGGATGAAAATGTCAAAATGCAGGAAAACGGCATGGATCTTCTGGAGCAGAATATCATCACAGCGCCGACGAACAATCCCTATCTGTTTTTTTGGATCGCGTCTTCCGCACAGGCAGCCGGATGAACTTCGGCGGTTACAGCAATCCGGCACTCGATGTACTCATTCAGAAGCTGCCGACCGAATTTGATGAGAACAAGCGTGAGAGCATGATAAGGGAAGCGGCAGAGCTTTTGTGCAGGGATAATGCAGAAATCTTCCTCGCATTTCCTGCAAACACCATGGTCGGCACGGCACATATCAGGAATCTGACGACATTTCCCCATCGACTACTACGTCGTGACGAAAGATTTGACGATTGAGTGAAAAGAGATTGTGTAATGTTTATGGTAGGTCTGCTTGTTTGACAAATCAGAAAAAAATATAGTACAATTATTTTTAAATAAAAAAAGGATTTCTATAAATCAATAAGAATCTCGTTTTTTTATTCTTGGAAACAAACTGAATAGTTGCTATTTTTTAGGAATCTTTTGCTCATAGGGAGCGAAGGAGCCCCCTTCCATGGATTCGTCTGTAAATCTAAGTTTCGTCTGAAAAGTTTGGAGGGAAGCAAATGGCTGGAGAAGGATTGAAAGAAATGTTGTCGGCATCGTCCTGTGCAGAAAATGTCATACCTTTTCTTGACACGGTTGTAAATATCGTGCGTTTGAAGGCACTGGAACGCCAGAGTGGCATTCTCTGCGAGGAAGGCAGGAAGGCGGAAATAGAAAAAGCTGTATCTGAAACGCAAAAGGATGTAGATCACGCGGCAGGCAGCTCGATCGGACGTTTTCTTGCAAATAAGCTCCTCGGTCATGCGAAAAAGGCAGAGCCTGCCATTACGGTAGATATGCGGAAGATCGAGGCGATGGGAGCAAAGCTCGTCGGGCTTGCATTTCGTATCAAGAGTTTCCAGAGCCTTTCAGAAAAGATTGTCCGCGAAGCGGAAGAGAAAGTACAGTCTCTGCGGCAGGCGGCAGAAGGCATCACCGATGTTCTTCGCTACACTGTCACAGCAACAGCGGAAAGATATGCAGAACTCGTACCAAAAGCCATTCGACATCTCGTGCGCCGCGGCTACAAAGTGATGAATTTCCGAAACGCTTGGGGCGGACGCTTTTATCAGGGCATTAACGTCCACTTCCTCAGCCCGACGGGCGTGCGTGTTGAAGTGCAGTTTCACACGCCGGAATCCTTCGTTGTCAAACAGGCCTCGCATGAGGTGTACGAGATTCGCCGCAGTGCAGCAGCGACGCAGGTGCAAGGGCTCGTGGCCGTGCGTCTGAGCCTCGCGTATAACGCGCTTGTTCGCCCGCCGAAAGGAGCACAGTCGATTGCTTGGTCGGCAGCAGGTATAAAACAGATACCGACCTCGATAGTTGCTTAAGCAGCAGTTTATCGATAAATTTTGAAAATGCACGTCTCATCTTCGCAGAGTTCTGCAAGGATGAGACATTTTTATTTGAAGTATTCCTCGGTTTGCATTTTTTTAAAGCGGGTGTTAAACTAATAGCAACATTTTTTAAAGAAGAGACGAAGGAATAAGCGGGAGTATATATGGATACTTTTAAGAAAACCGAGATCCTTACCATTGGGTTCATGATGTTCTCGGTCTTTTTTGGTGCAGGGAATCTCATCTTTCCGCCGGCACTCGGACAGGCGGCGGGAGAGAATTATTACATTGCTATGGTCGGATTCATGCTGACTGGTGTCGGGCTGCCGCTCATCGGTATCCTTGCGATTGCACTTCACGGCGGCCGCTACATCGAACTTATCAAAAGGCGCTTCTATCCGTGGTACAGCGGGCTGCTTCTCGTCATTCTTTACATCTGCATCGGTCCGCTGTTTGCGATTCCCCGTACAGGCGCGGTTTCTTTCGAGATCGGCATACGTCCCTTTCTTTCGGAAGATGCGATGACGGTCGGTCGCGTGGTCTATGCGGCAATTTTCTTTTTTTGTTTCCTATTATCTTGCCATCAATCCGAACAAGTTGATTGATCGTGTCGGCAAGATGCTGACGCCCCTGTTGCTCATCGTTCTTGCCGTTCTCTTCGTTGCGGCATTTGCCCATCCGCTCGGACTTATCCAGGCGGCGACGGGAAGCTATGCGAATACGCCTTTTGCGCAGGGCTTTCAGGATGGCTATCAGACAATGGATCTTCTCGCGACGATCGCGATTGGTACGCTCGTCGTCAATACCATTCGCATGCGCGGTGTAAAGGATGATCGTGCGATTGGCAAGGTCTGCCTTATCGCAGGGCTCATCACAGTCACGTTGATGGCCTGCGTCTACGGTTCGCTCGCCTACCTTGGTGCAACGAGTACCGAAGTGCTTGGCCACTCCGCAAACGGCGGGCAGCTTCTCGCAGCGGCGGTCGCGATTCTCTTCGGACATGCGGGCAACATCCTTCTCGCCGTCATCATCGCGCTCGCCTGCCTTACGACGAGCTGCGGCATGGCATCGAGTACCGCATGGTTTTTTAACAAGCTTTTTAAAAACCGCATCTCGTATGAGCGCTTGCTTCAGCTCTTCCTGATTTTCAGCTTTCTCATCTCCAACATTGGTCTGACGCAGATCATCGATCTTGCGGTGCCGTTCCTCGTCGCCATATATCCGATCGTCATCGTCTTTGTTCTGCTCTCCTTGCTCGATTCTAAGATCGGCGAGCGGACAGTCGTCTATCATTCGGCGCTCAATGTGACATTGGTCTTTGCGCTGCTCGATGGACTGAATGCCGCAGGGCTTTCGCTGCCTTTGGTCAATTCACTTCTTTCGGCATACGTTCCGTTTTATAATGTGATGCTCGGCTGGTTCGTTCCTGCCATTATCGGCGTGCTTTACGGTCTCTTGTATTACCATCTAAAGAGGAGATAGTTATCTTGCAGGAAAAAAACTTTGGACATCGGAATTTTTTAGCATGAGCGGCACGAACTTTTTCTTTTTATGTCGCAGTACATCATGGTGTCGGCGCTGCCGATCTTCATTATGGAAAGTCTCGGCGGCGGTGAATTAGAAGCAGGGCTTGCGATGACCTCTTTCCAGTGCGGCGCAGTTCTTTGCCGCCCACTGGCAGGGAAATGCATTGATGCCGTCAACAAGCGGCGTCTGCTTTTTACAGCGACGGTTGCCTTTCTCCTCATCATGACGGGCTTTTCTGTTTTTTTCAGACGTTTACCGGTCTCTACGTTCTGCGCTTTGCACATGGCATTGTCTTTGCTATTGGGACGACCTGCGCCGCTACGCTCGTCGCCTTGCTTCTTCCCGCACAAAAGAAGGGAACGGGCATCGGTTACTTTGCCCTTTCGACAAACCTTGCCATGGTGGTCGGTCCCTTTATCGGTCTCATACTTGCGCAGCAGTTCGGCAGTGATGTTTTATTTTTTTCTTTATGATAGGGACTGGCTCTCCTCACCGTTATTTTTGGCGAATGTTTGTCATATGCCCGATGACGTCATCCTCCCGAGTAAGCGCAAGAAAAAGGGCTTCCATCTCGCCGATTTTATCGCGAGGGAGGCCATCTGGCCTTCGGCTATTTCGGGTCTTGTCTTCTTTGCCTATGGCGGCATTATAACCTTCATCTCCCTTTACATGCACCAGTTCGAGCTGCAGGCGGAGACAAGCATTTTCTTTGTCGTCTTTTGCTGCTGCCATTGTCCTCACGCGCCCCGTCATCGGTTGGATCTTTTGACCGAAAGGGGCGGATTACACTGTCTATCCGGGCTTTCTTATCTACCTTTTGGGGATGTTTCTTTTCAGCCGCATCACGACACTGACGGAGCTCTTCATTGCTTCTGTTTTCTTAGGGATTGGCTTTGGTGCGTTAAGCCCTGCTTTTCAAACGCTTGCCGTCAGAAGTGTATGCCCGGAAAAGAGCGGCGTTGCCACTGCAACGTACTTTTGGTCTCTGGATATTTTCGTTGGTTTGGCCGCCGTTCTCTTAGGGATCGTTGCAAGGCATGCAGGCTATGAAGTCATGTACGGCATGGTCTCTACCGGCGTCATTCTCTTGGCGGCTGTTCTCTACGCCGTTTGGAGAAGAAAAAATTATAAAGAATAAAGAAAAGAAGGGGCGGGAAAGATGCGACTTACGGAGCGAATCAACGCACATTTGCGGCAGTTCAGTGACACCGATCGTGCGATCTGGCGCTATATTGACAACAACCGTAAGGCAGCAGAACATGCCTCCATCCGTGAACTCTCGCGTGCATGCGCTGTCTCGAGTGCCTCCGTCGTGCGCTTTGCACAGAAGATCGGCTTCGATGGATTTGGTGAGATGAAGGCCATCATGCGCATGGAGAATAGATCGCATCCTGTGCCTGCCAAGGACGTCCGAGTTTCACTTGGCAGCTTCTATGATGAGACATGGCGCGAGCTCATGCGGCGTGACTACACATGTGCAAGCCGCCTCATTCGCGAGGCACACCGTGTATTTGCCTATGCCTCAGGCTATGTGCAGACGAATGTCATGCAGGAGATGAAGCGCCTTTTTGTCTACGACAACATCTTCATCTACGAGATCGCAGGGCGTGAGGAGTTCTACTCCGTCTATCAGGCGACGGGGCCTGATGACCTCTTCGTTTTCATCTCGCTATCGGGAGAATCCGAGCGTGTCGTAGAGTTCGCGGATCAGCTCAATCTCAAGGGAGTACCCATCATTTCCATCACGGAGATGCGGCACAATACACTCGCTGCTCGCTCGACGGAGAATCTCTACGTCATGCCTGCTGAGATCGGATTGGCGGAAAATGAAGAACGCCTTCGATTTAAATCCATGCTCGCCTACTTTCTCCTGCTCGAAATATGGTATGTGCATTACCGACTTTATGTACAGGAGAGCGAATGAAACAAAGTTCATTCTGTGTACCTTGATACAGACTTCGTACATCCATCCAGAATGCCGCGAAACTATTGCGTTCGCGGCGTTTTTGTATTATGGTAAAGCTAGTTGGATTTCAGATTTATTTCATGTCCAGTTTCAGGATTGGGCTTTAAGGAGGAAAGCACATGACACTTAGTAAGGATGTCATCATGCAGAACATGCAGCGGTTCGGCGGTGCAATGTATACGCCCGTCATTCTGTTCGCATTCTTTGGTCTCACGGTGGCGGTATCTATCGTCTGTAAGAACGAGGGATTGCTTGGCAGTCTTGCCGCACAGGGAACGCTCTGGTATGATTTCTGGTTCGTCGTCGAACAGGGCGCGTGGACGGTGTTCGCGCAGATGCCCATTCTCTTTGCCATTGCCGTACCGATCGGCTTTGCCAAAAAAGAACCTGCGCGCTGCGCGATGGAGTCGTTTGTCATCTACATGTTGTTCAACTACTTCATCGCCGCATTCCTGACGCTTCATGCGGATATGTTCGGCGTGAACTACGCACAGGATGCAGGACCCGGTACAGGGCTTGCGATGATCGCGAATATCAAGACGCTCGACATGGGCATGCTCGGTGCGATTTTCATTGCCTGCTGTACGGCATTCCTGCACAATCATTTTTATGATACAGACATTCCCGACTGGCTTGGCATTTTCAAAGGACCTGCATTCGTCGTTGCGATCGGCTTTGTCGTCATGATTCCGATGGCACTTCTCTTCTGCTTTGTCTGGCCTGCCGTTCAGCACGCCATCGAGCAGTTCCAGTTTTTCCTCAAGACCAGCGGCATCGTCGGTGTCTGGGCATACACGTTCTCGGAGAAAATCCTCCTGCCCGCCGGTCTGCATCACTTCATCTATCTGCCCTTCATGTACGGCCCCGCGATTGTGGACGGCGGCATTCAGGCGTACTGGCTCGGACATATCAATGACTTCATGACGAGCGCGCAGAGTCTGCGCGAGCTCTTCCCCGAGGGCGGCTTTGCCCTCCACGGCAGCGGCAAGGTGTTTGGCCTGCCGGGCGCGGCACTCGCGATCTATGTCTGCGCAAAACCTGAGAAGAAGAAAAAGACGGCGGCGCTTCTCATCCCCGCGACGATTACGGCGATGCTCTGCGGTATCACGGAGCCGCTGGAGTTCACCTTCCTCTTTGTCGCTCCTCTGCTCTATCTGATTCACGCGCTGCTCTCGGCAACGCTGTCGGCAACGCTCTACTCCTTCGGACTGTCGGGGAACTTCGGCGGCGGTCTGATCGACGCATTCGTGCAGAACTGGATCCCGCTCTTCCCGTATCACTACATGGAATACATTACGCAGATCGTCATCGGACTGTGCTTCACCGCCATCTACTTCTTTGTATTCCGCTGGATCATCATCCACAAGGACTACAAGACGCCGGGACGCACGGATGATACGGTGGATGACAAGCTCTTTACGAAGGCGGACTACAAAGCAAAACAGGCGGGTGATGCCGCGGATGGTGCCGCTGCGCCGAGCATGAAGCTCGATGAGCGCGATGTAAAGGCAAAGGCATTCCTCGAAGGACTCGGCGGCCCGTCGAACATCGTCGACGTGACGAACTGTGCAACGCGTCTGCGCGTCACGGTCAGCGACCCCGAGCGTGTTGCCCCGGCGGTTGCCTTTACGGACGCAGGCGCACACGGTCTAGTGCGCAACGGTCACGCATTCCAAGTCATTGTCGGACTCTCAGTGCCGCAGATCCGCGAGCGTTTTGAGGCACTGCTCACCGCCCCCGCATCGGATGCAGCAGAGACGGCCGTCGGTACAGAGAAGTCCGTCGCCATCACAGCGGTCGCGACGGGGCACGTCATCGATATGAGCGAAGTCAAGGACGAGATGTTCTCGCAGAAAATGATGGGCGACGGCGTTGCGGTCGAGCCGACAGAAGGCGTCGTCGTTGCACCGGCGGATGCCGAGGTGACGATGGTCATGGCGGACAGCTGCCATGCGGTAGGTCTCAGAATGGATAACGGCGCAGAACTTCTCATTCACATCGGCGTTGACACGGTCAAACTCGAGGGCAGGGGCTTTGAACTCCTCGTCAAGATGGGCGACCGCGTAAAGGCGGGCGCACCGCTCGTGAAGTTTGATCGCTCAGTCATCCATGAGGCAGGCTATCAGGATACCGTTATCATGGCGGTCACAAACTCCAGTGAGTATCCGCTTATGAAGAAGACCACGGGCATGGATGCTGTGGCGGGTAAAACGGCCGTACTAACGTTTTGATATCGAGCACATTTCCATAGCATCAACGTACGAAAGGAATATGGATGAAAGAAACGAAATGGTGGCAGAACACTGCTGTCTACCAAATATATCCAAAGAGCTTTAACGATACCACAGGCAGCGGCACAGGTGATCTGCGCGGCATCACGGAAAAGCTCGATTATCTGAAGGAGCTCGGCGCAGGGTGCGCTCTGGCTGACGCCCTGTCTATCCATCGCCCATGGTTGACAACGGCTATGATATCAGCGACTACACGGGCATCAACCCTGCCTTTGGCACGCTTTCTGATATGGAAGAACTGATTGCCGAAGCGAAGCAACGTGATATCCGCATTGTCATGGATCTCGTCTACAATCACAGTTCGGATCAGCATCCATGGTTTATTGAGTCAAAAGTCGAGCCGTACCAATCCAAAGCACAATTGGTACATCTGGCGCGACGGCAAAGAGGATGGCAGCGCACCGACGAACTGGCGCGGCATCTTTGGCGGATCGGCGTGGACGTACTGCCCCGAGCGCGGGCAGTATTACCTTCACACTTTTGCTGAAGCGCAGCCCGATCTCAACTGGGAAAATCCTGAGGTGCGCACAGCCCTCTTTGCGGCGGCAAATTTTTGGCTCGACAAGGGTGTCGGGGGCTTCCGCATCGATGCGATCACCTACATCAAGAAACCTGCCGTATTCGTCGACGGCACGCCCGACGGAGCGGACGGTATGGTCAGCATCCATGCGATGACGGTGAACACCCCTGGTATCTTAGACTTTCTCCATGAATTCCGCAGAGAGGTCTTTGACGGGCACGATATCTTTACCGTCGGTGAGGCAAATGGCGTCAGCGTCTCGGAACTGCCCGACTGGGTCGGTGAAAATGGCGTGTTCTCCATGCTGTTCGAGTTTTCTCATGTCCTTGTCCAATACGAAGATGAAGAATGCTGGTCTAAGATGGTTCCGTGGAAGCTTACGAAACTCAAGCAGGCGCTCTCGGCAAGTCAGGCGAGTGTCGCGCGTGAAGGCTGGTACCCGATCTATTTTGAAAACCATGACCGTGCGCGCTCGGTGAACTACTTCTTCCCGCATGGCGGCGATACGCGCCTTGCAGCAAAGGCGCTTGCGACCGTTCTCTTAACTCTGCGCGGCACGCCCTTCATCTATGAGGGCGAAGAGCTCGGTATGACGAACGTCTGCTGGGAGAGCATCGACGATTATGATGATATTTCCTCGCATGGGCAGTACGAGCTTGCGCTAAAGGAGGGCTTTTCGCCCGCAGAGGCGATGCGCTTCGTTCATTTCAACAGCCGTGACAATGCGCGTACGCCGATGCAGTGGAACGATGGTGAAAATGCAGGCTTTACCACAGGAAATCCCGTGGCTGCCCGCAAACGAAAACTATCGCACAATCAACGCGGCAGCAGAGGAAAAGGACGCAGATTCTGTACTTTCTTATTACAAGAAACTCATTCATCTACGCAAGACGAATTCCGTACTGCTTAACGGCGTCTACGAGGAATTGCTTGCAGAAAGCGAGCAGATCTATGCATTCTCCCGCACAGAAGGGAATTGCCGCGTCGTGGTCGCTGTGAACTTCTCTGTCGAGGAGGCGGCTTTGCCCACAGACTTTTTAAAGGGCACCTGCCTCATCGGAAGCTATGCAGATGCACCGCATACGGCGCTTCGCCCGCTCGAAGCGGTTGTCTATGAGGAGGAAGTAGGATGAAGGTAGCAGCAAGTGATTACGATGGAACCCTTCTGCGCGGCGGAGTGATTGACACAGAGACAAAAGAGGGCATTGCCCGCTGGCGTGCAGCAGGGCATAAGTTCGGCGTCGTCTCGGGACGCGACTACGGGATGCTTGTTCCGCAGCTCAAACAGTACGGTGTGGCGTTTGACTATATCGTCTGCAATAACGGCGGCATCATTCGAGGACGCGATGAAGCCGTGCGCTTTCAGGCGGAGATCGATCCGCATGCGCTCACGGCGATTGCGGCGCAGCCAACGGCACAGAAGTCCTTTCACTTTGCCTTTTCGGCGGCAGACGTCACCTACCTTTGTCACCACTCTGAGGGATCGTGGATCGAGCGCGAGGCAAAGGAGTGGGACTTTCCCATCGTCTACATCGAGGAGAGTGAGATCGGAAGGCTGACGGGGATTCAACAGTTCTCGCTCGGCTTTCATGAGCCTGCGCTTTCCAATGAATGTGCAGCGGTGCTGAATGCGAAACTCGGCGATAAGATTCATGCCTTTTCCCAATGCCTGCAGTCTCGATATTACACCCGCAGGCATCAGCAAAGAACAGGGCATCCGCACACTTCTTTCCGTCATGGGATGGGATGGGGCGGAGGTATACGCCATCGGTGATGAAACGAACGATCTGCCGATGCTGAAGGCGTTTGACGGCTACTCGCTCACCACGGCACGCAAGGAGATACAAACGCAGGCGAAGCAAGTATTCCCGAGTGTCGGTGCGATGCTCGATTATTTTCGCTAAGGGTTTTTGGCAGAATATTGGAGGTGTCACAATGGGATTTGATCGTGAGAGATTCGACGAGATAAAGAATGCCTTTACCTTGGACGATAATGCACTCCGTAAAATAGCTGACGATTTCCGCGCCGATATGCGCGCGGGACTTGCCGGCGAGAAAAGTGCGACGCTCCGTATGCTCCGCTCCTATGCGGATCTGCCGAGCGGGAAGGAAAGCGGTTCCTTCCTTGCACTCGACTTCGGCGGCACGAATGTCCGTGCCCTCCGCATCCTACTCAGGGGAGACGGAACGTATGAGGTGCTGCGTAAAGTCGCAAAGCCGCTCACCGTCGCCGGCGTATATGACTACGTCAGCGCGGATGCGACAGCAGAGGATATGTTTGACTTCCTCGCTGCAATCATCGATGAGGCAATTGCGGGGGATCGAAAGACAAAGTACCTGCTGGGACACACCTTCTCCTTTCCATCGCAGCAGACCAACCTCTACAATGCGAAACTCATCGTCTGGACGAAGGAATTTGCCACGCGAGGTGTCGAGGGCAAGGTTGTCAACGACCTCCTAAAAGAGGCGCTTGTACGGCGTGGTATGACAAACGTCACACCTGTCGCCGTCATTAACGATACGGTCGCTGTGCTGCTCGCAGCGGCATACAAGCACGAGCATACCTACATCGGCTCGATCTATGCCACGGGACAGAATACCTGCTACTACGAAGAGTTTGCAGACGGCAGCGAGCAGCCGACGGTCATCAATATGGAGTCGGGCGGTTTTGGCAACTTGCCCTTTTCTAAATACGACGAGCGCCTTGACAGGGAATCCAAACAGCCCGGTACTCAGCGACTGGAAAAGATGGTGTCTGGACGTTACCTCGGTGAGCTCTACGGTGCCGCGCTTGCCGACCTGCTCGGCACGGACGGCGTTTATCCTTTTTCGAGTATTGAGCTCTCTGAAATCGTCGCAGATAGTTATCTTGACCGCCATGCAGCAGGCGCGGTTATCGAGGCAAAGACAAACATGACCTTCACTGCTGACGAGCGCATCTTCCTGCAGGAACTCGCGACTGCTGTCTTTGTCCGCTCTGCACGCATCGTTGCGGCAATCCACGTTGCCATCATTGAGCATCGTATGGGCGAAAATGAACTGGAGGGTCAGTTCATCGCCGTTGACGGTTCTGTCTATGAGAAGGTTCCCCTCGTCGCACATCACCTGCGCGCCGCACTCGATGCACTTCTTATGGATGAAGCGGTCAAGGTTCGAATCATCCTTGAGAACGCTGGTTCTGCCCTCGGTGCAGCACTTGCTGCCGCCATGACGGAACAGAAATAAGACATATGAAACGCCCCGCAGGGTCAGAAATTCTGCGGGGTGTTCAGTATAAAAAATATTGAAAGGCTGATGGAATGCTGTAGCGTTCGGCCAGTTCTTTTTTTGTCGTCCAGATGAATCCCGTGGAATCTTCTAAAACCATGCATGTGCTGTTCTTTTCTGCCAGCACGATGCGCCAACCCTGCATCTTCCACTCGACATGGCTGAAGATATGCGTTGCCTCTGACAGACGTTCGATTTTCTTCCATGGAATACCAAGGTTTTGCAATTGACATTCGATTTCTTCGCGGGTAAGGTGTCCTTTAAAATTCGGCAGTTCCCAAAGCCCTGCGAGCAAGCCTTTTTGGGGTCTCTTCCTCAGGGCAATGGCATTTGAAAATTCCATGCGGAGCACGGTGTACGCTTCTTTCCGTCTTGTCTTTGCCTTTTTCCGGATGGGTAGCTCTGTTTCGATGCCTTCCGCATGCGCCAGACAGAGTCGGGCAAGCGGACAATCCGCACAGTGCGGCGTACCGTGAGGGAGGCAGAGCCCTGCGCCAAGATCCATAAAGGCTTGGTTCAGTTCACCTGCCGCCTTTCCACTGGGATAATGCGGTGCGAGTGCACGTTCGATTGCGCGCCGCGTTGCGTCCTTTAAGATATCTTCACGAGATAATAGGATGCGTGAGACGACACGCAGGACATTGCCATCGACGGCAGGGCGTGGAAGTCCAAATGCAATCGAGGCGATGGCGCTTCCTGTATAGCGACCGATACCCGGCAGCGCAAGGAGCTCTTCGAAAGTTTCAGGAAGGTTTGCATGATTTGTCTTTACAAGAATTTCTGCGGCGCGCTTCAGATTTCGTGCACGGCTGTAGTAGCCAAGTCCCTGCCACAGTTTCATAAGGATGTCTTCATCTGCCATTGCCAGTGCAGTGATTGTAGGAAGCGCCGAAGAAATCGTTCGTAGTAGAGGCGTGCCGCAGAAGCTCGTGTCTGCTGCAGCATGATCTCTGAAAGCCAGATATGGTACGGATTTTCAGAGCTGCGCCAGGGAAGGTTGCGTTCTTCCGATTGTCCGCGATACCAGATGAGTAAGGGTTTTATGATTTTCCCAAGGATTTCTGTATGCGGCAGCAGCGTGTCTTTGGGGCGAGTTTTTTTCTTTGTTTTCACAGTCATCACTCAAATATCCCAATGCAGAGAATCAGGATTTGGCGTTGCGTGGTCGACTTCCTGCAAAATCCATGAAGCGTTGTCATGTGTGGCAGCAAAGGCCTTTTTTAGCGCCGCCTTGTTTTTCTCTGGAACATCCATCGCATGAAGGGCCATGTGCATATAGTCTTTGGCAACGAGTGTAACGCCGCGTTCGGCGGCAAGCTGCGCCTTGAAACGATAGCCATAGTAAAGATAACTGTTATGATGTGCGGGGATATCCTCGAATGCCTCAAGACGTTCATCGACTTCAGCTTCTGCATCCTTTGTCATATCCATCTTATGCATGAGATTCCAGCGATCTGCCCATAGCTCGCCGCGAAGGATGTATTTATATAGGAAATCTGTCGATTCGGCCAGCTCAATGGCAAGATTGATGTGAGGTTAGTGCAGCGTCCATTTTGCCCATCTCGCGTTCAGTGAACTCAGCCTCTGCATGGCAAAGGCTTTTTCTTCGACATCTTCCGAACGATTTTCATCGATCTCTTCTTCAACGACGCTTTTGAAAAGCTCAACAGCAGATTCCGTCTGATCAATGCCTTCCATCCCGAGAAAATGTGCGAGGCGCGCGCGGGCATGCCAATCATCCATGCCCCCCGCAAAGAGTCCTTCCGGTGGATGCGCAGGCGAGTTCATAACGAAGTGTACGAGTTTGTGAAACATATCTTGTGTCATATAAAACCTCCGAGCAGAAGAAATTGTGTTTATAAAAAAAGAAATCTCAAGCAGGAAAATGTTATCGTGAATCCATAGGAGTGATGGAAGAAAGGGACGCTTGAGACTTCCAATTAATAGTATAGCATAGAATGCGAAGAGGAGAAAGCCCCTGCATATTAAAGTAAAATACCCTTCTGAAAAAAGTAATTGACAAAACCGTTGGATTCCTGTAATATACTACAAGTCACCGCAAGATGCGGGCGCCAAATGGAAAGAGCAAAAACATCCTAGCGGAAAAGAAAAAGCTCTTGACAAAAGGCGCAGGGACACGATATACTAACCAAGTCGCTTGCGAGAGCGAAAAAGCGACACGTTGCTCTTTTGAAAACTAAACACTGCAGAAATGAATCATCAAACATGATTCAGTCAGATGTCCGGATAACTTCGGTTATCCGAAATACATCGATTGATTATGAACAACATAGCAATCGGCAATTCCTTCAAATGAACACTTCATTTGAAACGAAACAAAAAGAGCCAATCGGCCCTTCCTATTTTTATGGAGAGTTTGATCCTGGCTCAGGACGAACGCTGGCGGCGTGCTTAACACATGCAAGTCGAACGAGACAATTAAAAAGCTTGCTTTTAAACGTCGAGTGGCAAACGGGTGAGTAACGCGTAGACAACCTGCCGCAAAGATGGGGACAACAGTTCGAAAGGACTGCTAATACCGAATGTTCTGGAAGTTCCGCATGGAAACTCCAGCAAAGATGGCCTCTACTTGTAAGCGATCGCTTTGCGATGGGTCTGCGTCTGATTAGCTGGTTGGTGGGGCAAGGGCCTGCCAAGGCGACGATCAGTAGCCGGTCTGAGAGGATGAACGGCCACATTGGGACTGAGACACGGCCCAGACTCCTACGGGAGGCAGCAGTGGGGAATCTTCCGCAATGGGCGAAAGCCTGACGGAGCAACGCCGCGTGAGTGAAGAAGGTCTTCGGATCGTAAAGCTCTGTTGCCGGGGACGAATGTAGGCAATGCAAACAGCATTGTGTAATGACGGTACCCGGCGAGGAAGCCACGGCTAACTACGTGCCAGCAGCCGCGGTAATACGTAGGTGGCGAGCGTTGTCCGGAATTATTGGGCGTAAAGGGAGCGCAGGCGGGCGAGTAAGTCTTTCTTAAAAGTGCGGGGCTCAACCCCGTGAGGGGAGAGAAACTACTCATCTTGAGTGCAGGAGAGGAAAGCGGAATTCCTAGTGTAGCGGTGAAATGCGTAGATATTAGGAAGAACACCAGTGGCGAAGGCGGCTTTCTGGACTGTAACTGACGCTGAGGCTCGAAAGCCAGGGGAGCGAACGGGATTAGATACCCCGGTAGTCCTGGCCGTAAACGATGAATGCTAGGTGTGGGGGTATCGACCCCTCCTGTGCCGGAGTTAACGCAATAAGCATTCCGCCTGGGGAGTACGGTCGCAAGACTGAAACTCAAAAGGAATTGACGGGGCCCGCACAAGCGGTGGAGTATGTGGTTTAATTCGACGCAACGCGAAGAACCTTACCAGGGCTTGACATTGAGTGACAGACTTAGAGACAAGTCATTCTCTTCGGAGACACGAAAACAGGTGGTGCATGGCTGTCGTCAGCTCGTGTCGTGAGATGTTGGGTTAAGTCCCGCAACGAGCGCAACCCCTATTCTCTGTTGCCAGCACGCGAAGGTGGGAACTCAGAGGAGACTGCCGCGGACAACGCGGAGGAAGGCGGGGATGACGTCAAGTCATCATGCCCCTTATGTCCTGGGCTACACACGTACTACAATGGGATGGACAGAGAGCAGCGAAGCCGCGAGGCCGAGCGAACCCCAAAAACCATTTCCCAGTTCGGATTGCAGGCTGCAACTCGCCTGCATGAAGATGGAATCGCTAGTAATCGCAGGTCAGCATACTGCGGTGAATACGTTCCCGGGCCTTGTACACACCGCCCGTCACACCACGGAAGTCGTTCACACCCGAAGCCGGTGGGGCAGCCGCAAGGAGCTAGCCGTCTAAGGCGGGGGCGATGACTGGGGTGAAGTCGTAACAAGGTAGCCGTATCGGAAGGTGCGGCTGGATCACCTCCTTTCTAAGGAGCTTTTGAGGGAGACCTCGAAAAGCCAGGTCGAACATTTGGGACTGCATTGTCTAGTTTTGAAGGAGCAACCTTCAAATGGGGGCGTAGCTCAGCTGGGAGAGCACCTGCCTTGCAAGCAGGGGGTCAGGAGTTCGATTCTCCTCGTCTCCACCATATAGGGGCCTATAGCTCAGCTGGTTAGAGCGCACGCCTGATAAGCGTGAGGTCAGTAGTTCAAGTCTACTTAGGCCCACCACTGTACATTGAAAACTACACAGAAGAAACATGAAATGTATCAATTTCAGACATGGTCTACAAGACGAAGAGTCACGTAAACAGGTTTGAACGAACATTTCAGGATTCAAGAAAAGCATAGACATCACATTCGAGAGAATGCGTATGACCCTTCAACAAAAGTTGAAGGACCTAAGGTAATAAAGTTAAGTTACTAAGGGCATACGGTGGATGCCTTGGCGTTTCGAGTCGAAGAAGGACGCGATAAGCTGCGAAAAGCCATGGGGAGCCGCAAGTAGGCTGCGATCCATGGGTATCCGAATGGGGCAACCCGGTACAAGTCATGTTGTACCATCCGAAAGGAAGACAAACCCGGTGAACTGAAACATCTAAGTAACCGGAGGAAAAGGAATCAAAAGAGATTCCCTCAGTAGCGGCGAGCGAAAGGGGAAGCGCCCAAACCGAAAGCCTTCGGGCCTTCGGGGTTGCGGACCGGAACAAAGAGAAACAGACCTAGCAGAACCGTCTGGGAAGGCGGGGCACAGAGGGTGAGACCCCCGTAGGCAAAAGGCTTGCGATCCGTCCGGTATCCAGAGTACCACGGGACACGAGGAACCTTGTGGGAAGCAGGGTGGACCACCATCCAAGGCAAAATACGACGAAACGACCGATAGCGCATAGTACCGTGAGGGAAAGGTGAAAAGAACCGCGGGAGCGGAGTGAAAGAGAACCTGAAACCGTATGTCTACAAGCAGTCGAAGCACGATATAGGTGCAACGGCGTGCCTATTGAAGAATGAACCGGCGAGTTAATTTAGTTGGCGAGGTTAAGCAGGAAATGCGGAGCCGCAGCGAGAGCGAGTCTTAATAGGGCGGCAGTCAGCTGGATTAGACCCGAAACCACAGTGATCTATGCATGGCCAGGTTGAAGCTCAGGTAAGAATGAGTGGAGGACCGAACCCGTGAGTGTTGAAAAACTTTGGGATGAGCTGTGCATAGGGGTGAAATGCCAATCGAACGTGGAGATAGCTGGTTCTCCCCGAAATAGCTTTAGGGCTAGCCTCAGGCGACACATACAGACGGTAGAGCACTGATCGGGCAGAGGGGCGTAAAGCCTACCGAACCCAGTCAAACTACGAATGGCTGTATGCAAGGCCTGGGAGTCAGAATGCGAGTGATAAGACCCGTATTCAAGAGGGAAACAGCCCAGACCGCCGACTAAGGTCCCCAATGCTGTACTAAGTGGAAAAGGATGTAGGACTTCCCAGACAACCAGGATGTTGGCTCAGAAGCGAGCCCACCATTGAAAAGAGTGCGTAATAGCTCACTGGTCGAGAGGCCCTGCGCCGAAAATATCCGGGGCTCAAGTACAGAACCGAAGTCGCGGCAAGCAGCAATGCTTGGGTAGGGGAGCGTACCATATAGGATGAAGGCTGACCGGAAGGACAGCTGGACCGTATGGCAGAGAGAATGCCGGTATGAGTAGCGAAACGGACGGTGAGAATCCGTCCCACCGAAAGCCTAAGGGATCCTGAGCAACGCTCGTCGACTCAGGGTAAGTCGGGACCTAAGCCGAGGCAAAAAGCATAGGCGATGGACAACAGGCGAACATTCCTGTACTGCATGCAACCGTATGAGGATGGAGTGACGCGCAAGGAGCTTGCGCGCGCGAATGGAAGAGCGCGTCGAACGCTGTAGGCTGTATGGGAGGCAAATCCCCATACAAAGCTGAGAGCGGATAGGGAGCCGATTCCGCAAGGAAGAAGCGAAGGGAAGCGTACTACACTGCCGAGAAAAACTTCTAACGAGGCGACATGCACCCGTACCAAAACCGACACAGGTAGGCGGGGAGAGAATCCTGAGGTGCGCGGGAAAACCCTCGTTAAGGAACTCGGCAAAATGCATCCGTAACTTCGGGAGAAGGATGGCCGGAGCTGGTGAAGCCTGTACAGGCAGAGCTGGAGCCGGCGGCAGAAGAGAAGCCCAAGCGACTGTTTACCACAAACACAGGTGCCTGCCAAAGAGCAATCTGACGTATAGGTGCTGACACCCTGCCCGGTGCTGGAAGGTTAAGGAGAGGAGTTAGGCTAAAGCTAAAGCCCCGAACTGAAGCCCCAGTAAACGGCGGCCGTAACTATAACGGTCCCTAAGGTAGCGAAATTCCTTGTCGGGTAAGTTCCGACCCGCACGAAAGGTGTAACGATTTGGGCACTGTCTCAACGAGGGACCCGGTGAAATTGAAATACCTGTGAAGATGCAGGTTACCCGCGACTGGACAGAAAGACCCCATGGAGCTTTTACTGCAACCTGACATTGGTTTTTTTGGCATGTAACGTACAGGATAGTTGGGAGACTGAGAGATGCTGCCGCCAGGCAGCAAGGAGTCACTGTTGGGATACCAACCTTTACGTGCTAGGGATCTAACCCAGAGGGCAACGACCTCGGGGACAGTATCAGGCGGGCAGTTTGACTGGGGCGGTCGCCTCCGAAAGCGTAACGGAGGCGTCCAAAGAGTCCCTCAGCGCGGACAGAAATCGCGCGAAGAGTACAAAGGCAGAAGGGAGCTTGACTGCGAGACAGACAAGTCGAGCAGGTACGAAAAGTAGGGCTTAGTGATCCGGTGGAAAGAGAGTGGAATTGCCATCGCTCAACGGATAAAAGCTACCCTGGGGATAACAGGCTAATCTCTCCCAAGAGTCCATATCGACGGGGAGGTTTGGCACCTCGATGTCGGCTCATCACATCCTGGGGCTGAAGCAGGTTCCAAGGGTTGGGCTGTTCGCCCATTAAAGTGGTACGTGAGCTGGGTTCAGAACGTCGTGAGACAGTTCGGTCCATATCCATCGCGGGCGGAAGATACATGAGGGAGGCTGCTCCCTAGTACGAGAGGACCGGAGTGGACGGACCGCCGGTGTACCAGTTGTCACGCCAGTGGCATGGCTGGATAGCTGCGTCCGGAAGGGATAAACGCTGAAAGCATCTAAGCGTGAAGCCCGTCCCGAGATGAAGTATCTGTTCGAAAGAACTAAGACACCTTGAAGAACACGAGGTAGATAGGGTAGAGGCAGAAGTGCTGCAAGGCATGGAGCTGACTACTACTAATCTGTCGAAGACTTAACTTAGAGAAAGCGAACCAAGGATCCGAGTTTCTTCTGTATAGTTTTTGAGTGTGCAGGCAATGCATACGAGAAAGATCCAGTGGCGATAGCTGTGTGGGACCACCTGTACCCATGCCGAACACAGAAGTTAAGCACATATACGCCGAAAGTACTTGTCTGGCGACGGACTGGGAGGATAGGGAGCTGCTGGTTAGAGCCTTACATTTGTAAGGCTCTTATTTTTTTGATTTATATGAGCTTTGTCTTAGGCTTTTTGACATTAGGGATCAGCGCATTTCTTACTTGGCCGATTCTTGGAGATCGGTTAGATGACTTAAATCTGTACCAAAACTGCCATAATACAAAAGCCCCTGAACAAAATTGTTCATCTTAAGGGGCTTTTGTATTGTATTTCACGATGTATTCAGCGATAGAGATAAGGAGCTTTTATACTCTCCTTTGCCGTTTTGCGCCAGGACCATCGGTCGCAACGGAAACACTGGTTTCCGCAAAGGTTTTCATTTCATTCAGCATGTTGAGTGCGGCGTATACGATAGAGAGACCAAATAGATTGAGGATTCCGCTGGGCAGACGTACGCCTGCTGTGATGAGACGCGGCTGTACGTGAAGAAGATAGGGCTGGACAGTAGGACAAAGGTGTTCGGTGTAACGTGCGATGATTTCCGTTGCTGCATCATCTAGCAGAATGAGCGTGCAGTTATGAGCAGCAGCGATCATAGCACCCATGAATGCGGAAATCTGTTCTTGATATTTCTCAGGGGCATGACGAAGAAAATCTTCGGGATCATAGCGGAGTTCACCTGTTTCTGTTAACAAAGCTTTTCTTAATTCTCTTGACATTTGATCAATATCTTCATCTTCGCTGTTGCCGAAAGCAAGTCCTAGGACAGCGTAGGATAAGGATAATTCTTCTGCTAAATCGCGTCCAAAATTAAATGCTGCGGATGCAGAGAGACCTTCGTATAGAGTTGCCAAATAGGGGGGAACTTCTATATCATCAGACATGTGTCCGATCATTTGTTCTAACAAGAGGGGAAGCTTGTTTTTTGTAAAGATGACGAGGGTTGCATTTTGGTCAGTTGCAGGGCGCTCTTCCCCGATAATGCCAGCAATTTCGATAGCGATTTCTTCGAGAAAACCGAGACTGTGTATGGGCTTTGCAAGATTGTCAAGGCGATGGCGACATTTTTCCATAGACTCTTTGTCAAGATCCTGCATGGTGCGTAGGTAGAAGTCAAAGGTCTTGTCGGTAATCTTTTGGGAAAACTTCGGCATGCATTTTTGCTCGAAGCGCGGAATTTCTGGTTTTTCGGGAAGATGTGCGAGAAGCTGCCAGAGGCCGATCATATGGTTTAATATAGAACTTGCGATGGATGAGCCGATGGCTTCACCAAGGCGCAGATCGAGGGATAGAAAAGGAGTAAGTCCGAGATGTTTTATGGATTCGCGATGTGATTTTTCTGACGCGAGATGCGATGCGATGAGATAGTCGACCGCATGAGGGGAAAGTGTTGCTGCGATGAGCGCGGCGGCACTTGAGTTTGCGCCGTCGAGAATGACAGCGGCATGGCCAGCGGCGGCACCTAGGATGAGTCCTGCAATGCATCCAAACTCAAAACCGCCGACTTTTGCGAGAACATCAATGCCATCCCTGGCATCGGGCATATTGATGGCAAGTATCTTTCGGACGATTTCTGTCTTGTGCTTTAGGCGCTGATCTGAGATATTTGTGCCGCGCCCTGTAACCTCTTCGGCGCCCATGTGGCAGACGGCAGCTGTAATGGCAGCAGAAGCGGTTGTGTTGGAGATGCCCATTTCGCCGGGCAGGATGATGTTTATGCCGCGGGAAATGAGCTCTTGCGCAAGCTTGATACCGACTTCGAGAGAAGTGACGGCTTCTTCTTGCGTCATGGCAGCGCCGTGCGCCATATTCTTTGTACCGTTGGCGATGCGCCGTTTGATAAGTCCGGGCAGGTCGCCGATGTCTTTCTTTGTACCCATGTCGACGACGAGCAGTTCCGAGCCGATGAAGGAGGAGAAAGCATTTGCTGCCCCCCCGCGGCTGATGAGATAGTTTTTCATCATCTCGACGGTAGTGTCGATGGGGTAAGCACTGACGGCTTCTTCTGCGACACCGTGATCCGCACAGGCGATGACAGTCGCATACTTTGGCCTGTGAATATGATCTGCATCCGCTGTGTTGCAAATGGCAAGGTAGCGAAAGAGCAGATCTTTTAACGTGCCGAAGGCAGCGCCATCCCCGCGCATCTTTTCTTCGAGGATACGTTCGGCACTCTCTGTGATGGAAGGGTTAACAGGATGAATCTTTTGGATGGTTTCATTTAATAGATTTCTTTGTCTCATGCGTTTGCCTCCTTAGGAACGCGTTTTAAAGACAGGCCGATGCGATTTCGCTTTTCATCGACACTGATGACCATGACGCGAAGTGTATCGCCGACGGAAAGAACATCGAGCGGATGCTTGACGTGTCGTTTGGCAAGCTCTGAAATGTGGATGAGTCCATCTTGATGGAGCCCAATGTCGACAAAGGCGCCGAAGTCGGTGATGTTTCGCACGGTGCCGCGCAAAATGGTGCCGGGCGTGATGTCGCTTAGCTTGACAGGCGCTTGACGCGTAAGCGGAGCGGGCAGATTGTCGCGCGGATCGCGGCCTGGAGCGACGAGGGCATCGAGAATATCGTGGACGGTCGGCAAACCAGCAGCCAATTCTTTCGCTAGGGTTTCTTCTTTTTCCTGTGTATAGAAGCGGCGTTTTAGTGAAAGATCTTCTAGGCTGTCTTTGTCGAGAAGGTCCTCCGCCGTGACATGCAGCTTTTTAAGAATTTTTTCTGCAAGCGCATAGGATTCGGGATGAATGGCGGTATTATCGAGTGGGGTATCGCCGCTGCGAATGCGGAGAAAACCCGCGCATTGTGTAAAAGCAGCAGGACCGAGACGCGATACTTTGAGAAGGTCTTTGCGGCTTTTGAAAGCACCGTTTTTCGTTCGGTAGGCGACGATATTGCCGGCAGTCGTCTTCGTGAGACCAGCGACGTGCTCGAGGAGTGCGGGCGAAGCTGTATTGAGATCGACGCCGACACGATTGACGGCGTCTTCGATGGTGTCCGACAGTGTTTCTTTCAGCGCCTTCTGATTGACATCGTGCTGGTACTGCCCGACACCGATAGCCTGCGGGTCGATCTTGACGAGTTCTGCGATCGGATCTTGGACGCGGCGGGCGATGCTGACGGCACCGCGGATGACGACATCGTAATCGCCTAACTCATCCTTTGCGAGTTTCGATGCACTGTAAACGGAGGCACCAGCTTCGTTTGTAATGAGATAATGGACGTTTGTCAGCTGGTTGTCGCGGATGAGATTTGCTGCAAATTGCTCGGTTTCGTAGGATGCTGTGCCATTGCCGATAGAAAGAAGCGTAACACCGTTTCTTTGGATGGAAGCGAGAATCTTCTTTTCTGCGGCTTCTTTAGCATTTTCGCCCTGCGTAATCTGAATAACGCCATAGTCGAGAACGGCACCTGTTGGATCAACGACAGCCATCTTACAGCCGTTGCGATATCCAGGGTCGAGCCCCATGACAGTCTCTCCCGCAAGCGGTGCCTGTAGAAGAAGCTGCTTCAAATTTGCGCCGAAGATGCGAATCGCTTGAGCTTCTGCATGTTCGGTGAGAGCAGAGCGAATTTCGCGCTCGAGGGCGGGAAAGAGAAGACGCTTGTAGCCATCGTCAATGGCTGCTTCTATCTCGCTTTTCCAGATAGAGTCGCCGCGTACGAAGCGCCGGAGGATGCGTGCGGTGGATGCTGCGTGATCGATGGAAAGTTTGACCTTTAATGCACCCTTTTTTTCACCGCGATTGATGGCGAGAATGCGGTGTGATGGAAGTTCGCAGACAGGTTCGCTGTAGCTCTCGTACATCATAAAGACCTGTGTGTCTTCTTCGGGCGCTTTATCGGATAGTTCGGTCACGATTTGCGCATTCTTAAAGATATAGTCGCGCATGGCTTTGCGTACGTCGGACATCTCCATGATGTTTTCCGCTACGATGTCGCGCGCACCTTGGAGCGCGTCTTTTGCTGAGAAAAATTCCTTTTCATCCGATAGAAATTTTGACGCTATAGCAAGGATATCGCCTGTGGTGTCCTGTTGTAACAGCATCTCATTTGCCAGAGGCTCAAGACCTCGTTCGCGAGCCATCTGTGCACGGGTACGCTTTTTTTGCCTATAAGGGAGATAGAGGTCTTCAAGGTCTTGCAACTTCGTTGTCTTATCGATGGCGGCGCGAAGAGCATCCGTTAGTTTTCCCTGTTCTTCCATCTTGCTGAGAATTTTTTCTTGGCGCTTGGCGATATTTCGAAGGTAGGTAAGGCGCTCTTCCAGTCTGCGCAGCTGCTCGTCTTCCAGGGAGCCTGTTGCTTCCTTTCGATAGCGGGCGATGAAGGGACGGTGTTGCCCGCATCGAGAAGTTCCGCCGCCGCTTTGACCTGCGCAGAGCGGATGAAAAGTTCATCGGATAGAATGTGAAAGATTTTTTCTTCGTTCATGTTTGTCCTTTTTGTGAAACGGGGTATTTTGTGAATGCTATTGTTACAGTAAGCCAGTCTATCATATTTCTTCGGATTCGTCCAAAATCTAATTTCGCATAGGCGCGGCAGATCCCCTGCTGGATTTTTATTTGGCGAAAGCATAATAGAGGAAATGACTACAATTTGTTTCGCTTCTATGGTAAAATATAAATTAACTTGTTTTTTGTAAGCTGTTTTATCTGAAAAAAGCATTAAAGCGGAGAACGGTATGAAGTGGGTGAATCATGAGATTTTGACGGGGGTCATTGTCTATGCGGTGACAGAGGATTTTCTCTCAGCGGCTTTTTCTATGGCAGGCGCTATCTTTCCCGACAAGGTCGAAGGGGCTCCGCAGACGAATTTCGCCGTATGGCGGAGCGGCATCGCAGTTGGTCGCATTGGCCGCCCTTATATCTCGCGTTTCTTGGTCTTCTTATGAGTCCAGTGGGAAGCACGATGCCGCGCGAACTCTTGGGGATACGCGAAGTGGGTATCTTTTTGATGGTCGGCGCACTGCTTCATATTGCTGAGGACGCGCTTTGTGGCAAAGTTCCTTTTCTTCTGCCCCATAAGAAGGTAGGCATCCGTTTGTTCAAGGTTGGCTCGACAGCTGAATATCTCGTGACCATTGGGCTTATTTTGCTCGTCTTATTCGTTGCTGAATATTTGAAAGGGGGAACCTATGGCTGAAATTGGAAGTGGGGGAAAGAAACCGAGCAAGCTGCTGCGCTTGCTGTCGGAAAAGTACCCGACGAAGGAATCCGTTTATGAGAGTCTTATTTATCTTCAGTCACGGCTTTCGCTGCCAAAGGGCATCGAGCACTTTATGAGCGACTTGCATGGTGAGTACGACTCGTTCTTTCATATTCTTAATAACTGCTCGGGCGTCCTTCGGGAGAAAGTCGATTACGTCTTTGGCGAGCGGATGACGGAAGATGAAAAGGCAGAGTTTTTGACGCTGATCTATTACCCACGCGAAAAGATCGAACAGGTGAAAATGGCGAGGCGCGCGACGCCTGCATGGTATCGGAAAAACCTAGAGCATCTTCTCGCACTTGCCAAGCTGATGAGTTATAAGTATTCGGCGTCAAAGATCTCTAGCTTCATTCCAATGCGTTATGCCTCTGTCATCGTCGAGCTGATGAATACGCGCCCGGATCAGGATGCGGCACAGGGCGTCTATCTCTCAAAATTATTGACGACCATCGTGCAGATCGACAGCGGCGCAGACTTCATTGAGGCATTCACCGTCCTCATCAAGCGGCTTGCTGTCGACCGGCTGCACATTGTCGGTGATTTTTTTGACCGCGGTGATCGCCCTGATGCCATTCTCGACCTTTTGATGAAACATCCTTCTGTTGACATTCAATGGGGCAATCACGACGTTCTATGGATGGGCGCGGCACTTGGCAGCGAGGTATGTGTTGCAACGGTCGTTCGGAATTCGCTCCGCTATAAGAATACCGATGTTCTCGAGCGTGGTTATGGCATCAGCCTGCGCCCGCTCACGACATTTGCACAGCGGCTCTACCCGGATAAGGCGCCGATCAAGGCGCGGAAGACGCGATGACGATGCTGATGTTTAAGCTCGAAGGTGCCGTTATCAAGCGCAATCCAGACTTTTCAGATGCAGAGCCGTTTGCTCCTGCATAAGATTGATTTTCGCTCCTCCTGTGCCGTTCTTGGCGATGGAAAGCGTTATGAACTTGAAAACGCATATTTTCCGACTATTGACGGCAATGCAGATGATCCGTATCAGCTGACGGAAGACGAGCGAACGATCATCGACGATCTCTGTTCATATTTTACGGAAAGTAAGGCGCTTCGCCGCCATGTCGACTATCTTTACCAAAAGGGGAGCGTCTACACTCGCTTTAATGGAAATCTTCTCTTTCACGGCTGTGTACCGCTAAATGAAGACGGTTCCTTCCGCTCGATTCCCTTTGCTGGAAAAGTGTATGCAGGGCGGGCTTGGTTTGATTTTTGCGAGCAGCAGGCACGCAGGGCATATCTCTATCAGACGCAGGGCAGCCTTGACTTTTTATATTTTCTTTGGTGCGGCAGAATATCGCCTATCTCGGGGCGCGAGTTCAAGACATTTGAGCGTGCCCTGATCACCGACGAAAGCACTTGGAAAGAACCCGCGGATCCTTATTTTAAGCAGATCGACACAATCGAGTGCTGTGAGCGTGTCCTGAAGGAATTTGATCTGGATCCAAAGCGCGGTCATATCATCAACGGGCATGTGCCCGTCAAGGTGAAGAAAGGCGAGAGTCCCATTAAAGCGGATGGGCGCGCCATCATCATTGACGGTGGTTTTTGCAGGGCATATCATACGAAGACAGGTATTTCGGGCTATACACTCATCTCGAATTCGCGTGGTTTGCGCCTGCTGCGCATCAGAAGATTGCGGATGTTCGCGAGGCACTTCGTGAAAACAATGACATAGAGTCCGTCTCGAAGACGGTTGAACTGCAGGCCATGCGTACGACGGTAGGTGATACGGATGAAGGTCGATGGATTCAGGATGAGATTACCGATCTTTATAAACTCTTGCTCGCCTATCAAAATGGAATTTTGAAACCGAAGGAGTAATTTCATGACAAGTGAGCTTCAAGCAAAATATAGTGCATTGAAAGAGATGCTTACTGCGCTAGGCAAAGTCGCGATTGCTTTTTCGGGCGGTATCGATTCGACGCTCCTATTAAAGGTGGCACATGATACACTGGGGGATAGTTGTGTTGCCTTTACTGCAGCTTCTGCCTTTGTGCCAGAGAGGGATGTCGATGAAGCGCGACAATTTTGTGAACGGGAAGGTATCACCTTAAAGGTGATGGACTTTCCCATCCTCGATGTACCGCATGTCAAGGAAAATCCAACCGATCGCTGCTACCATTGCAAAACGGCGATCTTCACGCAGCTGAGGGCGACAGCCGGGGAGCTTGGTATCACGAACATCGCTGAGGGAACAAATCTCGATGATGACGGCGATTATCGCCCAGGGCGCAGGGCGCTTGAAGAGCTTCATACCTTAAGCCCGCTTCATGCGAGCGGCTTCAACAAGAAGGATATCCGCGCCTTATCGCAGGAACTCGGCATCAAGGGATGGGATCGCCCATCGTCTGCCTGCCTTGCTTCACGTTTTGCCTATGGGATGGAACTGACGGCAGATAAGCTCAAATGCGTCGGTATGGCGGAGAATTTTCTGAAAGACGAGGGATTTTCATCAGCTTCGCGTCCGTGTTGAACTGAATACGGCGCGCATTGAATTGGAACCTGCGGATATCGACCGCCTCCTTGCGCCGGCTGTCCGTGCGAAAATTGTAAGGGCATTTCGTGAGTTCGGCTTCTCGCACGTTTCGCTTGATCTTTTGGGGTATCGAAAGGGCAGCATGAACGAAGGCGTCGAGGGAATCTAATGCTTCGCGAATATTTCTGGATACTGCGCCAAGGTTTCTCTTTGGCATGAATAGGGGATGCTCCATGAATCGAAATAGCAACGTCTCGGCAGCGCTTTTTGATGCTTGTCATGATGTTTCCTGCCACGTCTGTGTTCGCTGCCTATAAGGCAAATTCCAATACAGGAATTGAGGCACTGGACTATATTGAAAACAACCATCGCACAGAGCGCGAAAATCGCCTGACTGATGAGCAAAAAGAACTATTAAAGGCAGCAGAGGATATGAAGGAGCATCTTCGTTATCCGTGGGATCCTTCCGATACGACAAAGCCGGCGCCGCTTGCCTTTGAAGGCGATGACCTCACGTATGATCAACGAAATGGTGACTTCAAGAGCAAGGGCGAAGTGCATATTCTGCAGGCGGATGCCCATTCGTATGATGGTCAGGATACCTCTGGCAACCTTGAGACGCATGATCTCTACTTTCCAGAACATTCGCGTATCCTCCAGATGACGCCGGGCATGAGCCATGTGATTCTCGATGGCTATGAGGCGCGCTACAATTATATGACGAAGATCGGCACGATGGAGAGTGCGACGGGGCGTGTTGACCGCTATAACATCACGGGCAAGCGCTTCGAGTTCTATCCGGATCACTATGTTGCCTACGACGGTACGGCGACAAAGTGCAGCGCGATAAAGCCGGACTACCATTGGAGCGCGGAAAAGCTGACAATGTATCCCGGCGATAAGATTGTCATGGAAAATATGAAACTCCATATCAAGGGAAAGACCATTTACTCGAGGAAGCACTATGTGGTGGATTTGAAGGATGACGGGGGCAATCGGAAGCTGCCGCGCGTTGGCTATGATTCGGATGACGGCGCTTGGATCTCTTACAAGATTCGCCGCCCGCTCCTTAAGAATGTGAATTTAAATCTCAATCTTCTCTGGATGACCCGCGCGCATTGGCGCAGCAACTACAATATCACATGGTCGAATCGCCATATGTCGACCGGGGTAATCTATGGGCATTTCAAGGATGGCGATGACAACTGGGTCAAGAAAGAACCATCTTTTGTTTGGTCCTATGGTGATCAAGTCGGCAAGCTGCCACTTACCTACAGCCTTCATGCAGAGCGCGGCAGGTGGTACAATAAAGGTATCCACAGTATGCACACCGAATACGGTGTCACGCTCACGCCGTTCCCGCTGTACTGGAAGGGCTATCATCTCAACACGTCGATCGGCTACAATATCGTGCGCGAGGGATACGATCATTCCGTTCAAAACGGCCTTAACTTTGATGCCGTCGTGACAAAGGACTTCAATGCCCGCTGGTCTGCTTATGCTGGGTATCATTACAGTGCAGTCACGCAGGATAATTCCCTTTTCGATTATGAAACCAGCGACTATCATCGTCGGTTTGAAGGCGGGTTCAGCTATCGCATTTCGGATCATGACCGCATTGCGATTGGCACGCGCTACAATCTCGATGACGGCGAGTTAAGCGATGTTGACTACTATTGGTTTCACGATATGCACTGCCTGCAGGCCATTGTGCGCTATCGTTCCAAACAGGATCAATGGAGCGTCAAGCTTGAATTTACACCGTGGTGAGCAGGCGATGGCTGCCTTCGCCTATGCGGCGTGAGGAAGGATTGCGAGTAAGGGCGTTACAGGCTTTGGGAGATATATGGCAGTGAAAAAATTAGAAGCGCAGGAAATCATCGGCGCCATGCAGAAAAAGCAGATCTTGATCATCGGTGACATGGTGGCGGATATTTATCTCGACGGGCGCATTTCACGCATCTCGCGCGAAGCACCGGTGCTCGTCTTGGAACAGGCAGGAGAGAAGGTGATTGCCGGCGGCGCGGCAAACGTCGTCAATAATATTGCGACGCTCGGCGGCACGGCATATGCGGTCGGCATCCTCGGGCGCGATGGTGCAGCGGATGGGCTGCGGCATATCTTCATGAAAAATGGCGTCCGTATGGAGGGACTTTTCGGCGATGAAAACCGTCCGACTACCACGAAGACCCGCATCATTGCCGGCGGACGAGCGACCGTCAGCCAACAGATCGTCCGCATCGACCGCACGTGCAGCGATCCGCTTTCGGAAACCATGGAAATGGAACTTTTGCGAGCCATTAGCAATATTCTGCCGCATGTTGAAGGCGTCGTCATCAGTGATTACGGCGCAGGGACTGTTACGCCGAAGATTCAGCAGAAGATCATCGAATACTGTAAGGAAAAGCGGATTCCAAGCATCGTAGATTCGCGCTATGATGTCGTTCGGTTCAAGGGAATCGGCTATGTCAAACAAAACGATGCGGAGCTTTCAGCAGCCATTGGCCATGATCTAGTGGATGAACCGAGCATCGTACAGGCGGCACAAAATCTTATCGAGCAGCTTGCCTGTGATGGTGTTCTCGTGACGCGTGGTGAAAAGGGGATGATTCTCGTCCAGAAGACTGGGGACGTACACAACATTCCCGTGACGGATAAGAGCGAAGTCTTTGATGTTTCTGGCGCAGGCGACACCTGCGTTGCGGCGATGATACTCGCACTTGCGGGCGGCATCGCGCCAAAAATCGCTGCCTGTACCAGCAACTTTGCAAGTGGCATCGCTGTTCGGAAACTTGGTACTGCAACCGTCAGCGCAAGCGAACTTCGCGCGGCTATCTTAAAGAGAAGAGAACGGGAGAATTGACGTGCTTGTAGCAGACAGAGATATAACGGCATTGGCAGAAATCCTTCGGCACGGTGGAAAGCGCATCGTTTTTACAAACGGCTGTTTTGACATTCTCCATGCGGGGCATGTTCGCTACTTGGCAGCGGCAAAGAATCAAGGGGATATCCTCATCGTCGGCTTGAACAGCGATGCGTCCGTTCGCCGGCTGAAAGGGAGCACGCGCCCCATCAATGGGGAAGAAGATCGAGCGGAGGTGCTCTCATCTCTTCACTGCGTTGACTACGTCGTCATCTTCAGCGAGCAGACGGCAGAGACGATTGTTGGAAAGATAAAACCGGATGTCTATGCGAAGGGGGCGGATTATACGATTGACACGCTTCCTGAAGCAAAGGTCGTTGCAGGATACGGCGGCAAGGTTGCCTTCATCCCACTCGTACCCGGTCGTTCGACGTCAAACGTCATCAAGAAGATCGAAGCGCAGGAAAAGTCGTAGCAAAGTGCCGTATCGATTGTTTTAGGAAAGCAGGAGAGCATGCAGAATGTACTTATTGTAAAGCTGTCCGCCATTGGCGACGTCATACATGCACTTCCCGTTTCTCATGCGGTGAAAGAGACGTTTCCGCAGGCACATGTCACATGGGTCATCGAACCACCAGCAAAACCGCTGCTTGAAATGAATCCCTGCATTGACGAGATTCTTACCTTTCATAAAAAAAGACTTTCGTTCTCTGGGCGGCTTTTGAAGAATTTCTTTCCATTTCGAAAAGAGATACAGGCGCGGCATTATGATGCAGTGTTGGATCTCCAAGGACTTTTTAAGTCCGCCGCGATCGCATGTCTTGCAAAAGCGCCGCAAAAGCTTGGCATGTGCAATATGCGTGAGGGAAGCGGATGTATTTCGCGTCCGGTCGTCGGGGCACATGCACATGGGCATATCGTCGAGCGTTATCTCGACGTTGCACGCGCCGCAGGGTGTCGTGTACAAGACGTGCGCTTTCCGCTCGAAGTGCCGGTACGTGAAAAAGAACTTGTGCGGCAACTTTTCCGGCAGGCAGGAGCGGATTTTTCTTGTGCCTACGTCGTCCTTGCCATCGGTGCCAATTGGCCAAATAAACGCTGGCCGGAATCGCATTTTGCCAATCTTGTCGATTGTATTTATGCAAGAAACAGCATTCCCATCCTCATCGGAGATGGCATTGTCGATGAACAACGTGCCGCGCGCATTGAGCGGGAAGCGGCGATTCCACCGGTGAACCTTGTAGGAAAGACAAATCTCAAAGAGCTTACGGCAATTATGGCAAATGCGCAAGCTGTCGTCGGCGGTGATACGGGTCCCGTTCATCTCGCTGCAGGGCTTGGCGTAAAGACGATCATGCTTATGGGCCCAACGGATGCTAACCGCAACGGTCCTTACGGACAGATCGAAAATGCAGTGGAAGCCTCACATGAATGTAAAGGCTGCTGGAAACGCGTCTGTCCAAAAGATATCGACTGTCTTGCCGTTATCTCACCCGAAACCGTAGGAAAAAAAATCGGATTTACAGGAAATCAGAGGGGTAAGTATCCGTGTCACTCTTTAAAAATAACGAATCCCGTCTTCAGACCTTTTGGGCGAACATTCAAATGGATCTTCGCTTTTTTTTCTTTATTCTCATTCTTGTCTGCCTCTATCGTGTGATCTTCATGGGCATTATGCACGCGTATATTTCATCGGATACAGGTGCGGGCGAGATCTTACTTGCAAATTGGATGGGTCTGCGGCTGTCGCTTAAGACAGCGGGCGGCACGGCACTCCTCCCCTTTGTCTTTTTGACCCTTGGAACCTTCCTCTTTCCGTGTTTTAAGAAAGCTGCGGGGAAGATTCGTCTTTTTTACGGAACGCTGGCAAGCTTTGTCTTTCACCTTCTCTTTATCGCGCGCTTTCCATTCTACGATCAATTTCACACCACATATAACGCGCAGCAGGTCATGGCGGGGACGAATGAGAAATTTGGTTCTGTCATCATGATGATGATACAGGATTATGGGCTTATTTGGCGCATGGGCATCGCACTTGTTCTCACGGTGCTCTGCTTCTTTCTGCTTCGCTTTCTGTTCCGCGCGCGGATATCGTCGCTTCCATATGTTTTTTCCAAGCGTCCGGCTCTTTTTGCGGCAGGATTTCTCGTCGTTTTTGCAGCGGCTTTTATCTTTGTGCGTTTCGGCGGTTCGTTTACCTTTGGGCGTGGTATCAACTGGGAGAGTGCAGGTGTTACAAGCGATGACTTTTTAAATGAATGCGTTCTCGATGATGCGCAGGCGATGTACCGCGTCAAGACAGTTCGCCAAAAGATGAAGACCGGGCAGGCGGGGACGTTTGTCGAAAGGGATAAGATTCGAGAGTATGCGAAATTTGTCGCAGGGCATGAAGAGGAAAACGGCAATGATCTGAAGCCGTACCTTGCGCGAAGGGCAAAGGGACCGCATATTGAAAAGCCGCAGCATATCTTCATCATTCTTGAGGAAAGCGGCATGAGCTGGCCGATGCTCGATAAGTATAAGGACCTTCATATCGCAGACGGCATCATGAGTCTGATGAAGGCACCGAATGGTTATGAGACGCATGCCTTCATGCCGAACGGCGAATATACGTCGGTTGCCTTCGACGGCATTATCTCGGGGCTTTCTGAAATGCGCGTTGCTGTCAATCTTCAGCCGCGCAGTATCCGTGATCCCTACCCGACGGCATTCGGCATACAGATGAAAAAACTTGGCTATAACGTCGATTTCTGGTACGGCGGTAATCCTGCATGGGCGAGCATGAAGCCATTCTCTCTTGCACAGGGGTTTGATAACTTCTACGGTTATACGGATATGGGGGCGCCGAAGGTCAATACCTTCGGGACGGACGACCGCAGCATCTTTGCGGCACTATCTGAGCACCTTGCCTCCGAGCCGCCGACCGTTCACGTCATCAAGACGGTCTCCAACCATCCGCCCTACAGCATCGATCTTGAGGCAGAAGGATTTGATCTTGCCCGCGCAAAGGAGATCACGCGTTCGATGCCGGACGTTGAAAATCCAGACCAGCTGGCAAAGGAGCTCGGTCACTATTGGTATACGGATAAAGTCGTGACAGAGTTCATCAAGGAGACGGAGAAGAAATATCCGAACAGTCTCTTTTTGGTAACGGGAGACCATGCCGTTCGCACGGATCCAAGCCGGCATCCGACGCTGTACGAGCATCAGGCAGTCCCTCTTCTCATCTATGGTGCTGGCGTGACGAAAGACCTTCTGCCGGAAAATGCACCAGGCGGTCTGACGAGTCTTCTTCCGACGCTGATGGAACTCATCGCGCCGAAGGACTTCGTCTACTATTCGATTTTACCGAGTATGACCGAAGGACCGGATGTCTTTGGCGCAGGTTTCAACACCTCGTGTTTCCTAACACAAAACGCTATGGGCGCTATTGACCGCGATCAGATGGAAGCACTGCCTTGGACGCCTGCGGGCGGCTTTGATGCAGCTGCCGAACGCGCAAAAGCGATGAAGTGGATTCCGGCAGCGCGTACGATTTCTTGGTGGCTTGCTGTCCATGGTACGAGTTTAGACGATGCGGATACTTCTACAGGAGAGTAAGAGGTTTGCAAGACTATAAGAATATCCTTGTCATCAATCTCATGCACATCGGCGATTTAATGCTTGTGACGCCGGCGCTTCGAACCCTGCGGACAAACTTTCCGACGGCGCGTATCACACTTCTTGCGGATAAGAAGCTGCGCGACCTTGTGGAACAAAATCCAAATCTTGATGCATGTATGTTTTTTGATAAAAAAGGTGCGGACGATGGCTGCTGGCATCTGCTGAATTTCATCAAGAAGATCCGAAAGGAGCATTTTGACCTCGTCATCAACCTGCATCGAAACGAGCGCGCCTCGGCAATCGCTGCATTTTCGGGCAGTAAATACATTGTCGGTTATGCAAAGCCGGGTTTCTCATTCTTTTTCGACAAGGTGCTCGACAACTATGCGATGCCAGGGACACCGCCGGAAAAGACAATGCATCAAGTTAAGGCGCATTTTCGTGTATTGAAGGATGCGGTCGGCGTGAAAGAGATAGACGACCGCGGCATCGAGATGGTCGTGCCGGAAAAGGGTGAGACGGAAGCAGCAAAAATTATGGAGAAAAATTTTATCGGGAAGGCAAAGGTCATCGCCTTTAATATCGGTGCGAGTTGGATGACAAAGCGCTGGATTGACAATTACTTTGCCGAATGTGCAGATACACTTATCGGGGATGGCTATGAAATCGCCTTCTTTGGCGGACCGGGCGATGAAGAACCCGTCAGAAACTGCTTGTCGAAGATGAAGAAAAAGGACAGCGGTCATGTCCATGTCTTTACGGGAAAGGTCAGCCTGGCGGGGCTTGCCGCGTGCCTCGCCGCTGCGTGCTCTTTTTGACTACGGATTCGGGGCCGATGCATGTCGGTGTTGCCATGCACCTTCCAGTTGTCACGATGTTCGGTGCAAGTCCAGTGCCTACCTTTTACCCATATGATGAGCGGGATATCTTGGTAAAGACGCCGGAGAAGTGCCACCCCTGCGGCATCCACGAATGTCCGAGGACAGGTGAAGCGCACATGGCGTGTATGAAGCATATTCCGCCAAAGATTATCTTAGATGCCGTGCAGAAGCTCTTGAAGGAGACGGGAGGGAAGAAGGCGGCGGATCTACCTGCTGATGGTGGAAATTTCAAGTGTCGTATGATAGAATTAGGTAAAATCTGAGGCTATGCTTCTCGATCGGGCGTAACAAATAGCAAAGAGGAAAGCGAGGGGACGGATGGATAAAGAAACTATGCGCACATTTATTGCGAATCGGACGGGAAATTGCAAAGTGCTTGTCGTCGGTGACGTCATGCTCGACAAGTATTATTACGGCGAGGTCACGCGCATTTCACCCGAAGCACCAGTACCCATTACACATGTGAAGGATACGAAGGAGACCTTGGGCGGTGCGGCCAATGTTGCGCATAATCTCGCTCTTCTTGGATGCAGGACGAGCATTGCGGGGTTCGTCGGGGACGACTATCACTGTGAAAGTCTGCTGGAAAAGTTCACAGCGCGCGGTATTGATTATCGTGGTCTTGTGACAACGGCGCGTCCGACAACGACGAAGCTCCGCGTCATCGGTGATCATCAGCAGATGCTTCGCCTGGACTTTGAAGAGGCGAGATCGGTCGAAGGACCGGAAGCAGAACGCCTCATCAACTATATTGAGGGGCGTCTCTCCGAAAGCCTGGACTGCGTGATCATCAGCGACTATGGCAAGGGCACCTGTACCGAAGAAACTTGCCAAACCATCATCAAGGCCAGCCATGCGCATGGCGTTCCCGTCGTCATCGACCCAAAGGGAGCGAACTGGTCGAAAGCATGCACATGCGGACTATGTGACGCCGAATCTCAAAGAGATGAATCAAGTCCTTTTAGAGCCCATTGAAAATGACAGCGCAGAAGTCGAGCGTATGGCGCGCTACCTCATGCGGAAATACAGGGTCAAGAACCTCATCGTGACGCGTTCGGCACAGGGGCTTTCGCTTGTCACAGAAAAAAGTGCCAGGCACATACCGACAAAGTCACAGGAAGTCTTTTGATGTTTCAGGAGCGGGAGACACTGTTATTGCGGTTTTTGCGACGGCACTGGCAGGCGGCCTTTCCCCGGAAGACGGCGCGTACATTGCAAACCTCGCAGCAAGCGTCGTTGTCGCAAGGCTTGGAACATACGCGGTCAGTCAGGAAGAGCTCTTAGGGGCGCTTGACCAGAATGAGTAAGATAAAATAGTAATCTTGGAGGAGATCGTATGATTATCGTAACGGGCGGTGCCGGCTTTATCGGCAGTAATCTTGTGCATGAACTCAATGCGCGCGGCAGAAAGGACATCCTGATCGTCGATGATCTCAAGGACGGACAGAACTATAAGAACCTGCGCGGATTGAAGTTCCTAGACTATCAGCATAAGGAGGATTTCCTTCAGTCCATCGAGAAAAATGTATTCGACGGCATGGATATCGACGGCATCTTCCATGAGGGTGCCTGCTCCGATACGATGGAGTACGATGTCAACTTTATGATGCAGACGAACTATGAGTATTCGAAGTCACTGCTTCACTTCTGTCTGCAGCACTGCATTCCGTTTCTCTATGCCAGTTCTGCTTCGACATACGGCGCTGGTACAAATGGCTTTACCGAAAGCGACAAGTGCGAAGATGCACTGAATCCATATGCGTTTTCAAAGCTTGCCTTTGATCGCTATGTCCGGCAGGTCATGCCCGAAGCGCGCAGCCAGATCGTCGGGCTGAAGTACTTCAATGTCTACGGGCCGCAGGAACAGCATAAGGGCAAGATGGCATCCATCTTCTACCAGCTTTTACAATCAAATCAACGATACGGGATGTGCACGTCTTTTCTGTGGGACAGACGGTTACGAAGACGGTGAGCAGCGCCGCGACTTTGTCTATGTCAAGGATGTCTGTAAGGTCAATCTTTGGTTTTGGGAAAATCATGCGCCGTCCGGCATTTATAACTGTGGTACAGGGCATGCACATAGCTATAATGAGGCGGCACATGCCGTCATCAAGGCGATGGGCAAGGGAGAGATCGCCTATCGCGAGTTTCCGGAAGTCCTCAAGGGCAAATACCAGAGTTTTACAGAGTCCGATACGACAAAGCTTATAAAAGCGGGCTATGACGGCGACTTTACGGAATTGGATACGGCAGTCAAAGAATACGTCGATTTCCTCGAGGCCGGCGCTTACTTCAAATATGCGGAATAAGGCCGTTTTTTTTGACCGCGACGGTACGCTGAATGTCGATGTCCATTATTTGCACCGTGTAGAGGATTTCCAGTGGATGCCAGGGGCGAGAGATGCCGTTCGTTATGTGAATAACTTAGGTTACCTTGCCATCATCATTACCAATCAGTCAGGTGTTGCACGCGGCTATTATCCTGAAGAGGACGTGCAGACGGTTCACGATTGGATGAATACAGAACTTGCAAAAAATGGGGCGCATCTTGATGCGCTTTACTATTGTCCGCATCTCGTCGGTGCAAAACTTGCGGCATATGACAGGGACTGCACCTGCCGCAAGCCAAAAACCGGCATGGTCGATGCAGCGTGCACAAAGTATGCCATCGATCGCTCGGCATCCTTTCTTGTTGGCGACAGCGAGAAGGATATCCTCTGTGCAAAAGATGCGGGTATTATGGGTCTGCGTTATGCGAGAGGCAGTCTGTACGATCTCGTTGCATCGCATATAAGATAAAGGGATAATCGAGAAGCAGGCAGCGAGAAAATGAAAGGAGCGGCAGTGTTTCAGGCATTTTATGACGGCATTCAGCAGGATGCGCAGCTTGCGCTTATTGCGCCCATATTTTGTGCGCTCTTTCGCCTTGCCTTCATCCTTGCCGAGAGACCGAAGAAAACGCCGTTTGGCGAGTGGAAGAAATGGTATCATTGTTTTCGTTACGGCTTTTGGTGGGGAATGGACTTAAACGCCTATCTGTTTCTTGTCATGGTGCTTTTTGTCAGCCTGCCTGCCGCATTTCTGCCGGCTTACCGTGCAGCAGGGGACAGTGTTCGCTTAGTGCTTGCCGGCATCTATGCGCTCGCACTTTACCTTGCCTTCTTCGGCAAAATGATTTTTTATGCGCATTTTCACGATATTTTTTTAATGATACCGTCCGCCTCGGTCAGAAGGCGGAAAAAAACACAATCTTTTAGATATCTTTCTGCACCAGCATCACGGTGTATGGATACTCCTCGGTTTCCTGCCGTATTTTATTTTTTTATTTTGGGGCAGGCTCACTTTTGCTTGCCATTCCGAACCTTCCCTATCCACAGCTATCCTCGGGGTTCTTTCAGCTTGCGATGAATGTGGGCATCATCCTTTTTGTGACACTTGCCTTTTATTTCGTGCGTTACGGTGGTTCATTGAACCATCGCAACAAGCCAGAGTGGGATGAGATTCCGCCTGTGGTCAAGAAAGATATCTTTATGGCGCGTGCGACAGTAGATGATCTCGAGGCATTGAAAGAGGTCTTTCGCCGACCAGAAAATGAACTGTTATCGCGGACGGATGAAATGGATGCAGCAGCCATTCACCGCATAAGTCCTTCAAGAGCTTCGTGGCATCCGTCCGAGTTGCCGGAAGCTGCTTTTCAGCGGACAGCAGCGGGCGCAAAGCTAGCGGAGCCGTCGCGTATTTCTTCATCGTCGTCGAGAGCTACTCAGAAATGCCGCTTGATCCGCTGTACGCAGATTATCACATCATGGACGGTGCCAAGGCATTTCGCGCAGATCCGCACACGGTGTCGCTTTCTCATTTTCTGCCGGCGGGCATGGTCTCACGTCCTGCGATCGTCGGTTTGATGACGGGCATCTTTGATGCACGTCTCCAGCTCAATGAACGCGAAATCTTCTGGCACGGCGGACCTGTTTTGTCACTTCCACAGCAGATGAAGAGGCTGGGGTATACGTCTATCTATTGGTATGGCGGCAATGCGACGAATGGCAACTTTGACAAATACGCGCCCGGCATCGGTTTTTCAAAGGTGATGAGCGCGACGGAGTTTTGTTCACCTGATGCACCGCGCACATGGGTCGGCGTGTATGACCATATCTTCCTCGAGGAAGCGGCAAAGCGCATTGAAGCGATGGACGATGCGCCGAGACTCCACTTTATCTATACGACGACAAACCATGGCCCATATACCGTGCCAGTTGAAGCGTTTGGTTACGATGCCGACAAGGTGATGCCCGATATCCCCAAGGTCGTTCGAAAGGATCGCGCGAGACAAAAAGAATTGGGTACATATTGGTATACCGATCGGACGGTTACGCGCTTTATCGAGCGGATGCGGGCGGATTATCCCGATGCGCTTTTTATCGTGACAGGAGATCACTCGCATATGCCGATTCGTCCCGGTGCAACGCTTTCGCGTCAGGATGTCTCACTTCATGAGACCTACTGTACGTCGTTTGCCATGCACCACTGTGAAATCGACCAATCTCTTTTTAGAGGCAATGCGCTCGGCAGTCATATGCATATCCTTCCGACATTGATGGAACTGATTGCACCGAAGGGCTTTTCATATGCTTCGCTGTTTCCTTCCCTGATGACACCGATCGACCACATCGTCACGCCGTACCACTGGATGACAAAAGATGCCATCGGCCCCATGGACGATGCGGTTTATCAGCCGCTTGCTGCAGGCAGTGAACCTGTCCTTACGGCAGAGCTTCCAGAAAAAAAGATTCCGTTTTTGGATGAACTTGAAGGCTATACATCGGTAACGGCATGGCTCCTGCGCCATCCGGAGCGTTTGAAATCATGCTGGTAAATCAACGAGGGGAGACGATGGGATGCGGATAGGGATATTTGAAAATATCATGACACCCGGCGGGCATGAAGTAGATTTTGACCGCATTCTTGTCGAGGAACTGTCAAAGCTTGGACACAAGGTCTCCTTTTATGTGCCGAAAGGCTTCCATTTTGCGATGGATTACCATGTGCCGGTACAGGAGCTTCCGGGTGAAGTTGTCTCCTATGCGGGGGTTACCGGTGTTCGAAAGCTTTTTCGTACGGTGCAGCGTGAGACCCGCCGCCTTGGGTGGTATCGTTCGCTCTTTGCTGCCGGAAAGCGCGGCGAGGTCGATGCGCTTATCATTCCGACATCAACATATCGTTACCTGCGCGCACTGAGACACAGCGTCCTGCGAAAGTCAAAGATTCCTGTCATCTTCATTCTTCATGGCATCAATCCGAAGGAAGCACCGAAGTTTTTGAAAGCGGCGGATGCCTTAAAGAACTGCGCGAATATCCGCCCGACGGTTCTCACATTTACGAACTTGATCTTTGGCGAGCAGCGAGAAAATATCCGAACGATTTATCCGCCGACCTTTGTGCCGCGTGATATTTCCTGGCGGCCGAACATGCAGCCTTTTGCAAAGAAGACGCTTACGGTCGGATTCTTTGGGCAGTATCGTCGTGAAAAGCGTTTAGAAGATTTTCTCGATGTCTATCTTGCGGGTGAGAGCTCGTTTGCGCGGCCGGTGCAGCTTCTTGTGCAGGGCTCGACCATGCATCCGGAGGATGCAGAGGATTTTGAGCGCATCCTTGCCAAATACAAGGGAAAGGGCGGCATTTCTTTTTTGCATAAGGGGCTGATCGGTGCCGAATGGCAGAGGGCTATCGCAGAGGTTGACGTACTTCTCATGCCTTACAGTGCGCCGCGTTATCGCTACCATTGGGGCGGTATGCTCTTTACGGCAATCGGTTTTCAAAAGCCGGTTATTGCAAGCGATGACATGAACCCGGAAGTCTTTTCTGCCTACTCCATCGGCAAGACCTTTCCGAGCGGGAATCTCGATAAGCTGAAAGACTGTCTCATCGACTTTATCAATACTTACGACAGAGAAGCGCCGCATTACGCACGTGCCCTGTCTGAAGCGGCAAGGGCATACAGCCCGGCAGCTTTTGCCGAGCGTATCGTCGGAATTTTAAAGGATGAATAGGCGGATCTTCTTGGTGCAGCACGGTGATATTTGGGTCATTCGGCAAATGAAACGGAGGCAATATGGCGAAACTTTCTGCCATCATACTGGCGAAAAACGAGGAGAAGAGCCTTGCGGACTGCATCAAGAGCGTTTCCTTTGCGGATGAAGTGCTCGTTATTGATGATTTCAGTGCAGATCGGACGGCAGAAATCGCGAGGGCACATGGTGCGCGTGTCGTGCAGCATGCCCCTTGCAGGGAATTGGGGCGCGCAGCAGACATTTGCCATCAAAGAAGCGCGGCATCCGTGGGTCTTTTTTATTGATGCTGACGAACGCGCTTCAAAGAAGCTGCAAACGTTGGTGAAGCAGATTGTCGCTGAAGACGATCGGAAATTTGCCTATCTCAATGCACGCCTCAATTATTTCTGGGAGCATCCGCTGCGTCATGGCGGCTGGTTTCCGGATTACGTCGTGCGTTTGCTGCCCAAAAAGGGCACGTATGTCACAGGCTTTGTACACCCTGCTTTCCATCATGACTATGTGGAAAAGAAGCTGCCGAAGGATGCCTATATGATTCATTACCCGTATCGGGATTGGAAGCATTACTTTGCAAAGCTGAACTTTTATACGACGCTTGCCGCAGAAAAAATGCAAAAGCAAGGGAAGCGCGCACATCTTGTGGATTTTGTCATGCACCCAGCGTGGGCGTCGTTTCGGATGTATTTTCTCCGCGGCGGCTGGCGTGACGGCACCATCGGATTCGTGCTCGCTTCCTTTCACTATTTTTATACGATGGCGAAGTACGTCAAGCTATACTATCTCACAAAGGGAAACAGGCATGTGGGGGATGAAGAATGATTCGAGAGATTCTGATGCTTGGGCAGAAGATGTACAACACGAAGAATTGGCGTGAAAGGCATCGCCTGCTGACCTATCGCGTGCGCGTTCTCCTTCATGCAGGAAAGCTCGGCGCACTCTACCGTTTCTTCGCGGATAATCCTGCGCGAAAGGCGATTTTAGAGACGAATCCATTCCCTATCGAGCAGGCGACGCGGGCATTCTTTTTCGCAGGTTCAAGCTGTGCTGTGCGTGCGAAACTCATTCGCGAGCATGTTATGCTTTTAGAAAAGAAATTTCCTCAAAACGAAGTGACGAAGCTCGTCCGATTTGATCGGCGCTATGAGATTTGGCGGAGCAAGGACGAGGGGAGCGTATGGAAGGCGATTCTGACCTTTGAGCCTGGACAGCGTAAGGAAGGCATGCTCTCGGTCATGATGCTCCTCGGCGGCGAAGCGTTGTATCAGATAATTTTCTGGCTTGGCTACGATGCGGCAGGTGAGGAAAGTCTTTTCATCAGGGGCGATGCAGGGACCGAATATGGCTCATGCGCGGGAAATTGTCAAAAGAAGCGACGAAGCGGGCACATCGCTATCGGACAAAAATCTCATTTTGTACATGACACAGGCGGTTGCGCGCGCACTTGCCCTAAAGCATATCTATGCCGTCTCAAACGAAGGCTATTATGCCAATAACCACGTTCGCCGCGACCGAAAGCTGAAGACCGACTTCGGCGTTTTCTGGGAGGAGGCCGGCGGTCATGTGACAAAAGACGCTAGATTTTATGAGCTGCCGCTGACAGAATCTAGAAAGACGATGGAAGAAGTTCCCACGCGAAAGCGCGCCGTCTATCGCAGGCGCTTTGCTTTTCAAGACGATGTAGATGCGCAGATAGCGGCGGCGATGGAAAAACTTCGCAGGGAAATGATGGATAGGGTATGGCGGAAGGATGGGAAAAGAGGGCTGGAAAATGTATTGGAATATACTGGTGAACGCTCTGGTCAACCTTGGCGACGTCGTACTGACGACAGGCGCGATTGCACTCCTTCGACGGGCATATCCTGAGGCACGGATTACGATGCTGGTGAAGCCAGCCGTGCGCGAGGCAGTGGAAAACAATCCTGTCATTGACGACGTTATCGTCTTTTCATACAAGGCGAAGGAAAATGCCTTTGCAAAGATGTGGAACATGGTGCGGGATTTAAGGCACCGTCATTTTGACCTATCCATTTCCCTGGATCGGAAACTACGTCCTGCGCTCCTCGCCTTCCTTGCCCGCATCCCTACGCGCATCGGTCCGTCGAAGGTCTTTGATTCAAAGCCGAGCCGCGTGACTTGGTTTTATACAAAGACAGTCAAGATTACGCATGACCTCGACGCGACGCTCCAGGCAGAGACCTATCAGTCGATCGTGCGCGGCGTGACAGGGCAGGCGGATGATGAGACGGCAGAGCCTGTCTTTGCACGGATTGAGCGAGAGAATGATGAGCGGGCGGCGGCGCTTCTCTCGCGTCTGCCTCGGGGGAAAATGCCTGTTGCGCTCTGCGTCAAAGGGACATTTCCACTGAAGACATGGCCGAAGGTGTACTTTGGCGAAGTGGTCAAAGCGCTTAAGGCATCTTATGACGCAGCTTTTTTTATCGTCGGTGCACCGGGAGATAAAGCGTATGCTGAGGAAGTTATCGCGAAACTTGCCGCACCGGTAAAAAACTTCTGCGGAGAGACGAATCTGGTAGATCTTGCGGCATTGATAAAGAGAAGTGCGCTTTTCGTCACGGTCGACACCGGTGCAGCACATATCGCGGCGACAACGGGCACGCCGATGGTTGTCGTATACGGCTGTACACATCCCAAACGCTGGCATCCCGTTATGAGGGCGGCAAAGGCTCTGACAGCAGACGAACCATGCTGTCCCTGCACTTGCCGCAGAGAAGAATGCCCTTCAAATCCCAAGCCGCATTGCCTTTGGCATGTGACGCCGGAGCGGGCTATTGCGGCGTGTGAGGAGCTCATACAGAGATTTCCTAAGGAAAAGCAATCGGTTAAACATGCGAAGATGTGAAGGAGATCGGTCATGCACATAGGTCTGATTATCAAGGATTATGCAATTGGCGAAAAGTTTTCAAAAAATGGCATACCGACGAAGAGTGGGGCAGAGTTTCATGCAGAGCATCATGCTAAAGCACTCATAGCGCTGGGACATAAGGTGACGATCTTTGCTAAAAAGCGCAGTTTTTCAGCAAAGTCGACAGAAGTCATCGACGGCGTGCATTTGGTGCGGCTGCATGAACCCTTTCGCGGCGGCGAGTTGTTTCTTCGATTGATGACGACGCATCGGGACATTGATACGTTCTACATCTTGGGGCGGCCTGCCTTTGCTGTCTGGGCAATCCTTTATTCACGTGTCTTTCACAAGCCGGCGACGCTGGCACTGACGGGGATTGCAGAATCCTTTGACCCGCATGAGAGCTGGCGCAACCGAGTTTTTACCAAGTGCTCGCAGTACCTTGCTATCTCTCGCGCGATTCAGAGTTCCTTTGTAGAGCGCAGCGGTATTTTTAAGGAGAAGGTTATCGTGCAGCCGCAGGGACTCGATACCGTGCATTATGCGCAGGTGACCGATGCGCAGAAAAGGAAACTCCGGAAGGAGCATAGGCTTCCGGAAGATGCCTTGGTTCTGCTCTTTTGTGCGCGCGTGGTGCTGAACAAAGGAACGGATACTTTAGAAACGGCGTGGAGCGAATCCATGCAAAATTTCCACAGGCACGGCTGCTTATCGTCGGCGGCGGGCAAAAGGATTTGCTGCAAGAGATGCAGCTCCTTTCCAAGACACTTGGAAACAGCATTGTGGTCGTAGGCGAAGTTTCGGACACCTGCCCGTATTATCAGCTTTCCGATGTCTATATCTTTCCCTCACGCCACGAAGGGCTGCCGAATACCCTGATGGAAGCCATGTCGACAGGACTTCCCGCCGTTGCCTCGAACATCGGCGGCTGTGAGGATCTTATTAAAGCAGGAGAAAACGGTTACCTTGTCGCGACGGAAGACCCCGATGCCTTTGCGGAAAAGGTAGAGCTTTTTATTTTTAGATGACAGCCTTCGGAGGCGGCTGGGCACCGCAGCCGCTGACTTTGTTCGAAAGCATCTTGACATCAAGGATAGGGTAAGGAACTTGAAGAGGTTCTCTCTCGTCCGTTTTCATAAGAAAGAAAAGGCGTAAATCATGTTGTATGAAGATTTACTCGCAGGAAAAGAGCGGCTTTCGGTCATAGGTCTCGGCTATGTCGGCATGCCGATTGCCGTAGCATTTGCCAAAGTGCTGGCTGTTATCGGCTACGATAACAATGCAGAAAAGATAAAGGCATATCAGGAGGGAAGGGATCCGACGCAGGAAATCGGTGACGCGGCGATTCAAAAGAGTACGATGCTCTTTACATCGGATGCAGCAGAGTTAAAAAAGGCGCGCTTTCATATCGTCGCCGTGCCAACGCCGGTCAATGACGACCATACGCCGAATCTCTCACCTGTCATAAGCGCGAGTGAAGCAGTAGGGAAAAATCTGATGCCGGGCAGCATCGTCGTTTATGAATCGACGGTTTATCCGGGCGTCACAGAAGAAATCTGCATTCCGATTCTCGAGCGGGTGTCCGGACTTATGGCGGGAAAGGAGTTCAAGGTCGGCTATTCTCCCGAGCGAATCAATCCGGGGGATAAAAAGCATCGGCTGGAAAATATCGTGAAGATTGTTTCCGGGATGGATGCGCAGTCCTTGGATACTATCGCAAGGGTTTATGCGCTCGTAGCTAAGGCGGGCATTCATCGCGCTGAGAGCATTAAAGTCGCGGAAGCAGCCAAGGTCATCGAAAACAGTCAACGAGATATTAACATCGCCTTTATGAATGAATTATCCCTTATTTTTCACAAGATGGGGATTGATACCAAAGAGGTTTTGCATGCAGCGGGAACGAAGTGGAATTTCTGCCATTTTATCCGGGGCTGGTCGGCGGTCACTGCATCGGTGTGGATCCCTATTATCTGACGCACAAGGCAGAACAGCTCGGCTATCACAGCCAGGTCATCCTTGCAGGGCGGCGCATCAACGATGGCGTCGGAAAATACATTGCTGAAAATACAGTAAAGTTGTTGATTCATGCGGAAAAGCAGGTGAAGAAGGCAAGGGTTGCCATCTTGGGCTTTACCTTTAAGGAAAACTGTCAGGATACGCGCAATACCAAGGTGTTTGACATCGTCAAAGAGCTTCGTGAGTATGGGATTGAGCCGACGATTTTTGACCCAGTGGCAGATGCCGAAGAAGCAAGGAAGTTTTATGGCATCGACGTTAAGCGTGAAGGGCAGCTTTGCCGGATGGATGCCTTGATTGTCGCCGTGGCACATGATGTGTTCAAGACTTACGATATGGAGATGTTGAACGCTTTTTACCAAAAGGGAGAAAAGGTCTTGGTCGACGTCAAGGGGCTATTTGACAAAGAGGCATTCAAAGCAGCGGGTTATCATTATTGGAGACTGTGACATGGATTATCGAGATATAACGTTTGAAAAAGATACGACATTTTTGGTGACGGGAGGCGCGGGCTTCATTGGTTCAAACCTCTGTGAAGCCATTCTTTCGATGGGCTATACGGTACGCTGCCTTGACGATCTTTCGACGGGAAAGCAAGAGAATATCGATGCCTTTTTAGACCATCCGCACTACACTTTTTATCAAGGGCGACATCAAAGATGCGGCGACGTGTGAAAAGGCATGTGAAGGCGTGGATTTCGTTTTTGCATCAAGCGGCTTGGGAAAGCGTTCGAGAAGCATCAAGATGCCGGTCTTTTATGCACAGAACAACATCATCGGTCAGATTCACATGCTGGAAGCTGCGAAAAAAACTGGTGTTAAGAAGTTCATCTATGCGTCGAGCTCTTCGGTCTATGGCGATGAGCCGAACCTTCCCAAAAGAGAGGGGCGGGAAGGTCATCGCCTTTCTCCGTATGCCGTGACAAAGTTCGCCAATGAAGAGTATGCGGCGCAGTATACGCGCCACTATGGACTGGATACCTACGGCATGCGTTACTTCAATGTCTTTGGTCGCCGCCAGAATCCAGACGGCGCCTATGCGGCAGTCATTCCAAAGTTCTTAAAGACATTGCTTGCCGGACAGGCACCGACCATCAACGGCGATGGCTCGCAGTCGAGAGACTTTACCTATATCGACAATGTCATTCAGGCAAATCTTCTCGCCTGCAAGGCACCGCACGAAGCGGCAGGCGAGGCGTTTAACATCGCATATGGCGGGCGCGTACATCTTCTTGACCTCTATCATACGCTGGCAAGGGCGCTCGACATGGATATCGAGCCAAACTTCGGCCCGCCGCGTGCAGGCGATGTCATGCACAGCAATGCCGATATTTCCAAGGCGAGGACACTGCTCAAATACGATCCAGAGTTTTCTTTTGAAAAGGGAATTGAACTCGCCATCGCTTGGTATAGAGAACATCTATGAGTTTCTGCCTTGCGGCGGCGTTGTTTCTGATGTATGAGAAAGGTATGAAATGACCGCAAGACGTTTGAAAAAGCTCTGTTATCTGCCGGCATATGCCGTGGCAATCCGCGCATGCGGCACAAAAGAACCCTTCCGGGTAAAATACCCGCGTTGGAACGAATGGTATGCCGATCCTTTCGTCTGTACCGATCAGGGAAAGAGCTATGTCTTTGTAGAGCGCATGAATTCCTATCACCTCGACGGTGAGATTGCAGCTGCACCGATCATAAATGGAGAGATTGGTGACTTTAAGGTGGTTCTGCACGAGCCGTTTCACCTATCCTTTCCGAATGTCTTTCTTTGGCGGAACACTTGGTATATGCTCCCCGAAAGTAATATGGCAGGCGAACTCCGCCTCTATCGGGCGCTCAACTTTCCCTATGATTGGACGCTGGACACGGTCATGTGGAAGGAGCGAAAACTTGTCGATCATGCGCTCTTTCCGCAGGACAATGGTTTTCTTGTTGTGACGCACGATGTGACGGATGCAAAGCATAGGAGAAACCGAATGCTTGCGCTTGATATGCAGAAGAAAAGGGTGAGAGAGATTTTTCCCAAGGGCAGCTGGTGCAGGGAACGTCCCGGCGGAACATTTTATCAGGAAGGCGGGAAATGGCGCCACGTCATTCAGGATTGTCAAAAGGCGTATGGAGATTATCTTCATGTTTACGAAGTCGATGCGATTTCAGAAGCTGTATTTGATGAGCATGAGATCGGCTGCCTGACGGCGGATAACGTTCCGTTTACACCCGATAATCATCGCATGGAACATCTGCATACCTATAATCGAGATGCGCGCTACGAAGTCATCGACCTGCAGTATGATAAATGCTATCCGGATAAATTTTTCATTCACCAGACACATGAAGTTTTAAAGCGAGTCAAGGGAAGAAAGCGAAAAGACAGATAAAAGCTGTAGGAAATGAATTTGTCTTTATCGAAATATTCTTTGGGGATATCTAATTTTTGATATATGGATATGGGACACGTTTCTTTTGAAACAGGTGTCAGAAGAAATGTGTCTTGGGAGGAGTATCAAGATGGCGAACTTGATGGAAAAAGAGATGTGATAGGCTTGATCGCACCGCATTCTACATATTGGTTCTCTTTGCATTGGTATCAAATATATCGACGGGAGCGACGACAGTACTCAGCGTGCTGGGGATCTTGCTCGTCGTCCTTGACAGCGTCCGAAGAAGAGCCTTGCCGCATCTCGACAGGGGACTGGTGCGCATCATCTTGCTCTTTCTCGCTGTTTGGTTTTTCTGCAATCTCTTTTCACGCGAGATTGCTGTTTCGATCGCGTGAACTGTGGGGAACGGCATATCGATTCGTTCCGCTCTTTTCTTCCCATGCTCTATCTGCGCTCGATAAAGGATTTGCGCGTCATTGTTCTTGCCTTTGCTGTTTCGGTCTTTGTCAATGACATGCGTGCGGTCTACGAGACATTTTCATCTCCGAACATTCTGTTTGATCGGCCGACAAGCTTTGTGCATTCATCCACCTTTCTCGGCAGTCATATGCTGATGGCGATACCGGTCTTTTTCTTCTTTGCGCAAAAGCCGTATTTTTCTCGTGGGGAAAAGGCAGCGCTCTATGCGCTTTGTTTCCTCTCCTTCATCGTTCTTCTGCTGACACAGACGCGGGGTGCATGGATCGCGTTTCTGCTCATGGGCGTGCTTTACTTCATTATGGATCGGCATCATAAAAAGCGCATTGCGGCAGCAGGTGCGGCCTTTGTCGTTTTCGCCGTCCTTCTTGCGATACTCTCGCCGAACTTCTATCAGCGGGTACATTCTGTTACAGAAAAGGACTATCAATCGAACAGCGAGCGAACGTATATGTGGCAGGCAGCGCTCGCCATGTGGAAGGATCATCCAATCGTTGGCATTGGTATGGATGAATTCGGCTACTATTACAATGCACTCTACATTCCGCCGGAAGCAAAGGAGCGCCCGAAAGATCCGACGAAACCAAGGACGGGGCATGGGCATCCGCATAATAACCTGTTGAAAAATCTATCCGAAGGCGGTGTCTTGGGGCTGGGCGCCTTTCTCATGCTCCATCTCTATCTTTTCTATCGCTTGGCAAAACTTTATCGCAGGGACAGCAAGGGTGAAAAATTCTCCTATGCTTTGATGGGGCTGCTCGTCTTTGCAGGGATTCATTTCGAGGGAATAACGGATACGAATGCCAATCAGCTTTCCATCATGCGTGAGTGCTACTTTCTCTTAGGGATTGCCATGACGGCAGGAAAGGTCGAGCGTTTAAGCAGGTATTAGTAAAATCTTATCGGCGGTTTCTATTTTGTCTATACTATATTTTCCGTTTGGAAAAATCATCTATTTATTTAGTCTTTTATAAAGTTTTTTTAAATACTCACAAGAGCTAGATATAGCGGGGAAAATGTTACATCTTTAAAAATCATATTATACTTATAAAAAAGGTCAATTATGGTCTTGGTAGACAAATTGTAGACAACCCAAGAAAAGCTCTGCATTCCTCCTTTTTGAGGCTGCAGAGCTTTTCTTGTCTGTTATTCATTCGCACCTTGCAATATCTGCTTCCACTAGTTGAAATCATCTTTATTACTTTTGGGCATTTTCCATGCTCCAGTCTACGAAGGCATCTATACGACTTTTCTCCTGTTGTGAGAGTGCTTGTACCCATTTATCAGGAATGGCTTTAAAACCGTACAGTGCACCCGCTAGGCCGCCTGCGATAGCTCCTATGGTATCTGCATCGCCTCCAAGATTTACCGCCGTTACAAGAGCATCTTTGAAACTATGCGTTTGACGAATCGCCCATAATGCAGATGATAGAGAGTCAATGCATCCTCCAGTTGGTACTGGTGTTGTCACCTTATACGCTGTTTGAATCCATCGATTGACTTTAGCATTTCGTTCATACGAAGGGGTTCGGACGATCTGGGAGATAATCTCGTTATAACTCCCAGTTGCGAAAGCCGCTTTTTCATCATAATGCGTCATTTTGGCCAATTCTCCCCCGTAGTAAAAAGCATTTGTCTTCTCATAAGCGATTGCTACAGGTACTGTGCGCATCAAAGCTCCATTACCACCGCTACGACCATTTGTCATGACGTGGTAGCGCTTTGCTGCCTCCTTCCATGCTAGTTTTGGCGTAATACCAGCCTTAAGATTCTGCTTTGCCTCTAGGATGACCTCTCGACAGGTATTCCCTACATCAATCGGCTTTGTCTCAAGCCAGCAGATAAATCTATCACCAATTTCCTTGATGACCTGCCCAAGTGAGTAGGTATAACCCGCCATGATTCCTTCAGCCACAGCTAACGTCATGGCAGTATCATCCGTCGTTTCCCCCGGCGCGATATTCAACCATCCTCCACCAATCATCCGGTCAACTGGGGAATGGTATAAGTCACGAATCTGACGGGCAGTCATGAATTCGAGTGGAGCGCCGAGGGCATCTCCTACTGCTACTCCATAGAGTGCTCCTTTCACTCTATTCTTATTCGGCATACTTCTTTCCTCCCTTTTCTACCGCTAGTGTGAAGGACTTCTACTGATAGGTTAAAGCTATATCGACAGTAAGTCAACCTTTGTATATCAGGTATATATCAGGCAATTAACTGAAAAAGAGACAGGCTCGATGCATCCAAACATACGATACCTGCCTCTTTGAGGGAATTTGCCATCTGCCTTTACTTTGTTGTAGCCTTACGCGTCTTTTCTATCATCTGCTTCAAGATAAAAAGAATGACATTCACGCCGAATGGAATCACGACTGCATCGCGAATTCTCAGCCAGCCTGTTTCAAGCTCTGCTTGTGTCTTTACTGTCTCTGCAAACTTTTCTGCATACTGCTCAATTACCGGCATACCGGCCTCTACAAATTGCTCCATGAAATCTTGTTTTGTCTGCTCCGTGATGTTCAGCGTGCCGCCGCGCATGCTATCCAGTAGTGCATCGCGAAATTCTGTCCATTTACTCATGATTATTCTCCTTCCTTGACCTCATAATCGGTCACCCCGCGCGCAATCGCACGGGCAAAAGCATCTTGTCTGTTGCGCAAAAGCTGCGCGTCTTCCTCGTTGTCAATGAATGCCGTTTCTACCAGAATCGCCGGCATGTCCGTATGTTTTAGCACATAGAGATTCGGGCGGTCTTTTAGCCCCCTGTCCAGTGTGCCGAGACTATCGACGATTTGCGACAATACATAGGCTGCAAGGCGTCCCCCCTTACGGCTTCCCGGGAATACCTCCACCTCAGAGCCGTGCACCTTACCGTTAAAGGCATTGCAATGAATCGAAATGAAGAAGTCTGCCCCGCTGGCATTTGCCGCCTGCGTAATCTCGCTGAGGCTGTCACTCTGGAGATTCCCGACCACCGGGACGCCTGCCGCCTCCAAATACCCTTCTACCCGGTCAGCGATTGCCTTTGCTACCGCGTATTCTTCCAAGCCATAGCCGCAAGCTCCCGGGTCTGGGTTACCTCCCGGCGCGTGTCCGGGGTTTAAAAACACCTTCATCATGTTCCCTCCCACTTTCATGAACATTCCCGTCTTCATCCCCCGCCTAAGAGGCGGAGGACTTCTAACGGGTTAGGTTAACGTGCTACAGTCCGTAGAACATTCCTTAACTGGTCAGATACCATGTTTGCAATAATATTGTATCCTGTCTGATTTGGATGCATGACGTCTCGCCGCAACCATTCCGTATGTAGCCGCTGCCTGTCAGCGAATACGCCGGAAACGTTGACAGCAGGAATGCCATGCTGACCACACCATTCATGTACTGCTGTCTGCATAATCCAGCCATTGCGCCAGACCTGTTCTCTGTATTGCGGCGATGTAGTAGCTAGGCATGGCATCCTTTCCACCCAATCTCGCGAGATTGGCATATACATGACGTCCATGACGTACACGCCATTGCTCATGCACTGGTTTGCCATGTCGATGCCTGCAATCCCTGTTACCGGCTTCGATGTGTCCCAGCAATTATTCGCGCCTCCTGCAATGATGACGATATCCGGGTCTAAGCTGAATACGTCACGGTAAAAACGATCACGCATCATCTCAAATGTATCACCATTGACGGCGCGATTGTAGAACTTATGCCTAGAAAAGGTATGTGATACCAGCTCTGGCCAGGGAGTCATTCTTCCATCATCAGTGTCTGCAAAATGCCCATAGGCGGGGTTTGCTGCTGCAGTAGAGTCACCAATCGTGATAATGGTTAGATTATCTCTATGCTTCAGTCTCTGCGGATTTCTATACTCGGCCATAAAAATTCCCCTTTCTTAATCTTTGTTTCTCTCATGCGATACTGCCGCCTTGCCCATAAAACCGACAAGTCCTACAGCAATCGTATCCTGTAAACGTTCATAGTCGCCCACCACCCCTAGGGCAGGAAGTAGTATTGTCAAGATAAGCGTGAATACTAGCCCCGCTCCTATGATCATATCTATCGACGGTTTCATTTTGCACCTCCTTTCCTCCCGGCTTGATATGCGGCAATTTGCGGAAATTCTCATAGAGACCTTCCACCATGCCATTCCCACCCAGCCCTTCATAGGCCTTTATCATCAAGGCGACATTCTCAACGTCTCGCACAGATGCGAATTTATGTTCTTCGGCTTCCAACATGAGACGAATCAATCGATTCCTTAAAACAGCTTGTAAGCCTGCTTAATAGAGCTTGCTTCTTTTCGATTCGCTACCATGGTGTGCCATGCATAATAGATAATGCACCCTGCTATGCTGCTCACGATTGCCGACAAACAAGAAATAATTATTGCCACCGTAATCTCCATTACTGCCATTTTCTCTTTGTGGTGCTCCCTTCTGTAAGAAAAAAAGGAACTTGCAGCGTGCAAATTCCTCAGCCCTAACTATATTCATCTCTTGTATCCAATTTCCTACGCAGTACGCTTCCACATGTAGACTGCTAGGTACGGTGGCATATTGTTATGCGCAGTTCCTTCACCGGCATTTTCAATATTAAGTGTATGAGAGTGCTCTCCTTCCATCGTGGTTCTATCGTAGTATACATCTCCGCCAGATGCCATCGCACCTTGAATATACGGATCTCCGCCGGGATGTTGATTCGTTCCTAGTACACCATGATGGTGTCTTCCTGTACTTATTGCAGTACCTGCATGTCGGTGCTCAGGCATTTCTTCCACGGTAAGTGTGTGCGTCTCTTCACCACCTGTCTCTCCTGCTGCACGATTCTCACTTGCTCCAATAAGGAAATAATCTTTCAAAGCTGTCCACGTCCCACCGAAAAGTGATGCCGGGAGAGATCGAATTGATACTCAGATAAATGCTACCGACAGGATAGATTATGTCGATAATCTTACGCTGATTTATTCGTGCCTCAACACGATCATCGACGACCTGCCATTTAACCGAACCATCTTGAATCACATCACCTGGAATATAGGCAGGAGCAATCTTTTCGATATTATCTGTCCGACCACCACTGATGCATTCCAAATGAACATAAGAGGGCGCACTGGTCACATATGCAATATCGCCAACTTCATAATCTGTACCGATTTGATACATGTATGACAAATATTTTTTATTGAGCGTAGCTGTAATTGCGATATCCATCGTACCGTCAAAAGCCGCACTTCCCTGCATGTCTCCTGCAAGACTTATTGTCCGAGCGTGAAAAAGTTTTCCAGCACTGTTTGCGTATTCTGGGTTGATGACCACTCCAGATGCACTTGCCTGTATGGATTGACGGATACTTTTCATATCTTCTAAGGCTGCAGCAGCATTCGATGCATCTGCTGCCGTTCTCATTGCTGCTGCAGTCGCTGTACTTGCTGAATCTGCCGCTGCTTTAGCACTATCTTCCGCCTTTACGGCAAGATTCGATACCATACTAGTTATTTCTACTACCGTTGTTGGTAGTGTAATCTCCACCTGTGCTGTACTTGACACTTCCAAGTAAATATGAAATGTGTTCGTCGTTTCTGCCCCTTCCCCCTTGCCACTAATATAGCTAGGATTTGTATCTGTGGCAGCAAGAATCAAGCACTCTGTGGATGCATCTAAGTCATAAGCATATACACCGAGCTCCCTTGCCAAGAATCCTGTATTCACGCCGGCACTTGTAAGTGTCGCCGTCACTGTACAAAGTCCAGCATCAGCCACAACATTATCAACAGATAAATATTGCAGTGGGTTTAACAGAGTATCTCGTTCAATATACTCATCAATAGATCGAACCTGCCCGTCACCAACGGCTATTTTCGTAATCTTAAGCGGCATCATGCCTGCATTGACCTTTGCTATGATATTCTTGCCTTTTGTAGTCAGGATATAAGCATTTGAAAAACTCGCCATTTCCGTTCCTCCCTTAAGCTGTACGCCGCCAAACATCAATACAAGTGAAAAGCGGCAGAATCGGCATAGGCTCGCCATCGCCTGTACTCCCTGACGACCCAGACCAAGTACGAGATGCATCAAAGTGCACGTCGTAGTTCCCCGGTGAAACGTATGAGCTAATATGCCCTTTCGGAGTTGGTACGGAGTAGAATGCACCCTCAGATTTACCATGCCCTGTCACGCCATCAAAGACACCACTACCGGCCTCAGTATTAAATACACCTGTAATATTGTATGAGCCTTTATCATGAACATGTGGTGGCATTTCTGCGCTCGTTATGCTGTGTGTCGCCGAACCACCTATATCGCCTGCCTTGTAGCTCTTCCCGTTAACAGTGCCAGAGGCCAGCAGATAGCGTCCCTCGATTTTCTGCCATGTCCCACCAAAAAGGGAGGCTGGATCCATTCCACCAATGTGCATATAGATGCTTCCGATAGGATGCGTAATATCAAAGCATTCACCCTTCGTGACATAGGTATCAAGGTTGACTGCTATTTTGACTGTCGAGGCATTTGCTGTCTCAATGTAGATATTTGTGACTATACTTCGGACGACGCCGTTGACAATGGCTTCCATTGTATCTGGATCATTAGCTGTTGAAACAGCGAAGAGATGTTCTTTGCCTTGGCTCCCTTTTGCATATACCCCAATCGCCATGATTTTATAGGGTTCAAGCAAATCTTTGTTATTTATGGTAGCCGTGACCTTAACCGTAGTGTCATTGGCGATATCTGCCATCGATGCAGGGAACTCTTGCTTTACTTGCGGCAGTTCCTGAAGCTGTTCTAAATTGACCCCTGAAAAATCAGCCGCCGATGTCTTGATGGATGTAATCGTGAGCATGCCTTTCCCTGCTGCCGCCTTTGCCAGCATTGCGCGTCCTTTGTTTGTCACGATATATCCATTCCAAGTTGCCACGAACGCTCACCCCTCTTTCTTTGAAATGTTGATTTCTTCTAAAAAAGACATAGCCACACCGACGTATAGCCTGCTAAGAGTGCCGTATTTCCGCATAGAAAGCGGGTATAGCTGTGTTGTCGTCGTCATTTTATTCGCCATGCCTAGATAAAATGCTGCCTTTGTTCGATGGTAGAAATGATAGTTTATCCTGACGGACTGTGGTTTTGGGAAAACCTTTCCGCGAATGATCGCTTCGGAAAATCGCGTAGTGAACGGGCGTTCCATGATGATGGTCATCGTCATGTCTTGGTTATCTCGAATTTTGATTTTTTCAGTGAAAAGCTCGTTCCATAGTTGTTCCAGGCTCTCTATATTCCCATCCCATTGGTTTTTGAGCACCTTGAACTTGAGCATCATCCTATAGGATTGCGTATCTAGCACGCTAGATTCCCCATTAACAGGGATAAAATCTAAGTTGCGAGGTTGTCCGACCAACTCTCCGAGGATATCTTGTTGTGCACCGTATGCCTCATCAATATCAAGCTCTTCATCCATTTGTAACCCTATCATAAAGGCTGCATCCGACTGTTTTAGCAGTACTGCCACTGTTGCCATGAAGCGCGGGCTACTACGATGTTCACTTGTTATGAGGTCAAGGTATGAATCAGAAATCGACATATCATCCCCCCGTCTCTATCTCAATATTTCCACTTGTAGCTATTTCGTTATACGCAATAGCTACATCGGCCGTTCCCAGCGAGCTACCGTCAGTCCCTATTGTTAGAGACTTCAGTGAAAATGGAGGCATTACGGGCGTTTGAATCGCTGCTGCTACAGCCACTAGTGCACCTGTCAGGCTCACATCGCTGCCAATACCTAGCCCATCTATGTATGCCTGTAGATTCTTTTTGACAGACTCTCCCAGCTCGTTTGTATAACCAACACATGGAGTAACCTTTACAAGTATATTGATCTTCCTGTAGTGAGGTCTAGAAAAGTGAACTTTGTACTCCAAGTCATCAGCACTCTTATATATAACCGTCGTTGTTCCATAAGTACCGCCACCCGTCCCTTTTCGGAGAAAAATTTGAGCGCCGATTTCATCGTCTAAGCCGCCCTCGACAACAGCTGCAATACTGTGGCCGGGAATCCCGTTTCATCGGGAACGTTCGTGTCGTTATCATAAACTTTATATCGTTTGACGCCCGGAATAGATGCGATACCCGCGATAGTGCTGTCGAGCATATTTCGGCTAGGAATAGCCACGCTGATGCTCTGTCTGGCGCGAAGCTCAACATCTGTTTCGACTGGAGCTCCAACGACTGCAGGCACATTGTTCGTGACAGCAATCCAGCCCGCTTGAGGTGTATCTATCTTTGTGATCGTCCCTGGAGGAGCTTCTACGGAGCCAATGGTCATACATTTTGCGGATACATCGACTTCATCCTCCGTCATTAGAACACTATCTGGAAGTTCCCACAAGAAACCCGCACTATCCTTAACGCGTCCGTGTCTAATGATGGTACCCTTCTTTCCGGTAAGCGTCAAAATACACGTCGAATGACTTGCTACTTTGCGTTTTATACCGTTCAGCTTGACAAGAGAAGAGAGTGCCGTCCCTGTTGCCGTCTTTGGGCTATGGTTGTTCCAGACGAGCTGTAAAAGCTTCATCGTATCTGCTGTTTTCAGTGAAAATGCTGAAATCATTTGATAATCTTGCGAATCATTTTCTAGATATAAGTCCTCTCCGTAGATACCACGGAACTTTGCGACAAGATCATCGCGGATGTCTATATACGTCGGAATATGGAGACCTGCTTCATCAATGTACGGCTCAAAATATGCCATTAGGACGCACCCCCTTGAATAAAGTTTTCGTCTATCGTAAAAATGCCGTACTTGCTTTGGACAGTCGCTTTGAGATACAACTCACGCGTCTCGTTATTCCACCGATGCTCCATAGATAAGACGGCTTGAACGTTTGTTGTTTCTTCTATCCGTTTTCGTATAATATGAATGGCTACACCAATGTTTCTATTCGTGATGATTCGCTGCCAATAAGGAACGCCGTCTTTGATATCCTCCCACCATTCATAGATAAAAAGCTTGAGGCGCGTAACGCATGCCTGTCTTACAGCCTCAACACCTTGAATATAAGCATTGCTGTTGCGCATCACCATATCGCCGTTTTCGTCGATTGCTCTGTACCTCATGCTTAACCTCCTACGAAAACGTTCGGACTTCCTACGGCCACACTGCCGCCGCAGGATACTGGATCTCCCACACGTCCTGCTGGAATCCCATTGAGGAAGACTGTTCCAGAGCCTGCTGCTATAACACCGCTGTGCGGCGGATGCACCGGGCAGAAATGTGGATGATAGCTATCTCCCACACGCCCTGCTGGAATGCCATTGATGAAGATGTTTGGGCTTCCTTTTGCTAGTGCAATAGGCGGGCAAGCATCATGCCCCGTATTGATATCCCCTATCCTCGTTTGCGCAGGCATCGTATTCCCCCTTTTTAGTTGATATTGACGGTCGCACCATTGATAGTTATTTTACCGCTTGCTTTGATATTAATATTGCTCCCCGCAATCTCGATATACGCATCGCCAGCCTCATTTCTCAGTTGAGCACTTCCGTTAGAATATCCAGATACGACAACAGGCTGGCTGCGAAAACCGACGATGGCAAAACCATCGGAAAGATCATGACGGCGTCGTTCAATCTGATTTTGCACACCACCACTTTGCCACCAAGCATCCATGCAGCTGTCACCGAAGATGACCAGACAATCATCTCCTGGCTTGATAGGGAGCGTCAAACAATATCCGCCACCACTATATACCATAAAAGGGACGTCTAAGAGCTCTGGTATGTCTACCCATGTGAGGTTTCCTTGACCATCATTAAGCCGTTCCCTGATGGCAAGTTGGCAAGTTACGGTCTGTCTCTTATAATCGACACTACGAACAATTGCCGGAGCCGCTACCCGAAGGTCGATGCCATAAGCATCTAAAAATCGAGCACGTTGCTCTAGTTTATCCTGCGTATGTGCTGTGACGTTCAACATGAGCGGTGTTCTCCTTTCATGCTTGTAATGACTGCTGTTGCGTATTGACGGCCGTAGGAAGCCCAGTACGGCCGTTACGGCCGATACCGACAACCTCCGTGCTCCAATCATCGCTCCAAGTATCACCGCTGTGTGTGATAGAGAGCACTTGATATTCGCCGTCCTTGTCAAAGACATTTTGTTGTGGTTGCTGATTGTTCTTTCCCTGCATATTAGGGTCGATGCTGATAAGCTGTTTTTGAATAATCTCGTTATTTATCTTGATAAGCGATTGCAGTTTCACACGCGCATCAAGCAACATTTTGATTTGGATACCTTGGTCGGTGTATCGTGGTGTACCAATGAGCCCACTCTCTGGTGTTAACTCTAAGCACATGTTTGGGGGATTTCGTCATTCAGCGTATGCATCTCGACCTTTCCTTCGGCGTTTTGCTCGATAAAAGCATTATTGTGTATGCACATATCCCGAAGATATTTGATAGGTCGCCCGAAAAGAATTTTGCCGCGTGGGAGCGCCTGTTCTGGAATTTTCTCGCTGACTTTCCCTGCTTCTAGAGGCTTGTCTGCGTCCTTGCATACAGCCTGCACCACCTCCCTAGGCGTGCTTTGGGCAGCAACTGACGAACGTACAAAATTCCAATCGAAATCCATCTTGCTCCGTACTGCGATAATCTCAAGTCGATAATCAATACCATTTTCTCGATTGCGAATAACCTGAACAATATCACCAGTGAAAATTTCTCCGTATTGCCCTTGTTCATAGCCACCGAATACACTGAACTGGAAACCTTCTTTAATGATTTCCGCCTCTGTTGCTGCACTCAAATTGTACACGACAAGTGTTCCAACCGAGAGCGCTGTATTGAGATTATACTGACATCGAAAGATACACCGCAATTCTGATACATCTATCTGAATGTCATGTTCCGTATCGCGTTCTTGCTTTATATGACCATTTTTATCTTTGACAGGTGCTCCTTTATCGTCTAGTTTATCTTTATAGGCGTGCTTGAAAATAGATATAAGCCACTTGCGACCATAGAGTATACCACCGGCTTTTTCTTCTTCCTGCTCGGGTTGCATCTGTTTCTCTGTAGTCTTACTTTCGCTCGGAAGCTCCCTGGGAATATTTGGATCAACTGTTGTCATGTGTATCCCCCCAGATGACGACCCACTCATTTTTGAGCGTATTAATATCCGGAAACTGCTTAGTTATGTCCGTTCGTGGGACAATACAGGCACTCCCTATGCTGAGATATTCGAATTGCTCGAGAATATTTTGTGCTGGAATTAACGGGTAAAGCGCTGATAAGCATACGCCCACCCTGCTCCACATCAACGTACCACATCTCTGATATTTCGTTGTACTGCATGGTGAATTGTAACTCGATATTTTGTTCATCGATTGGTATAATTGCTGTGAATCTTCGATTTGGAATTGCCTGCATAGGCACGATTGAAAAGCATTGTCATCCCATCCCTGCTGCCTCAGCTACTTGTTTTTAAAAGCTGTCTTGTTTGGCTTAGACGCGACCGGCTGCTGACCACCGTTGCTTGGAGCCGTTGTTGTAGCTGCCCGTGCCGAAGTTTTTACCTCAGCCACGTTTGCGAAGAGTACTTGCTTCAAGCGAACGGTGCATTTTAGCGTATTGAGTGTCATGAAATCATCCGGTGCACTAAGGTCTTCAATGATCATATTGTGGTAGGTCTGAAGACGCGTTACAACGTCTACTGGAGCACGTTCAATCTGCATGGCCTTGAGTTGTTGCCACGCTTGAATACTTCTTGTTCCTTCACTGCCATCGAGATTTAGGTCTCCTTCAGTGCTTTCTGTACCGCTTTTATCGTTATCTTTCCCGATTGTTCCTGGAAAGCATCCAGTCGTGTGTAGCGGGATTTCTCGGCCGAGAACGGTGATGCTATCATTCTGCTTTTTGATCGTCTGTCCTCCAGCAACACCATCCAGATCAGCTTGCAAAATAGCAGTCACGGGATTGCTCTTTTTCATGTACACACCTGCAGCTATACCAATGATACTGCCTAACTTATCCCCGAAGATATTTCGGGCACCAGCGTTCAAAAGGGATTCTAGGATGCCGTCATCTAGATTTGCTTGCTCTGCAGCGGCATCACTCATCATGATATCAATGCTTAGTTCCGCCGGCTCAACGATGGCGTGCTCCGTAAAATTGACGCCTGTCTGGACGGGATACTGTGTCGCGCGTACCGTAGAGCGATGGTCTGTTCTCATGATACCGTCAAAAGCGATGCCACCAATTGTCCAGCTTCTTCCCTGAAAGATAAACGGTTCAAGACCATGTATGCCTGTAGCCATATTAAGAATGCGATACTCTCCAGTCATCTTGCCGATAGTAGTACCTATCTTCATCCAGTCTGGCTTTTGCTTGCTTCGAATTGTTTCGGTTAAATATTTGACTCCATCTATCGACCAACCATGTTTTGCCGCCATTCGGAACCTCCTTTCTACACTAGAAGTCCTGTGCCTATATTGTTTGTCTGGAAATCTACATGTTGCTCGAAACTACGGACGACACCTTGTCCGACCTCATTTCCGATGGCTACTGCATCTTTACCTGCACCGTTGACCGTCACACCGCCAACATTGACATTATACGAAGTCGCATAATTTGAAGCGCTCGTTTGCCCCCCATAAGTCCGGTACCCAACCAACATGCTGGACGTATCGATACTGGGTTTCGGTAGCTGGAAATTCTGTAATGCTCGGGTAATTGGTGTAATAACTCCACGTTCAATGGAATCCTTAAGAGCTGCGATGTCTTCATCGTTTGCATAAACTTGGGGGATCTGTCGTCTAGCAAGTCCAAGTGGCTGTGCAGAGTATTGGATCCCGTTAGCTGCTGTTGGCTGGTAACCTTGCGGATAAATGACGATATCATAATGACCTCTATTCCGTTCGTAGTTCAGTTTTCCACCATGAGAATCCACTAAAGATTGTAGGATATTGAACGCCTCACTACCATATGGTATTTCTTGGTCTGAGATATCGACCTTGTACCCGGTGCCGTGGCTATATGTGCCGCTTTGATGTCCATATGCCGAGCCCTCTGACGCGCCCGTGATTGTCCCCTTCACACCTATTGAATTAAGCGCCTGTCCAACATCATTCATAAAGTCAATGACTACTTGCTGCCATCCTGAGATATCTGTGACTTTGCTATCCCATGGGGTATTATATCCTTGTGTAGATGACCAGATTTTCCACTGACTTTTATCAAAGCTGCCTGTGTAGCCGATATTAGGCGATGTCCCACTTCCTCCATCGTCTTTATCGTCGTCTTGTACGATACCGTTTCTTGGTATCCCCATACTATCCATGATTGCATCTGCATATTCATTTAGTGATGGATATACATGCCCGTTATAATATTGTTTTCTGTTCTTTGCTGCTTCACTATAACCGACTGCCCCGGGACCTCCATACCATGCAATAGCAACATCGCGCCAGTTTCCGAACTTCTTAAAGTACTCAAGCATTTTATGCCTTGCTACTATTCGTTGGTTTTCAGAGGTTTGTGGTGCATCTGCAGATAGTCCAGCTTCTACTGCCCAGGGAGACCAATTCTTAGGCATAATTTGAAATAAACCTGATGCACCACTATCACTATTGACTGCATTTGAATTACCCTCTGATTCTTTACCCATAATAGCGTTTATGAATGCATCGATACCTTTTGCGCCTTTTCCTACATTCCCGCTTCCCCCTCCATCTGCCCCTGAGACAATTGCCCATGCCCCCTTAAAGTCACCTTTAACTAGTGCAAGGAGGGCACGTCCGAACTTTCCTATTTTTGCAATTGCTTTATCAATAAGCTTTCCTAAAGTCTCCCAGAATTTCTTAAACACTTTGCCGTCACGCATCAGCTTGAAAAGATCGCGGAACAGTTTAATAACAAATGTCAACGTCTTGATGAGCAACGTGAATATCTTGACAACAGCTCGAATGGCATCACGGAAGGAATATACCGTATTGGTCTTTTCTATCTCCCCGAATAGCCCCTTAAACGCGATTTCTATGAGATCTAGAATAACCCCTAAGAGCTCATACGTTGCTTCAGCCAGTTCTGCTAGAGCCTCTCGGAACTCTTGTACTTCCGGGCTTCGTTCAAGCTCTTGGAAGAGTTCGCGGAGAAAGTCAACGATTTCGCTTACAATGTGAACGAGGTACATAAAAACCCGCCACAATTTATACATGGCTAGCGTATAGCTCTTAATCGCACCTTTGCGTCTATACGCATCATAAAGTGACCGAAGACCTTCAATCACTCCAACAAAAATTTCCTTACAAAGTTTCCATAGGGTCGAGCCTAGCTCTTTCACAGTACGTACAAAAAGGATTACAGCTTCGTTGTTTCGTAAAGTATCGAGGAATATTCCGGCATTATGCGCTAGTTCTAGGATGTACCTCTTAGCCTTCCCGCATATTCGCAAATTGTCTCCCACAACTCTCGGGCAATAGGCGACATTTCCTGCCATAGAACCTTTGCTCTTGCGATATATTCGTTGAGTTTGTCCCAATACTTTCCTAGGAGCGCATCTTTGCCCTCCATATAGCCGTAGTAATCATCAATGAGAAGCAGTAACGTGCCAAGAAGCCAGATGAATCGTCCAATCGGCGACGCTTTTACAATCAACCCCAGCGTAGTAAGTGCTGCGATAGCTATTTTAACGCCTCGAGGGAAAGAATCCCATATATTCCATAGTGCTCTTCCAATATTGGCAAGGAACTCGAGAAAGTGCCGCCCTACCTCGATGATATAAAAAATTCCCTTAGCTACCTTTGCCGTCCAAACAGACATATTTCTTATAAGTGTGTCGTTTAACGCCTTGAAGCTCTTATGGATATCCCCCCAGCGGCCTCTGGAGGTACTTCATGAGGTAGTACCCTATCCAATTCAGTGCATAGCTTGCTTCCTGCTTCAGTCGAGTAAACTCAAATATCAGATCGCGGAAATTCTTCATCGTTTCCTTGAAGTCCCCGCCAACACTCATATTTGCGCCGTCTGTTTGCAGCTGTCGGAAGCGGCCGAGAAGTTCAGGAGTGAGTGCGATATCATTGACCGATTCGCCGAGAGCATCGACCGCTTTCTTCATCGACCACGCTGCATCTTCACCCATCATCATGGAGCGAGCGTATTTCTGCATCTCGATTTCTTCTTGCGCAGTCTTTTTCATCAGACCAGCGACTGATGCTGTTACGCTTGCGATAGCTGCGGTAATCGCCGCACTTGCTTTGATAAAGTTAGCTGCCCATTCACCAGTTGCACGCTCAATCGTCGCGCTTGTTCCTTTAATGGTCGCATCTGCTTGTTGAAATGCGGGCTTGTCAATTTGTACGCCAAGACTTACGAGGTACGATTGAATGATTTCGCCTATCACGTCCCCTGCCTCCTTTCCTCAGCCTCTCTGGCTCTCTTCTTGTTTTCCCTCTCAACGTCCATAATCTCATGAATATCGAGCAAGTCGCTTAGTATGTACGTCCCATCCCACAGCTCATGCTGCTTCCAGTAGCCCTCGATGACGGGTGCATATAGCCATGCGTTTACGTTGGCGTATTCGATGGGAGCAAAGATTGGAGACTCGTGCGTAATTCCTTCAAGCCGCCGTCGGAAAAAAAAGCAGAAACATTAAACGCTGAGTGAATGAATCGTAAGTAGCATGACGAGGACGGTGTTCTTTTCTATATCGTCGACACCCCATGAGCCGTTAGCGTTCAAAATCGGAGCTTCACGCCCTTTCAAAACTTCCGAAACTACGCCAAGGCAATCTTTCTGGAAAGCGAAAAATTCACCCTTTGTCATGAGTGCGCGTCCCTGTGGCAGTGTTGCATCCACGCTTTTCCCTTCAGCCTGTAACACGCCTGTGACTTTATCTTCCATGCCCATCGGCATCATCTTTGAAAAAAGCGTAAATGCGATATAACTTCCTGTAAAAGCATCAAAGGCGGAAATTTTTAAACTTCCGCCCCTGGAGCTCCACGATCTTTTCTGTCGTTCGAGCCATTTTTATTTGTCCTTTCTAGTTAGTGCGTACCGCGTAGCTGAATGCGCTGAATATCCGTGAAGAGCAGCGTCCAAGAAACACGCTGACCTTGCGCCTGAAACGGTTCATCCGGCTCCTTGACGAATGCACCGCCTTTGCAGTAGTAACTTTTCCCCATCTTAGGCGCTTCAACGGTACAGGAAATCTGCGCCCATTCGCTGGTGTCTGCTTGCCACAGGTAGTTAAAGAGCCCCTGCGACCCACTCATGCAATGAGCTTGTCTGCTGTGCGTTAATGGCGATAGAACCGTTGTTACCAGCAATCTTTGAGACCATGATGGAGCCATCTGCTGCAACATCATGGACAGAACGGTCTGTCGTTTTTGAAACCGTCATATCTCCGATACCTTCACCTTGAATGGAATAGGCACCGTAGCTCGGATGTGAGATGGTCGCATTAATGTCTGTGAAGCTGTATGTGCTCTGGTTCGGCATAGTTAAACCTCCCTTCTTTTAGCGGTTTACGTCGACTTGAATGGTGACGTGGTGAATTGCTCCAGCGAGTTTCAAACTAACATAAATCGGTGGTGCCTTGCGAGCATCACGGTCAGCCTGTGACTGTGCGTCGATGCTATCGGATTGGATGATGTAACCTTGCGGTAATGCATCGCCATGGGCAAGTCCCAGAAGCGGCGCTCCTTTCCAGACGCCCTCTGCAATAAATCCAATGCGATAGATGCCATCGCACTCCGTTTTTATCGCGTCCTTGATGCGCGTCATTCCCGCCTCTGTCTGTGGCAACTTGTTGTTGCTGACAAGCAAATCCATAATAGCGAGCTGACAGTCGTTCTTGAACTTGTCAAGGTATATAATCTCATCAAACCAAGAGCCATCAAACATCTTGCCCTCTTCGAATACGTTGTAATACGTACCGCGGTTAATATACACGTTGCCGTTAAACGCCTTGAGCGCATTGACTTGATTCGTGGTGAAAGTTTTAACAGCATTCTCTGCCTTGACGCCTACCTCTGTCTTATAGGCGAGCGTGTAAGCACTGTTCGTTGTTCCCGTCATTGCACCCATCGCCCAACCGACAATAGCTGCGATTGCGTCCGAATGCACAGATGAATACTGACCGATGGTACGACGAACGGACAGCAACTGAAGCTGGCTAAAAATGCCACCGTCGCTCTTTTCCGTGACCGCAGCATCCGAAGTGGTGAAAGCGAAAATGGTATCTGGCTGCGTGCTCTCGTTAAACGTTGCAATCGCTAGAATGTCATCGTTCGTAAGATTCATACACATCATGCCGATGTACCATTCTCCATCAGCCTGACGGCAAGCCTGGTATGCTTCAAGCGGCGTTTCCATGCGTTCCTCGCTTGTAGTCACCTGCTGGCTTTCAATTTCTATCGTACCAGTGCATACTGCTGCATCAGGCGTATTCCCGCCCGCCGCTGTACGCTCCGTCAGCGTGATGGTTGAATCTTTGACTTCGATGATGTACTTGTTCCTAACAGTAGAATCTTTTGAGAGTGCTAGCGCTAGATTTGCTGCTGTCCCCGTTGTAGAAACACCCACAACGAATCCGCCCGTCGCGCTTCCTGCTGTCAAAGTAAGGCCTGCAATCGCAACAGTATCTCCGGCTACAGCGTTTTTCTTGACTGTGTAGGTCGCCTTGCCGGCAAACTTTGACTTTTTGCGCATACCAATCATGACGTTCTTCGGTGTCTTGCTCTGCCCGAAGATAAGTGTAGCCGCTTCAATAAGCCGCGAATCTGGTTTAAATCCTGCTTCTAGCATGGCATTGACGCCATCGTATGTGACAACACGTGCCGTTTTGAAGTCCTTTATATCTGAGGACTCTCCGATGAGGCACGCCATGTCAAACGCCTTTCGTGGCGCACTAATCGTCGAAAGATTGACGATAATGTTTACCACAGGATTCAGTGGCAAAACGTTTTTAAGAGCCATTCTTATCCTCCTATTTCTGCGCCACGGCGGTTACCGAGACGCTTTCAATGCGTCCGGCATCCTCAACCATGACGTATTCTTCGTTGAATGTCAGCGTGGTGTTCCACCGCTCCCACCACTTCCCTGCGTATACTTCATTTGATTGCTGGGCAATTGGCATATTAGGTACAAGCGCGATGCCAAAACGGAATAACATACGCTTCACATCCGGAGAAAATACGCCATCTTGAAGCGCTGTTACCATCTTGAAAGCGTTTTTACCGTATGCAGCGATTTCAACATCCCATACGCGCGTTCTCATAATGCGTTTTTTAACCGTGGCATCGTCCGTAAGATAGACGCTATCGCGTTGCTTGCCATAGTCGTCATCTCTCTGTCTCAGATTGAGAAAGACAATATCATCCTCTGTTGTCCAGTCCGGTGCACCATCTTTCGGATACATCATGCGAATCCATTTATCATGGTTTGTCTGGATAATGTCTTTTAAGCACATCTGTGCCATAGTCCAAAAGATTAGACGCAGTTTCTCGATGCTATTCATCAACCACGCTCCCTTGCCTCTCCCCGATGGCTTTCCAGTACCCATTTGCTGAGTAATCGAAAACATGGAGTAGTTTATATCTGCCGCCTTTCCACACAACGGTATCGCTTGTAGTATCCGTGCTTGAAATACAAAGCTCCACATCATTCGTATAGAATGTCTTTGTTCCGTGCTGGTGGTCGCCAAGTTCTAATAAATCAATGTCACGTGGAGACGATGGCGCGACGATACCTGTGACCTCAATAACTGTTTTAACAGTAGTCGGTATGCCCTGATGCCATGTGACCGTATGCTTTTCAACCGTGAATTTTTGACATGAAGTCAGCATCATACGTCAATTCGGACAAATTTATCATACGCCGTTCTCCCTTATGACATGCGTGATGGCCTTTCGAAGTTCTCCGGTGTCTACCAGCGGGATAGAGCTTCCTTTTTTTGCGGCAGTTACTGGCGAATTAGGCGGCCAGCCATTCATGGGGTTTTCAAACCATCTCTTTGCTGCATTTTCCGCCACTAGTCCGGCACGATGCAGCCCGGCTTTCACACCAGTCTTGTCGTTTTTAATCCCCGCTGTGATAACTTTCTTGAGCTCCCTTGCTATCTTGTCCTTATTCGCCTCGATAGCAGGCTCAAGGACGGGACGCGGCGGAACGTGCCACAACGGTGACCCGTGCGTTTGAATGTATAGGCTGTGTGCTTTGCTGTACGTTGTGCCATGCTCAATGCTCTGTTGCATTTCTGCTCGCATACTAGCCGCTCGTACACCGTGTGTGTGAACGTACAGAAGTTCGGCATTATTGATTTCCCCACCGTGCTCACGCGAGGATTGTTCCTGTGGGATACCGACGAGCACTTCCATTTTTCTGCTGCTTTTTGCTTTACTAGCCAGCCCCGGCAGGTTGATTTTTAATAAGGTTGACTGGAGCTTTCACCAGACCACCATCCCTCCAAGCGAATAAATCTTTACAAGCGTGATAAATTGCCGGCCGTATACTGTCTCTTTGTATGTCCCCCAGCCATTGAAATCTGCACCGTTTACTGCTGAAAAGTCATAGCTTACGGATAAGTCCCCTGCCGATTTGCTTGCAACCATTCCTTTCGCTAAACCTGCGTTTACAATCTGCCCGATGGAATCTGCCGGGTCTGCAATACTTTGAAGATACAACGTCAAGAAATGAGCAATGAAAAAGCCCCATACAGATTTCCCACGCATCATGGTAGCGCGCTTCTTTAATACTTGCATGCGCTAGCTTCAGGTATGCGTTTACAACGACTTCCGGGACTATGGGGAGGTGTGTCTTTTCATCCTCTTTCTTGAACTGTGGATAGATTCTGAAAAAGTCTTCTGACGTGTACGTGGGGTTATCACCCGAGCGAATATTAGACGCCCCTGCGATAATGCCGAACACGTCCATATCGCTGTACATCATTCCTTGTCTTTCTTACCTTTCTTTCCGTCCTTATCGTGCTTAGAAACCGAAGCAGATGCCTGCGATACAGTTTCAGATATAATGAGCGAGCCCTCCTTGACTGCCAGTGCATAGATAGGGTCTTTCTTTACCCATTCTGGAAGCGATGAGAACTCATTCGGCACAACTGTGAGAAAACCACCTTCTGGTTTACGGAAGGCAAAGCGACGTTTTGCAATTGCACTAATCATAAGTTTACGTACTCCTTTCTTAGATGCCGTCCCTATAGATGAATGGCTCGAAGTAATGGACCTTGACCTGACCGACGTTTGCCATATACAGGCTGTCATAGGATGCCGTCTCAACGTTTGGCTGCGTCATGACGCGCGACAGAGGCACAGGGACGTCCATACCAACAAAACGGCGCTGATTGACATATGCGACCATACGATTCGTTTTACCAGTACCTGCTTCTGCACAGAACCGACATTCACCAATGAAGAGGTCTACGCCCTTTGCTTTTGCGATGTTATTATCGAGCAGATAGTTGAGCAACGATACCGGTGCTGCTGCGCCATTTGCAGTGAACGGTGTACGATTGAGGTATGCGAAGTTTTCCGGGTCAATAAGAATGTGATTTGGGATTGCGCTGTTATCGTACTGTGCTGCTGCCCACGCCTGTACGACAGCATCATCAATGTCATTCAGGATTTCCTGCGGTGTCTTGTCTTTCCACTTCGTACTACCGCCAGCACCAGTAATGACAGATGTTGCTGCGATATTCGGATCATTGACCAAGCCAGTTGTTCCATATGCCTTTTGTCCTAAGTAAGTATTGATATCCATATATTTATCGTAATCGAGACGGATACCATCGTCGTACATTTGCTCGATGCTGCGACTGGTAACCGCACCACGAAGCTGGTCTTGAATCTTGATAGACATCGAGACCTCATAAGGAAGTACCTTGTAGAGGTCTTTTGAAATATCAGCCTGAATACGGCGGATGCTATTCTGGATACCGCCGACGCCATCGCTTTGACCGCCCGTCACGCCATACTGAACATTGAATGCGGACGTCGCTTCAACCCAGCCGCCTCCACTCTCGATTTCAATGTCGCGTGGGTAGGTGGTAGATGTGAGCGGCTCGCGGAGCATAGGATCCAATTTCTCAAGTTCGCTCTCGAGAAATGCTAGACCGGATGAGACGGCTGCTGCATCCATCGTCAATACTCCGGATACCCCTTTCTGAGGGACAGCCGCAAGTTTATAACTTTTCTTGAAGCCCATAGTTCATCCTCCTCTTATACACCCTGACGGGTCTTGATTGTAACTTCAGCTACTTTACGTTCATCTGCACCGGTACTCCATACGACACCCTCTAGAGCAACGACGTTACCTGTCTCATCAGCTGCTCCTAGTCACCAACCTGTGCATCTGCCGGACTTACGCCGCCGACAACTTTCGTCCTGACGTAAACTTTGCTACCGACCTTTGGCGTCCCCCATGCACATACGGCTGAGATTCCACCACGCTGCAAAATATCGCACGGTTCCCCCGGGCGATAGTAGCCGCGATTCTGGTACGGGTACACAATGGCACTCTTAACCTTTCGCATTGCGATTCCACAGAAGTCGCTTGCTGTATTCGTTGCGCCGAATGCCTGAACAGAGCCATCCGCATTCTGCACGACAGGCGTGCCGAAGTAGATATCATTTGAGCCGGTTGCGACTGGGCGAGTGCGGCTTACCTCATCACCATGGCGAGATGCCTGTCCGGGGTAGCCGTAGTTCATAGTAATTCCAATAGTTCCTGCTGGCATTTTCAAATCCTCCTATCACTTTTTGTAGTGCGGGTTGCGCTTACGACACGCATCACCGAACGCTTTCAAATTGTTATGGTTAGCTGCGTCCGTTGTCTTTCGTTTCAAGAGAGCACCATATCCGCCCTTTAAGGGTTGCGTTTCTTTGACCCTTAGTGCTTTCTTTACAGCGCGATTCAGTGCGTCAGACGCGCGTACACGCTGTTTTGCAGGCATTTCTGCGATGATGGGCTTAATAGCTCGCAGCATGGCAAGGGAGATGGCGTGGTCGGTTGAATTCTGCTTTTCTTCAAGCATCTCTTCACTTTCGTCTTCATCTTCCGATTTCGGCTCGATGACGCCACTTTCCTGGGTATCTTCATCCGCATTAAGCTGTTCTGGCGGCACTTCCGCGTCTTCTTCATCATCGTAGCCATCCTCTGCTCTCTTCGTCGCAGATACACTCTTTAGATGCGCTTCCACAGCATCAATCCCCGAAAGTTTTTCTTCCGGGGGTTCTTCATCGTGCGACTGTTGCGCGTGCTGAAGCTTTTCTATCTTTTGGTTAAGCTCATGAATGGCGCCCATGATCATCTCCATGGTTTCATCATCCATCGTTCTCTGCGGCTGAGGCTTTTCTTCGCCCTCACTTGCACTAAATTCCGCGTCATCAACAGCTCGCGCTGCTTCACGGATTTCTTCTGGTTCAGCGTCACGAGCAAACGTCGCAAACATACGCTGCAAGATGTTTCCTTTCTTTCTCGTTGCCATTTTTTCTACTCCTTTCGGCATTGAATCCTTGATAGACACCTCATGCCCTGCACGGCCGTTGTCAACAATCGCTACATGGTTGCCTACGATGTCTACCTGACGGTATGAACCATCTTCGTTCGGCATATATTTACAATCGTAGCCGCAGGAAACTTCGCGCTTACCGGATTCAATTTTCCCGATGAGTGCAGCATCATAGACGACTATGTCGCATACAAGTTTGTTATTATCTGCTCCCACGCCACGATGAATATTCTGAATGACGCCTTTTGTATATGCTCCGTAGTTCGAACTATTTACTTCCATTGGCGGATGATCATCCGTTACGGGCTTTCCCTCAAAGGATGCAATAGCCGCTGGAGCAAATACCTCTTTCTCTTCCCGTTCTACATTCACGAGATTGCTTCCCTGAAGACCGATTTCGTGCGGCAGGTAGTCTTGTCTCCCTGTCCGGCAAATTGGGACGCTATGGCAAATTAGGAAGCCCTCCGGCGTCTTTGTCATGTGGGGTGAAATCTTCGACCCATAATAGGCTTTCAATGGCTCACCTCCTAAATAGGGGCATAAGAAAAGCACCTTGCTATCTGCAAAGTGCATTGATTGGCTATTTCGTTGTTAATTTGATACTTCAGCTGTAAATCCCGAGCTTTTTCCATGTCTCATACAGCTCTCTCTTCCGCTTGAGCATTTCGAGGGCTTTTTCTTTCCCAACGTACTCCGACTGAACTTTGTAATACCACATCATGTTGAACATGATGTCGGATACATTCTCTTCCGGTGTACTCTCAGAGACAAGCCGCTTATTAGTTTCCAGGTAATGCTCAACTCCTTTTAATTCTTCCTCGTTAAGCGTCTCTAAAAATTTCCTGACCATGCTCATCTCAATCCCTCCCTTATACTACACAACAACTTCTTCATAGGTGTGAATTATCCCATCGATTTTCTCTATCTTTATTATCCGCGTTTTGCTGGCTTTGTCAATCAGAACTTCTTTTTCATTCTCATATTGCGAAGTCGAAGGTATGTATCCTGCAGTTGCTTTTTCGGGAAGAAAGATATTTCTTACAAGGAAGCCATCACCATAGGTTCCTTTTATATGAGGAGTTGACGAAAGAAATGCCTTATTCTCGAATATAGTTCCATTGTTCATCATTTCCTCAAGCTGTTTTTCTGTCGGATGAAGATTCTGCGGCGTTGCCCAATCTTTAATAGAAGCACGTCTTTTTACCCAGATAGGCGGATGTTTCATCTGTTTGAGGCCTTTACTTATTTCATCTACCGTATTTTGGATTGCCGCTGCAGTCATGCCATCTTTATAGTATAAATCTTTATAAGCTGAATCAGTCTTGCCGTAAACCAAGAAGTCGCGCAGATGGCTAGAACCATCTGTATATCTTTTTATTGCCTTTTTTTCTGATGAACTGAGTTTGTCAACCTGTGGTTTTCCATATTTTGCTTCGAATTCTTTTGCAATCTTTTCTATCGGTGTCCCATCTGATAAAGGCTTCATAATCATCAATCCATACGTTCCCTCTGGCGTCTTGAATCCCGGTATTTTAGGAAGTACTCCAAGTGGAGTCTTTTTCTTAGCAACAGCTGGAAAATTGGGCTGACTTTCCAGAGACAGCATCGGCGATGCCTTAATATCTTTCCATGGGTTTGCTAAATCAATTAAGTGGGTTAGTATGTTTTGCAGTACATGTTTGTCTATCTCTCCCTTCTTATACAGGTCTATACTCTGCTTTACTTTATCGGTGACACCCTTCGGAACCCCTTCCGTATTATAAAAGTTTAGAGTTTTATCAATACTTTTCCCGGCATCTATCTTATTTATTTCTGTTGATACTAGTAACTTCTGAGCTGGCGGCGACATAGACCATGCATAATCCTTTTTGAATACGTTGTTCAGCATTTCTGCTGTTACTTTCTTCCCACTAGCCTTTGTTGTATTCCCTGAACCTTTAAGAGGTGTTGGACTAGAAGCTCCGGTCTTACTGGAAGTTTTTAGTTCTATCAGTGGTTTTTTCTCACCGACTAAATGGGCTAGTACATTTTGCAGTACATGTTTGTCTATCTCCCCTTTCTTATACAGGTCTATACTCTGCTTTACATTATCGAAGATGGTCTGTGAATGTTTCCCAGTGGCATAAGAAGCATAAGATTTTACGAAGTCATCAATATTTTTTCCGGTATCTATTTTATTTATTTCCATTGATAATAAATTGTTCATACCGTAGGACAGTAGCTTCCATGCATAATCCCAATAAAAAGCTTTTATTCAGCATCGCTGCTGTTATCTTCCCTCACTTGAGCCTGTTGTTTCTGTCGGGATAGTAGCTGCATGGGCTTTGGCGAACGTATACTATATCCCGCTTTCTCCTTTTTCCTCAAGTATTTTTTCAATCTTATCGATTTTGCTCTGATAGAAAGCTGGTTTCCCCTTACCCTTCTTGGATTGTGCGATGACTTGTTCAATCTTATCGAGATAGGATTTATATTCTGGATGAAATTCTTTTCCTTCCTCCGGCTTATATTCTTTACTGGCGCTAGGCGTGAAGATGTGATGTTGCTTCCCTTTCCATTTATTTCCGTTGAATTTTTTCCCAGCACCACCATCAATCTTTCCTTTTGTGAGATGAACTTTCGAGCCGTTAATCGTCCTCCAGTTTTTCGGGTCTGGGTCTTTAGGATATGAATCGTCCATCGTGAGCCCACCGATAGCAATACGAGCTTGGAGAAGACCGAGCCGAATCTTATATAGATTATTTTTCACTTCCTCATCACCTTCTCAAACGCTTTTTTCTTCATCATGGTAATTCGCCCTGCTCGATACACTCTCGCAGGGAAAGCTACGTCATCAAGATCAAGGATAGGTTCGACGTAACAGCGACAGTTAGGGCATTGCCCTGCGTGATAGTGTCCAAGCTTATTCTTGTATGGCTTGCCATTCTTGCGAAGCATCGGGAATAAATCCTCTGGTGCTGGCGGGTCGTTCCATCGCACAAAGACGCCGTCCATGCACCGGTGGCTAGAGCGTGTACGTCCATCACCGCCTCGACCGCCAGTCGCATGCCAGACGTACCAGTCTATCCCTAAATCCTCACAACGAGCCCGTATGAGGTTCGTAGATGCCATAGATACCTGTGTCCGTGCGATGAGCTTTGCACTGGCTTTTTGTTTTCGATGGAAACATCTTTTGAATTTCTTCAGCGATAGTTGAGGCTCGTTTTCCCTTCGTCGCCTCTTTTGCCACATGCTTTACTACATCATGCCCAATATCGGACGGGAGCGTGACAATGCGGTAAGTAACCTCGTTTACAAGCTTCCTTACACGCGTCCCTGTAGCTCCTTGGAGCTCTTTTTTTAGTGCAAGGTATACTTCCCTACCTCGCCCATTAAAACGCGCTGCCTGACGCCATGTACGGCCTTGATCTTGAAAGAGCCCCGTCACCATTTTTTTAGCTAACGTCTCAGCAAATCGCTGAAAAGCTTTACTATCCGCTATGCGGAGAAGCTCTTTCTCAATATCTGAAGCGTTTGAAAGCCCAGAAACCCTGTGGATAATTTTGCGCGAAATACACAATAATTCCCGTCTAAATTCCACCTCAATACGTCGCTTTGTCTCCCACAAATGTGCTGCCATAGTTATGTTCTCTATCTTTCTGCCTGATATTTCGTATAAGAAAAGCACCTTGCTCGTTGCAACGTGCTTCTTTAAATTCTCTTATTTTGTTTTCAGACAGCTACTATTCTTTCGTATCTTCAGGTGTGTTACTATGTTTTTCATCATAAGGCGGTTCTGGTGCAGGTGCTTCTTGTTCTTCATCGCCTTGTTCAAAGTCGCCAAACAGTCCGTCTCCCATGGCACCTTCATCGGGGTTCATGACCTCATCGTCTGCTTTCTCGATATCTTCGTCTGTAATATTCGTCCACATACCGGTAAATTCAGACTGCTGCCGCAATTCTTTTAAGGCAACTCTCTGTGAGATGAGCCCTGCTTGAAAGGCCTTTGTTACACTGTCAGTGTTTTTGCTTGCGAGGTCAGCCATTTCTTCTTCTGGCGCACGACGTACTGGATTGAAATCATAGTTAAAATCATCAGGAACGCCTCCAAGCGTAGAAATCATAATGATTGGCAGGAGTTTGTCATACACAGGTCGCAGCTCATTTTCCTGCTTTCTTCGATGGTGTCATAGTAATTCTGCATATCGCTTTCACCGGTCGCATTCATACCAGCTGGGCTACGTCCGAACAGCTTTGTTACAGGTGTTTCTGCTGCTCCGGCTAAATCCATCATGAAGCGATCATATACTTCACCAAGTCCGCCGAAGGTGTATTGATGGCTTTCGTAGTTATCGTTTTCACCGATGATTTGAATGCTGTTGTTGTTCATCATCGCATTCATTGCTTGGACGGTGTTATACAGGTCTTCCTGTGCTCTCTGATTACCTGTCGCTAGTATCTGTCCCATACCTTCCATTTTCATGACACGAAGGTTTGCCATAAAAGTCAGCATCGCGATATTCCATGATACATTATCGCGCTTACGGAGCTCGTCATACACATGCTCGATTTCAGATGCGCCCCAGTAATTTTCAGCTAGTTCCTCAAGATAGGGCAGTGGCCGTCCCATAAAGCGAATAATGCGGCTATGATGAACATGGATGCCGCGTTCCATGACATCAGATGTTATCGTGTACGTATCTGGTCGTCCGTACTCTGGGTCAGCTGTATCCATGATCAGCGGGTCATCTGGCATTATGCCACTCCAACGGTCGAGAACCAAGAGCCCTCTGTAACTCCCAGGCATGACTTGGTCGAGTTCAAGCGGCTGGTCTAGCTGGTCTTCTTGCCCGTCAATCATAATGAGCGCCCCTGCTCCCCCATACAAGCGTCCCCACTTTAGCCCGCGAACGATAGCTTGCTCGCTTCGTGTCCGGCGGATAGTAGCTTCAATCTCTTGCAGCTTATTCGGATTAATCTGACTTTTTATAGTGTAGCCATTTTTCACCATATCCTCGGGAATAACATCAATGATGCGACGTACTACCCAATGCGAACGATACAGGCTATTAATCGTCTGCCAATCTCTAGTGAAACGTGTGAGCGGGTACCCTGTTGCTTCTAGCGGATTAGGCATGAAGAGACCAGAGCGTGTTATCGGATTTTGAAAAGCGTCTTGCGTCTTGACTCTTTTTTTAGCCGCCCTCTTTACTTTCTTACTCACTCTCTCTGCCTCCATTTTGGGAGCATGGTCTTACAGTAATAGCGTATAGCATCGCAAGCATGATCTAGCTGTTTGATTGGCTGCTCCTTCCCGTTCCTTACTGCTTTTTCATCCCATGCGTAGCCTTGAAATTCTTCAATCATCGGTGCGCATCGTTCCCTATGTATCTTAATTTTACCTTGCGTCAGGAGCTTGCTGACGAGACGGATACCATCGTTGACACTATTGTCTGCATCCTTGACACGGAATCCGCGCCCTTGACATTCCAGCTTAAAACTTGCAGCGCTAGGGTCTATGACGATCATATCTGGATATTCATCTCCGACCATTGCTTCTAGATCGTCTGCATACTCTGCGTCTGTCTTTTGCCGTTGCTCTTTCCGACTATCCCAGTAATACATATCAGGAATCCATATAGTGTCCCCATCATCATAAATGTCTAGGAATACCATCGGGTTTTTCGTACCATAGTCACATGCTATAAATCGGCGGCACTCGCTTTTCTTCGTCGGCGTCCATACGCTGTCATCGAAGCAATGCTTTTCTTCGTCGAACATGTCGTAAATGACACCTTCAGCCAGTACCCACATCCCGAGAATCATTCGCTTGAACCATACCCCGCTATATGAGTTGCGGATATTTGTCTTGTATTCATCTCCGAGGTTCGGGTTATCGTCAAGCTCGAAATGGATGACCTTTACTAGTCCGTTCCGTAGCTTTGTCTCGTTAGTTATATACTCCTTGTATAGATAGTGTGCCGGACTATCCGGATTCGTTGTTGCGTATAGTTTTGCCCCTCGAACTGAAAGACGGTTCAAAAGCTGCTTGAAGAATCTTTCCGGCATAAGTGTCAACTCATCACAATAAGCACCAGCAAGCGTCTTGCCGCGAATATACTTTTCTGAACCCTCATCCTTTGCTCCGACGACTTTAACGCGCCGTGTATGGCGACCATCGCGGGCACTCCAATAAATGAGAAGGTCGCCGGATTGTCGGTTATACCTGTAGTTATTCTCTCCTAACGTATCAAAAAGGTCACTTAGTACGTTATCGTACACGGTATCTTTCGAAACGCCGACCATCAGAAGGAGTCCCGGAGGTGCTGTTATGATGTATGTCAGCCACTTAGGAATCATTGCGACCGTCTTACCGCTGCGGACACTTCCTTCAAGGATATTGATGAAGGCGTCTTCATAGTACGGTGTCTCTATAAAATCAAGCGCCTTTTCCCCCCATTGCCCGTACTCCATACCTTCACCTCCACTTAATTCTTTTTGTTATTTCTTGCGTGTTCTATCGAGTGTACGAGCTGCATCATGGTTGACTGCTCGGGGTTCTCAATATCAGCTAGAATTCCGCCTTTAGCATGAGGCGCAGCTGCTTCAGCCATCTCGACACGCACGCGGCGTTCCATTTCAATACCTTGAACAATATAGTCGAGGATATTTTTCGCTGTTAGGCTTTCCTGTGGAAGTTCAGCTAATGCTTTGAGTGCTTTCTTTTGGAGTGCTTTAGCTACAAGGACGTGTTGCTTTTGCATCTCCTTGATGGCGACTTTCTTTTTCTTCGAAGTCCATACGTCGCATCTCACTGTCGTACTCACGGCAGCGCTCTACCCAGCTGTACCTCATGCTCCGTTTCTTCATCCAGGATAGGCCTTTACCTAATTCTTCAGCCACAGTGGCTAGACGGCGCTTTCTAGGCGGGGTTTGGTATACCAAATCACGATACAGTAAAAAAGCCCTCCAAGCACCGTCACTCTCTCCCGGCTGTTTGTCCCAGGGTTCATTTCTTCTACCCGCTGCCATTCATCCGCTCGACCTCCTTTACTTCGTTATCTCCACATATTTCAGTTGCTTTCCGTCTCGTTCCACAAAAACGCCGCTAATATTTCCGCTCGTTTCGATATAACGTCTCACGATAGCATCTACATACTTTGGTTCTAACTCTACCGAGTAGCAGATGCGTCCCGTCATTTCAGCGGCTATAAGTGTACTGCCACTACCCCCGAAGAAATCTAGCACGATGTCACCTGTTTGGCTCGAGTTTGTGATAGCACGTACTGGAAGTTCAACTGGTTTCTGCGTAGGATGTACAGTCTTACTCTCATGTGAGACCTTCCACACAGTTCCTTGTGGTTCTTCATGATAGAGACATATACTCCGCCCCTCCTTGAGACGAATGAAGCGTACCTTTTTCCTTTTTGGCTGTTTATCTGTCAAATACAGCTTATGTCCTTCCCCATCAGAAAGAACGATACCACCTGCTAGCGTGGTCGATAGGCCGTCTACGTTGCGCAATACGACCGTCCATGCGGTATTTTGACTACGGTCGCCGTACCACTTTGCATGATGTCCTGCTTTTTCTCCGTATATACATGGCTCATGATTCCACTGATAGTCAGATCGACCGAGGACGTGAAAATTCTTTACCCAGATAAGCTGCTGCTTTTCCATCATCCCTGCTGCTGTCATAGCATCTACAAAATCTTGGTGAGCGAGCGTTGAATGCCAGATGTAGAAGGCTGCATCGTCTTTTGTGCTCCGAACATAGTTCTTAAAAGCTGGGAATAGAAGCTCCTTCACAAGGTCATCATCGGTCTTGTCATCGTTTTTTATCATCTCAAACTTTCCCGATTGCGTTTTATAGCTTACGCCATACGGCGGGTCAGTATGTACCATCTGAGCAATTTTACCATCCATAAGACGATCTATGTCAGTATCACTTGTCGCACTGCCGCATAAAAGACGATGACTACCTAGATGCCACAAGTCCCCACGGCAGGAGAAGGGCTCTTCTTCTTGCACATCTACGGTGTCAACACCATCATCTGAGACATCATCAGGTTCTTCCATAGCTGCCAGAATCTGTGCCAGGTCATCCTTCGTAAAACCCGTAAGCTCGATGGGAGTCTCACCTGTGTCTATCTCTTGCACCATGTCGACGAGCTTTTCCATGTTGAGATTCGCTAGCTCTGCAATACGGTTATCTGCGATGAGATCAGCATATTCTTCGGCCTCGGTAGAATATTCTTGATAATCGACAGGCGCATATTGCAGCCCAGCTTGCAAGGCTGCCATTTGGCGGCCGTGTCCTTTGACAATAAGCCCGCTACGCTTGCTTACTGTGATTGGCGTTCTCCAACCTGTACTTTCGATGATGCTAGCCAATAGTTTAACCTGTGCTTCATTATGCTCATTCGGATTGCGCGGATTAGGCTTCAAATCACCAATTCGTACAATCTCATCAAACGAACAAAAGACCGGGATACCATCCTCGGTCTCTGCTTTTGGTGTTGCCGATGTTTTATAGTTCATCGTGGTTTCCTCTCTTTTTCTTCATGCTACTATTTTACATTGAGCATCGACGAAAATCCGCACCGGTTTTGGAACTTTTTTACCGTTATTTTACTGTTATTTTACTGTCGTTGTCAGACTATTTCACGAAAATAACAAAAAGCCCGCCTTTCGACGAGCTTTCCGGCCTATCTTATTCTGCAAATACCAATTTCAGTCCATTCGGCCGTGCTCTCATACCAAAAATGATAAGGCAATCTCTCTGGTAGCTTTAGCGCCACGTTCTCTTGCCCATTTCTCTGAATAGTGCATGACATCGCTGATTTCTCCCCAGCTTTTACCGTTCATGTAGTATGCCTGAATAATCTTTTGGTCATTTAAATCCAACGCATCAACAGCCCGATTTACCTTGTCTACAATGCGTGTTACCTCTGTAAGGTCTTGCATCATAGAGGTTAATCGCTGTTCCATACGTATCCTGTGAGCGGCTTGTCGCTCAAGCACGTTGAGCTCTGAGTAACCGCCACTAGAGGCATCCCCGTACTTTGCAATTGGTGCGGCAAGTGTACTGTCATTCTTGAGCACTTTTTCCTGCTCTGCGATATCCATCTCAAGGTTCTTGATGTTGGCCTTGAAGCGTCGATACCACCGTAGCCAATTTCGAGTAATTCTCACATAATCGTTATACTCCATCGCTGTCACCCTTTCAGATTAGACAATCCGCCCATAGCCTTAGTGAATGCGTACAGGACAGTCTACCTGTTGCGCTTCTTTACCTAGAACGGGATTTCTTCTTTGGCAGCAGATTCGTCGAATCCGCCTTGCTTACTTTGCCCACCGTACTTCGATGTCAAGAAATCGACTTCATCTGCGACAATCTCTGTCACGTAGCGCCGTGTTCCATCTTGCGCTTCATAGCTACGAGTTTGAATTCGTCCCTCAATTCCGACACTGTTGCCCTTTACAAGGTACTGAGCACATAGCTCACCCGTCCGTCCCCATGCTACAACGGGGAAGAAATCCGTTTCATGCTTTCCGTCTGCGTTCTTAAACTTGCGATCAACTGCTACTGTAAGCGAAGCACAAGTTTTACCAGTCTTAGTGTTTCGTATTTCAGGATCTTTCGTCAAATTGCCGATAATAATTACTTTATTCATGCTTTTGCTCCTTTGCTGCTAGTTCCGTGGATGTTTCCCTCTGCAGTTGCCGCTCTTGTATCTCTCGCTTGCGCTGACCACGGCTAAAAATATGCCGTGGCGGCTGTACACGATACCAGATGCGGCGCAACATCCGCTTAATATACACGAAATCCTCCTTTCACTCTCCTACTGTCATTCTTTATTCTCCAGCAACCGTCTCAATGACTGAATTGCTTTTTGGCAGTCCCCCTCTACGTCTGCCGTCTTTTTCCCCATGCGAATGATGTACTTAATGGCATTACTCCGGCCGAAATCCAGACGCCAATTTTTGCGCAATGTAGTACACATCCTTGCCATCCTTGCCTTTGTAATACGCTGGAATGCCGTTTTTCCTGTGGCCTTGCTTCCTTCGTCACCTCCTTTGTAAGATATGCCAACCAGCATGCACAGCAGCGGCTATTCTTTCTTTCTTTACATGGATCCTGTCCACCCGGACATACATATAGCGTCAACATTTCAGCTAGCGATGCATTCGATATCGTTGCTAGAATTTTTATCTCTATTCGTCATATTCTTTCGTCTCTTTCTTTACGCATCGACGCTGTCTTCTTTCTCCGGCTTCCATTCGTTCTTCCTGCCGCAATTAGGGCAATACTTATACATGGGGCGTAAAAAGCAGCCACATTCACAGTGGTTCTTTCCTACTTCCTGTTCATACAAACCACAACGATGGCGCGATGGCTGGATAAAAAGCCGAGAGACTATACCAAAGCAGCTGTGACAAATTTCCCGCTTGGCACATTGCGAATAACTTGCTACCTCTCCCAAACGAAAGTACTTGCAATCTGCACAGTGCTTACCATCGTTCCATCGGTTGACCATCAGTTTTGCTATCATGTCATTACCTCCTTTCATGCTTCCTTTTCAAAGTGCTCAGTAACCTGCCGGTTAGAAACTACGACTTGCTCATCCATGAAGACGTATTCGAATGAGGGGGCGCTTGTCTTAGATATGTTCATAATGGAAATCTGACCTTATCTTAAAGTCGCAAAATGCTACCTTAGGTAGTAGGGCGAAAGGTACGCCTCACCATTTTGGCGAGCAAGGTTAAAAATTTGAGATCAATAGTTCTTTTACATGTCCTCTTGCGCCTCCTTTTGCGTTAATAAAGCGAGCTGCTTCAACGCGTTTGATTTGATAGGCGCCGTACAGCGTATCAAAAAAATCATCATTGGCATTCGTATTCTTAGGGTCAGAGTTGCTCATCACAATTCTTGCGCCTTTTTGGTTAAGCGCACGGACGAAAGCCGCAAATTCTAGCTGTTTTTTGTCATCGAACAGTACTTCTGTATAAGCGGTAAAGTTTGCTGTCTCGCTGATGGGGCGATATGGCGGGTCAAGATACACAAAGGTATGGGAATCGACAAAGTTTATCGAATCTTTGTAGTCGCCGCACACGATGGTAATACCGCGCAGTTTCTCCGATATCTCTTGAATATTTTCTCTGTCGCAAATCCTCGGGGTCTTATATGCGCCCATTGGCACATTGAAAAGCCCCTTTCGATTCACCCGAAACAAGCCATTGAAACAAGTCTTGTTCAAAAATATCATCAAGGCTGCTCTTTCAATGCTGCTGCTAGTATCTCCATTGCTCTTCAGTTCATTAAAGCGAGCGCGTTTCTGCAGATAATACATTTTGCGTTCGTCCTTACTGCGCGGTATAAACTCCTCCTGCCAATGCCAAAGGGTCTCTAGCAAGTCTTCTGCATGCTGCTGAATGCTACGATATGCATTGATTAATTCTGCGTTCACATCGCTGATATAGACTTGCTCTAAATCGTATTGATTTAAAACGTCGAACAGTACAGCTCCGCCCCCGACAAAAGGCTCGGCGTATTTCGTTATTTCCTTGTTACGAAAGGGATAATATGCTTTTATCTTCGGCAAAAGCTGTCTTTTGCCACCCGCCCATTTTAAAAATGGCTTTAAGGTTTTTCTCTTTACTAGTGTTCTTAAACGGGTCTCCTTCATGATGCTGTCTCCTCTCATCAGCGCCCTCGATAAAAACTAAAGTACATTCACAGCTTGATCATGTGAACCCGTCTAAAAAATGCGGGTTAAATAACCTTATGCGTATACTTGATGTGTCAAGAACTGATTCACAAAATACACTTGCCCTTTTCCTGTCACCATCGTTGTACGCGTTACCCGATTCACTCCATCCCCGCAAACAATCGAGCGCTCCTTCACCTCAAAGAGTCCGCGTTCCATCCCCTTTTGTGTCGGGATATTCTTGTCCGTACCACCCTTAATCAGCCATCCGTGCTCCCTTAGCCAACCAAAAAGCCGTTTTTGCCCGATGTCAATACCATTCTGCTTTGAGCAGCTTTGCCAGCGACCCGATCAAGATGGACGTCTCCGAGGCGCTCACTGCATCCGCGAATAACCCCTTTGGCGCCAGTTCCGCAACCTGCTTTCCTCGTTCATCCGCCAGCTTTGAAAGCGCCTGTCGCTTTTGACGCTCCGCCTTTAGGTCTGTCAACAGCCGAATCATCACATCAGGATTTATCAGCGCCTCTTCCACCTTCTCCGACGTCATATACCCGCCATACTTGCGGATAGCTGGTAAGACTTCACTCGTTACCCAGCGTTTGAAGGCTTTTCGCTGTTGGGAGTTTCGAACTGAAGACAAGGCTATAAACACCAGATTCATTGATGACCGTCATCCCGCGTGGAGACTCAAAACTGTCATTTTGGCAGTTTTGCCTATCTTCCTCATCTACATGTTTTTTCACTGCTCCGAAAGCGTCTGCATACCCGAGAGCCGTCGCAACATCCTTCCCAACAAACCACGGCTCATTGTCAATAACGATTGTCCGCACCTTCCCGAACTCTGCATTTTCAAAGATCTTTACCTCTTCCATGATGTTTCTCCTTTCCTATCAGGGCTGAATTTTCAGCTTTGACCCCTCTCCCTGCAGGCGCGACCACGCGCTGTAATGCCCGTAGCTCATCCCCATTTTCCGCGCCGCCACCGTCTTAGCCGCCAGCTCCTTATTGATATCCTTTGACCGCCGCATGCGCGCCAGCTCCTCCGGCGTAAATAGATCCTCCTCGGCCGATGGCGGTTTCTTCTTCCTTCTCTTTCGTTCGCGGTACGCCGGATCGTTTTTGTGCGCCTCGTACTCCCTTGCCGCCCGCTCGCGTTTCTTCGCCATGCGGCAGGCCTGGCAATAGCGCCGGTGCGGGGCCACCCGGTGTATCACCTGCCCGCACCGTTCGCAGATTTTATCAATCCTCATGCTCTCCCTGTTAGCCCTCCATGCCGTAGCGTTCGTAAAAAAATAACGTAGCGTTTGTAAAAAAATAACGTAGCGTTCGTAAAAAAATAACGGCTTATCACGCGCGCCTTAAACGTCAGGAACCCGCGCGCCTCAATTCGTCGTTCAGTTTCTGAATCACGCGGTACGCCGTCGACTCGCTCACCCGATGGGGTGTTGTTTTTGGCACCCTATGCCTTTCGTCCCTATCTTCCTTGTCTACATGATCCGCTAACGCTTTCCGTGGATTCATGTATCCGAGCGCCGTCGCAATATCTTTCCCAACAAACCATGGCTCACCCTCTAACACGATCGTCCGTACCTTGCCGAACGTAGCGCTTTCAAACACCTTTATCTCTTTCATTTCGTTCTCCTTTCCGAGAATCGAATTCCGATTTTTATATCAAAGTTTAATTTTCAGCTTTGACTCTTTCGGTAGATATTTGGCTGCTGATTTTTCAACTACCATCGGGCGGCTCATGCAGTCGCGGCCGTTCCACCGCAATCTTCACCGTATAGCCCGATCTCCTTCAGCATCGCAAGTCCTTCACTTGCTCCGGCAGCCACTCCCGATACAGCCGGAAAAAGTCCTCTGCCGCCATCGTGACCAGCCACCCACAATGATTCTTCGTATGCGCCACAATCGGTATCTTGCCCGCCGCCTCTGCCGCTGCATCCCGCCGAGACTGCGCCATCGCGTCCCAAACATTCAGCCGCTCCACATTCTTGATCTCCACATGCACCCCCGGGAGCCCTTCCACATCTCCCGCCGCGCCCGTATTTCCCCGATACTGTGCACTGCGGTGTACGTCATAACCTTCCGCCCGGCATAAAGAGGCAAAAGCTCGTTCTCCACGCTTGCCTTTCTCTCGGCTCATCTTTCCCATGTCACTTTTCTTTTTCATTCGGTTGAATGCCTCCCACGCGGTTGTGTCGCGATAGTGTTCTTCATTGTAGCCATACATGGCGTCATCCCTCTTTTCCTTATGTGATGCTCTGCCGTTTGCTCCTTCCTGTGAAGGCAAGCAGTTTATTCGTTGACCGCAGCCGGTCGATAATGCGTTGTGAGTACGTCCCCTTTAGCTCGATTTGCGTGAGGTTCGTTGTGACGATAGTTGTGAGCATGCGGTTATATCGCTCCGTGATAATGCTGTCGACCATCGTTAGAATCCATCCTTGGTCGGTGTTTTCGCCGCCGAGATCGTCGAGAATCAGAAGTGGTGTCGTTTGAATGCGCTGCTCGTACCGAGCTTCTTCCTCGACATTTAATCGCCGCTTGAGTGATAGGCTACTGATGAGGGACGGCATCGATACGATGAGACCGCTATGACTTGCATCCAGCCACTTACGCAGTACGGCAATCGCCATTGTAGTTTTCATCGTTCCATAACCGCCAGAGAAGATAAGTCCTTCTCCTTTCTCGATATGCTGGTCGATACTGTTGGCATATCGCTTAACCTCTGCGTAGTTTCGATGAAGGTTAATGTCTGCCGGCAAGGCTCTCTTTTCGATGCTCTCAAAGGTTACATCGTAATATCTCTTATGAATCCCGGCACTCTCTAGCCGCCGGATGAGCTTATCCCTATCGACAGCTTCGTCAATCCGTCCATCCGCTGGTTTGAGTAGCAAACTTTGTTCTTTCTGCTTCCGGATCGTATCGAGGTATGCGCGTCGTTCTGTTTCGGACATGCCAAGTACTGCTTGTAAACTGATCACTGTTACTCTCCTTTTCATCGTAGCCGATCTCTTTCCAGCTACGTAGAATTCCGTCTATGTATCCGATGCTGCGCTTGCCTCTTATCGATGCTCTCTTGATTGCTCGGATGGTGATCTCTTTGCCATAGGTTTCTACGTCATCGGCAAGTTTCTCAATTTCAAGAGGCGAAGCTACCATGTGAATTTCTTTTTGAAAGACATCGAGTGTCTCCTTGAAATCTTTTGTTGCTAATTTAGAATTTATATTCGTAGTAGGGGTTTTCTCTCTACTCTACTCTTTATATCTTTTATATCTTTATTCTTTTCTTTTAGATGGGTGCATTTTTTGCAGGGGTTTTGTGCATTTTTTGCACTAAGTAGTGCATTTTTTACAGGGGTACTAGTGCAAATTTTGCAGGGGTCTAGTGCATTTTTTACACTAGTTAGTGTATTTTTTGCAGGGGTACTAGCATAATTTTCTAAGGGATCTACCTCAAAATTTGAGAGGATATCTTCGTATAAAATTGGCAGACGATATTCTGTCATTTTCCCTGCATCTGCTCTCCTTGATTCAATAAATCCTTTTTGCATTAATGAATCTCTGAGCTTAACTACCGTGTGAATACTCTTTACCTTCAACTCTCTCATAAGTTGTGAATTTGACACGCTAAACCAATCGGGACGTCTCAGGCGGTTACAGATAAGCAGCAACCGCAGATACATAGCTTGTTCCTTTGCATCAAGCACACCGATGCTCTTTTCCCCGAATGCATTAATCTGTCTGACGTAGTTCATATTCTCACCTCCATAGCAGCATCGCAGGGACGTGTAGCCCCTGCGGACGTTGCTGTGTATTGCGTTACGCCTGTGGTGCTATGACTTCCCCTGTCTCTTTATCTACCTGCATGTTTTGCTGTTCTATGGGTTCTACAGGGGCTTCCTTCGCTGCGACGTTTTCTGCATCGATGGTTGTCTCATCTGTGATATCTGTCATATGCTCTCCGATATCCGTCTTGATAGTTTCATCCTGTGCTACCTGTCGGACAAATTCTGTCTTGATGGGGGCGTATTTAAGAACCTTCTTGACGACGGTCTTCTTTGCCATCTCATCAAAGTTGACCGTCCAAGGTGAAAACTTTGATGTTGCTGTCCGACTGAATTTTTTTGCGTGTTCCTGTATGTCTTCGGTGCTCATGACCTCAAAGCCGTAGCCACCGCTCTTTGTATGAAAGACCGCGTAGTACAAGATGACCTTGCCACGGTTCGTAAGCGCTGGGATATGGCGCAGCTTCGGGGTAAGTCCGAGTTCATATTCGAAGATGTCATTTTCGTGTACCTCATGAGCGGCGATGTCGGTGATCTCCCCGCTGCGATAGGCCAGATCGATAAGCCCCTTGTACCCAATCTGGAATTGTGCTTCAAGCCTACCCTTGTTGCGGTATGGGACAAGGTATGCTTGCCCAAGCGGCGTGTTAGGCTCTAGCCCTAACTGAGCGGCCTGCATCATTGCACCGAGGAAACTCACCGGCGTGCATTCTTGCAGTTCCGGATTCGTGTTCATCGCTGTAAGTACCATACGCGTGAACCGTTCCCCCGTCAGGACAGTCGGGAGTGCTTTCTCAATCTGAGGCTTCATCGACGCTACAAGTGCCCGCATCCCCTGTGCAGCGCTCTGTACGGTCGCTTGTTTCTTTACCACGGCTTGAATTCTGCCGCTTTTTACTGTTGTTGCCATAATCTTTTTTTCTCCTTATGAATTCAAGTCAAATGCTGAAGCGTCTGGTCGGTTTCCCGATTTTGATATAGGCTTCGTAGATGTCTGGGCGTTCCGCCTTTAAGCGCTTACTGTCAAGCGTCTTACGCCCTGCCACGGTTGCCCACTTAACCTCGCGGGTGTCATCCCCCTCACATACAATGCCGACCTCATAATCTCCCAGCATCGCACAGAGTTTATTTTGAATTTCCCGTTTTTGTGCCTTGATACTCTTTTCAAAATCTTTAAGCTTATCAAGGTCTTTGATGAACACGCTCGCACTATCCGGTAGCAGAATTCTTTCCGTCTTGCCACCCGAGAAACGCTCTCTGAGTGCCTCTGTGGCGCTCTCGCTGCCGTCTGGCTCAGGTGCTACCTTATCCTTTACCTGATGCCAGAAGTCGCTCTCAACCTGTTTGAGCGCGTGGATATCGTCTTCATCGCGCTCGATGGTTTTCCAGACAAAGTCTGTATTGCCGATGAGGCAAGCGATGTACCAGCGCGGTAGACCACTCACCATCATGTAGTGCTGGCATTGGACGTAGTAGGCTATTGGGATATTCTCTCCTTCCCACGCTTTTTCGGTTAAAGGCGCTGGTTGTTTTGATTTCTAGTCCTGCATCCTCCCCGACTATTAAGCGGTCAAAGCTCCCTGTTGCCCATGGATATTCGATGCTCCGATACAAACCGCAGCGCCGAACTTTCTTTCCTGTTTCCTCTGTGAAGCGGTTTGCTACCAGCGGCTCGATCTTCGTTCCCCAATACACTGGCTCGATCCGGCTAATATCCTTAGCTTCTTTCTGTCCGGTCTTTTCCATCCAAAGTTCAAGTCTTGACTTCCATGGGTTAGCTCCGATAATGACTGACGCGTCTGAGCCACCGATGGATTCGTTGCGAAGTTTCAGCCAATCAGCACGCCCTTGTTTCATCTGACTTGCCGTCATGATGAGCTCGCAGTTCATTTTCATTGACATTCGACCCTTTCTGGTTTACACTATAGGTGTTTGTTGGTAGCGGAAAATTCCGCTCCCCTTAGTTTTCCCCCGCATCATCACTCGACGCGGGGGCTTTCTATTACCACGCTGCTGAGATGCCGATGATTAGCCCCAGGATAAAAACTGCAGCGTAGCCTTCTACCGTCAAGAGACGGCCAGTTAAGAGTTGAAAAACTGTTCTTTCCATATCCTTGCCTCCCTTTACAGAATGACGTGCAGCATATACAGCATGACGCCGAATTCTATAAGAATCGCGATATCCGCAATCACGCCGAGAGCTTTAGTTATCTTGGGGTTTAGGTGGCGACGGGCGCCGAATAAATGGAAACTCATTTTCCTTTTTCCTTTCTTAGTACTGCCAATTTGCTTAATACAGGAGCAAGTGCACCTGTATGTGTTGGAAGCTCCCTGATGTAGTCGACTAGATCGCTGTATGCTACTTTGCGTATCGAGCTTCCACGTTCTAGTCTCCATACGATGTCCCCTCGATTCATGCGCAGGGATACGGTTGCAGAGGAACATCCAAGGACTTTAGCGACGTCTCTCACATTGAGGAGTCTTTCTTCGATGCGCTCTGCTTCCTTTTCCCTGACTTCCTTTAGCAAGCCTGCGACTTCTTTCAGCAGCTTGGTAAGGTCTGCTTGTGTCGCTTCCTGCTCTTGCTCTACTTCCAAGAAGGCGGCAAGGAGCCTTTCTTTCGTCACGATCTATTTTCCTTTCTGATTGGTCTCGCATGCCCGCTTACGCGGGCTTTTTCTTACACTTTTCTTGCTTGATGATCGTCTTCATGCCATACATAAAGGCGAGCGTCGAAATCCTCAAGCGCTCATTGTCATCCACATCTCCGAAGCGCACGCCATCGATAAGCTCGAAGAGGTCGCGCTCCATACTTTGTGTAAATTGTTTCATCTTGCCACCTCCCTTTATAACTCTTTGCAATGTTATAATACATCATTGTTTTGTTTATGTCAATAAAATATTGCAAAAGGTTAATATTTATGCTATTATATGTGCGAGGTGATATCATGGAAACTATTGGAGAACGTTTAAAAGCTATTCGTAAACATTTACAATTAACACAAACCGACTTCGGAAAGAAAATTGCTCTTTCTCAAGGGCATCTAACTGCTATGGAACATAACAGACGCGAAGTTACTGATAGAACAATGAAACTTCTTTTTCAAGAATTTTCTGTTAATGAAACATGGCTGCGTACAGGCGAGGGAGAAATGTTCGTTCCTACACCATCTGAGCCCTTGGATGTACTTGCAAAAGAATTTTCTCTCACCGATGATGAACGACTACTAATCGAGGTCTTTCTCTCCTTCCCTACTAATAGGAGGCGCCAAATACTCGACTTCGTGCACCATCTTTCTGCCGAACTAGCCGAAAAGAAAGCACAGACACTTAAAAACTCCGTTGAAGCAAAGGTCGAGGCGTATAGGCAGGAACTTCTCTCCGAGCAAGAGGAGCAATTAGCCTTACCGAATACCGTCGCAAAAGTAAAAATGGCATAAAAAAAGACCGTCCTAAAAAACGATAGGACGGATTGCCTATAATAGAGAGGGTATTTTTATAAAAAAGGCCGCTCGGTGCTGGTAACGCCGAGCGGCAGATTTCAGCACGAGACCAATCATGCCAGAAAACATGTCTATCATACCATGATTGGCCTCCGACTGCAAGAAGGAGTGTCAACATGTCCAAAATTAGAATCCGCAAACGTGGAAAGACCTATTCCTACAGCTTCGACATCCAAAAGTCCCCACGCAGAATGAAAGAGAAAGGGGGTTATGTTACCGAGGCAGAGGCCTATGACGCGGGCGTTGCCGCCTATAACGACTGGAAGACAGGAAACATCGGCATCACGTCAGAGCGCATCAAAGTGAAAGACTTCCTCTCTGCTTGGCTTGAAAATATTGTTCGTCCGAACACAAAGATGTCCACCTACGATAACCGCCAATCAGTAATACGCTCATGCATTGTACCGTATCTTGGCGATTACGTCGTACAGGAACTGCGTCCGCGCGATATAGATGCCTGGATGCGTGCAATAGCGAGAAAGGGCTTGTCTCACGGGACACTCCAAACGGTGAAGACAATTCTCTCAACTGCTTTGAAGTACGCTGTTTATCCTGCCGAGCTCATCGCATCAAACCCTGCACTCTCTATATCCGTCCCGCAGTCCGCCCCGCGCAAAGTTTGCGAGCGTCATATCATCACACAGACACAGCTTACCTCCCTTTCAAATACAGTTTATTTCCCTGTCTTCAAATTGCTATATCACACAGGTCTGCGTATCAGCGAGGCTCTAGGGCTCACATGGGACGATATCGACCTCTCTACAGGTCGTACTTGCGTGATACGTCAGCTTAGACCCAAACGATATTTCTCGACGCCGAAAACGCTGTCAAGCAAACGTGAATTTTTCCTTGACAGCAAGATCCTTTCTTTCCTAAAATGGCTACATGCTGAACAAAGTCAAAATGCGCTGCGTCTCGGGCAAGCATATCAACTCGCATACGAAGATGAAAACCATGATCTTGCCCTACTCTCTCAAAAGACAATACCACCGGAGGGATGGACACGGCGCAATCTGCTTTGCGTAAAGGAAAATGGCGTTCCTTTCTATTATGTATCTGTAGGCTATACCTTAAGAAAGTATGGATTGAATACACATAGCTTTCGCCATACCCATGCTACACGGCTCATTGAGGCAGGTGCTAAACCCGTCGATGTCGCCGCTCGTCTTGGACATGCGAAGGCAAGTATCACGCAAGATCTCTACACCCATGATACGGATAAGATGAAACATGAAACAGCATTGCTTTTTGCTCGTATTGTAGACAAGCAGGCATAACCCCGTTTTGTAGACAAAATGTAGGCAACTTAAGGGAAAAGGTAGCACCACCCCTTTTGTGACAAGGAACAGGGCTATCTTTTATGTTTTTCCGTTTGAAAGGGAGTAATATCCATGGCAAAATTAACATGTCCGGATTGTAATCGTACGATCGACAATGAAGAGGCACAATTCTGTCCATTCTGCGGCGCGAATTTATATGAATCTGTCACACCGTGGGTATGTAAAGCATGCGGACAGGAAAATGAACCGCAGGCGATGTTTTGCATTGGATGTGGACAGAGCAAAGAAAAGCAAATCGAAAAGGCGAGGACATTCACAGGAAAGATCAGCTATTTCTTCCAATCCAAAGTTTTCAAATACGGTATTCTCCTGTTACTCATCATGCTGCTGGGCGGTGGAGGCTCATACTATTACTTCAACAATATGAATGAAGGAAATATCTGTCGCGCTATGCGTCGGCCGCCAATACGATCGAGGATGTCAATGCTGTTGTTGTCAGCCATATCAAAGAGGATGTTCTATCGCAAAGCAAGCCGGAAGAGATACGCGACCAATTAAAAAGGAAAGCAAGACGATCTGGAAAAAAACATGCACAGGAGTTTGCAGAGAAAAAAAGCGTTTCAAAACTATGAAAAGCGGCATGCAGATGTCACGTCGCTTCTGCAGAAGGAAAGCATCTTGATCGATCAGATTCTGCAGGTTACGGATAATCCCTTAGATGAAAAGACAGAGGCAGAAATTGAAGAAATCAAGGAAAACATTGATACGATCAAAACGCTTTCCTCTTCGATACAAGTTCCCAGCGCCAATTTCATTTCTTCCACGGATTTAAGCCAAATCCCACAGCAGCTGTCTAATTTTGTCAATGTCAAGAAAAAGGCAAATCAAGAAAAGACGAATCGTCTGGCGGCCAATCAGGGCTTCTTCCGCCAGATGGACGAAGCTATCCAGCAGTACAATTCTGCAAAAGAAGATTTAGGCAGCATGAAGGAGAGTTCCCGCAAGGGAATGATGTGGGCCGATTACTTTAATATCCTCGATAGGGCGCGAAGCTCTCGTATAGCAGTTAAGAATAAGGTCGATCCGATTAATGCGCCGGCAGGCACGGTGCAGCTCAAACAGCAATATCTTTCCGTGCTGAACAAATCGATTCGCTACTGCGAATTGTTGCGAATGGCCGCGAATTTGGAATATAATCATCATTATACCGAGGCAAATCAAAAGGAGGAGGAAGCCAAGGCTGTCGATAAACAGGTACAATCGGAGTATGCTGCTTTTTCAGAGAGCTATGATGGTGCGAAGAACCGATTGACCAATGTAAATAACTTGTAAAAATAAAGAAGAGGGGACGATAGAAAATGCCGAGTCTGCGCAATGAAAAAGGCGTGATCTTCTGCTGGGGAAGCCTGCTTATTGCTGCTTCATGCTTTATCTTTGGCTATCTGGCATATTTTGGCAATAAGGATCAAGTCTACCGCGATATTCTCGTCGGCTATACAGCGTTTTCACAGACCAATAAAAGCAGCGAGATGCATCTCCTTTGGGGACTATTGATTGTCGGCAGCATCGTCGTCGTTCTGATTCATCATGTAACAAAGAAAAAGCAGGGCATTGTTCAAGAGGCTGTCGGAGAAAAGATTTGGTCAGATCTCATTTGGCGCTGCAGCATGGTGTTTTTTGCAGGAACCGTGCTGTTTACCAGTCAATTTGACTGGCTGTTTCTCGCTGCATTTATCGTCGGGGCTATTGCCAAATACAGAAAGAAGGAAGCGGCGGATCGATATGTCGTGGGTTTCTTCTTTCTGTACTATGCACTTTACGGTACGATTCAGGGGCTGGGAGTTTTATTGCATTTGCAATTTATCCTACCCTGCCTATCTGCTGATTCTTGGCAGCTGCGTTTACATGCTCATAGCTCTGCTTTTTCGCTTAGAGACCTATCGACGGCACTTTCTCGTCTGGCAGGCGCTGCTTCCTCTTGGGCTTAGTGCCTTTCTCATCACACGATATCAGTACCAGGGCGCAACGGTGCATATTGGAATTCCCCATGCAGCAAGGGTATTTCTCCTGCTCTTTATGGCTGCGGCTGTTATCCGTCTTGCTTGGCGGGCGCATCGTCTGTGGCACGATACGGATACATCCTTCCGCATCGATTCGTACATCGGTGCGGAGGCATGTGCGCTCCTGTATGGTCTGCATCAGTTTGTGCTTGGCGGGGTGATTCTTCCCTCAGATTTACATCATCCCTTTGAAAATATCATCGGGTTTTCCGAGATTTTTGAACACGGTCAGCTGCCCTTTTCTTCTTATATTCCGGTTTCCGGTCTGTACTCTGTCGTCCATGGAGCCTTGGTCTATGTCTTCGGCAATGACACCATGGCAGGCTATAATGTCAGCTCGAATATCTTTTGCCTGTTGATTGCCTGTATATCGGTCTATCTTCTGCGCCCGTTCTTCCGGGCATCGTTTTTGCTCATCATTGCGCTTTTCTTTACGATTCTGTACTATAACCGCTCGTTGTTTCTCGTCCCGTGCCTGCTTCTCCTTTTACAGCCGAAACTGATGGAAAAACCTTATCGCTGGTTTCCCGCTGGCTTTCTCGTCAGTTGGTTCATGGGGCTTTACTATCCGGTGTTTGGCGTAGCGGTATCTGCGGGCTTTTTTCCGTATGCCGTCTACTTGCTCATAAAGCAGATTCATGTCCGTGGCTTTGTCGAGCAGAAATCTCGCCTTATCGCATGGGGCGGTGTTTTCCTGCTCATAGCGATTTCGCTGCCGCTGCTCGCAGGACAGGCAAGGCACATTCTGGCGATGGCGGGGCAAAGTCTCCTCACGGATGGCGTCGCTGTCTACGCACAGGAGGTACCGAAGACATTTCTGCAGATCCTGTACGTTTGGTGGCTGCGCGCTGCTTTTTACGATGTCCTTCATTTCTTGGGGCCGGCCTTGGTCGTGTGGGTCGGTGTATGGCTTTTTCTGCCGCGCGATGCACAGCAGAGGCAAGGGAGAAATTCCTTGGCTGAAGGTCAACCTTGCCTCGACAATCGTCCTATTCTCGGCGATTTCCTATAAATACACATTCGTCATTATGGATGTGGATACGTTATGGGCACGCTGTACCGTCGTCATAATGACGGTGACGGTGTTATTCCTCGTTTATCTCAGTTACTTCCAACAGAGTGTTCGCCATTTGCCATGGAAAGTCATGGCGGTCGTTCTGCTCATCGTGATGGGTGGATGGAATCCGAATGGTCCGCAGAGCAGAAGTGTAACGCCGATTTACACCTACTATCCGGTGCCGGAACACTATACTGCCGTCGAAGGAATGCCGCATATAGGCTATATCTTTTTGGCGGAGAAGGATAAGGCTGCGCTGGAGGAGCGCAGAAATGGCTGGATCCTAAATATCAGGGACAGACGTTCTTTGACATCGGTCAGTTCGGCATATACTACCTTGACAACCTGCCCGGTGCGGCAGATATGGAAAGCACGACGGTTATCGGTTATCCAGCGGCAAGAGAGACGATGAAATACCTTGTCCGCAATCATGCCATCATCGGCGCATCTACCATGTACTCGAATATCAACTATTATTACTACCATTATCTGATGACGTCTGGTAAGTATAAGTATTCCCCGGAAGACCGAGCGTTCCATCCTGCGGGAGAAACGGATACGCTGGAAGATGTTTTAGCGGCAAACCGAAAGGTGACCGACCAAGACTTGGATAAGCCGAGGATGTTGTATGACTTTAAAAGGTTCTGCGAGCGCCTTGGGCTCTTCGATGTCCAAACTAAGACCGATTTTTACAGAGATAAAGCCGTCCTTTCAGGATATAAAGGATGGCGAGGCGCATGTAATATCCCTAGATGCGGTCTTGGATGGTGATACCTTCGATTTTCTCTATGTAAAAATCCCTGTCAGTACAGAGGATGTCTCTTACGTCAAATTTGATGACAATGTCGCTTGGGGTGCGTCGGAAGCCCTTGAGGCAGATCCCTGGAAAAGCTTCTGCTTGCCAAGAAGTATAGTCTTGGAAAACATCTTCGTGTCATGTGGGTGGATGAAAGTGGAAAACCCTATGCCATGACGATGGATTTGAGCAAGGGAGAGCTCTTGGTACCGCTCGGTGCGGGAGAAGGATGGCTGCTTCAGCGGCATAAGGACATTCGGTTCGAAATTTTGGATGATGATGGCAATGCCCTTCCCTTTACGATGGCGGGGCTTCAGTTCTTAAAATTGCGTCCGCTTGAAATTGGAGATGAGTGATTTGCAGCCAAAAATCTTAGCTTTTATCCCTGCCTACAACTGTGCTTTGCAGATTCCGCGCGTGTTGGCGCAATTTAATGAACGGATTCTCGCCTACGTCCATGAGATTATCGTCGTGAACAACCGGAGCACGGATGATACGGAGGCAGCGGCACTTGCCTATGCCGAAAAACATCCGGAAGTTCCCATCAAAATCCTCCGTAATCGAGAGAATTATGGACTTGGCGGATCTCATAAAGTCGCCTTTCACTATGCCGTAGCCCATGGATTTGACTATGTCATTATCCTTCATGGCGACGATCAGGGACATATTGAAAACATCCTGCCCTATCTTGAAAGCGGAGCATATCGCTCCTACGATTGCTTTTTAGGGGCACGGTTCATGAAGGGGGGCGCAGCTTGACGGATATTCACGCTTTCGCACATTTGGCAACTGCGTCTATAACCTGCTCTTTTCCGCCGTCGTTCATCAGAGAATCTATGACCTCGGCTCGGGACTGAATCTGTATTCGACACGGATGTTAAAAGATAATTTCTTTGAGAAGTATAAAGATAATCTGATGTTCAATTACTGTATGATTCTGGGGTCTGCCTATCATCATCATAAGATGTGCTTTTTCCCCATCCGGTGGAGCGAGTCAGATCAAGTATCCAATGTGAAGATGGTGAACCAGGCCATTACGGTCTTAAAGATGCTGGGAAGCTATTTCCTGCATCCGGCTAGGTTTGTGGCAAGTGAGCTTCGCGAAAAGAGCATTTCCGCCTATGATGCAGCGTGCATCTACCCGGTAAGGGGGCGTGGATCATGAAGGATAGGCGCGGATATTTGGCAGTGAATGTGGGCGTTTGGTTTCTTGTCGCTGTATTCTTCTTTGCGCGGCAGTGCGACGGCCTTGCTTTCTTTTGCAGTCTGCCATATTTTGCAGGCGGCGATCAGCTGCCCGCAGCAGGGATTCTTGTACTTGCTCTTACCTGTATCTTTGTCTATGCCGTAAAGCTTTTTCGGCTGTATCTTGCCTTTTCAAATACTGGCTTAACGTTTCATGCGCATGTCTTACAATTTTTGAAGACACTTCCGGCAAGCCTTCTTCTGCCGTTCAAGCTGGGAGATCTCTTCCGTGCGTATTGCTACGGTATTCATATTCAGAATTTCTTTCGCAGTATTCTAATCATCTTGATCGACCGTTTTTCGGATACATTGGCGCTTGTCACCATCCTGTTTCTCACCGTGCTTTATCGGAGCGAGATGCAGATACCGTTTCTGCTCTTTCTGCTCATCGGCTTTTTGATGCTCCTAATCATCTGCTACCAGGCATTTCCATCGTTTGCGGGCTATTGGAAGCGGTATCTGCTGGAAAGTTCTGCAACCAAACAGAGATTGGAATATCTCCATCTGTTGGCGCGATGTGAACATGTCTATCACGAGATGCAGGATGTCGTCAGAGGACGTCTGCTCCTCATGTATTTTCTTTCCATGGTGGCATGGTGTGCGGAAAGTGGGATTATCCTATATTATTTTAGCCTTGACATCTTGTCGTATCTGTTGGCAGGACTGGGGACGGCGTATGAGCCTGTGCAGCAATCCTTTGTTTTGATCAGCGTCTGTCTGGTTCTCGCTGCTATCCTTGTTTATGCTACTTTTAGGCTCATGAAAATGGCGGTGCATTCATGAAATATTTGGCTTTCTATGATGATACGGTTTCAAAAAATGATGATATCCGTGAAGTGATCGGGCAAAAGGGCTTTGGCGATGTCGTCGTGAAGAAAAAGCGGCTGGAAAGCTACTATGAAGACGCGGTTCGGCAGGCGCCTTCCCTTGTTTGGACATCGATGCCATCGGTGTATGCTGTGCAGGAAACCGCGGCACTTCTCGATGCTGAAGATGATGCGCGTGTACTTCATATCTTTGCCAATTTTTTCGTGACCGATGCGGAGAAGCTGGGGTTTACCTTTCAAAAGCTCGCGTTCGTTGATGCGCGGTACAAGGTTCTCAGCGATGCAAAGATTGCTGCACTGTTCTTTCCTGATGTCGAGAGCTATCGTCGTTTTCTAAAAAAGATTACCCTACAGTTTTTCGACGCAGGAAGCTGCACAGACAATCGAGCGGGCGATGCCGGCCGAAGGCCTAGTTGATTTGGGCGAGACAGATAATTTTATCTCCTGTATAACGGGAAGTTTCGATTCCCGTTATTTTAATTCGGTTCGCGGCGATGCCATTACGCTGGTAAAAACTTCGCGGGACAAGCGAAAGATCAAAGCGGAGTATACCTATTATCATCTTCTTCCCGACGATATGAAGATGTACTTCGTCATGCCGTTTCATTACGAAGAAAAGGATGAGACCGCGAGTTATACGATGGAGCACCTGCACATGACGGATCTTGCCATCAAGTGGGTGCATGGCTCGATTGACCTGCATGAATTTCAGCAGCTTTTGGATAAATACTTCATCTTCTTCTCTAAGCGTCATCCAAAGGAAATTTCTCGCGGGGAATATCAGAAAATGGCAGATAAACTCTATGTGGAAAAGGTACATAAGCGCATAGCCATGTTAAAGGATATGCCTGCCTTTCAGCAGATAGCTGCGCTCCTTGCTGCGTCGGAGCACCTGACGATTGATGATGTTGTGAAAAAAAGTATTTTTCGGCTGAAAGATCGAATCGAGGCGAAGCACAGCTATCCATCTGTTGCGGTTATTGGGCATGGCGATCCGTGTTTTGCCAATACACTTTATCATAAATCGACACAGATGCTGAAGTTCATTGACCCAAAGGGGGCATTGACGGAGGCTGAACTTTGGATGAACCCTTACTACGATATAGCAAAGCTCAGTCATTCGGTCTGTGGAAGGTATGACTTTTTTAATAACGGTACGTTTTCGATTCGGATAGATGAAAATTTCCACAGCGAGCTTGTTTTGGATTTTGATAATGCGGCATATATTCGCGCCTTTCGTCAGAAATTGGAGGCATGCGGCTTTGATTACTTGACTGTCCGCATTTATGAAGCATCGCTCTTCCTTTCCATGCTCCCGCTTCATATCGACAACCCGCACAAGGTCTTTGGGTTTATCTTAAATGCCATACAGATTTTGAAGGAGATAGAAAATTATGCTGCATGATTATGGCTTTGTCTTTGATATCGATGGGACGCTCTGCCCGATCAAGAAAAAGGACGAGCGCTATGAGGACCTTGTACCATATGCCGCGATGGTCGAAAAGCTCCGGCAATACAGAGCGCAGGGGGCGAAGATTACGCTCTTTACCTCGCGCAATATGAATTCTTACAGGGGAAATCTTGGCGTTATCAACAAGAACACGGCGCGTATCCTCCTGGACTGGCTGGATAAATGGGAGATTCCCTATGATGAAATCTTCTATGGAAAGCCGTGGCCGGGACATAAGGGATTCTATGTCGACGACCGCTCGGTACGCCCAGATGAATTTTTGCGTTCTTCTCCCAAAGCGCTGACAGAGCTATGTCAGGCGTCGCAGGCAGGCGGAAGAACGCTGGACATCGTCATCACGATGGGAGGGGCAGGCTCTCGCTTTCGCCGTGCCGGCTACGACAAGCCAAAGTATATGATTGAAGCGAAGGGAAAGACGCTCTTTGATTGGTCGCTGATCAGCCTGAAGGGCTATCAAAATCGTACAGCCAAGTACATCTTCCTTGCGATGAAGGATGAAGCGGAAGATGTGGAAGGTTTCATTAAGACACATGCGGCTGCGCTGGGAATCCATCGTTTTAACATCCTTCTCTTGGATTATCTGACGGATGGGCAGGCTACCACGGCAGCGCTGGCTTCAAAGTATTGGAATCCAGACCACGAACTCTTAATTTATAATATTGATACCTATGTGGAAGCAGGTGCGATGCGAGCGGAAGAATTGAAGGGCGATGGCTTCATACCGTGCTTTAGGGGCGCAGGGGATCACTGGAGCTTTGTCCGACTGGATGAAGCGGGGCGAGCTGTGGAGATAAAAGAAAAGGAGCGAATCTCTCCGTATTGTACGCTGGGGGCATATTATTTTAAGTCAGCGCGCCGATACCTTGACCTTTATCTCACATATTACAGCAATCCGTCTCACCTCGTTAAAGGTGAAAGATATGTGGCGCCGCTCTATGAGCAGCTGCTTTTGGAGGGCGGTGAGGTCTATATTTCGGATGTCGCGTCGGAAAACGTGCATGTCCTCGGTACGCCGGAAGAGCTGAAGGCATTCCTTCATGCGTGAGCTCGTGCGCCAAGGTGCGTATTTCACGATCATTTCCGGCATCGGCTGGTGTATGGATTTTACACTTTTTTCTATTTTCAGCATTTGCCTTGCCATTCCCGTACAATTTGCCAACATAGCGAGTGCTGTCCCCGCTGTCACCTTTGTTTTTTTCATGGCGACCCGTCATATATTTACCGTGAAGAAAGGTGGGCTTTCTCTTTGGCAGAAGTACATCGTCTACGTTGCTTATCAAGTCATTTTGGTAACGTCGGTGTCGTACCTTACCGCAGCAGTCTATCACGGGATTCTCGCCTATGTTTCCATGGATTTTGTCCAAGAGATGGGAAAAGTCATCGCCAAGTGTATGGTAACCCCCGTGACAATGTGCGCGAACTTCCTGTTTATGAAAGGTTTTGATGGGGAAATTTTAGAGCGATGTCTCAAGCTGCGGCAGCCGTTTTTGAAAGATGTGGGTTGCTGCCTATAAAATATAGGAAAGCATAGGGGTATTTCATTTGCATATCGTACTTATAGAGCCGGAGATTCCCGGCAATACGGGAAACATCGCTCGCCTTTGCGCAGGGACGGGCATTGAACTTCATCTTGTCAAGCCGCTGGGCTTTCTGACCGATGATAAGCACTTTGAAGCGCGCGGGGCTTGACTACTGGCATCTTGTTAAAGGTGCATGAGCATGAGAATTTTGCAGAGGTCGAAGCGCTGTACCAAGGGCATGCCTTTTATTTCTGTTCGACAAAAGCGGCACACACTTACACGGAACCGCATTATACGCAGGAGGATGTGCTTGTCTTTGGCAGGGAGTCGGCGGGAATTCCGGAAGAAATTCTTGCCGAGCATTGGGAACATACGGTTCGCATTCCGATGCAAAAAGATGCGCGTTCACTGAACTTGTCAAATGCAGCTGCCGTCGTCGCCTATGAGGCGATGCGTCAAGTCGGTTTTGCCAATCTCGCAGAAGAGGGTCCGGGACTTCGCAGGTGGAAATAAATGCCTTGCCATCGCACGGTTTTAATATTTTTGACTTTTTGACATTTAGCTATTGACTTTTTGTTTTTTTCGTTGTATATTCTTATTAGATTTTGAGTTAGCACTCAAAGAAATGGAGTGCTAACAAGAAGTTAGGGAAGGAGGGATAGGATGAAGTCTGTGAATCATTCAGCATGGTGTCAATCTGAAAACGATGGCGCAGATGCGCTTGATGATCGGAAAAAAACGCGTGCTTCGTGCGGTTATCGACGACTACATACAGTCGGCGGAGCCGGTCGGTTCCCGGACACTCGCTCGGAAGTATGACCTCGGTGTCAGTCCGGCAACGATCCGAAATGAGATGGCCGATCTTGAAATGCTTGGCTATCTCCGGCACATCCATACATCATCCGGCCGCGTTCCTTCCTCTAAGGGCTATCGATTCTATGTCAATGGTCTGATTCCGCCGAGGCCGGTGAGCGAAGAAGAAAAGGCGCGCATCGACCGATGGTATCGGCACCGCGTAAAGCGCATCGATGAAGTCTTTCAGGAGACCGCGCAGCTGATTGCAGAAGTTACAAAGAACGCAGCGTTGGTGCTTGCTCCACAGATGAGCGAAGCAAGGTTTCACTGCCTTGAGTTTCTCCCGTTGGATGCAGAGCGCGTCGTGGCCGTCCTCATGACGGACGCAGGTTTTATCGAAAACAAGATCGTCCGCATTCCTGCCGGCGCTTCGCTTGGTGACTTTCGCCAAATGGCGCGGATGATCAATGGAAAGTTAGCTGGACGGGCGCTGGCTGAAGTACAGCGCTCTGCCTTTCATGCGATGCGCGAGGATATTGGTGACGAAAAGCTTGCAGATGCTGCAGAAAACATCATCGAGCGTGCGCTCAGCGATACGAAAAAAGAGCGGCTGTATCTCGGAAGTACGAGTTACCTTCTGGAACAGCCGGAATTTCAAGATGTCGAGCGCGTAAAGGAAATGCTCTTGCTTCTTGAGGAGCAGGAGCTTGTCAAAGACCTTCTTCATGCACATATGGGTGAAGGACTCGAGGTTACAATCGGGCAGGAAAACGAGGATGTTCACTTCAAGGATACGAGCTTTGTGACAGCGACATATCACCTGCATGGTGAACTTCTCGGCACCATCGCGGTCATGGGACCGACGCGTATGGAATACGCGAAGGCAATGAGTTTGCTTAAATACATGAATGACAATCTGACGAACGTCGTCCGGCACCTCGAATGGTAGCAGGGACATAATTCCTTAAAGAGGTGACAGATCAATGGTAGAGGATATGAAGAAGAAAGACAGGGAAACGATGGATGAGATGCAGCGTGAGATCGATGCGGCAGAGATGAAGATCCATGCTGAGGCCGAGGAGGAAGAAGCGCGTGAAGCTGCGGAAAGAGCAGCAGAAGAAAAGGGTTCTCAGGAAAAATGAAGCGCCTTCGGATTCTTCGGACGAGACAGAAAAGACAGATCTGGCAGACGAGCTCGCAAAGCTGCAGGCTGACCTGCAGGAGAAGGACGATCGTTTAAAGCGTCTGCAGGCAGATTTTGAGAATTTTCGCCGTCGCACCAACAAGGAGCGCGAAGAGTTATCCGCCGTCGTGACGCAGGAAATTTCTAAAGAGCATGCTCCCTGTTATTGATAACTTTGACCGAGCCATGGCAGCTGAGCAGAAAGATGGCGATGCCTTTCAAAAGGGCGTCGAAATGCTCTACACGCAGTTCCAGGAAATCCTTAAAAACAATGGACTGGAAGCTATTGAAGCGGAAGGCAAGGTATTTGATCCGAACTTCCATCAGGCGGTCATGCGGCAGGCAGATCCCGATAAGGAAGATGATACGGTCGCCAAGGTACTCCAGCCGGGGTACATGGTAAAGGGCAGGGTCATTCGCCCGAGCATGGTTCAGGTTGTTGCAAATTAAAGATAATTTTATAAAAAATAAAGTTTTTATCATAGGAGGATTATACTATGTCTAAGGTAATTGGTATCGATCTTGGTACGACAAACTCGGTCGTATCTGTTATGGAAGGCGGCGAGCCGACCGTTATCACGAACCCGGAGGGCAGCCGCATTACACCGTCTGTTGTCGGCTTTACAAAGGATGGGCAGCGACTGGTCGGTCAGCTGGCAAAGCGTCAGGCAGTTTCAAATCCAGATCGTACGATTTCTTCCATCAAGCGCCACATGGGCGAGTCAGATTATAAGGTAGAGATTGACGGCAAGGGCTATACGCCACAGGAAATTTCTGCAATGATCCTGCAGAAGCTGAAAGCGGATGCAGAAGCATATCTCGGTGAAACTGTCACACAGGCGGTTATCACCGTTCCGGCATACTTTAATGACAGCCAGCGTCAGGCGACAAAAAGACGCCGGCAAAATTGCAGGGCTCGAAGTCCTGCGCATTATCAACGAGCCGACGGCAGCGGCGCTGGCTTATGGTCTTGATAAGGACGATGATGAAACGGTTCTCGTCTTCGATCTTGGCGGCGGCACGTTCGATGTCTCCATCCTAGAACTCTCCGGCGGTACGTTCGAAGTTCTCGCAACGAACGGCGATACGCACCCTAGGCGGCGATGACTTTGACCAGAAGATCATGGATTGGATGGTTGAAGAATTCAAGAAGGAAAACAGCATCGACCTTTCACAGGATAAGATGGCGGCACAGCGCCTGAAGGAAGCGGCAGAGAAGGCGAAGATCGAGCTTTCCAGCATGACACAGACGAACATCAACCTGCCGTTCATCACGGCAGATGCGTCCGGTCCGAAGCATTTGGATTTGACGCTCTCACGCGCACAGTTTGACCAGATGACGCGCGACCTCGTCGAGCGCACGATGGAGCCGACCAAGAAGGCGATGGCGGATGCCGACCTGACGGGCAGCGATATCGATAAGATCATCCTCGTTGGCGGTTCGTCCCGCATTCCGGCCGTTCAGGAGGCTATCCGCACCATCCTCAATAAGGAGCCGTCGAAGGGCGTCAACCCGGATGAGTGCGTCTCCGTCGGTGCTGCCATCCAGGGCGGCGTCCTTGTCGGTGAAGTCAAGGACGTCCTTCTCCTCGACGTTACGCCGCTTTCCCTCGGCATCGAGACGCTCGGCGGCGTTTGCACGAAGCTCATCGAGCGCAATACGACGATTCCGACACATAAGAGCCAGATCTTCTCGACGGCAGCGGATAATCAGCCATCTGTCGATATTCATGTTCTGCAGGGTGAGCGTGAGATGGCTGCGGGCAATAAGACGCTCGGCCGCTTCGAACTCTCCGATATCCCGCCGGCACCGCGCGGTGTTCCCCGCATTGAAGTTTCCTTTGATATCGATGCAAATGGTATCGTGCACGTCTCTGCAAAGGATCTTGGCACAGGCAAAGAGCAGAAGATCACCATTCAGTCTGACAGCGGCATGAGCAAGGAAGATATTGACCGCATGGTCAAGGAAGCGCAGGCGCATGAAGCCGAAGACAAGAAAATGAAAGAATCGGTCGATGCGAAAAACCAGGGTGAATCGCTCGTCTATCAGGCAGAAAAAGACCATCAAGGATCTTGGCGACAAGGCGGATAAGGCGCAGGTCGAAAAAGTTCAGCAGGCAGCCGACAAGCTGAAGGAAGCGCTGAAGGGCACGGATACCGACGCGATTAAGAAGGCGACGGAAGAGTTGCAGGCACCGCTCTACGAGATGAGCGCAGCAGCTTATCAGCAGGCACAGGCAGCGGGCGGCGCTGCAGGTGCGCAGCCGGGTGCTGATGCAGGCGCTGGTGCCAATGCAAGTGCAGGCGCAGCAGAGAGCGGCAGCAAGGAAGAAGATGTCGTTGACGCAGAGTTTACGGATGTCAAAGACGACAAGAAATAATCGCTCGTGCCGTGGTAACACGTAAGCAAGCGAGACAAGCGGGTCGTAGGGCTAGCCTTCGCCCGCTTGTTTTTTAGGGAAGCGATGGGGAACATGGCTTTACTGAAACAGGTGGTGCAATGTGAGCGAAAAACGCGATTACTATGAAGTCCTCGGCATCGAGAAGGGCGCGTCGGATCGAGAGATCAAGAGAGCCTATAAGAAGATGGCACGAAAATATCATCCAGATCTCAACCGCGATGACCCGAAGACCGCTGAGGAAAAATTTAAGGAAGTCAACGAGGCATACGAAGTCCTCAAAGACCCGAAGAAGAAACAGGCATACGACCAATTCGGTCATGCTGCTTTTGAAGGCGGCATGGGCGGCGGCGGTGGTGCCGGCGCCGGCTTCAGCGGTTTTGGCGGTTTTAGCAGCGGCTTTGGCGGTGGCGGCGGTGGTTTCGACGATATCTTTGACATGTTCTTTGGCGGCGGCGGTCGATCGCACGGCGGTGCGCCGCGTGCCCAGCGCGGCAGCGATCTGCGTTATGAACTGGCCGTAACCTTCGAGGAAGCGGCGTTTGGAAAGAAAGTTGAAATCAGCTACCAGCGTACAGAGTCTTGCTCTGACTGCCACGGTGAAGGCGGAACGGATGTCACGACCTGTCCCGATTGTCACGGTACAGGCGTGCGCCAGCAGGTACAGAATACCCCGTTTGGACAGGTCATGAATCAGACGACCTGCCCACGCTGTCACGGCGCCGGTAAGACGGTAAAGAATCCCTGCAAGAAATGCCATGGCTCAGGGCAGGTTCGCGCGCAGCATAAGGTCGATGTCACGATTCCAAAGGGCGTCGACCAGGGGACGCGGCTTCGCGTCTCAGGCGGCGGCAATGCCGGCGCGCACGGCGGCGGCTATGGCGACCTTTACGTATACATCGTCGTACAGCCGCATAAGTTCTTTAAGCGCAGCGGCAACGATGTCATCGTTGAAGTGCCGGTTTCCTTCGTCGAAGCCGCGCTCGGTGCTACGGTACAGGTTCCGACACTCGATGGACCTGTCGACATGAAGATTCCCGAGGGCACACAAAATGGCAGGACACTTCGTCTGAAAGGACGCGGCATTCCCTATCTGCGCGGTTCGGGGCGCGGTGATGAGCATGTCATCGTAAAGGTGCTGACACCGCAGAATTTGACCTCGCGTCAAAAAGAACTTCTCCGTGAATTCGGCGAGCTCAGCGGCGACAAGGTAAACCCAGAAAAGAAGAGCTTCCTTGATGGATTAAAAAATATATTTAAATAAAATTTTGCTTTTTAATCGGTGGAGAAACGGGAATTCTTCACCGATTTTTTTGTTTTCTGCTGTATAATGGAAATGATTCCTAATAAAAAGAAAGCAGGCTGCTGTATGCCATTTTATCAACGTCTTCTCGGACATACCTGGATGATTCTTCGGCATAAATTCTGGGTCTTCTATTTCTGCGTTATTGCAGGAATCCCTTGGCAGGGACTGATTCATGATCTGTCTAAGTTTTCACCGGTAGAATTTTTAGAGGGCGTCCGCTATTACAACGGAAAGATTTCACCGATTCGCATTTCAAAGGAGAAGCACAATGGCTTTTCCATGGCATGGATTCATCATCATGGCCGAAACCTTCATCATTATGAAGCATGGTTTGACAATTTTGACCATGGCCCCGTTGCACGCGATATGACGTACAAGTACGCTGTTGAGATGGTTTGTGACTGTCTCGGCGCAGGAAAGGCGTATGGGCGGAGTGCCTTTTCTTTGCAGGCAGAATACTACGGCTGGTGGAAACGCCGCCTGGCAAATGGCTGCGGCATGAGTGACCATATGAAGGACTTTATGGAAGAGGTGTTCAGCCGTTTGGCAAAGACGAACAGTCTGCGCATTCTGCGGCCAAAGTCGCTGCGCGATATTTACGAGCGGAATGTCGGAAAATATCATAGAGAAGATACCTAATTTATCTGAAATTTACATCAAATTCGTTACGCGTTATTTTCATCTTTATTTGATAGAATTCAACTTCATGAGGTGAATGCTATGATGGATATGCCTGCCAACTGTTTTGGATCAAATGCATAAGATCGACTGGGATAAAATCAAGCAGAAGGTCGAAGATTACGGACCGGCGCTCAAGGTTATACAGGGGACTTGGTCGAAGGAAAGTATTCTAGACATTGCCAATGGACGTCTCTTTGTTCCCGACAGCGTGATGAACGATGCGATTGCAAACAGCTTGCGTGAAGATGGAAAGCTAAATTCGCTGGTCATTGCATCTAAGGAAAACGGACGCATAGAGATTACAGCAGACGCAAAGAATTTCGGAAAAGTCGAGCTTTCGGGCGAACTCAGGGAGTTTGTTCATAAAGGCGATACGTCGTATGCTGTTTACCGCGTCCGAGAGCGCAATCTTCCGGGGCACGGGCTCATGTCTTGGATCTTTTCCCGCATCTCCATGTCGATGGCACAAAAGCTTGTCGGCCATATCAAGGTACCGGACGACATGGCGATGGAGATTCATGGCAATCGCGTCCGCGTTGATTACAGCAAAGCGCTTGCAGCATCCGACTTTGGACAGACACAGTTTGAAGGGCATCGCCTGATCAACATGATTGAAATCAAGGGTGCACAGCCGAAGGAAGGCGGTGTCGAGTTTCAGACAGAGCTTCATGTACCAAAGGATGTAAGGGATGCGCTGATTCGCATTGCAAAGGATAAGATGATGGATAAGGAGGAGTAAGTTGCGTATTTCCAGAACAGGAAAGATCATCGTCATTTTCTCGGTCGCTCTGACAACCTTCCTGCCGTTTAGTGCAAGGGGAATGGCACGTGCTAAGGTGGAACAGCCGAAGAAGATCGTCTTTGTACCGCATGACAATCGCCCAATTTCAGACAAGCAGACAGCAGAAGTTGCGGAAAAGCTCGGCTATAAGGTCGTTGTACCGCCGGACGATATGCTCGGCAGCCGCGATGACCTCGGCAATCCGGAAAAGCTTTGGACGTGGCTCGATGAAAACATCGTCGGGGCTGACGCCGCTGTCATTTCAGCGGACTCCATGTTCTACGGCAGTCTTGTCGCCTCGCGCAAAGCATGATGAAGACAAGAAAAAGTCGCTTGAACGCGTGGAACGCTTTCAAAAAAACTTCCGCAAGATGAATCCGAAGCTCGATCTCTATGTCTTTGGATCCATCATGCGCACGCCGCGTTCTGGTGAGGCTTCCGGCCATGAAGAACCGGGCTATTACCGCAATTACGGCTCAGATATCTTCCGCTATACAGAGCTGAAGGATAAGCAGGAGGTTAAAGGACTTTCCAGCCGTGAGAAGAAAGAATATGCTTTCCTCGGACAACTCATTCCCAGTCGGTCGCTTTCCGACTGGATGGGACGTCGCGAAAAGAATTATGCTCGCCAACGAGAAGATGATCGACCTTACGAAGAAGGGAACGTTTAACTACTTTGTCCTCGGTCGTGACGACAATGCGCCGTATTCACAGACGCATTATGAGACGCGCCACCTTCTCGAGCAGGGCAAGGACATTGGTCCGACGCGCTTTCAGTCGATGGCAGGTATCGACGAGATGGCGATGCTCATGATGGCGCGCGCCGTCAATGATATGCGCCGTGAAGTTCCTTTTGTTTTCGTCAAGTACAACTGGGGGCGCGGCGAGCATACGATTCCATCCTATTCGGATGAGACGATCGGTGACTATATCCACAAGGCAATTCTGGCGACAGGCGCGATGCAGGTTCCTTCGCCGGAGAAGGCAGATGTCGTTCTCACCGTCAATACAAATGCCAACGGCAAGACCTATGAAGCCAATATGGCAAGTAATGACGGCCAGCCGCGCAGGGATACAAAGTATTTTGCCGACATTGTCAGCGATTATGTTGCAAAAGGGCTATCCCGTCGCGATTGCAGATATCGCCTTTGCGAATGGTTCGGATAATGCGCTGATGAACGAACTCAAAAAGCGTGGCCTTCTTTAAGATTCGTGCATACGGCGGCTGGAATACGGCGACGAACAGCACGGGCTTCGTCCTCGCAGAGGCAGAGCTTGCCAAGCATATGAAAAATGATGACGTGGACGCACTCCTCGCCACGCGCTACCTCGACGATTGGGCATATCAGGCAAACATCCGCAATACGGTTGCCCGTCAGCTCACATGGCTTCGCGGCGATGGCGTCTACGGTACGCTCAGCACGAAGCGCGATGCCGTATCTGCGCGTTCGACCCGCATGATGGAGCGGTTCGTTGAGGAGAATCTCCCGCCGATGGAAACACTTGAGGATATCACGGTTTACTTCCCGTGGAGCCGAATGTTCGAAGCGGACATCGAACATTCGAAGTTCTATGATCTCATGGACTATATGAAAAAGACAAGGTCGAAAAACAGAAGTAAGTTTTTAGGAAATAAACAGGAAAAGCAAGGGGCTTTGTCGTATAATAACAAGAAGGATAGTATGAAAAGAGGTGACAGACATGACGGAACAGTACATTGCAAAGCTTGTGCAGGATAAACTTGACGAGGCTTATAAGGAAGAGGAACATCCGAAGAAGTTCTTCATCACGGCGAACGGTCGCGGTGTGACGGACGGCGGTGATCTCTACAACGCTCTGCTCGCTGACATGATGCGCATCACGCAGAGAGCTTTAACGGGAATTTTGAAGGAAGCTCTCGCAAAGTAAGATTCAAAAAGGGGTTGCCCATGCGGCAGCCTTTCTTTATTTCAGTCAAAGGAGAAATCATGGTTCTTTTTTATAAGATTCACCGTTGGGTCAGCCTTGTCTGCGCTCTCTTCTTTCTGCTGCTTGTGCTGACAGGGCTGCCGCTGCTCTTTCGCGATGAAATCAATGCATGGAATACAGTTAATTTGCCTCAAAGAGTGAACCTATGGCGATGCATTCGATATGGGAGGCACTTCCTGCTGGAATGGAAGCTGTCACGGCATATGCTCCTGACAAACGAATTCGTGCTGTGACGCCAGATCCATCGGACGGCACCTTGTACTTTCTCGTGGAGAGCGCGGGAAAGGATAAGGAACGCGCGCACATGCGAATGGGCGGCGAGCAAATCATGTACGATGTGCGAAGTGGAGAAGTCTTTAATCGGAAGGATCGTCAATACCGTATTCCAGCTTTACAATCGTTTCTGCATGAAGCACATTTGCTTCATGTGCAGATGAAAATGGGTGGTGCCGGACGCGATTTTCTCGCTGTGATGTGTGTACTCACTCTCCTTTCCATCATCAGTGGTCTTTGGATTTATGCGCCTTTGATGAAAAAACTTGCCTTTGGAAAAAGGAGGACGACCTCCACACGCCTCTTTTGGTCGGATTGGCATAAGCTCATCTCCGTATTTACCTTCGGCTGGGCGTTTTTACTGACACTTAGCGGCATTATCATCGTCTGCTATTCGATAGGAAGTGACCACTACCATCGCGAAGCACCTATAGTCGCAAGACAGCAGCTTTTCATGCAGCAATCGGAAACGCCTCATGCATACACACCAGCGGAATCTCTGGCTATGATACAGAACCAATTTCCAGATAAAGTCGTGATTTCTATGGAACTTCCGCAAGATGATGCCACACCTTACGCCTTTCATTTGGCAGAACCGCCTGCCAAGGCAACGAATTTCATGCTGGGCGAAATGGCATTTTTGCCGCAAGCGGAACATGCAGAGTCTGTGTTGGTTCCTGTGCCCACATGGATGAAAGCAGCGCCGTTCTTCTTAAATCTGCATATTCACAGCCACGATTTGCTTGCTGAAAAAATCTTTTGGGCATTGCTTATCCTAGGAACAACTGCTATGGTTGTGACAGGGGTCATCCTCTATTTCACGCGCTGGCATAACCGTATCCATGCGAAACATTCTCCGGTGAAAAGCAATGTGGCAAAACCAACTGCACCATGGCGTGAGCCCTTTTTCTTCGGCTTGCTTACGCTGCTCGCGCTGGTGCCGCCCATGTACGGCAATGCAGGCGATGTGATTGGCCTTGCTGCCATGGGCGTGTTGCTAATTTATGCGATGTATGCTATACTTTGAACGTATATCATGCCTCGGAAGTAAAAAGGGAGAGATTAAGATGAATAAAAAGAAACTGTTTGCAGCACTGGCACTCGGTACGCTTTTAGTCGCTCCACAGTGTGCATTTGCCGCCTCTAAAACAGAAGTCGGTATGCCAAATCCCATTGTGGAATATAAGACATACGCGGAAGCTGTAAGGGCTGCTGACGTACATCCGCTTTACTTGACGCCGGATTCCGGCTATGCATGCTATTCGATTTCCGTCATATCGGGGCATCTTGCAGACCTTAGATTCCGCCGCATTGATGCACCTGAGACAACAGTTCAAGTGCGTACGGCCGAAATCGATAAATCCAACAGTCTTGGCGAGGAGATCAGCGGTGTCTATGGTGCAAAATGGGAAAGGAAGACCATTGCAGGTGTATCCGTCTCTATCGCGAAAACATCGGGGAAGGACGAATCGGAGAGTTACGCGGCACATTGGCGCGTCGATGATCATCTGTTCTCTGCTTATGCACAGAATATCACGCGTGCGGATTTCCTCAGACTGCTGACAAACAGCCTTGTCGATGCGTCCGCACATTATTATATCGACGATTAATCTTCTGCCTTCCATGGAAACCCTTGCATTTTTCATGCGTATGTGCTAAAGTAGTCTAAAACGGTATATCAAGGGGGTGAATTACTTGCCAAATATCAAAGCTTCTATCTTGAGTGTCAAATCCGATGCGAAGCGCCGCGCCAAGAATGCGGCTGAGAAGTCCCGTGTTCGTACGGCTTCCCGTCACGTTCTCGAAGCAGTCGATGCAGGCAATGTCGAAGAGGCCAAGTCCCGTCTTCAGGCTGCTTGCAAGACGATTGATCAGGCAGCTGCAAATAAGGTCTTCCACAAGAACTGCGCAGCTCGCAAAAAGTCGCGTCTGGCTCGTAAGGTTAATGCACTGGCGAAGTAAGCCCTTGCTGATAAAAAGAGACTGTTACCGAATAGGCAGCAGTCTCTTTTGTTATATATTTATATGAGCATCAGAGGTGCTATCTTTCTATTGCGCTTCATCCATCTTATTTTGTATTCAGAACCTGCCTTATAAATTCTACGCCTGTGTTTTCACTGATAGCCGCAGTCGCTTCTCCTTCTTTGATTTCATCATATTCCTTTTGCAGCTGTGCTTTTAGCTGTTCGGCATTTTTCGCGTTATTCTTTCTGACGTCGAGGTAGTTCAGGGCTGTCTCTGCCGCCTTAGTGATTCGCTCCATCTGTTCGATTTGTGGGAGCATGTCACTGCGCTCTTTTTCTGGGAAGCTCGGTCTTTAACTTCGTGCACTATCTGTCATGGACTTTTATAAAGCGCTCGACATTCTCTCGTGCATACTTGCTGAGCAAAGGATTCTTTTTCCTCTTGTAAGAGTGATTTCCAACTTTGCCGAAATTTCGGTGCATCGGGGCGACCGATGTTTGCCCAATTGTTTTCCAGATGCTGCGAATGTTCGGCAAAGTCCCGCATGGCGTTGGCTAATGGACCATATTGTTGTTTTTATTGCGTTTTCCCAAGCTCTTTCCGGGCGGTAATGTTCGGTATCTCGTGCATAATCTGCTCCAGTAGCCAGTGCGATTTTAGAAAGCTGCTCATACTTCATCGGGTTGAAAAAAACAGCAGGGATGTCCGAATGTGTTGGCAGACCGACGATGGGGCCGAGGGCAAGTTTCTGTTCCATATAATCGTTGACGGGATAGTTGATCCATAGACCTAGCTTTCGTCCGTAAAGATCATTTGCCGCGGCATAGGCTGCATCTGAAAGCCAAGGTGAGGCGACGCCTTCTCCTGTGTAGAGCACCAGTGTATCCTTGGGAAGATATGCAGCAAAATCTTTCGTATAGGGGTTTCACTTTGTCGTCTGCTGTCATGTCGAGACGAAAGTATTCGGTCGGCACTGTGATGAGAGGGGCGATATCTGGATGTTCAGCGCGAAGCTTTTCTTCCAGCCTTGTGAGGAACTCTGCCTGTCCCTTGCCGTCCTTTTCCGGAATGTCGTCGTAAAAGACGGCAAAATGTCTGCCGCCAATCGCGTAGACGGCATTCAGCTTTGCGAGCATCTTCTCTTCATCAGCTGCGCGCGCATCTCCGTAAAAGTGTATATCCAGTCCAGGGGAGACGGCGAAGATGAAGTCCACATCTGCACTTTTTGAAGCGCGTATCAGTGTCTGAAGTTCATCCAGCTTTTCCTTTGGATAAGGTTCACGCCATTTCTCCCGGTGATAAGGATCATCTTTCGGCGCATAGATATAGGCATTCATCTTATGCGTTTTGCAGAATTCTATCATGTCAAGGCGCTCTTCCATGCTCCACGGTGTGCCGTAAAACCCTTCAACAACGCCGCGCATAGGAATTTCTGCCGCCCGAGCAGACCCCCACGCCAAACATAGAAAACATGCCGATACCTAAAACAGCAAGCCGCAGCATTTTCTTTACCATTTTCAACGCTCCCCATTGTTGCACGTATGAAATATCGGCTTTATTTTATCATAAAAAGAAGAGGGCGAAAAGCCTTAATGCAAACGATATTCTATGTCATTTACATGAATAGTGCGATCTGATCGCTTTCGCTCATGCCGTCTAGGCAGCCGTGAGAGCGCAGAATTTCGATGTTGGTTTTCGAGATGCCGGAGCGGCGGCGGAGATCTTCTATCGAAGTGAAAATACCGTCCTTTCTCGCTTCTGCAATGCCCTCAGACGCTTTGATGCCCATACCGGAAAGCGAGGCGATCGGCGGCAGGAGTTCCGTTCCAACGATGCGGAATTTCTCGGCGTCACTTTCGTAGAGATCGACGAATTTACAGCGAAAGCCGCGGAGATACATCTCCCATGCGAGCTGGAGGACGATGAGCGTCGCGCTTTGCTTGGGGTCTAACTTCTTTTCCTTAGCGGCAGACTCTAACTTCTTGATTTCATTTGCAACGACGTCTTTGCCACGTGCGATGATGTTTGCGTCAAATTCTGCGGCTCGAATGGAGAAGTAGGCGGCATAGTAGGCAAGCGGATAGTGGACTTTGCAGAAGGCTATGCGGTACGCCATCATGACATAGGCGGTCGCATGCGCACGCGGAAAGAGGTATTTGATCTTTTGACAGGATTCGATATACCATTCGGGAATGCCGCCTTCCCGGAGCATTGCTACGACATCATCTTTAATGCCCTTGCCCTTTCGAACTTTTTCCATCGTCTGAAAGGAGAGCAGATGGTCGATGCCATGGTGAATGAGATACATCATGATGTCATCGCGGGCAGAAATCGCATTTTTGATCGTGCACTGTCCGCTGCGTATCAGATCCTGTGCATTGCCGAGCCAGACGTCTGTACCATGGGAAAAGCCGGAGATTCGAACGAGGTCGGAAAAGACATCGGGGTTTGTGTCATCGATCATCTGGCGGGTGAATGGCGTGCGAAATTCGGGGATGCCGAAGGTGCCGCTCGTGGTGCCGAGTTCCTCAGGCGTGACGCCGAGCGCGGTCGTTGAGTTGAAGATGGACATCGTCGCAGCGTCGTCAAAGGGAATTGTCTTTGGGTCGCGATGAGTCAGATCCTCAAGCATCTTGATAACGGTCGGATCATCGTGTCCGAGAATATCGAGCTTGACGAGACGGCTGGAAATCGAGTGATAGTCGAAATGCGTTGTGATCGTGCCGCTGTTTACATCGTTTGCCGGGTGCTGGATGGGCGAGAAAAAGTGAATGTCCATGTTGCGCGGCACGACCATAATGCCTGCCGGATGCTGTCCAGTTGTGCTCTTGACGCCCATGCAGCCGTGTGCGAGTTTGTCTATATAGGAAATGTGTTTCTTGACGCCCTTTTCCTCGAAGAATTTCTTGACGTAGCCGAAGGCGGTTTTATCGGCGACGGTCTGTATAGAGCCCGCCCGATAGACATTGTCCTTGCCAAAAAGAATTTCTGTGTACTTGTGCGCAACGGGTTGATAAGTGCCAGAGAAGTTGAGGTCTATATCGGGTACCTTGTCTCCGTCAAATCCCAAAAAGACCGCAAACGGAATGTCATGTCCATCCTTGACGAGCGGCGTATGGCAGACAGGGCACGTCTTATCCGGAAGGTCGTAGCCTGAGCCATAGGAGCCGTCCGTGATAAATTTGCTGTACTGGCAATGCGGGCAGTGCCAGTGCGGCGGCAGCGGATTGACCTCGGTGATGCCCGTCATCGTCGCGATGAAAGAAGAACCGACCGATCCGCGTGAACCGACGAGGTAGCCATCGTCGTTCGACTTCTTGACAAGGCGCTGCGCGATGAGGTAGAGCGAGCTGAAGCCATGTGCTATGATGGGCTTTAGCTCCTGCTCCAGCCGTGCTTCGACAAGCGCCGGGAGATTATCGCCGTATATGTACCTAGCGCGGTCATAGCTCATCTTGCGAATCTCTTCATCTGCGCCCGGGATGGCAGGCGAGTAAAGGTCGTCGGGAATAGGCTTGAAGCGCTGTACCATATCTGTGATCTTGCGCGGATTCGTGACGACGGCTTCGAACGCCAGTCCCTCGCGGATATCTTCGAGATAGGTGAACTCTTTGAGCATCTCGTCGGTCGTGCGCAAGTAAAGCGGCGGCTGAAGCTCGGCATCGGAAAAGCCCTTGCCTTTCATCAGGATGGCACGGTAGATGCTGTCCTCTGGATTTAGGAAATGAACGTCACAGGTCGCGACGAGCGGTTTTCCCATCGCGAGTGCAAGCTCTGCCACCTTGATGTTTATTGCACGAAGGTCATCATCCGTTTGGATGTTGGGAGAATTTGTCGCTGCGCTTTAAAAAGTCGTTGTTATGAATCGGCTGGATTTCGAGATAGTCATAAAAATCCGCGATATCCTTTAATTCATCCTCCGTCCGTCCCTCTTTGATCGCCGTGATGAGCTCGCCCGCTCTCACAGGCAGAGCCGATGATGACGTCTTGCCGGAATTCCTTGATGATGCATTTCGGCAGGCGCGGGCGGCGACGGAAGTAGCGAAGATGTGAGAGTGAAACCATCTGATAGATATTGCGCAGTCCATTCGGTGTCTTCGCAAGGAAAATGATGTGATTCGCCCGCTTCTGCATATTCGCATCATCGACAAGGTAGCCTTCCATGCCGAAAATGACCTTAAGATCGGTCTTGCAGTCCTTCAGTGCCTTTGCCGCGTCCGGAAACGCCTGTACGACGCCGTGGTCGGTAATCGCAATGGCAGGCCAGCCCCAACGGTTTGCCGTCTGGATGAGTTCTTTTGCTGTGACGACGGCATCCATCTCGCTCATCGTCGTGTGTGCATGGAGCTCGACGCGCTTTTCTTTCGCCGTATCGACGCGCGGTTTGATTTCCTTTTTCGCCAGTCCCTCAATGAAGAGGACATATTCGTTCATGTAGGTATCAAAGCGTACGGAACCGCGGATGCGAACGCTCATGCCTTCTTTTAGTTCCGCCCGAACATGCGCAAGGTCGTCATCCGACGCATTTCGCTTGCCCTTTTTGAAAAATGCCTTGCAGATAATACCGTCGGTATCGTCTGTAATACAGAACGTGAGGAGCGTACTTCCTGTCTTAAATGTAATGACCTTGATGCCGGAGCCTATGCCTTCGCCCACCGTGCCTTCGACGATGATGTTCTTCATCTCGCCGTCGATTTCTGTAATCTTCTTAACCTCCCCCATGACGCTGCGGCCAAAGATGAGACTTCCTGTACGCTCGACGCGGACAGGGGCTGCATAATCCTTTTTGAGAGAAGATTTTGCTGGCTTTTTTTCAGCGACTGTCTTTTGAGAGGGCTTTATAGCCGCTGAGCTATGCGGCATCTCTCTACTGCGTTCGCCTTTTCCGCCGGAAATGACGGAAAGATGCGGTTTAAGAGGTGCAGGTGCTGCTGTTTGGCGGTGAATAAAACGCGGATCCTGCGTGGCGGACTCGATGTTTGCGAGCACTTCATCGCTCGCTTCCAGCTCGACACGACAGCAATAGCCGAGATGTTTTTCAATGCTTTTTTCCATGCGGCTCGTTGTCGCATGCGCCCGCATGATCTCACCGGCAAGCTCACCTGGGACACTGACCTTGACCCTGCTGCCGGAGACTTCGTACTTCGAGCGCGTCAGAAGTTCATACACGCCTTCGTTGAAGGCATTGCTGCCAATGCCCTTGCCTGCCGCATTTCCGACGGAAGATTCTTCGATGACCTGCGGCCAGATTTTTTCAAGATTGTCCTCGAGATTTACGACATCCTGATGAAAGATGACGGATGCGAGACTGCACTGCGCTTTGATTTCTTCGGATGCGGCAGCAAGGAGGTTCGCTGGGATGAGTGTATGTGTCGAAAGTGCGATTTCCCAAAGATTGTTCTCTGCTGCGATCTCGACGTGACGGATCACGCAGCTTTGCAGAAGTTCTTTTTCCTCTGGTGTAAGCTGCATTCCTTGAACAAGCTGCCAGAACTTCCCCGCATCTTTTGGGTACAATGCGATATTTCTTCATAATGGTTTCCTTCAATGTTCCTTTTGATGAAAAGTGCGCATTGCTGCTTGCCGCCATCATACACATCAAAGACTAGGCGGAAGCAGAACTCTTTCGGTGCGTGCGGCCGCAGCTGCATGGCGCATCGGTGAAAGTCACAGCTTGTCTCGTGCGAAAACGGATGAGCGGCAGTGCCTCTGCCTGCAGTGTCGTCACGACGAGTTCACCCATATGCCCCCGTTTGGCAAACATGGTCGCTGCCAAATGCGATGACCTCCGCATAAAAATAATCCTCTGCGAGATGCTCCCTTCTTCTTTCACATGGATAGAGCATTCCCGCGGTGCCAAGTGCAGTCGGTGCGTAGAGATGGCAGAACTTTACCTTCATCTGCTTCATGAGGGATGGCGTATCGTCCTGTATCGCTGTCTGGTGGATGCAAAAGATGTTTTTGACCGAAGGCAGGGCATCCATATCGCTCGCCTGCCTTTGGCTTACAAGCTGCGCGATACATGTATCAAAGCCTACCAGGGCATCGAGCTGCAAATGGTCAAGAAGTCTATTCCAGCGGCTTTCATCCACACCCATCGGTACCGCGGTCGCACCGATGGCTTCCGTGGTATAGATAAAATTGAGGAGCCGCACATCAGAAAGATCGCCTAAAATGCCGACGGTGGAGGTTCGATTGACGCCAGCGGCGATGAGTGCGCGGGAAAGCCTGTCGATATCGTGTGTGACGTCGCCCTGCGTTGCAGTCGTCTCTGCCGTACCTGCTAATCCATACCGTACCATCGTAGACAGCGGTAATGTGATGCGGTCATACAGTCCTGCTTTTAAAAGCGCGGCATTGTCAGTAAAGGGAAGCTTTGAAGATCGTCCAGCGATTTTACATCCGCTGCCCGCACGCCTGCCTTTTGAAACAATTCTCGGTAAAACTTACTCTTTTCTGCTGCCCAAGCCAGCTGCTTTTGCAGTAGTTTTAACTGGAAATCCTCCAGTCGCCTGCGCGGCAATTGTTCCATCATCGGATTGGCAAACATCACATCTCACCTGCCGTATTTCATAGATTTGTGCTTTTAGCGATTCTTTTCAGGAAGGGCTAAGTTACCCTCTTTTGAAGTGGTTGAGAATCTCGCTGCAGTCCTGTACGAACTCTACCGTACCCGCATATTCGTCATTTTCATCGTAGATGCCCATATAGCGAACGCTGACAGGACGCTCCTTGATCGATCGATATACTTCCATTGAGCGCCGTTTCTTTGCCTTAAAATCTAGAAGGAGCTGCCGGACGACGGGTTCGATGTTCGGTGAATGGCAGGAATAAACCTCGCGTCCCAGTGCTGAGAGCGGACGTGAAAAAATCTTTCCCTCATTCATGAAGAAACGAAGGTTGTCGTCTTTATCTATGTAGGTGATGTCAATGTCGATAAGCTTTAGGATTTCGATCAATGCACGGACAGAGACTTCGCCTGCAGGCATCTTCACCTTGCTGGTAAGGAGGTTTTCCGGCAGTTTTAACGTCTCTCGGTATCGTTCGCCTGTTTCCCAGCGTGGAAGTGTCTCTTCGTCGACAAATGCCATGCCCATCTCGAAACAGTCGGCATAGACCATCTTCCATTCGTTCTCTGTAAAAAAGCGAAGTGCCAGCGGGAAAAGGATGCGGTCTTCCTTGATGATCATCTCACGGATGCTTTCAATCAAGGTATTTAACCGGCCGCGATAGGTCATGAAGTTTTCGGTGTCTTCTTTCAGCGACTTCATGACCGTGCCGAGCTCGCGTTTGATCTCATCGTCGACGCCCCACATGACCTGGGATGGACCGGTGACGCCATAGTCATAAAGGAAGGGCATGAGAAGCTCTTCTTTTTTTGCATAGTGCGCATAGATGGCGAAGAGCCTGCCGAGGAGCGGCATGAGCTTTGCCATGTTTTCTGCCGCTGTCTCTTCTTCTATTCGGTCGAGAAGTTCGCTCAGCTTTTCATTTTCAAGACGAAGAAGCGTGAGCGGATGTCCCGCGGGGAGTGTATCTTCTGTGACAGCAGGTTTTTTCTCCTTGGTATTTCCTGTAAAAAGAGCGGCGTGGACGCTGCAGAGGCGCTGTACTTCTTTTGGGGCGGCGCCGTCGCGGATCAGTGCCTGCTCTGCCGCCGCAATTTCTTCAGGGGCAACACCGGTAAAGTGCGCGCGAAACTCTTTCTGCACGCTCTCCAGCGGTTCGCCGCGATGCAGGCGTTCGAGATATTCCTTAAGACGCGCTTTCCTTTTATCGGCGCTTTCTTCTGCGAATGTAAAGCCTGCCGCCTGCAGAGCCGCCTTTACCCTGTCCATGGCAATGCCTTTTACCGCCGCACCGCGCGGGATGGTCATAATACGCCCCATGACGTGAAGCGCTTTGTCGCTTAGTATTTCTTTAAAGCCAATGTCTGCGAGTACCTGTCTTAGCTCTGGAAATTCTTCCACAAGATCTGCGACATTCTTCTTCAAATCAAGTATATGGTTTGCCATGTCTAGCCCCTCCTCCATGCTGTCCGTTTTTAATTTATATGGTGGATGTACCCTTGTCATTGGATATTTTAAATGTACTGGATAAAAGATATGTCTGCCGTTTCATCTGTTACACGATAAAAGTTTTATCTTTTCTCGTCTTTGCGCCGCTAGCCCTGCTGAAGAATGGTATAAGCTTCTGGGATGCATGCCGGCGTTTGCCTTGACCTTGATATCCGTGCCAAATTCCGCTGCGAGGTTCAGCAGCAGCTGGCTTGCCGACAGCTCTGCCGCGACACTGCTGTTGACTTCGATTTCGTATCCCGTCTCTGCATGGGATGTCTGTTCCATGCGGCGGATGGAACGGCTGATTTTTATTGCGACTGTCTCGGGCGACTCGATGCGCCCACGCCCTTGGCAGACGGGACATTTGCTGTAGACGATACTCTCGATGTTGGAGCGCGATTTTTTTCGCGTGATCTCAACGAGCCCGAGTGCCGTGATATCGACGACGTTTGTCTTTGTCGGATCTTTCTTTGCCGCTGCGCGGAGAAACTCTAAAAGATGTTCTTTTTGTTCGTCGCGTTCCATGTCAATGAAATCGACGATGATGATACCGCCGATGTCGAGCAAGCGAATCTGGCGGATGATCTCCTCTGCCGCTTCGAGGTTTGTCTGGTAAATCGTGTCGTCGAAGTTCGTGTTGCCGACGTAGCGCCCTGTATTGACGTCGATGACGGTCAGAGCTTCCGTTCGGTCAATGACGAGAAAGCCGCCGGACTTCAGCGAAATCTCACGCGCACCAAGCTTTTCAATCGCATCGTCGATATGATTGGCGTGAAAGAGAGAGGTCTCTCCTTCATAAAATTTCACGCGATCCGCAAGTTCGGGAGAGAGTCCCTCAACAAGGTCTTTTACCCGGACATAGGCCTCGTGATCATCGATGAGAAAGGTATTGATTTTTTCTGTAAAGCGGTCGCGTACCATGCGGATGAGAAGGTCGGCATCGCGGTAGAGAAGCGCTGCACCGCGATCGCGCAGCTTAAAGCGTGCGAGTATGCTCTTCCAGAGATGTGTAAGGTAGCGAACGTCGGCGGCAAGTGTGGCCTCATCCGCACTTGCTGCTGCCGTGCGTACAATCAATCCCATGCCGGCGGGGCAAAGTCTTTTCGCCATTGCATGAAGGCGTGCGCGAACCTCTTCCCGCTCGATGCGGCGCGACATTCCAATGTATGCCGCTGTCGGCATCAGGACGAGAAAGCGTCCCGGCAGAGAGATATGTGTCGTCGCACGCGGCCCCTTTTGTTCCTGCCGCATCTTTTACGATCTGGACGGGAAGACGCTGTCCTACATGGATTTGAACGTCCTTTTCAGCGCCTGAGACGGCATCGTGATTCTTGCCGTCGCCAATGAAGAGAAAGGCATTTTTTTCGGCACCGATATTTACAAATGCCGCTTGCATCCCGGGGAGTACATTCTCGACACAACCCTTGTAGATGTTGCCGACAAGGTGCGCATGTGATGCGCGCTCGATCTCGAGTGCCGTAAGTACGCCGTCGGAAAGAATGGCTGCCCGCGTCTCTTCCGGATCGACACTGACCAGTATCTTCTCCATAGCCGCCTCCTTTTTACCTATGTGAGCGCTAAGCTCTCAGCTCCTTATGCAGTCGATCAAGCGCCTGCCACTTTCCGAAAAGCCCCGTTCTTGTAATCTTTGCGGCCTCCGGACAGATTTCTAAGCCAAATTGCGCTTTGAGCACCTGCAGTACCTCGATGGGCTTCACACTGCCGCTTCCCGTGAGGGATATATCCATATTCAGCGTCAGTTGTCCGTTCTTCAGGTTCCATGCAATCGGTGCGAGCATGAACTCCTTTGTCTCAATTTCACGCTTTTTCTTTGGTGTCTCGCGATGAAAGACGGCTTCCTTTGCCCGGCTGTAGGCATCGATTGCCTGCTTTACCGCTGGTTCCGTGTCCCGTATACGGGACTTCGATGCGGTAATTTGTTTCATCCGTCTGTGCCATCAGTGCCTTATGCTTGCCGTGTATCTGGGCAAGATCCTTTAACTCGACTCCTGCGGGGAAATTCGCCTTGAGCACATCCCAGAGTTCGGGCTGTGAAATATCTTTTGAAAGTTCGAAGTCCATGTATTCGGCATCGCTCGTAACGCCGAGCGAAAGAGCAGAGGCGAATGCTATTTTCATATGCGGATTAAAGCCTTCGGAATACGCCATCGGCAGCTTTGCACGGCGAAAGGCACGTAGGAAGAGGTTGGCAAAGTCAAGGTGCGAGACGTAGCGAAGGGATTCGCCCTTTGTGATTTCAGCGCGCCATTTAAAGAGCTTCCGCTCCCTGCCGTCGCGCTTTCCTTCCGGCGGACTTACTGCTTTCTCTAAGGTGCGCTTCTCTTTCGGGACAGCACTCCGTGCATCTTCGTCCTTTTTGTAGTCGATGACTTCTACGCCTAGGTTCTGACAGATGCCGCAGCCTGTACAGTTTGCACGACGGCAGTCTTCGGTCAATGCACCTTCCATCGCCTTGTCCCATTCGCGTTTTAAGAACGCCCGTGAAACGCCTGGTGTTGTGATTTCCCACGGGAGAGGTTCGTCAAACGTACGATTGCGATGGTTGTAATACGCCATATCGATGCCGCATGCTTCAAATGCCGCACGGTAGAGATCGTCGCGATAGAGGTCAGACCAGCCATCGAATTTCGCGCCGTTCTTCCAGGCCTCATAAAGCACGTTGGACAAGCGGCGATCGCCGCGCGCGAAGATCCCTTCGATAATGGAAAGATGCGCATCGTGATAGTTGAAGGTAATCGAGCGGTCACGGATATGCTCCTTTCAAAAAGCTGCTGGCGCCGCTCGAATTCCTCGAGAGAAACCTGCCCGAACCACTGGAAGGGTGTGTATGGCTTTGGTACAAAGCAGGAGACGGAGACCGTGACCTTGACGCCGCGCCTTCCCTTGATTTCCTGATACAGGTTGACGACTTTTTGTGCAAGATCTGCAATGCCGATGATGTCTTCGTCCGTCTCTGTCGGGAGTCCCATCATGAAGTAAAGCTTGACCTGCCGCCAGCCCTGACGAAATGCCGCGCCGCAGGCCTTGAGGAGATTTTCCTCCGTGACACCCTTATTGATGATGTCGCGCATGCGCTGTGTGCCGGCTTCCGGTGCAAAGGTAAGTCCCGACTTTCTGACTTTCTGCATCTTGTGTGCAAGATCGATGGAAAAAGCTGTCGATGCGCAGCGATGGCAGAGAAAAACTGACCTTTTCTCCTGAAAAATCATCCATGAGATCGTCGACGAGTCTGCCAAGACAGGAATAATCCGCAGAGGACAGCGAAGTCAGGCTCATCTCGTCGTAGCCGGACGTATCGACGAGCTTGCGTGCCATGCGCCGCAGTTCCTCTTCCGTCCGCTCGCGTGTCGGGCGATAACAGATACCGGCCTGGCAGAAGCGGCGAGCCGCGTGAGCAGCCGCGAAAGAGTTCGAGCATAATGCGCTTGTGAACGATATCCATATAGGGAACGACGGGATGCTCAACAGAAAGTGTATCGTTCATATCGCGAACGACACGCTTGTAGATGATATTTTTTGCCTTCTTATTTAGCGGCTTATGTGTCTTGAAGTTTCCCGCCTCGTCATAGATCTCTTGGTAAAAGCTCGGTACATAGATGCCATCGACAGCAAGCAGCCGCTCGAGGAATCCCTTTCGTCCGCCGGGGCTTCCTGCCCTTTTCCATGCGATGAGAGCCTCCGTGACGTCGACGATTGTTTCTTCGCCATCGCCGACGATGAAGAAGTCGAAAAAGTCCGCGATCGGCTCGACATTATAAACGCAGGGACCGCCGCCGACGACAAACGGCATATCCTCGCCGCGCTCCCTTGCCCAAAGGGGGATGCCTGCGAGGTCGAGCATATTGAGGACGTTCGAGTAGATCATCTCGTATTGCAGCGAGAAGCCAAAGAAATCAAACGATGCGATCTCAGTTCGTGTCTCGAGGGAAAAAGAGCGGAATTTTGCGGTGCGCATTTCCTCTTCCATGTCTGTCCAAGGGGCATAGACGCGCTCTGCTGCCGTATCTGTCCGCCGGTTCAAGATCTCATAAAGGATGGCGAGCCCAAGGTTGCTCATGCCGACTTCGTAGACGTCCGGCAGAGCGAGTGCCCACGCTGCAAGGACCTCGCTGTGCTTTTTCTTTACAGCATTCCATTCGCCGCCCGTATATCGTGCGGGCTTTAGAACCTTTTGGAGGACTTCATGCTCGAGGTGTACCATTCGGTGTTCTCTCCTACTTTTTCTATATACTTTCACCTGAAAAGGCAATCGGCGAAACGAATGGAGCTCATTCCCAGCCGATTGCCTTCTATTCTTTTCTTATGTGAACTGCAAATGTGTCTTTCTAAGCTGTATGTTCATCAGTATCGCAACGGCCATGAGGTTTGTTGTAAGTGAACTGACGCCATAGCTCATCATCGGGAGCGGAATGCCCGTCACAGGCATGATGCCCATCGTCATACCTACGTTGACGAGGACGTGGAAGCCAATCATGCTTGTGATGCCTGTGGCAAGAAGCCTGCCAAAAGCGTCCGAAGCGTTTTTGAGCAATGGCGATGCCGCGCCAGAGGACGATGAGGTATAGGAGAAGCAGGAATGTACAGCCAATGAAGCCCAATTCCTCACCGACGACGGCGAAGATAAAATCCGTATGATTCTCTGGGAGAAAATTCAACTGACTTTGCGTGCCATTGAAAAGCCCCTTGCCGAGAAGCATGCCCGAACCGATGGCAATCTTTGACTGAATGATGTGATAGCCAGAGCCCTAGAGGATCGACATTTGGATCTAGGAAGACCGTGATGCGCATCTTCTGATAGTCTTTCAGAAAATGCCAGAGCACCGGCAGCATGGCGGCACCGAGTACAGAGAATCTTGCGAGTATCTTCATATTGATGCCCGCCGCAAAGATCATGCCGAGGAAGATCGCCATGAAGACGAGCGATGTGCCAAGGTCTGGCTGCTTCAGAACGAGGATGAACGGAAGCCCAACATAGGCAGCAATCGGCATGAAGTCCGAAAGGGAGTTGATCTTTCCCACGCGCTTTGTCAAGATGGTAGCAAGTGAGATGATCATGAAGAGCTTTGAAAACTCGGAAGGCTGTATGCTGATTGGGCCTATCATGATCCATCGCTGTGCACCGAGTGCGCTCTGCCCTAAAAGCATGACAGCGACCAATAAGACGAGGTTAAAGATGTAAAGTTTATTGCCGCATCGTTCGAGCATCTTATAGTCGAAATTCATCAAAAATGCTGCGAGAGCAAAGTTTACGATAGCAAAGATACCCTGCCGCTGCACAAACCAATAGCGCTCCTCTGTCGGAACGTTGATGTGCGTTGCACTGCTGATGATGACAAGACTCATGATGACGATGCCAGCGGTCGCAGCCAGTAAGATAAAATCTGTTCGCCGAAAAAATTTTTTAATCATCCTATATCATTTCACATCCGCATTGTTACCCATTCCTTATGGCAGGCACGCATCTATCAAGGTATGCCCGCTCACTTTCCATGCTTGACACAATTGACTGGGATGTTTGCAATGAGTGCTACGGAGTCTGCATCCTGTTCAAGTGCAATGTCCATATCCTGTTGGTCGATCTCCATATAGTTGGAAATGACACGGATGATGTCGTTTTTCAGGTTCTCCATAAGCTGAGGCGATACGTTCGCCCGGTCATGAATGAGAACCACTTTGAGACGATCCCGTGCTATCTTTCCAGAAGGCGTGGTTTTTCTAAAAAAGCTCATCACTGATTCCATAACGTGAAGCGCCTCACTTTCCGAAGACCTTTCCACAGAGTTTTTCGAAGAATCCCTGGTCTTTTTCGTCGAAGTTCATGAAAGGGACGTCTTTGCCCAACATGCGCTCGACGATATTTTGATAGGCATGACCTGCGCTCGATTTATCCATCGTGATGCAGGGTATACCGTTATTTGCGCCTGTAATGACCATTGTGTCATCTGGAATCTGCCCGATGCAGTCAATCGCGAGGATCTCGTTGATGTCGTCCATTTCAAGCATATCCTTATTCGCAACCATCTTCGGACGAATGCGGTTGACGATAAGTTTGAGGACTTTTTTCTCTGCGCGGCTGAGCTCGCCGATGATCTTATCGGCATCGCGGACGGCGGCTATTTCCGGCATGGTGACGACAAAGGCCTCGTCTGCTGCTGCGATAGCCGTTTTAAAGCCCTGTTCGATGCCCGCGGGGCAATCGATGAGGATATATTCGAATTCCTTTCGAAGATCTTCGCAAAGTTTTTTCATTTTTTCGGGATCGACTGCCGATTTATCCTTGATCTGCGAGGTTGGCAGAAGATAGAGTGAATCGTACTGCTTATGACGAACGAGTGCCTTCTTATAGGTGGTGCGTCCTTCTGTAACGTCGACGAGATCGTAGAGAATGCGGTTCTCCAGTCCAAGGAGGAGATCGAGGTTTCGAAGCCCCGTATCCGTATCGATGAGAGCGACCTTTTTTCCATGCATCGCCAGACCGACACCGAGATTTGCCGTCGTCGTCGTCTTTCCGACGCCACCCTTGCCGGACGTAATAACAATGATTCTGCTCATAAGTATGATTCTGCCTTTCCTATAAAGTACCTGCAGCGTACGATTTGTGATATTATTCTCAAACGATGGTTGAGACCGAGAGCATACCGCATGAAACGTTCAGCGTATCAATGAGACATCGGCTCGATGACGATATGTCCATCTTTGATGTAGGCACGCTCTGTCTGCCCTGTATCGCTTATCGTGTCCGGTGAGCGGGCGATGTGGTCTGCAATGCGGATCTGCGTCGGCACGAGGCGTTCGGCGACGATGCTGGCGGTCGGATCTCCTGCCGCTCCCGCATGCACAAAGCCGCGGCAGGTACCGCGCACATGGATGCTGCCGCCGGCGATAATCTGTGCGCCAGGGTTGACGTTACCGACGACAAGAACGGAGCCCTCGGTCTTTATTTCCTGACCGCTGCGCAGCGTCTTGTTAAAGACAATCTCCTCCGGTGTTTTCGGATTCTCTTTTCCGCTCTCTCTAGGTTTCTTTGTTTTGGCAGCGTTTATCGCACGCCGAGCAGAAAGCTCTGCATCTTTTTCGGATTGCTGACGACAGATAAGCCCATGCGTATGGAGGAGTTTCTTTGTAAATCCTCCCTTTCCTCGTCTTTTTAAGTGATCTTTTGGGAAGCAGAATGACAGTGCCGCGCGCAAAAAAGCCGGAACTGGAGGCAAGCTTTTTTTCAATATTCTTTCGAATATCTGTGTATGAAGCACCGTCTGCAAAGATTAGCTGCAAGGTACCCCTGCCACTTTTAATCTTTACCATCTCATTTACCATACGATCCCCCTCTTGACACGCCCGTACGGATATCTCGAACAGTTTTCTTTACGCCTTAATTCTTCTTTTTTGCAGCATCAGCAGCCGCTTTTGCCTGCTGGGCTTTTTCCTCAGCTTCTTTGGCCGCTGTTCTTGCCTCTGGCGCGTAAGGGCCAATGCCGAAAGCCGCTTCGAGTATCTTCCGCCCGATGGGAACGGCAGATTGAGAACCGAAGCCGCCCTGCTCGACGATGACGGCAACGACGATATTTGGGTTGTCGAAAGGACCATATGCTACAAACCAGCCGTGGTCACGTCCTTGTGAGTTTTCCGCTGTACCGGTCTTGCCGGCGATATCGACGGGAAAACCGCGGAAATTAGACGCTGCCGTGCCGATCGTCGTGACCTTGTGAAGCCCTTCTTGAATGAGACGGATATTCTTTTCCGGCACGTCGAGCGTCGAGAGCAGTTCCGGCTGTATTTCCTGAAGGGCATTGCCGTTCGTGTCGAGAATTTTACTGACGACATGTGGTTTATACCGCTTGCCATCCGCTGCGATCTCGCCCATGACCATCGCTGCCTGCAGCGGCGTCACGAGGTTAAGACCCTGACCGATAGCCGCATCGAAGGTCTCTGAAAGATACCATTCACCATCGTCGAAGTTCAGTTCCTTGTATCTGCGGTTTGCCACAAGACCATCGGCTTCGTAGGGAAGGTCAATGCCTGTCGGCTTTCCGAGTCCAAACATGCGGGCGTATTTTTCGAGTCGATCAATGCCGAGGCGATTGCCCATCTCGTAAAAATAGACATTATCCGAGTGTGCAAGCGCCTGGGTAAAATCAATCCAGCCGAGTGCTTCTCCCGAAGAGTTTGTCTTTGGAATGAGCCAATGGCGTCCGCTGTCGAAGATTTTCTCTGTTGGAGAGACGACTTCCTCTGTAAGCGCTGCTGTACCCGTAACGATTTTAAAGGTTGAGCCCGGCGGGTATTCGCCGGTAATCGCCTTGTTGTCCATGGGGTGATGTGGGTTCTTGTTTATCACATTCCAGTCTTTCGCTGAAATACCATGGGCAAAGAGGTTTGGATCGAAGGCAGGACGGCTTACCATCGCAAGGACTTCACCCGTCTGCGGATTCATGACAACGGCTGCTGCCGCATCCGCATGAATGGCCGCGAGCTGTTCATCTACAGCCTTTTCTGCGGCTTCCTGCAAATCCTTGTCAATGGTCAGTACGAGATCATTTCCCGCTATCGGTTCCTTGCGGCCGAGAATTCGCACGGGCTTGCCGCCGACATCAACCTCAACCTGCTCGCCGCCGTTTTTCACCGCGAAGCACCTTGTCATAGATCTTCTCTATGCCAAATTTACCGATGATATCACCCGCTTTTGTAGCCTTCATCCTTTTTTCTTTTTCAAGCTCAGCGTCGTTGATTTCACTGACGTAGCCAAAGGTATGCGCTCCCATCTGCTTCAGTGTATAGTTGCGGATCGGCTGTACTTCGATGACGACACCCGGATAATCTTCTTTCTGCTCCTCAATGATAGAGACGACGTCTGCCGTCACATCCTGTTTGATGCGGATGGGGTCAAAGCCGGTATGTCCTTCGACCTTGTCCCTGATCTCGTCCTCCGGCACCTTTATCAGTGCGGAAAGACGCGTGATGACCTCGGGCTTGATCGGCTCTGTCAGCGGCAGGAGAGAAACGGTAAAGCCTGGACGATTCTCGACGAGGAGCTTGCCGTTGCGGTCATAAAACATACCGCGCGGCGCCATCGCAGGGATGAGGCGAATGCGGTTGTTGTTGGCAAGTTCCGCATAATAGCTGCCATCGTAGATCTGTAGGTATGCTGCCCGTCCAATGAGAACGAGAATTACGATCGCAAGGATGATGCTGATGACCTTCAGCCTGCCGCTAAATGCATTGATTTCCTGCAAAGGGATCCCCCTAGAATAAAAGACAGGCATCCAGGATAGCGATACATCATCGTATCAACCGTCAGGATGCTGTCGGTTTCTCAGTAAAAAGATATTTGTCAAAGCGCCGAACGAGAACGTGTACCGGATAGGAAAACACGACTTGATAGAGCAGCATGACAAGGAAGGTATGCTCGATATGGTAGAGAATATGCAGCTGATAGCCGAATACAAAGACCATAAGAAGAAAGAAGACAAAATAAACAAAAGGCGTCACGAGGACAGCTGCTGCGATTGGCAAAAAGAACTTTTCTTCAAGGACGCGTCTCGAAAAACATCCAATTAGATAGCCTACGAAGAGAAAGGTCAGCGTATGCATACCAAAGTATGTTCCCGTAGCGAGATCGGTGAGAAGACCAAGTGAAAAGCCAACGAAAGCACCAATTCGTCTGCCGCGAAGAAAGGCTGTGGATGTCGTTACAAGCAACAGGAGATCGGGAGACGTGCCGTAAATGGCAAGCAGCGGTAAAAACGAAGTCTGCACGGTTAAGAGTACGATGACAAAGAGCGCGATGCGTCCGAATGTCTTTGGCGTAGTCATTGTGCTCCGCCCCCTGCTGTCTGCTGCTGTGCTGCCTGTGCCTTTGGATCCGTTTCGGTTCCCGGTGTCTGTGCAGGCGGCTGCAGCGGCGGCGGTGCTGCTTCTCTTGATGCCGTGATGATCATGACGTCTTCAAGGGTTCGGAAATCGACCGCAGGTTCTAATTGGCAGATCTTCAAAAGACCGCCCGTATCATTTTCGATACTAGAAACAAGCCCGACAACAATCCCTTTCGGATAAGCGCCGCCGAAGCCCGACGTCACAATGACATCACCTTCGACAACATCGGACGTCTTCGGAATATTCACCATACATGGCATCAAAGGATTGTCAGCATCACCTTCAACAAGTCCCGAGACGCGTGATTCGGCGCGCTGCACAAGCGTGCCGACAGAGCTTCTGGGGTCTGTGATAAGCTGAACCTTTGAAGAAACGGGACCAACTTCAACAATATGACCGACCAATCCTTTTCTCGGTCACAACGACCATATTCTCTTCGATGCCGTCTTTTGCACCGCGATCGACGACGACGATGCTCGACCATGTCGTCGCCTCGCGTCCGATGACACGTGCGCCCATAAGGTCGAACTGATGGGCTGCCTGCTTATAATCGAGGAGTGTGCGCAAGCGTTCGTTTTCCGATTGATATTCATTTGCCGCGACTGCCTGAATGCGGAGTTTCTCGACTTCTTTTCGAAGCATTTCATTCTGTTCATGTACTGCCGAGATATCCGCGATCGTCTCAGTTGCAAACTGCACTTCGTTGCTCACCCAAGAGGCTACGGATTGGAACGGCATGATGACGGTTGAGACCACGCCGGAAAATAGTACCGATTGAAAGCGCCCTCTGGCAGCAAACAAAATGAGACAAAATAAGCAGACGATGACAAAGAGCAGGACACTCTTTGCCCTTTTTGAGCTGCCACCTTTTTCTTTTCCGATTCTGCTCATTATTCCAATTTCTTAGATGTGATGACAACACGCTTCAAAAGATTGAGATTTTCAAGAGACATACCTGTGCCTTCGCCGACGCAGGAAAGCGCGTCTTCTGAAATTAGGACGGGCATACCTGTCTCCTTGGCGAGCAGGCGATCGAGGTTGGTGAGAAGTGCGCCGCCCCCTGTCATCATGATGCCGTGATCCATGACATCCGCAGCGAGTTCTGGTGGGGTTTTTTCGAGCGTGTTTCGGACGGCATCAATGATCTTATAGATCGGCTCATCCAGTGCTTCAAGGACTTCTTTCGATTCAATTGTAATCGTTTTTGGGCAGGCCGGAGACGAGGTCACGACCGCGGATCTCCATCGTTTGATTGGTTTCCGGTGTTACCATCGCCGTGCCGATGGTAATCTTTATCTCCTCTGCCGTGCGCTCACCAATCATGAGGTTGTAGATACGCTTGATATACTGTACGATGGCACTGTCCATCTCATCGCCACCGACGCGAATGGAGCAGCTCGTAACGATGCCGCCGAGTGAGATGACGGCGATTTCTGTCGTGCCGCCGCCGATGTCAACGACCATGCTGCCCGTTGCATCTGAAACAGGAAGTCCTGCGCCGATTGCTGCCGCCATAGGCTCTTCGATAAGGTAGGCTTCGCGTGCGCCCGCCTGCTGTGATGCGTCGATGACGGCACGCTTTTCGACTTCAGTAATGCCAGACGGCACACCGACGACGACGCGCGGACGTATGAAGGATTTTGTATTCATCGCCTTGCGAATAAAATATTTCAGCATGGACTGCGTCACGTCGAAATCTGCAATGACTCCGTCCTTCATCGGACGAACGGCTCTTATATCACCAGGGGTGCGGCCGATCATGCGCTTGGCATCTTCACCAACCGCAAGAACATCGCCCGTATCACTTTTGACTGCAACAACCGACGGTTCACGGAGCACTATACCTCTGCCCTTGATATAGACGAGCGTATTTGCTGTCCCGAGGTCAATGCCCATATCGTGCGATAGACCGCCAAAAAGACTCCACATATGTTACTAAAACTCCCTTCAAATTTTACCTGAGAAGTAATTCACTTCATTGTATCACAAAATCTTTCCATTTGTAATCACAAGAACGATTTTTTTAGAAAATACACATTAAATGTTGCTAAGTAGCAGGCGTTTTCCTTTTGTATCTCATTGAATAAATCCCTTTTCTTTGAAGCTGAAGTAGATGCCATCACCGATGATAATGTGGTCGTAGACGGAATGTCAAGAAGAAGCCCTGCCTTTACCAGGCGCTCTGTAATGGCGATATCCTCATGGCTCGGCGTCGGATCGCCGCTCGGATGGTTGTGCGCAATGATAATTCCCGCAGCTCGTCCGCGGATGGCAGCGAGAAATACTTCACGCGGATGAACGAGCGATGCCGAAAGCGTCCCCGTCGATATATCTGCAAGCTCTAGGATGTGGCTTTTCATATCGAGGAGAAGTGCTGCAAAGTGTTCCTTTTCCTCAAACTGAAGATGCGGCATGATGTACTTTGCAGCATCTTCAGCATCGGTGATACATGTGATTTCCTGTGCCTTTTCCATATAGAGCCGTCTTCCGAGTTCTGCTGCAGCCAAGAGCGTCGCAGCCTTTACCTCACCAAGCCCCAGAATGTCTGTCATCTGCCGTGGCTTCATATGGCGCAGCTCACCGATGCCCTTATTGCAGATTCTCGTCAGAACAACTTCTGCGAGCTTTAGCACGGAGCATTCCTTTGTTCCCGTTCGAAGGAGGATTGCGATGAGCTCCGTATTGCTGAGCGCTCCTGCGCCGCACTTCAGTAGTTTTTCCCTGGGACGCTCCCCGGTTGGAAGGTCTCGTACCATGATCGCCATAGCATCCTCCTGTTCTTTGCGCTTTTCGGCATTTTCTAAAATCAAAAGAAATAAAAAGACAGCAAAGGCGATGATGATGCCGAGAACACTCATTAGATTTGGCATGAAGGAAATGCCAAAGGTGAGCTTAATGACGAACAGATTGATCGTCGCCGGCATCATGTCGAAGACAGGAAATGATTGTGCGAGATATGGCATGGCATCGCGCAGCGCGTCGACCGAGCGCAGAAACTCGCCCAAAAGACCGCCGAGGATGGCACCGACGACAATAAAGAGCACGCACATTCCCGTGCCGCGTTCGCTGAACTTTTTCAAAAGGATGTCACCTCACTTTTCTCAGAAAGGACGGCTGCATAGCATCTCTGCTATTTTATAAAATTTTAGTTCCTTTCGCAAACAAAATCGTAGGACTTTGGAAAAATTTTTCTCTGTGTGTAACTTACGACAAAAGGCCGGCAATCTGCCGACCTTTTGAAAAGAGAGGAAAATGTTTATAGCAGGTAACGAAGATAGATGTAAATCGTTGATACGACAATGGTCATCAGCATGACGCCGAAGCCAACCTTAAGATAACTCATGAATGTGATTTTGACGCCGCGCTCCGCTGCCATTGCTGCAACGATGAGGTTGGCAGACGCACCGACGAGCGTGCCGTTGCCGCCGAGACAGGCGCCGAGCGCCAGACTCCACCAAGCGGGTTCGAGATTGGTGACACCCATCTGCCCCATATTTTCGATGAGTGGAATCATCGTTGCGACGAATGGGATATTATCGAGAACGGAGGAAACGAGAGCGGAGAGCCAAAGGACAAGCAGAGATGTCATCGTTACATCGCCTGCTGTAAGAGCCACGGCTTTCGTTGCCATATCGTTGATAAGCCCCTGTTTCAATAAGACCGCCGACAGCGATGAAAAAGACCGATGAAAAAGAAGATGGTTGGCCACTCGACCTTCCGCAGTGCCGTTTCAACAACCTTTGAACTGCCGCCTGCAAGAAGCAGTATAAAAAAACCGCCGGTCAAAGCAATGAGGGAGGATTCGATATGTGTGATGGAATGTGTGAAGAAGCCAAGGATGACGAGCACTAAGACGAAAAGGCAGCGATAGAGCAAAGACATGTTTGTGAGGGACTTTCGCTCATCCATCGCCATGATTTTTGCCTGAAGCTCTGGCTGTGTCTTGAGCGATTTGCGATAGAGCACATCCATGACAAAGAGCACGAGTATGAGGTTGAGGAGCGCAATCGGGGCAAGGTTTACAAGGAAGGCTACGAAGTCCAGCTCTTTGACTGCCATGCCGATCATGATGTTCGGCGGGTCACCGATGAGTGTTGCTGTACCGCCGATATTTGATGCGATGATTTGCGTCAGGAGGAACGGAACGACCTTGACTTTCAGCTTTAGTGTAATCGAAAATGTGACCGGCACCATGAGGAGAACTGTTGTGACATTGTCTAGGAATGCGGAGAAGATCGCTGTGATAAGACCGAGATAGATGAGGAGACGGCGCGGTTCGGCCTTTGCCGTCTTCGCCGCTTTTACAGCAACATAGTCGAAAAGTCCTGTCTGACTTGTAACGCTGACGAGAATCATCATGCCGACGAGAAGTCCAAGTGTGTTGAAATCCACATGATGCAGTGCAGTTTCCTGCGATAGAACACCTGCAAGCATCAAGAGGATAGCGCCGATCATAGCGGCAACGGTCCGATAAATCTTCTCTGAGACAATAACGGCATACATGAGCACAAAGACAATGCCTGCAAATACTTCCATGAAATCACTCCTTATGCTGTATAGATACGATTGTATTCTTTAATATCAATGCGCCGTAAAGCCCCGCCCTTTAGGGCTGGGGATATAAGGTGCGTCCGCCGAATTTGCGCAAGCATTTGAAGTCGGACATTTATTTTTTTGTTTCTTCTTGTATTATAGAAACAATCCAGCTTAAAAAAATAGGCGGAATCCCGCAAAAAAAGAGATTCTGTCTATGTGAAAATACGAACACAACAGTAAAATAGCATGACTTTTTCTTGATATCAAGAAAAAGAGGAGAAACAAGAAGATACGATATAATTTTTATATATCGACAGGTAAGATTTCTTATTTATAGTCTTCTGCGAGTTTCTTGAAGAGAGGGAGTGATTTTTTTATCGTTTCTGTCTGGATGCAGTACGCTGCGCGAAATAACCCAGGGCAGCCAAAAATCTGTGCCCGGCACGAGGAGAAGACCGTATTTTTGCGCGCTCACAGAATGCGTAATCATTTTTTTCCAGTGCCTTTGGGAAGAGATAAAACGCTCCCTGCGGCTCGACGCAGGTAAAGCCCGCTGCGATGAGACCATCGTAAAGGAGTTTGCCGTTTTTTACATACGTTGCAATATCGGATGGACGGTCTGCGCAGCGCGCGATGACGAGCCGCCAGAGCGACGGTGCATTGACATGTGTCAAAACGCGCGCTGCGCCTGCAATCGCACCGAAGATCTGCCTGAAGTCCGCGACTTTGTCCGGTACAACAATGTAGCCGATGCGCTCGCCTGCTAAGGAGAATGCCTTGCTGTATGAATAGCAGACGATGGTATTGTCGTAATAATTTGGAATATACGGCACATGATAGCCTTCGTAAGCGATTTCACGATACGGCTCATCCGAAATGATGAAGATGGGATGACCGTATTCCTTCGCCTTCTTCATGAGTAGGGCGGCGAGTTTCCTAATGGTTTCTTCAGAATAGATGGCGCCGCTGGGGTTATTCGGTGAGTTTACAATGACGGCCTTCGTATGTGCCGTAATTGCTGTTTCAAAAAGCATCGAAATCGATTTGCCAATCGCAGGGACGTGCCGGCACGACGACGAGTTTGCTGCCGACCGACTCAACGAAGCGGCGATACTCTGGAAAAAAACGGTGCGAGCGCGATAAAGGCATCGCCATCTTCTGCCAATGCCTTGAAAGAAATCGTAATCGCGCCGCAGCGCCCGCTGTGATGAAGATGTTCTTTCCTCTATAATCCGTGCCGAAACGCTTGTTGATGCTTGCGCAATCGCTTCGCGCACCTCAGGGGCGGCCGGGGGCGACGGTGTAGCCATTGACCTTTGTCGGGGCTTCTGTCTTTAGTATTTCAATCGCTGTATCACGGATGAAGTCTGGCGTTGGTACGTTTGGATTGCCGAGGCTGAAGTCGAAGATACTGTCTTCTCCAAGTTCTGCGGCGCGCTTGCGACCGAACTCGAAAATCGTACGGATCGTAGATTTCTTTGTGCCGAGCTCATACATTTTCTCTGAAACCATCGTAATACCTCATTATGCAACACAGTCAATCTTTTTATCAAAATACCAGTTTACAGTCTATGCGTGAAATCGAAAAAAGTCAATAGAAAAGACCATCCTTTGGGATGGTCTTTTGTGTTTTCCATAGAGCTGATGCAGTGGACGAGAAAGAGATTAGAACTTGAGCTCTTTCTTGTCACGGAGCCAGGGCATCATGTTGCGGAGCTCTGCGCCGACCTTCTCGATCTGATGCTCTTCATGGAGCTTACGCTGTGCGAGGAAGTTTGCACGACCGGCAGCACGGTTTTCAACCAGCCAATTGCGGGCAAACGTGCCGTCCTGGATCTCTTTGAGAACCTTCTTCATTTCCTTCTTCGTGTCTTCCGTGATGATGCGGGGACCGACCATGTAATCGCCGTACTCCGCCGTATCGGAGCAGGACTGGCGCATCTTTGCCATGCCGCCCTCGTAACAGAGGTCAACGATGAGCTTCATCTCATGGAAGCATTCGAAATATGCCATCTCAGGTGGGTAGCCTGCCTCGACGAGAACTTCAAAGCCCGTCTGCATGAGCTGGCAGAGACCACCCATGAGCACACACTGCTCGCCAAAGAGGTCTTCTTCCGTCTCATCGCGGAAAGTCGTCTGGAGGCAGCCGGAACGCGAGCAGCCGATGCCGCGTGCATAAGCGAGCGTGAGATCAAAGCATTTGCCCGTCTCATCCTTTTCAACAGCAAAGACAGCCGGAACACCGGAACCTTCCGTGAACGTGCGGCGAACGAGGTGACCAGGTCCCTTTGGCGCAACCATGAAGACATCGACGCCAGCCGGCGGGACAATCTGCTTTGAAGTGAATGTTGAAGCCATGTGCAAAAGCGAGAGCAGAGCCCGGCTTGAGGTTCGGGGCAATTTCCGTCTTGTAGACGTCAGCCTGCTTCTCATCCGGAATCAGAACCATCGTGATGTCAGCCTTTTTGACAGCTTCCGCGACAGGCAGAACCGTTAGGCCATGTGCCTCAGCCTTTGCCTTGGACTTGGAACCATCATAAAGACCAACCAAGACATTAATGCCGCTTTCTTTTAGGTTCAGCGCATGCGCATGTCCCTGGCTGCCGTAGCCGATGATAGCGACGTTCTTACCCTGGATAGCTGCCCAGTTGACGTCCTGATCATAATAAGTTTTTTTGCCATAATACTCTCTCTCCTCACAGTGTTCGTAAATGGTATGTTCTCCGCGTTCAAGCGCAATAAGACCCGTGCGTATGACTTCGACGATGCCATAAGGTGTCAGCAGTCTTAAAAATGCTGTCACCTTGTCGTCGCCTCCTGTGATTTCGAAGACGAGCGTTCCAGCTTCCACGTCGATGACATGGGCACGGAAGAGTTCTGCTATCTTGAGTGCATCGAGGCGCGTCGTGTCATCCGCTTTGACCTTGATAAGCGTCATTCCGCGGCAAACCGCAGCTTTTTCATCCAGACGTGCCACCGCGTGAACGACGGGCATCTTTTCGAGTTGCTTAATCATCTGTTCGATGGTCTCACCACTTCCGCGCACCACGATCGTGATGCGTGAATACGCCGAGTTCTCAGTCTCACCAACGGCAAGACTGTCGATGTTGAACTCTCGCCTGGAGAACATACTCACAACACGGACGAGGACACCTGTTTGATTTTCTACGAAAACAGATAAAACATGGCGCATATGCGTCCCTCCTTTTCCTTTCGCAGCACAGGCAAGCAATGTCATGTGTCCGCCCTGTAAATATGTATACCATTATTACTCTCTAGGTCTCGTTTGTCAATAAAAAAGATAAGTTTTTTCCTACTTATCTTCTTTTCCCATGAGACACATCGGCGGATTTGTTCACAAAAAGTGCTGTATAAGACAAAATTTCGTAAACCTTCATCACTTTTGCAGTGCAGATCATGTCACTATCGCTGTCATCAGCACTTCGTCTGACCGAATTGCCGAAACATGAGAGAAGCTGCTCCCAACAGACCGGCATTATTTCCACAGACGGCAAAGGCAATGTGCGTATGGTTAAAGACAATGGGAAGCATTCGCTTCTTAAGTGATTGTAACAGATATGGACGGATGTGAGCGCCCTTTGCCATAATGCCGCCGCCAAGCACAAAGAGCGGCGGATTGAGCACACTTGCTATATTTGAAATACCGCCTGCAAGTGCATCCGCATATTTCTTTACTGCGTTTTCCGCTAGTGGATTGCCCTTTTCCAACAGGGAAAAGAAGGCGCGGCCATCAAGTGAATTTTTTGCTAAGTGCTTTTCATTTTCTGTCGAGCGGAGGAGAGCGCTTGCCGATGCACATTCGTGAAGTGTTCCTTCTGGTACATGCATCAGAGCAATTTCTCCTGCGCACTTTGCTGCGCCATGAACGATTTTTTTGTTTAAGACGAGTGCGCCGCCGATGCTCGTGCCAATCGTCAGCATAAAAAAGTCCTCTGTATCTTTTGCCGCGCCAAAGGTAAGTTCGCCAAGCGCTGCGGCGTTGGTGTCATTTTCTACAACGACTGGCAAGTGAAAGTTCGTTTCGATGAAGTTCTTCCAATTGGTTCCGCTGTAGCCAGGCCAAGTGGAAGGGAGTGCGTAGACGACGCGCCCCGCTTCTTCGTCTACGATGCCTGCTGTTGCAATGGCGACACCTTTGATGTCGTGCGTTTCACGGACATGTTGGATGAGTGTTCCTATCTTTTCTTTCAGAGCCTTTGCACCCTTCGCCGCCTCGGTTGGCACTTCGCCTCTTTCTTGGAAGGTTCCTATAGGATCAAGAATGCCGAATTTCACTGCAGTCCCGCCAATGTCGATAGATAAAATCATGTAGCTCTCCTATTTTTATAGAATTCATTACTTCACTATATTATAGGGAAAGCGAGCAGTGTCAAGTCTAAACGGGTTCTATCATAAATATTACGGGAGAATGTGATGCTTTTAAGCAAATTCTAGTGAAGCAAGTGGGGGAAATGCACGGTATGCCCCGGCGGATTTCTTTCGTTCAAGCGGCAGCTCGTTTAAGAGTCCGCCAAGCCCTTTTTTTACGTATGCCGGTTTTTCTTGACACTCTTTCTAAAAACCAGTAGAATAGCAAAGTATGGTTATAAAAGCATTATAAATATATGAAAAAAAGGGGGTGAACGATATCGCTGAAGTAATTATCGTTGGCATCGTTGCGGTGCTTCTTGGCGCGGGCGGCGGCTATGCGACACGCAAGCGCACAGCAGAAGCGCAGATTGGCTCTGCGGAAGAGGAAGCAAAACGCATTGTCGACGAAGCGAGAGAGCATGGCGAAGTAAAGAAAAAGGAAGCCATGGTCGAAGCTAGGGAAGATATTCACCGGCTGCGCCAGGAACTCGACAAGGAGACCCGGGAACGCCGTCAAGAGATATCGCGCCAAGAGCGTCGTATCGTTCAAAAAGAAGAAAAACCTTGATCGGAAGCTTGATTCTCTCGAAAAGAAAGAAGAGCAGATTGCAAAGAAAGAGGCGCGTGTCGACCGCATACAAGCTGTCGTGAATGAAATGCAGGAGAAGCAGCGAACGGAACTTGAGCGCATCTCGCGGTTGACCGCAGATGAGGCGCGTCAGATCATCATGGACGAGCTGGAAGGCGAGCTCAGCCATGAAAAGGCGATCAAAATCAAGGAATGCGAGCAGCAGATTAAAGAAGCCTCGGACAAAAAGGCGAGGGAAATCCTATCCATTGCTATTCAGCGTTGTGCGGCAGATCATGTAGCAGAGACGACTGTCTCTGTCGTCGCTCTTCCAAATGACGAGATGAAGGGGCGAATCATCGGCCGTGAGGGTCGTAATATCCGCACACTTGAGACGCTAACCGGCATTGATCTCATCATCGACGATACGCCGGAAGCTGTGCTGCTCTCGGGGTTCGACCCCGTGCGCCGCGAAATCGCGCGCATCGCGCTTGAAAAGCTCATCCAAGATGGGCGCATCCATCCAGCACGTATCGAAGAGATGGTCGAAAAGGCGAAGCATGAAGTCGATGTGCGCATCAAGGAAGCGGGCGAGCAGGCAATCTTTGATGCAGGGGTGCACGGCATCCATTCGGAACTTGTCAAAATTCTTGGCCGTATGCGCTACCGTACAAGTTACGGGCAGAGCGTGCTCAATCATTCCGTAGAAGTCTCGCATCTCGCGGGGATCATGGCAGCAGAGCTCGGCTGTGATGTGACGCTTGCAAAGCGCGCCGGACTCTTGCATGACATCGGCAAAGCCATCGATCATGAAGTCGAAGGCTCGCACATTCAGATCGGTGCAGACCTTGCACGCAAGTACAAGGAGTCGAAGGAAGTCATCAATGCGATTGAATCGCATCATGGTGACGTCGAGCCGACAAGTGTCGAATCTGTCCTCGTCGCGGCGGCAGATGCTGTCTCCTCGGCGCGCCCTGGTGCGCGGCGTGAGAGTCTTGAGTCATATCTTAAGCGGCTCAGGAGCCTCGAGGGTATCGCAGAATCCTTTGACGGCGTAGAGCGCCGCTTTGCCATTCAGGCAGGGCGTGAGATTCGCGTCATGGTTCGTCCGGATAAAGTGGACGATGCAGAGGCTATTACGCTGGCGCACAATATCGTCAAGAAGATCGAAGACGAGCTCGAATATCCGGGGCAGATCAAGGCTACGGTTATTCGCGAGACCCGCGTCATCGATTACGCAAAATAAGAAATGAAAAGAGGGGTGCAGGGTCTTTCCTATGCCCCTCTTTTCATTTTGAGAAAGGGAACACGATGTTTGGATGTTCTTTCCTTAAAAATAAGATCACTGGTAGTGAAAAAGAGAGATCGGCGATTGAATTTTTAGCAGCGCTTCTCGTCTCCTACCCTGAATTTTATTCGGCAACCTATGTTCCAGAAAAAAAGAGGCTCTCAGGGTCAATATCATTTTGCAGGGGGATATGAGTGAAGACGATATGGGTGATTTCTCGGGATTTTTGAAGGAAAGCATTGAAACCTACCACGACCTTTCCGATGGGCTTGTGCCGATCATCTCTGACCTTCAGAGCATCACAACGTATGGTAGCGATCGGTCGCAGACAATCACTGTGTTTTGGACGCGAGACTTTGAGACACTTTCGCGGGGTGAACTTACGATGGCAGCAGATCTTTTCGTCGAGCGCTTTAAGGATAAGCTCGTCATTGACGAAAAGATGCCGGAGCATATGGATGATAATTTCGCAGAGTATGAGAGTCATTTGCTCGATCGGATGCTTGGCGAAATGCCGCATCTTCATTTAAAGAAGAGCCTCATCGGTCTGAGAGAAGACAATCGCGTTGTCGTCTATAATAATTGAGGAAAAATTATGAGAATCCTAATGATAGGAGATGTCATCGGTCGTACAGGGCGCCGTGCCTTCCGAAAGTACACGCCGGAACTTCAGCGTGAAAAGGGTATCGACCTCGTTGTCGTCAACGGTGAGAACTCCGCAGGCGGCAAGGGAATCACGCGCAAATCGCTGGATGAGCTCTATCAGGGCGGTGCAGATATCGTGACGAGCGGTAACCACATTTATGATAAAAAGGAAGTTCTGCAATTTATTGATACGGAACCGTTTCTCATCCGTCCGGCGAATTATCCCGAAGGGGCTCCGGGCAAGGGCGTCTGTATCTACCCGTTCAAGGCGAAGAATATCGCTGTCTTTAATCTTTCTGGCAGATCTTTCATGCCTGCGCTGGATTGTCCTTTTCAAAAGGCAGAAGAGATTTTGAAGGAAGTTGCCAGGGAGGCGGATATTATTCTTCTTGATTTTCATGCGGAGACAACATCGGAAAAAATGGCGATGGGCTATTTTCTTGACGGACGTGTCAATGCCGTCGTCGGTACACATACGCATGTACAGACGGCAGACAGTCGAATTCTGCCAAAGGGGACGGCGTATATCAGCGATCTCGGCATGACGGGGCCATGGGATTCTATCTTAGGCGTCAAGAAGGATATCATTATTCAGCGTTTTCTCACGGCACTTCCCGCACGTTTTGACGTCGCTGAAGGTCCTTCGGTCTATGCGGGGATTTTGCTGACGATAGAGGACAGTTCAAATCGCACAATGGAAATTGAGCGTATCTTCTTAAAGGAAGAGGAATGAAATCGTCATTCTTCAAGAAGGGTGAGTACAGAAATAGCATATTACTCAGATACCAAAGGGAAAAAGCACAGCAAATTTTCGTCATGAGGTGAAATTATGCCAAGCGATCTTCATATGCACACGAGTTTTTCAGACGGCAGATTGACGCCGGAAGAGCTCATAGCTGAAGCGAAAAAAGCGGGGCTTCACTATATCGCACTTACTGATCATGATACCGTGGATGGTATATCGCATCTTTATGAAAGCGGCCTCTTTCCTACAAAGGGCATCCACATTATTCCAGGCATTGAGTTTAGTGCACATCATCCGCTGCATGAGGTTCATATTTTAGGCTATGGCATTGATATTTTTTGCACATCGCTGCTCGATAAATTAAACGAAGTAACCGATGCGCGTTGGTCACGCTTTTCTGAGATTGTCGAAAAGTTAAATGGTCTTGGCTATGCGATTACGGAAGCAGATGTTCTTGCCATTGCGGGCGTAAGTAAGTCCATTAGCCGCTCGCATATTGGACGCGTCCTTGTCAAGAAGGGGTATTTTGACTCTGTCCGGTCTGCGTTTGAAGAGCTGCTCTCAAAGGGTCAGCCGGCATATGTTCCGCATTATCGTCTTGAAGTGGAGGAGGTTCTTTCGCTGATACTGGCGGCAGAGGGCAGGGCAGTACTCGCCCATCCAAAGCTCGTCTACGATGAAGAACTCGTCGAAGAATTTGTCAGATGGGAATTGATGGCATCGAGGTCTTTTACCCTCAGCACGATGAAGATGACACGGCACATTATCTGGAATTAGCAAAAAAGTACGGTTTACTGCCTGCCGGCGGCTCTGATTTTCACGGCTTTTCGACACGCTATCCGACAGAGATAGGCGTCTTTACTATTCCGGATGAATACGCCGTACCCTTTTATCGTGCGGAAAACTAAATGAAAAAGCTTTTAGAAAAGAGGAAGACAATGGATGTTATCGCCTTGGTGGGACCAAGCGGTACCGGTAAGAGCCATCGTGCGCTCTTCGTAGCGCATAAACACGCGGCAAATGCTATTATCGATGATGGAATTCTTATCAAGGATGGTAAGATCATCGCGGGCAAATCCGCGAAAAAAGAACAAAATCGCATCATGGCAGTACGCCGCGCCATCTTTATTCTTCCAGGGCATGCGGAGGAAGTGCGCACTGCGATTGAAAAGACGAAACCGCATCGCATTCTTATTCTCGGAACGAGTGAGCACATGGTGCATAAGATTGCCAAAGCACTGAAACTTCCCTCAATTAAGGAGATCATCCATATCGAAGACATTGCGACAAAAGCAGAGATTGCCAAGGCACAGTTCCATCGACTGAAAGAGGGAAAGCATATCATTCCTGTGCCGACCATTGAACTTCGCCCACATTTTTCCGGCTATCTTATCGATCCATTGCAGTCTTTCTTCAAACATTCTTCGAGAGCGCCGCCGCCTTGGAGAAAAGTCTATCGTTCGTCCGATTTTTAGCTATTATGGCAAGCTTGACATCGATGACAAGGCGGTGGGCGACATCATCCGCTTTGAAATGATAAAGAACGATGCCATAAAAAAAGCAAGTCACATACGCGTGGATCATGTTTTCAAGAACGGTGAAGAGCGGGGGATTCGCATCAAGGTAGATGTCACTCTCTGCTATAGCGGCAGCATACCTTCACTGCTTCGTAAAGAACAGGAAAAGGTGCGCACCGCTGTCGAGTTTATGACGGGGATGACGGTGAAAGAAGTCGATATCCATGTCAGGAAGCTCGTCATGCCAAAGTGAAGGGTCATGTGCTGAGCTTTTGTCGAAACGGGAATCAAGCGGCATACGAGTAGAGAAAGGCGAGTTATGCAGGAGATGAAAAAACCGAAACGGCCGATGATTTTCTATTACATCTTGGTCATCGGTGCGATCTTGCTCTTTAATGAAATGGCGCGGCCTTACTTTGATGAAGCGCAGATCGAGCAGGTCGACTATAGTACCTTTATGCAGGCGATCGAAGAACAAAAGATAGACCATGTTGAAGTTCAGTCAAATCAGATCGTATTCACGGAAAAAGAAGACGCTAAGAAATATAAGACGGGACTCATGAATGACCCGACGCTCGCCGAGCGCCTTGATAAGTCGGGCGCCACCTTTACACAGGATATCAAGGAAGAGGCATCGCCGCTTTTGTCCTTCTTTCTCACGTGGATTCTCCCGATTCTCATCTTCTTTGCTATCGGGCAGTATCTTAGCCGGAAGCTCTTTGACCGTGTCGGCGGCAACTCTATGATGTTCGGCGGTTCGGGCAACCAGGCGAAAATCTACGTTCCAAGCTCCGAAGGCATTCATTTCAGCGATGTTGCCGGCGAAGACGAAGCGAAGGAAAACCTTTCTGAGATTGTCGATTATCTTCATAATCCAGAAAAGTATTCGGCCATCGGAGCCGCCATGCCAAAGGGCGTACTTCTTGTCGGCCCGCCGGGTACCGGCAAGACCATGCTGGCAAAAGCCGTTGCCGGCGAAGCGAGCGTACCGTTTTTCTCTATCGCAGGTTCTGAGTTTGTCGAAATGTTCGTTGGCATGGGGGCGTCAAAAGTGCGTGACCTCTTTAAGCAGGCAAAGGAAAAGGCACCGTGTATCGTCTTTATTGACGAGATAGATGCCATCGGACAGAAGCGCAGCGGCAATCTCATGGGCAACGACGAGCGCGAACAGACGCTGAATCAGCTCCTAACGGAGATGGATGGTTTTGAAGGCAATACAGGCGTCATCATCCTTGCGGCTACAAATCGTCCGGATTCTCTTGACCCCGCGCTTTTACGCCCTGGCCGTTTTGACCGCCGCGTTCCTGTCGAACTGCCAGACCTCAAAGGGCGCGAGGAAATTCTCGTCGTTCACGGTAAGAAAGTCAAACTTGACACTAACGTCAATTTTCATAATATCGCAAGAATGGCAGCCGGTGCGTCGGGTGCAGAGCTTGCCAATATCATAAACGAAGGGGCCCTAAGGGCAGTTCGCAGCGGCAGAAGTACGGTCACGCAGACCGATCTCGAAGAAAGTGTTGAAGTTGTCATTGCAGGCTATCAGAAGAAAAACGCGATCCTTTCTGATAAGGAAAAACATACGGTCGCTTATCATGAAATCGGTCATGCCCTTGTCGCAGCACTGCAAAGTCATACGGCTCCCGTTCAAAAGATTACCATCATCCCACGGACATCCGGTGCGCTCGGTTATACGATGCAGGTCGAGGAACAGGACAAGTACATCGTGACGCGTGAAGAACTCGAGCAGAAGATCGCGACCTTTACCGGCGGCAGAGCTGCGGAAGAAGTAAAGTTCGGACAGGTTAGCACCGGTGCTGTAAACGATATTGAACAGGCGACAAAACTAGCGCGCGCCATGATTACAAGATACGGCATGAGCGAAGAATTTGGCATGGTTGCAATGGAGACCATCAACAACCGCTATTTGGGCGGTGACGCAACGCTTGCCTGCTCTGCCGCAACGCAGGAGCAGATTGATAAACGTGTCGTCGATCTCGTCCGGAGGCAGCATGATAAGGCGAAGGCTCTCCTCGAAGGAAATGAGAGAAACTCGATGAGCTGGCCGCGTATCTTTACGAAAAAGAAAGCATCACTGGCGATGAGTTTATGCGCATCTTAAACCGTAAGACAGCAGGTGATCTTCAGGAAGATAAGAGAAATCTGGAACATGTAGAGGCGCAAGAGGAAGAATCATAGCGTGTAGGATATAAACCGTATAGATAGAAAATAAGGTTGCTTCATAAAATATTTTATGAAGCAACCTTTTCATTTAGATATTTTTTTATTTTTTTATCGGTGCGAGACAGTTTGCAAGATATTCTTCATCTGGAATATTGGCAGATGAGACAGCGTTTATAATAGCCTTTTCCATAACTTCAGCGGCAAGTGTGCCGACCATGTTAACATCTGCCGCCGTGAGGTTTCCACATGACGCAGCGTAAACTGTATCTCCATCGGCCAGCGTGCCCACAGGTCTAATCGCGCGTGCATAGGCATTCGTAGCTTGTGCAGCGATTCGCGTCAGTTCGGCTTTGTCAAAATTTCCGTTGGTTACAATAGCACCGATGGTCGTATTCGTGCGCAAAGAAGATTCACTAGCCTGTTTCATGTGATAGAGCTCTTCAACACTGTCGGAAAAAGCCGTGCGATCTTCGTTCATCAGCCCGGCGATCTTTTTCCCATTGTCATAGATATCGCCGAGTGCATTGACAACGACAACGGCACCGAGCTTTAGATTACCGATTTTGACTGCGTAATAACCGATGCCGCTTTTTTGTGCATATTTCATTCCACGAAGTTTCCCCACGGTTGCCCCTGTCCCTGCACCGACAGATCCGTTTGTTGGCAAGCTTTTTCTCAGTGCATTTTCTGTAGCTTTAAATCCCATCTTGTAGTCGGGACGAATGGAAGAACTGCCATAGCCCAGATCGTAGATATCGCTCTGTACGACCAGCGGGACGCGTCCGTAACTTGTCGGAAAGCCGATATCATGTGACTCCAAACTCTGCATCACACCACCGGCCGCATCAAGGCCATAGGCGCTGCCTCCGGCTAGGACAATGGCGTGGATTCCAAGATTTTCCTTAGTTGGGTCTAGAACAGGCGTTTCACGTGAGGCCGGACCGCCACCAGATATATCGACGCCTGTCTTTGCACCCTTTGGAAAAACTAGCACTGTCACGCCTGTCTTTCCCTTTTTATTTTGCGCATTGCCGACGCGTACACCGTCGATATCGCTAAAAGGAATTTCCTTTAATAGGGATTCGCTCGCTTCGGCAAAAGCCGGGCTGGACAGTGCTGCAACCGCACAAAGTACCGTCAGCAGCTGATATAGGTTCTTTTTGACATTCATAGATAAAACCTCCTGAAAGTGTCTTTCTATACCTTATGAAAACCAACGCCATCATAGCATAGGTTGACTGGAAAAGAAAGGGTACTGTATTTTTATTCTAAAGGATTCGATGAATATCGGGGCTGCCGTACTTTTTTTTAGATATAGTCCGTAGTATAATTGATGAGAACATTCATGGTCACTGAAAGGGAGACGTCATGCGGCTTGAAATTTTAAATGTGCTTAGAAATGCAGCGGGCAGCTATTGTTCGGGAGAGGAGATCGCGAAAGAGCTTGGCGTCTCACGCACAGCAGTCTGGAAGCATATCAAGGAACTGCGAGCGGCAGGTTATGAGATCGTCAGCCATTCACGGAGCGGCTATGTGCTGAAGGACACGCCCGACCGCCTTTTGGTGCCTGAAATCGAAGCGGGGCTTTCGACAAAGGTCATCGGATGTCATGTTGAAAGTCATGACTCGATCGATTCGACCAACCTAGAGGCAAAGCGCATTGTCTGCGAAAGATGCACCGGAAGGAACGGTAGTTGTTGCAGAGGAACAGGTTGGCGGCCGCGGACGTTTGGAGCGCCCTTTCTTTTCACCAAAGGGTAAGGGCATTTGGTTTTCTGTCATTCTTCGCCCGAAGTTCCTTCCGCAGGAAGCGCCGAAATGCACACTTCTTGCGCGGTGGCCGTCGCGCGTGCGATGAAGGAATGTGGACTAACACCGGGCATTAAGTGGCCAAATGATATTCTTTATAAGGGAAAAAAACTCGTTGGTATTTTTGACCGAGATGAGCGCAGAAATCGACGCGATCAAATACATTGTCATCGGTATGGGCATCAATGTAAATGTCGCTGCGGAGGATTTCCCAGATGACTTAAAAGACATTGCGACGTCACTGTGCATAATGAAGGGGGAGAAGATTTCACGCGTGAAATTTCTCCAAAGCGTCCTTCGCTCGATGGATGACCTTTATGAAAAGGTGCAGCTATGTGGTTTTGCTCCTATCTTTGACGAATGGCGGAAGTATACGATTACGCTTTGGAGAGGAAGTCCGCGTGATTGGTATCAGAAGCGGTGAAGAATACATCGGACGGGCAGCAGATATTGATGCGGACGGCGCGCTTCTCGTAGATGTCCAATGCAGTGATGGCAGCACTGAACGCCGCCGCGTCGTAGCCGGCGATGTTTCGATACGAAATGCTGCTCAAAGTAAATAGATGTTAAAACTTAATCGTTTCGTTCTTGAAGGTTTGCATGGCTCAATGATATAATCAGGGCATATCGCATGATGACAGGGGATTTTCCCATGCATGTAAGAAGGGATTTTCTATGACAAAAAAGTTCATCCGTAATTTTTCGATTATTGCACACATCGACCATGGCAAATCGACGATTGCGGACCGGCTGATTGAATATACAGGGACGCTGACAAAGCGTGAGATGGAAGCTCAGGTTCTCGATAATATGGATCTGGAACGTGAGCGCGGCATTACGATTAAGGCACAGACGGTGCGTCTCGACTACAAGGGAAAGGATGGGAACGATTACGAATTGAATCTCATCGATACACCGGGACATGTCGATTTTACGTATGAGGTCTCACGCAGTCTCGCGGCATGTGAGGGCGCGCTTCTTGTCGTCGATGCGGCGCAGGGGTCGAAGCTCAGACGCTTGCCAATGTTTACATGGCACTTGAAAACGATCTCGAGATTGTGCCGGTCATCAATAAGATCGATTTGCCGAGTGCAGAACCCGAACGTGTGAAAAAGGAAATCGAAGATGTCATTGGTCTTGATACGTCAAATGCTGTGCTCGCTTCCGCAAAAACAGGCATTGGCATCGAAGAAATTCTTGACAGCATCGTCGATTACATTCCCGCACCGGAAGGCGACGAAGAAGCTCCGCTCAAGGCGTTGATTTTCGATTCGTATTTCGATTCGTATAAGGGCGTCATCGCGCATGTCCGCGTTAAAGAAGGACACATCAAAAAGGGCATGAAGCTCAAGATGATGGCGACAGGGCAAGGTCTTTGAAGTCACGGATGTCGGCTGCTTTCAAGCCGCAGCTCGTCGATATCGGACATCTCGATGTCGGTGAGGTCGGCTTTGTCGCAGGCTCTTTGAAGGATGTCCGCGATGTGCGTGTCGGCGATACGATCACCTTGGCGGAAAATTCTGCACAGGAGCCGCTGCCAGGGTATCGCGGCGTCACGCCAATGGTCTACTGCGGACTTTATCCTGTGGATAGCGCAGACTATGATAACCTCAAGGAAGCGCTGGAAAAGATGCAGGTCAACGACGCAGCGCTTGTGTTTGAACCAGAAACGTCCGTAGCACTCGGCTTTGGCTTTCGCTGCGGCTTTCTCGGACTGCTCCACATGGATGTCATCCAAGAGCGTTTGGAACGCGAATACAATCTGAAGCTTATTACGACGGCACCATCGGTTATCTATCATGTCTTTAAGACGGATGGAAAATTGATCGAGGTCTCAAATCCTGCTGAACTTCCGCCGCAGACGGAGATCGAGCACATTGAAGAGCCTTTCGTCAAGGCGACGGTCATTGTGCCGAATGACTTTGTTGGTGCGGTCATGGAGATTTCACAAAATAAGCGCGGCGTCTTTAAAAACATGGATTACCTTGACACAAACCGCGTTATGATTACATATCATATTCCACTCAATGAGATCATCTATGACTACTTTGACCGCCTGAAAAGCGCGACGCGAGGCTATGCATCGCTCGATTACGAGCTTGCGGATTATCAGGAATCGAAACTCGTCCGCGTGGATGTGCTTCTTAACGGTGAGGCTGTCGATGCGCTTTCGACGATTGTTCATAAGGACGGCGCACCCATGCGTGGTCGTCAGCTGGTTTCAAAGCTCAAAGAAATTATCCCGCAGCAGATGTTTGAAATCCCCATTCAGGCGGCTATTGGAAGTAAAGTCATCGCTCGAGAAAATGTCCGCGCGCGCCGTAAGGATGTGCTGGCAAAGTGCTATGGCGGCGATATTACACGAAAGCGCAAGCTCCTCGAAAAGCAGAAGGAAGGCAAGAAGCGCATGAAGGCAGTCGGCAGCGTCGAAGTTCCGCAGGAAGCCTTTATGGCCATTTTGAAAATCGATTGATATGGATTACGGCGTTTACATTCATATTCCTTTTTGCAAGCGCAAATGCTTTTTACTGCGATTTTCCCTCCGAGACAGGGAAAGAGGGTCAGATGAAAGACTATGTCCGTGCACTTGTGAAGGAAATACAGACGGTCGGCAGAGCGGCGGCAAACGAGAACGGCATGCCGCGAACCATCTATATCGGCGGCGGTACGCCAAGCATCCTTAGCAGGCCGATGATGGAAAATGTCCTTTGCGCCGTATGCGAGGTCTTTTTGAAAAAGAAGGCAATGGGGAAAAACAGGCAGGACTTTGAGTTTACGGTCGAGTGTAATCCGGGTACGGTATCCTTGGATAAGCTGCGGTCTTTTCGTTCGTTTGGCGTCAATCGCCTGTCGCTTGGTGCACAGAGTTTTCAGGACAGACTGCTGAAAAAGATCGGCAGAATTCATACGAGCGCAGAGACGGTCGAAGCGGTACAAGCTGCCCGTAGGGCAGGTTTTACAAATATCAGCTTGGATCTCATGTATGCACTTCCAGGCGAAACACTCATGGATTTTGAATGTGATCTTGCATCGCTTGTCGCCTTGCATCCGTCACATATATCTGTCTACGGTCTTATTTTAGAGCATGGTACGGTGTTCGAAAAACTTGTTCTAGAAGGAAAAGTGCTCCTTCCCAACGAAGATGAAAATGAGGCAATGTACGATTTAATGACGGCGTATTTACCTCGGCATGGTTATGAAAGATATGAGATTTCAAGTTTTTCAAAGCGGGGATTCGAGAGCCGCCATAACCTCAGCTATTGGCAGGACATTCCTTATCTCGGGCTTGGTGCTGCAGCACATTCGTACATAGGCGGCAGGCGGTATGAAAATCTGCATGGAATCGAAGCGTATATTCGCGCGATAGAGAGTGGTACCGCATCAAGGTTAAAAAGAAGCCGAGTACAGCGAGAAAATCCATATGGAAGAGTTTGCCTTTCTGGCACTTCGTACAGTAAAGGGGCTTTCGAAAGAAGCATTTCGAAAGTCCTTTGGTGTGAGTGTAGAGAATGTGTATCGAAAGGTTATGGAAGATATGACGGGAAAAGGATTGTTGGAAGAAAAAAATGGATTTTTGCGCCTGACAGAGCAAGGCATGAAGTTCGGCAATGTCGTTTTTGAAGCTTTTTTTACTGGACTAAGGAAAACAAAAGAAATGAAAATTATCGATGCGCATTTGCACTTTTGTACAGATGCCTATTTTGATGAAATCGCAAGGCGTGCACAGCATGAAAACAGTGCGGAGCATCTTTTAGAGGAATATCGGCTGCGCGGTATCGTACACGGCGTCGTTATGGGAAATCTCCCCGTCGACTGCACGTGTCCCGCTTATCCGTCCTTTCTTTCTTACTGCGTCGGCATCGATAACCGGACGACGACACTTGAGAACATCAAGGAAAAACTTCCTCTTATCGAAGCGCATCTGAAAAGCCCGAGCTGCCGCGGCATCAAGCTTTATCCGGGCTATGCGTACTTCTATATTTTTGACGATCGCCTTGCACCGATGTATGAACTTGCAGCAAAGTATAAGAAGCCCGTTGCCGTTCATACGGGGCTTACAGCATCGGCGGACGCGCTCTTAAAGTACAGCCATCCCATGGTTATGGATGAAGCAGCAACGAAGTTCCGTGAGGTCACTTTCGTCATGTGTCATTTCGGCGAGCCGTTCTTTGTCGATGCTGCAGCCGTCATGGAAAAAAATGCAAATGTCGTTGCGGATCTCTCCGGCATACTTGAAGGAAAGATTCCTGACTTTTGTCAATTTCTGAAAAAGAAGCGTTACTACATCGAGCAACTCAAAGGCTGGCTGGCATACCTCGATCAATACGATCGCTTTATGTTCGGCACCGACTGGCCGCTTGCCAATCTCGGTGACTATATTCGTTTTACAAAGGAAATCATTCCAGAAAGACATTGGGAGCAAGTATTCTGTAACAATGCAATGCGCATTTATGGCATAAAGGATAAAGGATGAAGATTTCCTTTTGCAACTTATAAATATCAATTCTTTTGGATAAATAGAGCTTCGTTTGATTGTTTTTTTCAATATAAAGTCGTGTATAATAAAATTTAATTGTTTGTGCATGGGAAAAGAAGGAGGAACTGCAATGTTGGCTGATAAGCTCGGGGAGAACGCGAGCGCAAGGGCTTGAGCATTAAGGATGTAGCGAGTGCAACGAGTATTCGTGCGTTATATATAGAGGGACTGGAAAGCGGCGATTATTCAAAACTGCCGGCAGAAGTATATATCAAGGGCTTCATTCGCAATTATGCGAGTTACCTTGGGCTTGATCCGAAAGAGATGATGAAGGAATACCTTTCGGAGAACCATCCGGATAAGCTTGCGGAAGTAGAGGCATCGGAAGAAGCGGCACAGAAGATGGAAGAAGATCGCAAGGAACATAAAGAGGATCTTTTTCATGAGTCTTTGGCGGTGGCAAGTGTTTCGGACGATGCTGAGGAAATCTCGTCCTCCGATCTGTTGAATCCTCCCGCGCATCGTCATCGCCGTTTGAACGTCCTCGTCGCGGGTATTATCCTGATTCTTGTGATTGCAGGCGCTGGCTATCTGCTCGCTGACAGCGGTCCGGACAGTCAGCAGGGTACGGCGTCAAAGAGTGCTGCGCAGCAGGATAATGCGAAGGAGGCGCAGGCAGCACAGACAGCAGAGCAGGAAAAACAGCCAGAACCGCAGGTCGATGGCGTCGAAGTTTCTGCAAAATTCAATGAGCGCTGCTGGATGCAGGTCAAAGTGGACGGAAAGGTTGAGTTCGCCGGTGTCGTTGAAAAGGGACAGACGAGGCAGTATAAGGGAAGCAACGAGGTTTCCATTACGGCTGGCAACGCAGGTGCTGTCAGCTATACGGTAAACGGCAAAGATGAAGGTGTTGCCGGTGAAAAGGGACAGGTTGCTGTGAAAACCTTTAAAAAGGCTGCGCAGTAATTTTTCTTAGGAACAATGTTCAAATAGCATCTTGATGGCGGTCATGTGATGCCATTTATAACCGAAATTTAAAGAATCTGTGTTATGGTGCAAATAGAGGCGAGCTGTTGTCGATGAAAGGGACTTTCGATGAATGAATTTTTGCCGGTCAGCCGCGAGGATATGCATGCGCGCGGCTGGAAAGCATTGGACTTCATCTTTATCTCGGGCGACGCGTATGTCGATCATCCGGGGTTCGGTCCAGCCATTATCTCACGCCTTCTTGAAGCACATGGCTACAAGGTTGGCATTCTGGCGCAGCCGGATTGGAAGAAGGCATCTGCGTTTCGTGCGTTGGGAAAGCCGCGCCTTGCGTTTCTCGTCTCTGCCGGTAATATGGATTCTCTGCTCAATAAATTTACAGCAGCGAAGAAGACGCGCCGCGAAGATTTGTATTCTCCAGGAGGCGAGAGCGGGCATCGCCCCGAGCGCGCGACGATCGTCTATGCGAATCGCCTGCGCGAGGTTTACCCGGATGTACCGATTGTCATCGGCGGCATCGAGGCGAGCCTTCGGCGCATGGCGCATTATGATTATTGGACGGACAGCATCCGCCGCTCGGTTCTCGTCGACTCGATGGCAGATCTTCTCGTCTACGGCATGGGGGAAAGGGCAATCCTCGAGATTGCAGCAGATCTTCAGCAGGGCGTTCAGGCAGGTGACATTCAGGATATCAAAGGGACTTGTTACCGCGTGCCGACGAAGGATTATGTCTTCGATTATTTCGAGCTTCCGTCTTTTTCGAAAGTCCGGGAGAAAACCCCGAAAGGCAAGGCCGCCTTTGCGCATGCTTTTCGGACGGAATACCTTGAACAGGATCCGATTCGAGGGCGAAGGCTCCTGCAGGAAAACGGCGAATGGTGTGTCGTGCAGAATCCTCCGGCAGATCCGCTGACGGAACAGGAGATGGACGAAGTCTATGACCTGCCGTATATGCGGACGTATCATCCCATGTATGAGGCAAGAGGTGGTGTACCCGCCATCAAAGAAGTGCGTTTCAGCCTTGTCAGCCAGCGCGGCTGCTTTGGCGGCTGTAACTTTTGTGCGATTGTATCGCACGAAGGGCGCATCATTCAGCGGCGAAGTCAGGCCTCGATTCTTCGAGAAGCTGAGATTTTAATAAAGCTTCCGGATTTTAAGGGCTATATCCACGACGTTGGTGGTCCAACGGCAAACTTTCGGGAACCGAGCTGTCAAGCCCAGCTTGTGCGCGGTACGTGCCGCGGAAAGGACTGTCTTTCGCCAAAGCCTTGTGAACATTTACACGCTGACCACGGCGATTACCTCGTACTTCTTCGAAGGCTGCGCGCATTGCCGGGGGTTAAGAAGGTCTTCATCCGCTCGGGCATCCGTTTTGACTATCTTCTGGCGGCAAAGGATGCTTTCTTAAAGGAACTTTGCAGGTACCACATCAGCGGTCAGCTGAAGATTGCGCCTGAGCATATTTCCGACCGCGTGACAAGGCTGATGGGAAAATCCAACCGCAAGGTATATCTTACCTTCGTTCGAAAGTTCAAGGCGATGAACGAGGCTCTTGGGAAGAAACAGTATCTCGTACCGTACTTCATGTCCAGCCATCCGGGCGCAGAGCTTTCCGATGCAGTCGAGCTTGCGGTCTTTCTGCGGGAGATGAGCTATCATCCCCAGCAGGTGCAGGATTTTATTCCGACACCGGGCACACTTTCAACCTGCATGTATTATACGGGTGTGCATCCATTGACGAAGGAGACTGTCTATACGGCAAAGACCGCGATGGAAAAGCGGATGCAGCGCGCACTTATGCAATATTGGCTGCCAAGAAATCATGAAATCGTTCGAAAGGCACTCATTCTCGCACATCGGGAAGATCTCATCGGCTATGGAAAGCATGCGCTCGTTCCGCCGCAGAAGGATGCCAGGCAAGGCATGGAGCGAAAGAGGCCTGCAGGTGCTGGAAAGAAGCATGACAAGGGCGGGCGCGGTACGAAAAAATTCAAAATTCTTAAAAAGAAAGGATCCAGGCATGAAATGCCCTTTTTGTAAAAAGGAGGACAGCCGCGTCATTGATTCTCGTGCTGCGGACGATGGGACGACGATTCGCCGCCGACGTGAGTGCATGGGCTGCGGCAAGCGCTTTACCACATATGAAGTCGTGGAAAAGCTGCCTCTGATGGTCATCAAGAATGACGGCAGGCGCGAGGTTTTTAGCCGCGATAAATTGCTCAACGGCATCGTACGAAGCTGCGATAAGCGCGATATATCTACGCAGCGCATCATATCGCTCGTAGGTGAAATTGAAAGCGAGATTCGAAATACCGTGGAACGTGAGGTGCCGTCGAAAACCATCGGTGCTATTGTCATGAAGCGGCTGAAGGATTTTGATGATGTCGCCTACATCCGCTTTGCGTCCGTCTATCGGAAGTTTGCGGATGTTTCGGAATTCATGGATGAGCTCCGTGATTTGCAGGCACGGAAAAAGAAAGAGCAGGACACAGCGACATAAAGGCGGAGCGGTCGATTTTGGGGTAAAATCTCGGGAAGGGATATCTTTCGTTTGGACTGGGCACTGAAAAAGAGATTGCAGGAGCGATTGCATGCAGAGGAGGGCTACATGCGTTTTCCTGCCGGTACAAGAATACGGGTCGCTCTGATTTACCCGAATTCGTACTATATTGGCATGTCGAATCTCGGCTTTCACATCATTTACGATCTGCTGAATCGTCGCGGCGACATTGCTTGTGAGCGCTTCTTTCTTCCCGACCGAGACGAAATCCAGTGCTATGAAAAGACGAATACGCCGCTCATGAGCATTGAGACACAGACGCCGCTCTATGAGTTTTCCATCCTTGCCTTTGCGGTTTCTTTCGAGATGGATTATTTCAACATCTTGAAAATTCTCAGTCTGGGGAAAGTACAGGCACTGGGCTGCTTTGCGCACAGAAAAGGATGCATTTCTCATAGCGGGCGGTCCCTGTCCGACGTTTAATCCGGAGCCGCTTTCTGCGATTTTTGATGCCTTTGTCATCGGCGAGGGAGAGGTAATCGTTTCGCCTTTGATGGATGCTGTCCTGGCGGCCGTGCAGGATGGACAGCCGCGCGATATGGTGCGGCAGGGCGACCCGCAGGGGTGCCGGGCGTTTATGTGCCTGCGCTCTACGAGCATATATATGATGAAGAAGGGCGGCTGTCAAAGGTTCGTCCGAAAGAAGGCGCGCCGGAAAAAGTTTCCCGGCAATGGGTACAGTCTCTTGATGCATACCCCGCACATACCGTCATTGTGACGGAGGATACGGAGTTCAACTTCTACCTTATCGAGACGGCGCGTGGCTGCGGAAGGCACTGCCGCTTCTGTATGGCGGGTTACTGTTTTCGCCGACCGCGCAACCGTTCGCTTTCTGTCATTGAAGAGCAGGTACGTGCAGCGCTTCCCTATGGAAAGCGCATCGGACTGATGGGGGCTGCGATTTCCGATTATCCTGAAATCGATGCGCTTTGCAGAGATATCCTGGGCGCAGGGCTTTCGATGTCGGTGGCGTCCTTTCGTGCAGACTCTGTGACGGAAGAACTCGTGAAATCACTGGCAGACAGCGGGCTAAAAGACCATCACGATTGCACCGGAGGCAGGGAGCAGACGCATGCGCGCTGTCATCAACAAGGGGATTGAAGAAGAACATGTCTTTCATACCATGCGCCTGGGACTTCTTGCCGGCATCAAAAACTTTCGTCTTTACTTGATGGTAGGGGCTTCCTATGAAGGGGCAGATGATATCGGAGCGATTATCGACCTTGCCGGCAGATTGAAGGATTGTATGGAGGAAAATGGAAGTAAGGGGACGCTGACCCTCAGCATCAATCCTTTCATTCCAAAACCGTTCACGCCGTTTCAGTGGGAGCCGATGGCGGATAAAAAATACATTGAAACTGCATTTGGACGCATCCGTAAGGCACTTCGTGCGAGAAATCATATCACGCTCAACATGGAGTCCCCAAAGGAAGCCGGCGTGCAGGGGTTCTCTCACGTGGAGACAGGAAAGTCGGCGAGGCTCTGATAAAGGCATGCGAGATGGGCGGAAGCAAGGCATTTCGCAGAGCAATGAAGGAGCTTGGCTTAGATCCTGCGGATTATCTTTCAAGAACACGGGGGAAAGATGAAATTTTTCCATGGGATATACTCGATCAGGGATTTCCGCGCGAATATCTTTATGCAGAATGCGAGCGTGCAAAAAGGCTTGAGGCAACGATTCCTTGCTTTGAAGGCTGTCATCGCTGCGGCGTTTGCTGATAGATGTCAATGAAAAGAAGGTGCACCATTGAGCTATATGGTTGAAGAACTAGCAGATAACATCCGATGCGGAACGTTTTCCCTATTTCCGAAAGATGAAGTCACGCTTGGCTTTTCCTGCCGTACGGGCGGAAAGAGCACGGGAAGGTTTTCCTCGCTTAATATGGGGCTTCACGTCGGGGATGATCGCGAAACGGTTTTTGAAAACCGCAGGCTCTTTTTAAAGGCACTTGCGCTTGATGCAGAAAGTCTCGTAACGCCAGAGCAGGTACATGGCGACAGGATTTACTGCGTCACGGAAAAAGATGCAGGGCGCGGTGCACACTTTTATGAGGAGGCTGTCAAAGGGACAGATGCACTCGTGACAAATGTGCGAGGGCTTCCGCTTATCCTCTGCTATGCCGATTGTGTGCCGATTGTTTTCTACGATGCACAACATCATGCCATCGGTGTTGCACACGGCGGATGGAAGGGGACGGTAAAGCATATTGCAGCAAAGACTGTACAGGTTATGGCAGAGACATTCGGTACAAAGCCGGAAAAACTCGTTGCAGGTATCGGTCCATCCATCGGACCTTGCTGCTATGAAGTGGGTGAAACGGTCGCCGCAGCTTTCCACGAGGCTTTTCCTAAGGTAAAGAACATTGTGCGTAACGTTGGCGGTAAGCCGCATGTGAATCTTTGGGAAGCAAATGCAAGACAGCTTGTCGAAGCCGGAGTCCTGGCATCCAGCATCGAACGTGCGGAGACTTGTACGAGCTGTAACCATGCGCAGTACTATTCTTATCGCGCGGACGGCAAGGAGACAGGACGGCTCGCAGCCGTTCTCGCGTTAAAACCGTAAGGGATATGTGGCGTGAGGGGCTGTATAACGCTAACGATAGGCTGAAAGAGGGAATCTTTATGATTGCGGAACATCTGCATCAGGTGAAGCAGAAGATCAAGGCCGCCATGAAAAAACGTACGGCGGATATGGACGAGAACGTTCTGCTCGTCGCCGTGACAAAGAATCACGATGTCGCTGCTATGCGCGAGGCAATTGATGCCGGTGCGGCCGATATCGGTGAAAATCGCATCCAAGAGGCGAAGAAAAAATACGAGACGCTTGGGCGCGACGTCACATGGCATCTCATCGGGCACTTGCAGACGAACAAGGCGAAACAGGCAGTGAAGTACTTTGACCTCATCCATTCTGTTGACTCGTTTCACCTCGCAAAAGAACTCGATAAGGAAGCGGGCAAGTTAGGAAAGGTACAGGACGTTTTGGTGCAGGTCAACCTTGCCAAGGAAGACTCGAAGTCGGGCGTTTATGAAGAAGACCTCTTTAATATGCTTGACGAAGTTGATGAGCTGGCGCATCTTCATCTTGTCGGACTCATGTGCATTGCGCCAAATTACGAAAATGTGGAGGAGTGCCGCCCGCTGTTTCATCGGATGTATGAGATTTTCCAAAAGGCAAAGGAAATTCCATATCAGACGGCAACGATCCGTTATTTGTCCATGGGGATGACGCATGATTATGCGATCGCCGTGGAAGAGGGCGCAAATATCGTACGCGTTGGTACGGCCATTTTCGGACCGCGTCAATATTAGGAGGATTGCCATGGGGTTTTATGGATAAGGTGTACCGACAACTGGGGCTCACGGATCCGGAAGAAGAGATTCTTGAGCGTGAAGAAGCGGAGTTACGTGCAGATGAACTGGCAGCAAAGGCGAGGAAAGAAAAAGCTATGGATTTAGAGAAAAACGATGAAAGTTCGCAAAAATGTCGTTGATTTTTCAAGCGGCAGCCGCGGCATCGGGCTCTTCTGCTGGCTCATCTGCATCGTCAAAAGGCGCGGCTGCACGCATGAATGTCATCGTTATTGAGCCAAAGTCTTTCGATGATGCACAGCAGGTAGCGAACAACCTGCGTGAGAAGAAACCGGTCGTTCTCAACTTCGAACATACGGAGGGCGAATCGGCAAAGCGTATTCTAGACTTTATCGGCGGTACGACATATGCGTTGAACGGCGAGATAAAGAAGGTTAGTAAAAATGTCTTTCTCTGTGCACCGCATAATGTCAACATCGCTTATATGGAGGATTCGAATCGCTTTTCAAGCTCGATGCCTTGGATGAAAAAATAAGGTGGGATTATGGCACAGGAACAGAAAGAGAAACTTCTGCGCTTCTATAAGGGGACGGATAGTGAGGCAGTCGCCGAAAAACTTGTAAATCTTGCAGAGATGACGAAGAAGACAGAGAAGTATCGCATCTCGGGCTTCTTGGATCCCTACGAGCAGGAAATAGCAGAGGCCGTACGTGCAAATCTCGGTGGTTTCCGCATAGATTTTTTCGGCGGCTACCTTGGTGCAGAGCGCATGCGTGCCATGTTTATCGCCGATGACTTCAAGGGAGAGCCGACAGGTTTTGATATCGCCTGTATTTGTGCATGCTGGAGGGCAGAGTTTGCGGCGCTGACACATCGTGATGTTCTCGGTGCGGTTCTGTCGCTTGGCATGACGCGGGAATCGGTCGGGGATATCATCTTGAAGTATGGCATGGCGACGATTTTGGTGGACGGCAGCCTCGCAGAACATCTGGTAGGTGAACTTGACCGCATCGGGCAGGTTGCTGTCAAGGCTGAAATTGGCGACTTGTCAGATATCGCACCGCGCGAGATTCGCACAAAGGAGATTCGCGCGACGGTTGCGTCCCTTCGCATGGATGCCATCGTCGCAGCAGGCTTTGGCGTTTCGAGAAGCCGCGCAGCGAGCGATATTGCTGCCGACAAGCTTCGCCTTAACTGGCAGCCGGTGAAAGGCGCATCTCAGGTAGTAAAACCGGGAGACATTCTCTCGATGCGTGGGCGCGGCAGACTGGAAGTTTCAGAAATTGCCGGTCAGACAAAAAAGGGACGCATGGTCGTTCATTTAAAGCGCTATATTTGATTCGGTTTATTTTATATATGATAAGGAGTGCAACGCATGCTTACACCGCTGGATATACAAAATAAGAATTTTAAACACAGCATTCGCGGCTATAATGAAGAACAGGTTGACGATTTCCTTGATGAGATCGCGAACGAGATGGAGCGGCTGAATCGTGAGAAGGAGCAGCTCAAGGCAGATATGGCGCGGCTCAAAAAGGATAATGAGCAGTATCATGCATTAGAAGATAACCTCAAGCAAACGCTCATCATCGCACAGCGTTCGGCAGAAGAAGTCATGGCGGCTTCGCGCAAAAATTCCGAAGAGCTCCGTGAAAATACGCGCAGAGAATGTGAAAACATGAAGCGTGAAGCGGAGATGGATGCAAAGACCAAAATCGATGAGGAACTGCAGCGCCTTCGCACACTCGTGCGGGAGTACGAGCGCATCGACCACGAAAGACGTGAATTTCTGAATAAATATAAGCTGGCTCTTCAGTCTGAACTCAGTTTCATCAACACGACCATTGAGGAACTCCCCAGCAGCCGAAAAGGTCCGGCGCAGCAGATGCCGGTTATGACACAGACGAGAGAAGATGGAGAGAAGCAGGTGGCAGAGGATATGCAAAGCTACAGTGTGCGCCAAGCACAGGCGTGGAATACTGTAGTGCATGAAGAAAGTGAAGGAAGCGACACGCCTCGTCAGGAAGGCTGAAGACAGAGATGCTACCGGTACTTTTTTTGTGGCATCATAGCCTTTGACCAGCTGATCAAGTTTCTCGTTGTGCATCATATGACACCGGGCGAAAGCATCCCTGTCTTTGCTCCGTTCTTTCACATCACGTTCATTTTGAATGCGGGAGCGGCTTTGGCATGCTTGAACGTGCGCAGATGTTTTTTGTCTTTGCTGGCGCTCTCGTCCTTGTCCTCTTTTTGTTCTTTCGCAGCCATTTGAAGAAAGAACCGCGCAGTTTTTTTTATGGGACACATTTCATGATCGCGGGAGCGGTGGGCAATCTTATCGATCGCATCCGTATCGGACGCGTCATAGATTATCTTGATTTTCACATTTGGCCGGTTTTCAACCTCGCAGATATGGTGATTGTCTTCGGCATCGCCCTCATGATTTATAGTATGTGCTTTGACAGCAAAGAGAAAGCGCATGAGGAAGCGTGATGATATGGACGAAGTAAGAACTTTTACTGCCGATAGGGAGGGCGAACGGCTCGACCGCTTCCTCGTTCGCATGGAACCAAACGTTTCCCGCTCCTATATTCAAAAGTGTCTGGACGCGGGGAAGTCTTGTGTAAATGGCAAGGCGGCAAAGCAGAACCGAAAGCTTGCTGCGGGCGATACGGTGACGTTTGCCATGCTGAGCTGTGAATTTTCCAACATCTTGCCGGAAGACATCCCGCTCGCTGTTCTTTATGAAGATGCGGATATCATCGTCATCGACAAGGCGCGCGGTATGGTCGTACATCCGGCGAGTGGTGTCTATACGGGGACGCTTGTCAATGCACTTCTCTTTCACTGTAAGAATCTTTCGGGCATCAACGGCGAGATTCGTCCCGGCATTGTTCACCGCTTGGATAAGAATACATCCGGTGTCATGGTGGCGGCGAAAAACGATGCGGCACATCTGAGCCTTGCCAAGCAGATTCGGGAGAAGACGGCGAAGCGCCGATACTTTGCCATCTGTCACGGCAACATTTCCGAAGAAGCGGGGACAATTAAAGGTGCTATTGGCAGACATCCGACCGACCGCAAGAAGATGGCAATTGTCTATGAAAACGGAAAGCCTGCTGTCACGCATTTTAAAGTTTTGAAACGCTATGGCGATTATACGTTCTTGGAATGCCAGCTGGAGACAGGGCGTACACATCAGATTCGCGTCCACCTTGCAAGTATCGGTCACCTCTCGTGGGTGATGATAAATATGGCCCGCGAAAGAAATCTTCCTTTGCCATCGAGGGTCAGGGCACTTCACTCGCATACGCTCAGTCTAACGCATCCAAGGACGGGAAAGCGCATGACGTTTACTGCGCCCGTACCTTCGGATATGCAGGTAATTTTGGATCGGTTGGATAAAAACTATGGAAAGTTCTCATAAGGGAGGTTTACCATGCCAGTATTAAAGGACAAGACAACCATCATGGACATGGAAGCAATTCGGCGTGCGCTCACACGCATCGCACATGAGATTGTCGAGCGCAACAAGGGGATCGAAGATATCGTGCTTGTCGGTATCCGCACGCGCGGCGTGCCGATGGCAGAGCGTATTCAGGCAACTATCGAACAAATCGAAGGAAAGAAACCGCCGCTTGGCATTTTGGATATCACGCTTTATCGCGATGACCTTTCGACGCTCTCGTATCAGCCGATTGTTCACCCGACAGATCTTTCCGTCGATGTCACCGGGAAGAACATCATCCTCGTCGATGATGTTCTATACACTGGCCGCACGATTCGTGCCGCACTTGATGCTATCATCGACATGGGACGTCCAAAAAACATTCAGCTTGCTGTCCTCATCGACCGCGGTCATCGGGAACTTCCCATTCGAGCCGATTTCGTCGGGAAGAGCGTTCCCACATCGGCCAAGGAGATTGTCAGTGTACAGCTCGCGCCGACAGACGGCGGCGATGAAAGAGTTGTCATTCGCGAAAGGACGTAAGCGATAAAAAAAGCCTCGTACGGTTATCCGGCGAGGTTTTTCTTGTATTTTTACGTCTTGCCATTGAAACAGAACCTTTTACAAGGAAAGAAGAAAAAGATGGTTCAAAGCTTTCTTTCGTGATTCATTGACACCAACTCATAATCCGTGTACTATGAATAATGTATGCATTATGGGGGACAAGCGCGTGTGTACCGGCAGGTACGTTTTAGGAGGCTATGATATGAAGGGTAAGTTTTACGGTATCGGTGTCGGTCCCGGCGACCCGGAACTCTTGACGGTGAAGGCGATCAATGCCATCAAGAACACAGATGTTCTCATCGCACCGAAGACGGAGAAGAAGGACGGCAGCGTTGCACTTTCGATTGCAAAGCCATATCTCAAGAAAGATATCGAGATTGTTTACCAGGTCTTTCCGATGGTTAAAGGATTTGAGGGAGATACGAAGGCTTGGGAGCAAAATAAGGAAGAGATCCTCACTCTTTTGAAGTCCGGTAAGAACGTTGCTTTTTTGACACTGGGCGATCCGATGTTTTTCAGCACCTATATCTATATCTTCCGCCTGCTTGAAAAGGAAGATGTAGATATCGTGACGATTCCCGGCGTCCCTGCGTTCGCCGCCATTGGCAGTCAAGTCGGTTACCCGATCGTTGAGGGCAATGATATTCTCTCCATCATTCCTGCAACGGCGCCGCTTGCTAAAATAGAGCGTGCAATGGATACGGCGGACAATCTCGTCATCATGAAGGTCTATAAGAATCACAAGGAGATCACAGAACTTCTTGAAAAACATGGACTTGCAGAAAACGGTATCCTTGTCAGCCGCGCGGGGCTTTCGGAAGAGCGCATTATCCAGGATCTCTCTGCCCATAAGGGATGAGAGCCTGAACTATCTTTCGACAATCCTCACGCGTCGGAAGGCAGATAAATAAGCGACTTCTATTTGTATCGAAAGAAGGCTGTTGTCTTGATGTCAAGAATGCTTGCGTATAAAAAAAATATAGGCGCGGTTCTAGTCTTAACCCTCCTGATGCTCACCCTGTTTGTGCTTGCAGGCTGCGGCAAGAGGGCCGACGAGGAGAAGGGAAGTGCGGGGGCTGCATTTGTGACTGTGCATGATGCACTCGGCCGCGATGTCACGCTTGAGAAAAAGCCGGAGCGCATCGTTGTCACGAGTGCGTCCTTCTTAGAACCGCTTCATGAAGTCGGCGGCGATGTCGTTGGACGCCCCGATTCAAAGACTTTGATGCCTGAATGGGCGAAGGACAAGGAAAGCGTCGGTAAAGTTTATCAGATCGATGCAGAAAAAGTCATGGCATGCCAGCCGGATCTCGTCATCATCAACAAGGGCATGAATGAGAAGCTTGTCGATACGCTTGAGCAAAATGGCGTAAAGACTGTTGTCCTTGACATGAAGAGCTATGATGATGTAAAAGATGAAGTCCGCGCTATGGCAAAGATCACGGGCGAAGCACAAAAAGGCGAAGCGCTTATCGCAGATATGGACAAAAAGATTGCGGATATCAAGGAGAAGATGCCGCAGGATAAGCGTCGCATATCTGTCATTCATTCGACGAATCAAGGCTTAACCGTGCAGCTGGATGGCAGTATCGCCGGCTGCATTACAAAGATGCTCGGCTGGGAAAATGTCGCCAGCGGCATGACACCGCTGGAAAAGGATCCGGATGCTGCGCCCTACAGCTTGGAAACGCTCGTCAATCAGAACCCGGAAATCCTCTTCGTCACCAGTATGGGAAAGATGGAAGATATTAAGGCTGGGATGGAAAAACAATTTGCTGAAAATCCTGCGTGGCAGAGTGTAGCTGCCGTGAGAGAAGGGCATGTCTATTATCTTCCGCAGGATCTCTTTCTCTTAAGTCCTGGCATTCACTATCCGGAAGCCGTTGAGACGATGGTAAAATGTGTCTATCCAGATTTGAAGTGAGCTTCTAGAAAATATCCGTGGAAAAAACACCCATGCAGATAGAGATGCCTGCATGGGTGTTTTTGTATAAAGTGCATAGTTCATGGGTAAATGATAATTTACTGCAAAAAGTCAAAGGTTTTAGCGTGTTGGGGGATGAGTAGCGCTAATTTGTAAAGCGGACGAGCAAATCGGTCATATCTTTTGGAAGTGGTGCGGAAAGAGAAAGACGCTGCCCGGTGATGGGATGGTATATGGTAAGACGGGCTGCATGAAGTGCTTGGCGAGGGAGAGGATCTGTTCTGCCGCCGTAAAGTCGGTCGCCGATAAGAGGAAAGCCGAGATGCTGCATATGGACGCGAATCTGATGCGTGCGGCCTGTCTCAAGGCGGAGGCGAAGGAGCGAAAAGCGGCTGTCGTATGCAAGGCGTTCGTAATGCGTAACAGCGGGCTTTCCATCGGGGGAGACGATGCGCAGAACACTTTGGGGGTCAGGGCGAGCGATCGGGCAGTCGATGGTTCCTCGCGCAGGCACCATCTTCCCTTCAACAATGGCAAGATACTCGCGGGAAAAAGATTTGCCGCCGCCGAGAAAGAGAATATGCTGCGCCTCCGGTTCCTTCGCGATGAGGACGAGACCTGAGGTATCCATGTCGAGCCGATGAATGGGGTGATAGTCATGTTGTTCACCGCGTGCCGCATAGTGATGAAGGACGCCGCCGGCAAGCGTTCCCAGATAGGTGCGGTGCGTTGGGTGAACGAGCAGACCGGCGGGCTTGTTTATCGCGAGGAGAAAGTCATCTTCATAACGGACGTCGAGCCGCATGGATTCAGAAGGAATGCTGCTTTTCTTTCCAACATCGTAAGATATGACATCGCCTGCCTTTACCTCGGTGCGTGCGGCAATGCGTAGGATGCCGTTTACAGCAAAGGTGCCGGAAAACTTGATGCGCTTCCATAAAGAGGTTGAAATGTGGTGGTAATGTTTCAGATAAGAGCGGACAGGTATGGCGCCGTCTTTCGCATCGACTTCGCTCGATTTTACAAGAATTTTTCGCATGATTTTCTCCTGGAGAATCGTGAGGTCTTTTTTTAGATATCATAGGATATCATATGACTTCAGACTTTGTCCATAAAAGACATGGGCAGATGTTTCAGTTTTTATCATATTTATGTTGAAACTTGTCATAAATGTAAAGTATGACCCCAGAGATGTATCTTGAATGCAAACAAAATTACATAAAATATGAGCCTGAGTATAGACAGACGCGAAACCATAGGGTATAATATCTCCGTTAAGTGAGCGGCTGCAACGCCGCGATATCGAGGGGGAGAATCATGGCGCTTATTGTTAAAAAATTTGGTGGAAGCTCGGTAGCAACCACAGAAAAGATACAGAATGTAGCAAAGCGTGTCCTTTCGGAAGGGAAGCCGGGCGACCAGATCGTTATGGTCGTGTCTGCGATGGGAGATACGACAGACGAGCTTATTAAACTGGCACGCGGCATCACGAAGGATCCGTACCAGTATGCGCGAGAGATGGACATGCTCCTGACAACGGGCGAACAGAGTCTCGATTGCGCTGCTCGCGATGGCATTTTGTGAACTTGGGCAGAAGGCAGTCTCCATCACGGGACCGATGGCAGGCATGAAGACGAATGATGTTTTCACAAAGGGGCGCATCATAGGCATCGAACCGAAGCGTGTACACGAGGAACTGGATAGGGGCAACATCGTCGTCGTCGCGGGCTTTCAAGGCGCAGATGCCGCAGGCAACCCTGTCACACTGGGGCGCGGCGGTTCGGATACATCGGCTGTTGCACTCGCGGGTGCGCTCGGTGCAGATACCTGCGAGATTTACACGGATGTTGACGGCATTTACTCCGCCGACCCGCGCATTGTCAAAGGCGCGCGCAAGATGAAAGAAATCACCTATTATGAGATGCTGGAGATGGCGCGTCTCGGCGCAGGTGTCATGCAGCCGCGCTCTGTTGAAATGGGCAAGTTTTACAACATCCCCATTCACGTCCGCTCTACGTTTACGAATAAGCCGGGCACAATCATTCGGGAGGAATACACGATGGAAGAGAAAGATTTTATCATTCGCGGTGTTGCACACGATGAGAAGGTAGCAAAAATCGCCGTCCTCGGCATTCCGAATACGCCGGGGATTGCACATGAAATCTTTTCTGCACTCGCCGATGCCAATATCGACGTCGATATGATCGTGCAGAGCATTCGCAACATCGAAAAAAATGTCACCGACATGGTCTTTACTGTTGCAGCCGATGATTTGGCACAGGCAAAGAAAGTCGTCGACAAAGTGGCGGCAAATCTCAGCGCGACCTCTGTACTCGTCGAAGAAGATGTCGCTAAGGTTTCTATCGTCGGCGCCGGTATGCTCGGCAACCCGGGCATCGCAGCGCGTATGTTCGGTGCACTAAGCAGGGCGGAGATCAACATCGACATCATCTCGACATCGGAAATCAGCATTTCCTGCCTTGTTAAGAGCAATGTGCTCGAGAAGGCGGTCAACGCCATTCACGACGAATTCTTCCCCAAAAAGGATTGACATGAGTCGAAAGGGCCGCCTGGCGTAATACGGGCGGCTTTTTTTGCCTTATCAGCTAAAACAACAGTTATCCTTTTTCGGTAAGATGGCAGATTTGAGAGGAGTTTCACATGACGAGTATCATCATGTTGTCATATAATACATTAGGATATACGAAGCTTGCAATTGAAAGTATTCGCAAGCATACTGCGCCCGGCACTTATGAAATCATCGTTGTGGAAAATGCTTCTAAAGATGGTTCGCGTGAGTGGTTGGAGCAGCAAGATGATATACGATTATTGTGCAATGAAGACAATGTGGGCTTTCCCAAAGGCTGTAACCAGGGGTTGCGTATCGCAAAAGGTGATACACTGCTGCTCTTGAACAGTGATGTCATCGTGACGCCGTATTGGCTGGAGAGTCTCTCCAAAGGGCTTTTTTCTTCGAAGGATGTCGGTGCTGTCAGCTGTCTTACAAATTTTTGTTCTAATTATCAGACCATACCGGCTCCGTATCATCAGATGTCTGAGCTGGAGCGTTTTGGGGCGCGAATTAACAGACGCGTGCCTGCTCGTTATGAGCGCCGGCTGCGTTTGATCATGTTTTGTTTTCTGTTCCGGCGTGAAGTCTATGAAGCGATTGGGGACTTAGATGAAAAAAATTCTCGCCGGGAAATTATGAAGATGATGACTATTCTTTCCGCATTCACCATTTTGGAGGCGGAGCCTTTTTATCTGGAGAATCAAAAGAAGAACAGATGGAAAAGGCAAAGTTTTATGATGCACTTTTAAAATGGAATAAGGAATATATTTTAAAAAAAATACAATATCCCGCCGGATTATTTATCGCATTCTACACAAGAGCTGTTTCCGCAGTGGGTAAAACCAGATGATCACGTGGTATCATGATGGATATTGATCGAGAGAGAGAACGTACAGAAGAAAAGAAAAGACGGATGCTTTCGATGGTCTTTCTGTTATCGGAGGATACGGGTTCTTCTGTGCATCGTTTGGAAAAAGAGCTTTTGCAGCTGTATGCGGTAAGTGAGAAGAAACTCCGAGTATATTTCATATATGATGCTAAAAAGACTTCGGTGACGGCCTTAGAAAAGACACTGAAAGACAAGGGGTATCGACAGCATATGTTATGACATAAATGCTTATAAAGAGCGCAAGGTTCAGTATCCTTTCGAAAATTTGCTGGAGAAGACCCTGCAGTTTTTGCAAATACCGGAACGATTGCCGAAAGAACTCTCGCATGTCTTATATGTAGATGCGGAAAAAGGTATTCCTAAAGATGTGATGAATATATGGCATGCACCTTGCGGCGATACGGTAGCTTTTCGACCGAATCCCATGCAGGGAGAACCTTCTCCACTGGAATCGGAAGGTGTCTTAAACCCGGAAAGTAGATTCTGCTTGGATTTCTTACAAATGAATCTAACGTATTTTCGTGAGCGGATGGATCTTTGGGAAGATGGTCTGGCGTTCTTTTTTGCCTTCCCTATGGTGGAGGGGAGATTGACGGATATGCTGCGGTATTTCTTTGAACATAGTTATAGAAAATGTTGATCTATATATTGGAATTTTCTATGAGCGCAGACAGATTCTTTTGCATCATGCCGTGTAGCCGAAGAATATAGGTATAGGGAATCTACGTTACATGTTATGGACATGCGTGCCCCACGCAAACGCCTCGTTACGCAAGCGGTCGTGCACTTGTACGCTGAACAACCGGTGGACTTCTTAAACGCGCTGCGCTTGGACGAAAGAAGTCCGTCGGGTCGTACCGTGCACTTTCCCCGCTTGTTTCACTAAGGTTTGCTTAGGGGCATCGTATTCTTCTGTAACATTTACGGTAGAGCCGGTATAGGTCAAAATATTGAAAAATATTGAAAATGTAATAGAATAAAAAAATGGATTTTATTTTTGCAGAACGTATATGGATTGGGGGCAGCAAGTGAAACGTATCTCCGTTGAATTGGTACCGCGTGAAGAAGAAGCACTGAGAGAAGAACTCTCGCTCTTGAAGAAGTTTGAAGACAAAGTAGACGTTATCAATATACCGGATCTTCTCCGTCTTGAGATGCGGAGCTGGGAGGGCGCAGCGGTTGCAGGCGAATACTTTCCTGCCGTCATGCCGCATATCCGCGCGATGGACATTGACCTCGATGTGGAACTTCCGATGAAGGATTATCTTCGTACACATGGCATTAAAGAGGTGCTCGTCATCGAGGGCGATCCGCCGCAGGATATGAAACATGCGACTTTTTCCAACGGAATCCACGGACGTCATCTGGAAGTTTGGTCATGAAATGCCGGACATCAAGGTCTATGCAGGGATTGATCAGTACCGAAGCTCGATGAAGCAGGAGCAGTATCGCATCAAACGGAAGCTTCAAGCGGGTGCAGCAGGTTTTTTCACTCAACCATTCTTTGATATGCGCCTTCTCGATATGTACCGTGAGATGCTCGATGGAACAGAGGTCTATTGGGGGCGTTTCTCCGGTCATGACACAGGCATCGAAAAACTATTGGGAACGAAAAGAACAACGTCGTTTTTTTCCAAAAGGATTTTTTTCGTATAACCTTCAGGCGAGTGTTGCTTTTTGCAAAAGGAAGTCATGGCATATGCTGAAAAGCATGAGGCAAGTCTCTATTTCATGCCGATTAAGACAAATCTCAAGGCATACATCGAAGGTATCTTTGCCTGATTCCGCTGGAGCAGAGAGCAATCTTTGGCGGAAGGCATAGATTTTTTGAATAAAAGATAGTATAAGTTATTTTTAGGAGAGGGTATTATGTTTAAGATTCTTCGAAAAGAGGAATTGTCTCCCAATGTCTTTGCGATGGACATCGAAGCTCCGCGCGTAGCGCAGAAGGCGCAGCCGGGGCAGTTCATCGTCCTTCGCGTCAACGAAGAGGGCGAGCGCATCCCGCTGACGATTGCAGATTTTGATCGTGAGAAGGGCATTATTCTCATCGTCTTCCAAGTGCTCGGGGCTTCCACAATGGAGCTTGCCGCACGGAAGGAAGGGGACAGTCTCGTCGATTTTGTCGGACCACTTGGTCGTCCATCGGAGATTCAGAACGTCGGTACTTTCGTCGCTGTCGGGGGCGGCATCGGCGTTGCGCCTTCGTATCCGATCGCCCGCGCTATGCATGAAGCCGGCAATAAGGTCATCAGCATCATGGGTGCTAAGACGAAGGACATCCTCATTATGGAAAAGGAGATGCGTGCCGTTTCTGATGAAGTTCTTGTCACGACGGATGATGGCTCCTATGGCATCAAAGGCTTTGTTACCAATGCCATTGAGGAGCTCGTGAACTGTGGAGAAAAAGATCGACCAGGTCACGGCGATTGGCCCCGTTATCATGATGAAGAGCGTTGCGGATGCAACGAAGAAATACGGCATCAAGACGGTTGTCAGCCTGAACCCCATCATGGTCGATGGCACGGGCATGTGCGGCGGCTGCCGTGTTACTGTTGGCGGCAAGACAAAGTTTGCCTGTGTCGATGGACCGGAGTTTGATGCGCATGCAGTCGACTTCCCAGGGCTCATGATGCGTCAGCGTATGTATCGCTCGGAAGAAGCGGCCGAAAAGGATCACGTCTGCAATATTGGACTGGGGAGGAAGTAAGCATGGCTGTTTCAATGAAAAAGCACAAGATGCCGACACAGGACCCGAAAGTTCGCGCACATAATTTTGATGAGGTCGCACTCGGCTACGATGAAGAAACCGCACTGGCAGAAGCTGCGCGCCGCCTGCACTGCAAAGTGCCGCAGTGCCGTAAGGGCTGCCCGGTATCTGTCGATATTCCGAGTTTTATCGCGCTCATCAAGGAAAAAGGATTTCGCGGGTGCAGTGGCGAAGATCAAAGAATCGAACGCATTGCCGGCTGTCTGTGGGCGTGTCTGCCCGCAGGAAAATCAGTGCGAGAAATATTGCATTCTCGGCAGGAAAGGCGAATCGGTCGGCATTGGTCGTCTCGAACGCTTTGTTGCGGACATCGCTTTGCAGAAGGAAGAAGGCGAGCAGAAAGAACCGCCGAAGGGTGCGAAAAAGGTCGCTGTCATCGGGGCGGGTCCCTCTGGGCTTTCCTGCGCAGGTGATCTCGCCAAGCGCGGCTATGATGTCACAGTCTTTGAAGCACTTCATAAGGCAGGCGGCGTCCTTTCCTACGGTATACCGGAATTCCGTCTTCCAAAGGAAAAGGTCGTCAAGAAAGAAATCGATGCCATCAAAAAGCTCGGCGTCAAGTTTGAACTCGATTCCGTCGTCGGCCGCCTTTACACGGTCGATGAACTGATGGAAGAAGAAGGCTTTTCTGCTGTTTACCTCGGTACGGGCGCAGGTCTTCCGCGCTTCCAGGATATCTCCGGCGAAAAATTTGAACGGCGTTTACTCTGCCAATGAATTCCTCACGCGCTGCAATTTGATGAAGGCGTATCGCTTTCCCGAATACGCAACGCCGATTCACGTCGGCAGGAATGTCGCGGTTGTCGGCGGCGGCAATGTCGCGATGGATGCGGCTCGCACGGCACTTCGCCTTGGTGCAGATAAGGTTTCCATCGTCTATCGCCGCAGCGAGGAAGAGCTTCCCGCACGTAAGGAGGAGGTTGAGCACGCAAAAGAAGAGGGAATTCACTTCGAGCTGCTCACCAATCCGGTGGAGGTCATTGGCGATGAGAACGGCTGGGCAAAGGAATTGAAGCTTCAGCGCATGGCGCTTGGCGAGCCGGATGCCTCTGGCCGCCGCCGTCCAGAGCCGATTGCGGATTCAGAGTTCACTGAGCCGTACGATACGATTATCATTGCGATCGGTACGGGGCCGAACCCCATCATTGCACATACGACGCCGGGGCTTGATACGACAAAGCGCGGCAATATCGTTGCCGACGAAGAGACCTGTGCGACGAGCAAAAAGGGCGTATTCGCAGGCGGCGATATCGTCACCGGTGCGGCGACAGTCATACTCGCCATGGGAGCCGGCCGCAAGGCAGCCGATGCCATCGATAAGTATTTGAAGAGCGAAACCTAAGAAGGTAAGAGAGAGGCAGGGAGTTATGGATTTTACGGCGATTGATTTTGAGACGGCAACGGGTGCAAGGGACTCTGCATGCAGCGTTGCCGTGGTCGCCGTTCAGAGCGACAAACTCGTGCGTTCTTACTATACACGCATTCGTCCGCCGTTCAATAAATATAATCCTTTCAACATCTCCATCCATGGTATTCACGAAGAGGATACAGAAAATGAGCGAGATTTTGCGGGCATTTGGGAATCGCTGGCAAAGGAACTGGAAGGGCGTATCGTCCTAGCACATAATGCCCCGTTTGACATGGGTGTCTTGAGGGCGTGTATCCATCGCTACGATTTGAAGTGGCCGAAGTTTTCTTATGCCGACACTGTGAAGATTGCTCGTCGCGTTTGGCCAGAGCTTGAAAATCACAAGCTAAATACCATAGCAGATCATCTGAACGTTCGCTTCAAGCATCACGATGCGCTTGAAGATGCGAAGATGTGTGCCGCCATCCTCATACGTGCCGCTGAAAAACTGGCAGAAGGTAAGCCGGCAGATCTTTTTGCGAAGGCAGAAGAAATATCGACCAAGGCCTTTCTGCGAAAGCTCGAAATTGCGGTCGTTCCCTTTTGAATATAGGGCAGCAGATGGAGGGGATAGTCATGTGGGAAGGGCGGTCGCCGGAAGCGTTTCTTGCTGGTCTCCTCACGGCCCTATCCCTCGGCATACTTGCAGGGTGCGGCTTTGCCATGATGCATGCGATGCTGTTTGCTGCGTTGGGCATTACCTTTGTAGTATCTGTCCTCTCTGTCTATAAGAGCAGCCGATGGGCTTTTGTGCCTGTCGCGCTGCTCTTTTTTGTACTTGGCAGCTTTCGATTTACAGCAGCATATGAACTTGCCGCAAACGATATCTCGCACTATGCCAAGAAAAGCGTTCATGTAGCAGGGCATCTGACGGAAGAGCCGCGTATTACAGAGGATGCCAAAGGGCAGCCGAAGCTGCGTTTCACGCTTGCGGCTGAGTCGGTCAAAGCAGCAGGGAAAGAGGAAAAAGCCACAGGCGGTATCTATCTTTATGCACGTGGCAAGACGGCAGAAGAAATTGCAAGACGGGCGAAGATCGGCGATAAGCTTGAGGGCACGGTAAAGATTCGCTCGCCGCATGCCTATGGTAATCCCGGGCAGATTGATACGCCGATGCTTCTGCGAAGCAGTGGTATTACGGCATCCGGTTCTGTTCAAAAAGGCTCGTTGAAATACGAGGAGGCAAAGGGAAACAGCTTTCTCCGCTTTGCGGCATCCATTCGGCAAAGCTATCGGGAACATATGAAGAAAGTTATGCCAAAAGATGAGGCAGCCACGGTCTTTGCCATGCTTTTCGGTGGCTATGACGGCATTCAGGAAGATGTCATCGATGCCTTTACGACGACGGGCATCGTTCACATCCTTTCTGTCTCCGGTTCCCATGTCAGCTTACTCGCGGCAGCGATTGCCTATCTTGGCTTACTCCTTCGCCTGCCAAAGGCGGTGACGACGGGACTTGTCATCTTCGTCGTCGGTATCTACTGTATTCTCTCTGCCTGCGTGCCGCCTGTCATTCGCGCTGCTGTCATGGGCAGCCTTACCTTTTTGGCAGTCGCTTTGGAGCGGGAAAAAAGTGCGGGGTATCTCCTGCTTTTCACAGGACTTATCATGCTCCTCATCAACCCGCTGCTTCTCTACCATATCAGCTTCCAGTTATCCTTCATGGCGACGGCAGGACTTCTCTACCTCGCGCCATTCTTTCGAAAGAAGTTTCGCAGAAAACTGCCGGATTTTGCCGCAATAAGCTTTGGCGTCACGATTGGTGCTCAGCTTGCGACGCTGCCCATCCTTGCGTGGTACTTCGGTCAGATCAGCCTTTCCTCACTTCTTGCAAATCTTGTCATCGCGCCTGTCATCGACTGTATTATCATCGTTGCCTTGCTGGCAGGGATTATCTCCTTCCTTCCGTTTCTAGGCTCTCTCCTCTTTGTCTTCGGAAGCCTTCTTTTCGGGATTGTCCGCGAGATGACATTTCCTTTGGCAAAGATGCCGGGCAGTATGGTTTACCTTCCCGTGCTGCCGCTCTATGCTGCGCTTCCTTACTATGGCGCACTCATCTATATGATTCAGCCAAAAAAGCGCCGTAGTCGCATCATTCGTACTTTTTATCCGCATCGCTGGAAAATCGGCGCTGTCTTTCTCGCTGTCCTCGTTTTCTTCACGGCGCGATACCTCACACAGCCAAGGGAGTTAGCTGTCTACTTCATCTCTGTGGGACAGGGCGACGCTGCCCTCGTCGTGACGCCGAAAGGACATGCCTTCCTTTTCGATACCGGCGGTACGCGGGACGGTGCCTTCGATGTCGGCAAGCAGATCGATATTCCCTTTCTCCTTCACTGCGGCGTTCGTCATATCGATGCTATCTTCCTTAGTCATGCACACGAAGACCATGCCGCAGGTGCAGGCAGCATTCTGCATCGTTTGAGCGTCGACCATGTCTACACCGCAGGTGAAGGAATCTATGCCTATGCAAGGAGTATGAAACTCAGCGACAACGATCCTGTTCTTCGCAGTTTTTCTCATGCAAAAGAAGGTGAACGTTTGACCGTTGACAGCGTTACCATCGAGACGATCTACGCGCCGGACAGTCCGGATGCAAAGGATAATGAGGCATCGAACGTCTACCGTGTGACATATGGTGATGCCAGTTTCCTCTTTACGGGCGACCTCATCAAAGAACATGAGATGAAAATGCTGGAACAAGGTATTAGCCCTGCCTGCACCGTCTTGAAAGTAGGGCATCACGGCTCCGACACTTCGACAAGTGAGGCATTTCTAAAGGCAGCTCATCCGAAATATGCCGTCATTGAAGTCGGTGCGGATAATTCCTTCGGTCATCCGAAAGAAAGTGTCGTAGAGCGCATTGAAGGTTCTGGCATCAAACTCTACCGAACCGATGAAGACGGTGCGATTACCTTTCATACCGACGGCAGGCATATCCGCGTGGAAAAATACGTGAATGATTAGTTAGGGTTCGTATAGCGAATCGCTTTGAGAAAACTTTTTGTCAAAAAGTCAAAAAGTATTTGACTTTTTGACTTTTATGTGTATAATAGGATTCAGACCTAAGGTCAAGGAACAAAGTTGAAATTATTCTCAAAGACCGAAGATTGCATATAGAATTTTATGGAGGTAGCGTTATGGGACAGGAAAAATATACAGCCAAGACGCTGGCAGCTCTTCAAGAGGCGCAGCAGATGGCAGCGATGCGGTACCAGCAGGAAATTACATCAACGCATGTGCTTCTCGCACTTGCCAAAGAGCCGGAAGGATTGCTTGCGACGATTTTTGAAGATTGTCAGACCGATCTGCCCATGCTCAAGGCACGCTTGGAAAAAGAACTTTCAAAGCTCCCGAGTGTGAAGGGACAGGATCGCCTCAGCATGAGCATGGACATGGTTCGCGTACTCGGCCGCGCTGAGACGTATGCAAATGCCATGAAGGACGACTATATGTCGACCGAACACCTTTTGCTTGCACTCGTGACGGATGGGTCGGAAACGGTGCAGGCGATTGCACGAGAGTTCAAGCTTACAAAGAGTGCGATTCAGACATCCATCAAGAAGAATCGCAAGCAGAACGTTACAAGTGAAAACCCAGAAGAGGGGTATAAATCTCTTGAAAAGTTTGGCAGAGACCTAACGGATGCAGCGAAAAAGGGCAAGCTTGACCCGGTCATCGGGCGCGATGAAGAGATTCGCCGCACGATCGAGATTCTTTCCCGCCGTACGAAGAACAATCCGGTGTTAATCGGTGAGCCGGGCGTCGGCAAGACGGCGATCGTCGAGGGACTTGCCCGTCGTATCGTTGCGGGAGATGTGCCGGAGTCGCTGAAGAACAAGACGCTTTATTCGCTCGATATGGGCTCGCTTGTCGCCGGTGCGAAATTCCGCGGCGAGTTCGAAGAGCGCTTGAAGGCGGTCTTAAATGAAATTGTAAAGTCTGATGGACAGATTCTTCTCTTTATCGACGAGGTTCATACGGTCGTCGGTGCGGGGGCAGCAGAGGGCGCCATGGACGCAGGCAACCTCTTGAAACCGATGCTTGCGCGTGGTGAGCTTCGCTGCATCGGTGCGACGACGCTGAATGAATACCGCAAGTATATTGAGAAAGATACGGCACTCGAACGTCGATTCCAGCCGGTTATGGTCGGCGAACCGACGGTTGAAGATACGATATCCATTCTTCGCGGTCTCAAGGAACGCTATGAAGTTCATCATGGCGTCCGCATCCGCGACGCAGCACTCGTCGCAGCGGCAACGCTTTCGACCGCTATATTTCCGACCGCTTTCTGCCGGATAAGGCGATCGATTTGGTCGATGAAGCAGCGGCGAAGCTGCGTACAGAAATCGAATCCATGCCGGCGCCGATTGACGAGATACGCCGTAAAAATCATGCGAGCTTGAAATTGAAGAACAGGCGCTGAAGAAGGAAGTCGACGATGCTTCGAAAGAAAAACTTACGGGCATCACGGCAGAAAAGGAAGAACTTCAGAAGAAGGAATCTGAGCTTAAGGCAAAGTGGGAGAGTGAGAAAAACGCCATCCTTCGTGTCCGCGCTATTAAGAAGGAAATGGACGAAGTCAACAGCCAGATGGAAGCGAGCAGAGCGCAGCTATGACCTCAACCGCCTTTCTGAGCTGAAATACGGCAAACTTCCCGCACTCAATAAGAAGCTGAAGGAAGAAGAAGCCATCATTGCAGAGAAGTCAAAAGACGACAGCCTGCTGAAAGAAGAAGTCGGCGAGGAAGACATCGCAAAGGTCGTCAGCCGCTGGACGGGCATTCCCGTGACAAAGATGCTGACGGGTGAGCGCGAGAAACTCATTCATTTGGAAGATGTGCTCCATGAGCACGTTATCGGACAGGATGAAGCCGTTCAGGCGGTCAGTGAAGCGATCCTTCGCGCTCGCGCCGGTATCAAGGATCCAAATCGTCCGATTGGCTCGTTCATCTTTCTTGGCCCTACAGGTGTCGGCAAGACCGAGCTTGCAAAGACCTTTGGCTGAAGTGCTCTTTGATGATGAGCGCGGCATGATACGCATCGATATGAGCGAGTACATGGAGAAGCATTCTGTCGCCCGTCTCATCGGAGCGCCTCCGGGCTATGTCGGTTATGATGAGGGTGGTCAGCTGACAGAAGCCGTGCGCCGTCGTCCATACAGCGTCATTCTTCTCGATGAGATTGAAAAGGCGCACCGCGATGTATTCAATGTGCTGCTGCAAATCCTGGATGATGGCCGCTTGACGGACGGCAAAGGACGCGTGGTGAACTTTAAGAATACCGTCATCATTATGACAAGCAACCTTGGCTCGCACGAGATCTTAAATAAGGCTTACGATGATGCGAAGAAGGCAGTCAAGGATATCCTAAAGGATTACTTCCGTCCGGAATTCCTCAATCGCGTCGACGATATCATCGTCTTCAAGGGACTTCAGAAGGAACAGGTTAAGAGCATCGCAGGTCTTCTTCTCGATAGCCTTGGCAAGCGCCTCGAGAAACAAGTCGGCATTCGCCTCACTTGGAATGATGAATCTCTTACGGCTCTTGCCGACCAAGGCTTCGACCCGAACTTCGGTGCCCGTCCACTTCGCAGACTTCTCACGCATACCGTTGAGACGGCGCTTTCGAAGGAGATCATCAAGGGAGAAATCAAAGACGGCGACACCGTGAAGATTGGTTATGACGGTACGAAATTTACCTTCAACAAGGCATAACGAATGACTGAGCTACGGTAAATTCTGCAACGAAAAAGGCAGGTCGAAACTTTTGTTTCGACCTGCCTTTGCTTTTTTATTTATGCTTTTTTGTAGGCAAGAACCGACTGGCGAATTTCTTCAAGCTGCTCGGTACTCGGGATTTCCTGGATGCGCATTTTGTCGAGGATGATCTCACATCCTGCAGCCTTCAGTTCATCTTCAATAAGCCCGATGCTCTGGCCGCCCCAGCCGTAGGAACCAAAAGCGAATGCCTTGTGGTGACGGGGAGAAAGGCCCTTGAAGTATGTGAGGAAACCTGCGATGGTCGGCATCATCTGGTTGTTGAGCGTCGGTGAACCGACGGCGAGATACTTGCTTATGAGGAGCTCGCTGATGATGTCGGAATTCGGCGTTGTCTTGATGTCAAACAGTTTGACGGAAATGCCGCATTCGCGCAATGCCTCTGTGATTGTGCGAGCCATCTTTTCCGTAGAATGCCACATCGTATCGTAGACGACGACAGCTTTTTCATCGAGGTCAGCAGCGGACCATTTCTTGTAGAACTCGACGATCTTTGCAACATTCTTGCGCCAGAGAACGCCATGCCCTGTGGCGATCATCTGGATGTCAAAATCCTTTGCGTCCGTCAGTGCCTTTGCCGCCTGACGGCTGTAGAGCATGAGGATGTTCGCATAGTATTTCTGCGCCTCTTCGATGACGATCGAAAGGTCATTTTCATCATCGAATCGCTCGCTGGCTGCCAGGTGCTGCCCAAAGCCGTCGTTTGAAAAGAGAATCTTTTCTTCCGGGCAATACGTCATCATGCTGTCCGGCCAATGGAGCATAGGAACTTGGAGGAATGAGAGCGTACGCTTGCCGATGGAAATCGACTCTCCCGTCTTGACCGGCTGGTAGTCAAATTCACCGTAGTGCGCCCTGAGTCCCTTCAGCCCGTTCGGCATACTGGTGACGACCTTTGCATTCTTGGCGTACTTCATGATGAAGGGAATGCCGCCCGAGTGATCTGGTTCGACGTGGTTGCTGACGACGTAGTCGATCTTCTCAGGATCTATGACGGACTTGATGCGTTCGAGCATCTCATTTTCGAAGCCGTGCTTTACCGTATCGATCAGTGTGACCTTCTCGTCGAGAATGAGATAGGCATTGTAGCTCGAGCCACGGGAGGTAGTATAGCCGTGGAAGCTTCGAAGTGTCCAGTCGACTACGCCGACCCAGTAGATACCTTTGGTAATTTCAATAGCTTTCATAGCAAGGGGTTCATCCTTTCTGTCGTTCCCGCGCTTTCTGTGAATTTTCGCAGAGCGCAGGAGCATCGAAAAACTGTTGCTCTTATTGTATATCGAAACGCGGCGTTTGGCAATTCATTGTTTCTGAGGAGATTTCTTTTTCTGTAAAAATTTTTCTTGCATCTCAGTTTAATATGTGATATAGTAAGTTTTCGTTGTCGGGATGTGGCACAGTTTGGTAGCGCGCCTCGTTCGGGACGAGGAGGCCGCAGGTTCGAATCCTGTCATCCCGACCATTTTTGACAATGAAGAACCGGTTTGTCCGGTTCTTTTTTTGTATATCAATACAGTGTAGTACATGTATTGCCTTAACGCACAGAAAAAAAATTTTAATTAAATATTAGAAAACGTTTACTAAATCTATTGACGAACGTTTCAAAAAGGTTATAATATAGAAAAAAAGTAAACGTTTTCTATATTATGGAGGAGGAAGCTGTTGTGGAGATTTTAGAGCAGATGAAGCAATCCTTTGCCAAGCTATTTGCCAAGGAGCCTGAACGCTTTTATTTTTCACCAGGGCGCGTGAATCTCATTGGAGAACATACAGACTATAACGGCGGGCATGTATTTCCGTGTGCGATTTCGCTTGGCACGTATGCGGCGGTTGCAGATCGCACCGATGGTATGACGCGGCTCTATTCGATGAACATGAAGGATGAGGGAATCCTTACGTTTCCCATGCAGGGACTTTCCTATGATGCAGGAAAGGATTGGGCTAATTATCCTATGGGCGTTGTGGATGCCTTTGAAAAAGCGGGGCATGCGGCGTCACATGGCTTTGATATCCTTATTTATGGCACATTGCCCGCAGGCGCTGGCTTATCTTCATCCGCCTCTCTTGAAGTGCTGACGGCGGTTATCCTAAATGAAGCCTTTGCTTTTGGACTCGATATGATAGAGATGGTCAAGCTTTCTCAGAAAGCAGAGAATGCTTTTGTGGGTGTCAATTGCGGCATCATGGATCAATTCGCCGTTGGTATGGGAAAGAAAGATCATGCGATTCTGCTGGACTGTCATACGCTGGATTACCGTTACAGCAAAATCGCTCTTTCGGATACGAGCATCGTCATCACGAATACGAACAAACCGCACAGTCTTGCCTCCTCCGCCTACAATGTCCGCCGTGCGCAGTGCGAGCATGCGCTCAATGAACTGAAAGAGGTAAGGCCTGATCTTCATGCACTTGGCGAACTGACGAATGATGCTTTTGAGAAGATAGCAGGGCATATCACGGAGGTTTTGGAACGCCATCGGGCTCGCCATGCGGTTTATGAAAATACGCGGACGCTGGAGGCGGTCAAAGCACTGGAAAAAAAGGATGTGGAGGCATTTGGTCAGCTTATGAATGCGTCTCATTTCTCCCTGCGCGATGATTACGAGGTGACGGGGACGGAGCTGGATACGCTGGCAGAGATCGCATGGCAGCAAGATGGTGTCATTGGCTCGCGCATGACGGGGGCAGGCTTTGGCGGCTCGACGGTCAGTCTCGTGAAGAATGACAAAATAGCAGAGTTTCAGCAAAATGTTCATGCGGCATATACAAAGAAAATCGGTTACGCGCCGAGCTTCGTAGTGGCAAGCATTGCGGATGGGACGAAGCGCATCGAGGGATAAACTCATTTTTACGATGTTAAGATAAGAGAGGAAGAGAGATCATGGCAATTTTAGTTTGTGGCGGTGCAGGATATATCGGTTCACATGCCGTACATCAGTTGATCGAAAAAGGGGAATCTGTTGTCATCGTTGATAACCTTCAAACGGGGCATAGGGATGCCGTACATCCAAAGGCTAAATTCTACGAAGGTGATATCCGTGATGCTGACGTCTTGGATAAGATTTTCACAGAAAATGCCATCGATACCGTCGTGCATTTTGCAGCGAATTCCCTGGTTGGTGAAAGCGTCGAAAAGCCCCTGAAATACTTCAATAACAATGTCTATGGTATGCAGATACTGTTGGAATCCATGGTAAGCACAGCGTGGATAAGATTGTCTTTTCTTCGACAGCCGCGGTCTATGGCGAGCCAAAGCGCATTCCCATCCTTGAAGATGATCCGACAGAACCGACAAATCCATACGGCGAGTCCAAGCGCATCATGGAAAAGATGATGAAATGGGTGAGCCGCGCCAATGGCATTCGCTTCGTTTCGCTCCGCTATTTCAATGCAGCAGGAGCGATAGAAGATGGCTCGATAGGCGAGGATCACAACCCAGAATCGCATCTCATCCCGTTGATTTTGCAGGTACCCATGGGAAAGCGCGAACACATTACGGTTTTTGGCGAGGATTATCCGACACCGGACGGCACGTGCCTGCGCGATTATATTCATGTCATTGACCTTGCGGATGCACACGTGCTTGCCATTGACTACCTGCGCAAGGGTGGAGAGAAGCAATATCTTCAACCTAGGCAATGGCAGGGGATTTTCTGTAAAAGAAATGATTGAAGCGGCAAAGAAGGCCACGGGCAGGGATATCAAAGTGGAAATCGGTGCCCGCCGTGCCGGCGATCCTGCACAGCTGATTGCATCGAGCGAAAAGGCAAAGAAGGTGCTTGGCTGGCGGCCAAAGTACACGGATGTTAAGCAGATTATCCAAACGGCATGGACTTTTCATCAAAAGCATCCAGAGGGGTATGCAAAATGAATACACAAATCAATCGGCTCCTGCACTTTGCCATGCAAAAAGAGCTTTTGAATGCATACGATATTTACTATGCGGCAAATCGGCTCTTAGACATCCTCCATGTTGCCAATTTCACACCGGAAACAATCGATGAGAATCTGCAGACTGCGCAGCCTATTCTAGATGAAATGTTGGACTATGCCGTGCGCAGCGGACTTATCGAGGATACGACGGAAGAGCGCGATCTCTTTGATACGCGCCTCATGGATGCTGTCATGCCGCGTCCGTCTGAGGTCGTTCGCCGCTTTCAGTCCGATTATGCGCATGCACCAAAGGCGGCGACGGATGCCTTCTATAAGATGAGCATTGCCTCAAACTACATTCGCAAGGATCGCATTGACAAGAACCTCGTGTGGAAAAACGCCGACGGCATACGGGGCTTTAGACCTGACCATTAATCTTTCGAAGCCGGAGAAAGATCCGCGCGATATTGCAAAAGCTAAGAGTGCGCCGCAGTCCGGCTATCCGAAGTGCCTGCTCTGCCGAGAAAATGAAGGATATGCAGGACATATCGGGCACCCTGCCCGCGAGACGCATCGTCTGATTCCGATTCGTCTGACCGGGCATCGCTATTTTCTGCAGTATTCACCCTATACTTATTACAACGAGCACTGTATCGTATTGAATCGCGAACATATCCCGATGCGCATTGACCGCAGGGCGTTTGAAAATCTTCTCGATTTTGTTACGATTTTTCCGCATTATTTTATTGGTTCCAATGCCGATCTGCCGATTGTCGGCGGTTCGATATTGACGCACGACCATTACCAAGGCGGACGCTATACCTTTCCTATGGCAAAGGCGAAAATGGAGAAGAGCTACAGCTTTGCAGGATTTTCCAAGGTGCGGGCAGGGCGCGTCAAATGGCCGATGTCGACGATTCGCCTGCGGAGCGAGAGCCGTGAAGAGCTCGCAGTGCTTGCAGAAAAGATTCTCACCAAGTGGCGCAACTATACAGATGCCGATATGGATATACTCGCTGCGTCCGACGGTGTGCCGCATAACACGATCACACCGATTGCGCGTCGGCGTGGAAATCTTTATGAGCTTGATCTTGTCCTGCGCAACAATCGCACGACGGATGCGCATCCGCTGGGGCTTTTTCACCCGCATGCCGAGGTACATCATATCAAGAAGGAAAATATCGGTCTTATCGAAGTGATGGGGCTTGCTGTCTTGCCGGCACGCCTAAAAGCAGAGATGAAAGAAGTCGGCGATGCCTTGGTGAAAGGCTTAGATGACATATCCGCCAATGAAAAGATTGCAAGTCATGCCGATTGGTATCAAATGCTGCTCCATAAGTACCCACAGGTGAAGGAAAGGGAAGTAGATGCCATTCTTCAAAGGGAGATCGGTGCTGTTTTTGAAACCGTTTTGACGCATGCAGGGGTATATAAGCGCACCAAAGAAGGTTTGTCTGCCTTTGATCAATTTGTGGACTCGGTTTCAAAATAACGTTTTGATGGCGGAAAAGGAGCTGTATGGAAGACAGTAAGAATGCAACGATAGTAGATGTGGCAAAAAAAGCAGGCGTATCGGTTGCGACAGTCTCACGCGTTTTGAATGGGAACTATTCCGTCAGAGAAGCGACGAAAAAACGAGTGGAGGAAGCAATCACTGTCCTTGCGTATGTGCCGAATCTTCAGGCAAGGGAATTGAATATGCAGAAGTCTTCGACCATCGGGGTTGTCGTTCCAGACTTATTCAACACATTTTTTTCCCTTGTCATGGATGGTATCGAGGAACGTCTTCGTGAAGATGGTTATTCACTGCTTTTGAACTTTGCAAAAAACGATCCACATCAGGAAATGGCCTGTATCGAAGCGCTCGTCTCCCGCAATGTTTCGGGGATTATTGTCATCAGCCCGAATACGACACATATCCGCAAGAGCTTCTATCGGAAACTTTCGCTGCGGCTGCCTTTGGTCTTCATTAACGGATATCGTTCGATACCGCACATTTCCTATGTTGGAAATGATGAAAGGAAAGGTACACACACGGCACTGCAATATCTGATGCAGCTGGGACATCGTGAGATTCTCTTTGTGCGCGGTGCTGCATCAGATTCATACCGTGTCAAAGAGGAAAGCTATCGAAAGCACATGGCAGCACGCGGGGCAGAAGATGCCGTTTGTGTGATTGATATTGGTGAAGGAAACAGCCGCAAGACCATCGACCTTGCGGAAAGCAAGATGGTAGAAAGTCTTGTGACATACAAACCAACGGCAGTTTTTTTGCTGTAATGATTTGATGGCGATCGGAACGCTTCGCGCCGCAAAAAAAGTCGGGCTGCATGTGCCGCGTGACCTTTCGGTCATGGGATTTGATAACATCCTAGCGGCGCGGCTCGTCGAGCCAGCACTGACGACGATGGATCAGCATATGACGCTGCTGGGAAAGCATGCGGCAAAGGCTCTTCTCGCGGTTATTCAAAGTGGAAAGACGCAACATATCCTGCTGGATAATACACTTGTGGTGCGTGCTTCGACTGGTCCCGCACCCAAGCGTCTCGTATAACCTATGTATTCTGCTAAGGAGGCATTTAAATGAAAGAAAATCTTATCCTTACCATCGGCCGTCAGTATGGATCCGGCGGCCGCGAACTTGCCGGTATACTGGCGGACAAGCTGGGGGTAAAGCTCTACGACCGACAAATTGTTCATATTGCGGCGGCGAAACTCGGCATCCATGACCTTTCGGAAAAAGAGCTCCTTGAGATGGAAAATACGGTAAAGCCGATTTCGATGAACTTTATCCCCTTTCATTCTTTCGGCGCGAACATGGGCGCATCTTCTCATGCGATGTTCTTGTCGGAATCGGCTGCCATTCGCAAGATTGCGCAGGATGGACCTTGTATTTTTCTAGGACGCTGTGCGGACTATGCACTTCGGAAGACGGACAATCACTTCGATATTTTTATCTGTGCAGATGATGATTTCCGCGAAGAGCGCGGCAGGAAGATCTATGACGGCAAGAGCCTTAAAGAATTGAACCGCGAAGATGCGAAGCGCGCACGCTATTATAATTACTACACGGGGCTCACTTGGGGCTCAGGCGAAAATTATGATCTTGTCGTCAATACGAGCAAAGGAAGGGATTTAGAAAGTATCGCAGACGGCATTATCGCCTATATGGAAGCGGCTGTCCGCTAAGCGGGGAGAGGTGAAGATATTATGAAAAGCAAGCTGTTACAGCGCATTTGTTATGCATGCGGAACTTTTGGTCATGATGTGTTCTATGCCATGATCAGCACCTATTTTATGATTTTCGTCACGAGCAACTTGTTCCAGTCCGATAATAAGGAGCGGGACGTTTACATGATTGGCATCATCACGACCATCGTTCTCGTGCTTCGTGTAGGCGAGCTCTTTATCGATCCGTTTATTGGAAATATCATCGATAAGACAAAGACGCGCTGGGGCAAGTTCAAACCGTGGGTGCTTTCGGGCGCCATCGTTGCGGCCGTTGCGCTGGCACTTCTTTTTACCGACCTCGGCGGACTTACGCTGTCGAGTCCAGTGACCTATTTCATTCTCTTCACAATGCTGTATCTTATCATGGATATTTTTTATTCGGCAAAGGATGTCGCGATTTGGTCCATGATACCTGCCCTTTCCTTTGACTCGCATGAGCGCGAGATCACGGCTACTTTTGCGCGTATCGGCTCGGTCTTCGGCGGGCAGCTGATTACGGCGATTGTCATGCCGATCGTGCTATACTTTTCACTGAACCAGAACGGTGGTGCTGGGGATCAGACCGGATGGTTTGCCTTTGCCTGCATCGGCGGCGGTATCGCAACATTGGGTGCCATTATTCTTGGCCTTGGTACCAAGGAACAGGAGTCTGTACTTCGCCAGAATAAAACGGACACGGGCTTTAAAGATGTCTTTAAGGTTCTTGTTAAGAACGACCAGCTTCTTTGGGTGGCGTGTGCGTATTTTGTCTTTGGTCTGGGGCAGAATATTGTCAATAATTTCAATCTTTACTATTTTATTTATGTTCTTGGCGATTCGGAGAAATTTTCTTTCCTCGGTATTATCAACGTCATCATCGGTTTGCTTGCGGTTGCACTCTTCCCGATGCTTACGACGATGTTCAGCCGCAGAAAGTTGTTTTTAACCTCCATTGCCATCATGCTGCTGGCACTTATCCTCTATGCTTTTGCAGGAACAAGCCTGTATATGACGCTGTTTGCAGCAGGGCTTTTCATGCTGCCTCAGCCCCTGATCTTCTTGGTCATTCTCATGACGATTACGGATTCGGTCGAGTATGGACAGTTAAAGCTTGGACATCGTGATGAGGCATTGGTTCTCTGCGTGCGTCCGCTGGTGGACAAACTGGGCGGTGCCATTTCAAGCGCCATCATCGGTTTTACGGCCGTGTGGGTTGGCATGACTCTGGTGCAACGGCAGAGACGATTACACCGGATAATCTCAAGCGTTTTGAATTCATCATGTTTGCCGTTCCTATCCTATGCATCGTTCTCGGCGGTATCCTCTATCGTGTCAAGGTCACACTGACGGAAAAAGAGCATGTGCGTATCGTTCGTGAGCTGGAAGAAAAGTGGGACGAGCTCAGCAAATAAAATTTCTAGTAGGTTAGGGGGAGACTGTTCAGTCTCCCTTTCTTGGAATTGAGGTGCACGATGTTTGCTTTGGAAAAAGTCGCTGATCCTAAATTTTTTGCGGAAAACCGCATGCCAGCGCACAGCGATCATGTGTTCTATGCAAATTTTTTGGAACTTGAACGCAGACAGTCTTCCTTTACGCGATCGCTCGATGGGATTTGGTACTTTCATTATGCGAAAAATCCAGGACAGCGAACCTTAGGTTTTGAAACGATGCATTTTGATATCGAGGGGTGGGATACGATCCATGTTCCCGCACACTGGCAGCTGGAGGGCTGGGGACATCCGCATTACACGAACCAAACCTATCCATGGGATGGGCATGAGGTGGTTCATCCGGGAGAAATTCCCCTGCGGGAAAATCCTGTGGGCGAATACGTGAAAGAATTTATCCTTCCGGAAGGATGGGAGCGAGATGCTGTTCTTACGCTTCACGGCGCAGAGTCTGCGGTTGCCGTTTACTTGAATGGGCACTATGTGGGCTATAGTGAAGATAGCTTTACGCCGGCCAGCTTTTGATCTCACGCCCTATCTGTTGCCGGGAAAAAATCGCTTGGCACTCGAGGTATTCCGCTATAGTGCCGGCAGCTGGCTGGAAGATCAGGATTTTTTCCGTTTCTCCGGCATCTTTCGAAAGGTGACACTTACCCATCGCCCCTTACTGCATATTGAGGATATCCGCGTGACGGCGACGCCTGTACACGCTTATCGCGATGGAAGGTTAGCACTGTCTCTGCGATGGTCCAATGCGTTAAAGCGCCGCGTTGTTTATTCCCTTACTGCACCCGATGGTACAGTAATTTTTACCAGGGATCAGGAATTAGACAGAAAGCTGTCTTCCTTTGAAGCGGAGGTGGAAAATGCGGCGCTTTGGAGTGCAGAGCACCCGAACCTTTATCATCTTGTTCTCTCGATCTATGATGAAAAAGATGCCCTTATCGAAGTGATTCCGCTGGCTGTTGGCTTTCGTGCCTTTCAGATGGAAGCCGGTATCATGAAGATCAATGGGAAGCGCATTGTCTTTAAAGGTGTAAATCGCCACGAATTCGACTGCGACCGTGGACGTGCGATCGATCCTGCCAACATTGAAGAAGACATTCGCATCATGAAGCGATATAACATCAATGCGCTTCGCTGCTCACATTATCCGAATACTAGTGAACTTTACCGCCTCTGCGATCTTTACGGGCTGTACGTGATCGATGAGACGAATCTTGAAACACACGGCACATGGATGAAAAACGGCGCGTGTTATCCCGATGACGAAACCCTTCCCAACGACTGTAACGATTGGGAAGGCGCCGTACTGGACCGTGCAAAGTCTATGCTGGAGCGCGATAAGAATCATCCCTGTATCGTTATTTGGTCGTGTGGAAATGAGTCTTACGGCGGCAGTATCCTCTTTCACATGAGCGAGTATTTCCGTAAGGCAGACCCTACCCGCCTCGTGCATTATGAAGGCATTTTCTGGGATCGCCGTTACAAGGCGACGAGTGACATGGAAAGTCAGATGTATCCAACGGTGGCGGATATCAAGAAATTCCTTTCAAAGCACCGTGAGAAACCCTTTATCTGCTGCGAGTACACGCATGCGATGGGTAATTCTATCGGCGGTATGCATCTGTATACAGACTTGACCGATGAAGACGAACGCTATCAGGGTGGCTTTATTTGGGATTTTGTCGACCAGGCGATTCGCTTCCGCGGGCGCTATGGGCAGGATGTCTTTGGCTATGGCGGTGATTTTGGTGATCGCCCGCATGACGGTCACTTCAGTGGGGATGGCATTGTTTTTGCCGACCGTACGCTTACGAGCAAGCTGCAGGAGGTCAAGTATAATTATCAAGACTATACGCTGCACGTCGAGAAGGACAGTGTGCGCATTCAAAATAAGAGCTTGTTCACCAATACAGAAGAATATGAGCTTCATCTGGAACTTACGCTAAATGGAACGTTGTTTTGGGAGACGACCATGCCTGCGCCCGCCATTGCCGCGGGGCAGGAAGGCAGTGTAACACTGGAGTTACCCATCTTGGATATTGGTGAGGCCTGTCTTACGGCATCCCTTCGGCTGAAGAAAGATAAACGCTATGCTGCACGTGGGCATGAGGTCGCCTTTGGTCAGGGCATATGGCATGTGGAGCAGGTCGAACCTCTGGCAGAACCAATGCTGCTTCCTGTATGCTCTTCCATCTCGTGCAGGCAATTCTACACTGCTGAACCTCTTCTTGAGGAAAGGGATGAAAAGCCGCTTCGTATCGTTCATGGCGATATTGACATCGGTGTCGAGGGCGATGGTTTTTCCTTCCTATTTTCCGGCGCTTTGGGAAATCTCGTTTCTTATCGTGTGGGCGATAGGGAGATGCTCGAGGACGCACCACAGCCGTCCTTTTGGCGGGCACCTGTCGATAACGATTACGGCAGCCGACGTGATTTCTCGCTTGCACAGTGGAAGCTGGCAAGCTTGTACCGTCGCTTGATTAAAAAGGAAGTCCGAGCAGAAGATGGTCTATGGGAATCGTGTGTGTACTTTGGTCAGCTTGGACAGAAGGAATATAAAGCGCATCATATCGAGCTGCGCTTTACGTATGAGCTGGCGACAAATCCGCTTTCTGTCTGTGTTGTTACTTATAAGGGTATGTCATGACGGCAGCCTTTCTGTCGCGCTTGATTATGAAAAGGTCGAAGGACTGCCCGAGCTTCCGGATTTTGCCATGGTGTTTCCGCTTTCGGCCGATTATAGGCAGCTTCGCTATTATGGCTACGGACCACTCGATAACTATGCAGACCGCAGGCGCGGCGCGCGTCTCGGTATCTTTAAAGGTACAGTAGCAGATGCAGTGGAACCGTATCTTTTTCCACAGGACTGCGGGAATCATACGGGCGTTCGCTGGATGGAGGTCGCAGACCGAAAGGGACGCGGCCTTCGGCTGACGGCAACTGCGCCGATGGAGGCATCCGCCCTTCCTTACAGTGCGCATGAATTGGAACAGGCGCGGCATCCTTACGACCTGCCGCCGGTACATCATACCTTCCTGCGTGCCTCCTTAGGCGAAGCAGGGGTGGGCGGAGATGATACGTGGGGAGCGCCTGTGCTTCCTGCCTATACAGTTCCAAATACCACAAAGCATTTTGCCTTTTATTTGAAGGGATTTTGATAGTTTGCATTCGCCTGGGCGGCGGATGATGGAGGGGAGATAAAATGATTCTTTTTGATGAAAAAACCGGCATCTTTCATCTTCGAAATGCGTATCAGAGCTATGTATTTCAACTTGTGCGCGGACGCTATCTTCTGCATCGCTATTGGGGACGACCGCTGCGGGAATTTCGTGATTCGTATCCGCTGCAGCCTGTGGATCGGGCGTTTTCTCCACAGCCCAATGCCTATGAAAATGAACGGACGTTTTCGCTCGATGTGCTTCCCCGCGAGTATCCCGATGCAGGGCATGTGGATTATCGTATACCGGCATATGCTGTGGAACTGGAAAACGGCACGACTGCGACAGAGCTTTTTTTATAAAAGTCATACGGTTACCAAGGGAAAGCCAGAATTGACGGGACTGCCCCAGACCTATGCAGCCGAGGGGGAATGTGAAACGCTCTGCATTCGGCTGGAAGATGCAAAAAAGCGCCTTGCGGTTACGCTTTGCTATACGATGTTTGCGGATTGTTCCATTCTCACGCGCAGTGCTCTGTTTGAAAATATAGGAACAGAGGCCATTACTCTAACGAATGCAGCGAGCTTTGCTTTGGATTTCAGCGACCATGCCTTTGACCGCATGATTCTCTTCGGGGGACATGCTGCCGAACGAAGTCTCGAGCGCGTGCCGCTGACACGAGGCGTATGTTCTGCGGAAAGCCGCCGCGAGGGCAAGTTCGCATCAGATGTCGCCCTTTTTGGCACTCGCCCGAAAAAAATACGGATGAACATAAAGGAGAAGTCTATGGCTTTAGCCTTCTTTGGAGCGGCGAATTTGCACTAAAGACGGAAGTGGAGCAGTTCGGTACGACGCGGGTGGTCGGCGGTATTCAGCCGATAGGCTTTCGCTGGCGGCTGGGGGTGAAGGAGAAATTCCAGACCCCTGAGGCGATGCTGGCCTTTAGTGCAGAGGGGTTGAAATGGGCATGAGTCAGGCATTTCATGAGGCGGTGCGCCATCACATTGTGCGCGGGAAATATCGCGATGCCGTGCGGCCGATTCTCGTCAATAATTGGGAAGCGACCTATTTTGATTTTGACGAAGAAAAGATGGATCGGCTTGCCGCCTGTGCGCGAGATCTTGGACTTGAACTCATGGTGCTGGATGATGGCTGGTTCGGCAAGCGAAACGACGATAATTCCTCTCTTGGCGATATCTTCGTCAATCGGGAAAAACTGAAGGGTGGTCTTTCCGCTATTGCAGAGAGTGCACATAAGCGAGGGCTGAAATTTGGCCTTTGGTTTGAACCAGAGATGATCTCCATCGATTCCAAGCTTTACCGTGCACATCCGGATTGGATACTGCGTGCGCCGGACTATCCTGTATCCTTTGGTCGTCATCAGCTCGTGTTGGATCTCACGCGTGCAGAAGTCTGCGATTATATCGTAACCTCCGTCAATCATATCCTCCATGAGGAAGCCATTGACTATGTGAAATGGGATTTTAACCGGCATATTACGGATGCTTTTTCGGCGCATATGCCATCGGCGCATCAGGGCGAGGTGAAGACGCGGTATGTTCTGGGGCTGTATGATATCCTGGAGCGCATCACGCGCGCAAATCCGGACGTGCTCTTTGAAAGCTGCTCCGGCGGCGGCGGTCGTTTCGATGCGGGGATGCTCTACTATATGCCGCAGACGTGGACGAGTGACGATACGGATGCGATTCAGCGCCTTTCAATTCAGAGTGGTACGAGCTTTTGTCTTTCCGCCCATTACCATGGGGGCACATGTCTCCGTTGTGCCGAACCATCAGGTCGGGCGCGTGACGCCGATGCAGACGCGTGCATTTGCTGCGATGATGGGGTGTTATGGTTATGAACTGGATATCACGCGTATGGATTACAGAGAGCGAGAGACGGTGAAGCGGCATGTTGCGCTTTACAAAAAAATTCGCGAGACCATGCAGCTGGGCAGGTTCTACCGTATCCTAATGCCTTTTGACGAAGTGAAAAATGAAACGGCATGGGAATTTGTCAGTAAAGACGGGCGGGAGGTCGTCGTACTTTATTTCAAAATCCTTGCGCAGCCCGCTGCACAGCTGCGCGCTGTCAAACTCACGAAACTCGATGCGGATGCGAGGTATGAAATTACACACGAGGAACTGGCACAGGGGCTTTCAGTGGATGGCGCGGGAAATCCGCAGATGCACCTTGTCGGCAGGACATTTTACGGCGACGAGCTGATGGAGCGCGGCATCGGCGTGGCGAAAATCGACACGGATTTCGCTGCATACCTGTGGGTACTGAAGAAAAAAATAAATGGCTCGAACGATAGGGGGATAATCATGGCTGAGATTCAGGAAACATCCTTTGGAAAGCTTGCGGACGGTCGAGAAGCTCGTCTGTTTACAATGCGCAATGCGCGCGGCACCGAGGTCGCCGTCACAACGTATGGCGCAAGGCTTACCGCGTGGCGCGTCAAGGATGCAAAGGGAACGGTGCGCGATATCGTGCTGGGGCTGGACAGCATCGCAGATTATGTGCGGGACACGACTTTTCTCGGCGCAGTTATCGGACGCCATGCAAACCGAATCGGCGGTGCAACGTTTACCATCAACAAAAAGCGCTATGATGTGGAGAAAAACGATGGACCTACGAAGGCAAATCATCTGCACGGTGGTTCCTGCGGCTTTCATCAAAAGCTCTGGCAAGGAAAGGCGACAGACGACAGCGTTTCTCCTTCAGTGCTTTTCTGCTGATGGTGAGGGCGGCTATCCCGGCAATATGCAGGTGTGTGTGCGCTACAGGCTTACAGACGAAGATGCACTGGTCATCGAGTATACGGCAGAAAGTGACGCTGATACGGTCTGCAATCTCACGAACCACGCGTATTTTAACATGGCAGGCGTCGGAAAGGGGATGCACGATGTACTCTCGCAAAAGGTACAGATTTTTTTCTGACAGCTTTACGCCGGCGGATGCACAGTCTCTTCCCGATGGGCGAATTCTGCCGGTTGATGGTACGCCGATGGACTTGCGCGAGCCGACTGTCATCGGTGCGCATATCGAAGATGATTACGACCAGCTAAACATGGCAGGCGGTTACGATCACAATTGGGTGCTCTCTGGAAAAGTCCCCTTCTTTAGCAGAGCAGGCATCCTTTCCGATAGAAAAGATGAAAAAAGCGGCGTGTGCGGCATCGGATGAGACGGGGCTGATTCTTACGTGTTATACCACACAGCCGGGGCTTCAATTTTACACGGGAATTTCCTCACAGGTGCGAAGGGGAAGGACGGGTGCTTTCATCCCCGCTATGCCTTCTGCTTTCGAGACGCAATTCTTCCCGAATGCCTTTGCGCATCCAAACTTTCCGCAGCCGATTTTGCGAAAGGGTGAGCGCTTTCACGCGAAGACCGTGTATGCGCTGACAAAAGAAAAGTGAAATGAGAAAAAATTAACGTGCTGAATTAGGGTTTATCGTGTTTACAAGTAAATAAAGAGCTAGTATAATAAAAACTAATGAGGCATCGAGCCTTTAATCAAACGTACCTATACCCTCGGTGTTCATGTCGGGATAGGAGAGTGACCAATCACTCATTCACTTTCAGAGGGAGCAAAAAAATATGAGCAAAAAGATGAAAACCATGGACGGCAACACGGCCGCTGGCTACATCTCCTATGCTTTCACGGACGTTGCGGCGATCTATCCGATCACTCCGTCCTCGCCGATGGCAGAGCATGTAGATGCCATGGCTGCAAAGGGCGCTAAGAACCTTTTCGGGCAGAAGGTTCGCCTGATTGAAATGCAGTCAGAAGCCGGTGCAGCTGGTGCTGTACATGGCTCGCTGCAGTCCGGTGCGCTCACGACGACGTACACGGCTTCGCAGGGTCTTCTTCTGATGATCCCGAACCTCTACAAGGTTTCCGGCGAGCTTCTTCCGGGCGTCTTCCACGTCAGTGCTCGTGCGCTTGCAACGAACTCCCTGAACATCTTTGGCGACCATCAGGACGTCATGGCTTGCCGTCAGGCAGGCTGCGCTATGCTCGCTGAAGCCAGTGTTCAGGAGGTCATGGATCTCGCGGCGGTTGCACATCTCGTTGCCATCAAGGGGCGCGTTCCGTTCATCAACTTCTTCGACGGCTTCCGCACGTCGCATGAGATTCAGAAGGTTGAGGTCATGGATTATGAAGACCTCCGCCCGCTGCTTGATACGAAGGCTCTTGACGAATTCCGTCACCGTGCACTGAATCCGGATCATCCGGTACAGCGCGGTTCTGCAACGAACCCCTGATGTTTACTTCCAGAGCCGCGAGGCTTCCAATCAGTATTACGAAGCCATTCCGGAACTCGTCGAAGAATGCTTCGGCGAAATCGCAAAGATTACGGGGCGTGAACACCATCTCTTTGACTACTATGGTGCAAAGGATGCCGACCGCGTCATCGTCGCTATGGGCTCTGTCACGCAGGCAGCTGTTGAGGCCGCAGACTATCTCAACGCGCATGGTGAGAAGGTCGGTGTCGTTTCCGTCCATCTCTATCGTCCGTTCTCCATCAAGCATTTCTTCCGCGATCTTCCGGAGACGGTCAAGAAAAATTGCCGTCCTCGACCGTACGAAGGAGCCGGGGGCACTGGGCGACCCGCTCTACCTCGATGTCAAGTCCGCATTCTACGATTCCGAGCGCAAGCCGATCATCGTCGGCGGCCGCTATGGTCTCGGCGGCAAGGACACGACGCCGGATCAGCTCTTCGCCGTCTTTGACGAGCTCAAGAAGGACGCGCCGCTCAACGGCTTCACGATCGGCATCGACGACGATGTTACGCATCTCAGCCTTGCGCCGACGCACACGGATGTTGACCTCACGCCGGAAGGCACGACGGCCTGCAAATTCTGGGGTCTTGGCTCAGACGGCACGGTCGGTGCGAACAAGAGCGCGATTAAGATCATCGGCGACAATACGGATATGTACGCGCAGGCATATTTCGCCTATGACTCTAAGAAGTCCGGCGGCATTACGATGAGTCATCTTCGTTTCGGCAAGTCCCCGATTACGAGCCCGTATCTCATCAACAATGCAGACTTTATCTCCTGCTCGCAGCAGTCCTATGTCTTTGCTTACAACCTTCTCGCAGGTCTCAAGAAGGGCGGTACGTTCCTTCTCAATACGACCTGGAGCGATGCAGACCTCTCGAAGCATCTCCCGGCATACATGAAGCGCTACATCGCACAGAACGACATCAAGTTCTACACGGTCAACGCTGTTGAAATCGCTAAGGAACTTGGTCTCGGCGGCCGCTTCAACATGGTCATGCAGTCCGCGTTCTTCAAGCTTGCCAACATCATTTCGCTCGATAAAGCTGTCAAGTACCTTAAGGACGCTGTTGTCACGAGCTATGGCTCCAAGGGCGAAAAGATTGTCAACATGAACAACGGCGCTATCGACAAGGGCATCGAAGCGCTCCATAAGGTCGAAGTTCCGGCAGACTGGGCAAGCGCAAAGGATGAAGAAAAGCCAAAGCGCGACATTCCGGCATTCATCACAGAGATTCAGGAAGTCATGAACCGTCAGGAAGGCGACAGCCTCCCGGTTTCGAAATTCATGGGCGAAGCAACGGATGGCAGCTATCCGCTCAGCGGCTCCTCTTACGAAAAGCGCGGCACGGCGATCAATGTCCCAGTTTGGGATGAGACGAAATGTATCGGCTGTAACCAGTGCTCCTTCGTTTGCCCGCATGCTACGATTCGTCCGGTTCTCACGGATGATGCAGAGCTTGCAGCAGCACCGGAAGGCTACAAGCATATCGACCTCAGACAGTTCAAGAACCTCCACTTTACAATGGCTGTCTCCACGATGGACTGCCTCGGCTGCGGCAACTGTGCAAACATCTGCCCGAAGCAGGCACTCACGATGTCTCCGCTCACCGATGCACTCAAGGCAGAGCAGAAGTTCTTCGACTATGGCATCGATCCGAAGAAGGTTGCACCGAAGAACCCGATGAAGAAGGAAACAGTCATCGGTTCTCAGTTCGAACAGCCGCTTCTTCAGTTCTCCGGCGCGTGCGCAGGATGCGGAGAAACACCGTACGTCAAGCTTCTCACGCAGCTTTTCGGCGACCGTATGCAGGTCTCCAATGCGACGGGCTGCTCCTCCATCTGGGGCGGCAGCGCTCCGGCAATGCCGTACACGATCAACGCTAAGGGACATGGTCCGGCATGGGCAAACTCCCTCTTTGAAGACAATGCAGAATATGGTCTCGGCATGGCACTCGGTGCGAAGTCGATGCGCGAGAACCTCGCTGCAAAGGCAAAAGCTGTCATTGAAAAGAGAATCGGCTCTGCGGATCTCAAGGCTGCGCTTCAGGACTGGGTCGACCATCTCAACGACGGCAACGGCACGCGCGAGCGCGCAGACAAGCTGACGGCTCTCCTCGAGAAAGAGAAAGGCGCGGATGCAGCTCTGGCAAACCTCTATGAGAACCGTGACTTCTTTGTCAAGCGTTCTCAGTGGATCTTCGGCGGCGATGGCTGGGCTTATGATATCGGTTACGGCGGTCTTGACCATGTCCTCGCTTCCGGCGAAGACATCAACGTCCTCGTCCTCGATACGGAAGTTTACTCCAACACGGGCGGTCAGGCTTCCAAGTCCACGCCGGCAGCTGCTATCGCAGAGTTCGCTGCTACGGGCAAGAAGACGCGCAAAAAGGATCTCGGCCTGATGGCTAAGACCTATGGTTACGTCTATGTTGCACAGGTTTCCATGGGTGCGGATAAGAATCAGGTTCTCAAGGCAATGGCAGAGGCAGAGGCATATCCTGGCCCGTCCCTCATCATTGCTTATGCACCGTGCATCAACCATGGCATTCGCAAGGGCATGGGCTGTGCACAGCTCGAGCAGAAGCTTGCTGTTGAGTGCGGCTACTGGGCTACGTATCGCTATAACCCGCAGCTTGAGGGTACGGACAAGAATCCGTTCAGCCTTGACTCCAAGGAGCCGGACTTCGAGAAGTTCCAGGACTTCCTCATGGGTGAGAACCGCTACATCAACCTCAAGCGCCAGTTCCCAGAGCAGGCAGAAGCGCTCTTTAAGAAGACGCGCAGCGATGCAGAAATTCGCTATAACAACTACAAGAAGCTCGCAGGTAAGTAAGCGCCTTTTGTAGAAGGAGTGTAAAAATTCCCTCGACAAAGATTATTTGTTGGAGGGATTTTTTATCAATAGTTCTCAGAGTCGCCGTCTTGGCATGATTTTGATGTTTTCGGTATATGGAAATTTTGCTTGCCTGAGGGGAGAATTGTGATAAAATAAAAAGAAGTGTACTCAGAATTGTTGAAAATATTTAAGAATGGTTTGGTGCAGGAGATATGGAGCAGAAAGGGCGGATGCAAGAGTGGCAGGTAAATGTGCTCGCCCTCTTGCGAAAAGAAATATGCGGGCGACTTTTCGGCTGCATTCACCAATTGAAATGACGCGGCTGCAGGGGGCGTACAGAGAGCAATATGGAGGAGAGCTTCCTGCGCCGGAAATTGTTCGCGCATTCTTTGCCCATGCAACTGTGCAGCAAGGTGACAAGGTATATCTTATCGATGATGAGACGAAGGAACGCATTTTCTTTTGTGTGCAGGAATACTTAGAAAGTGCACATGTTATTTTCTATGACTTATTTTTTCAATGCCATCAGAAATGGCTTACGAAGGGATGCATTTACGATGAGGCAACGCTGCAAGTCGTTCTGCGTGAATTGTGCCCGGATTTATACTATCAAAAGCAATATTTCGGCAAAGTGCAAGGGGCGATGGCGCGCGTTATCGAAGATGAGCTCTTGTATATCTGGGGCGATCAGACACTCTGGACATATGGGATGCTTAAAAAGCGGCTTTACATTCCATTAGAAAGGATCCAGACCGCACTTAATGGAAGTCATTCCTTTTTAAAGGTCAAAAAGGGCACGTTTGCCCTTCTTTCGCATGTGAAGATTCGCGAGGAGACAAAAAAAACCATACAAGAAGAAGCCGCTGCACGCATGGCGAAAGCGGGCTTTTTGCATATCAAAGAAATCTCGATTGAGGACATTGTCGCAGATAATTACGAACTTGAAACAAAATCGAATTCCGCATTATACGATGCGATGTACTATCTCTGCCTTGAAGAGGATTACGATAGAAAGGGAAACGGCCTGACGCCGAAGCATAAGAACGCGGCTTTAGAAAGTGGAGAAAAGACACAGAAAATATCCGTGATAGAATACTTGTGCCAATATTGCCTTCAACAAGAGGTATGTAGTTTATCCGAGGTGCAGGAATTTGCAGAGCAAATTACGCCGCAAACTGCAAGAATGAATGCTATGAAGGCACTCAGCAGGACAATGGTTCGCATTGATTTGGAACAGTATGTTGCAGATAAATGTGTGTCTTTTGATGTGGAAAAAATAGATAAAGTACTCGATGCCGTTGTGACAGATATGTATCTGCCATTACGGTCTTTTGTTGCGTTTGGAAGCTTCCCCGCGTGTGGCCGGGCATGGAACTTGTTTTTGCTGGAAAGTTATTGCAGACGGTTCAGTAAACTCTTTCGCTTTGATGTGCCTGCACCAAATAAAAAGTGTGCAGGCACGGTTATCCGCCGGACGTATACAGGAGAATATGAAGATTTACTTGCTGATGTCTTGCGAAAGAATGATATCCCTCTTCGGGCTTCTGAGGCAGGAGACTTTTTATTCGAGGCTGGCTACTTAGGAAAGATTCCAAATGCTAGCGTCCTATCTCGTATACTGAGAAAGGTACAGAAGATACCACCTCGTCACTAATGAAACGTCATGAGATTCGTGATGCGTAGTGAAACGATAACGGGGTGATGGCTTATTTATTCCTATACATATGATAAAGAAACAGGCGGGCTTTTGCTGAATGCCTCACCGAGCAAGCTGTCAAAAGAGCCGCGTCCCGTCTATGCGGCGGAGCTCGATGTACTGGGGTTCGATCGGTACTGGCAGTATGAGCCACAGCTGGATGCACCGTATCTGTGGGCAGAGGCGAATGCCTATTACTATCGAGGTGTGCTCGTTGCAAAGTTAAGAGGCGGCGATGTCTATACAGCGCCGGAAATTGATTTGATGAAGGATGAGGAAGGGACGCCGCTCCTTCCTAAGAGTACTGTACTGCATCCTGTGGACATCGGGCGCATGGTAGAGAAAAATCGTGAGCTCCTGGGGATTGTCGAACAGACGACGGCGAAGAAAATCGTTGCTGTCTATGAAAAGTATCAAAAAAAACTCGATTGTTTTCATGTTGCATTTTCGGGTGGCAAGGATAGCTGCGTGCTCCTTGACCTCGTAAAGAAGGCACTTCCGCAGGGAAGCTTTGTCGTTGTGTTTGGCGATACGGGCATGGAGTTTCCCGATACATATGCGCTCGTCGATGCGGTCGAGGCAGACTGCAAGCGCGAGGGTATTCCGTTTTACCGCGCGAAGTCACATTTCACGCCGCAGGAATCATGGAAGTTGTTCGGCCCGCCATCGCGCACACTTCGTTGGTGCTGTTCTGTACATAAGAGCACGCCGCAGGTTCTGAAACTGCGTGAAATCACGGGAAAAACAGATTATCGAGGTTTGGCGTTTGTTGGTGTACGAGCAGACGAAAAGTGCCAGAAGAGCGAAATATAAAGAATTTAATAATGGTAAAAATAAAAGGACAGTATAGTCATAATTCTATTTTTAGAATGGTCATCAGCAGAAATTTGGCTTTACATCTATACACATCAGCTTCTTATAAATGAAGCATATAAAAAAAGGAAATTCTCGAGCTGGATGTATATTTTGTCCGATGTCTATTCTAAAAGCAGGATTTATAAAAAAAGAAAAATTTATCCACATGAAGTCCAATCGTATATTGATATCATAATAAAGTCCAGTGGAAGAAATTATGGAAAGAAATCTTATATTTCTAAAGGAGGATGGGTATCTCGACAGAAGCGGAAGAGATTTAATTGGCAATAAAATGTCATATTCTGAACGAATTCTCAATGGAAATTTAATAATAACCGTTAAAAATCCTAGAACAGATTGGAAAGAATGGATACAGACATTGGGAGAATTCGATCCAATACCATATAAGATCCAAACATTTTTCCAATGGATATATCGTAAGCTTGACTGAACTTTATATAAAGAAAAATCCTGTGGTTGGAAAGTTGTTTAAGCAAGTATTTCGCAAAGCAGCTTACTGTGTATCATGTGGAACCTGTCAGTCTAATTGTGTATATGGATGTTTATCATTACAAAATGGTGTGCATATTCAAGATTGTAAACATTGTCTACAATGTCACGATATAGAATATGGTTGTCATACATATGCTTCGCTAAAAATTCCCTATAGAGGAGAAATCAATGTCTGTTAATAGTTTTGACTCTGTTTTGCCTCAAAAGTAGAATGGTTTTCTCGGTATTTTTGAGATGGAGGATGATTTTTTGGAATAATACAGGATTAGGTCCGAATCAGATAAAAATATTTAAGCGATTTTTAAAAGATTCTGGAATTACAAAGAAGAATTTTTATTATGCCATTTGGAAAAATTATTAAAATATTTAGGTATTGATACAGGTGTATCCTGGGGATTAATATTAATCAACTTAGCAAATGATAACCCACAAATTAATTGGTATGTAAAAAATCTAGATATGAACGAAAAATATTCGCGTGAACAAGTGCTATTGATGTTAGATAAGTTTAGCAGAAGTCAAACAGCAAATAAATTCGTATATCGTGCTTTTAATAAGTTGGCTCAGTTACCACTTGGCACAGTTTTAAACTTTGGTCATGTCACCAAAAAGGGAGAGCTCGTTCGCAAAAAATGTGTTCTTTCTGACCCGCGTGTCCTGCTCTACGGCCTCTTCAAATTCGCCGAGAAATGCGGAGATTATAAAGGCTTTACGCTCTCGACGCTTTTAAATGATACGATTGATCGCGATGGCATTAGCCCAACACGCATTTTCGGATTGACGCGTGAGGAGGCAAAGCCGATGCTTCGTGGGCTTTCTGCGCGGTATCCGAAATTCATCGATGCGGCGTTTACGCATGACCTAGAGAAAATCACACTTTCGGCAGATAAGAGCTCTGCGGACGTGCTGACATTGTTTGAAGGCGAGGAGGCATAGGTGATGGATGGCAATATGTATCGCTCCTATTTTGAGATTGACGAAAATTATTTCCCGCAAATTTCGAACTCTACCATCGAGGTGGCGCAGGATTTATGGAAGCGAACGTACCCACACACAACGTTTATCGATATGCTGCGGAATATGGTGCGCGTCATGGAGCGTGTGGAGAAGCGTTCGATTTGGATTTCAGGCGCGTACGGCACGGGAAAGTCTCAATGCGCCTATACGCTTAAGAAACTGCTGGACGTATCCGAAGAAGAGCTTCGCGCCTATTGGGAACAGTTCGATGTGCTAAAGGGAGAGAAGGATCTCTTCGGCAAGCTCATGGGGATAAAGGGCACGGATGTTGTGACGGTGTATCGCTATGCGGGGACGCCGAATTCGACGCGCGACCTTCTCTTTGCCGTGCAGGAAAGCGTGCAGCGTGCGCTTCATGAACGAGGTCTTTACGAGGGCGAGCAGACACTAAAAGACAGCATTCTCTCTTGGATTGAAATCGACGATGTGAATTGGAATTTCTTCGACAGCAAGCTGAAGATAGCGAAATGGACGGCTCTCTTCGGCGGCATGGACGCTAAGGAAATCGTTACGCGCCTTCGGTCTGACGGCGATGCACGCGAGCTCGTCGAACGCATCACGTGCATGGCGCAGGAGGAAGGCGTATCGATGCTCAAGATGGATATCGATCAGCTCATCGAATGGCTGACAGATGTCATCGAGCGCAACCATATTAAAATCGTGTTGCTATGGGATGAGTTCTCGGATTACTTTCGCGTCAACCGCGACAGCTTAGCGGATTTTCAAAAACTTGTAGAGCTTGTCGGTTCAAAGCCATTCTTTTTCGTGCCCGTCACGCATGAAACGGACTCGCTTTTTGCGGCAGGCGATGAGACATGGAAGAAGATACGCGACCGTTTTGTCATGGTAAATATCGCGCTTCCCGATAATATTGCCTTTGACCTCATTGGCGATGCGTTCAAGGCGAAGGCAGCGGCAAGGCAGGATTGGAATATCTGCGAGGCGGATTTGAACAATCGGCTGGATGCGTCGCGCCGCGCGGTCATGAAGGCGGCACATATTCAGTCGGAAAAGGTCATTAAGAACATCATGCCGCTTCACCCGATGTCGGCGCTTGTCCTCAAGCATATCGCATCCGCCTTTCAATCGAATCAGCGCAGCATGTTTGACTTCATCAAGAGCATCGGAGATCATCGCGTAAAGGCGTTTCAATATTTCATTGACCACACGGGGCCGTATTCTGACCATCCGCTCCTTACCGTTGACCAGCTCTGGGATTTCTTCTATGTGCGCGGCAAGGCAGATCTCGCGACGCATATCCGCATGATTCTCGATACCTTCGATCAGCAGGTGAATCTTCGTGAGGAGGAGCAGACGGTACTGAAGGCAATCCTCATCATGCTCGCCGTGGATAAACAGCTTGGCGGCGGCATGGAGCTTCTGCAGCCGACGAACCAAACTCTTGGCTATGTGTTCGAGGGAGACAGTACCCTGGAAACGAGCGTGCGTGCCGTTGCGTTAGGGCTCAAGGAAAAGGGCATCTTGCTCGAAACGCCGCTGAGAAATGGGCAGATGAAGTACGACCTTGCGATGCTCAGCGGTGATCAGGGAAAGATCAATCAGCTCAAAGATGAACTGCGAAAGGTGACGAAGACGCAGAAGCTCGTCGAAGAGGGTGAGCTGAATAAGTTATTGGTGCTTTCCCCCCGAGGGGCTTAAGGTTCGCTTTTTGGATGCGACGGGTGCGATGCGGACGGCGACGATCGACAATTTTACGCGCACGGCGAACGCACTTACCGATGAGAAAAGCCCATGGCGGTTTCAAGCGATTCTGGCGTTCGCGAAGGATGATCAGGAGGCAGCTGCATTTCGCAGAAAATTAAAAGAGGCAGTTCAGCAGGAGCGGTATCAGAAGCTTATCTTCATCGACGCGCTGGCATCGCCGCTGGGGCTGGATGCATTTGAAAGGTATATCGACTTTGCGGCCATGGCGCAGTATTATCAGGGCAACAACAATACGGCAGCACAGCAGCAGGCGAGAGAAGCGGGAAACGTTCTGCGGCAGGAGTGGAAAAACCGTATCTACAATGGCCGCTTTATCCTTTATACGCACGCGCAGCCGGACGGCGTGCCGATCGTGCGGGGCGCAGAGGTGTCGGAGGAGCTTTGCCGCATCGTTCACACGCGTACAAGGGCGTTTGACCTAGACAAGAAGACAACAGAGTCTTACTATAAAACGAATGCACTTAAGCAGGCAGCACAGTGCGGCATTACGGGCACGCTTACAGGGCTGATCAAGGAAGCGGCGCAGGGCGTTTTAGGCGATGTTTGGAACGTGCCTTTCTATTGGGAGGCAGAGACGACACGTACACTCGTTCCTTCTGCGATGAAGCGCCGCATAGAGGAGAGGATTCAAGAAGCGTTTCGAGAAAATGGGCAGGTAGGCATTAGCGAGCTATGTCAGATTCTTTCGAAAGGATTCGCTTTTCCGCCGACCAATCTCATGGCATTTTTGCTGGGCTTCTTCCTGCGTCCTTATGCAGAAGAGCCGTATCGTTATGGCGATGCGGTCGGCACGTCGGAGGATATGACAGCAGGGCGTCTCGCTGAGATGATTTCGGGCTACGTATCCTATATCGCCAAGGGCGGTAAAGAGCCTAGGGAAACGTTCATCATCAAGCGAACGCAGGAGGAGCGTGCGTTTTACAAGCTGACGCGTGAGGCATGGGACGTGTCCGAGACGGTTTGCACATCGGTAAGTCGCGTTTCCGCTGCTGTTGCACAGCAGATGAAGGAGTGGAAATTGCCGCTCTGGTGCCTCGCAGATATGGGACGACCGGATTTATGGAAGGCTGCTGCATCCTATATGCTGCTCGTACAAACGGAAGGGAAGAAAGAGCATGCCGTAGCGCTGGCATTGGGAAAGGCGGCAGAGGAAAATTCATCGCTTGGCACGGATCTTGCAGCGTTTTTGACATTGGAACATCTTGTCGATGGGATGCATGCTTTTTTGGAGACCTTTGAAAATGGAGAACTCCCCGCGCTGGCATATAAGATTGGCGCTGAACAGCAGCTTATTCCGGATGTAAAGCGGAAATTCAGCAAGGATTATGCCTGCCTTTGGAATGAGGAGACGGGCAAGGATTTGCTGCGCGCGCTCGCTCACGAATACCGCGCTGCGTACGCAACGAATGCTATCTTGCACGGCAGCGCACACGACTGGAAAACGGCATGTATGGAGTGGCGCGAACGGCTGCGTCTGTTCCGAATCCCTGCAATCTGTGTGGAGGAATTCGAACCTGCCCTTACAGACGTCACGCAGATGCTTCTGCGTATCGTTAGAGGAGAGACATTGCTTCCTCCGCAGATTGAGGAGTTTGCAGAGAAGCTGCAGGCGAATGCCGAGCCGCTGAGGCAGCTTTTTTCGGGAGAAGCAGAGATATTTGCTCGAGTCTATGCATCCTATCTTGGAGGGATTACCCCAGAAGGATGCCGTTCGATTCGCATGCATTTAGGGCAGAATTTCTTTAAAGAAGCGAAGCAGGCATGTTTTGATAAAGTGTGCGTGGCAGCAGAGGCTTACAAGAAATCAGAGATGACAGAAAGACTGACTGCCCTCTGGCGTGAGCGTACCGGCACGAGCAATCCGCGCCAATGGGCGGAAGAATATAAGATGCCTGTGCTGTCCTGCGTCGGTGCAGACGAGTTCGAGCACGCACAGAAGGCGCTTTCTCTGCTGGAAGATACAGGCGGTGATCGACAGGCACTTGAGAAAGCCTTTGCCTTTTTAGAGGAAGCGACATTCTTCGATACACTCGCAAGTAAAGAGAAGCGCGAAGCGGCTTTCCGCCGCGATATCTTAGGGCAGTATGTCACGCTCCTGACAGATCTCGATGAGGTGCAGAAGGCTCTTTTGTCGCTCGGCATTCATCCTTTCGGCATGGCATGGCAATCCGCGCGTCAAGGAATGCCTGCATCAGCTGGCGCGCGTAAAATATGCCGCCGTTGGTGCGCCGCTCGTGCAGCAAAAAATCGATCGCATGGCGGATACCGAACTCAAACAGTATTTAAAGCGACTCACTGCGGACAATATGACGGTCGGCATGGAAATTTTGAACAGCTGAGAATTTTCAAATGGCGAAGGGGAGGGCAGACAGATGCAGCTTAGGGCAGTCGAAAATTATTTGCACGAAGCGCAGAGGACGCCGTATTTTCTGTTTGTTTCGCATGAAAATTTTCACGAGGCACGGACAGCGCTTGGCGATATGGGTCTTATGGAAGTTGGCTTAAATGCGTGCTGCAAGGGTGCGGATAGCCTGCCGTTTCTGGCGGATATGAGCGCGTACTTGAAGGAAAAAATGGCAAAGGGTTCGCGGATTCTCTTCTTGGGACTCGGTGAATACCTCGCACTTCGCGGTGAACAGGAAGCGAAGTGCACCCTGCGAAAACTCAAGGATCTGCCATGCGGCAAGGGGCGGTCGTCTTTTTGCTGCGCGATGTCTTTTTCTTTTGCTGCCATCTTTGCTAAGGATCCTCGTATGATGCGGGGAGAACGCCGCATGGCACAGCGGCAGGGAGCGGAAGCGAAACTTTCTGTGACAGTATTTTTGCCGAATCTTTCGGAAAAAGGCTCTCTGGAAGGCGTGCGCTCCCTTTTAGCCACGCTGGCAAAGGGAGCAGCGGGATCGCTTCGCGTTCGTACGCGCCAGCAGTTCCCGCTTGCAATGATGAAGGTGCGGCAGATTGCGACAGCGCACGATGCGATCTGTCTGCATTGGAAGGATTTTTCCGTGCCGAAAGAATATGGTACGGAGGCCGAATGGCAAAGGCTTTTCGATGCGCTTTCCAACGCAGGAAATTTTTCTGACGTACTCGCGGAAGAGGAGCTCGCGCGTCCCCTTTCTGCTGACTTTCATCGGCGTGTTTGCGCAGGTGGATTTCGAAGGTGGCTCTACTTTATTGCGCTCAAGCAGGAAAAACGGCTTGCGGGAAGTTACCTCTCTTTTGTGCTTGAGACGGCGCGGGCGGATACGCTCCTCCAGACGTTTATTTCGCGCATCGCTGACGTGCCGCTTTCTGACGAGCGCTTTTCTGCCTTTTATGCGGAGCGCAAAGCCTTTCTCAAAGATTTTACCGATGCGGAACTGTCAGAATTTGTGCGCCGCAACCGCAGGGAGCCTGCAGAGCGCATTTATCGCCTGACAGACGCGACGCGTGTTGAGCGCGAAGATATCATTGCGGCATTATCCGCTGGCATGGAAAAAGGGTGCCTCACGGGAGAAGGAAGCTTTTCAACGCTATCCAGCACTTGCGGACTATGCGCGGGATTACGTGTTTCGAGAAGGGAAATATGCTGCAGTGCTTACTGCCTACTTTAAGGCATACAAGCGGCAAAAGCTTGCCAACCGAATAGAGCCGGACTTCCTGCATAAGGTAGACGAGCTTGCCAAGCAGCGCGACTACTATACGCCGCCGCCGATGCGCGATTCGCTGCTGGATAACGTCTCAAAGGAGGGAACGTTACTCTTTTGGGTCGATGCGCTCGGTGCTGAGTTCTTGAGCCTTATTGCCGCCTGCGCAGAGCGGCTGAATTTGCAGCTTCATGTGCAGGCAGCGCGCGCGATACTTCCGACGATTACAAAAATCAATCGCGGCTTTTATGATAACTGGGGTGGAGCGAAGGAAAAAGAGGAGCGACTCGACCAGCTGAAGCATAAGGAGTCAGGACGCTACAACGATACGGAGCGAGAATACCCCATTCATCTGGCGCAGGAAATCGCCATCGTCGAGGAGGTTATGGATCGCATTGCGCGCCTGCTGCAGGAGGGATGACGCGCGTCGTACTGACCAGTGACCACGGTGCATCAAGGCTGGCTGTGCTCCATGAGCAAAACGAATACTATGAGGTAGTTGATTCACGCGGTAAACCTGTGGCGCGCGGTGAACATGCGGGACGCTGTGCACGCATTGAGCAAGGCGATTCGTGCGATTTGCCAGTTGTGAAGAAAGGGGATAATAACGGCTATCTTGTCCTCGCAGATTACGGACGCTTTCGCGGCAGCCGCAGGGCAAATGTCGAGGTGCATGGCGGGGCGACGCTGGAAGAAATCGTTGTTCCATTTATCACCGTCACGCCCCGCACAGACAGTCTGCCGAAGGTCAGTTTAGTGCCGAGCATGCCGCCTGCTTTTGATAGAAAAGAGGGTGTTTCGATTGTCCTCTTTACCGACCGCCATGTCATGGATAGGATGCTTTCCGCCCAGTATCAAGGTGCCTATTATATGGCCGTAAGACAGGACGACGATCAGCATTTTCTTGTAAATATCCCTGCGATTCATAGCAGTGGGACGTATGAGATTATCGTGTATTATGGCGAAACGCGTCTTCAGAAACTTTCGTTCAAAGTTGTAGGTAGGGGCATGCAGATGAATGAAGCATTTGATTTTCCTTAAGGAAGAGCTGCCGAAAGGGTGGGAGAAATTGTGTTGCAGGAAAAGCTGAAAATGGTCTTCAATGAGATGATGGTCTACAAGGATTTGAAAAAGAGCAGTTTCCTCATGGCTTTAGGGCTGCCGTCCTTCTTGCGCGACTGGCTTTTGAAGCGCTTTGCAGACGAAGCGGGTGCATTCGATTCAGAGGAACTCTTGAATTTTGTAGGCCGTTACTTGCCGCATAAGGAAGCGTGGACGGCCATCAAGAACCGCGTCATCATCGAGCGTGAGCGCGTGAAACTTCTCGCACGCATTTCGGCAGATATCGATATAAAGACGGGAGAGGTGTCTTTTTCACTGCCGGACTTTGGGCTGACAAGCAAGGAAACCATCATTGAGCGGGATGTCTGGGAATCGTGTACGGAGCAGCTTTCCCATGTGCGCGAGAGCTGGGGGATGGTTGAGCTAGGCTATCGGCCGCCGAGAGGGCGGGCAGCGGGAGAGAAGGTAAGATAAAGCTTACGGCATTCAAGGATTTTTGCCCGTATATCGTTGATACTGAGTATTACAAGGATGCGCGCAAGGCATTTACGACCGAGGAATGGATCGATGTACTGCTGGGAGCTGTGGACTACAATCCTGCAGGATATAAAAGCTTAGAGCAGAAGCTCACCATGCTCACGCGTCTGCTTCCTTTTGTCGAGAAGAAGGTCAATCTCATCGAGCTTGCACCGAAGGGCACGGGAAAGTCTTACCTCTTTGGGCAGGTGAGCCGATTTGGCTGGCTGGCGAGCGGCGGCGTCGTGACCCGCGCGAAGATGTTCTACGATATTTCAAGAGACCAGGACGGACTTGTTGCGACGAACGATTTTGTGACATTAGACGAGGTGCAGACCATTCGATTCCCCGATGTCGATGAGATGCGCGGCGCACTTAAGACGTTTTGTGAGAATGGCTATTGTAATATCGGCAGGCACCGCGTGGATGGTGATGCAGGTATCGTGCTCTGCGGCAATATCCCCGATGAGGCGATGAAAAGCGATGGCTATGGGAATCTCTTCAGAACCCTGCCGGAAGTTTTTCACGAGTCGGCGCTTATCGAGCGTTTTCACGGATTTATTAAAGGGTGGAATATTCCGCGCATGAACGATGACCTCAAGGTGTCGGGCTGGGCGATGAATTCGGAGTATTTCTGTACAATTTTAGCATGACCTGCGCGCGGATCATACCTATCGCGCTATTTTGGATTCCATTGTCGAAGTGCCGAGCGGAGCAGATACGCGCGATACCGAGGCGATCAAGCGCATAGCAACGGCATATTTTAAGCTGCTCTTTCCGCATGTGCGAAGCGTGGACGATGTAAACCTTCGAGAATTTGACCGATATTGTCTGCGGCGCGCAAGCCTTATGCGCGATGTAATTCTCAGACAACTGGGAATACTAGATACGGAGTACAGCGGGAAGGCCGTACCAATGCTCAAGGTCAGAGGGCTTAGTACATGAGAAAAAAGTATTGCAAGGTGTGCGGCAAAGAACCGCTGACAAAGGATGAAATCGGTTTGACGAAGAAGCTCTTTGATGCAGAGGCTAAGGCGTTTTTCTGCCTTTCTTGTCTTGCCGAATACCTAGAGGTCGAAGAGGAATATCTGCGCGACAAATTGCAGGAATTTAAGGATGAGGGGTGTACGCTCTTTTGATTTATGCAGATCATGCAGCGACGACAGAGGTGTCAGAGCGGGCGCTTGCTGCCGCGATGCCGTTCTTTCGCACGTATTATGGCAATGCGTCGAGCCGCTACGCACTGGGCAGGCAGGCGCGACAAGCGGTGGAAGATGTGCGCCAAGACATTGCGGAAATCCTCGGTGCATCAAAAGAGGAAATTGTCTTTACCTCGGGTGGTTCCGAAGGAAATAATGCCGTTCTGCGCGGCATTGTCGCGCGCGCTAGGCTGGAGGGCGTACGAGCACCGCATATCGTCGTCAGTGCCATCGAACACCCATCTATTCTCGCAACGTGTCAAGCACTTGAAGCGGAAGGCGTATGCGTGACCTATGTTCCCGCCTCGGCAGAGGGACGCATCGCACCAGCGGACGTGCAGGCAGCGCTTCGACAAGATACGCGGCTAGTATCCATTATGCTGGCAAACAATGAAGTTGGCACAGTGCAGGACGTGGCAGGCATTGCGGCTGTGCTGGAGGGCAGGGGCGTGCCGTTTCATACGGATGCGGTACAGGCAGTCGGTCATATTCCGATCGATATCCGAAAGCTCGGCGTCACATATCTCACAGCATCGGGGCATAAATTCCATGCGATGAAGGGGACGGGCTTCCTCTATCAAAAATATGGCGCAGAGCTTTTCCCGCTCGTCACGGGCGGCGGGCAGGAGGGCGGAAGTCGTGCAGGAACGGAAAATACAGCTGGCATTGCAGCGCTTGGCGAGGCGCTCAGAGAGTCTGCCGAACTTTGCAAAGAAGAGGATGTGCGTCTTCGCTGTCTTTGTAAGAGGACGGCGAAAGAAGTTCTCTCGCGTGTGGATGGTGTGCGTATAAACGGCTCTGGCGGTGCGCATCTGCCGGGAACGCTGAACTTTGGGATTCGGGGTGTACGCGGCGAAGCGCTCGTCCATCTCCTCGATTTGAAGGGGATATGCGTGTCCTCTGCTTCTGCGTGCAGTGCGGGGCGTGATGTCCCCTCGCATGTTCTCCTCGCGATGGGACAAAATGAAAACGAGGCAATGGAAACCCTGCGCATTTCCTATGGCTGTCAAAATACCGAAGCGGATGCGCAAAAGATTGCCGATACGATTGTCTGGGCAGTGGATAAAATAAGACAGGTAAAAATAAAAAGGGGATGGCAACCGGCCGTAAACACCACCATAAAATTCCTATAAAATTCTTGCGGCTGGGTCGCATCAGGTCAATTTTTTCGCGCGAGAGACTCAACTGTCAGAATATCGCGAGGATCAGCCCGCCTGCTGCAATCAGTGTGATGGCAACGGTGTGTATGAGACTGACCTTTTCGTGAAAGAGGGTAGCAGCGAGCAGGACGGCGAAGACGACGCTGAGCTTATCGATGGGAGCAACCTGCGAAACATTTCCGGTTTTTAACGCCATGAAATAAAAGAGCCAGGAGGTCGCGCCTGCAATGCCGCTCAGTGCGATGAAGAGCGACGCTTTACGGTCAGCAAAGACGGTGCTGAGATCTGCCATATGTCCTTCGGCAGTCATCACGCAGACGAGGAAGATCGCCATGATAACGGCACGGACGGCGGTTGCGGCACTGCTGTCGAGTCCTGAAAGCCCGATTTTGCCCAAAATGGAGACGAATGCGGCAGAAATTGCCGATAGCAGCGCGAAAATGAGCCATGAAGGCATAGGGCAAGGCTTCCTTTCAAAAATCGTTAGAAAGCCCGCCCACTTTTCCAGCAGATCTGCTGAAGAGAGGGGCGGGCTTTGCTTTATCTATCTTATCTTGTTGGTTTAATCGTCTTCCGGCGGATAAATCATAAAGCTAAGGCTGCTGAAAATCTTTGTCACGCGTCGCTTTGCCGTCGGACTGCGGATAGTCTTCGGTGAGTTCGAGTCCGATGACATTGATACTGCCATTGGCAACGAGAACGTTTGCCTTGCCGTTTTTGTCCGTCTTCATCATAACGGTGTGGTGATTGACGACATCGGGAATGATTTCAACGTTTGGCATGGGCTTTCCATTGTGGAGAACCTGTACGGGCAGATAGTCGCCAACATTAAGCTTTGTAGGATCTTTTAAAGGGACAATCTGATAGGGAAGATTCGGCAGAGGAGCTACCTTTTTTACTCCTTTCAGATAATTGACACTGTATTTGATGGCATGTGTGCCCTTGGTAGAGCCGGGAACTTTGTTCATCGGTGCATTGACGACTTTGCCGTCTGCTCCTTTTGTCCAATAGCCGTAGTCAAAGTAGACGACCGCGACAGAGACATTTGGCGATGGGTTGATGGTGATATGATTGCCGCCGTCAATAATTCCAAGGGGAACGCTTGCATAATTCTTGTCGAAGCCGAGGAGCATTGTGACATCCTTCGGATCATAGGCATTGTCCTTGTATCCTTCGCCAAGGACGAGCTGGGTTTGATCCAAGCGCGGCGCGAACCAAACGCCGTGGGCAGCGACAGGGACGCTGCTCGCGAGCAGCGCTGCGCCGACTAGTGCGGAAAGAATCTTTGCTTTTTTCAAAAGAAACACCTCTTTCTAATGATAAAATCCAATGGCTTGTTCCCTAAATGATACACATACATCTTAGCATTTGTGTAGAAGAATTGTCAATGTAAGAAAACAGAGAAATAAGCGAATATTTTGCTGTCAGTGCAGGACGCATATTTTTTTGCTTTGCCGCCTGCGTGCCGGAGTGTACCGTGTATTTTTTCTGCCTGTTTCATTAGGATTTGCTCAGGAGCACTGCATTCTCTCATAGCATTTATGGAATCTACGTTACATGTTACGGACATGCGTGCCCCACGCAAACGCCTCGTTACGCAAGCGGTCGTGCACTTGTACGCTGAACAACCGGCGGACTTCTTAAACGCGCTGCGCTTGGACGAAAGAAGTCCGCCGGGGCGTACCGTGCACTTTCCCCGCTTGCTTCACTAAGGTTTGCTTAGGGGCATCGTATTTTTCCGTAACATTTACGGTAGAGCCCATTTATGGAGGTGGATTGACAAGGCGCACGCTTTCGGGTAACATAAAATTATAAAATAAAATCGAAATTGGGACAGGTGCTCAATGAACTGAAAAGAGAATCCGGTCAAAGCCGGAGCGGTCACGCCACTGTAAGGGGAGCGATGCTGCAAGATGCCACTGGGGAAACTTTGGGAAGGCGCAGACAAAGCGAGGAACCGAGCCAGGAGAACTGCCTGTCTGACAATCACCGTCTGACCTGCGAGCGATGGGAAGGGGATTTGTTGGCGGCTTTTCGCGTGCAAAGAACCTCTTGCCTTTTGGCAGGGGGTTCTTTTTGTAGGGTGAAGTAAAGGAAGGAGTGATAAGGTACCAGTGCGGCACTTGGACGCCTGGCCGATGAGATTCATACCGAAAAGTGACGGTAATTGACGCTATGAATTTTGAGGTTGAAAAAGGAGGATAAGGATGCGCAAGGCAGTATCTCTTCTGCTTGTCGTGATAATGGCCGCTTTTTCGCTGGCAGGATGCGGCAATACGGATAAGCAGGCGGCAAATGGGAAGGCGAAGCATCTAAACGTCGGCGTGTATTGGTTCGGCGAGACGATGGATCCTGGGCATGGAGAAGATGGCTGGATGGTCATTCGAACAGGGGCGGGCGAGACACTCGTGACCGTGACAGAGAAGATGGCATTTGCCCCGCAGCTGGCAGAAAAGTGGGAAAATGTCAATCCGACGACTTGGAAATTCCAGATCCGAAAGGGTGTGAAGTTCCATAACGGCGATGATATGACGCCGGAGTTGGTGAAGGCTTCTCTCGAGCGTACGATACAGAACATCGAGAGCGCGAAGACAGCGGCAGATATCAAGGAAATTCGTGTGGAGGGGCAGGATCTTCTGATTGAAACGAATCATCCGAATGCCTCTCTCGTTGCGGCGCTGAGTGCGCCGGAGTTCATCATCGTGGATACGAAGGATCTCACGAATGTGGAGACAACGCCGATTCTCACGGGACCTTATCAGGTGACGGGCTTTGTCAAGGGCGATCGGATTGAGCTAAAGCGCAATGAAAATTACTGGGACGGCGAGGCAGGTCTCGATACCGTAACGATGAAAAACATCGAGGATAATACGAAGCGCGCGATGGCACTGCAGTCAGGAGAGCTGGATATGATACAGCGTGTGGATGCAGCGAGCCGCAGCTTGTTTGAAAACGATTCGTTTAAGATTTATCAGACAGTCGGTACGCGCGTCTTCATGCTGACAGCGAATTACGACGGCATTTTGTCCGATGCTAATCTCCGCCATGCGTTGGCATATTCCATGGACTATGAGGCATTGGCGCAAATCGAAGGCAATGGGGCAGCGCCGGCAGGAGAGGTGTTCCCGCCAACCGTTCCCTACGGCCATGTGAAGAAAAAGCGCACGTTGGATGCGGCGGCAGCACAAAAGTTCTTTGCAGATGCCGGCTACACGACGAAGAATGCTGATGGTATTTATGAAAAGGATGGAAAACCGCTTACCTTGAAGCTGGCTGTCTGGGGAACGAAAACTGCAATGTATGAGGCAATTCAGTCACAATTGAAGGAAGCCGGTGTCAAGGTTGACATCGTGAAGGTGAAAAATTCTGCGGCAGCGGGCGAGGCCGGTGGCTTTGATCTCGTCGAGCAAAATTGGGTCACCGTCCCGACGAATGACCCGTACAACTTCGTGAGCAAGGTGTTTGTAACGGGCAAGAGTGCAAATCGTGGGCATTACTCCAATCCGGAAGTGGATGCGAAAATCAAAGAAATGCAGATGACATTTTGATCCGAAGCTCCGCGATGTGCAGATTGGGGAAATTGCCGAGCAAGTTGTAGCAGATGATGCACATCTCTTCCTCGCCTTTCCTGCCAATACGATTGTTGCAAAAACAAAGGTCAAGAATGTTCCTGTATTCCCCATTGACTATTATGTGATGACAAAGGATATTACGGTTGAATAGTGCTTTATCTTTTTTCGCTGTATCTCGCTTTCTCTAATGGTCTATGATATAATATAAATAGGTTTGTTAAGAGCAAGAACTGCCTGTACGTCTCTTTGGCAAAATGGACGTACAAGTTATCTCTTCAACTGCCATGAGACGTTAAGCGGAAGTCATTGACACCGAAAAGCCCGGCTGCGGACGGTCGGGTTTTTCTTTGCTCTGAAAAGAAGGAGGCCTTTCATGAAAAGCGGCATTATGCGCAGGCTTTTATCTTTGGTGCTGAATCTTTTTATTGCGTCCATTTTGAGCTTTGGAATTCTGCATCTTTCTCCTATCGACCCTGTTACACTCCATATGGAGCAGATGGGGCTTTCTCCTTCGCCGGAGCTTGTAGCGGAACTGCGGCATAAGTATGCCTTAGACGAGCCGATTCCCGTGCAGTATGAAATTTGGCTGCGTGGCGTGTGGCAAGGCGATCTCGGTTATTCTATCGTTTTTCACACACCGGTTGCAAAGCTTTTGGCGCAGGCGATTCCGCTCACCGTAGAGCTTGCGAGCATCGGCTTTTTTTGTATCGGTTCTCATCACGCTCCCGCTCGGCCTGCTTGCATTTTTCTTCCGCAATCACTGGATGGATAGGTTCATACGTTTTTTGAGCTTTGGTGCGATTGCAATACCGACCTTTTGGCTTTCTCTGCTGCTGATCTTCCTTTTTGCAGTCAAGCTCGGCTGTCTTCCCGTTGCGGCGACTGGTGCACAGGGGCTTATCCTTCCGACGGCTGCGCTTTCCATCTGGATGTCCGGGCTGTATATCCGCCGGCTGCGGACAGCGCTTTTGGAGGAATACCAGAAAGAGTACATAGTCGGCGCGCGCGCTTTGGGGCTTGGCCGATGGAAAATTCTGTTTTGCTATCTCATACCGAATGCCCTTCCGGGGCTTATCTCCATGATGGGGCTGACAGTCGGGGGGCTTTTAGGCGGTTCGGTCGTCATCGAATCCATCTTCGGCTGGCGTGGTATGGGTGCCTTGATGGTGGAGGCCATAACGCAGCACGACTATCATCTCATGCAAGGATATGTGCTTTGGGGAGCAGGTATGTTTATTCTAGCCAATCTCGCCGCAGATATTCTATGTTATCTCTTAGATCCAAGACAACATGAAAAGACAGGGGATTCGCTATGAAGGGACTTTTACAGCGAGTTAGTTCAGACAAGGCATTACTCGTCTGCGCTGTACTCACCATGCTTTGGGTTTTGCTGGCAGTCTTTGCGCCCTTTTTGGCACCTTATGACCCGGAGGCGGTACAGATGGGCGAGCGGCTGCAGGGTGTGAGTGCGGCGCACTGGATGGGAACAGATTCCCTGGGAAGAGATGAATGTTCCCGTATCCTTTACGGGGCGCGCGTGACGCTTTCCATCGCCTTTCTTGGCGTCGGGATTACAGCGTGTTTCGGCATATTCATCGGCGCAGCGATTGCTCTTTTAGGCGGGCGTGCGGAACTCTTTGGAACGGCTGTCCTGGATTTCTTCCTTGCTTTTCCCAATCGAATTTTTATGATTGCACTGCTGGGCGTCCTAGGGCAGTCCATCGTCAGCGTGATTCTTGCACTTGCACTCACGACCTGGTCAGAATACGCCCGCATCGCCCGCACGTTAGTTCGCGCGGAGCGGGAAAAAGGGTATGTACGCTATGCTCCCTTTGCCGGGGCGGATTTTTTCCGTGTGCTGATGCGCTATATCCTGCCGAATGCCTTGCCGCAGCTCCTGCTCTTTCTCTGTCAGCATATCAGCGAAGTGATTCTGCTCGTCGCAGGACTGTCGCTCATTGGCATCGGCGTCCCGCCGCCAAGCCCCGAATGGGGAACGCTCCTCATGGGGGCGCGCGAGTACATGCAGACGGCGCCGCATCTCCTCTTTTTCCCAGGACTTGCCATCTTTATCACCGTTGTGATTTTTAATCTGCTCGGTGACGCTCTGCGGGATTTTCTCGATCCGTATAGAGCGGAATCGTCAGAAAGGACAGATGTGCATGGTGCGGTTTGAGATAAGGGATTTACAAGTGTTTTTTCGCAGCCGCGAAATCTTAAAGGATATAAATCTTTCCCTGTCTGCGGGCGAAGCTCTTGCTGTCGTTGGAGAAAGCGGCGCGGGTAAGAGCACGCTTTTGCGCACCATTTTAGGTGAATTGCCGGACGGAGAATACGTAGCAGGAGGCGATGTGTTCTATGAAGGAAAATCGCTTCTAATCATGGGGAGAAAGGAGCGCCGCGCCTTGGCAGGCGGCGGTATCGCTGTTTTATTCCAGCAGCCCGGACGCTTTTTGAATCCGATTCGTCGGATTGAAAAGCAGTTTCGAGATTTTCTCAAAGCGCATGGCGTGCGCGATAAAGATACACATGCCTTTGCGGTGAACGCGCTGAAAAAGGCGGGCTTTGAACGTCCTGAGCAGATTCTTGCTTCGTATGTTTTCCATCTTAGCGGAGGGCAGAAACAGAGAGTAGCACTCGCGATGCTGCTGTCCTTTTCCCCGCAGCTCATTTTGCTGGACGAGCCGACTGCCGCACTGGATATCGTTGCTGTGCGGCAGCTTTTGGATGCCATGCACCTAGAGCTTGCACGCGGGGCATCCATTCTCATGGTCACCCATCACATACACGCAGCAGCCTATCTTGCAGGACAGTTTCTCGTTTTGCAAAAGGGGCAGGTCGTTGAGGCGGGGAGAAGTGCCGACATTCTGCATCATCCGCAGCATCCCTATACCAAGGAACTCATCGCTTCCGCCCTGCAAATCCGATAAGATACAGGAGGAGGTAGATACGATGCGTCCTGTTTTGACGGTAAGGCATGTAGGAAAGTCGTTTGCCAGTGAGGGAGATCGTATCTCTGTCCTGCATGATATTTCATTTTCTCTAGACGAAGGGGAGATGCTCGGCATCGTCGGGGTAAGCGGCTGCGGAAAATCTACGCTGCTCTCCATCGTTGCGGGGCTGGCTTTTCCTGACGCAGGGGAGATTGTTCTCTCTTTGAAAGAGGGCGGTACACTTGCGGTAACGTCGCCTGAACGCTGCCGTTACATGCAGCTGGTCGTACAGGAAGCGGCGGAGATGTTTTCTCCGCGCATGACAATCGGAGCATTTTTGCGTGAGCCGATGCAGAATTTCGGTTTGAAATATGAGACCGATCGCCTGGCGGAACTGCTTTCTTCCGTCGGGCTGGATGCATGTCTTTTGGATGCACACCCTCATATGCTCAGCGGCGGACAGCTTCAGCGCGTTGTGCTTGCCCGTGCCTTTTTGCCCGCGCCGAAGCTGATCCTCTACGATGAGCCGACCAGTGCGCTCGATGGAATTACGCAGGCGCAGATATTGCGGCTTATCCAAAAGCTGCGAAAAAAAAGCTCCTCCGCGGGAATTTTTGTCAGTCATGACCTCGCAGCGGTGCAGATGGTCGCCGACAGAATCCTCGTGCTGTCCGAGGGGCGCATTGTCGAGGAACTGGCGCCTCTCGAACTTCGGCATGCTGCGCATCCAGCAAGCAGGCAGCTTTTAGATGCACAGCTTATGGGATGAAAAAGAGAACTAGAAGGCATTTCAGTTCCTGCCATGCTGCAGCAATGTGATAGACTTAGTTTTTGGGTGAGGCAGATTGCAGAATCTTAGAGCAGATATCAAGGAAATTAAAGGCATCGGTCCGAAAAAGGCAGAGGCATTAAAGAAGATTGGGATTGCGACGGTTTACGATCTTTTAACACATTTTCCGCGCGCTTATGACGATCGCAGCGTCATGACGGGGCTTTCGGCGCTGCGGGCGGGTATGGAGACTACGGTGACAGGGATCGTGCAGCAGTTCGAGGAAAAGTCGATTCGGCGAAATCTATCCCTTCTGAATGTGCGCATTGCAGATGGGACGGGATATCTAATGCTCTGCTGGTTCAATCAAAAGTTTCTGAAGCGGCAGCTTGCGGTGGGAAAGAGGATTTATGCGAGCGGCAAGCTTTCCTATGCCTACGGCGGGCGGGGACAGCTGGTGATGAAATCACCGACGAGTTTTCAAATCCTTGATGAAAAAGGTGAAAAAGATGCAGCAGTGGATTTTCTTGGCATACATCCCATCTATATGCTGACGGGAACGCTGACACAGTCGTTTTTCAGCACCGTGATTCAGGGGATTTTGTCGAATATGCAGCTGAGGGAAACGATTCCGGAGGGCATTCGGCAGAAGTATGGACTGATGACGCGCACAGAGGCCATGCGCGAGATTCATTTTTCCATCATCGCGGCTGTCGCTCGCTCTTGCACGAAAGACACTTGCTTTTTGAAGAATTGTACCTTATTCAATGTGGTTTGCTGCTTCTCAAACAGAAAGCGATTGCGCAGCAAAAGGAATTCGGCATAAGGCGGATGGGGCGCTTGTCGGAAAGCTTCTTGCCGGTCTTCCTTTCCAGCTCACAGAAGATCAGGCGGGAGCATGGCAGGATATTGAGAAGGATATGGAAAAGGAGAGGCCGATGCGGCGTCTCCTGCAGGGCGATGTTGGCTCAGGAAAGACGATTCTTTCGATGCTCGCACTCGTAAAGGCTGTCGAAAGCGGCTGTCAAGGTGCCTTGATGGCGCCTACGGAGATTCTCGCACGGCAGCACTATGAGAAGTTTTTAAAGCTGCTTGCGCCGCTGGGCATTCGCGTTTCATTTCTTTCAGGGCACTTGACGGCGAAGGCAAAGCGGGAGACGTATGCATCGCTTGCAGCACATACATGCGATATTGTGATCGGCACACATGCACTTTTGGAAGAAAGCGTGCATTTTGCGCAGCTTGGACTAGTGGTGACGGATGAACAGCATCGCTTTGGCGTAGCGCAGCGCGCGGCGCTGGAAAAAAAGGGCGGGAAGACGCCGGACGTGCTTGTCATGACGGCGACGCCGATTCCACGGACGATGATGCTGACAGTTTACGGTGATCTGGACATTTCGATGATTCGGCATCTGCCGCCGGGAAGAACACCAGTGCGGACATTCCTGCGCGGCTTTGCGCGGCGCAGCCGCATTTATACCTATGTGAGAGATTGTATCACGGCGGGCGGACAGGCATATATCGTCTGTCCTTTGGTCGAGTGCAGCGAGACGGTGGATATTTCCTCTGCAGAAGAGGTTTATGAAGAACTGTGCAGCGGCATTTTTTCCGGCATTTCCTGTGGGCTGGTTCATGGGCGCATGAAGGCAGCGGAAAAGGATAGGGTCATGACGGCATTTTACGAAGGAAAAATAAAGCTCCTCGTTGCGACGACAGTTATTGAAGTCGGTGTCGACGTGCCAAATGCCAGCGTCATGGTCATCGAGCATGCCGAGCGCTTTGGACTTTCACAGCTTCATCAGCTCCGCGGACGCGTTGGGCGCGGTGCGAGAAACGCGGATTGTATTTTGATTTCAGAGGCGAAGGGCGAGACAGCGAAGATGCGGCTTTCTCTCATGGTACAGACGACGGACGGCTTTCAGCTGGCCGAAGAGGATTTACGTCTGCGCGGTCCCGGACAGTTTTTCGGCGCGATGCAGCACGGTCTGCCGGATCTTAAAATTGCAAGTGTAGTCGAGGATATGGACATCCTTTTGAAAGCGCGGGATGCTGCCATCGAGACGATAAAGAAGCAGGCGGATATTTGTTTTGTCCTTCCGATTCTTGCCATGCAGTACCAAAAGCAGTTTGCACATATTCTGGAAGCCTGAATGTCGTCTCTCCTCTACCCATGCGTTTGTTTTCTGTATAGCCAAAAGTCGAAAATACAAGGGCGTGCCTTGCTCTTTTCTTGCTTCCTATGATAAAATGGCAAAAGAAAATCGCAGGGCATGCGCTGTCTTTGCGTATATTAGGCGAATGGATGAGGGCGGTAGGATTGGAAGAGCGGCTTCAAAAGATACTGAGCCATGCGGGCGTGGCTTCTCGGCGTCACGCAGAAGAGATGATCGCTGCGGGGCGTGTGTCGGTGGATGGCGAGGTCGTCACGGCGCTTGGACAAAAGTTCGATGCTTTGCTTCATAAAATTGCGGTGGACGGTAAACCTCTTCATGGAGAGGAGTCAAAAGTCTATTATCTTTTGAATAAGCCCAAGGGATATCTTTCGACGGCGAGAGACGAGCGAGGGCGCAAGACTGTGCTTGACCTTTTGCCCGAGGTAAAGGCGCGCATCTATCCGGTGGGACGGCTCGACTATGATACAGAAGGGCTTCTTCTCATAACGAACGACGGGGCGCTGACGCAAGGGCTTCTGCACCCGCGCTATGGAATTGAAAAGACGTATCGGGCAGCGGTTTCAGGTGAGATGACGAAAGCAAAGCTAAAAGCGCTGACAGCAGGCATCCTCTTGGACGATGGAATGACGGCGCCGGCAAAGGGAAAGTTTCTCGAAAGGGATGCCGGCGGCAGACAGGGTCGTGCGACTCACGATTTATGAGGGGCGCAATCGTCAGGTGCGCCGCATGTTTGAAGCGGTGGGCTGTTATGTGGAGGAACTTCGGCGGACAAATCTGGCGTTTTTGACGCTGAAGGGTATGAAGCTCGGCGCGCATCGAAAGCTGACGGATGCGGAGGTCTTGAAATTGAAAGAGATAGCGGGCGTGAAAGTATGAAGAAAGTTGTTGTGATCGGCGCGGGTCCGGGCGGCATGATGGCTGCGATCAAGGCGGCGGAATGCGGCGCTGCGGTGACCCTTCTTGAGAAAAATGCACCGGCCAGGGCGCAAGATGATGATTACGGGCAAGGGACGCCGCAATATCACAAATGCGGCAGATGTTCAAGAGATTATCCGGAACATTTACGGCAATGGGCGCTTTCTCATGAGTTCGATACACGCTTTTGACAACCGCGACGTCATTGCCTTTTTCGAGGGAGAGGGCGTTTCGACAAAGGTTGAACGCGGCAACCGTGTCTTTCCCGTGAGTGAAAAAGCGCAGGATGTTGTGGATGCAATGGTATCGCGTCTATATGAAACCGGTGTGAAGCTCGTAACAGATGCGGCGCTTAAGGATGTTATCACGGCGGAGGGCAAGGTGCTCGGCGCGAAGACGGAAGACGGAAAAACGTACGAAGCAGATGCCGTGATTTTGGCGACGGGCGGTGCATCCTATCCAAAGACGGGCTCGACAGGCGATGGCTACCAGATCGCAAAGAAACTAGGTCATACCGTGACGGAAATTCTTCCATCGCTTGTACCGCTGGTAACGGAGGAAGACTGGGTAAAGTCGGTGCAAGGGCTTTCGCTTCGAAATGTCCGTGGGACACTTTTAGCAGGCGGCAAGAAGGTTCAAGACATGTTCGGCGAGATGATGTTCACGCATTTTGGCATTACGGGTCCCATCGTGCTCTCGATGAGCCGTGCGGCGGCAAAGCTGCTTGCGGCAGAGGGCTTTTCTTGAGTTCGAACTGAACCTAAAGCCGGCGCTTACGCCCGAACAGCTTGACATGCGCATCAAGCGGGATTTTTGAAAAAGTATCAGCGAAAGAGTCTTAAAAATGCACTGGTCGACCTCTTGCCGCACAAGCTGATTCCCGTGGTGCTCGACTATGCATTTCTTTCGGAAGAATTGCCGGTCGACCAGCTGAAGGCAGAGGAGCGGCGCAGAATCCGCGACACCTTGCAGGCGCTCTCACTGACGATTGTAAAGACAAGACCGCTGGCAGAAGCCATCGTGACGAGCGGCGGTGTCAGTACAAAGGAAATCGACCCGAAGACGATGGAATCAAAACTTGTTAGGGGATTGTACTTTGCGGGTGAAGTCGTTGACGTCGATGCGTATACAGGCGGCTACAATCTGCAGGCGGCGTTTTTCCATGGGCGCTGCTGCAGGTACGTATTCTGCACAAAGTGAAGGATGAAAGAGAAAAGGAAGAACGAAATGGCGAAGATAAAAGCGCTTTCTCCGTGCCCAAAGGGCGTCAAGGGAACGATTGCGATTCCAGGTGACAAGTCGATTTCCCACCGCAGCATTATGTTTTCTGCACTTGGCTCCACGCCAGTGCGCATTACCAATTTCCTTCACGCAGCGGACTGCCTTTCGACGGCGGAGGCGATGCGGGCGCTTGGCGCGCGCGTGGTATTTGAGAGCGATACGGAGCTTATCGTCACGGGACATGGTCTTCATGGTCTTGTGGAACCGAAGACCATCCTCGATGCGGGAAATTCAGGGACGACGCTGCGCCTTCTTCTCGGCATGCTTGCACCGCAGAAGTTTCTGACGACGTTTACGGGAGATGCATCGCTTCATCGGCGTCCGATGGGGCGTGTGGTAAAGCCGCTCATGAAGATGGGCGCTCGTATTTTTGGGCGCGAGGAAAATACAAAACTGCCGCTCACGATTGTGCCGATGAAAGAGCAGATACACGCGATGACCTATGAAAGTCCCGTAGCGAGTGCGCAGGTAAAATCTGCGGTTCTTCTTGCAGGCCTTTTTGCCTTTGGCGTGACGCGTGTCACAGAACCTTTTCGCTCGCGCGATCATACGGAAAAGATGCTCGCGGCGTTTGGCGTAAAGCTCGATATCGACGAGCGCAGCGTCGCCGTTCATCCGCCGAAGGAAATGTACGCACCAAAGGCCATCGAGGTGCCGGGCGACATCAGTTCGGCAGCCTATTGGCTCGTCTTGGGATCGATTCTGCCGGACAGCGAGCTGCTCTTGACAAATGTCGGCATCAATCCGACGCGGACGGGCATCCTCGATGTCCTCACCGCTATGGGAGCTGACATCACGCTTGAAAATGAGCGTACGAGCGGCGGCGAGCCAGCGGCAGACATGCGTGTAAAGGCGGCAAATCTCAAGGGAACGTCGTTTGGTGCAGAGATCATACCGCGCCTTATCGACGAAATTCCCATCATCGCTGTTGCCGCACTATTTGCGCAAGGCGATACGGTCATTACGGGGGCGGGGGAATTGCGTGTCAAGGAAACTGATCGTCTTGCGGCCATTGAAAAAGAGTTCAATAAGATTGCTCCAGGGGCAGTTGAGACCCAGGAAGACGGTCTGATCATTCACGGCGGGCAGAAGCTTTCGAAGGCGAGGTGTTTCTCCTACGACGATCACCGCATCGCCATGTCCCTCGCCATTTTGGGTCTTGCGGGTGCAGGCGTCGAAATCGAAGAGCCGGAATGCGTGCGGATTTCGTACCCAGCATTTTATGATATACTGGAATCCATCCGATAAATGCTGTGCGAAGAAAAGGGAAGCTGATACGTATACAGCTGTGAAGCTTTGCCGAAGATAGAGAGAACTACCTTAGAATGTGAGTGATAGATTTGAAATTGGTCGTGGCCATTGATGGTCCTGCGGGCGCTGGCAAGAGTACGGTGGCAAAGCTTGTCGCACAGGAATTGCATCTCGTTTATATCGATACGGGCGCCATGTACCGCGCCGTTGCATGGAAGGTTCTTCATCAAAAGAAGGGCGTGACGACGGCAGCGATCGAAAAAGTCGCAAAGGATATTGATGTCAGGCTTTATTACAAGGGCGGACGGACACGCGTCTTCGTTGACGGCAAAGAAGTCACAGACGAGATACGCACGCCGGAGATCAGTCATATCGTCTCGAAAGTTGCAAGCCTCGCCCTCGTGCGCGAAAAGATGGTGGAACTCCAGCGAAAGATGGCAGAAAGCGGCAGTGTTCTCATGGATGGGCGCGACATTGGAACAAACGTCCTTCCAAACGCCAGTGTCAAAAATCTATCTGACGGCATCCATCGAGGAACGTGCAAAGCGCCGCGCCAAGGAACTTTTAGAAAAGGGGCACGCGGTCAGCGAGGCGGACGTCGAAAAGGAAATTGCTGCGCGCGATAAGGCGGATATGGAGCGTGAGATTTCGCCGCTCCGTCAGGCGGACGACGCCGTTCTTCTCGATACGACAGGGCTTTCCATTAAGGAAGTCGTATCGAGAATTCTTTCCCTTTGCAGGAGGCCGTCATGATTTATTGTTTTTTGCGTGCGATCTTTTGTGTGCTTTATAAGCTTGTCTTTCGTGCAGAAATCCTTGGAAAAGAGAATTTGCCAAAAGAAGGTGCGGTGATTCTCGCAGCGAATCATATGAGCAATGTTGATCCGCCGCTTCTCGCGACCTTTCTGCCGCGCCCCGTCTGTTACATGGCAAAGCAGGAACTTTTTGAAGTGCCGATCCTGGGTTTTTGTTATCACGCGTGCACATTCCTTTCCCGTCAAGCGCGGGTCGGGGGACCGCAGCGCTATCAAGGCAGCTGTCACTGTTTTGAAACAGGGCAGGGTACTCGGGCTTTTTCCAGAAGGGACGCGCAGTAAGGACGGCAAGATTCATAAGGCAGAAGCGGGCGTTGCTCTCATTGCTTCTATGACGAATACACCGGTCGTTCCCGCATGCATCGTCGGCACAGACCATATCTTAAAGAACGGCGGCTTTCTCCCAAAGCTCAAGGTCATTTATGGGAAGTCAATGCGTTTTTCCGGCAATCGAAAGGAAAAGAGCGAGCTTGAAGCATTTTCTCAGTCGATTATGGATGCGATTGCAAAAATGCGTGACGAAAATCAATAATTTTTTTCGAGATTCTTTGAAAAACGTTTGCCTGTCATCAAAAGTCATGGTATACTGTTACCTGAAGTGCAGGAACGGATCAGTTATTTGCACGCAGAAAGTCCATCCAAAGGAGACGGATGGTTGTGGGTGATTGTTGTATGGAAGTGTTCTTAGCAGATTATCTCGGGTTTTGCTACGGAGTGAAGCGCGCGATAAAGATTGCAAGGAGAATGCCTCTGACGATGGCAGAAGCTGTACATTTGGGCCAATCATTCATAATCCGCAGATGGTGGAACAGTTGAAAACAGAAGGCGTTGGCTACGTTGATAGCATGGAAGCGCTTACAGAAGGAACCATCATCATCCGATCGCACGGCGTAGGTCCCTGCTGTCTATGACGCGGCAGAGGCAAAAGGTCTCCATGTGGTCGATGCGACATGTCCTCATGTACGCAATGCGCAGCTTTCTGCAAGGTCTCTGGCAGAAGAAGGGTATCGCGTTATCATTATCGGTGAGCGAAAACATCCTGAAGTCCAAAGCATTTATGAATGGGCAGGAGGCAATGCGATTATCGTTGACTCTGCTTCGGAAGCGGAAAAAGCTTACGGAGACATCCAGACTGGGCATTGTCTGCCAAACGACGTTTTCCAGTGAGGCTTTTCGTGCGATTGCAGTGCAGCTTCTCAGCAAGGCGAAGAATATCAAAATCCTTCGAACTATCTGCACGGCGACCGATCAGCGCCAAAAAGCTGCTATAGCGCTTGCTGAAAAGGTCGATCTTATGATCGTTATTGGCGGCAGAAATAGTGCGAACACTACAAGGCTTGCCCAGCTTTGCAGGAAAAAGTGTCTGACTTACCATATCGAAACTGCATCGGAGCTGCAAGACGAGTGGTTTGACAAAATAAAAAAAATTGGTATTACAGCCGGTGCTTCTACACCTGACTGGATTATCAAGGAGGTATACAAAGAGTGTCAGAAGAGATGAATATGGAAGAATTGCTAGCCCAGGAGTCTATCCCGGAAATCCGTGAGCATACGACGGTTACGGGCGAGGTCATCCAGGTGAATAAGGATGAGGCCTATGTGGACATCGGCTATAAGCAGGAGATTCCAATTCCGAAGCGTGAACTGGCTTATCCGACGCCGGAATCCGCTATGGATGTTGTGAAGGTCGGTGACAAGATCGACGTCTATATCAACAGCCTCGGCGGCGATAATGGCGGCTCTCTTTCAAAGGTCAAGGCAGACCGCATGGTTGCTTGGACAGAGCTCGAAAAGCTCAAGGAAGAGGGCAAGACGGTCGAAGCGCACGTCAACCAGGTCGTCAAAGGCGGTCTTGTTGCCTCTGTCAATGGTCTTCGCGGCTTTATCCCGGCTTCGCAGATGGAACTTCACTTTGTGAAGGATCTCTCCATCTACCTCGATCAGACGGTTGAAGCGGAGATTATCGAGATCGATGTGCATAAGCAGCGTCTCGTTCTTTCGCGTCGTTCTCTCCTTGAGGTCGAGCGCAAGAAGCGTGAAGAAGAAGTCTTCTCCCAGCTCGAAGCAGGACAGACGGTTCGCGGTATCGTCAAGCGTCTCGTCGACTACGGTGCTTTCATCGATATCGGCGGCGTCGATGGTCTCGCACATATCTCCGACCTTGCATGGCATCGTGTCAAGCATCCGTCGGATGTCCTCGAAGTCGGTCAGGAGCTTGATGTCTATGTCAAGAACGTCGATGTAGAGAGCAAGCGCATTTCGCTTTCCGTCAAGGATACGATGCGTGACCCGTGGCTTGACAATGCTGAGAAGTACAACGAAGGCGACATCATCGAAGGCAAGGTCATCAAGCTGACAGACTTTGGTGCTTTCATGGAAATCGAGCCGGGCTTTGATGGTCTCATCCCGATGGGCGAACTTGCAGACAAGCGCATCGAGCGCGCGGACGAAGCTGTTAGTGCTGGCGATGTCGTTCGTGTCAAGATTCTTCGCATCGATATGAAGCGCAAGCGCATTTCGCTTTCGATTACAAAGGCGAAGAACGCGTAATTCTCACACCGTTTCAAAAGAACTGAAATTGGCACGGGAGCAATCCCGGTTACTTAGGGAGTGATGATCCATCACTCCCTTCTTTTATCTGAGAGAATCATATGAGAAAAGAGTATCCAGCAGTCATTCTTCGTACGATAAAGGACAGTCTTGCGGAAGAAATCGGTCTTATGGCAGGAGATAAAATCTGGCGTGTCAATGATGCGCCGATGAGGGATATCATTGACCTCAGTTTCCTTATGGCGGACGAAGAAATCGAGCTGCTCGTTGAGCATACGGATGGGGAAAAGGAAATTATCGCCTTCGATAAAGATATCGATGAGGAATTGGGGGCAGAGTTTCAGAGTGCTGTATTCGACAGTATTCGCAGCTGCGCGAATCATTGCTATTTCTGCTTTGTCGATATGATCGCACCGCATATGCGTCAGTCGCTGTCCATCAAAGACGATGACTATCGGCTTTCCTTTCTCTATGGCAATTTTGTAACCTTGACGAACATGTGCGAAGCGGACTTCAAGCGCATAGAGGCGTTTCATCTGTCGCCGCTTTATGTTTCCGTACAGTGCATGAATCCAAAACTTCGCGCCGAGATGCTCCGCTGCGAAAAAGCGGCGGGAATTGCCGCGCAGCTCGACCGTTTGGAAGCGGCAGGAGCGGACTACCACACACAGGTGGTTCTCTGCGCTGGGCTGAACGATGGTGAAGAACTGGAGCGAACCATTCGCGAAATCGCTGCGCGTCGCCCGCATGCATTGGATCTTGCCATCGTTCCCGTCGGCATTACGAAATATCGGACGGATCCCTTTCCCCTCAAACAGTTTGATCAGGCATCTGCGGCGCGTGTTATTGAGAAAGTGGAGCGTTGGCAGGAAAAACTTCGCGAGGAGATGGGGAGGACATTCATCTATCTTGGCGATGAGTTTTATTTTCTCGCAGGGCGTGAGGTACCCCCCTCTGCCTACTATGATGGCTTTCCGCAGCTTGATAACGGCATCGGTTTGACGAGAAATTTCATAAATGCGTGGGAAAATGAAGAGCAAAAGACGAAGGTGCCCGTGTCTTTTGATGAGCCGGTCACGGTTACGGTTATTTCTGGAACGAGTGTTGCGCCCGTTCTTGCGCGTCTCTCAAACTCCCTATGCATTGCAAATTTAAAGATTCGCGTGCTGCCCGTGGAGAATCGTCACTTTGGAACAACAGTCAATGTCTCGGGGCTTTTGACGGCAGGGAGATATCCGCCATGCGGTAGAAACGACGGATAGCGTGGGAAATCTGCTGCTGATTCCAGAGAGTGCGCTGCGCTCGGGAGAGGATGTTTTTCTCGACGATGTGAGCTTAAAGGAGTTTCAGGCTTATTTTCCTGCGTCACGCGTCGAGCCTGTAAACAGCGGTAGTGATTTTTACAGAGCGCTGACGGATGCCGTACACTATCATAAGGATCGCGAGGGCGAAACCGCGTATATGTGGCAGAGCAATGCAGGGTATACGAAAAATCTTACGTATTGATTAAGAGGAATATAGATGAAACCAATCGTTGCGATTGTGGGAAGGCCGAATGTCGGCAAGTCCACGCTTTTTAACAAGATCGGCAGGAAGCGACTGTCGATTGTCGATGATATGCCGGGCGTCACGCGTGACCGTATCTACATGGATGCAAACTGGCTGAACCATGAGTTCACCATGATCGATACGGGCGGCATTGAATTTGACGAGAGCAATCACATGCTCGCATCCATGCGCCAGCAGGCACAAATTGCCATGGAAGAGGCAGATGTCATCCTCTTTCTTGTCGATGGACGCGCAGGTCTTACAGCGCAGGATGAAGAGGTTGCCCATGTCCTCCGACGCACAAAAAAACCAATCGTTCTCGGTGTCAATAAGATCGACAGTCCGCAGCGTGAAGTGGATATTTACGATTTCTACAATCTTGGTCTCGGTGACCCGATTCCGCTTTCAGCATCGAATCTCATGAATATCGGTGACCTTCTCGATGCTGTGGTGGCGTCTTTTCCAGAGAATATGGAAGATGAGCATGACGACGATGAGATTCGCATTGCTGTCATCGGAAGACCAAACGTCGGTAAAAGCTCGATCGTCAATAAGATTCTCGGCGAAGAGCGCGTCATCGTCAGCGACGTTCCGGGGACGACGCGCGATGCCATTGATACGCACTTTATGGAGAACGGCATCAAGTATACGCTGATCGATACGGCAGGGATGCGCCGCCGCAGTAAGGTGGAAGAGCCGGTCGAACGCTACAGCGTCATTCGTTCGCTCCGCGCCATTGATCGAAGCGATGTCGTCCTTTTGATGATCAATGCTGCAGAAGGCATTACTGAGCAGGATAAGAAGATTGCGGGCTATGCGCATGAATCAGGACGCGGCGTCGTCATCGTCGTCAATAAATGGGATATCTACCCCGAAAAAGATGACAAATCAACCCTCCGCTTTACAGAAGATCTGCGCGATGAAATCGGGTTTTTGCAGTATGCACCGGTGCTCTATGCTTCGGCTCTGACCGGACAGCGCGTAAGTCGCGTAACGGCTCTCGTGAAGTACGTAGCAGAGCAGCAGTCGATGCGCATCAAGACAAGCGTTCTCAACGAGCTCATTCGAGATGCCATTTCTGTCAATCCACCGCCGATGCACCGTGGCAGACAGCTCAAGATTCTCTTTATGACGCAGGTGGACATTCGCCCGCCGAAGTTCATTCTCTTTGTCAACGATCCGGAGCTCATGCATTTTTTCGTATCTGCGCTTCATTGAAAAACAAGCTTCGCGAATATTTCGGTTTTGAAGGAACACCGCTTCGGCTTATCGTCAGGAAGCGCAATGAGGAGGACGACTAAGTATGTTTGGCGCGATTCTTTCTATCATCATCGGCTATGTCCTTGGCTCGATTCCGTTTGGACTGCTTTTTGGAAAGCTTATCTGGCAGACTGACCTGCGCGATTACGGCAGCTGTAACATAGGCGCGACGAATGCTTGGCGTGTGATCGGAAAGTCGGCGGGGATTCTCGTTTTCCTCTTTGACTTTTTGAAAGGATTTATTCCCGTCCTCATTGCCATGCATCTCTCAGGCGCGCCGTCATCCACGTTCTTGCAGCTATTGCGGCGATAGGCGGTCACTCGGCATCTCTATTCCCTGCACTTTAAAGGTGGGAAAGGTGTTGCAACAGGGCTCGGTGTTTTGACCATGCTCATGCCCATCGTCAGCCTTATCGCCTTTCTTGTCTGGTTGGCGCTCGTCTATACAACGCGCTTCGTTTCGCTCGGTTCGTGCGCTGCCGCGCTTCTTGTGTCTGTGATGACCTGCCTCACGAATTATCCGACGCCCTATCTCATCTTTTGCCATTCTCGCCACGATCCTCATTATTTACCGACACAAGGCAAACCTCGAGCGTTTGTTAGACGGTACGGAAAATAGAATCTGATAAACTATTTTTTATTCTTCGACACTTTCGAAACAGAAGGTGTCCTTTTTTCTTGAGGTGAAAGGGCTTGTCTTCATTCACGTCAAGGGCGGAAATCGATGCGATAGGATTTTAGAATTTTGGTAGACATTTGGAAATTCCGTTGCTCCTATATGGATCGTATGGTATAATTTCCTTTGAGTAAAGATTAATATCCATTGGAGGCGCAATATATGAACAAAGAAAAGAACGGATTTTTTCTTGTTCGTGAAGAAATCTTGCCAGAGGCGATCAAAAAGACGATTCGTGTTAAGGAAATGCTCAAGCGTGGGGATGCGCGGACGATTAACGAGGCTGTGGAGCATATGGAGCTTTCACGCAGCGCATACTACAAGTACAAGGATTACGTTTTCCCCTTCTACGAGGCGAGTCAGAATAAGATTGTGACATTGGCTCTTCTTCTTGAGCATAAGAAGGGTGTCCTTTCAGTGTTCTCAATACGATCTCCAATGACTCTGGCAGTATTATGACGATTAATCAGGGGATTCCGTTGCAGGGCGTTGCCAATGCAACGATTTCCATCGAGACGGCGAACCTCTCCATTGACCTCGAGGCGCTTCTGGACAAGATTCGCATGGTTGACGGCGTAAAGCGCTTGGAAGTTCTGGGGCAGTCCTGATCCCCACAGATGAAAGAGAGTTCTACATGAAAGATACGATTCATATCGCGCTCCTCGGCTCCGGTACGGTCGGCTCCGGCGTTTCTGAAGTTTTGAAAATGAACGCGCGCGAGCTTGCCGAACGTGTCGGCAAGAACATTGTCCTCAAGAAGGTACTTGTGCGCGATATTAAGAAGCCGCGGAAGAATATAGATATGTCGCTTCTGACGGATGATTTTGAAAGCATCGTCAATGATAAGGATATCGACATTGTCGTCGAAGTCATGGGCGGACTGCATCCGGCAAAAGAGTACATGCTCCGTGCGATAGAAGCGGGGAAAAGTATTGTTACAGCGAACAAGGACGTCCTTGCGACATATGGCAAGGACGTCCTTGGCGCGGCTGAACGAGCGGGGGTAGACTTCCAGTTTGAAGCGAGCGTCGGCGGCGGCATTCCCATCATCACATCGCTCAAGCAGAGCCTTACGGCGAATAAAATCACGGAGGTCATGGGCATCGTCAACGGCACGACGAATTATATGCTGACAAAGATGGCGAATGATGGGGTGTCCTACGAGACCGTTTTAAAGGAAGCACAGGAGAAAGGCTATGCCGAAGCCGATCCGACGGCAGATGTCGAGGGATTGGATGCGGCTAGAAAAGCGGCGATTCTCGCATCCATCGCCTTTAATACACGCGTTCACTTCAATGATGTTTCCGTCGAAGGCATCACGAAGATTACGACAGAAGATATTGACTATGCAAAAGACCTCGGTTTTGTCATCAAACTTCTCGCCATCGGCAAGGATTCGGCAGAAAAGGGTGTCGATGTCCGCGTGCATCCCGTCTTTCTGCCGAAAGAGCATCCGCTTGCCTCGGTGAACGGTGTTTACAATGCGATCTTTGTTCGCGGCAATGCCATCGGCGATACGATGTTCTATGGACAGGGCGCAGGTTCGCTTCCAACGGCATCCGCAGTCGTTGCAGATATTGTTGAAGTTGCTCGCAACATGGTGCATCATAATCTAGGCAAGCTTCTCTTGCACATGTTACGAACATAAAAAGCTATGCCCGATCGAAGAGGTCGAGTCCTGTTATTACATCCGCCTTCTCGTTGATGATAAGCCGGGCGTCCTGGGCGCGATTGCAACGGAGTTCGGCAGGGCAGATGTCAGCCTTCGTTCGGTCATTCAGACGCGCCGCAACATTGCAGAGCATGCGGAAATCGTCGCCGTCACACATTGTGTAAAGCACGTGCGCGTCCGGAAGGCACTTGAAGCGCTTCGAAAGCTTCCGGTGGTGGACGAGGTTCGCAATGTCATTCGTGTGGAAAGTGAGTAAGTTAGAACATGAGTAATTCGATACGCATTCGAGTGCCGGGCACGAGTGCGAACTGCGGCGCGGGCTTTGATTCTCTCGGACTTGCATGCAGCATATACAACGACCTAGAGCTTACGCTTTTTGGAAGAAGAGCGCCTAGCGATTGAGATAACTGGTGAAGGCGCGGAAAACATCCCCGCGACGGACGGAATATCGTTTGGAAATCCGTGCAGTACTTGCTGGAAAAGGCGGGAGAAAAGGAGCATTTTCGCGGCGCTGTCATTCGTATGGAAAATAACGTTCCGCTCTCGCGCGGCTTGGGAAGCAGTGCGACAGCGATCGTTTCGGGCTTGAAGGCGGCGAACGTCATTTTAGGAAGTCCGTTCAATCGACAGAAGCTCCTGCAGTTTGCAACCAAGATCGAGGGGCATCCAGATAACGTCGCTCCTGCGCTATTCGGCGGCTTTACCGTCAGTACGAGTTCAAGCGCGCGCGTCGATTGTTTCTCCTTCATGCCAAAGCTTCGCATGAAACTCGTCGTCGCCGTACCGGACTTTCCGCTTTCAACACGGGCAGCACGCCAAGTCCTTCCTGAGAAAGTCACGATGAAGGATGCCGTCTATAACATCGGCAGGGCTTCCATGCTCGTCGCCGCACTCTCGCACGGAAGTGAGCAATATGTGCGCGGCGCTTTCGGCGATGCACTGCACCAGCCATATCGTGCCAAGCTTATCCCCGGGATGTTCGATGTATTCCGTGCAGCGCGCCAGGCGGGCGCCATGGGGGCAAGTTTGAGCGGAGCAGGTCCATGCCTTATCGCATATGTCTCGCAGCGGCGTCATGCAGAAGAGGCGGTGGGCAAGGCTATGCAGGAGGCATTTCAAAAGCATGCGGTGGCGGCAAAGATTTTAACACTTGACCTCGATACGAGAGGTGCGCACGTCGTCCGCTGAAAAAAGCCTTTCCCGTTTGTCGGAAAGGCTTTTCTTTTTGCCATATTCAAGACTGCAACAGCGAAGGGAGGCTGCGAGATGAGGGAAGCGGAATTCGTTGAAAAAATTCAAGCGCTTGGGGGCAAGGTCTACATCGTTGGTGGTTGGGTGCGCGACAAAATTCGCAAGGTAGCTCCGCACGACAAAGACTACATGGTTACCGGTGTCGAAGAAACAGCATTCGAGTGCGCATTTCCCCATGCGAAGCGCGTCGGCAAAGCCTTTCCCGTCTACCTTGTCGATATTGACGGTGAGATGGAGGAAGTCGCTTTTGCGCGAAGGGAAAAGAAAACGGGACGCGGCTACAAAGGCTTTACCATGTTCTATGATCCTTCGATCTCTGTGGAAGACGACCTCATCCGCCGCGATACGCGCATCAACAGTATGGCGATGAAGCTGCCGCATTACGGTTTAATCGATCCTTTTCATGGGGAAGCGGATATAAGGGAAAGGAAAATCTGCGCGACGAGTGAACATTTTCCCGAAGATCCTGTTCGAGCGCTGCGCGCCGCAAGACAGGCGGCGCAGTTTGGTTTTCAAATTACAGATGAAACCTATGCGGCGATGCAGGCCTGCAAAGAAGATCTGGCGTTTGAGCCAGAGGAACGCATCTATCATGAGCTTGTGCGGGCGCTTGCGACGGATAAGCCTTCTATCTTCTTTCTTGCACTGAAGAAAGCGGAACTCTTAGACGTTACCTTTCCCGAGCTTTTTGCGCTCGTTGGTAAGAGCCAGCCTGTCGCCTTTCATCCGGAGGGCGATGCGTTTAACCATACGATGCTGGTGGTCGATGCGGTCGCAGCGGAAACAGACAGCATCCGTGCGCGTTTCGCGGGACTTGTTCACGATTTAGGTAGGGGACGACGCCGCGGGAGATGCTCCCCCACCATTATGGGCACGAAGTACGAGGGCTTGCTGTCCTTGCTCGATGGAATGCACGGATGACGCTGCCGAAGGTGCTTCTTGAAGCGGGAAGACTCGTCATCAAGGAGCATATGCGGGCGACGATAATGACAAAGGTAGGAAAGCAGGCGAAACTTTTGCTGAAGATTGCCCGCTCGACGATGAAGCTTGAGGATTTCAATGCCGTCATCCGTGCGGATTCGCATGGACTGCCGTCGTATCTGGAACAGGGAGCAAAGTACATCAAAATCATGCAGGCTATTGATGGATGCTCTGCGCCAAAGCGAATTAAAGGGATCTGCCATCGGCCGGTGGATCGAGCATCAGCAGATCAAAGCCTTTCAGCGTGCACGGCAGAGCGGTGAAAAGTGAAGGATGGGGCGTGGTATGCGCTTTTTATCAAGAGATAAATTCACTGCTTTTTTCTGAATTTAGCAGGAATTTGATGTTTTTTTATGGAATAATCTTATAGAACACTAAGAGACGAAGAAATTGAATAGAGGTGATTACTATGCCGACGATTATGCCATATAACGGTAAGCAGCCAAAGATTCACAAGAATGTCTTCGTCGCGCCGAATGCAACGGTCATTGGCGATGTCGAGATTGGAGAAGGTTCCAGCCTTTGGTTTAACACGGTCGTGCGCGGTGATTTCCAGCCGATCTGCATCGGCAAGTACACGAATGTGCAGGATAACTGCACGATTCATGTTATGATGGATGCGTCGACCAACATCGGTGATAATGTCCTTATCGGGCACAATGCTATCTTGCACTGTGCGCATATCGGCAGCAACTGCCTGATCGGAATGGGCTCCATTATCCTCGGTTATTCTGAGATTGGTGACAACGTCATCCTCGGCGCCGGCACGCTGCTCACACAGCGCAAGAAGATTCCGAGCAACTCGCTTGTCTTTGGCAACCCGGCAGAAATCGTCCGTGCCCTTCGCGATGACGAGATTCAGGCCGTGAAGGAATCGGCGCTTCATTACCACACGGTGGCGGAAAAATATAAAGCAGAGCTCTTGTAATCTTATCGTATCTTCGATGTATTGTATGGTTTGTAATATCTAACAAGGAGCATTTCATGGAAAAAACACTCGTACTCATCAAACCGGACGCTTTTTTGGGGCAGCATACGGGCGATATCCTGAAGATTTATGAGGAAAACGGTCTTCGCATCGCTGCGATGAAGGTTCTCAAGATGGATGAACATCTTGCTGCACTTCACTATGAAGAGCATATCGGCCGTCCATACTATGCCGATCTTGTCTCTTTTATGACGAGTGGTCCGATCGTTGCCATGGTTCTCGAGGGGAAGATGCCATCAAGCGCGTTCGCGAGATCAACGGCAAGACCGATCCAAAAGAAGCTGCCGAGGGTACGATTCGCAGACTTTTTGCAGCATCGAAGAGCCGCAATGCCGTCCATGCTTCCGATAGTCCGGCGAGTGCGGCACGTGAAATCAAAAACTTTTTCAGTTCTATCGAGATCTTTGATGAGACGTATGACGTCAAAAATTCTTAATTCATGTGCATCTTTAGGCGAGGAGGGATGAACGATGTCTGTTACGACAAAGACAGGCGACAAGGGACAGACGAGCCTTTTTACCGGCGAGCGCGTCGATAAGGACTCGCTTCGCGTCGAGGTCTACGGAACCATTGATGAAGTCGATGCCGCGCTTGCCATGGCGCGTGCCTTTTCCGAAAAGGACGAGGTGACAAAGCGTATCTACGGTGTACAACAAAAGCTTGGGCGGCTCATGGCAGACTTTGCCAGCTTAGGCAAAGAGCCGCTGATTACAGCGGCAGATGTCAAGGCGATGGAAGACGATATCGCGGTACTAGAAGACGCTCTTCCAGAACAAAATAGCTTTTATCATTCCCGGCGATACGAAGGCCGGCGCCATGCTAGACCATGCGCGTACTGTCGTGCGCCGTGCCGAACGCCTGGCGATTCGCCTTTGCCAAGACGGAAGCAGTCGCCGAAAGCGACCGCCTCTTCCTCAATCGCCTGTCGGATTATTGCTATCTTTTTGATGCGGTTGGAAGAAGATGTCTTTACATCCTTGGATGAAGCATGACATCGCTGATTCTATATGAATATATAAGAGCTGCGAGCATTTTTGCAGCTCTTATTTTTAACGTATTCGCTGTACTTTGGGAAGGATTTTTTCATTTTTCAGAGAATAAAGAAATATAAACTTAGCCAATATACGACGATTTTCACGATGTCTGCTTTTTTTGCCGGCTTGGTGGAAATCAGAGGATGGATGCAGGGAGGAAAACGGAATGAAAAAAATTATCCGAGCACAAACCTTCGCAACATAGCGGTCATCGGTCATGGAAAGACAGGAAAGACGACGCTTTTGGATGCTCTGCCTTTTTAATGCGGGTGCCGTCAGCCGTCAGGGAAACGTGGAACAGGGCACAAGCGCATTGGATACTTCGGCAGAGGAAGCAGGCATGAGATGACGACTTCGCTGAAGCTTGCCGCCTGTGAGTGGAAGGGGTATAAACTGAACTTTCTCGACACGCCGGGCTTTCCCGATTTCGTTGCGGATGTTCAAGGTGCCTTTGCTGCGGCCGATAGTGCACTGATTTTTGATTTCTGCGGTTTCCGGCATCGAGGTCAGCACAGAAAATCTCTGGCAGTATGCCAATCAAATGGATATGCCGCGCGCGTTCTTCATCAATAAGATGGATCGTGAGCATGCGGATTTCAATCGTGTTGTCGAAGAGCTTCGCATACGCTTTGGTAAGGGCGTCGTTCCTGTACAGGTGCCGGTCGGTCAGGCGTCTTCCTTCCAAGGTGTTGCCGACCTGCTTTCGCTCCATGTCAAGATTATGACGCACGATGCTCCTTCTGCGAAGGCAGAGGTTCCCGCCTATATTCAGGAGGATGTCGATGCTGCGCGCAGACTCCTGATTGAATCCGTTGCAGAATTTAATGACGAACTTCTGGAAAAGTACGTCGATGGTGAAGAGATTACAGAAGTTGAAGTTCAAGCAGCACTGATCGAAGGCATACAGGCGCGCAAGATTTTCCCAATCTTCTGTGGTTCGGCGAAGAAGAATATCGGTATTATGAAGATGATGTACGATCTCATAAGCTATATGCCGACGCCATACTTCAAGACGTCCATCGGCGAGAATCCAAAGACGGGCGAGCTTAAAGAGCGCACGACAGAAGGCACTTTTTCTGCGCAGGTCTTCAAAACGACGGTGAGCCCTATGGAAGGGCGGCGGAGTTTTCTGCGGATTCTCTCCGGCACGATGCGCGGGGAATGTGCCTATTTCCACGCAAACGCCGACAAAGCTATCCGCGTCGGCAAGCTTTTGACCATGTGCGGCGCAGATGAAGTACAGCTGTCGTCCGCTGCGTCAGGCGATATCTGTATTCTTAAAAAGCTTGACAGCGTAAAGACCGGCGACACATTTTCGACTGAGGACGATCCGATCTGCTATGAAACGATAGAGATGCCGGAACCCACTTTGGAGCTTGCCGTCGATATGACGGATAAGGAGCATGGCGAAAAAATTGTCGCCGCACTTGAGAAGGAATGCGATGAGGAACCGACCCTTTCCGTGCACTATCGAGAGGAGACGCACGAGACGACCATCACGGGCATGGGAGAAATGCAGCTTGAGATTCTGGCAGAAAAGCTGCAGAGGAAATACGGTCTTAAGCTGAAGCTCAAAGATCCAGCCATTCCGTACCGCGAAACGATTCGCAAAAGCGTCAAAGTGGAAGGCCGTCACAAAAAGCAAAGCGGCGGTCACGGTCAATTTGCGGATGTTTGGCTTGAGCTGACGCCGAAGGAGGCCGGCTCTGGTACGGAATTTACTGAGCACATCTTCGGTGGAGCCGTTCCGCGCCAGTTCATCCCCGCGGTGGAAAAGGGCATGAAAGAGACTTTAGCGGAAGGCGTTCTCGCTGGCTTCCCGGTGGTAGACATTCACGTCGATCTCTTTGACGGTGCTTTTCATAATGTAGATTCCTCTGAAGCCGCCTTTAAGACAGCGACGGCCATCGCCATCAGAAAGGGCGTCAAAGAAGCTGCGCCCGTCATTCTTGAACCCATTGTAGACCTTACGGTAAAGGCTCCGGAATACTTCACCGGCGATGTCGTCGGCCGCCTAAATGCCAAGCGTGCCCGCATCTTGGGTATCGAGCCCGCCGGAAAAGATCTGAACGTCATTCGTGCCTTGACGCCGCTTGGCGAACTCGTTCGCTTTACGACAGAACTTCGTTCCATCACGCAGGGGCGCGGCGCTTTTCATATGAAGTTCGACAGTTATAGGGAAATGCCAGCCCCACAGGCAGAAAAGCTGATAGAGGAACGCAAGCAAAGAAAATAAAGGATATTCTTGAAATTCATTTTGCTTGTTCAATAGAAGTGAAAGCATTTGATTATAAATTTGCTCTTATAGAACAAAGCTGTCTTTTTACAAAGAACAACTTGACATAAAGAGAGGACATGGTATAATTAGACAACGTTTTTTTCGATAGATGAAAGGTCGTCTTTAGGGCTAAAGGTCGCCTTTAGGGCTTTTGAAACCATTGGGGCGACGGAGATATTTGTTTTTCTAGGAGGCAGTTTTATTTTGACTACGGTTTTGGTGAATGGTGCCTGCGGGCGTATGGGGCAGGCGGTTTTGAAGGCTGTTCAGGAAGCGGATGGTCTGGAAACTTGTCGGCGCGGTGGATATTTCAGGCGGTGCAGATACGGGGACGCTGGTTGGTCTTCCCGCCAATCATGTGCTCGTTGAAACGGATCTTTCTGCTGCACTCGAGCGAGTGAAACCAGAGGTCATGGTTGATTTTTACGCGCCCGGACGTCGTCTTTCAAAAATGTGATGACAGCGCTTGAGCATAAGGTTTCACCGGTTGTCGGAACGACGGGACTTTCGGATGCACAGAAGAAAGAGATTGAAGCAGCGGCGAAGAAGCTGAGGACACCGGCATTTATTGCGCCGAACTTTGCCATCGGTGCAGTGCTTCTCGAGCTTCTCTCCTGCCAGGCGGCAAAGTACATGCCGGAGGTTGAAATCATTGAGCTGCATCACGATAAGAAGCTTGATGCGCCTTCGGGTACAGCCGTACAGACGGCGGAGATGATCGCGAAGGTTCGCGAAGCACATAAGCAAGGGCATCCGGAAGAGAAAGAGATCTTAAAGGGGCGCGTGGTGCAGATTACGAAGGCATGCACATTCACAGCGTCCGTTTGCCGGGCTATGTCGCGCATGAGGAAGTTATTTTCGGTGGGACTCGGACAGACGCTGACGATTCGTCACGATTCGATGAACCGTGAATCCTTTATGCCGGGTGTCGTGCTTGCCGCTAAAAAGGTGCGCAGTCTTACAGGGCTTACGGTTGGACTCGATAAGCTGCTCGATTGATGTTATTCATGCCGACAAATTCCCTTCTTCTTTTGTGAAGAAGGGAATTTAGATTAAGGAAAGGAAAAATGTTTATGAAAAAAAGTATAACATCGCCATTCTTGGCGCTACGGGAGCTGTTGGGCAGGAGTTTTTGAACCTCATCGAGGAGCGCAAGTTCCCGTTTGCAGAGCTTCGTCTTCTCGCTTCCTCGCGCAGTGCAGGCAAGAAAAATCGACTTTATGGGCAAGACGTATACGGTGGAGGAAGCGACGGAGGATTCTTTCAACGGCATCGACATCGCGCTCTTTGCGGGAGGCTCGGCAAGCAAGACCTTTGCACCGGCGGCGGTGAAGGCAGGCGCCGTCGTCATCGATAATTCGAGCACGTTCCGCATGGATCCCGAAGTGCCGCTCATTGTCCCCGAGGTCAACCCCGAGGCAATTCAGCGCCATAAAGGCATCATTGCAAACCCGAATTGTTCGACGATCATCATGGTTATGGCACTTAAGCCGCTGTATGACCTTGCAAAGATTCGCCGCATTGTCGTCTCGACGTATCAGGCGGTTTCAGGCGGCGGCAAGGAAGCGATGGCAGAGCTTGCGCAGCAGGTCGAGGACATCGTGGCAGGCCGCGATGTTCAGGCGAACATCCTTCCAGGGTGCCAGCCTCAAGAAACACTATCAGATTGCCTTCAACCTGATTCCGCAGATCGACATCTTCAAGGGACAATCTTTATACAAAGGAAGAGATGAAGATGATCGACGAGACGAAAAAGATTATGGAAGACGATGCCGTACGTATCACGGCGACGACGGTGCGCGTTCCGGTTTACAGAAGCCATGCGGAATCCGTCAACGTCGAATTTGAAAAGGATGTTGATGTCGAAGCAGCACGCAAGGCGCTTGCTGCATTCCCCGGTGTCATCTTGAACGATGATCCCGATGTGCAGGTTTACCCGATGCCGCTCTATACGTCTGGCAAGGATGATGTTGAGGTCGGCCGCCTTCGCAAGGATTATTCCACCGATCATGCACTGAACTTCTGGGTCTGCGGCGATCAGATTCGCAAGGGGCTGCGCTCAATGCCTTGCAGATTGCGGAATACATGATCGAGCATAACGCAAATCTAAGACTTACTTCTATAAAAAAGGGGCTGCTTCGTGCAGCTCTTTCTTTATGGAAGTTTTTTTAGATTTTCAGTAAACTTAAAGGAAGGCGGTCTAAAATGCTAGTTGAAATCAATTGGTTCGGAGGAATATGACATGGTTAGTGATGAAACTAGAATGTTTAAATTTGGCGCAGATGAAAATACAGCGGAGAACATCATCCGCTCTGCGTGCAGTGCAATGAAGGAAAAGGGCTATAATCCGGTAAATCAGCTGGTCGGCTATCTTCTTTCGGGCGATCCGGCGTATATCACGAGCTATAACGATGCCCGTACCAAAGTGCGCTCGCTGGAACGCGATGCACTGCTTGAAGAGCTCATTCGTTTCTACATGGAGAGCAGCAAGTGAAGCGATATCTTTCACTGGACATCGGTGACAGGACAATTGGCATCGCGGTAAGCGATCTCTTGGGACTGACAGCGCAAGGCGTCGAGACGATTCGGCGGACATCGCTGGAAAAGGACATTGCACGCCTTGGCGAGCTCATGGATCTATACGAGACAAAGACCCTGATCTCGGGCTATCCGAAGAACATGAACGGAACGGAAGGCCCGCGCTGCGAAGCGACCAAGGCATTTGTCGAAGCAGTTAAGAAGGAATATCCTGAAGTCGAGGTCACATTTTGGGATGAGCGGCTGTCAACGGTCGGCGCAGAGCGCTCACTTCTTGAAGCAGATCTCTCGCGTAAGAAGAGGAAAAAGGTCATCGATAAGATGGCGGCGGTCTTTATCTTGCAGGGATATCTTGATAGTCTGCCCAAATAAGGGTAAGCTGTTTATTAAAGACAGCGTACTAGAATGAACCTAGGAGGGAATGAATAGATTTGGCAAAGCATGAGATAGAAGACGAGGATGTCGTTGTCTGTATGACAGACGAAGACGGCAATGAAATTTACTATGTAGAGGAGATGCTCTTAGAGGTTGAGGGCGGAAAGTTTGCGCTTTTGACAGAGCTTCCAGCGGGAGAAGGGCATCCTGCAGGCTGTACCTGTGGCTGCGAAGAAGAGGATGCGGTCATCATTGCCAAGGTCGTTCCGGGCGAAGACGGCGAAGATACATACATCGAACCAACAGACGAGGAATTTGAAAAGGTACAGGAGACATATGAAGCAATAGCAGAAGCCGAATGAGGAAGAATATTTTTTGCACAATGCTCCGCAATCTTATATAATAGATTGCGGCTTCCTTGTATATTGGCGTATCGAGATGATGGAAGAACCAAAGTAAGCAGGGGCAAGGGGAGGTTTCTTTGCGTATCGAATTTCCGGACTTAAAGGATTTATGGAGCCGAATAAATGTCCAGAAACTGGATGTTCAAAAGGTAAAGGACTTCGCGTTCTCGATTGGCGAACGGGTAAAGGATTTTAGCATTCTGGAGACTGCCCACGACAAATTAAAAGCACTTAAAGCCGCTCTTACATGGAAACACTGGGCGATTCTTGCAGTCTTTCTTTTTATTTTCCTCGTGAGCGGACTGTATCTTACCTTTGGCGGAAGAGGAAGGCAGCAAATATACCGGATGATGCGAAGATCTATATCACAGTGAAGCCCGGTATGTCGGCGAGTGAGGTCGGTGATATGCTGCTCGCACGCGGTGTTATAGACAGCAAGCTGCGCTTTTGGTGGATGGCACGCGTCAAGGGCTATGCCAAGGACTTTCGCGCGGGTACCTATCTCATGTCGTCAGGTATGGACGAGGAAGCAGCGCTTAAGAAGATCGTTTCCGGTGAGGTCGTTCTCATCAAGTTTACGATTCCCGAGGGCTTTACCGTTCGTGACATTGCGAATCGTTTAGCAGAAGAGGGGATTGTCGATAAAAAAGAGTTTCTCAAAAAGGCAAAGAAATTTACGCCATTTCCTTATATGAAAAAGGGCGGAGATATTCGCTATGCAGCGGAAGGCTATCTTTTCCCCGATACCTATGAGATTCATGAAAATCCGACCGTTGACAACATCTTAGAAGTGATGTCGAGTGATTTCGACCAGCGTTTGACGGAGGAGATGCGTGCGCGTGCCAAGGAAATGAATCTTTCCATTCATGACCTCGTCACACTGGCGTCTTTAGTCGAAAAAGAAGCGCGCTACGATGCGGATCGGCCGATCATTGCGCAGGTCTTCCTGAAGCGGCTGAAAATCGGCATGCCGCTTCAGACAGATGCAAGTTTACAGTATCTGATGGATGCGCCAAAAGAGGATGTCTCCATTTCTGATACAAAGATCGATTCGCCATACAATACCTATCAAAATGCAGGGCTGCCGCCAGGACCAATCGCAAACCCGGGGATGGCAGCGATAGAAGCCGTGCTGCACCCTGCGGACACCGATTATCTTTACTTTGTGGCGGATAGAGACGGGCACAACCACTATGCTTCGACTTATGATGAGCATATGGCGCTTGTCAACGAATATCGTTGAGTGCTGTTGCCCTGCATAATAAATCAATAGAATGACCTTCGAAAGGAAGATTATGCGGAAAAAACCGGAACTTCTCGCGCCTGCCGGCACGATGGAAAAACTGAAGATGGCACTTCTCTACGGTGCGGATGCTGCCTATCTCGGCGGCAAAGGCATTTCGGTCTTCGTGCGTTCGGCGGCAACTTTGGCGAGGAAGAACTTAAAGAGGCGGTGGATTTTGCACACAGTCTCCACAAGCGCATTTATGTGACGGTCAACATCTTTCCGCATAACAGCGATATTGCAGTGCTTCCGAAGTACCTGACATATCTTGATAAAATCGGTGTCGATGCTCTTTTAATTTCGGATCTTGGGCTCTTTATGATGTGCCGCGAATGGATTCCAGACATGGAGCTTCATATCAGCACACAGGCGAACAATACGAATTGGCGGACGGTGCAGGCATGGAAGGCGCTCGGTGCTTCGCGCGTCGTCCTCGCGCGTGAGCTTTCATTTTCAGAAATCAAGGAGATACGCAAGAGAGTTTCCGTTGCGCTTGAGATGTTCGTCCATGGGGCGATGTGCATTTCCTATTCGGGCAGATGCCTTCTCTCGAGTTATCTTACAGGGCGCGATGCGAACCGCGGTGCCTGTGCGCAGATCTGTCGCTGGAAGTTTCATCTTTTGGAGGACAAGACGCCGGGCGAATACTTTCCGATCGCAGAGGATGCACGCGGCACTTACATCCTAAATTCAAGGGATCTTTGTCTGCTTTCACACATTCCGGAGCTTTGCAGCCTCGGCATAGACAGCCTGAAAATCGAGGGGCGCATGAAGAGCGTTCACTATGTCGCAAGTGTCGTCAAAGTCTACCGTGAGGCGATTGATGCCTGCTTTGATCATCCGGAGGATTTCAGGTAAAAGAAACGTGGCGTGAAGAACTTGAAAAAGTTTCACACCGCCCGTATACGACAGCATTTTGGGACGGTAAGCCCCGGGCAGAAAGCCAAGTCTATGAGACTTCATCTTATGTGCAGACCTCAGAATTCATCGGGCTTGTCCTTGCCTATGACGAGAAGACGGGTTTTGCGACGGTGGAGCAGCGCAACAAGATGCGGCTGGGGCAGGAAATCGAGATCTTTCAGCCCAAGGGAGAACTTCTTCATCAAAGACTTGAAGTGATGGAGGATGAAGAAGGGCAGGCGATTGACGCGGCACCCCATGCGCAGCAGATCATCCGCATTAAGATGGATGCGCCCGTCATGCCCTATGCTATCCTTCGCCGCGCGATGTCATGATTTTTTTGGCGAAGTTAGAATAAAATAGAAAGAGAAAGGGCAAGGCATATGGCAAAGATTTTTGTACTCAATGGACCGAATCTAAATCTCCTCGGAACGCGTGAGCCGGAGATTTACGGCAAGACGACGCTTCAGGATATCAACGACCGCATCGAGCGCCGTGCGAGAAAAGCTGGCATCGAGGTGGATTTTTTTGCAGTCCAACCACGAGGGGGTACTCGTCGATGCTATTCAAGAGGCGAACCACCGCTATGACTATATCATCTTCAATGCGGCAGCTTTCACGCATTACAGCATCGCCATCCGTGATGCTGTCGCAGCCATTGATGTGCCGGTCATCGAAGTGCATCTTTCCAACATTCATCAGCGTGAAACATTCCGTCATACATCGGTGCTCGCTTCGGTCGCAATGGCGCAGATTTCAGGTCTTGGCGCGGAAAGTTACATGGCGGCACTGGAAGCGGTTATCTATAAACTAGGCAGCAAGTAAGAAACTTGCCGTATCTCTTTTGGATGCGTCTCATATCATAAACGTAAGGGAAGAAGGATAGGAATGATAAAGAAGCGTCTTGCCGCGCTTCGCGCACTTTTCGAGGAGAAAGACCTCGATGCTGTTCTGGTCACGAAGATACCAAACCTATATTATTTCAGCGGCTTTCGCGGGGATGATACCGTCCTCCTTATTACGAAGGCGAAGGCTTTTCTTGTGACGGACAGCCGCTATACTGAGCAAGCGGCAGTGGAAGCATCGCTTTACGAGCTTGTCGAACAAAAAGACAGGGCTTTCTTTATGCAGACAGCAGCGTTGGCGAAATCCTCAAATCTCAAGAACGTCGGTTTTGAAGGTGCGGATATGAGCTACGAGATGCATGCGCGGCTGACAAAGCTCATGGATGGCATTCGCTTAACAGAGGCTTTGCGGCTCGATTCGCTTCGGGAGATTAAGGATGAAGGCGAAATCGAGAACATACGAAAAGCGTGTGAAATCGCAGATATTGCCTTTAAGGATGTCTGTACCTTTTATCCGTGCAGGCGTTACCGAAATCGAAGTTGCGGCGCGCCTTGAAGAAGTCATGCGCCGCGCGGGCTCCGAAAAGCCGTCCTTTGATACGATCGTCGCATCGGGACTTCGCGGCAGTATGCCGCATGGCACGGCGACGCAGAAGCCGATCGAAGCGGGTGATTTTTGTCACGATGGACTTTGGTGCAAAAGTATCAGGGCTATTGTTCTGATATTACGCGCACGGTCGTCGTCGGCAAGGCGTCGGAGCGTCAGAGAGAAGTCTATGCAGCCGTTCTAGAAACACAGAAGAACGTGCTCGATGCCATTGCACCCGGAAAATCCGGCAGGAAAATCGATGCGCTGGCGAGGGAAAATCTAGAGCGCTATGATCTTGCGCAGTATTTCGGTCATGGATTGGGGCACAGCCTAGGGCTGGAGATTCACGAAGAACCGCGCCTTTCGCGCTACAGCACGTGTGAATCGCTCGTACCGGGAATGCTCGTCACCGATGAGCCGGGGGTCTACCTTCCGGATTGGGGCGGTCTTCGCATCGAGGACACGGTTCTTGTGACAAAAGATGGTGCCGAGCCGTTGACGAAATGCAGCAAAGAGCTGATAGAGTTAAACTGAGTTTAGATACGCGCAGAAGCTCATGCTGGCGCATGGCTTTTGTTTTCAAACATGGCAGAGGGCTGTGCGTAAAAGAGAACATCGCGCGGTATCCTGTATTTGCTAGGAGGAATCTTTTTGTATACCAAGGTAGATACAAACCTGAACTTCGTCGATCGCGAGAAGGAGATCCTGAAGTTTTGGAAGGACGAAGACATTGCGCATAAGGCGGTCGCCCAGCGCAGGGGGGCAGACACCTTCACTTTCTACGACGGTCCCGCCGACAGCAAATGGCAAGCCGCATATCGGCCATGTGCTGACGCGTGTCATCAAGGATATGCTGCCGCGCTACCAGTCCATGAAGGGCAAGAATGTTCTCCGCAAGGCGGGGTGGGACACGCATGGTCTGCCGGTCGAGCTAGAGGTTGAAAAGGCGATCGGCATCAATGGCAAGGAACAGATCGAAAACTATGGCATCGAGCCGTTTATCAAGAATTGCCGTGCGTCGGTTTGGAAGTATAAGGGGATGTGGGAGCAATTCTCCGACGTCGTCGGCTTCTGGGCGGATATGGAACACCCATACATTACGTATGAGAATAATTTTATCGAATCTGAGTGGTGGGCGCTGAAGGAAATTTGGAAGAAGAAGCTCCTCTATAAAGGCTATAAGGTCGTTCCGTACTGCCCGCGCTGCGGCACGCCGCTTTCTTCGCACGAAGTTGCCCAGGGATATAAGGATATCACCGAGCGTTCCGCTATCGTAAAGTTCAAGGTCAAGGGCGAAGATGCCTATTTCCTCGCATGGACGACGACGCCGTGGACGCTTCCATCGAATCTCGCCCTCTGCGTCAACCCAAACGTCGATTATGTAAAGATTCGCGTGGCAAATACAGTCTATTATCTCGCAGAAGCACTTGTTGATGCTGTCTTTGAAGGCGTGGAAGGCGACCGTGAAGTTCTCGAAAAGATGAAGGGCAAAGCGCTCGAGTACCGCGAATACGAGCCGCTTTACCCCTATGCAGAAGGCAGGCTGAAGGGCAAGAAGGCGTTTTTTGTCACGAATGACGACTATGTCACGACGGAAGATGGTACGGGCATCGTCCATATGGCGCCGGCCTTTGGCGAAGACGATAACCGCGTCTGCCAGAAGTACGACATTGCTTTCGTCTGCTTTGTCAACAGCCGCGGCGAGATGACGGAAGATACGGATTTCGCGGGCGTCTTTGTCAAAAAAGCCGACCCGATGATTCTGAAGGATCTTGAGGAAAAGGGAAAGCTCTTTAAGGCGCCCGAGTTCACACACAGTTATCCGCATTGCTGGCGATGCGATACGCCGCTGCTCTACTATGCGCGCGAATCGTGGTTTATCCGCATGACGGCAGTCAAGGATGAACTCGTCGCCAACAATAATACGGTCAACTGGATTCCAAAGTCGATCGGCGAGGGGCGCTTTGGCAACTGGATTGAACATGTCCAGGATTGGGGCATCAGCCGCAACCGTTATTGGGGCACACCGCTTAACATCTGGGAATGCGAGAATGAAACGTGTGGCCATCAGCACGCGATGGGCTCCATTGAAGAGCTGAAGTCCATGAGCGATAACTGCCCGGATGACATCGAGCTTCATCGTCCTTACATCGATAAGGTTACCGCCAAGTGTCCGAAGTGCGGCGGCGTTATGCACCGTGTGCCGGAAGTCATCGACTGCTGGTTCGACTCGGGGTCCATGCCGTTTGCGCAGTGGCACTATCCGTTTGAAAACAAGGATATCTTCGAGCGCCGCTTCCCGGCGGATTTTATCTCTGAAGCTGTCGACCAGACGCGCGGCTGGTTCTACTCGCTGATTGCCATCTCGACGATTCTCTTTCATAAAGCGCCGTACAAGAACGTCATTGTTCTCGGGCACGTCCAAGATAAGGACGGCCGCAAGATGAGCAAGTCGAAGGGCAATGCCGTTGACCCAATGGATGCGCTTACCAAACACGGTGCCGATGCCATTCGGTGGTACTTCTATGAGAACAGTGCCCCATGGCTGCCGAATCGTTTCCATGACGACGCTGTTCAAGAGGGCGCGCGTAAATTCATGGGGACGCTCTGGAATACCTATGCATTCTTCGTGCTCTATGCGAATATCGACAATTTTGATCCCGACACAGTACATGCTCGATTATGACGAGCTTCCTGTCATGGACAAGTGGTGTCTCTCGCGCCTTGAGACGATGGTCAAGGAAGTCGACAGCGATCTCGGGAGCTACCGCGTTACGGAAGCTGCCAAGGCGCTTCAGACATTTGTCGATGAGCTCTCGAATTGGTATGTCCGCCGCAGCCGCAGCCGCTTCTGGGCAAAGGGCATGGAAGCGGATAAGATCCATGCCTACATGACGCTTTACACCGCGCTCGTCACGATGGTCAAGGCAGCGGCGCCGATGGTTCCGTTTATCACAGAGTCCATCTATCAAAACCTCGTCCGTTCCGTTGATAAGGCGGCGCCGGAATCCGTCCATCTGGCAGACTTCCCGACGGTCCATGAGGCGTGGATTGATACGGAGCTTGAGACGATGATGCGCGAAGTCCTCGAGATCGTCGTCCTCGGCCGTGCAGCGCGCAACGAGGCCAACATCAAGAATCGTCAGCCAATCGGGCAGATGTTTGTCAAGGCACCGGCAGAGCTCTCGGCGTTTTTACCGTCAGATCGTAGAGGAAGAACTGAATGTCAAATCCGTCGTCTTTAAGGACGATATGGAAGCGTATCTTTCCTACAGCTTCAAGCCGCAGTTCCGTATCCTGGGACCGAAAGTAGGCAAGGCGATGGGCGGCATTCAAAAGGCACTGAAAAAAAGCTTGAATGGACACGAGGCGAAGGAGGCGCTCGATAAGACAGGCGAGCTCAAGGTCACGGTCAGTGAAGATACCTTCACGCTCACGCGCGAGGATGTCGAAGTCACCATGGCGCAGACTGAAGGCTACAACTGCCAGCGCTATGGAAGTGTCACAATTGCACTGGAGACGACACTTTCGCCAGAGCTCGTGGAAGAGGGCTTTGTCCGCGAGCTCATCAGCAAGATTCAGACGATGCGCAAGGAAAATGGCTTTGAAGTTCAGGATCGTATCACAGTTGGTATGAAGGACAATGAGAAGCTAGAGAAGATTGTCAGGAAAAACGAAGCCTTCCTAAAGGAGATTACGCTTGCTAACGAAGTCACGTACCATGCTGTGCAGGGCTTTGAGAAGGCATGGAATATCAACGGCGAGAAGGTAACGCTTTCTGTCCAGTAATTTTGCAAGAAAAGGAAATATTTTGCCTGACCACCAGCACATGCATCAGCTTCCTGACGGCACGGTAAAACATACTCATGCGCATGGGCACACGCAGACAAAGGCGGTTCTCAACCGCATGGCGCGTCTTATCGGTCACTTGGAATCCATTCGCACCATGATTGAAAGCGGCCGTGACTGCAGCGAAGTTCTCATACAGCTTTCGGCAGTCGGCAGCGCGATAAACGGCGTCAGCCGTGTGATTTTAAAAGACCACCTCGAGCACTGCATTGTCCATGCCGTCCAAGATGGTGACCAAGATGCCATCGAACAGCTGAATAAAGCCATCGATCAATTTATGAAATAACAAAAAAGCATGTGTCCCTAAAAGGATGCATGTTCTTTTGTTTTATGCGGCTAGGATAAAAGTACTGATTGAAAATCTTTAAAAATCTTTACGACAGTGCGCCGCTACAAAGGTCTTGAAGCAAAGGCCATTCTGCTCGTGGATGTGCGTGTCTCACAGCTGATAAAAGAGGTATGTCAGCGTCTTATTATGTAGGAAGTTCACGCACAACCGCATATGTGAATGATGACATATAAGAAAACGCGGCTCGTCTCTGTCTTGAGATGGGTCGCGTTTTCGTGTATATTCTAGCTGCTGCTTCATGTATACTCATATACAAAAGCTAAGGTATTTCGAGGTGCTCTTAAAAAATGTCGTCATCCACGTCTACCTTACTCGTAAGCACCTCTCCCGTTACTGCATCGATGCGGAGTTCGTATTCCACCTTACCGGCATAACACTTTACTTTGTAGATGGGGCGGAAATCCTGTTGTACTGCTGCATTATCCATGGGTGTTCTCGGTCCATTTGGCGCAGCAGGCAGATCTTCGCGGTTATGTTCCCCACGGTCTTGCTTTCTCTCATGTTTATCGTCCCGATGTTTGTCATGTCGGTCATCATGCGTTTTCATTTCCAACTGAACCGTGCGGAAATTCAGATCGGATTCGCTCTTTCCGATCGCCTCTGCCGCAATGGACTGCACCTGCGCCTCATCGATTAGGACAATGCCGCGTTGAGAAGCCTGAGCTGCAATCATCTCTGAACGAGCTTGTTTCTCGGCAATTGAATGTGCCTGTGCCTGCTGTTGATGATAGTAAGCGCCGCCTGCTGAGATGATACCGATGAGCGCAGCGATCGCCGCAGCTTTTTTCAGATGGGCGGGGGTGAATGCCTTTTTGACCTCAGTTTTGATGTTCTGTATTTTCATGATGTTTTCCTCCTTTGCCTCTCGGCATATATGATGTTTTGCTGATGAATACATTATATGGAGGAATGTTAAACAAAGTATAAACACCAAAATAACTTTTTTTAAAATTTCGCCCATTGTGCAGATTTTTTAATTGTATTTTTGTTTATAATGGCAGAGGACTGTGTATTATTCCAACGAAAATGAGGATCTCCTATGCATCTGCGCGATCTATCACTAGGACAAAACTCTTGGCGACGAACGCCCTTATGATCATTATTCCGATTTGCGTACTCATCGCCATCGGTACGGTGCTGCTCGGTGGTCTTAGGCACATGGGAACATTGCAGCATCAGGCATTGACTCTTCTCTGGCCGGAGAAAGGAAATGCGCTGTCTGTACAGTTTGCTCTGAGTTCATTGCGCGTCGAATCGGAAAAAAAGAAATTTAAACTTCATAATGTGGAAAGCGATATTCGCCTTCTCGAGAAAGCGGGGATTCATCTTATCGTCGTTCAGAAGAAACCGATCTATCTGACGGAAGAAACAGATGCAGAGACAGTTCGCCGCATGGTCTTGCGTAAATGCGGTACGGCAGGTGCCGCACTCACGTGGGATATGGAAGGACTTTTCTTTCGTTATGAAAGTGTGCGCAGCGGCACCGTCATCATGGGCGCTGGTGTTGTTCCTTTGATGGGTGGCAACGAGGAACCGTTATTTTTCGCGTGAAAGGCGAGAGTTTATTTTTAAACATAGCACTCATTTTGCTTATTCTGATTACCTCGGCGGGGATTCTGGTTCTTGGGCGTTACCTCGCGCGTCTCCTCTCGGCACAGATTCTTGCACCGCTTGAAGAGATGCGCATGGCGGCAGCTGCCATCCAGCGTGGAAACTTTGATCACGCGCTGCCGCTGATGGGAAATGACGAGGTGGGGACAACTTGCCGCGCGTTCGATGCCATGCGGTGTAAATTGAAGCGCGCCCGTTTGCGCGAACAGCAGGAGGAGCAGCGGCGCAGAGAGCTTTTCATCGGCGTCCTCCACGACATAGCAACACCGCTGACCGCCATCAAGGGTTATGCGAGCGGACTCTCGACGGTATTGCGCGGACGCCTGAGAAACAGCTATCATATGCTGAACGCATCCGTCAATCCGCCGCGACGATGGAGCGCTTGACTATGCGGCTGCGCGAATTTCTGCGCTTCGAGACAGGACAGCTGCCGCTTAAATGGGAAATCGTCTGTGCACGAGATTTCCTTATGGCGGCCATTTACGAACAAACTCTTATTTTTTCAGAGCAGGGGCTATATCTTTCTATGGAAGAAACCAATATAAAAGCACATATACACATCGATTGCGGAGAGTTTGCCCGCGTGCTGAAAAATCTATGGGAAAACAGCAGCAAATACCGACGCGGTGATACCGCTGAGGTGCGTATGTCACTTGCTGAAAAGGGCGCTTTTCTCGCCATTTGTTGTGATGATAACGGCGTGGGAGTCGCCCAAGAGGATTTGCCGAAGCTTTTTGACAGCTTCTACCGTACGGATGCCGCGCGCACGAAATGTCTCAGCTGGCGCGGTCTGGGGCTAGCCATTGTGCGGCAAATTGTGACGGTGTTTGGTGGCAGTGTGCATGCAGAAGCATCACCGCTTGGCGGCTTGCGCATCGTTCTTTTGCTGCCTACTTTGAAACAGGAGGATATGAGATGAAGAGAATACTGCTCGTAGAGGATGATGATGGATATTGCGGAACTGGAGCGCGATTATTTGGAAGTGGCTGGCTTTTGCTGTGGATATTTCTTCCGATGGGGATGAGGGCAAGCGCCTTGCACTGAGCGGAAACTATAGTCTCCTCCTGCTCGATGTCATGCTCGCCAGGGGCGGACGGCTTTGCCATCTGCCGCGACGTGCGCAAGACGCTCGACATCCCCATTCTGATGGTATCGGCGCGTCTTGAGGACGTGGATAAGATTCGCGCGCTTGGACTCGGCGCAGACGATTACGTTGTCAAGCCTTTTCAGCCCGAGCGAACTCGTCGCCCGAGTCAAGGCGCATATTGCACGTTATCAGCGGCTCAAAGGGGATGCGCAGAAAGAGATCACCGTGCTTCGCTTTGGCACTTTGGAGATTCAGCCGCAGACACACCGCGTCTTTGTCAGTGGAAGCGAGGTGCATCTTGCCACGCGTGAATTCGAACTTCTGCTCTTTCTCGCGCAGCATCCGCAGATCGTATTCAGCAAAGATACGCTTTACGATCGCATATGGAATCTGGATGCCATGGGAAACACCTCGACTGTCTCCGTCCATATAAACCGTCTGCGCGAAAAGATTGAAGTAGATCCTACAAATCCGCATTGGCTGCAAACTGTCTGGGGGGTTGGTTATCGCTTTAACGGTTCGTTGGATTCCGTGTGAAAATCTTAGGCTGTGCTTTATAGTATTGGTCTTTGATTAGGGATTTTTTCGATTGAAGTAATCAATCCATTTAGGTTCAAGGGGCGTATAGGTCATTCCTACAGCATACGCAGCCCGTTGGTACGGTTGAAATATTAATGCAATGATACCATTCCCCTTCAAGAAATAGTTGTTTGGAATTTGGTGGACAGAGTACTTGTAATCAAATTTCGTTTTCGAGGTAAGCTGTTTATTTTGCGCGTTGTAGAGTGGAAAGTCGAAAATTATTATAAAATCAGCATCCGATAAGTGAACAAAATACCGCAAGGGAAGATTTTCGCCATTGTGTTTGTTGTACACAAGACCAATGTAAAATGTATGACCATGTGCACCACCCGTCCAACGGTAGTCATTAAGTATTAAAGAAATGTACGTGTCATCTTCATAGGACACTGTATATGTAAACTTTCCATTGATAAATTTTTCCATTGCGGTAATCTCTGCGAAATCCTTCAATGTATTGATATAGATCTGTATTTATTTTTCTTTTGTGCAATAGCATCTTCCGTGTAAACAAGGGATAGTGCATTTCATAATTAATATCTTTGTCATCACTGGTACCTACACTGCCGATGGCATATGGACAGGATGTAAGAAATAAGATAAAAAAAGAAGTACGGTTATTTTTAAAAAAATGCATTTTACATTTCTCCTCACTTTGATGATAGGGTCGATCATCTTCCTTTATAAGAGATATTCGCTTGTAGAAATAAGTTTTCCTGCAATATTTATGAAGAATTCTGAACTATACCTTTGTATAAATAAAATAGAGAGATTGCTGCTGTGAAAGGGTACATTGTTCCAGTAGCAATCTTATGGAGAACCTAGAATTCACCGTGGATCACCGTAATGATTCCATCATTTCCGTTGTAGGACACCTGCGAGCAGCAGGACGTCGAGCGCAGTTCGACAACTCACTGCATTACACCAATGGACTTGAAGTACGCGGCAATCTCAGCAGCGGATACATTTGAGTCGAAGACTTTTTCTTCCTTCCACGCCGTTGCTCCTGTCGTGAGGGCGGCGAAGGCTTCACCGCTACGCCCGATGTTGCTGCCGCCGGAGGTGCAGATGGGCACGAAGGTCTTTCCGCTGAAGTCATAGCTCTTAACGAAAGTGTCGATGATGCGCGTCTCCTGTTCCCACCGAATCGGATAGGCGATGATGACCGTATTGTACTGTGCCATGTTTCAATCTTGCCTGCAATCGCGGGGCGCGCGACGGGATCATTTTGCTCGACGGTTGCGCGTGTTATCTTATCGTTCTAGTCAAGGTCATGCGCCGTGTATAGTTCTGCGGGGACAATTTCCTTGAGATCTACACCTATCGCCTTTGCCATCGTCTCTGCGAGTGTTTTCGTATGTTCCTGTGCAGAGAAATAGACGACAAGTGTCTTGTTTCTTGTTGGTGCAGGTGTCTGTGTCGAGAGTGTCTCTGTTTTCGTTTCCTCTACTATACTGCTGTCGCAGGCGGTTAGCAGGAGCACAGCGAGGAGGAGTGTCAAAATGGTAAAAATCTTTTTCATCTAAATGCGGACAGGATATTCCGACCGCTAAGGTCAGGGAGAAATGCCCGCTTCACCTCACTTTCTTGAGATAAATATTTAATGCACGGAATTATGGGACTTGCACAAATACTTCGTGAAGGACGGAAAAATAACGGGACAGAGGAACAGCGGGCGCAGCGCGGCAGAATTCAGAACGGGCGCGTCCATATCGGGGAGCAATCCTATCCCTTCCGTGCGGCAATGGACTGTAACACCAGTGACGGCAGTCTGGTGTGGATACAGATTTCAAAGGGCGGCACGGCCATCATCGTGGGAGCGTGAAACGATGCATAGGGCGAGAGCAAGCGAGGTGCGCGGGAATAAAGTGCTTGTTGACGGAGCGTGGCTTACCTGCATTGGAAACCGCTCTGTTTATCCGACCGATGTTCTTTCCGGCATACCGATTCTACGGTGCGCGTGGAAGGACAACAAAGCGTTGACCCGCTATTATTATGCGAAAGGAAAACTTCGCGATCTTGGCTTTGGCAAAGACGGAGGGTGGATGGTCAGTCGAGGCGGTCATTTTGCATTTTTTGATGCCGAGATGGATTAGCAGGGAAAACTCTATACCCTCGAATCTGTGAATATTCTCGTGTACCCACTCCTCGGTGCAGATTAGCGGTAGGGGATACTCTACATCAAGCGCAATGGAGAAGTCATCGGCGCATACGATCTTATGCAGCTATTTGGCGCACCCATCATCTCCAACTCAACTGGCCACTATAGCTTCCAAACAATAGCAGGGCGGGTGGATCAAACGGGACACTTCAAAGTGATGATATGGCACTCCACCTCGGGAGTCGGGGAAAATGGCAGCCGTGTCAGCATAAGCCGTCATGTACTCTTTGACGGCAGCGACTTGGAGCCCTTGGATGTGGGAAAGCAAAAGTACGTGGCAGGATTCTCTCACCGGGGAATATCATACGTCGGCAAAGAGATGGATTGCCCCTGACGGAAGCATTCGCTTTCTCATCTACGACGGGATGTATATGCTGCTACCGGGTGACAAAGAGTTTGCTTCATCCACAGATAGGAGCCGTACCCCTATCTATAGTGCACGGGACGAGCGGATCATGACGCTTAATACACATGCGAGCGGACGCGTGAATATCTGCCCGCTAGATTGCGGGAAGTATCTGATCAGCATAGTGCCAAACACCATCTTAGGGGATGAGATATCAAATCTCTACCTATGGGAGGCGGGGAAGCTGACGCATCTGATGAACGGATGCCTGAACCGCCGGTTGCGCAGGATGCATCAGCTCAGGAAATGGAAACGGGCAGGAGGTGTTTAGCATGGATCTCATTCTTGCCATACGTCTCTATGCAGCGGGCATCGGTGTCGTCATCGGCGAACTTCTGGGCAGCTTTGACGATCTGCTCTACGCGCTCATTGTATTTGTCGTGACGGACTATACAACGGGCGTGCTTAAAGCCGTCGCAGAAAAGAAACTGTCGAGTGCCATTGGCTTCAAGGAAATCTGCAAGAAGGTTTGCATCTTCACCCTTGTTGGTGTAGCGAATGTGCTGGATACCCACATCATCGGAAGCGGCTGTGTCCTGCGCTCTGCTGTGATCTTCTTCTATATCTCGAATGAAGGGATCTCGATCATCGAAAACTCAGCGCGAATGGGGCTTCCTGTTCCTCAAAAATTGCAGGATGCATAGCCTGCAAAATAAATAATTCGTTTAACCTCAATGCCCGGCGGCTTACCGTCGGGTTATTTTTATGCCTGCAAAGGAGACCAAAAGAACCGTTTTTGTCCGCTGTTCCATGAAGGGAGATGTTGAAATGAGCAAGGAAGAAGGACTTCGGAAAATGACGTATCAGATGGTGATGCGTGCTTCATGGAAAAATGCTACAGAGCGGACTTTTGTCAGAGGACGAGTATCTTGCCTTTGAAGCGAAAATGCGCGAGAAATATCGCCCCGTCATTGGGCTTCTATTTTCAGATATGGGATGAAATGCCCCATGCACATACTCAAGTAGAATGGCTTTATCTTGTAGTAAGACAAATTCATTACTCATGAATCAATCAGGGAAATGATTCCCCAATCAAAATCACTGGAGAACGAGAGATGGCGTTCGCTTTCTAGATGAAGTCGCATTTCTTTGATATAAGCAGGTAAATCGTACGGAAGATCAATCCCACAAGATCCCGTAAAATCAAAGTCTGCCGTATCGAAGGTCTGCTCGTGTACCGTAATGCCTGTTATTTTTTCGTCTATCAAATGGGAAAGTGGTTCTTGAAGATGACAATGAGCTAAATCTTCGACACTGCAGCGAAATTTTTTTGGAATGCTGTCCTTTGATATGCGGACAGAACTTGATTCATTGAACGTGATTTCGAAATTCCCGTGTGTGGTTATCAGAACGATTGGATTATCAAACTCAAATGTCCATGAGTTTTTCTGTATGGAAGGGGGACCAAACATACAAGGATACTCTACAACAGCGATTTCTTGTATCACGGCATCAAACATTCCAATCAGCTTAACATATTCCTTCAAATGGTTCGGCTGTTGGATTACAGGAGCTTGCCACTTATAGGGAGAAAATTTGTCTTTTGGTAAAGAAAACTTATCCTCTAGCCTTTGAATATTATTGTCCATAATGAACTTTTTTATTTGATCCATACAAGCACCTCTTGATTTTTGAAATTTTTCTAGGTTGCATCGTTACTAACTAGTATGCAATCCCCAGAAACAAATACGCTTGAAATAGAGACGACTGATTTTTTTCCGTTTCCTGGTTTTTGGAGAGGAGAATAACATATGAACCTATTCAGCAAACTCTTTCGTTCGCGGGACAAGCCTCAAAATCATTTTGGTGGATTGTCCTTTTGTTCGGGCAGATGGCGGCGGGCAAGGCGGTCAACGAGCGCACTGCCATGCAGATAACGACGGTCTATGCCTGTGTGCGCATCCTCGCTGAATCCATCGCTTGTCTGCCGGCTGCCGTCTACTGTTGCTCGGAAGCCGGCAAAGAAATCGCATATGAGCATCCGCTATATTTCTTGCTCCACGACGCGCCGAACTCTGAGATGACCTCCTTTATATTTCGCGAAACTATGATGAGTCACCTTCTTTTGTGGGGCAATGCCTGCGCACAAATTTTGTGCGACGGCAGAGGCAAGATCCTCGGACTTTATCCGCTGCTCCTGGACAAGATGGAGGTCAGTCGCGACAGCCGCAAGGCGAACTCTACTACACATACACGAGAAGTACGGAGGAGAATCCAAACTTCAAGGATAAGGGACAGATTCGTCTGCGGCGTGAAGATGTCTTCCACATCCCCGGTCTCGGCTTCGACAGTCTTGTCGGCTACTCGCCCATCGCTAGGGCAAAGATCGCCATCGGCATCGCTCTTGCAACAGAGGAATACGGTGGGGCATTCTTCAAGAACGGTGCGCGTCCGGGCGAGGTTCTGGAACATCCCGGTGTCCTAAAAAGACCCGTCGAAGCGCGGGAAAGTTGGCACGCCGTCTACGGCGGCACGATGAACACGGGCAGGATCGCCGTTTTCGAGGAAGGTGTAAAGTATCAGCAGATTGCCATAACACCCGAGGAGGCGCAGTTCCTTGAAACGAGGAAGTTCCAGATCGACGAGATTGCGCGTCTCTACCGTGTGCCGCCGTATATGATCAGTGACTTGGAGAAATCGAGCTTCAACAACATTGAGCAGCGACCCATGGAGTTTGTCAAGTACACGCTGAATCCGTGGGTCGTGCGCTGGGAGCAGTCGCCGCAGAAAAGCCTTGCTTACAGATGCGGAACGGAGCAATTATTTCATCCGCTTCAAGGTGGACGGGCTTTTGCGCGGGGTCTACAAGAACCGCATGGAGGGCTACGCCATCGAGCGACAGAACGGATGGCTTTCTGCCAATGACATCCGAAGTCTTGAGGACATGAATCCCATTGAAGTGGAGGAGGGCGGCGATTTGTACCTCATCAACGGGAATATGACAACACTGAGGGATGCAGGGTTTATTCGCCAAGAAGAAAGGAGAGGGCGATGAGGTCACACCTCAGATGTTCCGTTCCGAGCTAAACGCCGCCGAGGAGATGCTGGCCTCTGGATCAACTCACCGGGTGGCGACTGTTGTCGGACGGCGCAGAGTTACAATATGCTCTAAAGGGGAACGTCGCCGTCAAGATTGACGGGATTGCTGCTTTTGCCGCATCCGTTGTCGCGATGGCAGGATCGACCGTGGAGATTTCTCCCTTGGGGATGCTCATGATCCATAACCCCTATGACCGTTTCTATCGGCGATGTGCAGGAGATGGAACGCGCTATCACACTGCTTGCCGAGGTCAAGGAGAGCATCATCAACGCCTACGAGATCAGGGACATGATTTTTCCCGTGCGAAGATTTCACAGCTGATGGATGCTGAGACATGGATGAACGCAAAAGAAAGCGGTGGAACTTGATTTGCGGATTCCGTTCTCTACGAAAATAGGGAACATCTCACGGCGAGGCGGCAGACGGGCTGATCTTCTCCCACGCCGCCGTCACGAACTCCCTACTCGAAATTCGGGCAGGGGGCAACAGACAAACAAGGTCGATGCAGAGCCGTTTAAGAAGCGGCTCTTTTCTATTTCACACTAAGGAACTAATGGAGGGAAAAAGATCATGGATAAGATCATGGCAATGCGCGAGAAGCGTGCAGAAATGTGGGGACAGGCAAAGCAGTTTTTGGATTCTCATGAAAAGGACGGCCATCTTACGGCAGAGAATGCCAGGGCATACGAGCAGATGGAAAGCGAGTGCTTGCACACGGCAAGGACATCGAGCGCATGGAGCGTCAGGAAATCCTCGACGCGCGCCTTGCAAAAGCCTGTGACGGCGGCGATCACCAACACTCCAGGCGCATCTCTCAATCCAGAAAAGACGGGACGTGCAAGCGAGGCATATCGTTCTGTAATGCTCAAAGCACTTCGCACGAACTTCCGATAGGTGGAGAATATCCTGCGTCCGCTTGCGACGGTGATTACCACGAGCGGCGAGCACAAGATCAACATCGCGCCACAAAACCTGCGACGATCGTGGATTGAGGAGAGTGCACCTCTGACCTTTGGCGAGGCGACCTTCGACCAGATTGTCCTTGATGCGCACAAGCTACACGTTGCGGTGAAGGTGACGGAGAAGCTTCTCTATGACAATGCCTTCAATCTTGAAAACTACCTCATCGAGCAGTTCGGCAAGGCACTTGGCAACGCAGAGGAGGATGCCTTCCTCAACGGCGACGGGACGCACAAGCCGAAAGGCCTTCTTGCCTCGGCAAAGACCTCTGTCACCACGACGGTAGCCGACCTCAAGGCAGACGAACTCGTGACGCTCGTCTACAGTCTCAAGCGACCTTACCGTAAGAATGCGGCGTTTATCGTTAACGACCAGACGTTTGCCAGCATCCGTAAACTCAAGGATGCCAACGGCGCGTATTTCTGGCAGCCGTCATACCAGATGGGCGAACCCGACTATCTGCTCGGCTATCCCGTGTACTCCTCAGCATATATGCTCGCTATCGCAGCGGGTAAGACCGTCGTCGCGTTTGGCGATTACTCATACTACAACATCGGGGATCGCGGTACCCGCGCCCTGCAGGAATTCAAGGAACTGTTCGCGGGCAACGGCATGGTCGGCTACGTCATGAAGGAGCGTGTGGACGGCAAGCTCGTCCTCGAAGAGGCTGTGCAGATACTGAAGATGAAGGGCTGATATACAGTAAAAAGAGGGGCAACACATGGTGTTGCTCCTCTTTTTACTGTTTGATGTATAACGTGTAAAAAAATTTGTCGGACTAGATCCCCAATGTTCGGTAGAAACTTTCTTCGATGACACGGCGTTGTTGTTTGAGTACGGAGCTATAGCCCAACGTATTGTTATAGAAGCGCATATTATAGGCGGCTACAAAGGCGACTTCTGCACTTAGGGGGATTAACGGATCTCCGTCTGCGTGACAATAATCACGATTTATATTCCAGTCCATCCAACCGTTTCTCGTAAGATAAGATACAGACTTCCTATCCCAGTTGTAGCGGAAATACTGGGTAGAGGTTCCTCTTATTGTATAGGGTCCCCTACATATGTCTGGTGCTGTCTCCAAAAATCCTCGGAGAATTGGACACGAATAATGTTGATGGCAATTTGGTAATTAGGTGGATCATAGGTTTGTACAGCTACAGATGACTTGTCTGCGTAACTTCCTACCCCCATGCCACCGTCGACAAGCACCAGATTTCCGGTATCCATCGTTTCGTGATAAGGATTAGTATTGACAATCATGCATGGAAGCATGATAAGCATTGTTAAGTAACAAGGCTTGCAACGTTTTTCGCATGAGAGTACTCCTTTCATGTAAAACAATCCCTATACGCTTATGCAAAATATTTCTATATTGGTTAGAAAATATCCTGCAAACATTATAAAAATAGAAAGGGAGGTGGTTCTATGCTTGTGCCGCTTACAGCAGTCAAGTAGTATCTGCGGATTGACTGCGATGAGGAAGATAATCTCCCCACGCACTTTACGGAAACGGCAGAGCAGATTTGTATTGCATTACTGCGCGTGAAGAAGCTATCCAAGGTCGAAAAATCAGGCGATTGTTCGTGTTGCAATCCTCTACGCCGTGTCCTGTGTCTCTATGAACATCGGGAGAAAGCAGATCACAGAGGGCTTGCGCTGACACTGTGCTCACTGCTCTTTGGTGTGCGGAAGGAGGGCTTTTAGATGGACGTATCCATGAGTGAACTGCGCCATCGAATCACCTTTCTTCGTCCTGTAACGGATACGGACGATGAGGGGAATATCCTCGCGCAAACAACCCAGAGAGATTCCATTCGTCAATTCGGCGTTTGGAATCTCTTTTTCTTTGCAAAGAATCATTAGCCATCTTCCCTATCCTGTGTTATAATTTTTAGATTTGGAGGATAGGAGGGAAAGAGAAGCCCTTTGTAGGGCATGATTCAAGTGGTATGTGATTATTAGCGGAGAGCAGGTTGAGTTTGATGAGGAGCTATGGGGGGCTGCTCGATTACATTGTGGTCAAGGAGGACGGCGCGGTAGTCGTAGTTTTCAAGGGCGAGATTATAGATTGGGGTTGAGGGATGAAACCTCAATTTCACAAAAGAGAGATCTTGCTCGTAAGAGTGCTTATCCTAACGAGCGGGCAAAATTGGAGCTTAATATTGAAATGCAAAACGTAAGATAGATACGAAGCACATTATGCTATAACCGCATAGTGGATTTCATGTTTGGCATTGTACATATTGCGCCGGATTGGATAAAATACGAGGCATCAGATGCGCGCAGCGAAGGGAGTATATGACTATGGAATACAAAGAACTTGTCAATGGCGTCCGCGTCCCTATGCTTGGCATCGGGACATTTCAAATCTCTCCGGTAGATACGGAACGTGCGGTTTATACGGCATTGCGCGATGGCTATCGCCTGATCGACACGGCAAACGCGTATCTGAATGAGGCGGCAGTCGGGCGCGCTATGGCACGGGCAATCGCAGAGGGAGTCGTGCGCCGGGAGGAGGTATTTCTCTCCACGAAGATCTGGCCAACCCTCTACACATCAGAGACAGCAGTAGATGAGACATTGGAGCGGCTCGGCACGGACTACATTGACCTTCTCTTCATTCATCAGCCCGCAGGGGATTTCGTCGCGGGCTACCGTGCAATCGAGGCAGCCTATCGCTGCGGCAAGGCGCGTTCGCTCGGCATCTCAAATTTTCACGGGGAGAAGCTGGAACATCTCCTCGCGGCGGCAGAGGTAAAACCTCACGTGATTCAGCTTGAGACGCACCCCGGCTGCATACAGCATACGGTTCTGGAGCGTTTGGCGCCGTATGGAACGGCGGTCATGGGATGGTACCCACTCGGGCACGGCGATCCGTCGCTTCTGGGTGCGCCTGTCTTTACATGGCTCTCAGATAAGTATCGCAAGAGCACAGTGCAGATCGTACTGCGTTGGGCCGTGCAGATGGGATTTATCACAATCCCGGGGACGAAGAACCCGGAGCATATCCGTGCAAACTTCGATCTCTTTGATTTTGCTCTGACGGCAGAGGAAATGGCAGAGATCGCACGCCTCGACGGAACACGCCGCTACTATACACCGGATGCGGCCAGGGAGGAGAGGTACGCCGCGATGCCGCTCTCGTTTGAGGAGTGAGATGCAAAAGAGATCGTGCTTGACAGGACGTTGGTTCAGCCATGTCGCCATCGAGGTGACGTACGAGGCGTATGAAGCACTTTGAAACCGTGCGCTGTCACGCAATCGTGTGCTCGTTGATACGGGAAAAGAGCGCACGGTACTTCGCAGCATTGCGGCGGAGACAGATGAGATAGTAGTCCGTGTGGCAGACATCATCGGCAAGGGGAACGCTGATGCGCCCCGGGATCGTCTCGCCGCGTGCGATGAAATAGTCGGACTGGAAGATCGGATAGGGGGAGTTTGCAGCGATCTCCGTGATCGCTGTGCGCTCGGTCTGCATGAGATAGCGTGTCTCCCTTTATCTTTGCGTGGACGGCGTCCATCCAGAAACCGATGTGGCTCAGGAGCAAAGACGGTCTCACCCGCGAGATGCTCCAGACCGACTTTTTGGAGAGAAGGCGAGCGGGTGGGAGACGGGCAAAGAGAGGAAGAGATCCTCATGCCCGCACTTCACCGCGTGGAGATCCTCCGTGTTCGCAGGCGGCAGGTGGGTCACGATGAGCTGATACGTACCGTCGCGCAGGCGCTCGAGGAAGTCTGCATCGTCCTTCATGTCAGCGGAGATGGTCATTCCCTCAAAGACACTGCTGAGAAGCGGCGTCAGTACGATCTGCGGCACCGGGGAGCAGAATCCGACGGTGATCGTGTGCAGACTGCGCTCATAGGCGCGCAGGCGCGTCTCGAACTCCTCCACCTCCGTGAGGACGCGGCGCGCATAGTGTACCGCCATTTCTCCTGTCGGGGTGAGCGCGATGCGGTTCTTGCTGCGCGTGAAGAGTACGAGTCCGAGATCGTCCTCGAGCCGCTTCATCGCACGCGTCACGGCAGGCTGCGAGGTGTGGAGCTGCGCTGCCGCCGCTGAGAGCGTACCACTATCGGCATAGGCGACAAGCTGGGCAAGTAGGGAGAGGTCAACCATAGTTCCTCCGATCTGCTATGTTGATATCGAATAGCGGATGCTGTTATCAGCATTCTATACGATTTTAGCGGTTCTGTAAAATAAATTGCATGCCATAGCGGAAGCTACTATGCAGAAAAACGAATAGTGCTTTCCGCTATTTGTATTTTACAGATACCGATGCAGTAGTTATAATAAGCGATGTCAACAAGAGAAAAACTATCCGCTATGCAGAAACGGAAAGGAAATTACTATGCAGGAAACGAAACGCAGCCTGTCCTTTATGATAATCCTAAGTGCCTTTATGGCATTCGCCTCGCTGTCGACGGACATCTACCTGCCCGCGATGCCTGCGATGCAGGATGACCTCGGCGGCGCAGTGGCTCTGACGATCACGAGCTTCCTCGTCGGTTTTGCCATTGCCCAGCTCGTCTGGGGGCCGATCAGCGATCACATTGGTCGTCGCATTCCGCTCGCGATCGGTGCACTGCTCTTTTTCGTCGGATCGGTTGGCTGCGCACTGGCACCCTCGATGGAGGCAGTCATTGGATTCCGTGTGGTGCAGGCCGTCGGCGCATGTGTCGGTCCGATGCTCAGCCGCGCGATGGTGCGTGACCTCTACACGAGCAGTCAGGCGGCATCGATGCTCTCAACCCTCATGCTCATCATGGCGGCAACGCCGATCGTGGGACCGCTGTTCGGTGCATTTCTCATGCGCATCGACGGCTGGCGCATGGTATTCTGGCTGATGGCGGCGATTGCCGTCCTGCTCTTTTTCTCCGTGCATTTCCTGCCGGAGACGCTGCGGCAGGAAAAACGCTCTGTCGAGAGCCTCGGTGTGGCATTCAAGAGCTATGGGAGGCTCGTACGGTTGAAATCCTTCATGATGAATACCCTCAGCGTGACGTTCTTCTATGTGGCGGTGTATGCCTTCATTACGGAATCGCCTGTTATCTACATCCGTCACTTCGGTATTGATCCGCAGTACTACGGGCTGTTCTTCGGTGTCAACATCATCGGCGTTGCGGCGGTGAGCTACTTCAACCGCATGTTCGTGACACGTTTCTCCCTCTCGCGGCTGCTCAAGGCAGCAACGTGCATTGCTGCACTCTTTTCTCTCTGGCTGCTCGCGGATGGACTGACAGGGATGCTCGGCCTGTGGGGGATCGCCGTTCCCATGTTCTTGGTATTCAGTACAAATGGTATTATTGCCGCGTGCTCCAATGCGGCGGCGCTCTCCAATACGGCAGCGGCATGATCTCCTCCGCTCTCCTCGCCGTGTTCTCGGGCGGCACGCCCGTCGCCATGTGCTGCATCATCACCGGCTTTGTTTTGCTCGCTGCTGTTGCAGCATTTGCAGCAGAGGCACCCGCCTGTGCATGACGTCCGGCACGAAAGGCATCGACATCTGTAGTTTCACATGGATGCAAATGTTAGGGAAGCGCTGATACATTCAGCCGCGCCGCCTTAGCGCATCTTTTTCGCCCTGTCTTTGTCGACAAGATAAAAAACCTGCACCAATCCGACGGACTTCATTTTATCAGCGATTCCTTAGGAAAGACGAGCAGGGACTTCTTCCAATGAAATCATCACCGGGATGGAACAATAGAACAGGAGATGTATTATGGCGATTGGCAAGATGGGTATGGATGTTTCGCGCAAATGTGTATCAGATGGGGATGAGTAAGGAAAATGAGAAAACAGACGGCTCTTGACCTTATGCTGCTCACAGGTTTCTTGATCCTGCTGTCATTCACGCAGTTGCCGCGCATCGTCCATGAGATCGTGGGAACAGTGATGCTGTTCGGCATTGGAATGCATCTGGTCTATGCAAAGGAGTGGTTGAGAGGGTTCATGTACAGACGATGGGACATACAGCGAACGTTCGGGGCACTGCTGAACGCTCTGCTCGCAGTGAATACAGGAATCATCTTCGTGACAGGCGTCATCGCATCGAACTATCTCTTCACCGATATCATCCCACTCGAGTTGCATCGTAATCTGATGTCGCGCCAGCTGCACACAGTGCTTGGCTGGCTCCTGCCTGCCCTCATCGGACTGCACATAGGTCTGCACGGAACGGTGCTCTGGCAGCGCTTCACGCGTCGTTTCGGCATCGATCGTACGAGGCTCTGCACGCGCTTTATATGTGGAGTGCTTAGTTTCGCGATCATTGCGCTCGGGATTTGCTCTGTCATGTTGAACCGCATCGGCGATCGCCTGCGCATGGAGCATGTCTTCGCCACTGAGGCGACCGCATTGCCCGGAGGCGTGTTCGTCCTGCTCATCTTCGCAATGATCGGCATGTGCGCTATCATCGGCATGGGGCTTATGGCGCTGCTGCGCAGGTGATCGAGGTGCACAGCAAGTTTGTGACGGTGTGCAAGATTGTTGATTTTGAAGGAACCGATGGAAGAAAAACCGAAGGAGGAAATATTGCAAATGAATGTATTTGAAGAGATGCGCAGCGGGGAGCATTATGACATCCGCGATCCCAAATATCAGGCAGAAGCGCGGAGCGAGATGCGGCGATGCGGGCATATATGCCACAAGATCAATGCCACCGATCCAATGGAAACGGAGAAGATCATTGCATTGGAAAAAGAGCTTCTTGACGGGCGCTTGGAAAAAAGAACTTTCCTTATGCCGTCGCAAATTGACTGCAGAAGCAGAGTCTTTCTTGGAAAAAGACGTGTTTGCAAATCATGGTCTGACGATGATGTCTCTTGGTACGATCACGATTGATGACGGTGTTATGCTTGGCCCAGAGGTGGGGTTGTTCACCGTCAATCATGAACCGAAGAATATCCGTACCCTTATGACGAAAGAGATTCACATCAAAAAGAATGCGTGGATTGGTGCGCGTGTCAGCATCCTGCCAGGAGTGACCATTGGAGAGAATGCGATTGTCGGTACGGGATCCGTTGTTACGAAGGATGTTCCCGATAACTGTGTGGCAGTCGGGGTTCCGGCAAAAAGTCGTAAGGCGACTGGAATAATTCAAAAAGCTGTATCCTGTTAAGGGATCGTCACAGGAACGGCAATGCAGAATAGGGGGCGTTATGGCGAAAAACTTGGTCATCTATTTTTTTCCCGTAAGGGAGAAAACTATTGGAACGGGAGTATCAAAAAAATCTCGCGAAGGGAAATACGGAAATTGTCGCAGAGCAGATTGCGGCGGCGGTAGATGCTGATCTCTTCGAGGTGGAGCGTGCAGAATCTTACCCGGTGAGCTACGATGCCTGTACGAAAGAGGCACGGAATGAGGCACGCATGAAAGCACGCCCGGAGCTGGTGAACGATCTTGAGCGCATTGACGAATACGATACGATCTTTGTCGGCTATCCGAACTGGTGGGGAACGATGCCAATGCCCATGTTTGCACAGCTTGAAAAAAACTGGATTTCACGGGCAAGCGTGTCGCACCGTTCTGCACACATGAGGGCAGTGGTCTCGGCAAAAGCGAGAAGGATGTGCGCGCGGTGTGTGCCGGAGCAGAGGTTGTGAAAGGGCTTGCCGTCAAAGGAACGGAAGCGGCAGCCTCCGCGCAGCGTGCTGCGAACTGGGCAATGGCGGCCGCACAAGGTTAATTTACTGGAGGTAATAACATGAAAGAACAAAAAGATGTTGTGGTGCTGATCGGCTCGGGGTCGATCGGACAGGCGATTGTGCGCCGTATGGGCGCGGGGCGGCATGTGGTCGTCGCTGATCTGCGCGTGGAGGCGGCGGATGCGGTAGCGGAGATTTTGAACCACGCGGGATTTGAGACAAGTACGATTGCGGTTGACATCTCCTCGCGTGAGGCGATCCATGCGCTGATTCGTCACGCGCAGGAATATGGTGAAATCAAGTATATGATCAATGCGGCGGGGGGTTCTCCCTCCCAGGCGCCTGTGGAGACGATCCTGAAGGTCGATCTCTACGGAATGGCGGTGCTCCTGAGGAGTTCGGCGCGGTGATCGCACATGGCGGATCGGGCATCATCATCTCCTCGCAGTCGGGGCATCGCCTCGGCAATCTCCCCGCCGATGTCAGCGCGGCGCTCGCGAGGACAGAGACGGAGAAGCCGCTGAATCTCGACTGCATCCGTGCCATCGACGATACGCTCAAGGCGTATCAGTACGCGAAACGGTGCAACGCCTTGCGTGTGATGTACGAGGCGACGCGCTGGGGAAAACGTGGTGCGAACATCAACGCCATCAGCCCCGGCATCGTCATCACGCCGCTCGCACACGATGAGCTGAACGGCCCGCGCGGCGAGGGCTATCGCAAGATGCTCGCACTCTCCCCTGCGGGACGTGCGGGGACACCCGACGAGATCGGCGCGCTCGCAGAGTTCCTGATGGGCGATCACGGCCGATGGATTTCGGGCGCAGATTATCTGATCGACGGCGGAACGACGGCATCGTATTGGTACGGAGATTTGCAGTATTTGAAGGAAACGCATTGAGAGGGGGCATCATGAAGAGACTGGCGTTATTCGCATTTTGCCGTCATGGCGGCACTGTTCGTTGCCGCGTGTGGCGGGACAGGTACGAGCGCATCGACCTCGGGAGAGAAAGCGGTAGCAGCCGAGACAAGTACATTGGCGGGGACAGCGACACGCACGGACGGGAAGAAGATTCTCGTCGCATACTTCTCACGTACGGGCGAAAACTACGCCGTTGGCAACATCGCGAAGGGGAACACGCACATCGTTGCGGACATGATTGCGGAGATGACGGGGGCGGACACGTTCGAGATTAAGACCGTGCAGACGTACCCTGCTGACTACAAGGAAACGACGGAGGTTGCAAAGCAGGAGCAGGTGGAGAATGCGCGCCCCGCACTTGCCGAGCAGGTGCCGAATATGGCGGACTACGATGTCGTGTTCCTCGGCTATCCGATCTGGTGGAGTGATCTGCCGATGCCCGTCTATACCTTTCTAGAGAGTTATGACTTTAGCGGTAAGACCATCGTTCCGTTTGCCACCTCGGCGGGCGATGTGCTGACGGGCAAGGAGCGCGACATTCCGAATTACGCAAAGGGCGCAAAAATGCTCGACGGCATTGGCTTCGAGGGAAAGCGCGTGCAGGAGCACCCAGAGAGTGTACGTCCCGAAGTGGAGAAGTGGCTGACTGGACTTGGCTTTGTCCATCGGCAATGAATATAGGGAATGCTGATAAGTCCGCAGGATCGTTTTCCATGGAGGTAGCGACAATGGCAGACAGCAAACGTACGGCAGTGAAGATCACGCAGACGGCGGGCAGACAACAGCTAGGGGATTTTGCTCCCGACTTTGCCCGCTATAATGACGACATTCTTTTTGGCGAGGTGTGGTCAAAGAACGATGTGCTCCCGCTTCGTGAGCGGAGCATTGTTACTGTTTCGGCACTTGTGGCCAGTGGCATAACGGACAGTTCGCTCAAATATCATATTGAGTCTGCCAAGAAAAACGGCGTCACACGCGAGGAAATGGCGGAGATCATTACGCGACTGGGCTTTTTATGCCGGATGGCCGAAGGCATGGGCGGCATTCAATATGGCAAAAAGACGTTTATAACGATGAGCCAGCAGAAAATACGCCAAACAAAGAAAGCAGCAACGTGGATTTAGAAACGATTCGCAGTACCAGCTTGTTTCCCATTGGCGGAGAAAACATCAACTATGCACAGTATTTTGACGGCAAGAGCTATCTTTATATGATTTCTCTTAACCAAGTGGTCATTGGGAATGTTACGTTTGAGCCGGGATGCCGTAACCATTGGCACATCCACCATGCAGACAAGGGCGGCGGACAAATTCTCCTCGTCACTTCTGGACGCGGATATTATCAAGAGTGGGGAAAGCCCGCCCAAGAGCTGAAGCCCGGCGATGTGGTGCATATTCCTGCCAATGTAAAACATTGGCATGGAGCCGCCAAAGACTCCGCTTTCCAGCACATTGCCGTGGAGGTGCCAGGAGAAAATACTTCAAATGAGTGGTGCGAACCGGTGAGCTGAGTGGTGCGAACCGGTGAGCGAAAAGGACTACAACCGCTTGCCGTAATGAGAGCAAAAGGATAAACCTGCAAACCCACCCACAACAGAGATTCCATTTGTCGCATGCGGCATTTGGAATCTCTTTTCTTTTGCAAAGAATCATTAGCCATCTTGACCTATCCTGTGTTATAATTTTCTTATATTTGAAACGTAGGAGGGAAGACCGTTGTTTGCAAAGACTTATGGTGCGACGACCCTCGGGATAGACGGACGGATTATTGACGTTGAGGTGGATGTATCGCCCGGGCTGCCATGTTTGAACTGGTTGGGCTTCCTGATACGTCAGTGAAGGAATTAAGGAATCGCTGATAAAATGAAGTCTGTCAGATTGGTGCAGATTTTTTGTCCTGCCAAGGAGACAAACCGGACGCATAGCAAAGGCTATGTGGAGGATTTGTCGACACAGGCAGGACGAAAACAGATGAATCAAGATGGCAGTACTGAATTTATCAGTGCTTCCTTAACGATGCTTGTAAGAGCGTAATGATAGAGACCGAAGGAGCTGTTTGTATGTTTTGGAATAAGCTAAACGATTTTTTTGACTTGCATGGTGACATTGCGTCAATACAGGAGATTACAGAGCGGATCAATGCCGGCGTGCGATTTCGGGGACGAATCTCAGTGTCCTGATGCTGGCGATTTTTATCGCCTCCATCGGGCTCAATATGAACAGCACGGCGGTCATCATCGGCGCGATGCTGATCTCCCCGCTGATGGGGTCGATCCTTGGAATTGGCTATGGGCTTGCCCGTTATGACAGCACATACATTCGTTCCAGCGCAGGAAGTCTGCTCGCCCAAGTGATCATTTCGGTTGCCACATCGACGCTTTATTTTTTCCTCACACCGATCGATGCCCCTTCGTCGGAACTGCTTGCACGAACATCGCCGACCATCTGGGACGTTTTGATTGCTGTCTTTGGCGGCTTGGCAGGAATCATCGGCGTAACACGCAAAGAGGGCGGGAATGTCATCCCTGGTGTTGCGATTGCAACAGCTCTGATGCCTCCTCTCTGCACCGCAGGATATGGCATTGCTACGGGCGTTATGGCGTACACCGTGGGTGCACTCTACCTGTTCTTTATCAACAGCTTCTTTATCTGTCTGACGGCATTCATCGTCCTGAAAATCATTGACATTCCCTCCAAGATAGAGCGCAACTCCGTGGAATTTTCAAGACAGAAACGCTACCTGATGGCCTTTGCAGTGCTTGTCACGCTGCCCAGCTGTTTCTTTGCGTATCAAAGCGTGCAGGAAAATCTGGAGAACGAGCAGGCGAAGATTTATATCGAGGAGAATTTCAAAGCACCACCTCGTCTGGCAATCTCCTATACTTTGGATAACGAGAAGAAAATGCTGACAGTATTTACGATTGCCGGAATATCGGAGGATGATTTGACGGTATTGACAGAGAAACTGCATGAAAAGGCACATCTTAGACCGTTCCGGTTGGAGGTGTTTTCTGCGGAAACGGTGGAAGAGAGAGAAAAGATGGAGGCGATGATCGATCAAAGACTCAGCGAGGTTGAAAAAAGAGCGATCCCCTCTGTGCAGGAACGGCAGACTGTGACCGCACTCAAGTCAGCCCGCGAGGAAAGCGAGAAGCAGGGAGCTTACATATTGGATTGGAATCGAGAGGCGCGTATTGTATTTCCGCAAATCTCCCGCATCGCTGTCGGGAGTGTACGCGCACCCGCCGGGACTGGGGATAAATCGGCTGCTCTGAGTGAAACGCAAATTGCGTTCATATATCTGCAATCGGATATGGACGAAGCGTCGCGTGCTCGCTTGACCGAATGGATTTCGGACAAAGCAAAGAACCGTGTAGAGGTGCACTTCCTTCCTGAAGTCTCGGCAACAAATGAAAACAAAGGAGGAACTGTGTCTGAGGACGGAGCCCACATATCGTGAAAAAAACATGAGACTACATAATCATTCAGATCGTGTAATTCTGTGCGTTTTTCATTGAGGCTCTTCATGGAGAAGGAGCCCATCTTTTTCCAGATAAGCTCCAAAGTTTATAACACACAGAGAGATTCCATTCGCCCTACTTAGCGTTTGGAATCTCTTTTTTTCTTTGCAAAGAATCATTAGGCAACAAAGCCCTCTCTTGTGTTATAATTTTTCTTATATTTGAAACGTGGGAGGGAAGGCCGTTGTTTGCAAAGACTTATGGTGCGACGACCCTCGGGATAGATGGACGGATTATCGACGTTGAGGTGGATGTATCGCCGGGGCTGCCGGGCTTTGAACTGGTGGGGCTTCCCGATACGTCGGTGAAGGAGTCGAAGGAGCGGGTACGGACGGCGATTCGCAACTCCGGCATTCAGTCGCGGCAGGAACGTGTGACAGTGAATCTTGCGCCCGCCGATGTGCGAAAGGACAGTTCAGGGCTTGATCTGCCGATTGCCGTTGGTATGCTTGCCTCCTACGGCATGGTTCCGGAGGCAGCGGTGCAGAGTTCCCTCTTTTCGGCGGAACTTTCTCTCGATGGAAACTGCCGTCCGATCAGCGGCATTCTCCCAATGGCGATTACGGCGCGTGAGCACGGTCTGACGGAATTCTACGTTGCACCGTCCAATGCGGTGGAGAACCTCATCTGACAACATTTCTATTTTTGTATACCTCCCTAGACATGACGAATCCCTCCTGTTGTAATTTTTATTTTACGACAGGAGGGATCTTTTTACTGTCCGTTCTCTAGGGAGCAGACCAAACAACTTATTCATCGAATATGTCTGCATGGGTTCCAGTTTCGACCAGAGTCAAGGTTAGGATGTCGTTTTCAACGAGGTATACCAACAACCAATCCGGTTGAATATGGCACTCGTGAAATCCAGACCAATTCCCATGGAGTTCGTGGTCACGGTATTTGGCATCCAACTTGTGTCCTTGTCTCAATTCCTCGACAACATCATCCAGAAGATTGAGGTTCAAGCCGCGTTTTTTGGCACGCTTGTAACTTTTCTTATAAGCAGTGGTGAATTTGATGCGATAGGTCATTCTTCCAATGCTTTCTTTAAATCATCCATGTTATCATAGCCAGGGACATTCGGGTCGCGGGAGATCCTTCTTGCTTCTTCCATTGCCATCAAGGTGGTTTGCTTATAACGGGGGATTTCGACAGAAAACGGAATACCTCCACGAAGGACACACTGATGCAGAAACATATTAACAGCACCGGACATATCTAAACCTAGCTCGGAAAACAAAACGCCAACCTGTTCTTTTATGTTCCGGTCAATTCTTATTTGAGTGGGGACAGTTGACATGATGACCATACTCCTTCCTTTTAGAACCAGTATAGCTTGTTTGGTTTACGATGTAAAGCAAAACGTTTGAGTATAACTAGGGAGAGGCGATCAAAGGTTTCGTTTTTACAAAAAGCAGAGAGCTGTGTGTGGGAAGCAATAATCTCCAAGTCGTGCACCACACGGTATCTGACGGAGGAGGAGATCAAACAAACTTTCGTCAAGGCACTGAACTCCTTGGTGGAAGTCAAAGAGAACGTAATTGCGGAACTCCGTTCTCTGATTGGCAGTGTTTGCCGAACGGGGGAACTGACGGAGGAACACAATAGCGTAGAGCAGGAGCTTCGTGTTGTGGCAGAACGTCTCGAAACACTGATTCGAGAGAATGCACGGGTGGCACAGGATCAGACGGTGTATCTGAAACAGGAGAATGAGATTCGTGCACGCTATCTGGAAAGGCAGGAGGCTTTGGAGAAATTGAATGAGCAAATTGCCGAGAGGGAGAGCAAGAGAAACACCTTGGAGGGGATGATACAAGCGGTATGTGGGATCAATGGAGAGTTAGTTGAGTTTGACGAGGAGTTATGGAGTGGGCTGCTCGAGCACATTGTGGTTAAGGAGGACGGCACGGTAGTCGTTGTTTTCAAGGGCGGGATTGAGATTGGTGTTGGAGGGTGAAAGCCTATAGAAAAATAGATTCCATTCGTCATAGCGACGTTTGGAATCTATTTTTTCAGAGTCTGTGGAGTCTGTGAAGAAAAGTCTGTAAATCGGATCTTCTATGATGTGTGCAAGTGTTAATCAGGCAATCTGTTAGGATACATAATGGCCAGTTCGCCTCGGATTTTACCCCAGTTCTTTATCGGCATCGTCCATTTCTTAGTGGCTTCAAACGTCGCCAAATAAAGAACCTTTAATAACGCTTGTGCACTAGGAAATACGCTCCGTTGTCGATTTAATCTGCGGTATGATGCATTAAGACTCTCTATGATATTCGTGGTATAAAATGCGGTGCGAACACCCATAGAAAACTTGAATATCGGTGTTATGACGTCCCAATGATCATACCATCTCCGCATAGCCGCTGGATAATGGGAACTCCATTTTTTATCTGCCTCTTCTAGTTTTTTGAGGGCGGTCTTTTCATCAGGAGCCGTGTATATGCTGCGAAGATCCTTGGCAAAGAATTTCACGTCCTTATGCGCCACATATTTCAGGGTATTGCGTACCATGTGTACGATGCAGCGCTGATGCTCCGTTTCCGGAAAGGCCGCCTCTACCGCTTCCTTGAGCCCGCTGAGCCCGTCAGAGCAAAGGATAAGAACATCTTGAACCCCTCGATTTTTTAGGCTGTTAAGAACGCCAAGCCAATATTTGCTGCTCTCATTTTCTCCAATTTCAATGGTTAAGACTTCTTTTCGCCCGGCATCGTTAATCCCTACAACGACGTAGGCCGCAAGTTTGCTTACGATGCTGTCCTGACGCACGGAAAAATGGATGGCATCAATGAAAACGATCGGGTAAACGCTGACAAGGCAGCAGTTCTGCCATTCCTCAATGTGGGGCAGAATCTTATCAGTTACGTCGGATACAAATCCTTCCGATGCCTCAAAACCGTAGATGTCATTGATCGTTTCGGAAATCTGTCTCGTAGTCATTCCCTTGGCATACATGGATATGATTTTCTGATCAATCGCAGAGATATCCTTCTGCCGCTTTTTTACCACCTGTGGTTCAAAAGAAGACTGTCGGTCTTGGGGGACTTCAATCCGAACGCTCCCATAGCTGCTGTTTAATGTCTTGGATTTGTACCCATTGCGAGCGTTCTCATTGGCGGAGCGTTGGGATTTTTCGTAGCCTAAATGGCTGTCCATTTCCGCCTCCATCATTTCCTTGATGGTTCCGCCCAGCAGGTCTTTTAGTGCGTCTTGGATGTCGGATGTGCTCTCAATGTCATACTCTTGAAAGAGTTGCTGAATGATCGCTCTTTTCCCATCGGTCATTTTGACTTTGTGAACTTCTTTTTGTTGTTTTGCCATAAACAAAGACCTCCCATGATCTGATTTTACCATAGAAGTCCTTATTCCTTCGAGTGTGAAGTTTTTTACAGAGTTTCTTTCACACACTCGTTGAGGGATGAAGCTCCAAGAAAAAAGAGAGACTCCATTAGTCCATAGTTGGTGTTTGGAATCTCTTTTTTGCTAAAAACATTGGATATTGAGTTTTGCTCTGTGTTATAATTTTTTTGTATAGTTGAATCTAGGATAAGGGAGTGGGAGAAGGTTTCCGATCGGTATTTCTTGATGGTTTTGGATTATGGAATAACTATAGCTGATAAAAATTATCATTACTGCATACTTGAAGAGGTGTTGTTAATCATGCTGAGTACTATTACATATGAAATGTATGGGTTTAATAAATCTATGAAAGATGGCGTTGTTACTTCTACAGTAGAGATGAAGGATAATCAGTGTTATACATATATAGATCACCCTTTTTTGGAGACTGTTTATATTGATGATAAATTCGATAAAATTTCATTTACACTAAAAAAAGGGCTATTGGCAAAAGATTATATATCTAGAGTCGATGATGAATTAGAAAATATGTTTTAATATCCTTATTCATACCGAAATTCCAGTTTTTCCAACCTATATGTAGATTGCTTGAAGTAAAAGATGAAAATGGAAACGAGTGCCAAATGGCATTACATGAATATTTGGGGTTGCACGAGAAGGTTCTTATTAAACGTTGCTGTGATGCATCGAAAATTTATGAAAAATCACAACGAACATAGTAGATATTTCTAACAATAAGGTAAAATACAAAAGAACTGTTTTTATATATTGCATAGTCCATAGGGTTATACAATTTATGGGACTGTATGAGCAAATGGCTAGTATGATTTGTTCACCAATACAGCAAAGTAAAAATTCATGATTTTTGGTAAGAACAAGCAACGATATTCATTTATTAATTTCATAGAAAGTCGCAAAGATCCATCAAAAAGGAAGATAGCTTTACGTTTTTACGTAATTCTATTGCGCATAGTGAACAGCTTGGAGTTGAAGAATTTGTAAACATATCAAAAAGTATATCGGACGAGTTGATTAGAAACCTTTACTTGTTATAAACGATCTTATTTGTGGAGATGTAAAAAATATAAAAGATTCCTCTTATAACATAAGGTATTTGAAAGAAAAATCGGATAAATTTTTCTTCAAAACACTAAACTCCTTGGTGAAAGTTAAAAGCCAATGTGACTGCAGAGGTTCGATTGATGATTGACGGTGTTTGCCAGACGGAGGAGTTGATCGAGGAACACGATAGAACAGAGCAGGAACTCAGTGTTTTGGCAGAACGCCTTGAAACGTTGATTCGTGAAAACGCACGGGTGGCACATGCGTATTTGAAACAGGAAAATAAAGTTCGTGTACTCTATCTGGAATAAGAAGTTTCTTTTCGATGGTTTGCACTACGAATCGTTTGATTCTCATACTGCGTTGCCGCTTATCTTTATTTTGAACGATGCAAACACGATGATGCTTTCCAAGACGAGTAGAAAAAGGATCAGCGCGGGAAAATAGAAGGCACCTAGAATCAAACTATTGACATAGGTTCCGAGTCCCCCACCTCCAAATATCGCAATGCCAATTATACCGGATGATAAGCCCTTGTGCGTGCTGGTGTGCAAGGCCGTGCTGGCTAGGATGGATTGGATGAAAATATAGCCGATTCCAAGCAATATGATGGCGAGCAGTGTCGTTGGCGTGTTTTCAAAGATTAATAACAGCAAGGCTGCCCATGTCGAAAGAAAGCCAATCCGTACAAGGTGATCGCGGGAGAAATGCTTTAGAAGGTATTTGTTGATGTATCCTGCCAAAAAACACATCACGCCGAATAACATCAGTAAAAACCCTGTATTGGTATACGGAACGTGCAGAATCTCAATCAGATATGCACCGAGGTAGGAATACATGCCAAGTGTGATGAACCCGTTGCAAAAGGCAAGCAGATAGGCGAGTGACAGCTGTTTGTCTTCCAGCAAGGTTTTTAGCGAGGGCAGGAATGGGGTGGCTGCAGACAGGCTGCTTTTTTTGGTCAGGCGGCATAGCGAGGAGAACGACAGCAACGATAGGATGGAAAAGGCAGCTAGAATAGTTCTCCAAGAGAATGATTGGATGACGATGCCGCCAATCCCGGCACTGATTCCTTGCCCTAAAAATATGATTCCTAAAAACAGACTGACAAATTTGGGCAGGATTTCCCTGTCATAGTGCTCGCCTAAGATTCCTAGGGACACCGCGACGATTCCTGCTGCGAAAAGCCCCGTGGCAAAACGAAAAGCAGTTAGTGTGTACAGGGAAGGGGCGACGGAGCAAAGGAATGTTGTGAGGGAAAGCCCGCACATCAGCAGCATCAAAACGTATTTTTTATGGTATTGATCGCTGTAATGCCCATAAATTGGGTCGCATCGCACCGTATGGGATTAGGTAAGCGGTCAATACAATACTTGCCTGTGGAATGGTGCTTGCAAAATCGTTCGCGATATTCGGCAATAAAAGGGTGGCAACCCAGTTATCCCCTGCGGACAGCAGCCCGGCAAAACTAACCAGTAAAAGTGTATTCATATCGTGCATGGTGAAACACTCTTTTCTCTTTGATAAAATGGGATAGGAGATGGCATGGGGGTGAATTGCTTCCTTTATTTCTGATTTATTATATCTATTATGGCGATGACGTGCAAGTGCAACCTTCCATCAAGAAAGCAGGATAACATCACATTAATGGAGAAAAATAGCAGAGAAAGATCATTCCAATAAAATAGGTGTGGCGTCTGTTTGCAAAGACTTATGGTGCGACGACCCTCGGGATTGACGGACGAATTATCGACGTTGAGGTGGATGTATCGCCCGGGCTGCCGGGCTTTGAGTTGGTGGGGCTTCCCGATACGTCGGTGAAGGAATTAACGATGTTCGTAAGAGCGTAATGATAGAGACCGAAGGAGCTGTTTGTTTGATTTGGGAGAAGCTAAACGATTTTTTTGACTTGCATGGTGACATTGCGTCAATACAGGAGATTACAGAGCGGATCAATGCCGGCGTGCGATTTCGGGGACGAATCTCAGTGTCCTGATGCTGGCGATTTTTATCGCCTCCATCGGGCTCAATATGAACAGCACGGCGGTCATCATCGGCGCGATGCTGATCTCCCCGCTGATGGGGTCGATCCTGGAATTGGCTATGGGCTTGCCCGTTATGACAGCACATACATTCGTTCCAGCGCAGGAAGTCTGCTCGCCCAAGTGATCATTTCGGTTGCCACATCGACGCTTTATTTTTCCCTCACACCGATCGATGCCCCCTCGTCGGAACTGCTTGCACGGACATCGCCGACCATCTGGGACGTTTTGATTGCTGCCTTTGGCGGATTGGCAGGAATCATCGGCGTAACACGCAAAGAGGGCGGGAATGTCATCCCCGGTGTTGCGATTGCGACAGCTCTTATGCCTCCTCTCTGCACCGCAGGATATGGCATTGCCACGGGCGTTATGGCGTACACCGTGGGCGCACTCTACCCTGTTCTTTATCAACAGCTTCTTTATCTGTCTGACGGCATTCATCGTCCTGAAAATCATGAGACATTCCCTCCAAGATAGAGCGCAACTCCGTGGAATTTTCAAGACAGAAACGCTACCTGATGGCCTTTGCAGTGCTTGTCACGCTGCCCAGCTGTTTCTTTGCGTATCAAAGCGTGCAGGAAAATCTGGAGAACGAACAGGCGAAGATTTATATCGAGGAGAATTTCAAAGCACTGCCTCACCTTGCAATCTCTTATACCTTGGATAGCCAGAAAAAAACATTGACGGTGTTTACGATCACTGGAATATCAGAGGATGATTTGGCAGTGTTAACGGAGAAACTGCATAAAAAGGCCCACCTCAGAGCGTTCCAGCTAGAGATTTTTTCTGCGGAAGATCGCGAAGAGATGGAGGCAATGATCGATCAAAGACTCAGCGAGGTTGAAAAAAGAGCGATCCCCTCTGTGCAGGAGCAGCAGACCGTGACCGCACTCAAGTCTGTCCGCGAGGAAAGTGAGAAGCAGGGAACTTACATATTGGACTGGAATCGAGAGGCGCGTATTGTATTTCCGCAAATCTCCCGCATCGCTGTCGGGAGTGTACGCGCACCCGCCGGGACTGGGGATAAATCGGTTGCTCTGAGTGAAACGCAAATTGCGTTCATATATCTGCAATCGGATATGGACGAAGCGTCGCGTGCTCGCTTGACCGAATGGATTTCGGACAAAGCAAAGAACCGTGTAGAGGTGCACTTCCTTCCTGAAGTCTCGGCAACAAATGAAAACAAAGGAGGAACTGTATCTGAGGACGGAGTCCACATATCGTGAAAAACATGAGACTACATAATCATTCAGATCGTGTAATTCTGTGCGTTTTTCATTGAGGCTCTTTCATGGAGAAGGAGTCCATCTTTTTCCAGATAAGCTCCAAAGTTTATAACACACAAGAGAGATTCCATTCGCCTTACCTAGCGTTTGGAATCTCTCTTTCTTTTGCAAAGAATCATTAGCCATCTTGACCTATCCTGTGTTATAATTTTCTTATATTTGAAACGTAGGAGGGAAGACCGTTGTTTGCAAAGACTTATGGTGCGACGACCCTCGGGATAGACGGACGGATTATCGACGTTGAGGTGGATGTGTCGCCCGGGCTGCCAGGCTTTGAATTAGTGGGGCTTCCCGATGCGTCGGTGAAGGAGTCGAAGGAGCGAGTACGGACGGCGATTCGCAACTCCGGCATTCAGCTGCGGCAGGAACGTGTGACGGTGAATCTTGCGCCCTGCCGATGTGCGAAAGGACAGTTCGGGGCTTGATCTGCCGATTGCTGTTGGTCTGCTTGCCTCTTACGGCATGGTTCCGGAGACGGCGGTGCAGAGTTCCCTCTTTTCGGCAGAACTTTCTCTCGATGGAAACTGCCGTCCGATCAGCGGGATTCTCCCAATGGCGATTACGGCGCGTGAGCACGGTCTGACGGAATTCTACGTTGCACCGTCCAATGCAGATGAGGCACTCCTGATTGACGGGCTGAAGGTCTATGCGGTCGAGAATTTGGCGCAGCTTGTGCGTCATCTAACGGGTATGGAAACGCTCACACCCGCCGTGCCAAAACCAATCGAATCCACAAAAGACAATGCCTTTTTCCGATGACTTTGCCGATGTGCAGGGGCAGTATCAGGCGAAGCGTGCGCTTGAGATTGCAGCGGCGGGTGGGCATAATGTCCTGATGGTCGGTGTGCCCGGTTCGGGCAAGACGATGCTGGCGCGTCGAATGCGTTCGATTCTGCCGGAGCTGACGAAGGAAGAGGCCATCGAGATAACGAAGATTTACAGCATTGTCGGACTCCTTGGTAAGGATACGGGTCTGGTGAAACAGCGTCCGTTCCGCAGTCCGCATCATACATCCTCGATGGTGGCGATGATCGGCGGCGGGAGTATCCCACGTCCCGGTGAGGTGACGCTTGCACATCATGGCGTGCTCTTTCTTGATGAGCTGCCGGAATTTAGCAAGAAGACGCTTGAAGTACTGCGCGAGCCGCTGGAAGATCGGCATATCACAGTATCACGGGCGAATGCAACGCTGACCTTTCCCTCCAGCATCATTTTGGTAGCGGCTGTGAATCCATGTCCCTGCGGCTATTATGGCGATGAGACAGGCGGACATTCCTGCGAATGCACGCCAAACGAGATTCGCCGCTATACGCGAAAAGATTTCAGGGTCCACTTCTGACCGCATCGATATTCATGTCCGCATTCCGCGCGTCGAGTATCAGGAGCTTGTGTCAAAGAAAAAGGCAGAGTCGTCAGCGGTCATACGTCAGCGCACAGAAAAGGCGCGTGAAATCGAGAGCAGACGGTTGGCAAGCTTCGGTATCTTCTGCAATGCACAGATGAACCATGCGATGCTACAGGAACTTTGTCCGCTTTGGCGAAGAGCCGCGCAGGATGCTTGAGATGGCGTTTTCAAAGCTCCATCTTTCCGCGCGTTCTTACGATCGCATCATCAAGGTTTCGCGGACGATTGCAGACCTTTGCGGGCGCAAAGGAGATTTCGGCAGAGCATATTGCGGAAGCCGTACAGTCTGCGCGACGATATCGGCCTTAATGTGGAGTGAATTTTGGAGAAAATCGCAGAAGTTTTTGTCAATATCCCTGTCAAGAGTATCGCGAAGGCTTATAGCTATCGCATACCGGCAGGGCTTTCTTTTGTGGATGTTGGCTGGCGTGTGCTCGTTCCCTTTGGCGGACGAAAGGTTGAAGGCTTTGTCGTTGCTGTGCAAAAAGGCGGTGCAGCGGCGGAAAAGACAGACGTCCAGTTGAAAGATATCGAGCGAGCTGTCGATGAGGAAGCTTGGTTCACACCGGATATGCTCAAACTTGCCAAGTGGCTTTCGGACTTCTATCTCTGCTCCTTTGCTGAAATGATGCGTCTTTTTATGCCGGGAAAAAGCGGGCTGAAGATTGCCGTACATTACGCGGCGTTAAAAGAGAAAAGAGGAAAATGCGGCCATCCTTGCCATGCAGGGACTGCCGAGCGGTATATCAGTCGCTCGTAAGGAAAGGGGCTTTGAAAAGCCATGCACTGAAAAAGACTCTGCCTGCGGTCGATGTGGATGCGACGCTTGAAAAACTCATCCGTTATAAACTCGTCCGTAGGGAATACTGAAGCATCAGACGCGAGACGGCAAAGTATGAGACTTACGTCGTGCGTAAAAAAAGAAATCACAGAAGCGATAAAAGCGGATTTTAAGCGAAAGCGTGCACAGAAAAAAAGCTCCTCTGTTATATGGAAGGGCGCGAAGAAGCTTTGATAAAGGATCTGAAAGAGGCAGGCTGTAGCCGTCCTGTGATTCGTCAGGTGGCAGATGCGGTATTCTTCAAATGGAGCGCGGCGCATACTTCGTGACAGTTACCGCAAAGCCGCCGGACACAGCACAAAGAGGTTCGTCTTGACTGAGGCGCAGAGCGGGCGATAACGGCGATGGAAGTGTCGCTCGCCGCGCATAGCTATGCGGGCTTTCTTAAAAGGGCGTTACAGGGCGGCGGCAAGACGCAGGTGTATATTGAGATGGCACGGCGCGTGCGCCAAGCGGGACGAAAGGTCATGGTACTCGTGCCTGAAATTGCGCTTACAGGACAGGTTGTTCTAGCCTTTAAGGCGTACTTTTCCGAAGATATCGTCGTCTTTCACAGCAATCTATCTCTCGCTGAGCGAAACGATGCAGTCTGCGCGTGCGATGTGGTGAAGCGGGCATCATCATCGGGGCGCGTTCTGCGCTCTTTACGCCTGCCGATGTCATTGGGCTCATCATCCTCGATGAGGAACAAGATATGAGCTATAAGCAGGATGCATCGCCGCGTTACCATGCGCGCATTGTAGCGGAAAAGATGGCTAAGATGCATGGGGCAATCCTTCTTTTAGGAAGTGCGACGCCCTCTATGGAAAGCTATGCGAGGACAAAGTCCGGGAAGCTCACACTTCTTACCATGCCGAAACGCATCGGCAATATGCCGCTTCCTTCTGTGCAGTGTGTTGACATGCGCGAAGAACTGCGCCTTGGCAATCGCCATATTCTTTCGCGTGCACTTCAGGCGCTTATCGAGAAGACAACAGCACAGGGACGGCAAGTGATCATCATGTTGAACCGCCGCGGCTTTTTCGACCTTTGTCATGTGCCGTTCCTGCGGTAAAGTCATCTGTTGTAAAGATTGCGGCTTACCGCTCGTCTACCATCGGAACGGCATGCTTCTATGCCATCACTGCGATCTTCATTTTGCCGTTCCCAACGTTTGCCCAAAATGCGGCGACCGCTACATTAAATACTTCGGTTCCGGCACGGAAAAACTTGAAGAGGAGTTAAAGACACTCGTTCCGAAGGCGCGTGTCATCCGCATGGATCGCGATACAACGACGACAAAGTTCGCACATCAGGAGATTTTTAGAGGTGTTCGCCGCCATGCATACGATATCCTCCTGGGCACACAGATGGTGGCAAAAAGGGCACGATATCCCAAACGTTACAGCAGTTGGCGTCATCAGTGCGGACGCAAGCCTGGCATGCCCGACTTTCGCGCGGCGGAGCGCGCTTCACGCTCATCACGCAGACTGCAGGGCGCGCAGGGCGCTATGGTACAAGAGGAAAAGTCATCATTCAGACATACAACCCGGCGCATTACGCAGTGACAAAGGGAATCGCGCAGGATTATGAAGGGTTCTTTCAAAGGAAATCAAACTTCGAAAGGAGCTGTTCTACCCACCGTTTTCAAGGCTCATCAAACTCCTCTATCAAAGTACAGACAGAGCGCGGGCGAAGGAAAATGCAAAAAGCTTATCCGGGTCTTCCGCACGTTTTTCCAAAGGGGCGCGAAGAAGGTGAAGAAAATCATCGGCCCAGCGCCCGCCCTCATTGCAAAAACTCGCGATATCTACCGTTTTTGTTGTACTGATCAAGACGGCGCATATCGAAAGCGGTGCAATCGCTCCTTCGGGAACAAAATCTGCATCTGGATACCCAAGTGACAATTGATATTGACCCGGTCAAAATATTATAATTTGGCATTTCTTATCGTGAAAGATATCTTTTTTCCTCTGCATAACATGGCTTTTTCGGGAATTTACGTTACATGTTACGGACATGCGTGCCCCACGCAAACGCCTCGTTACGCAAGCGGTCGTGCACTTGTACGCTGAACAACCGGTGGACTTCTTAAACGCGCGCGCTTGACGAAAAGAGGTCCGCCGGGGCGTACGTGCACTTTCCCCGCTGCTTCACTAAGGTTTGCTTAGGCGCATCGCATTCTTCCGTAACATTTACGGTAGAGCTCTTTTTCTTGCCGTGCGGCAGATTTTTCGGTATAATACTTACATAAGATTTTTATTAAAAATAGGATATGTGGGTGCATAAAAAGTACAGAAATGAAAGGGGCGAGGCTATGCGGCGTTATTGGGTACAGCTTCATCATCCCTCCTTATCATCATCGTCGTCCTTGTCGGTGTGCTCTATCTCGCAGATGCCGCAAAGGATAAGCGGGCGCATCCTGCAAAAGATGAGCTCACGGTCTCATACAACCCTTCCTTCAGACATGACAGAAGTGCTTTCAGCGACGTATGAACAAGTCTCTGGCGTGCGCGTGCAGTTCAAACGAATGGATGGCGATGAATTGCTTGCAGCGCTGAGGACAGAGTCAAAGGGAAACGACGGCGTTCCCTTGGTTCTTGCCGACAGTCAGGCGCTTGAAAGGGCGGCGGCAGAAGGGAACTCGTCCCCCATATCTCAGAAACCAATGACATGGTGAAGGATAACCTGCGCCAAAAGGATGGATTTTGGACAGGTGTTTGGTATGATCCGATGGTCTTTGTGGTAAATCGCGATTATATGAAGTCGCTTCGCCATGTACCTGATACTTGGCAGGAACTTGCAGAGACGGATGCACGCATCGGTGTTACAGATTTCATGGCAGCAGATGCGGCGGCAAATCTTCTCTACAGCCAGACGGCACAGTTTGGTGACCAGCAGACACTGGCTATTTGGCAGAAAATCCATCCGCATGTCGTACAGTACGCGAGGTATCTTTTCAAACCCCGTTCGCCAGACGGGAATGGGGGATGCTGACATTGGCGTTTCGGTCGAGAGTGAAGCCCTTCGCTATATTCACGAAGGTTATCCACTGAAACTTGTCTATCCTGCCGATGGCACGGCGGTGATCGTGACGGGGACAGGACTTGCAGTCGGTGGCGCAAAAAGATGTTGAAAAGCGCAGGCCTTTGCCGATTGGCTCCTTTCAGATAACGCACAACTCGCTCTTCAAAGCCACGAATATTTCTTCCCTGCCGACGAATCTGAATACGATTATGCACAAGATATTTCCCGGAAGAAATGTCGTATTCTTTACCAAGTCTGCGAACTTTTACACCAGAGCGACGGAAGGCGGCGCTGGATGGATGGGTGAGAAAAAGTAAGATTCAGATAAAAGCTCTTTTGATTTCTGCGGAGGAAGTCAAAAAGAGCTTTTATTCTTTCGGTCAGTTCTCTTGTGCAAGTATCGGTTTTAGGTCAGTGTCACCTTCTGTGATGTAGATGGTCTTCTGGTTGGTGAAGATGACAAATCCAGGTTTTGCGCCAGAGGGTTTCTTTATATAACGCACCTCGACGTAATCGACAGGGACGTTAGATGAGCCCGCGCCTGCTGAAGTGAACAGCGAGGCTGGCCGCAAGGCGAATGTTTTCCTCTGTGAGCGGGGCGCCGCCGTTTTGCAGGAGAACGTGAGAGCCTGGTGTATCTTTGTGTGAAACCAGGTATCGTTAAATCTTGCGGTTTTTGTCGTCAATCTGTCATTTTGGAGGTTGTTCTTGCCGATGAAGATATTAGTGCCGTCGGGCGTGAGAAAATGGAAGGACGCGCAGGCTTGTCATTGTTCTTTCGCTTCTGGCTTTTCGTGGAGATAGCCAGCAGTGATCAGCTCATTGTGAATCTCATTAATTTCAGCAAGACTTTCGGATGCGATGAGTGAGGCATCGACACTCTCGAGATAATCAATCGATTCCTGACATTCCCGCTTCTGTATCTGAAGAAGTTCTTGTGCGCGCTTCAGCTTATCGTATTTCTTGTAATATGCCTGCATATTTTTCAATTAATGTGTGGCGCTGGTCGAGGTCGATCGTAATCTCTTTCCCTGTCTCACTGTAGATGTTCGAAACGGTGATTTTTCGCGTTCTCGCGATCCTTATACGCGTATTGATAGGTCTGGAGATTATCGCCCTTTATCTTATACTCATCCGCATTTTTCAGCGCGAGAATTTCCTCTTCGAGCTTTTGCAAGTTTTTCCTTCGCCCGTTTGAGCTCTGTTTTGACAAAAGCGTTTGAAACGTTCCTTGTCGGGAATGATATAGGAGCCCATTAAAGCGTCTGCCTTTTCCAGCATCTTGCTGATGGTCGGAAAGGTCAGTACTATCGCATCCGGCAGGTAGTGGAGTGGATAGGACGCCATGGCAAGGACTTTCTTTGCGCCATTTATGAGAAGAACAGGCTGTATTTCGTCTCTGCAGGCGTCACGGATTTCAATAGCGCATGCTCAATGGAAGAAAAAGTCAACTGCTTCGAGCGTCTCAATGCGCGTTGATGGAGCAAGTCCTGCGGAAAAGCAGACCTCCTTTGCGGTAATCGGTCCGAAGCCAAGGCAGACCGCAAGGAGAGCCTTGTCGAGACGTACTTCACCGTCCGTTTTTCAAAATGCGAGATGACAGCGACTATATCTGTTGTGAAAAGATTGATTTTTGTCCTGCGGTGGCGGTGGCTCGTAGCTGACACCAGGCAGGACAGTCCGAACACGGCTGTTTGCTTCCCCAATTTTTCGCATGGCGTCGATAATCTTGCCGTCTTCCATGAGGATGATGTTGCTGTATTTTCCCATGAGTTCAAGGGCGAGCGTCTTTGTGACAATGCGCCCACCTTCACTTAGGCAGTCGATATCGAGAAAGAGCAGGCGGTCAAGTCCCGCCTGCCGCAGTGCGCCAATGCGCCCGCCTTCGATATGCTTTCGAGCACCATACAAAAAAACAGGGGGCGTCGGGAGGTTTTCTAGATTTTTCGATGAGATATGCTGCGGAATTTTTGCGAGTTAATGGAGATGTGGGACGGTGGTATTCACCTGGCTGGCGTACACCGAGAATGACTGTGTGCTTGTTTGGCTGAGAAATCTTGTCGATACGCCCGCCAACGATGGCAACGGAAAGCTCGCGAACAAGCGGTGCCATAGAGAAGCCTTCAAGACCCATAATAGTTCCTTTTCGCTAAAAAAATACTTTGGTCGGAATTATAGCATTCGCAGAAAAAGACGGTCAAATATTAAAGACACGCTCAATTCATGAACGCTGGAAAGAACTAGATATTATTAATGATAACTGACAGATTCAATAGGGCATTTAAAAACTTAATATTAGATTATCTTTCTTGCAGGAATCTGAAAAAGGAGAAAGAATATTATATTTTTGATAAGTGATGTTTTGGGGAGGAGCGACTATGAAGATATTTTTGTACAGAATGTGGTGCAGAATTAGAGCCAGATGCTCAGTCTTGTCCACATTGTGGAACGCATGTGGAGATGCCAAGGCAAAATGAATTAGGTAAGTCGCCGCGAAAAGGTATGTCTTTGGTACTGAAAATTGCTATGGGGATACTGATCATCTGTATTTTTATGTGTGGGAGGACTGATTTTTGGCTAATCGGTCGTCGCTTTTTATCTCCATCCGCAGAAATGCAGGTAAAGGCGACCGATATGATGGAAGATTACATGCATGATCAAGATGCGGCAGAGCAGAAATACAAGGGAAAGAAAATTATCATTCATGGGAAAGTGGCTGAGAAAATACAATTCAATAACAGCACGGACTATGGCATTCTTTTAGCAAGCAAGGATGCCAATGGGCATAAATATGGAATTATAGTTGGCGTGGATGCCAAGGACATCAGTATGATAAATCAAGTAAAAACAGGCGATTTCATATCGGCTCAGGGGATATGTGAGGGTATCGTAAAACAGGATGATCCAAAAAGTTATTTCAGTACAGGTCTATGCGATTAAAAATTAATTGATAACAAAAATATGGAGGAAATTATGGCAAAATTTTGCAGACATTGCGGAAGTTCGGTGCAAGAAGGAACTAAATTTTGTCCCGAGTGCGGGAAGAGCATGAGAGAAGGGAATGCTACAAGCGGATCAAATTCGAAATCCAACGTAGTTGGTATCGTGATCATCGTGCTTCTTATTGCACTTTTTAGGCGTGGGGATTGGTTATTATGTTTACTCTACTAGACAGGCAGAAATACCATTATCTTCCTCAACTCCAAAAGAAACGACGTCTACTCCTGCTCCAGCTACACCTGATAATACAGCACCAGCTCGCAACACCAGCATCGGATCCAGCACCAAATACAGCAGAATGGAATGATCTAGTAAGAGAAAAGAACGCCATTGATGTAGCTATCGGAGCAATGGCTAATCGTGCCAATAGTTACTTGAGCAATCATACGAATTTTAGTACAGCAGGCAACCTGAAAGATGAGGCAAGAGCATTGGTTGCGCGCGCAAATCAAGCACAACAGCGTGCAAATGCTCTTTCTGGTGTAGATGCAAGTAAACGCAGTGCTGGCACGTTTGTTTACACTTGAGGCAGAGCGTGCACAAAAGGAATTTATAAAGGGCATGATAGACAGTTCAAACGGCGGCGATTACAGTCTGGGGTTTAAGGATGGAACACGTGCATCGTATGCTTTTGACGATGCTAATTCAAAATTTAATGCGGCATACAGATGAGAATAAAAAGAAAAATAGGGTACAGTGTTTTGTTGTTCCTGCTCTGCTTGCTTGTCGCCTTTTGCACCGTATTATCTTTTATCGCGGCATAATAGCAGACAACGTACTGCAAGAGTCAGTGCATTCTGTCACTCAGGAAACTGCAGAAGGGCAAGCAGATGGGGCGTCAAAGAATGAATCCATTGCGGCTCATAGCGTACTTGTGCAAGACATTTTGACATTGGCGAAGCTGGATGGAGCTGTTCACGGTATTTTTCTCGCTTATCCAGACGAATCCGATACACCCATTCTACAAGATGATAAGAAAATGCGTTCTGCGAGCATGATTAAGGTGTTCATCTTGGCAGATGCTATGGAGCAGGTAAAAAGCAGGACAATTATCCTTGTCCGATAAAAATAGTGCTTCGCCATGAGGATAAAGTGGGGGATCTGGTATCTTGTCGGGATATCCAGACGGCACCTCCCTCTCTTTGGAAAAACTTTTGACGCTGATGATTACGGAGAGTGACAATACCGCAACGAATTTGGTGATTCAGCGACTTGGCATGGATAGTATCAATCAATACATGCAGGCGCATGGATATGTCAATTCCAGTTTGCAGCGAAAAATGATGGATGCAGATGCTGTACGTGCGGGGCGGGAAAACTATACGTCTGCAAAAGATTTGGGTATATTCTTTTCTCGTCTTTATCATTCTTCTTGCGTGGGAGGATCACAAGATGAGAAGATGAGAAATACTTTTTGGACAGACGGATACGGAATGTTTTTCCACAAGCGTTGCCAAATGTAAAGATTGCGCATAAGACAGGTGAGCTAGATCATCTATATAGCGATGGTGGTATTATCTATGGAGCGGCTGGAGAGGATATGGTCTTGGTGGTCTTGAGTGACGGTTATGAGAACAGAGCCAAGACTATTGAGATGATGCGTAAGATTGCACGACGTGCATTTCATAGATAAATTAGCACCATGTATGGTATGGCAGTAAACTTGTGTGTTTTTCTTGACAGACAGTGGGGATATCTGATATACTATCTCTTGTCAATTTACACCAGTGATGTGCCGAAGTGGCGGAATTGGCAGACGCAGTGGACTCAAAATCCACCGCTGGCGACAGCGTGCCGGTTCAAGTCCGGCCTTCGGCACCATGAGAAAACAAAGCTCCGCTATTTTTGTAGCAGAGCTTTTTTGTATGGTCAATCAATGTCATCGATGAATCTTGCAGCGAGAAGTCTTCGCTCCTGTTCGCGATGATTCTTTTTTATCCATCGCGCGAGAAAAATATTTGGGATAGCGACACCGATGGCGATACTGACGATAATTGTGGCACCTTCGATGCCGCTTCTTAGCCCCTTAAGGAAGAGTACCGTATCGACACTGTTAATGTTCAGCATCGTGAAGAAGAAACGGTATAGGGAGAATGCCGGGGACGAGCGGAATGGCAGACGGTATCGTGAGGACGACGTTTGGCACATGGAACCAATGAATGGCACGCAGGGCGAGAATGCCAATGACGGCAGCACCGACAAAGGAGCCTGTAGCCTGAGATAATCCGAACTCGAACATACAGATGTTTCGAAGGAAAATGGTAATCATACCGCCGACCATGATGACGACGATGACGCGGCGTGGAACGTTAAAGAGTCATGCCGAAACCGCCGGCGGAGATGGCCGCTGCCAGCGGATGGTAGAGGTAGATATCGCCGGGGCTGAGGTTGATATTTGTAAAGTCGTGGAATTCGCCAAGATAGAGAGCGATTGCCGTGCCAAACGCCATGCTGCCGACGATGAGAATCGTATCGAAGTAGCGTGTGATGCCCGTCGTAATGTAGTTGTTGAGAAAATCATTTGCCGCATTAATGATGGGGACGCCTGGAATCATGAAGAGCGCGCAGGCGACGATGGGGTGCATCGGTGTCGTTGAAAGATGCGTATATTGCGAAAGGCAAGCGATGAGTGTCGCAGCAAAGGCGCCTATGCCGATGCTGGCATAAGGGTTGAATCCATTATCGTCGCAAAAGGTTCTTGTCTTAAAGCCAAGGAATGCACAGAGAGCCGTGATGAAGAACGCCGCGAGGTCGCAGCCAAATAGGGCGCACGAGCCGCCGCAGGCAAAACTTGAACCGATGGCTGTGAGCGTCGGACTGTAGCATCGCTTCCGCGCGATGAGTTTGTCGAGTTCTGCTTCAAAAACGCTCGAGGCTGTAGCTGTCACGAAGTGCGCCCCATATCATGCGGCTCATGTGCGCAACCATTGCCATATTCGCTGTGTGCTTGCGGCATTTATGGATTTCGGCATAGGTGCGTTCTTGATCTTTCACGTTCAGCATGATGGTCGTGAACATGATATGACAGTCAAGGTTTTCTTTGGGAATGCCCATGTAGGCCGCGACACGCACCATGTAGCGCATGATGCGGTCAGAATCTGCACCGTTTTCCATCAGGATACCGCCTACCTTTAAGATCAGCTGCATCTTGAAGGTGACTTGGGAAAAAGTATGTGTTAAGACGTGTTCAAGTGAGACATTGGTTTCTTGTGTCATAAGAAGTCTCCTTTCGGGAAAGAACCCTTGTTTAGTATATGCCAAGAAACAAGCAGGCGCAAGATTGAAAAGAAACACGTTTTCTAAAAAACTTTCTTTGCTGTAATCCTTGACAGAATAAGGGAACATTTCTATAATAGGTACATCAAATTCTAAAGGCGAAGATGAAGATAAGATTATTCAAGAACACCTTCAGAGAGGAATGCAGTTGCTGTGAGCGTTCCAGGCAGTGTGGATGATTACGACTTCGAGCTCGCGCAGAGAACATGTGTATAAGCAGTATGCTGCGACGGAGACCTCCGTTATGGGTGCTGAGTGGCCGTAATGGCAATCAGGGTGGAACCATGAAAGCTATGCCTCGTCCCTATATGGGACGAGGGTTTTCTTTATCCTTGTTCATCCTTGCGGCTCGTAGAAATTTTTCTTATGTATGAATAAGGAGGAATATATTCTGATGATTAAAATCACGATGAAAGATGGTTCTGTGCGCGAAGTTGAAAAAGGGGACGCGCTGCAGTGAACTGATAAAACAGATTTCTAACAGCCTTGCCAAGAGAGCTCTCTCGTAAAGGTAAACGGAAAAGTACACGGCTTAACATTTCCGCTGAACGAAGATGCATCTGTTGAGTTTTTAACGTTCGATGATGACGAAGGACGCCGTACACTTCGCCATACGGCTTTCGCATATTCTTGCACAGGCAATAAAGCGTCTCTATAAGGACCAGCATGTCCAGCTCGCCATTGGCCCTGCGATTGAAAAATGGTTTCTACTATGATATCGACATGGATCGTCAGCTTACAGAGGCAGATCTTGCCGATATTGAAAAAGGAAATGAAGAAAAATCGTTAAGGAAAAATCTCACGCTTGAGCGCAAGGTGGCGAGCCGCGAAGAAGCGTTGAAATTCTTTAAGGGAAAAAGGCGAAGGCTATAAGGTCGAGCTGATCAATGATTTACCGGAAGATGCTGTTATCTCGATGTTTACGCAGGGCGAGTTCACTGACCTTTGCGCGGGACCGCACGTCCTTTCGACAGGTAAGGTCAAGGCACTGAAGCTGCAGAGCATTGCGGGAGCCTACTGGCGCGGGGATGAGCATAACAAGATGCTTCAGCGCATTTATGGTACGGCATTTACAAAACAGGAAGACTTAGACGCCTATCTTCATATGTTGGAAGAAGCCGCTAAACGTGACCACCGTAAGCTTGGCACTGCGCTGGATCTTTTCAGTCTGCATGAAGAAGGTCCGGGATTCCCCTTTTTCCATTCGAATGGCATGGTTATTCGCAACGAACTCTTAAACTACTGGCACGAGGTTCATCGCCGTTATGGTTATAAGGAAATTTCTACGCCGATTATTTTGAATCGCAAGCTTTGGGAACAGTCCGGTCACTGGGCACACTATAAAGAAAATATGTACTTCACACAGATTGATGGTGAAGACTACGCCATAAAGCCGATGAACTGCCCAGGCGGTATGCTCGTTTACAAGACGCATCAACACAGCTACCGCGACTTGCCGCTTCGTCTCGGTGAGCTTGGACTTGTTCATCGCCATGAGCTTTCAGGTGCTCTTCACGGTCTTTTCCGTGTCCGAAACTTCACCCAGGACGATGCACACCTTTTCGTTACACCGTCACAAGTGGAAAAAGAAATTCAGCATACGATTGATCTCTTTGATGAAGTCTATAAGACATTTGGTCTTTCCTATGTTGCTGAACTTTCAACACGCCCGGAAGATTCTATGGGGTCGGATGAGGAGGGAGCTTGCGACAAATGGGCTGAGAAAGGCTCTAGAAAAATCGTGGCCTTGACTATATCGTCAATGAAGGGGATGGTGCATTTTACGGTCCGAAAAATCGACTTCCACTTAAAGGATTCTATCGGTCGTACATGGCAATGCGGTACGATTCAGTACGATATGCAAATGCCGGAGAAGTTCGATCTGACCCTATGTTGGTGAAGACGGAGAAAAGCATCGCCCAGTCATGCTCGCATCGTGTTGTCTACGGTTCCGTCGAACGCTTTATCGGTATCCCTCATTGAAAATTACGCTGGCGCATTCCCTGTTTGGTTCGCTCCTGTACAGGCAAAAATTCTGCCAATTACAGAGCGCCATGCAGATTATGCACATAAGCTCTGTGATAAACTTTTTGCCCTCGGCCTTCGCGTTGAAGTTGATGACCGCAATGAAAAAGATCGGTTATAAGATTCGTGAAGCTCAGGTCAAAAATTCCGTATACGCTCGTCGTTGGTGATCGAGAAATGGCAGATGGTAGCGCAATGGTTCGAAAGCATGGCGAAAAGGATAGTCAGGCTATGAAGATAGATGACTTTATCTCATATATCCAAGATAAGATTGCTGCGAAGAGTCAGGAATATTGATCATGCCTAACCTAATGCAGTAATAAAGAGAGGTTCCGCAGGAACCTCTCTTTATTACGTAGCGCTTGATAGAGAACTTTTCACTGATTGATGGCAATAAACTCCTCAACATTTGAAAAAGCAGTTGACAAAACCAATGGATTCCTGTAACATACTACAAGTCACCGCAAGATGCAGGGCGCCAAAGGAAAGAGCAAAACATCCTAGCGGAAAGAAAAAAAGCCCTTGACAAAAGGCGCAGGACACGATATACTAACCAAGTCGCTTGCGAGAGCGAAAGCGACACGTTGCTCTTTGAAAACTAAACACGCAGAAATGAATCATCAAACATGATTCAAGCTAGATGTCCGGATAACTTCGGTTATCCGAAATACATCGATTGATTATGAACAACATAGCAATCGGCAATTCCTTCAAATGAACACTTCATTTGAAAACGAAACAAAAAGAGCCAATCGGCCCTTCCTATTTTTATGGAGAGTTTGATCCTGGCTCAGGACGAACGCTGGCGGCGTGCTTAACACATGCAAGTCGAACGAGACAATTAAAAGCTTGCTTTTAAAACGTCGAGTGGCAAACAGGGTGAGTAACGCGTAGACAACCTGCCGCAAAAGATGGGGACAACAGTTCGAAAGGACTGCTAATACCGAATGTTCTGGAAGTTCCGCAGGAAACTCCAGCAAAGATGGCCTCTACTTGTAAGCGATCGCTTTGCGATGGGTCTGCGTCTGATTAGCTGGTTGGTGGGGCAACGGGCCTGCCAAGGCGACGATCAGTAGCCGGTCTGAGAGGATGAACGGCCACATTGGGACTGAGACACGGCCCAGACTCCTACGGGAGGCAGCAGTGGGGAATCTTCCGCAATGGGCGAAAGCCTGACGGAGCAACGCCGCGTGAGTGAAGAAGGTCTTCGGATCGTAAAGCTCTGTTGCCGGGGACGAATGTAGGCAATGCAAACAGCATTGTGTAATGACGGTACCCGGCGAGGAAGCCACGGCTAACTACGTGCCAGCAGCCGCGGTAATACGTAGGTGGCGAGCGTTGTCCGGAATTATTGGGCGTAAAGGGAGCGCAGGCGGGCGAGTAAGTCTTTCTTAAAAGTGCGGGGCTCAACCCCGTGAGGGGAGAGAAACTACTCATCTTGAGTGCAGGAGAGGAAAGCGGAATTCCTAGTGTAGCGGTGAAATGCGTAGATATTAGGAAGAACACCAGTGGCGAAGGCGGCTTTCTGGACTGTAACTGACGCTGAGGCTCGAAAGCCAGGGGAGCGAACGGGATTAGATACCCCGGTAGTCCTGGCCGTAAACGATGAATGCTAGGTGTAGGGGTATCGACCCCTCCTGTGCCGGAGTTAACGCAATAAGCATTCCGCCTGGGGAGTACGGTCGCAAGACTGAAACTCAAAAGGAATTGACGGGGGCCCCACAAGCGGTGGAGTATGTGGTTTAATTCGACGCAACGCGAAGAACCTTACCAGGGCTTGACATTGAGTGACAGACTTAGAGACAAGTCATTTCTCTTCGGAGACACGAAAACAGGTGGTGCATGGCTGTCGTCAGCTCGTGTCGTGAGATGTTGGGTTAAGTCCCGCAACGAGCGCAACCCCTATTCTCTGTTGCCAGCACGCGAAGGTGGGAACTCAGAGGAGACTGCCGCGGACAACGCGGAGGAAGGCGGGGATGACGTCAAGTCATCATGCCCCTTTATGTCCTGGGCTACACACGTACTACAATGGGATGGACAGAGAGCAGCTGAAGCCGCGAGGCCGAGCGAACCCCAAAAACCATTTCCCAGTTCGGATTGCAGGTCGCAACTCGCCTGCATGAAGATGGAATCGCTAGTAATCGCAGGTCAGCATACTGCGGTGAATACGTTCCCGGGCCTTGTACACACCGCCCGTCACACCACGGAAGTCGTTCACACCCGAAGCCGGTGGGGCAGCCGCAAGGAGCTAGCCGTCTAAGGCGGGGGCGATGACTGGGGTGAAGTCGTAACAAGGTAGCCGTATCGGAAGGTGCGGCTGGATCACCTCCTTTCTAAGGAGCTTTTGAGGGAGACCTCGAAAAGCCAGGTCGAACATTTGGGACTGCATTGTCTAGTTTTTGAAGGAGCAACCTTCAAATGGGGGCGTAGCTCAGCTGGGAGAGCACCTGCCTTGCAAGCAGGGGGTCAGGAGTTCGATTCTCCTCGTCTCCACCATATAGGGGCCTATAGCTCAGCTGGTTAGAGCGCACGCCTGATAAGCGTGAGGTCAGTAGTTCAAGTCTACTTAGGCCCACCACTGTACATTGAAAACTACACAGAAGAAACATGAAATGTATCAATTTCAGACATGGTCTACAAGACGAAGAGTCACGTAAACAGGTTTGAACGAACATTTCAGGATTCAAGAAAAGCATAGACATCACATTCGAGAGAATGCGTATGACCCTTCAACAAAAGTTGAAGGACCTAAGGTAATAAAGTTAAGTTACTAAGGGCATACGGTGGATGCCTTGGCGTTTCGAGTCGAAGAAGGACGCGATAAGCTGCGAAAAGCCATGGGGAGCCGCAAGTAGGCTGCGATCCATGGGTATCCGAATGGGGCAACCCGGTACAAGTCATGTTGTACCATCCGAAAGGAAGACAAACCCGGTGAACTGAAACATCTAAGTAACCGGAGGAAAAGGAATCAAAAGAGATTCCCTCAGTAGCGGCGAGCGAAAGGGGAAGCGCCCAAACCGAAAGCCTTCGGGCCTTCGGGGTTGCGGACCGGAACAAAGAGAAACAGACCTAGCAGAACCGTCTGGGAAGGCGGGGCACAGAGGGTGAGACCCCCGTAGGCAAAAGGTTTGCGATCCGTCCGGTATCCAGAGTACCACGGGACACGAGGAACCTTGTGGGAAGCAGGGTGGACCACCATCCAAGGCAAAATACGACGAAACGACCGATAGCGCATAGTACCGTGAGGGAAAGGTGAAAAGAACCGCGGGAGCGGAGTGAAAGAGAACCTGAAACCGTATGTCTACAAGCAGTCGAAGCACGATATAGGTGCAACGGCGTGCCTATTGAAGAATGAACCGGCGAGTTAATTTAGTTGGCGAGGTTAAGCAGGAAATGCGGAGCCGCAGCGAGAGCGAGTCTTAATAGGGCGGCAGTCAGCTGGATTAGACCCGAAACCACAGTGATCTATGCATGGCCAGGTTGAAGCTCAGGTAAGAATGAGTGGAGGACCGAACCCGTGAGTGTTGAAAAACTTTGGGATGAGCTGTGCATAGGGGTGAAATGCCAATCGAACGTGGAGATAGCTGGTTCTCCCCGAAATAGCTTTAGGGCTAGCCTCAGGCGACACATACAGACGGTAGAGCACTGATCGGGCAAGGGGGCGTAAAGCCTACCGAACCCAGTCAAACTACGAATGGCTGTATGCAAGGCCTGGGAGTCAGAATGCGAGTGATAAGACCCGTATTCAAGAGGGAAACAGCCCAGACCGCCGACTAAGGTCCCCAATGCTGTACTAAGTGGAAAAGGATGTAGGACTTCCCAGACAACCAGGATGTTGGCTCAGAAGCAGCCACCATTGAAAGAGTGCGTAATAGCTCACTGGTCGAGAGGCCCTGCGCCGAAAATATCCGGGGCTCAAGTACAGAACCGAAGTCGCGGCAAGCAGCAATGCTTGGGTAGGGGAGCGTACCATATAGGATGAAGGCTGACCGGAAGGACAGCTGGACCGTATGGCAGAGAGAATGCCGGTATGAGTAGCGAAACGGACGGTGAGAATCCGTCCCACCGAAAGCCTAAGGGATCCTGAGCAACGCTCGTCGACTCAGGGTAAGTCGGGACCTAAGCCGAGGCAAAAAGCATAGGCGATGGACAACAGGCGAACATTCCTGTACTGCATGCAGCCGTATGAGGATGGAGTGACGCAGCAAGGAGCTTGCGCGCGCGAATGGAAGAGCGCGTCGAACGCGGTAGGCTGTATGGGAGGCAAATCCCCCATACAAAGCTGAGAGCGGATAGGGAGCCGATTCCGCAAGGAAGAAGCGAAGGGAAGCGTACTACACTGCCGAGAAAAACTTCTAACGAGGCGACATGCACCCGTACCAAAACCGACACAGGTAGGCGGGGAGAGAATCCTGAGGTGCGCGGGAAAACCCTCGTTAAGGAACTCGGCAAAATGCATCCGTAACTTCGGGAGAAGGATGGCCGGAGCTGGTGAAGCCTGTACAGGCAGAGCTGGAGCCGGCGGCAGAAGAGAAGCCCAAGCGACTGTTTACCACAAACACAGGTGCCTGCCAAAGAGCAATCTGACGTATAGGTGCTGACACCTGCCCGGTGCTGGAAGGTTAAGGAGAGGAGTTAGGCTAAAGCTAAAGCCCCGAACTGAAGCCCCAGTAAACGGCGGCCGTAACTATAACGGTCCTAAGGTAGCGAAATTCCTTGTCGGGTAAGTTCCGACCCGCACGAAAGGTGTAACGATTTGGGCACTGTCTCAACGAGGGACCCGGTGAAATTGAAATACCTGTGAAGATGCAGGTTACCCGCGACTGGACAGAAAGACCCCATGGAGCTTTACTGCAACCTGACATTGGTTTTTGGCATGTAACGTACAGGATAGTTGGGAGACTGAGAGATGCTGCCGCCAGGCAGCAAGGAGTCACTGTTGGGATACCAACCTTTACGTGCTAGGGATCTAACCCAGAGGGCAACGACCTCGGGGACAGTATCAGGCGGGCAGTTTGACTGGGGCGGTCGCCTCCGAAAGCGTAACGGAGGCGTCCAAAGGTTCCCTCAGCGCGGACAGAAATCGCGCGAAGAGTACAAAGGCAGAAGGGAGCTTGACTGCGAGACAGACAAGTCGAGCAGGTACGAAAGTAGGGCTTAGTGATCCGGTGGAAAGAGAGTGGAATTGCCATCGCTCAACGGATAAAAGCTACCCTGGGGATAACAGGCTAATCTCTCCCAAGAGTCCATATCGACGGGGAGGTTTGGCACCTCGATGTCGGCTCATCACATCCTGGGGCTGAAGCAGGTTCCAAGGGTTGGGCTGTTCGCCCATTAAAGTGGTACGTGAGCTGGGTTCAGAACGTCGTGAGACAGTTCGGTCCATATCCATCGCGGGCGGAAGATACATGAGGGAGGCTGCTCCTAGTACGAGAGGACCGGAGTGGACGGACCGCCGGTGTACCAGTTGTCACGCCAGTGGCATGGCTGGATAGCTGCGTCCGGAAGGGATAAACGCTGAAAGCATCTAAGCGTGAAGCCCTGTCCCTGAGATGAAGTATCTGTTCGAAAGAACTAAGACACCTTGAAGAACACGAGGTAGATAGGGTAGGGGTAGAAGTGCTGCAAGGCATGGAGCTGACTACTACTAATCTGTCGAAGACTTAACTTAGAGAAAGCGAACCAAGGATCCGAGTTTCTTCTGTATAGTTTTGAGTGTGCAGGCAATGCATACGAGAAAGATCCAGTGGCGATAGCTGTGTGGGACCACCTGTACCCATGCCGAACACAGAAGTTAAGCACATACACGCCGAAAGTACTTGTCTGGCGACGGACTGGGAGGATAGGGAGTTGCTGGTTAGAGCCTTACATTTGTAAGGCTCTTATTTTTTTGTTGCAAGAGAAATTCATTTCCTATATAATAAGAAAACATCATGGTCGTTTAACTTTCACCTAGGAGGAAGTCGTATATGAGTAACTCGAAGCCGATTTATGTCATCGGGCACCGCAATCCTGATACAGATTCGATCTGTTCGGCGATTGGCTATGCACATCTAAAGCAGGCATTGGGAGAAAATGCGGTACCTGCTCGTGCAGGCAAAATCAATGCGGAGACAAAGTATGCGCTCGAGCGCTTCAAGATGGAGCAGCCCCTTCTCTTGACCGATTTATATCCTCGTGTCAAAGATGTGACACTTGATTGCAAGATTGTTGTCAAGCAGCATGATACACTCCGTCATCTCGGTGAAGTCATGCGAGAACACGATCTTCGTTCGGTTCCGGTTACAGACAGCAAGGGCTTACTTGTCGGCATCGTAACGGTTTCGGATCTTGCCAAGCGCTATTTTCAAGAGCTTGGCATGGCAAATTTGGCAGATATGCGTGTGCGTTACCGTGACATCATTGCGGCAACAGACAGTAAGGTGGTCGTTTCTGGCGAGGAAGGCGATACCATCAAGGGAGATGTCCGTATCGCTGCAGGTTCGGTTGCGACGATCAAGAGCGTTATCAGCAAAGATGATATTGTTATCATTGGTGACCGCCATGATGAGACATTGATCGACTGTGTCAACCAGGGCATCAGCTGTCTTATTGTTTCGGCAAATGGACGTGTTCCTGCCGATGTTGTCGAGTATGCGGAAAAGCATCATATCTTCGTCCTCTCCACACCATATGATACCTATACGGTAGCTCGTCTTATCAATCAGTGTGTACCGATTCGCCGCATTATGCACCAAGATCCTGTCTGCTTTAAGCCGATGGATCTTCTTTCAGATATCAAGGGAACGATGGAGAGCACGAGCTATCGCAATTATCCTGTTCTTGAAAACGGTCGTCTCGTCGGTCTGGTTTCAAGTGATCAGCTCATGGTGCCGGAGCGTGAGCGCGTAATTCTCGTTGACCATAACGAGCGAGCACAAGCGGTTGAGGGCATTGAAGAGGCAAAGATTCTCGAGATCATTGACCATCATCGTATTGGCGGCGTTCAGACGAGTGATCCGATCTACATGCACTCTGAGCCGGTTGGCTGCACGGCGACAATCGTTGCCAATATGCATTGGCACCGCGATGTCGATATGCCTTCTTCTATTGCAGGACTCCTTCTCTCTGCGATTATCTCGGATACGGTGCTCTTTAAGAGCCCGACTTGCACGCCGTATGATAAAAAGACGGCAGAGCGCTTGGCAGAAATCGCGGGCGTTGACTTGCAAAGCTATGGCATGGATATGCTGAAGGCAGGCTCCGGCATCGGCGACATGACGCCACAGGAAATCGTGAAGAACGACCTCAAGGAGTTTACCATCGGCGATTACCGCGTGATTGTCAGCCAGACTTCTGTCATGGATACAAAGGAAATTATGGATCTGGAGCCGCAGCTTATCCAGGCGATGAAGAACATCTGCGAGAAGGAGAACTTTGATCTCAGTCTCGTCATGGTGACGGATATCCTCGAGGAGGCAACGTATCTCCTCTATGCGGGTTCGCCAAAGACACTGATTGGCGAAGCCTTTAAGAAAGATGCAAGCGGTACGCACATCTATCTGCCGGGTGTCATGAGCCGCAAGAAACAGATTATTCCGCCGCTTTCAGAAGCAGTCAAACGCATCCAAAATAAATAAGACGGTTAGGAAATCTAAGATGCCTTCTTTCCGAGGGAAGAAGGCATCTTTTTTCTTTCCGATAGATAACCTTGCCGTCATGTGCTAAAATACAGCGTGTATAACTGGCAGTTGCGAATATTGACTATCGAGTATTTACGAAGACATACAGTGCATATAGGAGGCTGTTTTGAATATTTTTGAAGGACTGAATCCTGCGCAGGTAAAGGCAGTTGAGCATATGGACGGACCGCTTCTCATCATGGCAGGTGCAGGATCTGGTAAGACGAAAGTGCTGACATGCAAGGTGGCGAATCTCCTTGCACACGATGTCCCCTGCCTATCGAATCCTTGCCATTACTTTTTACCAACAAAGCGGCAGCAGAGATGCGCGATCGCGTCGACCGCATGATCGGAGAGGGGGCGCGTGAAGTATGGCTGAGTACATTTCACTCGTTTTGTGCGCGCTTTCTCCGTTACGAAATTGAGGTGACAGGGCTTTACAAGAGTAACTTTGTTATCTATGACAGTGCAGATTCGCAGACGGTTATCAAGTCGTGCTTAAAAGAAATGAATCTTGACGATAAGATATATCGTCCAATAACGGTACAGGCGGAAATCTCGAATGCGAAGAATCAAATGCTGGGACCGAAGGCGCTGGCGCAGACGGCAGATAATTTTCATCAACAGAAAGTCACAGAGATTTATCAAAACTATACGGCAAAACTCCGCGCGAACAATGCGCTTGATTTTGATGATCTCTTGATGCTTTCGGTATTAATCCTTGAGGAGCATGAGGAAATTCTCGCGAAATATCAAAAGCGTTTCTCCCATATTCTTGTTGATGAGTACCAGGATACGAATGGAGCGCAGTATCAGCTGACAAAACTTCTTGCAGCGTCGCATAGAAATCTCTGTGTTGTCGGTGATGCAGATCAGTCCATTTATGGTTGGCGTGGAGCGGACATTAATAACATTCTTGATTTTGAGAAAGATTACCCGGAAGCAAAGCTGATTCGGCTTGAACAGAACTATCGTTCGACGAAGAAGATTCTGTCAGCAGCGAATGCTGTCATCGAGCACAATGTCAACCGAAAGAAAAAGGAACTGTGGACGAACAATGTTGAGGGTGCATCAATCGGTGTTTATCAAGCGCGCGATGAATGGGATGAGGCACGCTTTATTGCCGATACCATTGGCAAGGATAAGGCGGAGCATGCGTTTACTTACGGTGATATCGCTATTCTTTACCGAACAAATGCACAGTCACGTGTTATTGAAGAAACGTTCATGCGGATGGGATTGCCCTATACAATGGTTGGTGGATTGAAGTTTTATGATCGCAAGGAAATTAAGGACATCCTCGCCTATCTACGCGTCATCTACAATCCGCTTGACAGCATCAGCATGATGCGCATTATCAACGTGCCAAAGCGCGGCTTAGGTGCGACAAGTCTCGTGCATCTTACAAATTTTGCAGCGGAAAACAATGCGTCAATCTTTGACATCATCGCAAATCCTGAAATGTTTAACGCCGTACCGAGCCTCACGGCACGCGCAAAGAAGACCATGCAGGAGTTCGCCGCATTTCTCATTATGAAAATGGGCAAAGCATCGTCCCTGCATATTGACCAATTGATTGAAGAGGTGCTGGAAGATTCCGGTTATTTTAAAGAACTGGAAGTAGATAAGAAACCAGAAAGTCAGACGCGTATCGAAAACCTCAAGGAATTTATCGGCGTTGCCCGCGACTTTGAGAAGCAAGAGGGAGAGGAAGCGACGCTGGAAAATTTCCTTGCGCAGCTCTCGCTTGTCTCTGATATCGACAATGCTGAACTAGCGGACGACCGCGTAACGATGATGACACTGCATGCGGCAAAGGGTCTTGAGTTTCCCTGTGTCTTCCTCGTCGGCATGGAGGAAGGCATCTTTCCCAATCAGCGGACACTGCTGGATCCTGAAGAAATTGAGGAAGAGCGGCGCACTTGTTATGTTGGCATCACGCGTGCTGAAAGGAAACTCTATCTCTCCTATGCCGTGCAGCGGACGCTTTACGGAAGAAGTGCGATGAATCCACCATCTCGTTTTCTTTCAGAGATTCCCATGGATTGTCTCGAAACTGTCGGCAGAAGCGATACACAATTTAGAGGGAACCCACGGTCGGCATTGGAGGCAATGACAGCGTTGGGAATCCGTGGAACTACAGGTCTCAGTAATAAAAATACGAATGACAGACTGCATTTTAGGAAGGACTCTACGGCTGTCACGCGCGCGGCGGGTGTAAAGCCGAATCTTTCGGTTCGCTGGAAAGCAGGCGATAAGGCAAGGCATAGCAAATGGGGCGTCGGTACAGTTGTCATGGTCAAAGGTGAGGGAGAAGAAACGGAGCTTAAGATTGTATTTTCAGGGCAGGGCGTGAAATCTTTAATGCAGAAGTACGCTCCGATCGAGAAGGTGTAAATATGCCAGAACATCCAGATATAAAAGCAGTTAAAAAGGAGCTCGCAGCATTAAGAAAGACCATTCGTTATCACAACGAGCGATATTACAATGACGATGCACCTGAGATTTCAGATTTCGAATACGATCAGCTCATGCTGCAGCTGAAGACTATGGAAAAGAAATATCCTGAGTTCATCACGAAAAATTCGCCGACGCAGATGGTGGGCGGTACGGCAATGCGTACCGCGGGCGTATTTGTCGAGCACGATGTTCCTATGCTTTCTCTGCAGGATGTCTTTACGAAGGAAGAAATCATCGAATTCGTGACAAATCTGCAAGAGGAGCTCGATGCTCCGACGTTTGTCGTCGAGGAGAAAATCGATGGGCTTTCCATGGCGATCCGCTATGAAAACGGTAGGATGAGCCGTGCCATCACACGCGGCGACGGCATCGTGCACGGTGAAGATGTGACGGAGAATGCGCGTGTCATCAAGGATGTCGTGCAGGAGCTTAAAGACAAGCTGCCGTATCTCGAGATTCGCGGCGAAGTCTATATGGAAAAAGAAGGCCTTCGAGGCAGTCAATGCCCGTCAGGAAATATTGAAGCTGAAGCCTTTTGCCAATCCTAGAAACTGTGCAGCAGGAACACTTCGTCAGCTCGATAGCCGTATTGCGCGGGAGCGCAAACTCTCGCTCTTTATCTTCAATTTGCAGAAGGCACGGGGCAGGGTATTCCATACGCATACCGAAGCCTATGATTTCATGAAGGCGCAGGGCATCAAGGTGATTCATGACTACAAGGTCTGTAAGACGGCAAAAGAGGTTTGGGATGCCATCACGGAAATTGGTGAAAACCGTGGAAATCTCGCCTATGACATTGACGGCGCGGTCGTGAAGCTCAATAGTCTGGCCGATCGCGAGAAGCTTGGCGCGACGAGTAAGGTGCCGCGTTGGGCGATCGCCTATAAATACCCGCCGGAGGAAAAAGAGACGGTGATTCGAAAGATCGAGCTTTCAGTCGGGCGTACGGGACGCATCACACCGACGGCAGTCTTCGATCCTATCCGTCTTTGCGGCACGAATGTTGAGCGTGCTACGCTTCACAATCAGGATTTTATCGATGGGCTTGACCTGCGTCTGGGTGACACGGTGCTCGTCTACAAATCGGGTGAGATCATCCCGAAGATCAAAGCGGTCGTCAAGGAAAAACGACCTGCGAACGCAGAGCCTTTTGTCATCGGAGATACCTGCCCCGTTTGCAAAAGCAAGGCAGTGCGCGAGCCGGATTCAGCGGACATCAAGTGTCAGAATCCGAAGTGTCCTGCACAGGTCGAAAATCACATTTTGAACTTTGTCAGCCGCAGCGCTATGGATATCAAGGGATTCGGTGAATCTGCCGTTCGTGTGCTTATCGAAGCGGGTCTTTTTAAAAAGTATCGCGGACATTTATGCACTAAAAGAGCATCGTGCGGCGCTTATCGAAAAAGGGCTTATCGGCAAAGAGAAGAGCACGGATAATCTCCTCGCAGCGATTGAAAAGAGCAAGGAAAATAGACCGGAACGCCTTCTCACAGGACTTGGTATTCCCGGTATTGGCCGCGCGGCAGCACGGTCGCTCATGCTTGTCTTTCACAGCATTGACAAGCTAGCGGCGGCAAACCTTGAAGCGATAGAAGCCGTTCCCGATCTGGGAGAAATCAGTGCAAAGGCCATTCGTGCTTTCTTTGATGGCAAGGAAAATAGAGATGTCCTTGATAAACTTCGCGCGGCGGGTGTAAGCTTTGGAACGGAAGTGACGGAAGTGGTGGATACAGCGCTTGTCGGAAAGGTTTTTGTCCTTACGGGCACGCTTCCTACCATGGGACGCAGGGCATGTCAAGAACTTATTGAAAGTCATGGTGGCAAGGTCACAGGATCCATCAGTAAGAGGACGAACTACCTCGTAGCAGGTGAAGCCGCGGGCAGTAAGCTGCAGAAAGCAGAAGCGCTCGGCATCCCCGTGCTGACAGAAGATGCGCTAAAAGCAATGCTTGAAAGCAACAAATAAAAATACCTGCCCCTAAACGACAATCGTTTTAGGGGCAGGTATTTTTATTTGGACGTCTTGCGTTCTTCCTGTACATAGGTGTAGACGTGACCGCCCTGATAATCACGAATGTCGATAGGGGCAAAGGTCAATTTCTTGTCCTTGATCCGAAGACCATCCGTTGTCACGGTAAAACCGTTGAAGACGATCTTTACATCCGAGAACTTGAGATCGTGGAAGGAACTTTCCACCTTTTCCGGAAAAGGTCTGAAAGGGGAAGTGACGATAGATACCGGGACCAGAGAGAAACTGCCCTTAGCGTAAGTCTTTTCATGTGAGCCATGTGAACTGAAGGTCAAATCTAGCTCGACAGAGCAGTTAAGACCACTTTTGGGCAGGGCGTCCTTTGCTTGAAGGTTCGTTCCTTTTCCGTAAATATGGTAGTAGCGCGTATCGAAATCGTAATCGCCGTAGGCATGAAAGTCGCCGCCGAAGATTTTTGCATGTATATCCGTCACATTGAGCGTGGGACCATGATAGGAGAATACTCCCTGTACTTTTTCAAAGTGCAGACCAGGAATATTGAGCTCATCCATCGAGAGCGTGCCTGAGCCGATGGGGTGCGAGAGCGGTCCCGTGAAATAAGTCGCGAGCGTCATCTTTTCCTTGATATTCATGCCGATGCCGAGGGAAGATGGCTGGACAGCGTAGAAGACGATGCCAAGGTCGATATCTGGTTCCTCGCGATCGCCAAGTGCCATATTACCGCGCACAGAGATGCCATCGCCGACCATCGTGCCGCCGAAGCCCCCGATGGACGCATTGAGGGTCATCTCTTTTTCCGTATTGATAACAGAATTCAGCTCAACATGACTCATCAAGTAATGCGAGCTTCTGTAAAAGACTTCAAAGCGGCTGTTATGTACGTGAAGCTTCATCTTGATGCGGCGATCGCCGCGGTTGAAATTTTGCCAGCGTTCCTGCATCTTTCGTTCGCGAAGTATGCGCCGCCTCTCTCCAAGCGCACGCCGTTCTTCCTCTGTGAGAAGGTTAAACCGCGCCTTGTTCATCCAATCGTCATCGTCTGAGACATCATCCATGTCTTGTGTTGGACGCATGAAGTCTAGATGCCCTTTGTCGTCAAGGTGAAGGGAGACGGTTGCGTTATTTACGGTCAGCTCTTGTATCGTTGTCGCCTTATAATGCCGTGTTATGACATCCCAGAGCCGCACGCGGAAATTTCCGCTTGGGATAGAAAGAATCGTCTGTCCGTTTCGGTCGATCCAAGTGAGATTGGTAAAGTAAACGTGCCCCGTAAAATCTGAGAATAAGCGCTCTACCGTGATGGTACCGCGCAGCATATCCTGATGCGCCATAGCATAGTTGAAAAATTTTGGCAGCGCCAAGGCTGAGTACTTCGAGAAAGAGGATGATGAGAAATAAGAGGGCGAGTACTCCGCACAAAAAGTGAGACCGATGCCGATGCAGCCATCGCCGAAAAGCAATAATTCTGTTCATAGGACTATTTTACAGGATGGAGCAGGAAATTACAAATTAGCTTTAAGTAGGAAATGGATGCCATTATCAAGAGTTGCATCGATGACTACCGATTGGAGATACTGATTGAGTGAAAGGTAGAAGTATAATCGCAAAATTAATTGTCGCATAGCATCCATTCTTTTACCTGTGGTTTTCTTGTGCTATAATAATTTTATTATCATGGTTCTATCGATCCTAGAAAGACAGGTGTTGTTTGATGAAAGAGGAAGAGAATGAGTTCATGCGGCACGAGCTTCGGCTGCCGGAACTCACGGCTCGCGGCATGCTTCTCGGCGCGATTTTGACGGTTATATTTACCGCGTCGAATGTATACCTCGGACTAAAGGTCGGACTGACGTTCTCATCTGCTATCCCTGCCGCCGTTCGTTGCTGTACTCATGGGATTTTTCGTTGCGGGCGCCTGCGCCTACATGGCAGGTCTCGTCGGCACGTCGTCAGCCCGATTTCGGGCATCGGTATCCTCGGTATCATCGTTGCATCGCTCGTCATGTATGCGCTCTGCTCATCCTTCGGTATCTTTGCTCTGCCAGGCGGCGAAAAGTTCGCGACAGCGACGGCAATTTTCACGACATCTATCATCCTCGCGATTGCCTGCATCTCAAACGATAACATGCAGGATCTCAAAACCGGTTATCTCGTAGGTGCAACGCCGTGGCGCCAGCAGATTGCGCTTCTCATCGGGTGCGTTATCGGCGCGTTCGTCATCGCCCCTGTGCTGAATCTTCTCTATGAGGCATATGGTTTTTCCGGTGCGATGCCCCGCGCCCCGGCATGGATCCCACACAGGCGCTTGCTGCTCCACAGGCGGCGCTCATGACCACGATTGCACAGGGGATTTTCCAGAGCCAACTGGCATGGGAGTACATCTACATCGGCATTGGTGTCGGTGTTGTACTCGTCATCATCGACCAGCTGTTAAAGCGCAATACGCGTAGTCTCTGCCTTCCGCCGCTCGCCGTCGGCATGGGCATTTACCTGCCGCCTGTCGTACAGACACCTCTTATCGTCGGTGCTATACTCGGCTACTTCATTAACCGCTATGTACGCCGTAAGGGCGGCGCATCGGCAGAGAAAGCAGCGCATCGCCGCGGTACGCTTGTGGCGTCTGGCTTCATCGTAGGCGAGTCCATCATCGGCGTCATCCTTGCGGGTGTCATTGTCGTGTCGGTATCCGGCGGCGGCAGCGACAGCCCGCTTTCCATCGTGTCGAAAGATTTCGCCGATACGGCAGAAATGCTTGGCCTTCTCGTATTTCTCGCTGTCGTTGCACTCTTTGCAAAGGTTGTCATTGGCAATGCAAAGGCAGAAGACTAATCGTTTTCTTTTCATGAGAAACCCTAGTAGGTCATCAAGTAACTTTCCATTGACAGACAAGGCGAGCTATGATATCATTTCTTTCAATGAGCGCATGACGCTCTTTAGGAAGTGGTTTTCGCTTCCTTCCCCAACCGCTCGGCTAGGCTTCTGTATGGAAAAGAAAGGCTATGGCCTGCCGAAGCCGGCGAGTAACGAATATGGGAGGTGTAAGAATGTACGCAATCATCAAGACGGGCGGCAAGCAGTACAAAGTCGCAGAAGGCGACTCCATCGTGATCGAAAAACTCGATGCTGAAGAAGGTACGTCGGTTGCTTTTGACCAGGTGCTCATGGTCGTGACGGACGGTGATGTCAAGGTTGGCAAGCCGACGGTTGCCAATGCAAAGGTGACCGCGAAGGTTGACGCACAGGGCAAGGGAAAGAAGATTCGCATCTTCAAGTATAAGGCTAAGTCGAACTATCGCAAGCGCCAGGGGCATCGTCAGCCATTCACGAAAGTGACGATTGAAAAGATCGAGGCTTAATGATTAACCTTAAGGTCTTTCAGCAAGAAGACGGGAAAATATCAGGCTTTTCGATGTCGGGGCACAGCGGCACGGCAAAGAGGGGCGAGGATATCGTCTGTGCGGGGGTTTCTTCCCTTTCACAGGCCGCTCTGCTCGGCATATATGAGTATCTGCATCGCGATATGGATTACCAGCATGCGAGTGGAAAGCTTGAGATGAAGCTGAAGGGCGCGCCCGATGATCTCACAGAGGCAATTTTGCAAACGATGCTTTTAGGGCTTAGAGAAATTGAAAAGCTAAGTCCGAAAGCATTTCGCATCGAAATCCAAAGATAAACGGGGGTGAAATCTATGTTCCAGTTTGATTTACAGCTTTTTCGCACATAAGAAGGGCGTCAGCTCAACGCGCAACGGTCGTGACAGTGAATCGAAGCGTCTCGGCGTCAAAGAGCATGCGGGTACGCTTGTTACGGCGGGCAGCATTCTTGTTCGCCAGCGTGGTACGCATTTTCATCCGGGGCACAATGTCGGCCGCGGTAAGGACGATACGCTTTTCGCAAAGGTTGCAGGCAAAGTCGCCATTGAACGCAAGGGGCGTTACAACCGCCAAATCAGCGTTTATACGGTAGAAGAAGCTATGTAATTAAAAATGCCTGTGCTTTCCTGCGCGGGCATTTTTAACATGAATTAGGATAACAGCGTGAAGTTGCGTTGAAATGGATAAGGCTCCATGAGGCTCTATTGCGCTTCATGGAGCCTTATCCATTTCCATGCAGAGTAGGAGGGTATATGCAATTTATCGATCGTGCGCGTATCATCTGCAAAGCGGGTGATGGCGGGCACGGAAGGTCTGCGTTTCGGCGGGAAAAATTTGTGCCGAAAGGCGGGCCGTCAGGCGGCGACGGCGGACGCGGCGGCAACGTTGTCTTTCGCGTCGATGCGAATATGAATACACTGCTTGATTTTCGCTATCATCGGAAGTTTACAGCAGAAAATGGCGAAAACGGCGACATCAAAAAAATCAATATGGAAAGAATGCGCCGGATTGTATCGTCAAGGTTCCGCCGGGAACGATTGTGAAGGATCAAGCGACGGGAAAGCGAGCTTGCCGATCTTACAGAAGTCGGTGAAGAAGCCATTGTCTTGAAAGGCGGCCGCGGAGGACGAGGCAATGCGAAATTTGCCAATGCGGCGAACCGCGCACCGACGTTTGCGGAGTTTGGCGAGCCAGGAGAGGCGAAAAGACCTGATTCTAGAGTTGAAACTGCTCGCGGATGTCGGACTTGTCGGCTATCCAAGTGTCGGAAAATCGAGCCTTGTGGCATCTTGCAGCGCAGCTCGACCGGAGGTTGCGAACTATCACTTTACGACGCTTACGCCTGTTCTTGGCGTCGTGAAGACAGACTATGAGAAGAGCTTTGTCATGGCGGATATTCCAGGGCTTATCGAAGGTGCGGCAGACGGCGTCGGGCTCGGGCATGACTTTCTTCGTCACGTCGAGCGCACAAAGCTCATCCTGCATCTCGTCGATGCGTCCGGACTTGAGGGACGTGACCCGGTGGAGGATTATTACAAGATCAACGTCGAACTTGAGAAGTACAGCGAGAAGATTGCAAAGCGCACACAGATTCTTGTAGCAAACAAAATAGATTTACCGGAAGCTAAGGCTAACATTCCTCGACTGCAAAAGCTTGCCGAAGAAGAGGGCATTAAATTTTTCGCCATTTCAGCGGCGACACGTGAAGGCGTGAAGGCGCTCATTGCCTACGTCGGTGAATGGCTGGACAGCTATGTTCCAGAGCCGGAAAAAGAAGACGATGAGAAAGTCTACGATATGACGGAAAATGTCTCTGACAAGATTTCGATCACGCGCAACGATGCGGGCGACTTTATCGTCAGCGGCAAGGCGCTCGAAAAGCTCGTCGTTATGACAAACTTTAATAACGACGAAGCCGTGCGCCGCTTTCAGTATATCTGGCGTATCAAGGGCATTGATGAGAAACTCAAGGCACGCGGCATTAAGGAAGGGCAGACGGTGCACATCGGAGATATGGAATTTGAGTATAGGGAGTAAGGCATGATAAGAAATTCACTTACGGGAAAACAAAAGAGCTTTCTTCGTTCTTTGGGTATGCAGCTGGAGCCTGTCATTCCTGTCGGGAAAGACGGTGTGACGCCGACAGTCGTGCAGGCAGCACAGGAAGTCATCAAGAAGCGTGAGCTTATCAAAGTGCGCGTTCATCAAAACTGTATGATGACGCCGAAGGAAGCCATTGAGATGCTTGCAGAACGTGCAGATGTCAACCTTGTGCAGATCATTGGGCGCAATGGGCTGCTTTTTAAGCGGAACTTTGAAAAACCGAAGATTGAACTTCCGGGATAAGATGGCAATGCTTTATCCCATCAGGCTAATACGCGGTTATTTTGTGACGCTCCGTCGGTATGTGCACACAAAGAAGGGAGCACACGACCTAAAGGATTACGGAAGGGCACTGCTTTTCATCATAGCGACCAGCCTTGTTGCAGTGGCTGTGGTCATGGTCTTGTACGTTCTTTGCATCCCTCGATAGGAGGTGTAGTTTTGAAGCGGCGTATCGGAATCATGGGCGGAACATTTGATCCGCCGCATATGGCACATCTCTTAATTGCGGAGAACTCACGTGCGGCATTTTCTCTTGACGAAGTACTTTTTTTATTCCTGCAGCGGATCCGCCGCATAAACAGGATCGCGCGGTTACGCTATATGCGCATCGTTACCATATGACAGAGCTCTCCATTGCGGCAAATGATGCTTTTACTCTGTCGGACATCGAACGAAAGCGCAGTGGTCTGTCCTATTCCCTCGTTACCGTGCGGGAACTTCAGAAACTTTACCGAGCAGGCGCTGATTTTTACTTTATCACGGGGATGGATTCCATCAACGATTTGCATAAATGGTATCATCCAAAAGAGCTTCTTGCGAGCTGTCATTTTATCGGTGCGACGCGTCTCGGCGATCCTGTCAATACTATAGCACTCGAAAAGGATTTTGGAAAACTCGCGTGCGAGCGCATACATTTTCTCGAAGTTCCCGGCATGGAGATTTCATCGACGGACATCCGCAGGCGCGTGCGCGAAGGGCTGCCCATCCGTTACCTCGTACCAGATGCAGTGAAGGAGTATATCCGAAAAGAGGGACTGTATCTTGACAAAGGAGACAAAAGAAATGCTTTCTCTGGATGACATGAAGAAAGAATTGGAAAAGCGCTTGAAGAAAAGCCGTTATGTCCATTCGCTCGGTGTCATGGAGACATCGGTGGCGCTTGCCAAGCGATTCGGCGTCGATGTAGAAAAGGCTGCAGTAGCAGGACTCCTGCACGACTGTGGGCGTGAGTATGAGACAGAGAACTTGGTGCGGGAAGCGGAGCGACGGGGCATTTCTTTTTCAAACATCGAGCGCACGATGCCGCTTCTGCTTCACGCCTATGTCGGTGCAGCGCGTGCACGGGAGCTTTATGGCGTAGAGGACGGGGAGATTCTAGCCGCCATCTATACGCACACGGTTGGCGGTGCAGATATGACAGACCTTCAAAAAATCGTCTGGTTTGCCGACATGATCGAGCCGAATCGCGACTATCCGGGCGTCGATGTGCTTCGTGAGTGTGCGAGGGAAGGAGCACTTGATGAAATGGTGCTCGAAGGTCTCACGCAATCAATTATCTTTGTTGCAAAAAAGGGGCGGCTCCTTCACCCCATGACCATTCGTGCACGAAATGATATCCTCCTAAAAGGCTTGGATCACGATGGATGAACATGAGAAAGAGACAATCGATAAACACAGTTTGATGTGGCAGTACATCAAGCGGAAGAAACAAAAAGATTGCGCGGCGCAAGCGGCGTCGGTTCTTTGGCTGTCTCATTTACCTCCTCATCAGCATCGCCATCTTTGCTTTTATCGTCTTGGCCAGTTATACGGTCGTTCGTTGGGGCGGGCAGCTCTATCATGCGTATCAGAGCGCACGGCAGGGATATGAACAGCGGCAGGAGGCGTGGCGTGGTCCTATTGATCCGAAGTTTGATGCCTATACAAATGTGCTTGTTCTCGGTATCGACGACGGTGCCGATGCACAATCGAAAGGAAGTCAGCACGCGGATGTTGTCCTTTTAGCCAGCACGGAAAACGCGACGGGCAAGATGCGTTTTGTCTCGATTCCGCCGAACACCTGGGTGGCTTATCCTAACAGCAGAAGGTCGGGACGCATCAGTGGTATCTATCAAAAGGAAGGCGCGCCGGGAATGGTACGCGCTGTCAATCAGCTCCTTGGCATTTCCGTGCATCAGTACATCATCCTTGATATGAAGACATTTTCCGACCTGATGGATGTGCTGGGTGGTATCAATGTCTATGTTGAAGGAGAAATGAACTACGAAGACAAGTCGGCAGGGCTTTCCATCCATCTGAAGCAGGGATATCAGCATTTAAGTGGGGAACAGGCACAGGAGTATCTGCGATATCGGAGTCCAGAACTAGGCGAAGTTGGGCGCGTGCAGCGGCAGCAAAAATTTCTAAAGCTGCTTTATAAAAGGATTCTCAAAGTCGACACAATTCCAAAACTGCCTCAAATCGCCGAGATCCTAAGAATGATACCCAGACGAGTGCTGAGATCTTCGACTCGGCACACCTTGCCAATGTCGCCCGTTCCCTTTCGAAAGAGACACCGACGACGCTCATGCTTCCTGGTGATCAGGGAAAAGGTGATGTATGGCTGCCGGATACCGGTCGTATCGAGGAAAAGATACAGGAATTTTTTCCTCCGGAAACATCGCATGATGATCATGATGATAAAGAAGAACAGGAGAAGAAATAACTCGCTGCTCGGTAGAGAGCGAAAATGTAAAGGAGCACTAAATCATGACAGCATTGGAAATCAGCAGGGAAATCGAAAAAGCTGCGGCAGAGAAGAAGGCGAGTGACATCGTCTGCATGGATATGCAGGGGCTTATGAACTCGACGGATTATTTTTGTCGTGTGCTCGGCAAATACAGCCACACAGGTGCGCGCCATTGCCGATAACATTGAAGAAGAACTGGCAAAAAAGGGGATAGCTTTCCTGCGCAAGGAAGGCTACCGCGAAGGCGAGTGGATCCTGATGGATTACGGCGATACCATCGCACATGTTTTTTTCGTACGGATGCACGAGAATACTATGCGCTTGAACGTCTCTGGGGCGACGCAAAGCTCACGTCGTATGAGGATTGAAGATGAAAAAGGAAGATGAGACGCCGTGCAAAAGCCGCAAGTACGGACCGAGCACGGTTGCGACGCTGAAGGTCGCTCGCATTTCAGAGATGGGCGCCTTTCTCGATGCAGAGACCGGAAACACGAGCGATGACATTCTCCTGCATGAGACGCAGCAAACGCATCGCGTTGCCGTCGGCGAGGAGGTCGAAGTCTTTCTGTACCTTGACCCGAAGCGCCGCCTTACGGCGAGCATGCGAACGCCGAAGATGAAGGAAGGGCAGATTGCACGACTCAAGGTCATCAACGTCAGCCGCGATGGCGCCTTTCTTGACGTCGGTGCAGAACGCGGCATCTTTCTTCCATATGCAGGGATGCGCGGACGTCCGCAGATTGGCGAAGTCGTCTGGGCGAAGCTTTATACGGATAAGTCCGGCCGCCTTGCCGTTACGATGGAAGTCGAAGATGAGATACGACGTGCTTCAAAGCCGGCGATAGGCGTCAAGGTCGGCGATATGGTGACCGGTGCCATCTACAACTATACGGATGCCGGCGCATTTCTTTTTAGCAGCGAGCGCTATATCGTCTTTCTGGCAAATAAGGAAATGGCACAGCGTCCGCGTGTCGGTGAAATCGTTACAGCACGTGTGACCTTCCTTCGAAAGGATGGACGCCTGAATGCATCACTTCGCGAGGCCAAGGAAAAGGCACTTGCCACCGATGGAGAAGCAATTCTAGCCTTTCTTAAAGAGCGCAACGGCAAGATGCCGTATGGAGATAAATCGTCGCCGGAGCTCATTATGGACAAGTTTCATATTTCAAAGGCCGCCTTCAAGCGTGCTCTCGGGCATCTTATTAAAATAGGCGCTATTGAGGAAAAAGACGGCTGGACGTATCTAAAGGAAGGGATACGGAAGGCAGATGCCGAAGAAAATCCTGTAAAAGAATAAAGCGTTTGAAGCATGCATGAAGAAGGCGGTCACAGCGGGAATTTGCTGTGACCGCCTTCTTTATGTCCCTTGATTTTCATCATGCTTTTTTGCAAGCCAGCGGGAGTTTTTCAGTCGTTCGCTCGTCATCTTGCTTTCGCGGAAGATATCTTCTATAACAAGTTTTACAATGACGATGAAGGGAACGGTGAGAAACATGCCGGGAGCGCCGAGCACCTCGCCGCCGAGGATGATGCCGAGGATGATGGCGACGGGATGGAGATTCAAGGATTTTCCGATAAGCGTCGGATAGATGATGTTGTGGTTGATCTGCGTTAAAATGAGGTAGAAGGCGAGCGTCTGCAAGGCAATGAAGCTGCCGACGGTCGCTGTCATCATCGTGCCGAGTACGGATGCTACCGTAGGCCCTAAAACAGGGATGAATTCCGCGACGCCTGAGACCATGGCAAAGACCGAGGCATAGGGGATCCCGCGCACGGTGTAATAACAGAAGACAATGATGCCCGTGATAAGGCAGATGGTGAGTTGACTCGTGATGTATGTCCGCAGCGCCAGGAGGATCTTGTTAAAGAGGGCGAGGACGCGTTCATAATCGCTGGTTGGAAAGAGCTTTGCAAGATACGCCTTGATCTTTTCGCCGTCCTTCAATAAGTAAAAGGTGACGAAGAGGATGATGACGATATCAATCGCACGGCTGAAGAGCGATAGGAGCAAAGAGAGTGAGGATTTCAACGTTTCGATGCCTATGCCTCGAATTTCCTCCCAAAGTGTATTGCTCTCTCTGCCGAGGAAAATAGATTCTTCCGCAAGAGAGGCTTGTAGATTCGACGTGATTGCAGGAAAGTCGATGACAAATCGGTTGAACGTCGGAATAAAGGCGGTGGAAACAATGTAGAGTGCTCCGACAAGAAGGAGGAGAAAGCCGAACAGCACAAGGGCTGCAGAAAGTGCCCGCGGTATCTTTTGGGCTAGCTTTTCAACCGCTGGTGTGAGCAGAAGCTGGAGGAGCAGAGAGAGAAAGATAATAAAGGCGAGCTGCGGCAAAAACCAGAAGGTAGAAAGAAGAATGGTAAAGCTGATGCCCAGAAGGATGGACGTACGGTATGCTTGGAGTTTCATCGATCCGATGCCTGCTTATTTCTTAGATTTTTCGCCCTTGTTTGTCTTAGTTTTTTTACTGTCCTTACTGCCTTTGACGCTCTTGCTGTCTTTTATGGCATTCAGGCGATCGGCAAGGACAGCCGCGCTTTCATCGGCATTGCTGCAGGAGATGATGGGCTGGTCACCGAGCATGACGACATTTCCTTCTGTATAGGCAGGTTTTTTTCGTTATGCTTGTTGTGGAATGCCGCGGCAAGGTTGCCTTGGACAAAGTAAGAGCGCTCGGCACCCGACATGTCACCATGGGCTGCCGGCTTTACGAAGGTTTGTCCCATTGACGTAGACGATACCGTCCTTGGCCGTGACATGACCGCCGCTGTAATCGGCGACGTATTTTGAGTTGACATCGCGGCGCGCGTCGTCTGATGGATGGTCCGAAGTGAAGCGCTGCCAGCTGGAGGGGGAGCTTTTCATCTTTTCCATGACACGCTGCCAAAGAGCCGCGCCTGCGCCAGGATTGTAGTTCGTGTGTGTGATGTATTCGAAAGCAAGCTTGTCGGCTTCCTTTTCCTGCGGCTTTGTATTTTTGCGTACTGTCTAGGATTTCGGCGGCCCATTCACCCTAGGATGCCCGTGCCTGTTGCCTGGCCGGCTGCCTGGATCCAGATACTCTTATTGATGCCCTTTGCCACATGATTCTTCTGCCCGTGTCCCATTTCGTGACCGATGACAAAGGCGAGTTCATCTTCTGAGGGAAGCAGGTAGAATGTCCCCGTGTTGACACTCATATTATGTCCGAGACTGCAAAACGCATTGAAGCTCTTGTCTTTGTTGACGAAGTAGTTATACGGACGCTCATGGATGGAGGGGTCAACTGCTGCAACGGCTTTTGAGAGGTTGGTCATTATCCGCTCGAGTCGCTGATTGAGATTGGGGTCAGGGTTGACACCATTTTTTTTCTTCATGTAGTCAAACCATATCTGTCGCCCTTCTTCTGACTGGTCATATTTTTTGAGCAAGGCATTGGCTTCGCTCGATGCCTGTATGCCGCCGAGGACAGCACCGATGATGTCAGCCGTTCCAGCTGATGCAGATGGCGTTGAAATTGTGCTGTAGGAAAGAGGCAGAGCAAGTACAGCAGCGGTAAGAACCGTTGCAATCTTCTTCTTGAGGGAGAATTTCACGTTCTTTTTTGCCGTATTTTTCATAAAGAAACCTCCTAAAAATTAAAGAAAAGGATATAAAGATATATATGATGTTATCATGGAAAAAATTAAATATTCATTAAATAAAACAGCAATTTGTCTGAATGTTCTTTAGGAAGCAGAAAGAAGGTGAAGATAGGTGGAATCGATTGGGGAAATTTTTTTCATCTACAGTATGATTTCTTTGAAAAAAATACTTGCAAGAGAGGAAAAAAAGAAAGGATAATAGATAATGTCAGTAAATGGCAATGCATTCTTGTATTTTTTTATGTAATAGGTGGACTTTGTGAAGCTTAAGAGATCGAAAATTAAAAGGTTGAAATTTAGGCAAATTCTTTTTGCCCTGGTTGTACTCGGCTTAGTGGAGGGAGGCGGTTTTTCTCGCATATACATTTTTGCAAGGAAGCGCCGGATAAACATGCTGTCGTTCAGGCGCAGTCGGAACCTCCTCTTCCCGAGCAGCTGGGCGATGAGGCGGAGATCGACGGGCATATTCGTCAGATTTTTCGGACAACATGCCGAACGGTATTCCGTCTATTTCCTGCGTCCGAATGAAGTGCAGACACCATATTTTTTAACGATCATCCGGACCAGTCGGCAAGTCTCATCAAGATTTTTCATTCTGGCAAAAAGCCATGCAGGATGTGCATGACGGCAAAGAGAGTCTGGCGACACAGCTGAAGATTACAAAGCCGAACATCGTCGGCGGCGCGGGTGTCTTAACCGCCTATCAGGCAGGAAAGACACGCACGTTGGAGGAGCTCTTGAAAATCATGATTACAGAGAGCGACAACACGGCGACAAATATCCTAATGGATCATTTCGGTGCCGATCAGATCAATGTGTATCTGCAGCAGAACGGATATACCGAAACCATCCTTCAGCACAAGATGATGATCGGAAACGGCGGCAAGGCGAACCTAACTTCCGTCAAAGATGTTGGAACGCTGCTCTATCGCATCTACCATCGTCAGTGCGTAGGTCCCGAGGAAGATGCCTTTATGGAAGATATCCTCCTTGGGCAGACGGATAAGGAATGTTTTCCTACCGCGCTTCCCGATTGGAAGATTGCGCACAAGACAGGTGAGATCACGGGTGCATATCATGACGGCGGCATTTTGCGCCGCGGAGACGATGGGGTCATTTTGGTGGTCATGAGCAATCATTGGCGGGATCGTGCCGATACGATGAAGCGCCTTCGCCAAGCCGCGCAGTATCTTGCTGCACAGGTCAAAAATAGTGATGCGCAATAAGATTGCTTGACGTAATGAGAGAAAACTAAGAGAATCTGAGCGGCTTTGATTTTATCGGAAGATTGCCGATGGGCTCGAATGCATGAAGTGAGAAATCGGAAATGGAGTGTGTATCATGCTTGTGGAAGACCTTATGACGAAGGACGTTGTGACGATAACACCAGCGACGCCCATCAAGGAGATTGCAAAAATCATTGTCGAGCGGGATATTTCCGGCGTTCCCGTGGTGAATGAGAAGAATCGTGTCATCGGTATCGTCAGCGAAGGAGATCTCGTGCAGCGCGAGATGCCGCCGGAGCTACCCGATGGTTTGTGCATCCTCGGTGCGGTTATCTATTACCGTGGGCTTGTCGAGTATCGCAAGGCATTCCGCAAGCTTTGGGCAGCGCGTGCCGACCAGATCATGACAAAAGAGGTCATTACCTGCAAGGCAAAGGATGATGTGGCGAAGGCAGCAAAGCTTCTTTCAGACAATCATATCAAGCGCGTCGTGGTAACGGATGAAGATGGGATTCTCGTGGGTATTGTAAGCCGCCGCGACATTGTCAAGATGCTGCTTTGAACACAGTTTTCTATGGAGACGACGAAAGCTGCGTATAGGAGCGATTTTGTTAAAGGAGTTAATTCGATACATGAACCGCAATGATTTATGCTGGTGTGGCAGCGGCAGGAAGTATAAGAAATGTCATCAAGACTACGATGAGCATTTGCGGGAGATGAAGTTCGACTTCACAAAGGGGCAGATTCGACCGATGAAGAAACTCATCAACAATCCAAAAGGATATTGAAGCCGTGCGTGCAGCAGGCGTTGTCAACGACGGAGCGCTTGACCTCATGGATGAGATGGTTCGACCTGGCGTAGATACGCTGACGCTCGATAATGCAGTCGCAAAGTTTCTCGAATCCAAGGGTGCGGTTTCTGCCGATCTGGGGTTTGAAGGCTATCCTCGCTATACCTGTATCTCTGTCAATGACGTTGTCTGCCACGGTATTCCTTCCAAGGATACGATCCTGAAAGAAGGGGATATTGTGAACGTCGATATCACGACGAAATACAAGGGCTATTATGCGGATGCATCGCGCATGTACATCGTCGGCGGTCATGCGGCGGAAAATGCCGAACGCCTTGTTCGCGTTACGCGCGAGTGCATGAAGCTCGGCATCGAAGCGGCAAAGCCATGGCACTTTCTCGGCGACATCGGCGCGGCTTGCGGCAAGCATGCGCACGACAACGGATATTCTGTCGTCACCGACCTCGGCGGTCACGGCGTCGGCAAGGAATTTCATTCCGAACCCTTTATTCCGCACACGGGCACCCCTGGTACCGGCATGCTGCTTGTTCCCGGTATGATCATCACCGTTGAGCCGATGATTAACGAGGGGACGCACCGCGTCACGACAGATAAGAAAGACGGCTGGACTGTCCGCACAAAGGATAAAAAGCTTTCTGCACAGTGGGAAAATACCATCCTCATCACAGAGACAGGAAACGAAATTCTGTCGTCATAAGCACGCAGAAAGGGTAAATTATATATCTTAGGAAACTTTTGGAGGAAAATCATGGCAGAAGCTTGTACTCACGATTGCAGCGCCTGCGGCACTACTTGTGGGCAGGATACAAGGAAACAAGACCTTCGTATCAAACCGCATGCACTCAGTTCTATCAAGCATATCATTGCTGTTGTCAGCGGCAAGGGCGGCGTCGGAAAATCCCTCGTTACGGGGCTTTTATCCGTTGCGATGAACCGCAAGGGAAAGCACGTCGGCATCCTTGACGCCGATATTACGGGACCGTCTATACCGAAGATGTTCGGCGTTTCGGGCGAGGTGCAGGGAAATGAAAAAGGCGTCTACCCGATCAAGTCCAATAGCGGCATTGGCATCGTCAGCATGAATCTTCTGCTTGCACAGCAGACAGATCCTGTCGTTTGGCGCGGTCCCATTATCAGCGGTATTGTCCAGCAGTTCTATACGGACTTTGTCTGGCAGGATGTCGATTATCTCTTTGTCGACATGCCGCCGGGAACGGGCGACGTCCCGCTGACGGTTCTTCAGTCCATTCCGCTCGACGGCATCGTTGTCGTCACAAGCCCGCAGGATCTCGTCTCGATGATTGTCGAAAAGGCAATCAAAATGGCAAACCTCATGCAAATCCCTATCCTCGGACTCGTCGAAAACATGAGCTACTTCGAGTGCCCGGATTGCGGCAAGCGTCATGAAATCTACGGCAAGAGTCACATCGATGAAATTGCACGCGATAAGAAGCTCCAGGTACTAGCGAAGATTCCCATCGTTCCTGACCTCGCGGCAGAATGTGACCGCGGTCAGATTGAGACGATCGAAAAGAGCTTTATGGATGAAGCGGTGGACAAACTTCTCGTCGCTGATAAATAAAGAATAGAGCAAGTGTCAGGAAAGCGCTTGCTCTATTCTTTTCCAAAAATAAAAACTTTGACATTTTGCCTTTTTCGTAGTATATTAAATGCATCGGTTAGCACTCATACATCACGAGTGCTAACTTTGTGGAGAATCGTATTTTTAAGCAGAAAAACAGAAAGGCAGCAATTATGGCAAAAGAACAACACGAATTTCAGGCAGAGACGCGTCAGCTTTTGGATCTCATGATCCATTCTATCTATACCAACCGCGAGATTTTTTTGCGTGAGCTCATCTCAAATGCATCCGACGCCATCGACAAGCTCCATTTCGAGAGCCTGACAAATACCGACATTACAGGCGGCGATACGAGTTATGAAATTTTCCTCGTTCCCGATAAGGAAAGCAAGACCCTTTCTATCAGCGATAACGGCATCGGCATGAATCGTGAAGAGCTCATCGAAAACATTGGTACGATTGCAAAATCCGGCACCAAGGCATTCCTTGAAACGCTTAAGAAGGCGAAAGAATCCGGTGAAGATGTCACGGACAAAGATATGATCGGTCAGTTTGGCGTCGGTTTCTATTCTGCCTTCATGATCGCAGACAAGGTCACAATTCTCACGAAAAAAGCGGGAGAAGACAAGGCGTATCGCTGGGAATCTGCGGCGGATGGCTCGTATACCATCGAGGAGGCGGAGAAAGAAAAGCGCGGTACAACGATCACCATCTCCCTTAAGAAGGAATTTACTGAGGACGGTGAAGAGGACTTTACAGATACCTACAAGATCGAGAGTCTCGTCAAAAAGTACAGCGATTATGTTCGCTATCCGATCAAGATGAATATTACAACGGAAGAAACGCCGCGCGACAAGGATGGTAAGGAAATCGAAGGTGCGGAAAAAGTCAAGAAGACCGAACTTCGCACGTTAAATTCCATGCAGCCGCTTTGGACGAAGAATAAATCTGACATTAAGAGGGAAGAGTACGACGAGTTCTTCAAGCACCAGTTTCATGAGTGGGAAGCCCCGATGGAAGTCTTTCATACGAAGGCAGAGGGCACAGTCGAATACACCGCGCTCCTCGAGATTCCCGCGCATGCACCGTTCAATCTCTACCAGCAGGATTATGAGCCGGGCGTTCAGCTTTACAGCCGCCATGTCTTCATCATGGATAAGTGCAAAGACCTCCTGCCGGACTATCTGCGCTTCATGAAGGGGCTTGTGGATTCACCAGATCTCTCGCTGAATATCTCTCGTGAACTCCTTCAGCAAAGCCGTGAGCTCAAGGCGATCGGTCGGGCACTTGAAAAGAATATCTTGAAGTCTCTCGCCAGAAAGCTGAAAAACAGCCGCGAAGATTACGAGAAGTTTTGGAACGAATACGGAAAGTCTCTGAAGATTGGCGTCTATAACAGCATGTACAGCGGCGGAGATACCGTTGACAAACTGAAAGACCTGTTGCTCTTCATGAGCTCAAAGGATGGCAAGCTCACGACGCTGAAGGAATACGTCGAGCGCATGCCGGAGAGTCAGAAGAAGATCTTTTATGCAACGGCAAAGGACAAAGAGACCATCGAGAATCTTCCGCAGATGGAGACGCTCCGCGACAAGGGCATTGAAGTCCTTTATCTCTTGGATCCGGTCGATGAATTTGCCATTGAGACACTTCGTAGCTATGACGAAAAAGCCCTTCCATTCCATCAGCCGCGGTGACCTCGGTCTTGATGACGCTGAGAGCCAGGAAGTCAAGAAGGAGACCGAAGAGATTGGCAAGGAGAACGGTGACCTCATGAAGGACATCAAGGAAGTTCTCGGCGATAAGGTCGCGGATGTCAAGGTATCCAGCCGCCTGAAGACGAGTGCCGTTTGCCTCGTGGCGGACGAAGCAGGTCCGTCGCTTTCCATGGAGCAGACCTTCAGTGAGATGAAGAATCCGCTCTTCAAGGCGCATCGTATCCTTGAAATCAACCCGCATCACGAACTCTTTGCTCGTCTTCAGGAGCTTCATAAAGCAGGCAAGGAAACATTGGAATTTAAAGATTACTGCGATCTTCTTTACACGCAGGCACTTCTCATCGAGGGCATCCTTCCCGAAAATCCTGTCGACTTTGCCAATAAGGTTGCAAAGCTCATGACAAAGTAAAAGAAATTTTTAATAGTGTGTATAGTTAAAGGGCTTGCAAAATCCCTGTGTCTGTGCTATATTCTAATGCATCACAGAGAAATGCGTTGCAGAGGAACAGTAGGAAGCAGACGTAACGGTAGAGAGCTGTCGGTTGGTGAAAGGCAGTGTTACTAAGTTTCTGAACTCACCTTGAAGCAGCCCGCTGAACGCCGATAGATGGCAATTAGGCAGGGACGGGAGCCGACCGTTATAGGGGCAGGGCTTGTTGGAGTCCGTCAGAGTTGCGTTTTGCGCATGAAATTGAGTGGTAACACGTAGGTGCATCCTTCGTCTCATAGAGGCGGAGGATTTTTATTTGCCCAAAAGCTGTGCATGTTTCATGTTTTAGGAGGTAATTTTATGATGAACTATCAGAAGTATTCCAAAGGTTACTACATGCCGCCGGAAATCGACTTGGATTGGGCGAAAAAAGACGCGCCTGACGCTGCACCGGTTTGGTGCAGCGTCGACCTTCGCGACGGCAATCAGTCGCTCATCATTCCGATGAACCTTGATGAAAAACTCGAATTTTACAAGATGCTCATCAAAGTGGGCTTTAAGGAAATCGAAGTCGGTTTCCCGGCAGCTTCTGAGACAGAGTACGAGTTCCTCCGCCGCCTTGTCAACGATGATCTCATCCCGGATGACGTTACGGTACAGGTTCTGACGCAGGCGCGCGAACACATTATCCGAAAGACATTTGATGCATTGGAAGGCGTCAAAAATGCGATTGTCCACGTCTATAACTCGACATCTGTTGCCCAGCGCGAACAGGTCTTTAAGAAGTCAAAGGAAGAGGTCAAGCAAATTGCCACCGACGGCGCAAAACTGCTTAAGGAACTGACAGAGAAAGCAGGTGCAAAGTATCGCTTCGAGTACTCACCAGAGTCCTTCACGGGTACAGAACCGGAATATGCGCTCGAAGTTTGCAATGCCGTGCTCGATATCTGGAAGCCGACCCCCGATCACAAGGCGATTATCAACCTGCCGGTCACCGTGGAGATGAGCATGCCGCACGTCTATGGAATGCAGATCGCGTACATGAATAAGCATCTGAAGTATCGTGACGGAGTCGTTCTCTCCCTTCATCCGCATAATGACCGTGGCTGTGGTGTCGCCGATACGGAGATGGGAATTCTCGCCGGTGCGGATCGCGTCGAGGGTACGCTTTTCGGCAATGGTGAGCGTACGGGCAACGTTGATATCATCACGGTTGCGATGAACCTCTTTGCGCTTGGCATTGACCCGCGGCTGGACTTTTCGAATATGCCGGAACTCTGTGAGATGTATGAGCGTGTCACGCGTATGCAAGTCTCTCCGCGTCAGCCGTATGCAGGAAAGCTTGTCTTTGCGGCGTTCTCCGGCTCTCATCAGGATGCGATTGCAAAGGGCATGAAGTGGAAGGAAGAGAAGAACCCCGGAAAGTGGACGCTGCCGTATCTCTATATCGATCCGAAGGACGTCGGACGCGAGTACGATGGCGATGTCATCCGCATCAACAGCCAATCCGGCAAGGGCGGCGTCGGCTTTATCATGGAGCAGAAGTACGGCATCGACATGCCAAAAAAAATGCGTGAGGACTTTGGTTACTACGTCAAGGGTGTTTCGGATCATAAGCACAAGGAACTCATGCCGGATGAGATCTATCAGATCTTCCTGAATGAATACGTCAATGTCGAACACCCGTATAAAGCTTGACGATTTCACACTTCGCAAGGAACCGGACGGCACGCGTAAAGGAACGGTTGATCTTTTTGTCAATGGAAAGAGCGAGACCTTCCTCGCACGCGGCAACGGCCGCCTCGATGCCGTATCGAATGCTCTGCAGCGAGAACCTCGGCATCCGCTACAAGGATCTCACCTACAGCGAGCATGCACTTGAGATCGGTCAGTCCAGTCGTGCGATGGCATATATCGGCATTACAGACGCCGATGGTCGCACGACTTGGGGCGCAGGCATGGATACGGATATTATCACGGCGTCCATCCTTGCCCTCTTCAGCGCGGTTAACCGCATGAAAGAACAAAAATAAGATCTTAAAAAATAGAAACGCCCTGCGTATTGTCCTATGTCATACGCAGGGCGTTTTGGCTGTCATTGAAAAATAGAATATGTGTTACAATGAAATCGTTGATCGAAGGAGGCGGAAAAGTGATTCGTTTGGATAACAGACTGCAGACGATGGCAGAGCTTATTCCAGAGGGAAAGGTGCTGGCGGACATTGGTACGGATCATGGCTATCTGCCGACGGCGCTTGTGCTGGCAGGAAAGTTTCCGCGGGCGATTGCAAGTGACAAGAATGAAGAACCTGCCATGGCAGCGCTTCGCACAGTGCGGGCAGCGGGACTTTCTGACGCCATCTCCGTTCGGACAGGGGATGGGCTTTCCTCCCTTACCGTTGGAGAAGCGGATGTTATTTCTATCTCCGGCATGGGCGGTGCACTGATGCGAGAAATTCTTTCGGCGAATCTTGCAGTTTTTCAGGCAGCGAAGGCATTGGTGCTTCAGCCGCAGAGCGCAGCGGCTGAGCTTCGAGGCTGGCTTTATGACAGAGGATGGCATATTGAAGCTGAGGCACTGGCAGAAGAGGGGGGGCACATATATACAATGCTGCGTGCCGTACCGGGACAGGCGGAAAAACCTGTGCCGATTCTTCTAGCCATCGGACCTTGTCATTGGGTGGAAAAGCCGCCTCTCCTCCGTGCACATATAGAGAGCTTGCTCTTTGCAGAGCGGCGTATTGCAGATGGTATGGCAAAGAGCGAAGCAGCGAAGGCATCGGAAAAATATCGGCAGGTGCTTTCACGAATCAAGGCATTGGAGGCGCATCTGATATGGTAAGGGTACAGGAAGTTATGGAGGCGCTCGAGCGCATTGCGCCGAAGCGTTTGGCAGAAGACTGGGATAATCCAGGGCTTCTTGTCGGAAGTCCAGAAGGGGAAGTAGCCCGTGTGCTCGTTGCACTCGATGTCAGTGACCAAGTGGTGAAGACGGCAATCCGCGAAGGGGCGGGCATGATCGTCGCACATCATCCGCTCATCTTTAGCGCCATCAAGAAGATTCGGACAGATACCCCGCTTGGCGCACGGCTTCAGATGCTGCTGTCACACGATATCGCCGTAGCGGCAGCACATACAAACCTTGATATTGCAAAGGGCGGCGTGAATGACGTGCTCGCAGCGGCTGTGGGCTTACAGAATCTGAAGTCTTTCGTTGTAGTGGAAAAGACGGATGCGGGAGAAGAAAGTCTCGGCCGCATTGGCTATCTTACAGAGTCGATGCCCATTGAGGCTTTTGCAAGGCAGGTCGCAGCAGCACTTCCGATAGATAGCATGCGGCTGGTGAAGACGGGAGAACATCCTGTTCAAAAGGTCGCGCTTTGCAGCGGAAGCGGGGCAGAATTCATCGAACGGGCAGCTTTTTCTGGGAGCAGATGCATATCTTACGGGAGATGTTCGCTACCATGATGCGCAGCATGCGGCAGAGCTCGGTATCCACGTCATTGACGCGGGGCATTTCGGTACAGAGTTCCCCGTGGTCGAGGTACTTGCCAAGCGCTTGAAGGAAGAGCTGGCAAAAAAGCAGGTGGCTATTCTTCACGATAGTGTATCGAAGGATTTTTTCACGGTCATAGCATGAATAGCTGGCGGAAAGATGCATCAGGATAATGGAAAGGACAGCAATCTTCTCTTGAAAGGCGGTGAACGTTTTGAAACAGCATCCTGTCAGACGGCAATTCCTTCGTTACGCACAGATTATCGCTGGCTGTGCACTCACCTGTGTTGGTTTCGATCTCTTCCTCATCCCAGCGCATCTTCTGACAGGAGGAATCAGCGGCATCGCCTTTATCATCTACTATGTGACGGGCGTTCCCGCAGGTCTTCAAAATCTCATTTATAACATTCCTATTCTCTTTTTTGCCTATCGTGTCTTCGGGCGGCTCTATGCCGTGGATACGATTGTCGGGACGGTTGTGCAGTCGTTATTGCTCGATGCGTTCCACTTTATGATAACCTGGCAGGTATGCACTGATCCCATGCTTTCGGGGATTTTCGGCGGCGTGCTTGCGGGGATTGGCTTTGGCATGATTTTCCGTGCCAATGCGAATACGGGTGGATTGGATGTCGTGGCAGCGATAACGAAGAAATATTATTCCGTTAATATGGGAACGGTGGTCTTTTCCTTAAATCTGCTCATCATTATCGGGTCGATGGCACTTTTCGGTACGGAAATCGGACTTTACAGTCTCGTTTCCATCTATGCGACAGCGGAATTGACCAATCGTGTCGCAGCGGGTTTAAATCGTGAGAAGTCGATCATCATTATTTCGCCGGCATCAAAAGAAATCTGCGCGGATATCATGCAGCATGTCCGCCGCGGCGTGACCTATCTCGATGGACGCGGAGGCTTTTCCGAAGAGCCAAAGGGGATTCTCTTCGTCGTTGTCAGCTTGACACAGGTAAGCCGGGTTAAGACCATTGTCTATCATTACGACCCGCAGGCATTTATGATCGTTTCGAGTACGTCGGAGGTATCGGGCAAGGGCTTTACGCTTGAATGCGAGAGTTATGAAATTGCGAGAAAGCGCTGGCTTGAGGCACATGGAGAGTCAAAAAGCGATAAAATAATTCTTGCGCAGAAGCAGAAAACAAGATAAAATACAAGTAGATTCTTGCAAGGAGGAGATAACTATGAAGCACATCAAGACAGTAAACAAGCCGTCGATGCAGAAGTCGCTTAAAACGGGCGGCTGCGGTGAGTGCCAGGCTTCCTGCCAGAGCGCTTGCAAGACGAGCTGCACGGTCGGAAACCAGGTCTGCGAGAGAAACTGAGCGGATGGATTCTGGTAAAGGGACTGCATGATAAGGCAGTCCCTTTTTTATAGGAGCGTATAATAGATTGAAAGATAAGATTCATGTTTTTGAGCAGGGCGGCGAAATCCTTCTTCTCGACATCAACAGCGGCGCTGTCCATATCATCGACGAAATGATTCGAGATATTCTGCATACTTTTGACGGCACAAACGATGCTGAAAACGATAGAAGTGCTTTCTGATGTGTATGCGAAGGCAGATATCGAGGAGGCTCTCAGTGAGCTTCATGAACTCATCGAGAGGGGTGAGCTCTTTGCGCCGGATATCGATGTACCGCCGACCTTCAAGCAGAAGGGGCTTGTGAAGTCCCTCTGTCTCATGGTCGCACAGGACTGCAATCTTCGGTGTAAATATTGCTTTGGCGATGGCGGTGACTACGGCATGGGGCGTGCGGTCATGGATGCAAAGACAGGATGTAAAGCAGTCGATTTCCTCATCGAGCATTCGGGCCCTCGCAAGCACTGTGAGATTGATTTCTTTGGCGGCGAGCCGCTCATGAACATAAAGACAGTGAAGGCAGTCACAGCCTATGTCCGTGAGCGAGAAAAGGACACGGGCAAGAAGTTTAAGCTGACGCTGACGACAAATGGCATGCTGCTCAACGATGAGAACATTCAGTGGCTGAATGACAATGACTTTTCCCTTGTCCTTTCCCTCGACGGACGCAAGGAGATCAACGATGCGATGCGTCCTGACGCCGGCGGACACGGAACATACGACCGCATTGTGAAGAACTTTAAGAAGTGTCTTGACAGTCGGAAGGGCGGCAGTTACGATTATCGCGGCATTTACACCTTTCTCCGCGGTACCTACACAAGAAAGAATATGGACTTTACAAACGACGTATTATCGATGAACGATGCCGGGTTCGATATCCTTTCGATTGAGCCGGTGGTCATGAAGGACAGTCCGCTCGGTTTTCGTGAGGAAGATCTGCCGCGCATTCGTGCGGAGTATGATCGGTTGATCAAATGTCTACATGAAGCGCCATCGGGAAGGGAAGGGGTTTTTCTTTTTCCATTTCAATATGGATCTGTCGAATGGTCCGTGTGTCGCAAAGCGTCTTTCCGGCTGCGGTGCAGGGCATGAATACTTTGCCGTTGCAGAAAATGGAGATCTTTATCCCTGTCATCAGTTTGTCGGCCGCGAGGGGTATCGTCTGGGCTCATTGGATGAAGGTGTGACAAACGATAAACTTCCGCAGTACTTCCGCGAGAGCCATGTCCTCAATAAGGAAAAGTGCAGCAACTGTTGGGCACGTTTCTTCTGTTCGGGCGGCTGTCATGCCAATGCGGATCTTTTTCACGGTGATATCCGCAAACCATATGAAGTAGGGTGTGAGATTCAAAAAAAGCGTCTTGAGTGTGCAATTTACGTTCAGGCACTTCTGGCTTTGGAAAAAGGAAGAAGCTAAACATAAATAAAATTTATAGAAAGGGCTTTCCTAATGGCGAAAGCCCTTTTTAATTGTCAGGAAGTTCTTCTTTTTTTATCGGCGATGATAGGGGAATACAATAGAAAAAAATAGCCTATAATCAAAATTTCAGATAATTATGATTTAAAAAGGCAAAATTTGCGTGAATAATTGCTATAATTTATCTCAAAAGCATTGACAATCTGTTTTAGAATATTGTATGATAAATCTGTAAGTGAAAACTTCTAATGATTATTTAGGGGGTAATTTTCAAATGGCAGTAAAAGTTGCTATCAATGGTTTTGGCCGTATCGGTCGTCTCGCTTTCCGTCAGATGTTCGACGCAGACGGCTATGAAGTAGTTGCAATCAACGATCTCACAAGTCCCGAAGATGCTCGCACATCTCCTCAAATACGATTCTACACAGGGACGCTACAAGTTCGCTGACAAGGTTGAGGCTGGTGAGGACAGCATTACAGTCAACGGCAAAAAGATCAACATCTATGCAGAAGCGGATGCATCCAAGATTCCTTGGGGCAAGCACGATGTCGATGTTGTTCTTGAGTGCACGGGCTTCTATACGTCCAAGGAAAAGGCTTCGGCTCATCTGAAGGCAGGCGCAAAGAAGGTTGTCATCTCCGCTCCTGCGGGCAATGACCTTCCGACGATCGTCTACAATGTCAATCACAAGAACCTCACGAAGGATGACAAGATCATCTCTGCAGCGTCCTGCACGACAAACTGCCTTGCGCCAATGGCAAAGGCACTGAACGATCTCGCACCGATTAAGAGCGGCATCATGGCTACGATCCATGCATATACGGGCGATCAGATGACGCTTGACGGTCCGCAGCGCAAGGGCGATCTTCGCCGCAGCCGCGCCGCAGCTGTCAACATCGTTCCGAACTCTACGGGCGCAGCAAAGGCCATCGGTCTCGTCATTCCGGAACTCAAGGGCAAGCTCATCGGTGCTGCACAGCGTGTTCCGACCCCGACGGGTTCCACGACCCTCCTTTATGCTGTTGTTGAGGGAGATGTCACGGTTGACCAGGTCAACGCACAGATGAAGAAGGAATCCACGGAGTCCTTCGGTTACAACACAGATGAGATCGTCTCGAGCGACATCGTCGGCATGCGCTTTGGTTCGCTCTTCGATGCAACGCAGACGATGGTCAGCCCGGTTGGCAACGGTACGACGCAGGTTCAGGTGGTTTCTTGGTACGATAACGAGAACTCCTACACGAGCCAGATGGTTCGTACGATCAAGTACTTCGCAGAGCTCGGCTAATCTCGGTTGTTCCGATAACCACAGGTAGCATAACAGATCTCTTGAGGTCCGGCCTTATGTTTGGGCCGGACCTCTTCTTTTTGGAAAAACTGCAATTTATAAGGAGGGTGTTTTATGAATAAGAAGACAATCAAGGATATTGATGTCAAAGGCAAGAAGGTGTTTGTTCGCGTCGACTACAATGTTCCATTTGATGCAAATATGAATATCACGAATGATACGCGCATGGTTCGTACACTGCCGACGCTGAATTACTTATTAGACAACGGTGCGGCGCTCATCATCGCCTGTCACATCGGCCGTCCAACGGAAGCACGTGAAGATAAGTTCTCGACGAAATACCTTGTCAAGCATCTCTCAGAACTTTTGAAGCGCGACGTTAAATGGGCATCCGATTGTGTCGGAGCTGAAGCAGAGAAGGCAGCGAAGGATTTGAAGCCGGGCGAGGTTCTCCTGCTTGAAAACCTCCGTTACCACAAGGAAGAGAAAAAGAATGATCCGACATTTGCCAAGCAGCTTGCATCTCTTGCGGATGTCGCTGTCGACGATGCTTTCGGTGTTTCGCATCGTGCACATGCATCGAATGCAGGCATTCCAAAGTATATCGAGACAGTCGCAGGCTTCCTGATGGAAAAGGAAATCAATTATATCGGCAAGGCGCTGGAAGCGCCGCAGCATCCCTTTGTTGCTATCATCGGCGGCGCAAAGGTCTCCGACAAGATCGGCGTCATCAGCAATATGATCGACAAGGTCGACACGATTATCATTGGCGGCGGTATGGCACATACCTTTGACAAGTCGAAAGGACTGCCAGTTGGCAACTCTCTTGTCGAGGATGACAAGCTCGAGCTTAGCCAAGAGCTTTTGAAGAAAGCAGAAGCGAAGGGTGTCAAGGTCGTTTTGCCGCTGGATCTTCGCGTTGCAAACATGTTCCCACTCGCTGATGAAGCAAAGTGGAAGGCAGAAGGCAAAAAGTAAGATCGTCGATGTAGACAAAGTTGAAGATGGTTGGGAAGCACTGGATTCCGGTACTAAGACAAGCGAAGCCTATGTCCATGCCTTGAAGGGTGCAAAGACCGTTGTTTGGAACGGACCGATGGGTGTCTTCGAGTGTGATGAATTTGCACAGGGCACACTCGCTGTGGCAAAGGCAGTCGCCGAAGCGACGGAAAACGGGGCAATCTCCATTGTTGGCGGGGGTGACTCTGTGGCAGCGCTCAAGAAGACAGGACTTACAGAAAAGATCTCGCACGTTTCGACGGGCGGCGGCGCAACGCTGGAGTTCCTTGAAGGCAAGGAGATGCCGGGCGTCACAGCACTTGCAGATAAATAAGAAAAAGAAATTTTATAAGATGGCACAGACGTGCAGGAGGATATATATGGCAAGAACTCCGATCATCGCAGGCAACTGGAAGATGAATAATACGATAGCAGAGGGAACGAAGCTCGTAAAGGAGCTCGCTCCGCTTGTTAAAGATGCAAATGTCACGGTCGTCGTCTGCCCGACGGCAACAGCGCTTGCAGCTGTCACGGACGCGCTCAAGGGAACGAACATTCATGTCGGCGCACAGAATGTGCACTGGGAAAAGAGCGGCGCATTTACAGGTGAGATTTCCTGCTCGATGCTGAATGAAATCGGTGTTGATTACGTCGTTCTCGGTCACAGTGAGCGCCGCGACTATTTTGGAGAGACCGATGAGGGTGTCAACAAGCGTGCACATGCTGCATTTGCCGCGGGCATCACGCCGATCATCTGCTGCGGCGAGTCCCTCGAGATTCGCGAGGCAGGTAAGTATATTGACCACGTCGTAGGGCAGATCAACGCGGCTCTTGAAGGCTTTAGTGCAGCAGAAGCTGCAAAGCTGGTCATCGCCTACGAACCGATTTGGGCGATCGGCACAGGCAAGACGGCCACCTTCGAACAGGCAGAAGAGGTCTGCAAGGCGATTCGCGAAGCTATCGCAAAGAAGTTTGACCAGCAGGCAGCGGACGCTATCCGCATCCAGTACGGCGGCAGCGTCAAGCCGGCGACGATTAAAGACCTGATGAAGCAGCCGAATGTCGATGGTGCACTTGTCGGCGGCGCTTCCCTCAAGGCAAAGGATTTCTCCGAAATCGTCAACTATTGATCGATTGGCGGTTTTTGATTTGGTGCAGTGCTTTTTCGGTGCGACTACTGCCCGAGAAGCATCAAAGCCAGGTGAATTTTTAGAAAGGGTACCATGGCAACAATCAAACATGCACCCGTTGCACTCATCATCATGGATGGGTGCGGCATCGGTGATAAACAGGATAAGAACAATGCCGTGCAGCAGGCAAAGACGCCCGTATTAGATGGACTTGTCGAGAAATTCCCAACATCGAAACTCCAGGCATCCGGTGAATATGTCGGACTGCCAGATGGACAGATGGGTAACTCGAGGTCGGTCATACGAACATCGGTGCCGGCCGCGTCATTCACCAGCAGCTCACGCGCATCACGCGCGATATCAAAAACGGCGATTTCTTTAAGAACAAGGCGCTTCTTGAAATCATGTCGGGTGTGAAGGCAAAGGGCGGTGCGCTCCATCTTTTGGGGCTCGTCTCGCCTGGCGGCGTTCACAGCCATCAGGCACATCTCTACGCACTTCTCGAGATGGCAAAAAAAGAGGGCATCGCGGATGTCTACGTTCATGCATTCCTCGACGGCCGCGATGTTCCGCCGCAGAGTGCACAGCCGTTCCTTGAAGAGCTTGAACAAAAGTGCAGGGAAATCGGTGTCGGCTCAATTGCTACGGTCAGCGGCCGCTATTATGCCATGGATCGCGATAATCGTTGGGATCGCGAGGAAAAGGCGTACGAAGCCATTGCGCATGCTGAGGGCGTTGCGAGCAGATGATCCTGCGGCAGGGTATTCAGACGAGCTATGCGGCAGGCGTCAACGATGAGTTCGTCGTTCCGTTTTGTTGTCAAAGGGCTATGCAGGCATGAAGAACGGCGATGGTGCTATCTTCTTCAACTTCCGTCCCGACCGCGCGCGTCAGCTTACGCATGCTTTTGTCGATAAGACCTTTGACGGTTTCCAGCGCGACGAGAGTCTGAAAATTCCGTTTGCAACGTTTTTCGCAGTACGAAGACGGCATGAATGCACGCGTTGCTTTTTCCACCGGAATCTATCAAAGAATACGATGGGCGAGGTCATTCAAGATCACGGTCTCACGCAGCTGCGTATTGCCGAGACGGAAAAATACGCGCATGTCACCTTTTTCTTCAACGGCGGCGTTGAAGAGCCGTACAAGGGCGAAGACCGCATTCTTGTTCCAAGTCCCAAAGTCGCGACCTATGATCTAAAGCCCGAGATGAGTGCCATTGAAGTCACGGATAAAGTCGTCGACGCTATCAAGAGCGGTAAGTACGATTTCATCATTTTGAACTATGCCAATTGCGATATGGTCGGTCATACGGGTGTCTTCCCGGCAGTCGTCAAGGCCGTTGAAACCGTTGATACCTGCGTCGGGCGATTCGTCGATGCCATTCGCGAAGTCGGCGGCGAGGTCTGCATCACGGCGGATCACGGCAATGCCGATAAGATGATGGATTACGACAACAATCAGCCGTTTACGAAGCATACGACAAACCCCGTTCCGTTTATCGTCGTTTCGGATCGCGTGAAGTCCGTCGAAGACGGCGCACTTTCGGATATCGCACCAACGCTCCTGACACTCGCGGGTGTCGAAATACCGAAGGAAATGACAGGCAAGGTTCTCGTCAAGATGTAAAGAGAGAATCTCATCTGGAATTGAGCCTCCATGATGAGAAGAAGATATGTGTATTATTTCTAGGAAATTCCCGCTGAAATGTAGGACATTCATTAAATGTCCCCGCTCATCGGTGATTTTCCGCTAGAGGAGAGGAACAATGATTTCTTATTCAAAAAAAGTAGAAGACATGGCTTGTGTGGCACAGGAAGTCCATCACGGTGCGGCACCGATTCCGGAAGAAGGCAAGTGGGTCAAGTCGAAGGATATTCAGGATATCAGCGGTCTTACGCATGGTGTTGGCTGGTGCGCACCGCAGCAGGGCGCTTGCAAGCTGACGCTGAACATCAAGGACGGCATCATTCAGGAGGCGCTGGTCGAAACAGTCGGCTGCTCCGGTATGACACACTCTGCTGCTATGGCATCTGAAATCCTTCCAGGGCTGACGGTACTTGAGGCATTGAACACAGATCTTGTCTGTGACGCCATCAACACGGCAATGCGGGAGCTGTTTCTGCAGATCGCTTACGGCCGCAGTCAGACGGCATTTTTCGGATGACGGACTTCCTGTCGGCGCAGGTCTTGACGACCTCGGCAAGGGCTCCGCAGTCAGGTCGGCACGCTCTATTCGACGCTTAAAAAGGGACCTCGTTACCTCGAGCTCGCCGAAGGTTATGTCACGAAACTCGCTCTCGATAAAGAAAACCGTGTTATTGGTTATGAAGTCGTACAGCTCGGCAAGGTTATGGAAGCTGTGCGTGCTGGCAAGGATGCAAACGAAGCCATCAAGGCAAATACGTCCACGAAGGGACGCTTTGCGGATGGTGTGAAGTTCATCGACCCGCGCGAAGAATAATTTTCTAACGCATGTTTGCGTGAGAGAAATCCGCACAAGGAAATTTTTCGAAATCGAAAGCGGGGGACGCTTCCTTGTCCCCCTATTATAGAAGGGATGAATAAGATGTCATTATTCGAAGGCTACGAGCGCCGTATTGATGGAATCAATCAAGTTTGTAAGGTCTACGGCATTGCAAATATTGAAGAAGCAAAGAAAATTTGCGAAGAAAAGGGTTTTAACCCGTATGCCATTGTCGAAGATCTCCAACCCATCGCATTTGAAAATGCAAAGTGGGCGTATACGCTCGGTGCTGCGATTGCCATTAAGAAGGGCTGCACAAAGGCTGCCGAAGCCGCAAAAGCCATTGGCGAAGGTCTCCAGGCGTTCTGTGTTCCGGGCTCCGTTGCCGATCACCGTAAAGTCGGTCTTGGTCACGGTAACCTCGGCGCCATGCTTCTCTCTGAAGAAGCCGGCTGCTTTGCCTTTCTTGCAGGGCATGAATCCTTTGCAGCAGACAGAGGGTGCAATTGGCATTGCCATGACGGCAAATAAGGTTCGCAAGAATCGCTTCGCGTCATTCTGAACGGCCTTGGTAAGGACGCAACGCAGATCATCAGCCGCATCAACGGCTTTACCTACGTCTGTACGGACTACGACTATAAGGCAAACAAGGTCAATATTGTTGAAGAAATTGCCTACAGTGATGGCCCGCGCTCGAAGGTTCGCTGCTACGGTGCCGACTCTGTTCCGGAAGGCGTTGCCATCATGCATCTCGAGAAGGTCGATATTTCCATTACAGGAAACTCGACGAACCCGACGCGCTTCCAGCATCCGGTGGCGGGCTGCTATAAGAAGGAATGCGTTGAGCAAGGCAAGAAGTATTTCTCCGTCGCTTCGGGCGGCGGCACAGGGCGTACGCTTCACCCGGATAACATGGGAGCAGGTCCTGCTTCCTACGGCATGACAGACACCATGGGACGTATGCACAGCGATGCCCAGTTTGCAGGCTCGTCCTCTGTTCCTGCGCATGTCGATATGATGGGGCTCATCGGCGCAGGCAACAATCCTATGGTCGGCATGACTGTCGCCGTTGCTGTTGCCGTGCAGGAAGCGATGAACAAATAAGGGAATAAAAATTTTCCGGCGTATTTTGCCGATGGTTTTTGGGAGGAGCTTATGAAGAACACGAGAAGACAGACCATTCTAGCTGTGATGGGCATTCTGCTCGTCTCTCTTGCTCTTTGGCTGTGGACAGAAGGAAGAGCCGGATGTCAGCATTAAGACATTTTCTGTTGGTATTCTGCATGAAGACGAGGATGCTTTAAAGCGCTTTGGCGCGGATAAGGAATCCTTCCATAAGAATTTTATGGAAGGATTCGTCTCTGAGTATCAGCGCGCTTCGGGCGGCATCTTTACCGATGACCAGGCACGCGCCATTGGCGAAGCCGTTCTTACGTCAATTTCCCGCGCAAACGTCTCGACAAAGACCCTTTCGAAAGAAGGGGATAAGGCAACGGTTGAGGTCACCGTCGATGTCATCGACCCTAAGAAGATAGACATGACCAAATTGGTGCAGTCCGTGCAGAAGGAAGTTGTGGCGAAAGGCGCACCTAACCAGATTCTTGACATCATGACGAATAAGCTCGAAGATGAGATTAAGAATATTCCCGTCAGCGGTCAGACTACGCTGCAGGTTGACTGCACGTACAATAAGGATCTCGGCGTTTGGGTTCCAAACAATGAACAGGATTATGAAATGCGCCTAGGCCAGGCTGTCCTCGGTGAATCCTAATCTCAGATATTGCTTGATTTTGACCAGCTTTTCTTTTTAGGAAAGCTGGTTTTTTATAGAGGAGGAGAATGTGATGGAAGGCGAGAGAGAAAACTTTATTCCGAATCTGCAGTGGTTTCCGGGGCATATGAAGAAAGCACAGCGGATCATTGAGGAAAATCTGAAGCTGGTCGATGTTGTCATCGAACTCTTGACGCGCGGCTTTCGCTTTCAAGCGCGAATCCGATGCTTGCGGAGATCATTAAGGCAAAGCCGCGGCTTGTCGTGCTCAACAAGAGCGATCTTGCAGATGCGCGTGCGACGAAGCGGTGGGTTACCTATTTTCGTGAGCAGGGTATCCGCGCGGTTGCCGTAGATGCTCAAAAGGGGCGTGGCGTTAAGGCGCTGGTTCGTGAGGTGGAAGAACTCGCGCGTCCTAAGACAGAAAAGTTTGCTAAAGTTGGTGGAAAGGCACGAGCGGCGCGATGTATGATTCTTGGCATTCCGAATGTTGGCAAGAGCTCGCTCATCAATCGCCTGGCAGGCGCTGCCCGGACGAAGACGGCAGATCGTCCGGGCATCACGCGAGCTAAGCAGTGGATAAAGATCGGCGCACAACTCGATCTTCTAGACACGCCGGGCATCCTTTTGGCCGAAGTTTGAAGATCCGACCGTTGGGCTGAAACTTGCCTTTACGGGGGCAATCAATGACGATATTTTTGACCGTGAAGCTGTCGTTCTTCTCCTTCTCGATGCTCTTCGGCAAAACAATGCGTATAAACTGAAAGAGCGCTTTAAGCTCAAGGAAGAGCTTCCGGAAAGTGCAGCGGAAATTCTTGAACTTATTGGACGGAAACGCGGATGTCTCTTGAAAGGCGGCGCGATCGACAGCGAAAAGGTACAGCAGATTGTGATGACAGAATTTCGCAGCGGAAGGCTCGGACTCGTCACACTGGATGCAGTGTCGACGGAGGCTAAAGATACAGCGACTATGGCAGAATCGGAAGGCAGTGAGGATAGAAACGATTGAAAAAGCCGGCAGATTATACGATAAGAGAAATAGACAAATTTTTTGCCGAAGGAGAGATTGATTCAGATTTCCTTGCTGCGTGCCGTCTGGACAGCCGAAAGGCAGTTGGTACGATCGTTCGGCGGTATGAGCGCATGCAAAAGGAGAAAGCTCGTGTCCTTTCCCTATATGCTTATGAGAAAAAAGCGTGGATCGAAGGATGCCGCCTTGTCGCAGGAGTAGATGAAGCGGGGCGCGGCCCTTTAGCGGGACCTGTTTCGGTCGCAGCGGTCATCTTGCCGCATGAGCTCATCATCCCAAAGCTCAATGATTCGAAAAAGTTGTCGGAATCCGTGCGCGAAGAACTCTTTGAAGAAATCAAAGAAAAAGCAGTTGCTGTTTCCAGTATTTTGGTCGATGCGAAGACGATTGACCGCGTGAATATCTATCAAGCGACGATAAATGGCATGTACGATGTCGTTTTTGGGCTTAGTCCCGCGCCAGACAAAGTATTGATTGACGCTATGCCGTTAGAAAATCTTCCGATGCCGCACGCATCCATCGTGAAGGGGGATGCGAAATCGGCATCGATTGCTGCGGCATCCATCGTTGCCAAGGTGACGCGAGACCGCTTAATGAGGGATTATGATGCGCTTTATCCGCAGTATGGCTTTGCGCATCACAAGGGCTACGGTACGCGCGAACATATAGAAGCCATTAAAAAATACGGTGCATGTCCGATTCATCGCATGACTTTCGAGCCGCTGGTCTCTATGTTTGGCGCTAAGTAAAGCCACAAACATCTCTTTGAAACTTCATCCATGACAATCGAGATGTACGCACGAAAAAGACGTTTCAATCTGAAAAATTATCAGGTGAAACGTCTTTTATCGTATGTTTATGTTTTCTTCAAACAGCGTAGATCGTATCGAGCAGCCATTTTCCGGCTTTAGTTTTGAAAACTTTTTCCCGGAAAGCACGTATGGCAGTTTTGGATAGTGCATCTTCATAAGCATTGACGAGGAAATCTGCTTCGAGAAGAATCTGTAAATCCCTGCCATCAACATTGGTGTAATGATGATGGTGGCTGATAAGATAACAGATGCGTTGGATAAAATCTTCGGAGACGGCGAAATCTTTCAAGATTTCACGTGCGACGGCAGGACCTTCGATTTCTTGATACTTGCCGGCATTGCTCCCATGTATCTTTTCTGCGTTATGAATGCCGATGTCGTGCAGAATGGCGGCGGCTTCTAAGAGTTCTTGCTCGCTTTCTTCAAGATTTTCCAGTGTTGCAATCTCGCGTGCATATCCCCAAACCTTCAGAAGGTGGGCAATGCGCTTAGCGTCGCCTTGGTCGTATTTTACAGCGAGCTTGGAAGAGTTTTGTGAGGTTGATATTCATAAATGTCCTTGTATTTTTAGTGGAGAACGGGGCGCGTGGTAAGTTGAATCTCGATGTTTTTGACATGCGGCTGTTGCGGCTCTGCTTCTTTTTCGACTGGATCGGTGAACTCGATGGTGTCGAGCATGCCCTTCATCTGCGCGCGGATATCGGCGAGATAGAGTGAGCGAAGCTCTTGCTGCTCGCTGCGTTCGGCTTTGTTGAGGCCTGTGCTGCGCTGTTTTTTAGAAAGTTCGTTGATGCGTGCAATGAGTTCCTGCGTAATCAATGGAATCATCCTTTCCTTCTGCTTTCAGGTTTGTCCTATACCATATCGTGAAAAGGCAGATTCGTCAAGAGAATCTGATAGAGACGCTGCGTTTGCGGATGCGCCTGCTATTGGAAAAAAATAAGGTTTATGGCATGTCGTTCGCACAAAGAAAGGAAGATTTTATGTTTGAGATGATTACGCTTTATAAAGGGCATGTTCATAAAGCTGTCGAGCGTTTGGAAGACGAGCAGGTACAGGCACTGGAAACAAAGTATGTTGGACTTTGCAGAGGCAGCGGCTTTGAACCGCCGATGTGCATGGAGGATGCGATTGCAGAGTATATCGATGTTCATGGGCTTAGTGCCATAGGCAAGGAGATGAAAGATGAAGTCTTAAAGGCACTGACCTATGACGATCTCAATGCGATTTTAGAGACAGCGAATAGTTAAAAAATGCTTGATTAATCGGCAGACATGCCGGTCAATCAAGCATTTTTTAGCAGCAATTAAATCTTTTTGATGAGAATCAAATTTCTGCACTTTGCTTTTTGGGGCTCCTTGATTGCAAGTCCTCTTATATAATGATATAATTCTCCTGACGTGTCTTTTGGAAAACATAAGGGATCTGTATTTTCTTATACATTGAAAGGAGTTCCCATGACACAGTTTGACAAGCGAAATATTTCCATGATGATGGATTTTTATGAGCTTACGATGGCGAACGGGTACTTTGCAGAAAAGGACAAGGATACGCAGGTGGCGTTTGATGTCTTCTACCGCGCGAATCCTGATGAGGGTGGATTTGCCATTTTTGCTGGTCTTGAACAGGTCATCGAATACGTTGAAAACATGCGCTTTTCCGATACGGACGTCGAATATTTCCGAAGACAGGGAATCTTTCATAAGGATTTTCTTGCATATCTGAAAGATTTTCGCTTCCGCGGTGATATCTATGCAATGCCGGAAGGCACGGTCATGTATCCGAACGAGCCGATCTTAACGGTTGTTGCGCCGCTGGTCGATGCGCAGCTTGTCGAAACGGCGATTCTTGCACAGGTAAACCATCAGTCTTTGATTGCGACAAAGGCGCGGCGCATCGCTTTTGCGGCACAAGGGCGTACCGTATCGGATTTTGGAGCGCGGCGGGCGCACAATATGGACGCGGCAACGTACGGCGCGCGCGCTGCCTACATCGGCGGCGTTACCGGGACGGCGACTTGCTCAGCGGGGCAGATGTTTGACATTCCCATTTCTGGAACGATGGCGCATAGCTGGGTCATGTTCTACAGGGATGAATTCGAGGCATTTAAGAAGTACGCAGAGATGTATCCGGATGGAACGGTGCTTCTCGTCGACACATACGATGTCATTCATTCGGGGATTCCCAATGCCATACGCGTAGCACGCGAGGTCTTGGAGCCGATGGGCAAAAAACTTGTCGGTATTCGCATTGACTCGGGCGACCTAGCGTATCTTTCAAAACGCGTTCGTCGTATGCTTGATGCGGCAGGGCTTGCGGATACAAAGATCGTTGTCTCGAACAGTTTAGATGAATTTACGGTGAGTTCGCTCCTTCTGCAAGGGGCGTGTATTGACAGCTTTGGCATCGGCGAGCGCCTGATTACCGCGCGTTCGGAGCCAGTTTTTGGGCGCAGTTTATAAACTGGCTGCTGTCAAAGAAGGAACGGAATTCGTTCCGCGCATCAAAGTGTCGGAGAATGTCGGAAAGATCACAAATCCGGGACTGAAAGACCTCTATCGCATCTATGACGAAGATGGAAAGGCGGTTGCTGACCTGATGGCGCTTGCCGGTGAGACTGTCGACCTTTCCGATGCATACCGTTATATTGATCCGCAGAAACCGTGGAAGAACCGCAAATTCGTGCGTTGTACAGCGAAAAATCTCCGTAAGCTCTACGTGAAAGACGGCAAGCGCACGATGGAGCTTCAAAACTCAAGGACATTCGTGCCTATGTCATAGAACAATTGAAGTCTGAGATTTGGGAGGAAGAACAGCGCTTTGAAAATCCGCATCGTCATTATCTCGATATGACGCCGGATTACTATAACCTCAAGATAAATTTACTGACGGAAACACGCCGTCAACATGGGTGATAGGATTGATTACAGGAAAGACCAAGAATCTCGGTGTCATGGGCTGGCCCATTGTACATTCGCTCTCACCGATTTTGCAGAACGCAGCGATCGAGCAGGCAGGTATTGACTATGTCTACATCGCCGTTCCGGTAAGAAAAGCGGACTTGGGCGCGACGGTGCGCGGTCTTAGCGCTCTGAATTTTACAGGTTGGAACGTCACGATTCCGCATAAGTCCGCCATTATAGCACATCTCGATGCCATCGATGCGGATGCGAAGGCGATCGGTGCCGTAAATACCGTTCAAAATGAAGATGGAAAACTTACGGGGTATAATACGGATGTCGAAGGATTTTTGCAGTCGCTTTTTCTCGCAGGATTTGATCCAAAGGGGAAACATACGGTTATCCTTGGAGCAGGCGGCGCAGCGCGTGCCGTCTGCTATGGACTTTTGAAGCAGGGCGCGGCAGAGGTAGTGATTGCTGTCAGAAATCATGAAAAAGGGCAGGCGTTTCTCGATAACTTTGCAGTCTTTTGCGAAAGATTTTTTTCCGTGAAGATACAAGTGGTTGATTTTTGAATGTGCTGCTTTTCGGTCTGCAGAAAAAGAAGCGGATCTCGTTGTCAATACGACGCCGCTTGGTATGACGCCAAACGTTGGAGAGATGCCGCCGGTGGATTTCGATTTATTGAAAGAAGATGCGTTTTGCTACGATATCATCTACACACCGGCAAAGACAAAGTTTCTCGAAGAGGCGGCGGGGCGTGGGCATCGCATCTTAAACGGAGAGATGATGCTTGTTCTGCAAGGGGCAGCAGCGTTTCGCCGCTGGACAGGTGAGGAGCCGGACATCCTCTTGATGCAGAGTGCACTTCACGAGGCACTGGAACGGTAAGTGTTTTTTAGCCGATAAAGCGCGAGAGCGCAGGAGGTTTTGTTGGCGGCAATCACGTATGAACTCATAGCAAAGGATGCAAAGACGGGGGCACGTGCGGGAATCATTCATACCCCACATGGAAGTTTTCCGACACCGATCTTCATGCCTGTCGGGACACAGGCATCGGTCAAAGGAATTTCGCCCGACGAGCTGAGGGATATCGGTGCAGGGATTATCCTTTCAAATACCTATCATCTCTTTCTTCGCCCTGGTGCAGAACTTGTCAAGGAAGCCGGCGGTCTGCATAAATTCATGCATTGGGACGGTGCGATTCTCACGGACAGCGGCGGCTTCCAGGTCTTCAGCCTCGGTGATCTTCGAAAGATTACGGAAGAGGGTGTGACGTTTCGTTCACACATCGACGGCTCAAAGAAGTTCCTTTCGCCGGAAGTTTCGATGGATGTGCAGATGTGCCTCGGCTCAGACATCGTCATGGCATTTGACGAGTGCATTCCGTATCCCGCTGATTTTGCCTATGCCAAGCAGTCGACAGAGCGCACGCAGCGCTGGGCAGAGCGCTGTAAGGCGGCAATGACAGCTGAAAAGCAAGGGCTTTTTGGCATTGTACAGGGCGGTATGCATCCGGAACTTCGAAAGTGGAGTGCCGAGCATCTTGTGGCGCTTGACTTGCCGGGCTACGCGGTCGGTGGTCTTTCTGTCGGTGAACCGCCGGAGCTTATGAACGAGATGCTTTCCATATCGACTTCGTATCTGCCAGAGAATAAGCCGCGCTATCTGATGGGCGTAGGCACGCCGGATTATCTCATCGAGAGTGTCGCACGCGGCATTGATATGTTCGACTGCGTCTTTCCGACGCGTGTCGCAAGAAATGGCATGGCGATGACCTGGCATGGCCGCTTGGTCATGAAAAATGCGCAGTTTACGCATGAACATAAGGTGCTGGAGGAAGGCTGCGGCTGTTATGCCTGCCGTAACGGCTACACGCGCGCTTACATCCGTCACCTTGTTCGCGCCGGTGAAATCTTTGGTCTTCGCCTGCTCTCTTTGCACAATCTCTATTTCCTGCAGGACTTCATGCGAAAGATGCGCACTGCCATCATTGATGGAACGTTCCAGACATTGCGCCGAGAGTTTCTCGCAAAGCTATCATCCGCGCAGCAATGGCTGAATCAAGTAAATACAAGGAGTGTTTTTTATGAACGAAGAAATGATGTCGTCGCTGGGCACATGGGGGCCGATTCTCCTCATGGTTTTGATCTTTTACTTTCTTCTCTATCGTCCGCAGAAAAAAGCACAGAGCAAGCGCCGGAATATGCTTGAAGCCTTAAAGCGTGGCACCCGCATTATCACGGTCGGTGGCATCTACGGTACGATTATCTCGATAGATGATACTATCGTTCGTCTGGAAATTTCGAAAGGCATTGTCATTGATTGCTCGCGCAGCAGCATCGCGAGCATTGTGACGGATGAACTGAAGAAAGAACCAGAGGAAAAGAGTGAGGATTCGTCAGACGCATGAAAGGTGCAGTGTTAAGCGAGCTTCAAGAGAGGAAGAAAATCCTTCGAAAAGAGGCTGTGGCTTTTCGCCGATGCCTTTCTTTTGAAAAACGCATCGCGGTTTCGCAGAGAATGATAGCTTCTTTGGTGAAGGAAACTGCCTACCAAGCGGCAAAGACGGTCTTTGCCTATGTCTCCATGCCGGAAGAAATTGCGCTGGATGATTTTTCTCGAACGGGCAATAGCAGACGGGAAAATTCTGTCATCCCGCTGATTCAGAAAAAGAGGCGTGATGGATGTCATTCGTCTGCGTCGTCTCGAAGATCTCGTTCCAGATGCATACGGCATCAAAACCGTGCGAAAAGAAGCGAGAGAAATCGTGCCGCCTGAGAGCATTGACCTCATTGTCGTGCCGGGCGCGGCGTTTGATGTGCGCGGCGGGCGCCTTGGGCTTGGCGCAGGCTTTTACGATCGCTTCATGCGCGAGAGGGCAACAGGGGCAAAGCGCATCGCGCTTGCCTTTGACGGACTTATTTACCCTGAGGTGCCGATGACAAAGCATGATGAGCGCGTTGACCTTATCTTGACAGAGAAGCGCCGCATCGAAACCTATGCAAGGTAAATGCATCCTTTATCAATATTTTTTCGTCAAGCCGCGTATCTATCGTGAAATATGAATAAAAGGTAGTGAATCATTTGCGAAAAAGATTGTCTTTTCAAATTGTTTGTCTGTGTCGTGGCAATCATAGCACTTTTCTTGCTCTTCGTTCGGCCGCTTGCGAACTCGATTCGCCAGGGGCTCGACCTTCAGGGCGGTACACACGTCGTCTTAGAGGCAGAGGATACAGATGTCGCACAGGTCAATGACGATGCGATGAACCGCGTGGTCGCTATCATGGAGAAGCGCGTCAATGCTCTCGGTCTTACCGAGCCGATCATTCAGCGCGAGGGTGAGCGTCGCGTGATCATCGAGCTTCCGGGCGTCAAAGATCCGGATGTCTGCTATCAAGACCATCGGCAAGACGGCCATGCTTTGAGTTCAGGATGAGGACGGCAACACAGTTCTCACGGGTACCGACCTGAAGGATGCACAGGCATCGACAGATCCAAAGTCTGGCAATAACGACGTCAACCTTGAATTCAGCGATGAGGGAGCACAGAAATTTGCCGATCTTACGACAAAGAATGTCGGGCGCAAGATTTCCATTCTGCTTGACGGTGAGGTTTTGACTGCACCGAATGTTCAAGAGCCGATTCTCGGCGGTCATGCGAGGATTACAGGGCAGAAGACGCTTGAAGAGGCGCAGAATCTAGCCATCGTTCTCCGCAGCGGTGCGCTCCCTGTTAAGGTCAACATCATCGAGACACGCACGGTCGGTCCTTCTCTCGGTCAGGATTCAAAGGATAAGTCACAGTTCGCTTTTGTCATCGGTCTCGGCGCCGTCCTTATCTTCATGATTTTCTTTTACCGTCTCTCGGGCTTTATCGCGGACATCGCGCTTATGGCATATACGCTTTTACTGCTCGCGCTCTTATATCTCCTCGATGCAACCTTGACGCTCCCAGGCGTTGCAGGTATCATCCTTTCCATCGGCATGGCGGTTGATGCGAACGTCCTCATCTTCGAACACTTCAAGGAAGAGTATCAGATTCAGGGAAAGACACTTCGCCTTGCGATGGACTCGGGCTTTAAGCGCGCATTTACGACAATTTTTGATTCGAACATCACGACGATTATTGCGGCGGCTGTGCTCTTCTTTCTCGGTACAGGTACGATTCGCGGCTTCGCCATCACGCTCGGTCTCGGCACGATTCTCTCGATGCTGACCGCCATCACACTCACGCAGTACCTGCTGAAGCTGATGATCAACGCAAAGGTGTTCACGAGTGCATCTGCTTACGGCGCGAACAGCTTCATGCTTTGGAAGAAGGAGGATTTGAAGAATGCTAAAAGCTAATATTGCAGGGCATCGGAAATTCTGGTTCTCCCTATCTTCCCTTATCATTATCGCTGGTTTTTATCTGTATGTTCGTGCGTGGATTCAATTTCGGCATTGACTTCACGGGGGGAACGATTATCGACTTGAAGTTCGAAAAGCCAGTGACGATTGCCGAGGTGCGCGAGAGCCTGGCAAAGTACGATCTGGATGGAGCGACCATTCAGCTTTCCGGAGATGCGTCCGATGTTGCTTCGTCGGAAGACGTCATGATTCGCACGGCAGATTTGGAAGAACAGGATCGGAAAGCCGTTATGGCGGGACTGAAGGAGGATGTTGGCGATTATAACGTCCTTCGCGAGGAAAAAGTCGGGGCGACAGTCGGCGGCGACCTCATCACGAATGCCGTCCTTGCACTCGTCGTTTCCTGGGCGCTCATCATTGCCTATGTCGCTTACCGTTTCGAATTCAAGTTTGGCATTGCGGCAGTTCTGGCACTCATTCACGATCTGCTCATCACACTGGCGGTTTTCTCATTTACGCAGCGGCAGATTGACTCGTCCTTTATCGCGGCGCTACTGACGATTGTCGGTTACTCCATCAACGATACGATCGTTATCTTTGACCGTATTCGCGAGAATTTGAAACTCCACTTTAGGCGCGGCGGCGATGTCGTGCAGCTTGTCAATACGAGTATTTATCAGACATTGACGCGTTCGCTCTATACGGTCTTCACCGTTCTCTTTACGACGGCCGCACTCTATTTCTTCGGCGGCGAGACGACGAAGGACTTTGCGTTTGCACTTCTCATTGGCTTCAGTGTCGGCTGTTATTCGTCCATCTTCATCGCAAGCCCGCTATGGATGACATTCCGCGAGTGGACGGAAAATCGTCACAAGGCAAAGCTTGCGGCAGCAAAGACGAACAAAGGGGAAAGATGAGATTGCCGATATTATTGGAGCAAACATGATCAAGGCGTGGAACTTACAGGAGGATGTACCGGATCTTACAGACTTTGCAGCATCGCTCGGCGTGACGGCTTGGACAGCCGGTATCTTATACCATCGAGGCATTCGGACAAAGGAGGATGCAGCAGCGTTCTTTCATCCGGAAGACGTACCGTACAGCGATCCCTTTCTCATGAAGGATATGGATAAGGCGGTTGCGCGCATCCAGCAGGCAATCAAAGAGAAGGAACATATCACGATTTATGGCGATTACGATGTTGACGGTATGACAGCGACGTCACTTCTCCTTCGGAATCTTCCTGCACTTGGCGCAGATGTCAGTTACTACATTCCTGATCGAAATCGCGAAGGGATACGGCTTTAACTGTACAGCACTGGAGCATCTCGCAGAGACGACGGATCTTCTCATCTCTGTCGACTGCGGCATTGCCTCTGTAGAGGATGTCGCCGCAGTGGCGGAGAAACTTGACATCGTGATTACCGACCATCATTTGCCGGGGAAGCTTTTGCCGCCTGCGCTCGCTGTCCCTGATCCGCATCGTGCGGATTGTGCCTTTCCTGAAAAGGATATTTGCGGCGTTGGCGTCGCCTTCAAGCTTTTGCAGGCGCTTTTTCTAGCGATAAAGGGCGAGCGTTTTGATCGCGACATAGAACTCGTTGCCATTGGTACTGTTGCAGATATCGTACCGCTGGTAGGTGAAAATCGGAAGCTCGTCAAAGAAGGACTGGCACGCATCAAAAACAGTGAGATTCCAGGCGTTGCCGCATTGGTCGAAATTGCAAATCTTCAGGATAAGGAAATCGGAACGGGGCATGTCGGCTTTATGCTTGCGCCGCGTATCAATGCCGCAGGCCGCATCGGTACGACGAAAAAGGCGTTGCGCTTCTCACTGCCCTAAATTCCGCAGAGGCAGCATCGCTCGCACGTGAGCTTGATGCGCTGAACAGCGAGCGGCAAGGTATTGAGCAGGAAATCCTTGCCAAAGCGGAAGAAGAACTTGCAGAAAAGGATGTGGAAAGCCTTTCGTCTATCGTCGTCGCGGGCGAAGGGTGGAATCCTGGCGTCATCGGTATTGTCGCCTCTCGTCTTGTGGAGCATTACTACAAGCCGACAATTGTCTTTTCCATCGGCGAAGACGGCACGATGAAGGGATCCTGTCGGAGCATCAAGGGGCTCCATATGCATGAGGCGCTCTCTGCCCTCAGCGATCATATTTTGCAGTTTGGCGGCCATGAGATGGCGGCAGGGCTTTCCCTGGCAAAGGGCGCATATGCAGCTTTTAAGACTGCATTCTTGGATTATTGCAGAGCACATCTCACGGACGAAGATTACATACCGAAGATTTCTGTCGAGCTTGAGATGGCACCGGCAGAGCTTTCGTTTTCTCTTATCGAGGAACTATCCTGCCTCGAGCCCTACGGCATAGGCAATCCCAAGCCGCTCTTTGGCTGCCGTGCCATTCGTGCGGCAGAGGCGAGAGCGATGGGGAGGGAAAAGGATCACCTCTGTTTCGAGGTCGGTACGAAAGCAAGACCCGTGTGCGCCATTATGTGGCATCAGGAAAGCTCGCAGACATCGTAAATGCAGAGCCGATCGACATTGTTTACACGCCGTCCATCAACGAGTGGAACGGTAAGAAAAGTATCCAATGTATGGTGGAAGACCTAGCTCCGGCAGATGCGATGCGTGTGTTTCCGACGCGCAGCATTCTCATGGAGCTCTATCGCTTTCTCATGGGACAGAATGAAGCGCGTGGAAGCATTCCTTTTCATGCAGAAGCTTTAACGGGAGCTTATAACATGACGGCATCCCGATATAAGAAGGACAGGATGTCGTATTATACAATGTGTATGGGGCTTCGTATCTTTCAGGAGCTCGGCATCCTTCGTGCGGATGTGGAAGAAAAGGTGTTTCATATGCCGAAACTTGCAGGCAAGACGGAGCTTTTAGCGTCGCCTACATACCGGCGCGGCATGCGTGCATATGAGAGAAAGATGGGGAAAGCATGATGGAAGAACATAAGGAACCTATCTCAATAGACGTTCTGATCAACGATATCAAGGCGTATTCCCCCACGGCGGATATCGCACTCATCCGCCGTGCCTATGAGCTTGCGGAAAAGGCACATAGCGGTCAGCGCCGTGTCTCGGGCGAAGCGTATATCATCCATCCGCTTCACGTGGCAAAGATCCTTACCGATCTTCATATGGACGATGCGACGGTCAGCGCTGCGCTTCTTCACGATGTTGTCGAGGATACAATCTATACGAACGAAGAGATGCAGCAGATGTTCGGCGAGGAAATTGCCATGCTGATCGACGGCGTGACAAAGCTCGGCAAGCTGCAGTACAAATCGAAGGAAGAAGCGCAGCTGGAAAGTTATCGCAAGATGTTTCTCGCGATGGCAAAAGATATCCGCGTTATTATGATCAAGCTCGCTGACCGTCTGCACAATATGCGGACACTGAAGTATATGCGCCCCGACAAGCAGAAGCGCATTGCACAGGAAACCATTGAGGTCTATGCGCCGCTTGCCAATCGCTTGGGCATCTCGAGCATCAAGTGGGAACTTGAAGATCTCTGTCTTCGCTATCTTTATCCCGATGTTTACTATCAGCTTGTCGAAGATGTCAAGCAGAAACGAAAGGAACGTCAGAGCTTCATTAACACTTCCATGGAGCAGATTCGCGGCAAGCTTGAAGAGGCAGGCATTAAGGCGGAAATCAATGGGCGTGCAAAGCACTTTTACAGCATTTACCGCAAGATGCAGCGCGATCAGAAGGACATCAGTGAGATCTATGATTTATCGGCCATCCGCGTTCTCGTCCATTCGGTAAAGGACTGCTATGGTGTGCTAGGCGTCATCCATGCAATGTGGAAGCCGATTCCAGGGCGTTTTAAGGACTACATTGCGATGCCGAAGGCAAATGGTTATCAGTCGCTTCATACGACCGTCATGACGCGCGGCTATCCCTTAGAGATTCAGATTCGCACGTTCAAGATGCATCAGGTTTCTGAGTACGGCGTTGCAGCGCATTGGAAGTATAAGGAGAGCGGCAAGAGCATTGGCGCGGGAAGCGAGAACGATCGCAAGATGAGCTTCCTCCGTCAGATGGTCAGTCTGCAAAAGGACTTCAAGGATCCAAAGGAGTACTTTGAAGCCTTGAAGGTCGACGTCTTTTCCGATAAGGTTTTTGTCTTTACCCCAAAAGGCGATGTCGTCGACTTGCCCAAAGGCTCGATTCCCATCGACTTTGCCTATCGCATTCATACGGAAATTGGTCATCGCTGTGTCGGTGCGAAAGTCAATGGCAAGCTCGTGCCTCTAGAATACAAGCTGAAAAACGGCGATATCGTTTCAGTCATCACGAACAAGGCAGGTTCTGGCCCCAGCCACGATTGGCTGAATATCGTGGCGTCTCCGGAGACCCGCAGCAAGATACGTTCATGGTTCAAAAAGGAGCGGCGTGAGGAAAACGTTGAGCGCGGTCAGGAGATGATGCGGGATGAGGCAAAGCGCCTCGGCTATGTTCCAAAAGATCTCTTGACAGAAGAGCGTCTGCAGCAAATTGTCGGCAAGCAAAAGATGAGCTCGACGGATGATCTTTTTGCAGCATTGGGTTACGGCGGCATCACGCTTCCCGGTATCATGACCAAGATTATCGAGCTTTATAAGAAGGAAATGCAGAAGGCCACACCGCCCAGCGTATCGAAGCTTCTTTCAAAGCTCAAGACACCTGCGGTGGGCGGAAAGGCGAAGAAGGACAGTCACGGCGTTCTCGTAGAAGGCGAGACGGGGCTTATGGTTCGTCTCGCGCACTGCTGCAGCCCGATTCCTGGCGATCCCATCATTGGCTTCATCACGCGCGGCCGCGGTATTTCCGTTCATCGTGCGGACTGCCCCAATGTTCTCACAGACATGGACCTTACGCGCATGATCGAGGTCAGCTGGGATATAGGACTTGATAAGTCCCTATACTGTCGAGCTCGAGATCGTCTGCAACGATAAGAACGGGGTTTTGGCGACGCTTCTCGCTGTGCCGTCGGAGTTCAAACTCGATGTTCGGAGCGTCAAGGCTACGCCGAATCGCAGCAATAAGACCTCGACCGTCTTCATGGGCATCGGGGTGAAGAGCAAAACGGAGCTGGAAGAAGTCATCAAGAAATTCCGTCGTCAAAAAGGATGTCTTCTGTGTCAATCGTGCGCTCGGCAGCGTGTGATGCAGACAAGTCAAAGGATTTTTAACATAAGAGAAGAAACGCAAGGAAAAAAAGTAGTGCCGTTCTTCTCTTATTTTCCTATGATTGAATTCTGATTTTTCGATTCTTTCAAGAGGAAATTCCATCAACACGAATAAATCCCTTTTTGGGGGTTTTGTTTTTTTGTAATAAATCTATGATTATTTTGAAAAATATGATAAAAATGAAAAATGAGGAGAATAGAGGTACTAGGCTAAAACCATGAAGAAGGTGAAACGGTGATGGAAAAGAAAGCGATAGAATGTAAACCGGAAGAGCTTAAAGAGGCGATGCTCACGAGAAGGCACGGCACTCGTGAGAGACTGCGCCTGTCTGAAGGAACACTTCTAGAGAAGACGCGCAAGATCAACCGCCTCTTGCAGCGTTCAGAAAGCATAGAATACGATGGTATTTCACGCGTGCTTAGCAATGTTTAGACGCCAATGTTTACATTGTCAGCAAGAAGGGGAAGATCTATGGTTATGCCTTCGTCGATGATTTTGAGTGTGACCTTATGGTCGATAAGGTCATTAATATGGGTACGTTCCCGAAACATTATGTGAACTGGCTCATGCGCATTGACGAGACGTATCCCAACCTTCGCTCACAGAGGGATATGTGTGCCTATGAGGATGGCATAAAATGTCTTTTCCATGGCAAGAATACGACCATCGTGCCGATTTATGGCGTCGGTGAGCGTACTGGTACATTAATTGTCGCAAAATACGAAGAAGAATTCGATGACGACGACTTGTTGCTGGCGGAGTATGGCGCCACAGTGGTCGGTATGGAAATGCTCCGCGATCGTGCGCAGAAGGTCGAAATTGAGGCACGGAAGAAGGCAAATGTACAGATCGCCATCAACACACTTTCGTATTCTGAACGCAAGGCCGCCTATGCGATACTTTCTGCCCTGGACGACAGCGAAGGTCTTCTCGTCGCATCGAAGATTGCGGACGAAGTTAGGATTACGCGTTCTGTCATCGTCAATGCACTTCGAAAGTTCGAGTCGGCAGGTGTTATCTCGTCGAAGTCACTTGGCATGAAGGGAACATATATCAAGGTTTTGAATGAATACCTTCTCGACGAAGTGCAGAAACTTCGCGACGAATAAGACATATACATGTTGTCTATGCCCTCAATCTCAGATGACAGATTCAATGATAGAAGCTGCCTAGGGAAAAGAGTTGACACGTGGAGGTTTGATATAGTATACTAATACGGTGTAGTACACAACACACTCCCATTGTTACTTGGAGGGGGGGATAGATAAATGGCAAACGAAATCAAAGTAGGAAAAAACGAATCGATCGATAGTGCTCTCCGTCGCTTCAAGCGTATGTCTCAGAAAGCTGGTACGTTGGCTGAAGTGAGAAAACGTGAACATTATGAGAAACCGAGCGTTCGCCGCAAGAAGAAGTCTGAGGCAGCTCGTAAGCGCAAGTTCCGTTGATGGGGTTGCGCTCCAGTGCCTGCGAGCTATCTCGCAGGCACTTTTTTATAATTTTTTAGAGAGGAAGATACCATGTCGTTGAAGGAACAGCTTACGAAGGATATGAAGGATGCGATGAAGGAGCATGACAAGGAGCGTCTGGCGGTCATTCGCATGGCGCGCGGGGCAGTCCGTCAGGCAGAGATTGACGGCGGGCACAAGGAGCTTGCAGACGATGATGTCATTGCCATCCTTTCAAAAAGAAGTCAAGATGCGCAGGGACTCCATCGATGAATTTACAAAAGGGGGACGCAGCGATCTTGTCGAGAAGACACAGGCAGAGATCGATGTCCTGATGAAGTATCTTCCAGAACAGATGGGGGAGGACGAAATTCAAAAGCTCGTGGCAGAAACTGTAGAGCAGACAGGGGCATCGACGCCGAAGGATATGGGCAAGGTCATGGGAGCCTTGATGCCAAAGCTAAAGGGACGTGCCGAGGGCAAGCTCGTCAATCAAATAGTTCGCGCGTGTTTGCAGAGTTGATGATAAGCGATACGCTTGCATGGGCGTGAAAAGAGGTGATTGTCATGGAATTTTCTCTTATGACACTCTTGAATGTCTTAATGCTCGCTATTATGTTCCTAGCCGTCCTCGTCGAGATTAAGACGGGCGGTTTCGGCGCAGGTGTGCTGCTCGGACTGATAGCGGCGGCGATGTTTTGGGGCAGCCAGTATGTGCATGGTATTGTCGATCTCACGCAGATCGCACTCTTTCTCGGGGGCATCCTGCTGATTATTATCGAAGTGCTTTCGCCAATGGTCGGTATTCTCGCAGCACTCGGCATAGCGATGATATTTTACAGCGTCATTCTCGCGCTCGGGGCGGATTTGAATGCCCTCTATGCGCTTGCAATCGCGCTGCTTTCTGGCGGTTATCATCTTCATCATCATTATCAATCGGCTTCCTTCCAACCGTCTTTGGCATAAGCTCATGCTGAAGAATGCTTCGACAAAGGAGGAAGGCTTTGTCAGTGCTCCACAGGAGGATGACATCGTCGGAAAAGAGGGCATTGTACTGACAGAGCTTCGCCCCGCGGGTTCGGTACAGATTGAAAATCGCCGCTTCGATGTCGTTTCAGAGGGAGATTTTATAGAAAAGGGCGCAAAGGTCATAGTTGTGTCCGTAAATGGCAGACGTATCGTAGTGAAAAGACTGTTGGGTAGCTTTTAGGAGGCGATTTTATGGGTACTTTGATCAGTTTTGGTTTCCTCAGCATTATCGTCGTTGCGGCAGTGCTGCTCTTTCTGCACTTCGTCCCCATTGGACTGTGGATTTCTGCACTTGCTGCTAACGTCCACGTCAGCATCATCACACTCGTCGGCATGCGGATGCGGCGTGTGCCGCCGGCAAAGATCATCTTGCCGCTCATCAAGGCCAATAAGGCAGGGCTCGATGTGCAGGTGAATCAACTGGAAGCGCATTATCTTGCCGGCGGTAATGTCGATAAAGTTGTCGATGCGCTGATTGCGGCGCATCGTGCACAGATTCCCCTTCCCTTCGAGCGGTCGGCTGCCATCGATTTGGCGGGGCGCGACGTTTTAGAAGCCGTGCAGATGAGCGTCAATCCAAAGGTCATTGAGACACCGATCGTCTCCGCCGTGGCAAAGAACGGCATCGAGCTTAAGATCAAGGCGCGTGTCACGGTTCGTGCAAATATCGACCGTCTTGTCGGCGGCGCGGGCGAGCCGACAATTATTGCGCGCGTTGGCGAGGGCATTGTCACGACCGTCGGTTCTTCAGAAAGTCATAACGACGTGCTTGCCAATCCAGACGATATCTCGAAGACAGTTCTCGGCAAAGGGCTGGATGCTGGCACGGCGTTTGAGATTCTCTCCATTGATATTGCCGATGTCGATGTTGGGCGCAACATCGGCGCAGAGCTACAGACGGATCAAGCGGAGGCAGATAAGCGCATTGCCCAAGCAAAGGCGGAGGAGCGCCGTGCTATGGCGGTGGCGAAAGAACAAGAGATGAAGGCGTATACGCAGGAGATGGAGGCAAGGTCGTCGAAGCACAGGCAGAGGTTCCGCACGCTATGGCGCAAGCGCTCAAAGAAGGAAAGCTCGGCGTCATGGATTACTACAATCTCAACAATGTACAGGCGGATACAGACATGCGAAATGCCATCAGCGCAGCGGGAACGGATGACAAGATTCAGCCGACGAAGCCTCTGAAGTAAGGAGGTGACGGGATGAATTTGGATTGGGATGATTGGGTATACATCCTTCTGTTCATCATTTACGTACTTTATCGGTTCTATGAAAAAAGTAGACCAAAGGTGCGTCATTCCATGCAAGAAGCACAGCAAAATATACAGAACTTCGTGAAAAGTGAGGCGCATGTTCGTCGTAACCCACATGAAATTTTGCAGGAATTCCAGTCGTATCTTCACACTCAGAAAGAGCAGGCGGCTACGCACAGTGTTCAAAAAGCGGCAAGAAAAGCTGAGAAGTTTAAGGTAAGGGGTGAGAAAAAGATGCTGCATCCTGCGGCACCTGTGCAGCAGGAAACCTGCAGGACGAGAGAGAGAGAAAGCTTCTTCCCTCACTGACGCCCGAAAACATGCAGCAGGCGATTGTCCTTGCGGAAGTTCTGGGAAAACCGAAAGCCTTGCGTCGGCGAAAGGATAAGTAGAGAAAAGAAGTTTTTTTCTTACCGATCAATAAGTAAAGTCCCGAAACACGCGCGTGCTTTCGGGATTTTCATTTCCCTGCAATCCTTTTCTCATGTAGCACCTTGTTTTTCCCAGAAACTTCGAGTATTATAAAAGACATTGTTTTATGTGTTTACCGGGAGGGAATGCCTGTTGAAAGCCGGTTTTATCAGCCTTGGCTGTTCAAAAAACCTAGTCGATACCGAGGTCATGCTCGGCATCCTGCAGGAGCATGGCATCGAGATTACGCCGCGCCCGCAGGATGCGGATATCCTCATTGTAAATACCTGTGCCTTCATTAAGTCTGCAAAGGAAGAATCCATCACGACGATTCTCAATATGGCGGATTATAAGGAAACAGGTCGCTGCCGCAGTCTCATCGTTGCGGGCTGTCTGGGGCAGCGCTATGGGCAGGATCTTCTTGACGAACTGCCGGAAGCAGATGCCATCATCGGCACGGGCGCATGGAGCCGCATCATGGAGGCGGTCGAAGCAACGCTGAAAGGGCAGCGTGTTATTCTTGCGGGTGAGGACAAATCGCTTTACGATGAGAATACGCCGCGCATTACGACGACGCCGCGCTATACCGCATATGTGAAGATTGCTGAGGGCTGCAACAATCGCTGTGCTTTCTGCGCGATTCCACAGATTCGCGGCAAATACCGCAGCAGGACGATCTCGGACATCAAAGCGGAGGTTGAGCACCTTGCCGCGCATGGTGTGAAGGAAATTGTTCTGATTGCGCAGGATTCGACCGAGTATGGACGAGATTTGGCAGATGGAAAACCACAGCTCGCGCAGCTTCTCAAAGAACTCGTGAAAGTCAAGGGAATTCAGTGGATTCGCACGCTTTACGCCTATCCGAAGTATTTTACAGATGCGCTGATTGAGATGATTGCAAGCGAGCCAAAGATCTGCAAATACGTTGACATTCCCCCTGCAGCATGCACATGATGCTGTCTTAAAGGCGATGCGTCGCCCGGATACGCAGGAAGAAATGCGTGTGCTTATCAAAAAACTTCGCGAACGCATCCCGGGCGTTACGATACGTTCGACTTTTCTCGTCGGCTTTCCAGGTGAAACGGCAGCACAGTATCAGGTACTTCGTAACTTTGTCGAAGAGATGCGCTTTGATAAGCTGGGGGTCTTTGCCTATTCGCGTGAGGAAGATACGGCGGCATACGATATGCCGCGTCAAGTTGACGAGAATGTCATGCAGGAACGTTATCACGACCTCATGAGTCTCCAGTCGAAGATCTCCGAAGAGACGAATCTTGCACTTGAAGGAAAGGTACTTGACGTTCTCATCGAGGGACGCGATGAGGAACAACCCCAGATTGCCATCGGCAGGTCTTACCGCGAGGCTCCTGAGGTAGATGGTGCGGTCTATGTTGAAGGCGATACGGAGAGCAAACCGGGCGATATCGTCCGTGTGCGTGTGCTTCAAGGCTTTACGTATGATCTTGTCGGTGAATTGGTGGAAAAGTCGAAAGAAGAAAAGGAGCGATGAACGATGCTGGAAGAAACGGTGGGTAAGCTCCTTATGGAAAAACAGCTTACCATTGCTTGTGCAGAATCCTGTACAGGCGGGCTTCTCACCAGCTGCTTGACAGATGTTGAGGGAAGTTCCGCCTACGTCATGGGCTCTGTCGTTTCCTATACAAATGAGGTAAAGGAAAGTCTCGTGGGTGTCAGGCATGAAACGCTTGTCGCTCATGGTGCAGTTTCCGAATCGACGGCACGCGAGATGGCAGAAGGCATCCGCCATATCATCGGTACGGATCTCGGTGTCGGTATCACGGGCATCGCGGGGCCTGGCGGCGGTACGGAAACCAAGCCCGTTGGTCTTGTCTATATCGCAGTTGCAGGAGACAAGGGAACTACGGTGAAAAAGAATATTTTTCACGGCAGCCGTATGGAAAATAAGCGTTCCAGCGTGGAAAAAGCCTTGGAAATGCTGCATGCATATCTCGACCAATAACGTTTGATAAGATGATGTCTTTGGATATTTGAAAGGAATAAAGATATGAAACTCGAAAAAAAGATTCTGGCGGGACTTCTTGGTGTGGGGCTGATGCTCCAGACAGCGCCTATAGCTTTGGCTGCAGATAATGCACCGCAGCAGAGCGCAGCGACGACGAATGCAGCAACAGCGGACAATATTCCCGACCCACCGGAACAATCGTATGAATATACGAGTAAAAAAAGTATGGCTACAAGATGACGCTCCCGCATAAGCCAATCGCCGTCATCCCTGCCAGTGCCCTCAACCCCGATAAGTCTGGCGATATCATTATCTTTAAAAATAAAGAGTACAACATCCTTTATGCTTGGGCTGTTTATTATAATGATTTCAAGGAGCTTAGCGTCCCGAATTTCAATAAGATGGATACAGCGACGGAAACCTCTTATCTGAGCAAGCTGAAGGATACCAATCCATATGAATCGGTCAAGATGGTCAATCTTTCCAAAAAGAATAAGGCGGTTCTTGCCGTTACGGCAAAGACCTTTTACATCGATACGAATGACGACGGTGTGGGCGATACCGAAGCGACGGCGGATTCACAAAATGCCGAGCTTTTCTTCCGTGCGAATAAGGGCGGGCGCTTCCGTATGGAACTCATCGATAAGCCGGAGCTTCGCCAGAGTTCCATTGATAAATTTATAAAGGGTGCAGAATCTTTCAAAGAACTTTAAACGATGGGAAGTTCTCCCCAAAAAGAGAGTCTCCCGGCTTAGGCTAGGGGCTCTTTTGTTTTGGAACAGCTTCTATCGGAAGTTTTTTGCGGAGGTATGTAAGGTGCGCAAAGATTTTTTTGAGCGACATAAAATTCTCCTGATTGTCATGGTAACGAGTTTTATCACACCGTTTTCTTCCAGTGCACTTACACTGTCGCTTCCCGATATCGGGCGCATGTATGGCGCAGGACCAAATCTTCTCGGTTGGGTTGTCGAAAGCTTTGTCCTTTCGTCCCTCGTCTTTCTTCTTCCCATCGGAAGGCTGGCAGATCGCTATGGCAAGCGAGTTATCTTTCTTTTTGGCAATGCCGCGGTTGGCATCACGTCATTTTTCTGTGCGTTTTCGACTTCCATCGAAATGCTGCTCTTCGCGCGTATCCTTCAGGGCATCGGTGCAGCGATGCTCTATGTAACCGGCGTATCTATTTTATCTGTCTGCTATCGTGGGAAGACGCGCGGCATGGCGATGGGATGGATGACGGGCATGGTCTATGCAGGCCTGGCCATGGGACCTGTGCTCGGCGGCTTCCTAAACGATACGCTTGGCTGGCAGAGTATTTTCTATCTCGTTGGCGTGATGAGTATCTGCGTATTTCTTACGGCAAAGGCACTAATGAAAGAACCGTGGCTTGGGAAAGCAGGGGCAAAGCGGGATTATCTGGGTGCCATTCTCTACGGTATTGCCGCTCTGCTCTTTGTTTATGGATTATCCGAACTTGTGCAAGACCCTTATGCCCCCCTCTGCATTGCGGCAGGGATTGTCTTTGGCATCCTATTTATCCGTAGAGAATGGTGTGCCAAGGAGCCGATGCTTTCTGTCCGTATCTTTACCGTCAACAAAACCTTTACCTGCTCGAGCCTTGCATCGATGATGAATTATGCTTCGACATTTGCTATCAGCTTTTTATTGTCACTTTATCTGCAGTCTGTCATGGGGCTGCGCGCAGGTGAAGCGGGGTTTCTCTTACTTGTACAAGCCATTGTTATGTCTGTTTTTTCTCCTATGACCGGCAAGCTCTCCGATAAATACCCGGCCTCGCTCCTATCCTCTTTCGGCATGGCTTTAACAACGATTGGTCTCTTCTTTCTCGCCTATGAAACACATAACAGTGAAATATATGGGCTGATTCCGTGCCTGATTGTCATCGGCCTTGGCTTTGCTTTTTTCTCTGCGCCGAATAACAATACGATTATGAGCTCTGTACCGGAAGAGTATTACAGCATGGCGTCTTCTGTTCTGGCGACCGTTCGGCTCATCGGTCAAGTCATGAGTATTGCCCTCGTCACGCTTGCCGTTACTATTCCTTGGACAGGTCTTGGCGAAATGGATATCCTGCGGAGAAACATCACCCTTGCTCTTGCCTTTTTCGGCATTGTCTGCGGCATTGGCATCCTTCCCTCGAGGATACGGTGATGCTGCGATGGAGCTGATTCGTTTATTTTGTCTTGAATAATTCGATAATCGGTGTGGTTTCAAGATCGATCTCAAAGGTTCTAGGCCAAGGAAAGGCTGCCGTGAAGCGGAGGTCTTTTGGTTCGAAAGCTTCATTGCCAAGGAAAAAGGGGGCGTGGAAGGATGGTGTATTTTTGTACAGCCTTGTGCGCGCCCGCATTTCCTCCTGCAGCATGAAGTTTGCATAGCGGTAATTTTTTGTGAGGTCCAAATCTGCTGTGTTGACATAACCGGCTTTTTTAGTGCACGGTTGACGTCGGTAATGCCAGTCTTTAGGTAAAAGTTATCTTCCAATATGCGATTTTCAAGGAAGGTTAGGGAGGCTCTCCTCCTGCGTGTGATTCTGCTTCCTCTTTGCGGAGAGGCGATAGCGTCATCATCGCTGTTGATTCCATCATGCAGCGCGGCAGCGGCAACAGCAGTGCCGGCTGTGTTGCTCATCGTATTCCAGCCGGCATAAGCGGCCAGCATTGAAAGTGGGAAGTTTTCACGTATGAGGAGGGGAAGGACGGTTTCTTTTTCCTCGAAGTGATAGCTGGTATCGATGAGTGCCGTAGGTTTTTCGGGGGCGCTTTCCTTCAGCCATGCAGCAAGTGGGAGACGGCTCTTCAGGGTGTCGGATTCGCTCTTTGCAGCATTGACAGCGAGAAGAATATCCGCGTCTTCTTGTGTCTCTGTGACGCTTCCGCCGATCAGCGCGATTTTCTCGCGGATACTTTCATCTGTACTGACTGCCATATAGGGCATGACGATGTCTTTCATGGAGGCGTCGGCATACTTTAAATAGAAGCTTGGATGTTCGCCCCTCGTTTCAAGGACCCAAGCGGTTAGGAGTGTCATGGCTATTTCATCGGCACCGTGGGTGAGGAAGACTTCGCGATCGGTAAGCCCTGCGTCTTTGATGCTTGCCATAAGATTAAACTTTTCAATGTTCGGGATGCCGTAAGGCTCGCCGTCATCCTGTCCGAGGATAAGGCGCGTGAGAACACCTTCTTTTTCAAGACCGATCAGCGTGCGGTTGACTCGTTCGCTGTCGGTATAACGGGCGAGATATGGGTCAAGGCTTTTTGCTGGAATGGCAGCTTTTAGGCGTGCAATCTCTGTAGTATCCACCGCTTTTCCCGCTGCTTCCTCACCGACAAGGCGTGAATATTTTACAATATCGCGCCGCTCGTCATAACCATCAATGAAATCAGGGGGCTGAAGGCGTGGAAGGATGGAAAAAGCATAGAGGGAAGCGCTGGATTTTTCTTGGCGGAGTGCGTGGAGTGTCTCGAAAAGCGCCGTCTCATCTGCCGGAGAAATTTCCTTTTCGCGTGCGGCTAGGAGCCCGCCATAGAGGAGTTGGTCTATGGAAAGGATGACGGCATCTGCTTTTGGTGCTTCCTGCCGCAGCCATGTCTGCATTTCTCTTGTCTTTCCTGGCTCGGAATAATAGTCTTGAAGTTCTGTCGGCGGTGTCATGACTTCTACATCTGCGATTTTTCCGAGTTCGATGACGAATTTCTTACAGGGGGGGCGTCCGTCAAGGGGGACGAGAAGAATACGCCTCTTGGCAGGCAAATTTTTCTTGCGGAACAGTCTCCGTGGTATTTGGGAAGAGAGGAAAGACAAGCGCGAGCACGAGGAGTGCGAGGATGAAGAGATGCCAGCTTTTGCAGAAAAATTTTTTCACAAGCGTTCTCCGATTCTTTAGAATAACTTCAGATTTTTATTGTATGCTAGTATAACATATAATAAAAATTACGCACAATATCACGTGTGCATATTAGGAGAGGAAATGCGAATCATCACGGGATCGGCGCGCGGCGCACGGCTGCTGGCACCCAAGGGCATGACGACGCGGCCGACGGCGGATCGCGTCAAGGAATCGGTTTTCAATATCTTGGGTGACAAAGTCCGAGATCGGCGTGTGCTCGACCTCTTCGCTGGTTCTGGCGCACTTGGCTTAGAATCCCTTTCGCGTGGTGCATCGCACGCCTTGATGGTTGATCGGGATAGCGTAGGCATCATTGCAAAGAATGCGGCACATACGCACCTCGAGCATAAGGCAAAGATTCTTGACATGGACGTCATGGCTGCGCTATCTCGTCTTGAAAAAGAAGAAAAATGCTTTGGCATCATCTTTTCAGATCCACCGTATCATAGGGGATGGACAGAGGCTGTACTGGCACGTATTACAGGGAGTCATCTGCTTGCGGAAAACGGTATCCTCGTTTTGGAACATGGTGCAGACGAAGAGGGCTTTTCATCTGAGACACTGACCTGCGTTCTTTCACGGCGTTACGGTGCGGTGACGAAGGTCAGTTTTTTTCAGCGAGCATCGTATCTAAAAAAATGAGATGTAGAACATGGAGGCTGATTCATGACACGGGCAGTTTGCACGGGAAGTTTTGATCCCTGTGACGGCGGGGCATGTCGATATTTTTGAGCGTGCCGCAAAAATGTTTGACGAGCTCATCGTCTGCGTTTTCCACAATGTTGCAAAAAAACCATTTTTTACAGTGGAGGAACGCCTTGCCTTTCTGGAAGATGCGACAAAACATTTAAAGAATGTACGTGTTTCCTCATTTTCCGGTCTTATCACGACGTATATGAATGAGATTGATGCCCATGTCATCGTGCGCGGCGTTCGTTCGGTGAAGGATCTGGAATACGAGCAGAATGAAGCGTATATGATTCGTCATTTTCGTCTGGATATCGACACGGTTTTCCTTTTGACGCGGCCGGAATATTCCTTCGTGAGTTCGTCGGGCGTTCGTGAGATCATCCGTTTCGGCGGGCGGCTGGATGGGCTGGTTCCCGATAGCGTAATCAAGGCGGTAGAGGCGAAGGGGCTATAGCAAGCAAAACGATGGAAGACTTTCCGCGTATCAACGTGTCAGAATAAAGGAGCAATATATATGTCTATTTTAGATACTTTGGATCAGATCGAAGGCATGGTCGCAGGAGCGCGTACGCTTCCCTTTACTGGAAAGATCGTTATCGATGACAAAGCTCTGCTTCGTTATGTTGAGGAACTGCGCAAAGAGCTGCCAAGTGAGCTGAAACGCGCGGATGAAATTATGGAAAATGAAGAGGTGATCCTTCAGAGAGCGAGAACACAAGCAGAACATGTTATCAACGAGGCAAAGGAATTTGCCGAGCGTTTGACAGAAGAGAACTCCATTGTCAAGGAAGCGCGGGAAAAGGCTAAGACAGTTCTTGAGCAGACGCAGCAGAAGGAAAGAGAGATTCTTGAGCGCACAAAGGCAAATGCAGAAAAACTTCAGTCGGATGCAGATATATACGCTGCTCAAGTGTTTGATCAACTCATTCGGCATGTGTCAGGAACCTTTCAAGGCGTCCAACAGGCAGAAGGCGGGTTAAAACAGGCATTGAATGTCCTCCAGCAGGCACAAAAACAGCTGAGTCGTCCGCGTCCGCCTGTAATGCAGCAGCAATCGCAGGCACAGCCGCAGCAGGAGCAACGACAGGCGGAGAAAAATGAAGCGTAAAGATAGTCTGCGTGAGATCCTTGCAGCTGTAAAGGCAGGGCGCATTTCGGAAGACGAGGCAGTGAAGGAACTGCAGGCAGAGGGGGTGGATGACCTTCGCTTTGCCAATATCGATTATGCGCGGGAAAAACGACGCGGCTTTCCCGAAGTCATCTATGGCGAGGGAAAGACCGCAGAAGAAATCTTTGCCATCATGGAAGCGCTCTTGACGCGAAGTGAAAAAAGCATACTGGCAACGCGTGTCGATGCGGAAAAGGCGGCGTTCGTGTGCAAGAAACTGCCGGAAGCCGTATATGAAGCACGTGCACGCGTTCTCTTTTTGCGCCGCAAGATAGAGCCCTGTCGCAGTGGGGCGGAAATTATTGATTCTTACGGCAGGGACGAGCGACATCCCCGTCGCAGAAGAAGCATGGCTTACGGCAGAACTCATGGGAATTGAGACAGTGACGCATTTCGACTGCGGTGTTGCGGGCATTCATCGTCTCTTTTCACACCTTGCGGACATTCGTGCAGCAAGCGTGATCCTTGTTTGCGCAGGCATGGAAGGCGCACTCGCCAGCGTCGTAGGCGGGCTGACAAGTGCGCCTGTCCTTGCCGTGCCGACAAGTGTCGGTTACGGTGCATCGCTAGGTGGTGTCTCGGCACTGCTTGCCATGTTGAACAGCTGCGCATCTGGTGTCGCTGTCGTCAATATTGACAACGGCTTTGGTGCGGCTGTCATGGCGGCACATATCCTCATGGCAAAGTGACGCGATACGGAGCAGCACTTTTTATACGGATAGGAAAGGAATGGAGAGCATTCGATGAAGGCTATCTATCTGGATTGTTTCTGGTGTGAGCGGCAATATGCTGCTGGGCGCCTTCCTGGAAGCGGGCGTCTCCAAGGATTATATCGTCGGTGAGCTGAACAAACTCCCTATGGCAGGCGAGTTCGCTTTTCATCAGTCCATGGTGGAAAAATGCGGCATTCATGCGGCATATGTTGATATAGAACTTGCAGACGGAGCGGAGAGCACACATGGGCACAGTCATGACCATGGCCATGTGCATATGCCGCACGTGCATCGCTCTATGGCAGATATTCGTAACATCATCAGAGCATCTGAGATTCCAGAAGGGGCAAAGGAAAAGGCAATCAAGATTTTTGAAGTGCTCGCTAAGGCCGAAGGAAAAGTACATGATAGGCCTGCTGACGAAGTTCACTTCCACGAAGTCGGCGCTGTGGACTCCATCGTCGATATTGTCGGCACGGCGCTTGCGCTTGACTATCTCGGTATAGAGAAAGTATTTGCATCCGATGTCAATACAGGGACAGGTACGGTAACGTGTGCTCATGGCATCATGCCTGTTCCGGCGCCTGCGACGGCAGAGCTTCTCCTCGGTTGGCGCACGTATCATCTCGGGGTAAAGAAGGAGCTTACAACACCGACGGGCGCGGCAGTTCTTGCTGCGCTCGCCGAGTACAGCGAAAGTCTGCCCCGTGGTTTTGTTACGGAACGCATTGCCTATGGTGCGGGCAGTTGGGACCTTGAAACGCCGAATGTTGTCCGTCTCTACCTTGGCGATCAGCAAGCAATAGGCACGTCGTCACTTTGTATTTTGGAAGCCAACATCGATGATATGAGCCCGCAGATTTTTGGGTATCTCTATGAACGATTGCTGGATGAAGGTGCGCTTGATGTTTGGTCGACACCGATCTATATGAAAAAGAATCGCCCGTCAGCGATGCTTTCCGTCCTTGTGGACGAGACACATAGAGAGCAATTGACGGATCTTATCTTTCAGGAATCGACGAGTATCGGTCTTCGTGTCATGCCCGTTGCGGAACGCCTCGAGGCAAAGCGCCGCATCGAGGTGACGAAAACAAAATACGGCGAGGTTCACTTGAAAATCAGTGCGTGGAACGGTCACATAGTCAGCGTTTCGGCAGAGTATGAGGACTGTAAGAAGCTTGCTCAAAAGAATGGTGTTCCCTTGAAAGCCGTGCAGCACGAAGCACTTCAGGAAATTTACCACTGCTATGGTGGCTGTTGAAATTCGTCTGCCAAAATGTTAAGGGGAGCTCCTTGACAATGTGAAATCAGTCTATTATAATATGACGAGGTTTTTGCCGATGTATGTTGATATTACAGAGCTTGCTCAAGAGCCTTACGGAAAGCTTCCGTTTTCCTTTACCGTTGATGCCAAAGAGCTTTCGATTGACGGTGAGGACTATGAAATCGAAGGGGAAGTGCATGTCCGTGGTCATGTCCGTGTGGCAGGCGAACGCTTTCGCGCAGAGGGCATGGTAACATGTATGAAAAAGTTTCTCTGCGATCGTTGTTTGAAAGCCGACGCGTGAAGCGCAAAGGCATAGCTTTTCAGAGGAATTTTCTCGTGAAGCCAGACCGGAAGACGAATGGGAAAAGCTGATCAATAACTGCATAGATATCACTTCGCTTGTGCGTGATACGATTATAGCTAGTCAGCCGCTCGCAAAGCTTTGTAAACCGGACTGCAAGGGGCTTTGTCCTGTTTGTGGTCAAGATCTTAACGAAGGAAGCTGTCATTGCGATACCTTCGTTCCCGATCCGCGCATGGCGGCACTGAAATCGCTTTTGTCAAATGACAAAGAAGAATGATACATATAATTCACCCTGATTAAGGAGGTGTACGAAATGGCAGTACCTAAGAGAAAAACGTCTAAGGCTCGCCGCGACAAGCGTCGTGCGAACTGGAAACTGACGGCACCTGGCTACGTCGCTTGCCCGCAGTGCCATGAGCCGAAGATGCCGCATCATGTCTGCACAGAATGTGGCTATTACAATGGCAGGGAGGTCATCTCCGCTGAATAAAAAATATAGCAGGACGCAAGTCTTGCTTATTTTTTATCGAAAAAATACAGGAGCGCCAATATGTACGAGTTGGCGCTCCTGTATTTTTATTTATAGTTCTTTGACGAAGTTTTGTTTAATTTGGATTTTGAGGGTAGTATTCATAGCTTATACTGGCGTCATTTCCGATGTGCAATGCGGGCAGCGCGTTGCCTCTTTTGCAACAGGCTGACGGCAGAAAGGGCAGAGATATTCCTTCGGTGCCGGTTCATTGCGCTTTAGCTTGTTGAGCAGCGAGATAAAGCAGAAGATGACGAATGCCATAATGAGGAAATCCAGTGTATTTGTTAAAAATCTGCCGTAGGCGATGACAGGGAGTTTTTGTGCTTCCGCTTCTGCAAGCGTTGTCGCTGTGCCGTCCCCAAGAATGATGAAAAGATTGGAAAAATCGATTCCGCCGATCATCTTGCCGATGGGCGGCATGATGATGTCGTTGACAAGAGAGGATACGATCTTGCCAAAAGCGCCGCCGATAATAACGCCGACGGCCATGTCGACTACGTTTCCGCGAAGGACGAAAGCCTTAAATCCATTGAAAAAATTCTGCATAGAGAACTCCTTTCCAAGAACTGTAATAATACGCCAAATTCTCAGCTGAAAATAAATTATAAGATAATTTTTTTTTGCGCGCAACTGTTTTTCAAAAGAGAGGAATTTCTTATCATAGATACTCGAACAGCCAGTAGAAAAAACGCTTGGCATTCCTTCGTTTCTAAGGTATAATACAAGTCAATGTGAAATTTGGAGGTGCGCTATGGGAGCGGCGGGCAAACGCGTGTTTTTAGCAGTGCACGCAGAGATCACGGATCGATCGGGTGAGAGACAGGTATTTTCGCACAAAAGCAGAAGGGCGTTATCAAGAAAAAGCGGGAAAGCACTATTTTCGCTATGAAGATGATGTCGTGGGAGAACGCTCGCGTGGTGCTGAAAGTCGATGGCAAAGATGTAACACTCATACGCCGCGGTGTGCGCTCAAATCTTTCCTATACGCAGCATTTTTCAGAGGGAAAGGTGCATGATGCTATGTATGAGACACCGCATGGCAGAATTCCAATATCGGTAGCGACCGAGCGTATGCTCATAAGGCTCACAAATGGAGCGGGAAGTATAGAACTTGCTTATACGGTTGCATTTTCCGGAGCCTTAGAGACGCACAACGTCCTTCAAATTGAAGTAACAGATATCGATCGTTCGCATTAAGCCGGAGGGGCATTTTTGGATATCAAGGACAAACTCATTCAGGCAATTCGGTTTGCAGCGGATAAGGCCATGGAAAAAGAGGAACTTCCTACAGGAGAATTGCCGCAAATTGTGCTCGAAGTTCCACCGAAGAAAGAGCTTGGAGATTTTGCAACCAATGTCGCTATGCAAAGTGCCCGTGTCTTTCATAAAAGTCCGCGTCAGATTGCCGAAATTCTGCAGGCGAATATGGAAGGGGACTGGCTCGATCACATGGAAATTGCAGGACCGGGCTTTTTAAACTTCTATCTGAAAGGGAATGTCCTCCTTGAATCCTTTCAGAAGATTTACGAGGCAGGTGATGCCTTCGGCAATCTTCCAAAGAAAGCTGAACCGAAGATTCAGGTCGAGTATGTCAGCGCAAATCCGACGGGACTTCTTCATGTTGGCCACGGGCGCGGCGCGGCAGCTGGCTCGGCGCTTTGTAAATCTCCTGCGTGCGGCAGGTTATCCGACGCAGGCGGAGTATTACATCAACGATGCAGGCAACCAGATGGATAAGCTTGCAAAAATCCGTTGAGGCGCGTTATTTTGAACTTTTTGGCAAGTCTGCGGAAAAGCCAATGCCGGAAGACGGCTATCATGGCGCGGATATCATTCAGACAGCTGAGCGCATCAAGAAGAAGGATGACGACAAGTATCTTTCTATGAGTGATGCGAAGCGCCTGCCCATCTTTAAGGAACTCGCCTACAGGGAAAAGCTTGCGATTCTAAAAGAAGATCTCGATGCTTTTCATGTACACTTTGACAACTGGTTCAGCGAGCGTACGCTTCATCCGAATGCTATCCATCGGGCGGTAGAGATTTTGAAAGCAAATGGCAATATCTACGAGAAGGACGGCGCACTTTGGCTGAAGTCCACGGCGTATGGCGATGATAAGGATCGCGTCGTCATACGTGCGGGCGGAGAGCCGACGTACCTTGCGGCGGATATCGCTTATCATCACGACAAATACGAGCGCGGCTTTGACCGTCTCATCAATCTCTGGGGCGCTGATCACCATGGCTATGTCTGCCGTGTCAAGGCGTCTATGCAGGCACTGGGACACGACCCGGATAAACTTTCTGTGCTGCTTCTTCAGATGGTCAGTCTCTACCGAGGCGGCGAGCTTGTGAAGATGAGCAAGCGCACCGGACAGAGCGTCACGCTTGAGGAACTTATCGAAGAAGTCGGCACCGATGCAGCGCGCTATTTCTTTCTCATGCGTTCTCTCGACAGTCAGCTCGATTTTCGATCTCGATCTCGCCAAGAAGCGCTCGACAGATAATCCGGTCTACTACATTCAGTATGCGCACGCGCGTATCTCAAGTATTTTCCGTCAGGCAGCCGAGGTAAAACTTTCAGCAGGCGATCATCCCAAATTTTCGAAACTTACGGATGAATCGGAGACGGTGCTCATAAAGAAGATCGAAATGTATCCGGAAGTGATCGAAAAGGCAGCTAAGGCATATGCGCCGCATCGCATCGCGAATTACAGCCACGAACTTGCGGCACTTTTCCACAGCTTTTATAACAAATGCCGCATTTTGGGTGTCGATGAAGAGACGGCGAAAGCGCGCCTTGCACTCGTCAAAGTAGCGGGGCATGTCATCCGCCACAGTCTTGGCATCCTCGGTGTTTCGGCACCAGAGAAAATGTGATGGGAAAGCATAGATAGCCAATTCAACCATCTGGAGGGAATACGATGGAATATACGAATATGTCGGAAGTTGATGTCGCTTACCACATTCTCAGTGAAGCGGGTGAGACGAAGAACTACCGCGACCTCATTCTCGATATCATCAGGAAGAAGCGGAAGCCGGTGCAGTCGCTCTCAGCAGCGATTTCTGAAGTCTATACGCTCATCAACATGGACAGCCGCTTTTCTTACGAGGGTGACAACCAGTGGGGGCTTACGGAGTGGCGTCCGCCGGAAGTTAAGCGTTCCCATGGCTCACGTGGCGGTACGAAGTCGAAAGCAGCAAAGCCAAATGCAAGAAGCAAGAAACTTGAGAGTATCCAGGAGTAATTTGGGAGGGGCGTCATGGCAAAATATATTTTCGTAACGGGCGGCGTTGTGTCTTCTCTAGGCAAGGGCATTACGGCGGCATCTCTCGGACGCCTTCTAAAAAGCCGTGGCATCAAGGTCACGATCCAGAAGTTCGACCCGTATATCAACATCGACCCCGGCACAATGAGCCCTTATCAGCACGGTGAGGTCTTCGTCACGGATGACGGTGCAGAGACGGATCTCGATCTCGGACATTATGAGCGCTTTATAGATATCAATCTGACGAAGAACTCCAATATCACGACGGGAAAGGTTTATTGGTCCGTTCTCAACAAGGAGCGCAATGGCGACTATCTTGGTTCTACCGTGCAGGTCATTCCGCATATTACCAACGAGATTAAGCAGCGTGTTTACGATGTGGCAAAGGCGGATGGCGCAGACGTCGTCATCACCGAGATCGGCGGTACTGTGGGGGACATCGAGAGCCAGCCGTTCCTCGAGGCCATTCGTCAGGTCAAAAAGGAAGTAGGTCCGAACGACACGCTCTATATCCACGTCACACTTTTGCCGTATATCTCTGCAGCAGGTGAGCTCAAGACGAAGCCGACGCAGCACAGTGTCAAGGAACTTCGCTCCATCGGCATTCATCCGGATATTCTCGTCTGCCGAACGGAAAAATCTATTCCGCAGGAAATGAAGGAAAAGATTGCAATGTTCTGTGACGTTGCACCAGAAGCTGTGATAGAAAACCGTACGGCATCGACGATTTATGAAGTCCCGCTTATGATGGCGAAAGAAGGTCTGGACAAGATTGCGCTAAAGACGCTGCACATGGACTATGGCGCGGCGGATATGAGCGACTGGGAAAAGATGGTCTATAAGATCAACAACCCGAAAAAGAAGGTGAAAATCGCGGTTGTCGGCAAGTATGTCGAACTTCCAGATGCGTATATTTCTGTCACAGAAGCCCTGCATCACGGCGGTATTGCCAACGACTCGACGGTACAGATTCGCTGGGTCAACGCGGAAGCAATTGAAAATTCGGATACTGACCTCGATGAAGTCTTTGTCGGCTGCAAGGGGATTCTTGTTCCCGGCGGATTCGGTGACCGCGGTATCGAAGGGAAGATCAAGGCAATTCAATACGCAAGGGAAAAGAAACTTCCATTCCTTGGTCTCTGCCTCGGCATGCAGTGCGCCGTCATTGAATTTGCCCGTCATGTTTGCGGTATGACGGATGCACATTCTACAGAATTTTCCCCAGATACGACGCACCCCGTCATATCCCTTATGGAATCCCAGCAAGGAATTGAGAAAAAGGGCGGCACCATGCGTCTCGGTTCTTATGACTGCAAGCTTATTGAAGGTACGCATGCAGCTGAAGCCTATGGCACGCTGTCTGTTGCCGAGCGCCATCGCCACCGCTTCGAGTTTAATAACGACTACCGGAAAGAATTTGAAGCGCATGGTCTCGTCGTTGCTGGCACGCTTCCCGACGGCAGTCTCGTCGAGCTGATCGAGGTAAAAGATCACCCGTGGTTTGTCGCAACCCAGGCGCATCCGGAATTGAAATCTCGTCCAAATCATCCACATCCGCTCTTCCGTGAATTTGTACGGGTGAGTCTTGGAGAGTAGAGAAGGACAAAAAATTTGGCATAGCCGTATGAACGACTATGCCAAATTTTTATATATTCCTTATGTGCATCAATAAGACAGATCCAAAGGTCAAGCCTACTTATGATACTATATGATCATGGGAGCTTATGGTATCAGAATCAAGCTCGCTAGTTTTTCATGGCCAGATTCTTTTTAATTGTTTGCTCACCTTTGCGAGCGGAGCAAAGATGGGAGAATAGCAGAGACGAAGCTTGAAGCGCAGAAGGGTATGGCGATTACAGCCAAAGATGGGAATGCGGTCGAGGACAAAGGGATTTTCAGACGGCGATGCAAGACCGTAGTTGACAGTAAAGGCTGCGCGATACCCCGCATCCTTTGTCATTTGCTCCAAGTCACTGTCATAGGAGCCGCAAGGATAGGCGATGTAATTGATATCTTTTCCAATGCCTTTTTCGAGATTATCTTTCGATCCTTTGAGTTCATGCCAGCGATCTTCCTCATTTAACCGATTAAGTTCGGGATGTGTCATCGTATGGCTTTCAAAGTCAATGATGCCGCTCTTTTGCATCTCCGCGATCTCATCCCACGTGAGGTAATTCGGATACATGCTGACGAAGTCGCTGACGACAAAAATGCTTCCCTTGAATCCGTATTTCTGCAGGAGCGGATAGACGTTTTCGTAATTATCCTGGTAGCCGTCATCAAAGGTGAGTACGACAGGTTTTTTTCCGGAAGTTCCGTGCCTTTTTGAAAAAGCGTCCAGGAGTTCATCCGGTGTGATGGTGTGGTAGCCGTTTTTCCTTTAAGTACGCCATCTGTTCTTTGAATTGATCGGTATGCACTGTGAGTGGGTTTTCTGCCCAGTCATTGATTTGGTGGTAGTTCAGCACAGGGACGGCGCGCGCTGAACTGTGCATGGCATAGGCACAGAGCCCGAAGATAATGACCGCGAGAAGTATGACGACAGCAAGGAGGCATTTGAGGATGCGTACCATGTATTTTTAGAGAGCGCCCTTTTTTGCATGGGAGAAACGAGAGAAGAACAAGAACAACATTCCTTTCGGCGTTTAGGGAACGAACTGTATAAAGATTACCAAAGCAATTTATTTCCTTAAATATAAAATAAGAAGTGGTGGATGTCAAGAAAATCGTAAGAACCCTGAAAGGAGCATATCCTTTGAGGGTTCTTAATGGTAACCATTTCGTTTATTTAGAACTCATAGCAGGGAGAAACCTTGTGATAATGCGTATGCAGGAGTTCATGTGCTTTTTTGCTAAGCGGTTCACCGATAAATTCCTTTGTAGAGTGTTTGAATCTCAGGATTCTCATGGGACTTGCGAATGGGAAGATTCCGGTCAATTTCATAGAGGGCTTCCATGCGCTTTTTGACGTATGGCATTTGTCGTGCCAACCGGTCGCCCGCCGCCGCCTAGACAGCCGCCGGGGCAAGCCATGATTTCGATAAAGTCGTAGGGGCTTGTGCCGCGGGCGACATCTTCCATAATCTTGCGCGCATTTTTCAGCGTGTGTGCAACAGCAATGTGAATGTCGCGCCCATTCAGCGAAATGGTCGCTTCTTTGATTCCCTTCATGCCGCGGACATCTGTGAAGTCGATGCGCTCCAAGGCCTTGCCGGTAGCGGTTTCGTAAACCGTGCGGAGTGCTGCCTCCATGACGCCGCCCGTTGCTCCGAAGATAGCGCCTGCCCCGGAACCGGTACCGAGCGGGCTGTCAAACTCCGATTCCGGAAGCTTTTTCAAAGTCAAGACCGACGTATTTGATCAGTTTGACAAGCTCGCGTGTCGTGAGGACAAGGTCTGTATCCTGCATGCCGTTGCGGCCGAGTTCAGGACGTGCGGCTTCGAATTTCTTGGCTGTGCAGGGCATGATGGAAACGGTGACGAGATTCCTGACGTCGATGCCTACTTTCTCTGGGTAGTAGGTCTTTGCAATGGCACCGAAGATGGACATCGGGCTTTTCGCCGTCGAGAGGTGGTCTCGTTGGTCGCCAAAATGCTTTTCCATGAAGTTGACCCAGCCTGGACTGCAGGAGGTAATCATCGGGAGCGTACCGCCGTTTTGCAGGCGATGAAGGAATTCTGCACCCTCTTCCATGATGGTGAGGTCGGCACCGAAATTCGTATCAAAGACCTTATCAAAAACCGAGCATCTTGAGCGCGGTAACCATTTTTCCCCGTGACGATTTCGCCCGGCTTTTCCGCCAAAGGCATCGCCGAGCGCAACGCGGACAGAAGGAGCAACCTGAACGAGGGTGTGTTTCTTCGGATCGCGCAGTGCGTCAAGAACGCGATCGGTGTCGTCTTTTTCAACAATGGCACCGACGGGGCAGACAAGGCTGCACTGTCCACAGAGGACGCAGTCCGTCGTTTCCATTGGTTTATCGTATGCCGTCGTCACGCGGATATCCGACGTGCGGCCGGCAAAGCAGAGAGCTTCAATGCCTTGTACATCTTTGCAGGTGCGGATGCAGCGGCCGCAGCGAACGCATTTCGACGGATCGCGGACAATCGCGGCATTCGTCACAATTTTTTCCTCTGGCTTACAGACGGAAGGAAGTTTTGAACTTTGAATATTAAATCGACTGCAAAGGCGTTGAAGTTCGCAGGTTTGGTTGCGCGAGCAGGCGAGACAGTCTTGGTTGTGATGTGCGAGGAGCATCTCGAGGATGACTTCCTGCGAATCGCGGACGCTCTCTGTATCCGTATGGATATCCATGCCATCCCAGACCTCTGTCGAGCAGGCGGCATAGAGGCGTTTCTTGCCGGTAACCTCGACGGAGCAAAGGCGGCAGCGGGATTTGAGACGCTGGTCTTCGTGATAGCAAAGATGCGGGATATCGATACCGATTTTTTCCGCAGCTTTCATGATCTTCGTACCTTTCGGTACTTCAACTGGAATATTGTTGATGGTAATTTTTACCATTTCCATCTCTTGACTCATGCGCGCATACCTCCGATCTCAAAAAAACTTCTGGAAAAAGCTTCATGGCGGCGAGAAGTGAATTCTGTGCTGTCTCACCGAGACCGCACAGAGAAGTGCGAGACATGACGCGTGCCATCTTTGTCATCATCTCAATGTCTTCTTTTGTCGCCGTACCATTGGCGAGTTTTTCTAGAATGATCTTGATGTGAAGATTGCCTTCGCGGCAAGGCGTGCACTGACCGCAGCTTTCCTCCCAGAAGAATTCTTGGTTCATGCGGAGAAAGTCCAGAACGCTCGTGCGCTCATCGATGACGAGGATGGCACCAGAGCCGATCATGAGGTGGTTCGCCGCCATATCTTCATAGGTATAAGGCTTGTCGAGAATATCGGGACCTGCAACTTTGCCGGATGCACCGCCAAATTGAATCAGACGAATCCTGCGTCCATCGGGAACGCCGCCGGCCAGTCCCTCGATAATGTCGCCGATCTTTATGCCGAACGGCACTTCAAAAACGCCGGGATTTCGTACATTGCCCGCGACAGAAATCATCTTCGTGCCGATGGATTCTTCCGTACCCGCGTGCATATAATATTCCTCTTCATCCATGAGAAGATGAGGAACGAGGGAAAAGCTTTCGACGTTGTTCAGGCATGTCGGGCGTGCAAAGAGACCGCTGACTTTGATATACGGCGGTTTTGTGCGTGGACGCCCCGCCTTTCCCTCGATGGAACGCAGGAGTGCGGTACCCTCGCCGCAGACATAGGCGCCCGCACCGGAGTAGAGATGCAGGTTGAAATTCATGCCCGTGCCAAGGATGTTCTTTCCGAGAAAGCCCTGTTCCTTTGCCTGTCGAATGGCATTGTTGAGCAGTGTTCTAAGGCAGGCATATTCTGCGCGCATATAGATGTAACCGTCTGTCGCACCGCAGACATAGGCACCGATTGTCATCGCCTCGATGAGATTGAAGGGATCCTGCTTGATAAGTTCGCGATCCTTGAACGTTGTCGTCTCGCCTTCGTCGGCGTTGCAGATGACGACTTTATTCTCGCCTTTGACGGCGCGTGCCTGGCTCCACTTGCGCCCGAGCGGATACTCTGCACCGCCGCGCCCTTTGATTTTTGCGGCACTCAGCATATCGGTGATAGCGTCGGGATCCGTCTTAAAGGCACGCTTAAGAGCAGAATATCCGCCAATTTTTAAGTAGGCGTCGATGGATTCTGGGTCATACCTTCCAAAATTTTTTGTCAAAAAATTTGCTGGGTTCTTTGCTGTCACGTTGTTCACCTTCCTCACTTTCTTCAACCGAGGGAATGAAGGAGAGCAGTGATCTTCTCCTTTGTATCGAGATGGTCATAGACCTTGCCGTTGATACGGACGGCAGGCGCGCGATCGCAAGCACCGATGCAGGTTACTTGCTCCAAGCGGAAGCGTCCATCATACGTTGTTTCACCAATTTTGATTCCCAGAAGGGTTTCCAAGGTCTCGATGAGTTGTGGTGAGGAGAACTGATGCACACGGCAGGACGGCGAGAAGCAGACTTCAATGGGGTACTTTGCCCGCGGTTTCGTGCTGAGCTCGCTGTAGAAGTTCAGAATATCAAAGATATTCGCGATCGCCATATGCAGTTTCTTGGCAATGTAATACGCTGTCGGATCGGGAACGTAGTTGCGTTCATCAAGTTCCTGCACATCGAGCAAGATGCCAACGATTTGTGTCGAGTCGTAGGCATGCGACTCAAGCACTTCATCGATGCGTTCTTTGAGCTCGGCTGGCAAGGGATAATTCTTTGTTTCTGTTTCCAGCATAAAAACCTCCCATACTTTCCATTCGTCATAAATTATAATATATATTAGTATAAGTATAACCTATGTTATTGAAAAGATAAAGAGAAGAATTCATGAGAAAAAAATTTAATTTGCTGTTTTTCTTTTTCTGTTCACTATGCTATACTACCTGTATATTTTTTTATAGGATAAAGTATTAAAGAATAAAAAGTCGGAGGCAACATTACCATGGTTAATCCGAAACTCAAAAGACGAGCTGAATGATCGACTCTTTGAAGCGATGGCAAGCCTCAAGGATCGAGAAGAATGCTATCAGTTCTTTGAGGATATCTGTACAATCAGCGAGATAAAGGCGATGGCGCAGCGGCTTGAGGTTGCACGAATGTTGGAAGAAGGGCATACCTATGAAGATATTGTTTCGCGCACAGGAGCGAGCACAGCGACGATCAGCCGGGTGAAGCGATCGCTGAACTACGGAGCAGACGGGTATCGGATGGTGCTTGCGCGTCTTGCGATGGTGGACGCAGACGATGTCTCTGAAGAAATTATAAAGTGATGTCTTTTTTGTAAAAAGAAGATAAAAGATCAAGGAGCGAGGATATGGACAGCAAGAAACAAGTGTTGGAAATACCGTACGGAACACGTGATTTCCTGCCAATGGAGGCAGCAGAGAAGCGCACGATAGAAGAGCAGCTTGCCGAGCTTTTTCGCGCCTGGGGCTACGATGAAGTTGTGACGCCGACGATTGAATACCTCGATACGCTGACGCTGGAATCGAGCCGTGCGCTGGATCCGCACCTCTTTAAGTTATTCGACCGCGCGGGCGGAACAATGGCGCTTCGTCATGAGATGACAACGCCGATTGCACGCCTTGCAGCGAGCCGTCTTCGCGACTATCCGCTTCCGCTAAAACTGTCGTATCACAGCAATGTCTTTCGCTATGAGGAGATGCAGACAGGACGTCAGTGTGAATTCTATCAGTCGGGCGTCGAGCTGATGGGCGCTGCGGGACCGGGAGCGGATGCTGAAATCATCGCGCTTGCGGTCAAGGGACTTCTTGACGCAGGACTAAAGGATTTTACAGTCTGCATCGGACAGGTTGATTTTGTTTCCGGTCTCATGGAGCAGTATCAGATTTCAGAGACGGCAAAGGGGAAATTGAAGGCGGCTCTTGAGAAGCGAGACCTCGTTCTTTTCAAACAATTGGTCGATGCACTATCGCTTTCGGAAAGCGCAGCAGAAACGCTGAATAAACTTCCGCTTCTAAGCGGCGGCGAAGAGCTTTTGACAGAGAGCTATGTGCTTGCCATCAGCGAGAGGAGCCGGCGTGCACTGGATAATCTCAGCGCAGTCTACCGTCTCTTAAAGTCCTATGGCGTTACCAAGTACATTCGTTTTGACCTTGGTATCATCCGCGATTTCAGTTATTACACGGGGCTGGTCTTTGAGATTTACACGCCGGAGCTAGGTTTTCCGCTCGCAGGCGGCGGCCGCTACGACCATTTGCTTTCAGACTTTGGCAATCCTTGTCCAGCGACGGGCTTTGCCATCGGTATCGAGCGCATCCTTCTCGCGCTTACACGGCAGGGGCTGGCACGTCCTAAGGCGGCAAAAGACGTTTATCTTTCCTTCGCGCCGGGGCTTGAAGCGACTGCGATTGCAGAGGCGAAGCGGCTTCGCGCAGAAGGAAAGGTCGTCGAGCTTGCGCCTGTCGGCGAGACAAAAGAAGCAGCAAAAGCCATGCAGGAAAAGAAGGGTTACCGAGAGCTGCGCTATTTCGCATGATACAGAGGGCGCGGCAGTTTTATCGTGCGATGACCGAGCGGCTGTCGAAGGAAGATCTGCGATCGATCCAATTGTCGCTTTCCAAAAGAGGCGTATGCTCTCTTTGCCGCGATGCATCCCGTCGACCAATACCATGCGTATCGAGTGGCGATGATGGCACATGCCATTGCTCGCGAGAAGCATCTTGCCGTGGATGAAGCTTTCCTGCGGCGCACCGCACTTCTGCATGATGTTGGAAGGCGTCAAGGGGATCTTGATATCTGGGGAAAAGTCGTTTGTGTCTTGCTGGCACACTTTTTCCCAAGGTTTACGAAAGCGGTCGGAGCAAAGCAGACATCAACGCATATTAAGAAACTCGATCGTGCGCTCTATGTCTATGTTCGTCATGCGGAAATCGGAGCGCGGCTTTTGGAAACGATCGGTTTCTTAAAGGAAGCGAAAATCGTTCGGCTTCATCACAGCACGGCGAAAGAAACGGAGGGAAAGGTTCTAAAAATCCTTCGTATGGCAGATGAAAGAAATTAGGAGGTTGGCCAATTTATGGCTGGAAATATGGATTACTTGACCATTGCGCCGCCAAAGGGAAAGCTGTTTTTTCTTTCAGCAGAGCTTCTCGCCAAGATCGGTTACACGGCGGAAGGCCTTTCGGATAAGTCGCGAAAACTGATCATCACAAACGAGGAGAAAAAGCTCCGCTTTATTGTCTCGAAAACAGCGGATGTACCGACGTATGTGGAATACGGTGCCGCAGATATTGGTGTTATTGGAAAAGATGTGCTTTTAGAATCCGGAAAGGATGTCTATGAGCTCCTGGATTTAGGGTTTGGCAAGTGTCATTTGATGATGGCAGTGCCAAAGGCGGATAAACGCGATCGGCTGGTAGACTATGACCATACGCGTGTAGCAACGAAGTTTCCGCATATCGCGGAGCAGTTCTTTAACCGGCATGGCATGCAAATGGAGTATATCGAGCTTCATGGTTCCATTGAACTCGGTCCGATCGTCGGTCTTTCGGAAAGCATCGTCGACATTGTAGAGACGGGAACGACGCTGAAGGAAAAATGACTTGGAAGAAATTGAACACGTCATGGATGCATCGGCGCGGCTGATTGCGAATCGTGTCAGTTTCAAGCTGAAATTTGACCGCATTTATCAATTGGTCGTCGAATTGAAGAAAGTTCTCATGGCAGGAAGGAAAGACGCATGAAGATCATACAGGCAAGCAAGGTCGGAGAAAAGACGATCGAACGTCTCTTGACGAAGGCGGCATTTGATGAAGTCGAGCTGAGCCCGAAGGTTCGTGAGGCGAATAAGAAGACGTTTGGCAAGGATCTGACGGCGGCAGAACTCGTCCGCCGGATTGTGGGCGATGTTCGCCATGAAGGTGATGCGGCGGTCCTTCGCTATACAAAGCTGATCGACCGCGTGGATTTTGCACCGAAAGACTTCCTTGTGTCGGAAGCAGAGTATGCGGCGGCGGAGAAAGAAGCCGACCCAGCCGTAGTTGTGTCTCTTCGCAAGGCGGCGGCAAATGTCCGCAAGTATCATGAGGAACAAAAGCCGAACTCTTGGATGACATACCGTGAGAAGGGCTCGATTCTCGGACAGTCGCTGATTCCTCTCGACCGCGTCGGTATCTATGTGCCGGGCGGCACAGCGGCATATCCGTCCTCCGTCATCATGAACGCAGTGCCGGCATCGGTGGCGGGTGTCAGTGAAATCATCATGATGGTTCCGCCGAAGAACGGAAAGATTAATCCGTACGTCCTCATTGCTACGTGAAGCAGGCGTGAAGCGCATCTATAAGATTGGCGGTGCACAGGCGATTGCCGCCATGGCATTTGGCACAGAGACAATTCCGCGTGTCGATAAGATCACGGGGCCTGGCAATATCTTTGTCACATTGGCGAAAAAGGAAGTTTACGGACACTGTGATATCGACATGCTGGCAGGTCCAAGTGAGATTCTCATCGTGGCAGATGAGACGGCAGATCCCGTCTATACGGCTGCCGATATGCTCAGTCAGGCCGAGCACGATCCGCTCGCGTCAAGTATCGTCATTGTGACGGATGTGGCGCTGGCAGATAAGATCGCTGTGGAAGCGGAAAAGCAGCTGGCAAAGCTTCCGCGTCAGGAAATCGCACGTGCCTCGCTTGACCGCAATGGCTTGCATCATTGTCGCTGAAGATATGATGCAGGCCATGCGCTTTGCCAACACATCCGCACCGGAACACATGGAGCTTCTGACGAAGAATCCCTTCCAGCTTCTTCCCTACGTTCGTCATGCGGGTGCGGTCTTCCTCGGTGCATATTCGCCGGAGCCTTTGGGCGACTATTTCGCAGGGCCGAATCACGTTCTTCCGACGGGCGGTACGGCACGGTATTACTCTGTGCTGAACGTCGAGACCTTTATGAAGCGCACAAGCCTTATTTCCTATACACAAGGCGCACTTAGCGATGTCAGCGAAGATATCATTCGCCTTGCTGAGACAGAGGGGCTTGAGGCACATGCCAATGCCATCCGTCTGCGCAGATAGGAGAGAGAAAATGTATAATTACCGCAACGGCCTTGCCGATATGCCGACCTACGATGTTGTTGAGCGCGACTGGGACATCAAGATCAATGCGAACGAGTGCAACATGTGTATGCCTCCTCTCGTCGAAGAGCGTGTCATGAGCCGTCTTTCGCGCGTCGCGTTCAACCGATATCCGAATACAGAATACGATGATCTTCGTGAACAGATTGCGCGGAACTTTCATCTTCGCTCTGCAAACATTCTGATCGGCAGCGGTTCCAGCGAAATCATCGAAAAGCTCTTTTATGCATTTGGCGGCAGTGAAGAACATAGGATTGTCTATCCAGAACCGTCCTTCTCAATGTATACGATCTATGCAAAAGCTGCGGAAGCCAAGGGTATTGCCGTCCCCCTTGCGAAGGACTATACACTTGATGTTGAGAAGTTCATTCAGACGGTGAATGATGAGAGGGCCTCGCTTGCCGTTGTCTGCAACCCAAACAATCCAACAGGCGGGGCACTGCCTGTCGAGCAGATAGAACATATAGCCAAAAACATAGATTGTCCGTTCCTCGTTGACGAGGCGTATATTGAGTTTTACGGCAGGACAGCAAGCGGGCTTGTCGCAAAATATCCGAATCTCATCATTGCGCGCACGTTTTCCAAAGCATATGGTCTTGCATCTGCGCGCGTCGGCTACATGTTGGCGAACGAAGATATCGTAACGATGGTGGACAAAGCGTATATGCCGTATCATATCAATGTGCTCTCACTGGTTACGGCGGATATCTGCTACCAGATGCGTCAGGAGTTTGTTCCACACATTCAGATCATGATTTCTGAGCGCAGGCGCATGGCAGAAGAACTGTCGAAAATCAAGGGGTTCACCGTATATCCTTCTCAAACGAATTTCCTTCTTGTTCGGCACGAAAAAGCGCAGGAACTCAACGATATTTCGAGTCGAAGAATATTGGCGTTCGCCATTTTGCCAATGTGAAAAGTCTTGAACATACACTTCGCATCTCGATGGGACGCCGTGAGGAAAATGATATATGGCTTGGCATCTGCAAGGCATTTGCGGAGGGACGGGCATGAGCGATGTACTGACGAAAGCTGAGCGCAAGGCGACGGTTTCCCGAACGACAGCGGAGACGAAAATTGAGCTTTCCGTCAATCTCGATGGTGAGGGAAAGAACAAGATTCATACGGGTATCGGTTTTTTTGACCATATGCTGAACCTCTTTGCATCGCATGGGCTGTTTGATCTGCATGTTATATGTGACGGTGATACGGAAGTCGACGGGCATCACAGCGTCGAAGACATTGGCATTGCGCTCGGGCAGGCATTCAAAGAGGCGATGGGAAATAAGTTCGGCATCATGCGCTATGGAAGCTTTTTCCTGCCGATGGATGAGACACTTGCACTCGTCGCACTCGACATCAGCGGCCGTCCGTTTCTTGTCTATGAGGGCGGTGCGATGGCACCGATGATCGGCGGTTATGATACGGAACTGACAGAAGAGTTCCTGCGCGCGTTCGCAATTAACGCCGGCATTACGCTTCACGTTAAGATCTTCTATGGGACGAATTCGCACCATAAGGTCGAAGCCATCTTCAAAGGTCTTGGACACGCCATGCGCATTGCGCTGTCCGCTGACCCGCGCGTTCATGGCATTCCATCTACGAAAGGGGATGCTCTAGGAGGTTCCTATGATTGCGATTCTAGATTACGGCGTTGGAAATCTCTTCAGCGTCGAAAAGGCCTTTGCTGTACTTGGTGTAGATGCACGCATCACAAAGCGTGCATCGGATATCCGGGCAGCCGAGAAAATCGTTCTTCCAGGTGTGGGAGCCTTTGGCGACTGTATGAAAAACCTCGAAGAAAGCAGATTGCTTCCGGCACTTCTCGCATCCGTAAAGAGTGGAACGCCGCTTCTTGGCATCTGCGTCGGACTGCAGATACTTTTCGAGAGCAGTGAAGAGTCTCCAGGAGTAAAAGGACTCGGGCTCTTAAAGGGCAAGGTGCGTAAGATAAAGGCACCGGGGCTTAAAATCCCGCATATGGGATGGAATTCGATCGAGATTACGGCAAAGACAAGAGAAAATCTTTTCAGGGGACTTGGTGAAACGCCGTATGTCTATTTCGTCCATAGCTACCATGCAAAGCCGACATCTGCAAGTGTCCTTACGTCGACGGCGCTTTACGGCGAGAGAATCACGGCGTCCGTGGCGAAAGACAATATCATGGCAGTACAGTTTCATCCAGAAAAAAATCTGGAGATGTAGGGACTGGCGATTCTGAAAAAAATTTTGTCGAGGAGTGAGGAAAATCGTATGAGAATTTATCCGGCAATCGACATTCGAGGCGGAAAGTGTGTGCGGCTTTTAAAGGGCGATTTTGAAAAGGAGACTACTTTTTCCGATGCACCGGAAGAGATGGCGAAGAAGTGGGAAGCGATGGGAGCGGAGTATCTGCATCTCGTCGACCTAGATGGAGCGCTTGCAGGGATGTCGAAGAATCTCGATACCGTGAAGAAGATTCTTACGGCAGTCGATATTCCCTGCGAACTCGGCGGGGGCATCCGCTCGATGGAAAATATCAAGGAAGTTTTGGATACTGGTGTCGAGCGCGTCATTCTTGGCTCCGTTGCTGTCAAGAATCCTGCGCTTGTGAAAGAAGCCTGCGCGAAGTACGGCGAACGCATCGTCGTTGGCATCGACGCGAAGGATGGCATGGTTGCAGTCGATGGCTGGGGCGTCTCAAGTGATGTCAAGGTGACAGAGCTTGCGAAGAAGATGAAAGCGGTGGGCGTTAAAACCATCATTTACACGGATATTTCGCGTGATGGCACGCTGGAAGGGGTCAATGTTGAGGCTACGGCTAGCTCGCAAAAGAGAGCGGTGTAAAAATCGTGGCGTCGGGCGGCGTAAGAAGCGAGGCAGATATTCGCGCACTGCTGCCGCATGAAAGAGAGGGCATCGAGGGCGTTATCGTCGGCAAATCCATCTATATGGGCACATTGGATCTTGCGGCGGCTCTTGCAATCTCGCGTGGGGAGGATTAAAATAAGATGTATACGAAGCGCATCATACCGTGTCTTGATGTCAAGGACGGCCGCGTCGTCAAGGGTACGAATTTTGTCAGCCTTCGCGATGCGGGTGACCCGGTTGAGCTTGCGGCTCGCTACGATGAGGAGCGGGCAGATGAGCTTATTTTCCTGGATATAACAGCGTCAAGCGATAATCGAGATACTATCGTACAGGTTGCGCGCGACTGTGCGTCTAAGGTATTCATCCCGTTTACCATTGGCGGCGGCATTCGCATGGCGGATGATATGCAAAAGATGCTGAAGGCTGGCGCAGATAAAGTATCATTGAACACTGCCGCGGTTAAGAATCCGGAAATCATTCGCCAGGGCGCAGAAAAGTTCGGCAGCCAGTGCATGGTTCTCGCTGTCGATGCCAAACGTATCGGCGAGAGCTGGGAAGTTTACGTCAACGGCGGGCGTACACCGACGGGACTGGACTGCATCGCATGGGTGAAGAAGGCGGTCGGTCTGGGTGCTGGAGAGATCCTTCTCACGAGCATGGATGCAGACGGTACAAAGGATGGCTATGATATCGCGCTCACGCGTGCAGTCTCAGAAGCAGTGGGCGTTCCTGTCATTGCATCGGGCGGCGCAGGTAAGCTCGCGCATTTTTATGATGTGCTGACGGAAGGAAAGGCAGATGCAGTCCTTGCAGCATCCGTCTTTCATTATGGCACGTTTACCATACGTGAGGTAAAGGAATATCTAAAATCACGTGGAGTGGAGGTTCGTTTCTGATGGAAGCAAAAGTGGATCTGTCTGTCGTAACATATGATGAAAAAGGTCTTGTGCCTGCCGTTGTCCAAGAGGAGAATGGTCAGGTACTGATGCTCGCTTACATGAACGAAGAATCGTTGAAGAAGACGCTTGCGACGGGCTATACTTGGTTTTACAGCCGCAGCCGTCAAAAGCTGTGGAAAAAGGGCGAGGAGAGCGGCAATGTCCAGAAGGTGAAGGAAATCTCTTACGACTGCGACGGCGATACGCTCCTCGTGCGCGTTCATCAAACAGGGGTTGCCTGCCATACGGGCAGCTATACTTGCTTTTCCGGCCGTAAGCTTGCGGGCGAAGAGGAAAAGGGCGTTGCGGTTATCTCGGAAGAAAAGGGCTATGTGCTCGCAGAAATTTTGAACGATCTTTACAAAGTCATCGAAGATCGCCGTCTAAATCCAATCGAAGGTTCGTATACGAACTATCTTTTCGACAAAGGGCAGGATAAGATTCTTAAAAAAGTCGGTGAAGAGGCGGTCGAGACGATCCTTGCATCCAAGAACAATGTCAAGGAAGAGATCCTCTATGAGATGGGCGATCTCTGGTATCACTGCCTTGTTCTGCTCGCGTTCCACGGTATTACGCCGGATGAACTTTTCCGTGAATTGATGAGCCGCCGCAAGGGCGGAAGCTATCATAAATTTACGGGAAAGACTGGTATCCGCCCGGATATGTGAGGAAAACATGACAGAGAAACGGACGGAAATCACTGTATCGGAGTTTGAAGGTGAAGTAAAGGCGTTCCTTTCAGAAACTTCGCTGTTATCTTCCCTCAGTGCGCCGGCATCGCGGGGCGAACTTCCGCCGCCGATGGAAAAATCAGTACCTGAGGAAGCGACGGTCATCCGCTTGCCGGAACCCGATATGCTGCCAGACCTTGCGGTGAATTTTCTCGAGACAGTGGAGCTGCGGACAAGCGTGCGAGTCTACGGTGAGGAGCCTGTGACACAAAAAGGAGCTTTCAGCACTCCTATGGTGCACGCAGGGCGTCAAGATGGCGCTGCCGGGCGGAAGGAGCATCCGAAATGTGCCGTCTGCAGGTGGGCGGCACAGCTTTGAAACGTATCTGCTCATTCAAAATGTCGAGGGATAAAACCTGGACTCTATCGCTTCCTCGCCTTTGCACACGCGCTTCTCTTTGTAAAAGACATCGAGTGTGCGCGAGAGAAAGTCATCGGCTCGTTTCCGCAGAGAAGCCTTCTGGAAGGCAGCGCGGTGGTCTTTCTTTGGACGAGCATAGCGGAGCGTTCTGCGTTCATGTTTGGTGCGCGCGCGCTTCGCTATGTTTTTTTATCGATGTCGGTCATGTCTGCCAGAATCTTTATCTTACAGCACAGGCGATGAAGCTCGGGGTGTCGGCAATCGGTGCATTCAGTGACGAGGCGCTGAATGATGCCTTGGGCGTTGACGGCGTACAGGAGTTCTCCATTTATGCCGCGGCGGTGGGACGGCTATGAAAAGCTTTCTTTTGCTATTCTTGCTCCTCTTGCTTATCGCTGTCTTTTTTCTTGAGATGCGGCACTCGCTGCGCCGCTCTGCGCTGACAAATCGACTGATTGTCGAAAAAGATGATCCAGCAAAGTGCGAAGAGATTCTCGATGCGATTTACAGGCACTGCCTTTCGGATTGGAAACTTCGCCGTGTGATGAAAAAGTACGGTGCGACAAGGGAAGACCTTCGTCAATTACAGGAAAAACTAAGGAAATGGGGCGATTTTGAGAAGGGACGCCGCTATATCCCCATTTCATCTTTTTTTTATGTATATACCTTAGAATACCTTTTGCGTTATAAAGATAGTGATGCCAAGACCTTGACTGTCAAGTGCATGAATTTTTTTCATATGTGATCAGAGTCTGAGCAGCGAAAAATTTGTATCTTGAGGAGATGAAAGCGTGCGCGTTGGTGAGGCTATGGGACGAATCGAGGCTCTTGATGTCTTTCGAGGGCTCGCCGTTCTCTGTATGATTTTTGTTAATGCTGTGCCGAGGCCGGATCTCGCACCGGCATTTATGCTTCCTGCCGTTCCCTATGGGCTTTCCTTTGCCGACCTCGTCTTTCCGGCCTTCCTCTTTGCCGTCGGCATATCAGGAGCCGTGTGGCTTGACAAGCGGGCAGAGATGTGGTTTCACGATTGCGTGTTAGAAATCTTGAAGCGAGCGGCAGTTCTCTTTTTGCTCGGCATTGTCTATAATGTGATTCCGCTCTTATACCAGCATCTTTTTCCCGCAGAGCCGCAGCAGCTTTCTTTTTTTCGGATCTCGTGCGGCATCTGCGCTTTTTCGGCGTTTTACAGCGCATTGCACTTGCCTATGCGGGCGGTATGATTCTCTATTGTTTCTTTCGCTCGAATCAGATACTCTGTCTTTTAGCCATCGCCCTTCTTGCAGGCTCGTCTGCGGGGGCGCATATCTATGCGCCTGATACGCCGTACGACCTCGCGACTGGCATCTATCAAGCAGTCGACGGCGCTGTCATCAGTGCGGGACATTCCTACATGAGTGTTCTTCCGGATCCTGAGGGCCTTTACGGTGTGATTTCTTCGATTGCGACCGTGCTCTTCGGCATTCTTTCCGGACAGCTCCTCATGGTGCGCAACTTGGAGACAGTGCCTTCTCAAGTGACGTATGGCATCGGGCTGTTCATTCTCGGTTTTGTTTGGAGTTTTCTTGACCCTGTCAGCAGACCACTTTGGACAGCGCCCTATACACTCCTTACAGCAGGCGTCTTCTTCCTGGTTACAGCATGTCTGCATGTCCTGTATTGCGTTGCACCATCGTTTTCAAGAGCCGTCTTCCATTTTCCGATGACCTTTGGACGAAATGCTATCTTTGCCTATTTTGCCATGGGTATCCTCTTGCCGCTTTACCTTAATTTCCCTGTGAAGGGCGTCTCTCTTGCAACATATCTCTGGGATACGGGGCTTTCTCAGGTGCTTGCTCCGGCATTCTTTTCCTTCTGTTATGCCCTTATTTGGTGTGTTCTCTGGCTTCCTATTTTTGAATACTTTTATGAGCATCAGATTTTCTTCAAAGTTTGACTGATTTGCTCGCAATGTACGGAGAGCGTTGGATTTTTCCCTATTGCAAAAATTTGGTATCAATGCTACCATGTAACATGAGGTGCATTCAAGGAATGCACCTATACCGTCTTGGGAAAATATCGTGTCATCTGCTCTTAGGCGATGATACAGTATTTGTTGCCCTAAGAATCTCTTGGTTTTATCCGTGGGAAGTGTCAATTTTCTCATTACTCAATCATTTAAAGGATGTGTGGTATCGTATGAATATCTTGGGAAAGTTTTGTGCGGGATTCGTTGGTGCTGCCATGCTCGTCGGCATGGCGGGCAATGTCTCGGCAGAAGAAGCAGCAGATTCTTCTAAGGCCGCAGCAGATGCAAAAAGCGCTGCAGCTGTGACATCAACGGAGAAAGCGGCAGAGGCTCCTGCAGCGGAGAAAGTCGCAGAAGGTCAAAAGATCTCCATCAATCTTGCGGCTCGTTCCTTGGCACTGATCCGCAACAATCAGAAGTTCCGTCTCTATCCGGTGGCTCTGGGAAAGCCGTCGACACCGACGCCGACAGGCTACTATAAAATCCTTACAAAGGTGGTCAATCCGACGTGGACAGACCCTTCCAATCAAGGAGTGGTGATTCCGGCAGGTTCCTCGAATCCGCTCGGTCTTCGCTGGATGCAGATTCAGGGGAATTACGGCATCCATGGAACAAACAACCCAAGCTCCATTGGTCACTATGCTTCAAACGGCTGCATTCGCATGAATGAGCAGGATGTCGAGGCTCTCTTCGACCTTGTTGAAGTTGGAACCCCTGTTGAAATTACCTATAACCGCGTTGTCGTCGAGAAGACGCCGGACGATACGGTTGCATACTATATCTACCCGGATGGCTACGGCTGGCAGAAACTGGAGGTCAAGGACGTCGAGCGCTGGCTGGCAGGTTATGGCGTTGATAATTTCGTCCCTATCTCGGATATTGAAAAGAAAATTGCCGCTTCTGACGGACAGCCGACGTATGTCGCAAAAGTCTATCCGCTCTATGTTGACGGTAAGAAGCTGAATGCGCCGGCAGTGGTTCAAAATAATATCACATATCTCCCTGCAGCTGAGCTTGCCAAGGCGAAGCAGATTTCCCTTGGGTGGAAGCCGAAAGAAAAAGTTCTTACAAGCACCTATGGACAGGCGGTTGGCTATGATATGAAGGGTGTCCTTTACTGCAATGCCGATGATGCAGAGACCCTCTTCCACATTGCTGGTTCCATCACTTCAAATGAAAGCACGGCTCCCGTTAGCAGCGCACCGTCAGATGTGATTCAGATCGTGCAGGATGGCAAGGTTGTTGAGCATACGAACCTTGATCAAGCACCGGCAAAGCCCGTAGCTCCCGTTGTCAACAATACGACAGCACAGTATCACACAGTCGCAGCAAAAGATGAAAAAGCGGCAGCGACGCCAAATAAAGACGCTTCGGCTCCGCAGAAAAAAGAAGCTGCAAAGTAAGCCTGTATACGTTGAGGGCGCTGTTTCTTGCCTTTAACGGATGTGAGTTTATCCCATAAGAGAAGGGGAGAGGAATTTCGTGGCGAAACGTTTCATAATTCTTGACGGCAGCAGTCTGTTCTTTCGAGCGTTTTATGCCATTCGCTCACTGACCGATGCCAAAGGCCGTCCGACCAATGCCGTCTTTGGTTTCTCGAATATGCTGACGAAGATCGTCGAGGATTTGAATCCTGACCTCATGGCTCTCGCCTTTGACAAGAGCCGAACGACCTTTCGGACAAAGCGTTATGCCGCCTACAAGGGCACGCGTGACAAGACACCGGAAGATCTGCTTTTTCAAATTCCTCTCCTGCGAGAATATACGGAATGCTTCGGCATTCCGTTTTTAGAATGTGATAATTACGAAGCGGATGATATTATCGGCACACTTGCAACGCAGGCAGCTGAACAGGGGTGTGATGTCATTGTCATCACAGGTGACCGCGATGCTTTGCAGCTCATTCGTCCGAATCTTCGTGTCTTCTTGACGATGAAGGGCATTACAGAGCTTGCAGAGTATGATGAAGATGTTTTTCAGGCAGAATATGGCATGGAACCGATTCGCCTGATTGATCTCAAGGGGCTTATGGGCGACACCTCGGATAATATACCAGGCATTCGCGGCGTTGGTCCTAAAACGGCGCTGAAGCTCTTGCATGCTTATGGTACGCTTGAAGTGGTCTTAGAGCATGCCGGTGAAGTCTCTGGCAAGAAGCTGCGGGAGAGCCTTATCGCTGAACGCGATATCGCGCTTCTTTCCAAGGAGCTTGCGACCATCGATCTGGCTGTTCCGGGTTTTTCTTTTCAAGAAGAAGATTTCATCGTAAAGCCGCATGTGGATAAGATGCAGTTCTTTTGCAAAAGTTACGAACTCAATCGTCCATGGCAGAGCTTTGCCTCTCTTTTTTCGGTGGAGACAAAAGGGAGAGATGCAGATTCTGTCAGTACTATCGACCTCTCGTATACGGATTTTGAAAAAGGCAATCTTGTAAAGCTTAAGGAGGCAGTGGCACTCGGAGCGACTTTTTCGGGCAAAGCTCCTTTTGAACGCCTGGAAGGCCTTGCGATAACGTCTGAAGATGGTACGACCCGCTTTCTTTCCCGTGAGAATGCGGCGTTTGCCGAGGCGCTTGCAGCACTTGAAAGGGTTAAGACTGTCATTGTACTTGACGCAAAGCTCTTTTGCCATACCAGCGTAGATTTCAAGGGGAAGCTCTATGATGCAAAGCTTTGCACCTATCTTCTGCATCCGGAGGATGCACATTACGAAATGGCGGATATTGTTCATCGCTTCCTGCCAGCGGATAATGTGCCGGAATCGGTGAGTGAAAAAGAATTTGCCGTATGGCAGGCAAAGATTCTTGCAAAACTGTTGCCCATTTATCAAGCAGCATTGGATAAAGAGGAGCTTGCAAATCTTTATGAGACAATCGAACGACCGTTGATTCCCGTACTTTCCGATATGGAGCAGAATGGGGTTTATGTCAACCGCAAATCCCTTGAGGAAAAATCAGTCGAAGTCTGCGGGAAGATTTCTGCACTGCAAGATGAAATTTACGCCTTGGCAGGGCACGAATTCAATATCAACTCAACAAAACAGATCGGTGCGGTTCTTTTCGATGAACTAGGGCTTCCGCCGGTCAAAAAGACGAAGACAGGCTATTCGACGAATGCGGAAGTGCTTGAAAAACTTCGCTCTCATCATTCGATTGTCGATAAAATTCTTTCCTATCGCATGTGGACGAAGCTGAAGTCGACGTATCTCGACGGCATCAGCTTCCTTATCGATGAAGAATCCGGACGTGTTCATACGACCTTTAACCAGACGGTAACGGCGACAGGACGCCTCTCAAGTTCTGATCCGAACTTGCAGAACATTCCTGTCCGCACGGAGGAAGGGCGGACGATTCGCGGGCTCTTTGAACCGGGTGAGGGATATGATGCCATTCTATCTGCCGATTATTCGCAGATAGAACTTCGCGTGTTGGCGCATATGTCGGGCGATGAGAATTTTATCGACGCCTTTCAAAAGGTACAGGATATCCATGCGCGCACGGCATCGGAGGTCTTTGATGTTCCGCTGGAGGAAGTTACCTCTGAGCTTCGAAGACGGGCAAAAGCAGTTAATTTCGGCATTGTCTACGGCATCAGCGATTTCGGGTTGGGGAAGAATCTCGGCATTTCGCGCAGGGAAGCAGGGGCGTATATAGCAACGTATTTTGAGCGTTATCCTGGCATTCGCGCTTTTATGGATGCTATGGTAGAGAGTGCACATAAGAGAGGCTATGTGACGACGATGTTCGGCCGCCGTCGCTATCTTCCTGCGATTTCAAGCCGAAATTTCACGCAGAGAAGCCTCGCTGAGCGCATGGCAATGAACACCCCGATTCAGGGGACAGCAGCAGATATCATTAAACTTGCGATGATCCGTACAGAAAGCGCTCTGAAGGCAGCTGGTTTGAAAAGCAGAGTCCTCTTGCAGGTTCACGATGAGCTCGTGCTTGAAATTACGAATGAGGAGCGGGCAGAGGTCGAAGCTATTTTAAAAGAAGCCATGGAGCACGTGGTCGACTTAAGTGTGCCGCTGGTTGTTGATATCAACAGCGGCAAGAATTGAGCGGAGGCAAAGTGATCGGAATGAAGATTATCGGACTTGCCGGCGGCATTGCCTGCGGAAAGAGCACTGTTTCATATCATCTGCGCGAGCTCGGCGCACACATCATTGATGCCGATGCCATCGCACATGCACTTTCTGCCCCCGGCGGTGCTATTTACGAACTTTACATTGACCATTTTGGCAATGACATCCTTGCGCCCGATGGAGAGCTTGACCGCAGGGCAATCGGTGCGATTGTCTTCCAGAACCCTGCAGAGCGCGCGTGGATGGATGCTATGGTACATCCGATGATTCGAAGGAAAAATCATCGATGCGATCGACGTAGCGCGCGCGTGTGGCACAAAAAGCGGTCATTCTTGATATTCCGCTGCTCTTCGAAGTCGGTTGGCAGGATCTTGCCGATGAGAATTGGGTCGTGATGGTGAAAGAAAAAATCCAGCTTGCACGATTGATGAAACGGAATGGTTTTACAAAACAAGAGGCGCTGGAAAGAATTCGCGCTCAAATGCCGCTGGAAGAAAAGTGCCGTCTTGCCGATGTCGTCATCGACAATTCAAAACATATTGAAGGCACCTATGCGCAGGTGGATGCCCTTTGGAGAGAACGCGTAGATGGATGATTTTTTCAATTACGTGCTCTACAGCAGGCGCAGACGCCGCCGCCGTGCCAGGCGGCATTCGAAGCGATATAAGTTGCTTGTCTCAGCGAGTCTCGTCTGCTTTCTCGTTCTCGTGACCTATCTTGCCTTTCAGTTTTCACCAGTGGAACGCGACTATATGTATCCCTTTCCCTACCGGAAAATCGTCGAGCGCTATGCGGCATATTATCATGTCGACAGCACGATGGTCGCAGCTGTTATCAAGACGGAAAGCAGCTTTCGCGATAATGCGTGCTCGCATCGCGGTGCACTTGGTCTCATGCAGATCATGCCGTCAACCGGCGCGTGGATTGCCGAACAGCTCGAAGACAAGGCATACAGTGAAGACAAGCTGACAGAGCCGGAGCGAAACATCCATTACGGTGTTTGGTATCTGCACTCCCTGGAGCAAGAGTTTCATGGCAATCCCGTTCTCGTCTTAGCAGCATATAATGCGGGACGCGGTAATGTACGGGATTGGATAGAGAAACGAGGTTGGGATATGGATTTTCACGATGTCGATGCAATTCCGTTTCCCGAAACAAAAAGATATGTCAAACAGGTCATGGAGACACAGAAAAAATACAATGACCTCTATCCAGAAGAATAGGATGAACAGAAGAATATAAAGTAATGGCATAAATAAAAACAGCGGTATGGAATTATTAGACCATACCGCCGTTTTTATTGACAATTTAAAAATGGTGCATCGCTATTGTTTTCTTTATCGATCGACACCCCAGGCATGGACACCCTTTTCATCGCCGAGGTCCTTAGGGTCGAAGGTTGGCTCTTGGATATTGTGTTTCTTTTGACTCGTATATCCCTTGAGCGCCATATAGGCATATTTTGAAAGACGGATAACAGCGTAGAGATTTGTCAGGCATAGAAGCCCCATGAAGAGGTCAGCGAGATTCCAAACGAGAGAAAGTTCTGCCAGGCAGCCGAAGAGGACGAGGAGAACGACAAAGAGACGATAGATGACAAGGCGTTTCTTTGTGTTTCCTTCGTAGAAAGAAATGTTGATTTCGCCGTAGTAGTAATTACCGACGACGGAACTGAAAGCGAAGAGGACGACCATGCAGGAGAGGAGCATCGGTGCGTAGATACCGAAGATACTGCCAAGAGATGCCTGTGCAAGCGCAATACCGGTGAGGTTACCGCCGATGGTGTACTGAGCCGGCAGAAGGATGATGAATGCCGTTGCCGAGCAGACGAGCCAAGTATCGACGTAAACGCCGAAAGACTGCACAAGCCCCTGTTTGACAGGGTGGGAAACATTCGCTGTTGCTGCAGCATTTGGAACGGATCCTTCACCTGCCTCGTTTGAAAAGAGACCGCGCTTAACGCCAGTGATAATCGCTGTCCCGATACCGCCGCCGACAGCTGCCTGCGGTTCAAAAGCATCGTGGAAAATGAGTGCGAACATGGCAGGCACATGATCGATGTTATAGATGATGACGATGATAGCCGTGATGATGTAGATCATCGCCATGATGGGGACGAGGTATTCTGTGACCTGTGCAATGCGCTTCATACCGCCGAAGATGACGACTGCTGTTAAAATACAAAGGACGACAGTCGTTGCAATAGGCGGTACGCCAAAAGCACTTTTCAACGGAGAGCGTGATGGTATTTGCCTGAACGGAGTTATAGATGAGACCAAAGGTAATCGAGATGAGGAGGGCAAAGAAACGTGCAAGCCGAGGATTTCCAAGGGCATTTTGGATGTAGTAGGCAGGGCCGCCATGGAACTTACCTTTGCCGCGCGGAAGTTTGTAAATCTGTGCCAGTGTGCTTTCGACAAATCCCGTCGCAGCGCCGATAAAGGCGATGACCCACATCCAAAAGACTGCACCTGGACCGCCAGTAACGATTGCGATGGCAACGCCTGCAATGTTGCCGACGCCGACGCGTGAAGCCGTGCTGATGCAAAAAGCTTGGAAAGAACTGATGCTTTCGCCCTCTGTCTTTGTACCGACGCCTTCGTGAAGCAGACGAATCATCTCCGGAAGCATGCGGAGCTGAACGAATTTCGTCCGAAGCGTAAACCAGACGCCGCATCCAATGAGTACGATGATAAGTACATAGGACCAGAGAACGGTATTGATCTGATTGACAAGATCATTGACTACTTCCATAAATACCTCCTAATTTAACTATAATTAAACCATATACTAATTATAATGGTTTTTATCTATTAGCGTCAAGTGCTGGGGAAGGATAAGAGAGAAAATTCATCAGCAAAAAAAGACTCGATTCATTTGAACCGAGTCTTTTTTTGAAGAGCGACTTTCGCTAATTAGCGCTTGTAAGCTGTGATCTGGTTGTAATGCTTCTTGAAGAACTCTTCGGCAACCATCGGGAAGAGAGCATAGGAGAGAACGTCTTCGTCCGTCGGGTTGAGATAACCTTTGCCGACGAGTTCCTTCTTGAAGGCATTGAATGTTTCTGCCTTTGCGTCTTCAACTGCGCAGTCGTCGATGATTTCACTTTCAGGAATACCAAGCGTCTTCGTGAGGAATTCCTTGTCAACAGGAACCGGCGTCTTGCCGAATTTGCCGCGTGCCAGGTCTTTGAATTCGTTCGGAACGACTTTGTAGCGCTCGCCTGTCAGGACATTCATCGTGGCCATTGTGCCGACGATCTGAGAGGACGGCGTGACGAGCGGCGGATAGCCGACATCTTTGCGGACACGCGGCATCTCGTCGAGAAGATCCTGATACTTGTCTTCTGCGCCTGCTTCCTTGAGCTGGTTTGCAAGGTTGGAGAGCATACCGCCCGGGATTTGGAAGTCGATGACGTTCGGGTTGATATCGAAGTAGCCCTTGAGGTTGAATTCCTCGATGAGCTTCTGCTTGATGCCGAGAAAGTACTTCGAAATCGGCGTGAGCTGCTGAACGTCGATGCCCGTATCGCGATCCGTGCCCTGGAGCATACGAATCATCGTTTCGGTGCAGGGCTGGGATGTATCAGAAGAGAATGGAGCAAGTGCGCAGTCGATGATGTCAACGCCTGCTTCAACTGCCTTCAGATACGTTGCATGGCCGAAGCCGGATGTGCAGTGCGTATGAAGTTCGACAGGGATATCGAGAGCTTTCTTGAGCTTCGTGACGAGATCCGTTGCGTTGTACGGGCTGAGAAGACCGGACATATCCTTGATGCAGATGGAATGGCAGCCCATTTCCTGCAGCTGCTTTGCAAGGTCGACGAACATCTCATTCGTATGAACCGGGCTGAGCGTGTAGACGAGGCAGCCCTGAACTTCCGGCTTCTCCGGGCACTCGAGTGCAGCTTTGATAGCAACCTTGAGGTTACGGACGTCGTTCAGAGCATCGAAGATGCGGAAGACGCCGATGCCATGCTTCGATGCCATGCGAACGAAGCGCTCAACAACATCGTTGGAATAGTGGTTGTAGCCAAGGAGATTCTGGCCGCGGAGAAGCATCTGAATCGGTGTCTTGAGGTGCTTCTTGAGGGTGTCAAGGCGCTCCCAAGGATCTTCGTCGAGGAAGCGGAGGCAGGTATCGTACGTTGCGCCGCCCCATGCCTCGATTGCCTTGTAGCCGACGCTGTCGAGATTTTCGAGCTGCGGCATCATGTACTCGAGGCGCATGCGCGTTGCACAAAGAGACTGATGACCATCACGAAGGACAGTCTCCATAATTTTAACCGGATTTTTAGCCATTAAAATACACTCTCCTTAACTAATCGTTCTATAAGCATAACTCTAGAACATGCTTACAAACCCCAGAAAGAAACGATGGCAGAAACGGAATTGATGCCCTTTGTATATTACATAAAACATCAGACTGCTTATCGTTCCATATCTGCGATTTATACCATACCCTACAGTATAGGTATCAAAGTCGTCTTTGTCAATGACAAATGTGATACTTTTCTCAAATTATAATAAATATGAATCATAGATTTTTCTTATATTTCAATAGCATTCTTTTTGTACGAGTTCATGGTAGGCGTCGAGAAGACTTGCTGCGACAGGACCTGGTTTGCCATCACCAATCTTTTTGCCGTCGATCTCGATGACCGGTGTAACTTCCAGGCTCGTGCTCGTGGCAAAGGCTTCGTCTGCTGTCAGCGCAAATTCCGGCGAGAAGGCTTTTTCAACGATGGTATAGCCAAGCTTTGGAATGATTTCTTCAACGAGAATAGAGCGCGTAACACCCTTTAGAATGAGGTTGCTGATAGGATGCGTCCAGATGACGCCGTCTTTTACAATAAAGAAGTTACTGGAAGAACCTTCCGTGACGAGGTTTGTGTCCTTGCGGTACTGAATGGTTCCCTGGAGATCCTTTTTCATGCCCCGCTTGCTTGGCGAGAACATTGCCGAGCAGATTTATTGTCTTAATGTCGCAGCGAAGCCAGCGGATGTCTTCAAAGAACATACAGCGTATGCCTTCCTTCTGGTTCTTTGCGTTGGGCTTTCCCTCGCGAATCGTCATCGAGAGGAGCGGGACGACCTTGTCGGGAAAGTAATGTGTGCGCTTTGCGATGCCGCGCGTAATTTGGAAGTAGATACTGCCGTCCTTGATGCCGCTCTTTTCAATGATGTCGTTGTGGATTGCCGTCAGTTCCTCATCCATGTAGGTGACAGGGATGCGCAGCTCACGGAGCGAGCGGCGGCATCGCGCGAGATGCCGCTCTAGTGCAAAACACTTGCCGTTATATATGTGCGTTGCTTCGTAAATACCGTCACCGAATTGATAGCCTCGATCCTCAAGCTCGACGCGCCTTTCGTTCAGCGAGATAAATTCGCCGTCAAAAAAACCTAATTCCATGCTTGTTCCTACTTTCTGTACATTGTTTTGTAAGGTTTTTATCCCTGCTTATTATGGCATATTCTTTTGGAATTGCAAATAGCAGAAACGGAAAGTATAAAAAGAAAAGTCGTAGTTTTGTGCACATTTATTTTTTAGCGCCTATTGGTTTTTTCATCGTGCCTTGTTATAATTGCAAAAGGGTTGAAGAGCCGTAAATAAAAATATAAAAGATTTAAATGAGGAGAATGCGAGCATGAAACTTGTTATCACCGTTGTAGGAAAGGACCGCGTGGGCATTATCGCGACGGTCAGCCAGATCCTTTCGGAAAATAATGTCAATATACTCAGCATCAACCAGAATATCATGGATGGTTTCTTTAACATGGTTCTCATCGCTGAAATTTCAGAATCTACGGTGAAACTCGTCGAACTGCAAAAGACGCTGAAGGAAAAAGGGCAGGAGATAAGCGTCGATATTAAGGCACAGCATGCCGATATCTTTAATGCCATGCATAAAATCTGATTGGCGATACACACCGACTTTGAAGGGGTTTAGCGATAGGAGGGCTCCCTTGATAACCTTAGATGAAATAATGGAAACTAACCGGATGATTACGGAGAACAAGCTCGACGTGCGTACCATCACGATGGGCATCTCTCTGCGCGACTGTGCCCATCCGAATATTGATAAATTCTGCGACAATGTCTATGAAAAGATTACGCACGCGGCAGAATTCCTCGTGAAGACAGGCGAGGACATCGAATCAGAATATGGCATTCCTATCATTCATAAGCGCGTTGCAGTTACACCGATTGCCATTGCGGCGGATGCTTGCCGAACCGATTCCTATGTGCCAGTGGCAGAAGCTATGGATCGCGCGGCAAAGGAAATTGGAGTCAATTTTATCGGCGGCTTTTCGGCACTGGTGGAAAAGGGCTTTACCAATGGCGACCGTGTACTTATCAATTCGATTCCGCAGGCTCTGGCAGCGACGGATCTCGTATGCTCGTCGGTTAATCTCGGCTCGACGAAGACGGGGATTAACATGGACTGTGTTCGTGAGATGGGCGAAGTTATCAAGCGCACGGCAGAGCTCACGCGCGATAAAGAAGCGCTAGGCTGTGCTAAGCTCGTTATCTTCTGCAACGCACCGGGGGACAATCCCTTTATGGCAGGGGCTTTTTCACGGCGTCAGCGAGGCGGACAAGGTCGTGAGCGTTGGCGTTTCCGGACCAGGCGTCGTCAAAGCATGCACTGGAAGACAAGAAAGGCGCGGACTTTACAGAGATTGCAGAGACCATCAAGAAGACAGCGTTTAAGATCACGCGTGTCGGTCAGCTCGTCGCGCGTGAGGCATCGAAGCGTCTTGGCGTGCCGTTTGGTATCATCGATCTCTCGCTTGCACCGACGCCGGCAGTCGGTGACAGTGTGGCACGTATCATCGAGGAAATGGGAATTGAAAGTTGCGGCGCACCGGGCACGACGGCAGCACTGGCGCTCTTAAACGATGCGGTAAAGAAGGGCGGACTTATGGCGTCGTCGCATGTCGGCGGACTCTCCGGCGCCTTTATTCCGGTCAGTGAAGATGAGGGCATGATCCATGCGGTGACAAAGGGCAGTCTTTCACTTGAAAAGCTCGAAGCTATGACCTGTGTCTGCTCTGTCGGGCTCGACATGATTGCGATCGAGGGAGATACTTCGGCAGCGACAATTTCCGGTATCATCGCAGACGAAGCAGCCATTGGTATGATCAACAATAAGACGACAGCCGTACGCGTCATTCCTGTTCCGGGTAAGAAAGTCGGCGACATGGTAGAGTTTGGCGGACTCCTCGGCTACTGTCCGATCGTTCCCGTCCGCAGCAAATTCAGCTCAGAGGCCTTCATTGCGCGCGGCGGCCGCATTCCAGCGCCGGTGCGCAGTTTGACAAATTGATGGACGGAAGATGATGCCATGCGAGTAACAAAGAAACTCAAAGAGCAGCAGATTCACATCCTCGAGGAGACATATCGTGGAACAAAGCCTGCGCTCGTCTTTAACAGTCCTTTTGAACTCTTGATTGCTGTCATTCTTTCTGCGCAGTGTACGGATAAGCGTGTCAATGTGACAACGGGGCGTCTTTTTCAAAAGGCAAATACGCCAGCAGCCATTCTTTCACTCGGATTAAAAAATCTCGAGGATGAAATTCGCGACTGCGGTCTCTTTCGAAATAAGGCGAAGAATATCCTTGCCACCTGCAAGATGCTTATCGATGAGCATAAAGGTGAGGTACCGGAGTCAATGGAAGACTTAGAGAAGCTGCCGGGCGTTGGGCGCAAGACAGCGAATGTCGTCCGAAGCATTGCCTTTCATATCCCCGCCATTGCAGTGGATACCCATGTCTTTCGTGTCGCAAATCGTTTGGCATTGGCAAAGGGATCGACACCGCTGGCCGTGGAAAAAGGACTGATGCAGGCGATTCCAAAGGAAAAGTGGTCGGATGCGCATCACTGGCTGATATGGCATGGTCGGCGGGTCTGCAAAGCACGAAAGCCCGACTGTCCCATCTGCCCTTTGCGAGAGGTATGCCCAAGTGCTGAGGTGGCACAGGGATGATGCGAAATGCTGGAGTCTGTGACACAGCTTATGGAAGAAGTTGGTAGAAGAACGATGCATTACAGAAAAGCGACATTCAAAGATGTCGAAGCGATATTCGATTTGGTCGACGATTATGCAAGCGATGGTGTCATGCTCGCGCGTTCGCGAAATACGCTGTATGAGACGCTGCGCGATATGATCGTCGCTGAAACGGATGCGGGCGAAAGTCGTCGGCGTAGGCGGGCTTCATGTCATCTGGGACAGGATGGGCGAAGTCCGAGCGATGGCGGTTTCAAAGAAGATGACGCGCCGCGGCATCGGTGCTGAAATTGTGAAGCGCCTCATAAAAAGAAGGCGAAGTACTCGGCATTGAAAAATTCTTTACATTGACTTACAAGCCGGGCTTCTTTCAGACACTCGGCTTTCAGACGATTACGAAGGAAGAGCTGCCGCATAAGGTTTGGAAGGATTGTATCGAATGTCCGAAGTTTCCAAACTGTGATGAAATCGCCATGATCCGTGTCTGAGATGCTTTGCTGACAGATGAACGACAGATGAATATGTTATAAATTTTTGAAAGATGAAATGAAGAGGACAATCTTACCTTGCCTTTTTATCCTGCCTCTTGACGGTCATTGTCCTTGGGACAGTGCTTGTTGTCGGGGCAGGTTGTTTCGTTGGCGACTATATGGTGCATTTTGGACTGGAGCGGGGGACGGCAGATAATCCAAAAGAGCCGCCGAAAGCCTATGCACTTCTCATCCCTCCCGATGCACGCACTTTTTCAAGGCCGGACTTTCCGTCTGAGCCTTGGATAATTACTTCAAGGGATGGACTGAAAACTTACAGCGACGCGTTTTTTTTCAAAAGTGTCAAGCGACCGCTGGGTTATCTTAGCGCATGGTTATGGCTGCACGCAGGAGAACTCGTGGTATCTTGCGACACATTTTCTTTCGCTCGGTTACAACGTGCTGACGCCGGATCTTCGTGCCTCCGGAGACAGCGAGGGACGATATCTCACGATGGGCTACCGCGAAGGCGATGATGTTGTCCGTTGGGCACAGCGCATCGTCCGCGAGGACGGCAGCGCAAAGATTGTCCTTGCAGGCGTCTCGATGGGAGCGGCCACTGTCATGATGGCATCTGCTGCAGATGACTTGCCGAAGAACGTCGTCGCCTGTGTGGAAGACAGCGGCTATACCAGTGCCTATCAGCTGTTAGCGCTCCAAGTCGAAGATTCGTTCGGTCTTCCTTCCTTTCCTGCGATGAATCTCATCGATTGGCGCTGCAGGAAGAAAGTGGGGTTCAGCTTGAAGGATGCAGAACCTCTCGAAGCGGTTCGAAAGGCTAAGATTCCGATGCTCTTCATTCACGGGAGCAAAGGATACGCTCGTACCGTCTTATATGGAAGATATGCTGTATGAAGCAAAGCAGGGCAGGAAGGAAATCCTCCTCATCGAAGGGGCACGTCACGGCGCTGGCAGCCAGAAGGATGCAAGGCGTTATTTCAGCACGATCGATCGTTTCGTGCGCGAGGCGATTGATTCGTAGTCTTTGCTTGAGGTAGGAAGCCGGGCGCTGGAAAGGAAAACAATATGCGGGCTGTGGTAACGCGTGTAAAAGAAGCGTCTGTCTCGATAGACGGAAAGGTTGTGGGCGAGATTGGACAGGGTTTTTCTTGTCCTCTTGGGTGTCGGTCCGGACGATGATAAAGCTGCGGCAGATCGGCTGGCAGAAAAGATAGCAAGAGTTCGTGTCTTTTCCGATGCAGCAGGAAAGATGAATCTTGCGATCGATGCAGTCGGCGGAGCATTCCTCGTTGTCTCACAGTTCACGCTCTACGCAGATTTAAAGAAGCGGCGCCCTGGTTTTTCTCATGCAGCGCCGTCTTCGCTTGCTGTCCCCCTTTATGAGAGGTTTATGGAAAGGCTCAGGGAGCTCGGTCACCAGGTGGCGCATGGAGAATTTGGTGCAGATATGCTCGTCACATCGAAGAACGACGGACCTGTGACGCTGCTTTTTGATACGGAGAAAATTTGATGAACAAAATGACAGAAGAACGGAAAATTTTTTTCTTACAGAATATGCTAGGCTCATTGTAAAAGTCGGTGTCAATTTGCAGGAAGATCAAATCCTTGTCATCAATACGCCGATTGAATGTGCCCCCTTTGCCCGTATGATCGAAGCGGCGGCATTTGATGCAGGCGCTCATGATGTCGTCATGAGCTGGAATGACGAACTGGCGGCAAGAATTCGCTATGAAAAGGGAAAGAGCGAGATTTTCACTGAATTTCCCGCGTGGCGGAAATGCTTTTACGAAGACTATGCCGAGCAGGGCGCGGCCTTTGTTTCGATTGCGGCGACGGATCCCGAAATCTTTAAGGGAATTGAGAGCGAGCGTATGACGGCGAGCAAACAGGCGGCGGGTGCGGCTCTTTTTGCCTATCGTGCGCGCCTTATGTCGAATAAAAATACATGGTGTGTCGTCTCCGTTCCTACGGTTGGCTGGGCAAGAAAAGTGTTTCCAGAGCTTACCGATACGGCGGCTGTTGACAGTCTCTATGATGAAATCTTCCGCACCGTTCGCATCGAAAAGGGCGGAGATGCTGTGAAGAATTGGGAGAAGCATATTGCATTTCTTCAACGTGCGGCAAAGTTCATGAATGACAATGCTTTCGTGAGCCTGCATTATACCAATGGTCTTGGCACGGATCTTATAATCGAGCTTCCTAAGGGACATATCTGGGCAGGCGGCGCAGAAAAATCGACGTGCGGTACAGTGTTTGCAGCGAATATGCCGACGGAGGAAGTTTATAGTATGCCGAAGCGCGACGGTGTGAATGGTACAGTCGTTGCAACAAAACCACTGAACTATAACGGTAACCTTATCGAAAACTTTCGTCTGACCTTCAAGGAAGGAAAAGTTGTCGATTATCATGCGGAAAAGGGCGAGGAATTTCTAAAGGGGCTTATGGAAACGGACGAAGGGGCGTCATATCTCGGAGAGGTGGCGCTCGTTCCGTATGATTCGCTGATTTCAAAGAGCGGTATTTTGTTTTACAATACGCTCTTTGACGAAAATGCCGCTTGTCATCTGGCTTTAGGAAAGGCGTATCCGACCTGTCTTAAAGGCGGTGAAGACATGGGACAGTGTGGAGCTCTTGCAGCATGGAGCTAACGATTCTCTTGTGCATGAGGACTTCATGATCGGAAGCGCAGACCTGTCCATCGTTGGAAAAAAAGCAGATGGGAAGCGAAAATTCCTGTCTTTATTGATGGTAATTTTTGCTTTTGAAAAGGTGAGATTGCATGATGCGGCGGTGTTTCCTATTTCTTTCTTGTCTCTTTCTGATGACGCTGCTCTGTCCACTGTCTGCCAGCGCACAAAAGTGGACATTTGACCGATGATGATTTTTTTCCTATCGCGGCGTTGCACTTGGTGCGAGCGAAGAAGAGCTTCTTGAAAAATTTTCAAAGCCACTTTATGATACAGATAAAATCATCATGGGTACTCCTGTTAAGGTTTATAGTTTTGATGAGCATCTCAAGGTTGGTGTTTCAAAACGCACGCATAAAGTGGTGGACTTTACTGTTTCGAATGACAATTTTTCCATCCGCGGCGTGCGCCGCGGCGCGACAATTTTTTGGATTGAAAAGACTTTTGGCAGGACGGTGATGGAAAAGCTTGACGGAAAAAGCAGCGTATGTCTATCGTCGCTCTTCTCTGACGTATGATGAAGGGGATCGGGCGAAGCTCGTGCTTTATATCGATCCGGAAACGCGCGTCCTGGACAGCATACGTCTGACCTCTCTGCCGGTGACGGAGGAAGATGCCGACAAGGCGGCAGATGAAGATGTGCTCGAGGATGAGACGGGAGACCATGCGACTGGAAAAATTGACATGTCGTCTCTTCCAAAGGAAAAGGATGTGCGTCTTGGGGGGCTGTTTTGATGGCGCTTTCAATAAAGATGATTGAAAACAGATGTATGCGTTATGCAGGCATCACACTCGGATGCTTCATTGCAAGCGCGAGCATTAATCTTTTCCTCGTGCCATCACATCTTCTGACAGGAGGCGCGACGGGGATTGCTATCATCGTCTATTATTTGACGGGACTGCCCATTGGTCTGCAGACCCTTCTTTACAATATCCCTATTCTCATTGCCTCGTGGAAAACGATGGGGCGTGAGTATACGATTGACGTTGTCATCGGCACAGTGATCTTTTCTGTTGCGCTCGATCTATTGAAATTTTTAAATGGCTATGCGCCCCTTTCTGACAGTATGCTTTCAGCGATTTTCGGTGGTGTCTTCAATGGCATTGGTTACGGCATTGTCTTTCGCATGAATGGCAGCACGGGCGGCTTTGATGTCATCGGCGCGATTGTAAAGAAATATTGGTCGCTCAGTATGGGCGGTGCTATCTTTGCTTTTAACTGCATCATTATGTGTATCGCGGCCTTCCTCTTCGGCATTGCTCCTGCCATGTTCACGCTTATTTGTATGTTCGTGAATGCAACGGTGACCGACCGTGTTGTTGCTGGTTTCAATCATCGAAAGGCTGTACTCATCGTCTCAGATCAGGCACAAGCTATTGCAAAGAGCATTATGGAATTTGGACGTGGTGTCACGTTCCTGCATGGACAGGGGGCTTTTACCGGCAAAGAGCGAAATGTCGTTTTTGTCGTTGTCAAGCTCACGCAGCTCAGCAAGATCAAGCTCATTACACATACGGTTGACCCACATGCCTTCATGATCGTCATGTCGGCAAATGAGGTTATGGGGCGCGGCTTCAGCGAGCCGGGCAGCGCGCAGACAAAAGGAGAGGCCGGCAGATATTCTCAGCTTTCAGAGAGAGAACTGAACGGGAAATAATATTTTATCCTTTCCGCAGATACGTCTTCTGCTTTAATGATAATTTTTTTGAGGTGTTTATGAAAGTATCCGTTACTTATCTTATCAACAGCGGCTTTCTGCTCCGCATCGACGATACGCTGTTGCTTTTCGATGATTATCGTGACCCTTCGGCGGCCGTCGATCAGGCAATTCGCGAAGGCATGAAGGATTTCTATATCTTTGCTTCCCATGCGCATTTCGATCATTTTGATAAACATATCTTGGATTATGCCAAGGAAGCGACGGCGTATATCTTTGGCTACGACATTCGCCATACAAAGCGTGTCAGAGAATTTCCACAGGATAAGACCGTGTATATGGAGACATATGCAGAATGGGAGAATGAAGATCTTCTCGTAAACTCCTTCGATTCAACCGATGCGGGCGTAAGTTTTCTCGTACGGTTTAAGAGATCAGGCAAGAGCATCTTTCATGCTGGTGATTTCAACTGGTGGGACTGGACAGGTGAGGACAGAGAGACGAGAAAACTTGCAGAAAATGCCTTTAAGAAGCAGATGAAGCGCATCGCAGGGATGCAGGCGGATATTGCTTTTTTCCCGGTGGACGGCAGGCTCGAGACCTCGATGGAGCGCGGCGCTAAGGTCTTTGTCCGTGAAACCGATGTAAAAAATCTCATAACGATGCATTCCGTCGGCTATCCTGCTTGGCAGCCAGGTGGAGATTTTTTCGGAAAAAACAAAGAAATTCCCGTGTGGTCGCCGAGAGTATCGGGCGAGACACGGGAATATATAATCTGAATAGATTCAGTTGACGAATGTACCGATAGAGCCAAGTCCCTTGACATTCATGATGTAGGGAGTTCCGCGATAGCTGGGAAATAGTGCGGTTGTCACGGCAACACGGCGATTATAATGCTTTTGACGTCCACCATTGAAGGTGAAGTAACTGCTCATGGCTTGAATGAGAATCGGCGTGCTGCTGTCATCCTGTCCGAGGTACATCATAACGTGGGTGTCGTTAGCAAGCAGCGTGCCTGGAGGCATGGCAGAAAGATCGGATAGCCTTGTATTTTCTCCTAAAGCATCAAGCGAAATGAAGCGGGGAAGAGCCATAGCCTGATGGTCGGCATCGCGCGGAATTTCGATGCCCATCGATCGGTAGATATCCTGTGTAAAGGCAGAGCAATCGACACTGTTGTCCTGTCCACCCCAGCCGTATTCATCACCGAGAAAGCAGAATGCTTGGCGTATGAAATTATTCTTGGTGATGGGAAGATAGCCGTGATAAAGTGACGTGTCTTCTGTAAAGGGGAGCGTTACTTCTTTTAAAATGCCGTGCTCTTTTTGTGGGAAGACAAGCATACTTCCCTGTGATGTCTGGGCAATGGGTATCTTGGCTCCCATCTGGAAGAGCAGGGATTCTCCGTCCGGTGTCATCTGCAGCTTGTCTTTCGTTACGACTGCGAAATCTTTTGGCGATTCATATCGCTGCCATTCTTCGCGTGAAACCTCGACGACGTCGTTTTCCGAAATCCATCCATCGTAGGTGCGGGAAGAAACGAAGTAGAAGGTACCGTCTGAGCTTTCCCATAGGATGGCCAGGGGTTCTGCAGGGTCGATTGCCGTCGCTTGAAGTGCATCGTAATGACGCTGAAGCTCTGACATACCACTGTAAAAGCCCTCGCTTGTCAGGAAGTAAGCGAAGGTTTGTGCGGCGAACGGTTATGCCATAGCATACAGAAATTGTATCTGCTGCTGCAAGCGCATCGAGATTGCGCTTGCTCCGTATGGTATCGTAATAGGCTTGGTCGATCGGCGCATCCGGTGTATAGAGAGCGGGTGCGTTTGCATCTAAGTCATTCATGCGTTCCAGCCGCTCAATTCTTTTTAAAATATCCTTGGATGTCATGGTGGAAGGAAGGGCTGAGAGCACTGTTAAAGTATCATCTCGTGAGCGAATCTTTGCGTTTAGTGCTTCGCGTCCGGCAATATCCAAAAGCTCGGCATCGCCGGACTTTGTGCGCGAAGTCCAATACGTTGCTGTTGCCCGCATATCTGTGATTTCCGGTGAAGCAAAGCTGTGCAGGGGAATGGTGAGCATAGCGAGAAACAACGCAAGTGACAAAAATCTTTGTAGTAGAAAAAACATCTAAGGCTCCTTTTCTAGCTCGTTATGTGCTGATTCTATCAAAGGAAGAGGGCGAATGCAAGGTAGGGGGAAAAGACTGCATATTAGAGTCTGCGCTTAAAGATATCGTAAAGGTTAAAGTGTTAATAGGTGTATAAGAAAAACTTTTTCTTGACTTAGTGCTGGCTTTTCAGTAGAATAATTTTATGTGATGTTACGGGCCTGTGTTTCCATTAGCCCCGGAGGCACGCATAGAAGCATCATCATTATATGAGATTGAGAGATACTAGGGGGGAAACTCGCATGAAGACGACGTTCATGGCGAACGCATCCAATATCGAACGCAAATGGTATATTGTAGACGCTGAAGGTCAGACGGTTGGCCGTCTCGCAGTAGAGATTGCCAAGATCCTTCGCGGTAAAAATAAGCCGATGTATACACCGCATGTTGATACGGGTGATTTTGTCATTGTTATTAATGCGGAAAAAGTTAAGTTTACAGGAAAAAAACTGACGGATAAGACCTACTTCCGCCATTCCGGCTATCAGGGCGGCACGACGTTTACGCCGGCTGGTCAGATGCTCGAACGCTTCCCGGCACGCGTTCTTGAACATGCTGTTAAGGGCATGCTTCCGAAGAATCGTCTCGGTGCTCAGATGTTCCGCAAGCTCAGCGTTTATGTTGGTGCAGAACATCCGCATGCAGCGCAGAAGCCAGAAGAAATTAAGTTCGATATTCGCTGAGATAGGAGGAAGAGTACATGGCACAAGTTACCTACTACGGCACTGGTCGCAGAAAATCTTCGATTGCTCGCGTTCGTCTGGTTCCCCGGCGAAGGCAAGGTCACGATTAACGGCCGCGATATGGAAGAGTATTTTGGTCTTAAGACCCTGGAACTCATTGTTCGTCAGCCGCTGAACCTCACAGAAACGGTTGATAAGTACGACGTTATTGCAAATGTTGCTGGCGGTGGCGTTACCGGTCAGGCAGGTGCGATTCGTCACGGCATCACGCGTGCTCTTATCGAGCTGGACGCAGAGCTTCGTCCGGCACTAAAAAAAGCTGGCTTTGTCACGCGCGATCCACGTGAAAAGGAACGCCGCAAGTACGGTCTCAAGAAGGCACGTAAGGCTTCGCAGTTCAGCAAGCGTTAATTATCTCTTCTTGTTCTTTATATCTGCATAAGAAGCAAAAAGTTCGTTATCTTAAGGATAGCGGACTTTTATATTATAGAAGAAAAGCAACATTGATTTACGATGGGGGCGCACGTCCATCGTCTACTATCACCTGTAGACCTCTGATTCAGGAGACCGACGAAAATGGTGATGTCGGTACATCCCAGAGCGCCAATGAGAAAATCAATGTTGCTTCCTATTTAGAATGGCAAAAGAACTTTTGCCGTTAATTGTCTTTGGTGGAGATGAGGAGAATCGAACTCCTGTCCGAGATATATCCACATCACAAAGCGTTATCGCAATAGCCCGAGAATGCGGGCAGCATAGGAGCGAACCTCAAGGATTCAGAGATCTCCACCACGAATTTTCTTAAAAATCCGAAATCATCCATCTTTATTTGAAACCTCCGGGCCGGCAGATGGCTAGTGCTTCCAGAGGGGCTGCTGAGCTAGGCTCAGGCAGCGTATGCGTATTCAGCTTCGTCAGTTGAATTTTGCGGTTTAGCTTTCGGCTTCAAAACCATTGGCCTGCGAGCTTCGTGGCTTCTATACCCCGTCGAAACCATTACATCCCCAATCTTTTATTCTTATTTTATATATTATAGCATTGAATATTTTCTTATGCAAGGAAATACGGCAACTGTTTTCGGAAAATGTGCGGAGAAGGTGGTCATGCTATGGACAAAATAGCAGTAGTTGGTCTATAATAAAACGGCACATAAAAGGGCAGGTGAGGAAGGTGGACGAACATCCTGGTTCGCGAAAATGCACACAGCGAAATGATTTAATTTGTGCTTTTTCCGAGAAGGCGCGCCGCTTCCTTATAGCAGACAAGGTCAGAGTGCTCCTCCTCGGATAGAGAGAGGAGGAGTCTTTTATGCTGCAAATCTATAAGTCCATGGAAACGGGACCGCTGCGAGAACTGACGCTTAAGACGCTGGAAAAGGGTGCTTGGATCAACATTGTCAATCCAACACCGTATGAGCTGAAAGTGGTCAGCAATTTAACGGAGGTTGATCCGGATTTTCTCCGATCGGCACTTGATGATGAGGAGCGCTCACATACGGATGTTGAGGAAGATTCTGTCATGATTTTGACGAATGTTCCGGTCTATCGTGGCGTGGACAGCTATGATGCTCTGCCGCTGGCAATCATTGTGACGGCAGAGTATGTTATTACGGTCTGTCTTGAGGAGACACCTGTCATTACAGAATTTAATGAGCGGACATCGCGGCTTTTTCGTACCTTTAAGCGGACACGATTTCTCTTTCAGATTCTCTATAAGTCCGCGACGTATTTTTTGCAGTATCTTCGTCAAATTTCAAAACTTTCGGATGAGATCGAAGACCAGCTTCGCCATGATATGAAAAACAGCGAGATTCTGCGGCTTTTGGAACTGCAAAAGGGTCTCACCTATTTCAATGCAGCCATCCGATCGAATGGAGCGGTGCTTGACAAACTGCTTCGCATGCGTACGAACAAACAGATAACGCCGCTCTTGAAGGCATATGAAGAGGATGAAGACCTTCTTGAGGATGTCATTATCGAGAACAATCAGGCGAAGGAAATGGTGGAGATGTACAGCAAGATCTTGGCACGTCTTGCCGATACCTTTTCCTCTATCATCTCCAATAACCAAAACTTGGTCATGAAATTTCTCGCTGCGATGACGATCATTCTCGCTATCCCGACCGTCGTCTCAAGTTTTTTCGGTATGAATGTGCCCGTGCCGTTTGCAACATCGGACTCGGGGTTTTTCTATGTGATGATCATCGCGTTTTCTATCAGTATCGCGATTGCGTATGTCTTGTGGAATCGCGATATGTTTTAAATGCTGGAGTTTTTGAAGGGATTGTATGATAGCAGAAGCGAAGCTTAAGGCGGGCGTCATCTATGGCGATAATGTAAATGCGGAATATGTATATATGCCAGCAGGCGAGATCGGTGTAAAGAATCCTCTTTGCGTCTATGAGTCGGACGGTATGCGGGAGGATGTGGATATGAGGGAAGCACTTCGTCTTATCCGTGTACGGAGTCTAAAACCGATAAGGCATCCCGTTTGGGGCATATCGTCTTGCTGAAAGCATCTCATTTTTTCATTGCCTCTATGAGCGAACGGAGGAGGGCAGTTGATGAATAAGGCGGTTTTTTTTGATATGGATGGGACGCTCATTAATTTGATGAAAGAGCAGCTCCACATTACAAACCCTGTGCGAAATGCCATTTTTGCGCTTAAAAAAGCGGGTCATGGTGCATTTATTGCCACCGGACGGCCATACCAATACCTTAGTGATGAATTCATACAGGACGGACTTTTCGACGGTTATGTACTGATGAATGGCGCGATGGTCATGATGGGCGATAAAGTCATTTATGATAAACCGCTCGATAAAAAACTTGTGCGCAAGGTCGTCGCGCTTTGCGACACGCATAACGTAGAGTATGCGCTTGAAGGCAAAAGAGATATCTTCATTCGCCGCAATTCGCCGATGACAGAGGATTTTTGCCGTGCTATCAAGGTACCACTGGAAAATTTTGTGCGGGATTTTGATGTGAATCATATCGATGTATATAAGATGGAGTTTCTCGCAAAAGAGCGCGGCGGCAGCGGCGTCTTTGAAAAGTTTATGGCCATACCGGAGTTGACAGGGGTTATCGACAGGTATCACGGAAAGAATATGGAGCTTTATGCAAAGGATGAGACAAAGGCGTCAGGCATCCTCCATGTGCTCGATTATCTTGGCATCCCAGTGGAAAAGAGCTATGCATTTGGGGATGGGATGAATGACATCGAGATGATGGAGACGGTTGGCACGAGTCTCGTCATGGAAAATGGGCAGAAAAAGCTCAAGGAGAAGGCAGATTACATTGTTCCGTCTGTCGATGACGATGGCGTGATGCATGGCATCTATGCGTATATTTTGGAGGGAATGAGTATATGAGAAAAACCGTCGGCGTCGTGCTCGGTATCCTGCTCCTCGTTGCTTGCTTGGTGGCTGGTTGTGGCATATCGCCTGGCGCAGGAGGGGACAAGAAAAGCGCAGCGGGCAGCGATGTCACGATTGAAATGCTGAATGTTGGTCAGGGAGATTCCATCCTTATAAAGACGGGCACACAGACCGTTCTCATTGATACGAGTGATGTTGATGAACGCGATAAGCTGAAAAAGGAGCTGGATAAGGCAGGCGTCAAAAAAATCGACAAGGTAATACTGACGCATCCGCATGCCGATCATATCGGCGGTATGGATGTCCTCCTTAAAGACTATGAAGTCAGCGAGGTATTCGATAACGGAATGCCATCCCCATCAAAGCTCTATATCGATTATATGAAGGCACTGAAGACGAAGAACATCAAACATACAGCGCTGAAAGCCGGTGATGTGCTCGATTTCGGAAACGGTGTTTCCTTCCATGTCTACTTTCCAACAGAGGCACTGGCAGAAAAGGGAAGAGCGAAGGATTATAAACACGATCCTAACAACGAATCCGTTGTTGGACGGCTGGTCTACGGTAATTTTTCTATGCTCTTTACGGGAGATGCAGAAGCTGAAGTGGAAAGTGAACTCTTAAAGATGAATGGGATCGAGTTAAAGAGCACGATTTTAAAGGCACCGCATCATGGCAGTGCAACTAGTTCATCTGTGCCTTATCTTGAAAAGGTATTGCCTGAAGTCGTTGTGATTTCCTGCGGTGCAGGTAATGAGTACGGTCATCCGCATGCCGATGTTATGGCGCGCTTCCGCGGCGATCCAACCTTCAAGGATCGGAAGACTGGAAAGGAAAAGAAGACGAAGCTTGTAAAAGATGCAAATGGCAATACCTTATCTGCCAAAGTCTATGAGACGGATAAAGACGGCGATATTACGATAGTGACAAATGGCAAGACATACAGTGTCAAGACGGAGGGAAGGTAATGATTCCAGCCTATATCGACCGCTTCGAAGAGTCATTTGCGGTTCTTTATCTGGGGGAAGAGATGAAAAAAGTGAACTTTCCCAAAGCTTTTCTTCCGGAAGGTCTGAAGGAAGGCGACTATATTCGCATTGACATTGCATATGATAGGGCTGCAACAGAAAAGGCAGCGCAGGAAGCACGGGATCTACTCAATTGATACCCAGCTATCTACAGAATGAAAATAGGGGGCATAATTTTGAACAAGGGAATCAGTAAAAGGGTACAAATATTCTTGGTCTTTTTAGGTGTACTCGTGTTGTTTTTGGCAGGCAGCGGGCAGGAAGCGCAGGCCGCAAGGCACACGCTGAATGATTTTCAGGCACATGAGACAGTTGTCGATGGACGAAAAGCACTTCGGCTAGAGATCGGTATGACAGGCGATGATTTGAAATATCAGGTCGCGGCACGTCCAGCTCTTTTTAAGCAAATTATCATCGATATGGCAAAGACGGATCTCGGCAAGATAAAAAATAACATTTCTTTCCAAAGTTCCTATGCCAGGAGCATTAAGTTCTATCCGGAGAGCGAGAATCTTCGCGCAGTCATCCAGCTTGACCGTGAATTTACAGGCGATGACTACCGTGTACATGTAGAGCCGCGCGACCGTCGTGCGGGAAAACCGTACCGCCTTGTCATTGATATCTTTGATCCTTCGTCTGTAAAGGAAAGTTCGAGTACCAGTACGGCGGTCAATGAACGCGTCGATGGTGTTAAGGGACACACGATTCTTATCGACCCTGGGCATGGGGGCAGTGATTCCGGTGCAGTGGGTCCGAATGGCACGACAGAAGCTTCGGTGACGCTGGCTGTTTCGAAAAAGGTGCGCAACATTCTTTCAGCATCTGGCGCAAAATGTCGTCATGACAAGGGACACCGACCGTGATGTTTTTGGGCCAAATGCAAATAGTCAGGATGAATTGCAGGCGCGCGTCGATGTCGGCGAAAAGGGCAGGTGCAGATATCTTCCTTTCGATTCACTGCAACGCCTTTTCCAATCCAAATTCCAATGGCATGGAGACGTATTATTATGCGGGTTCATGGAAGAGTGAGCGACTGGCAACGCTCTTGAATGAAGAATTGGCAGCAGCCGGCGGACTCTATAACCGTGGGGTCAAGACGGCAAACTTCTATGTGATCAAGCATTCTTCGATGCCGTCATCGCTTGCTGAACTCGCTTTTGTCACCAATCCGCGTGAGGAAGCTCTTCTATCCGATGACAGCTACCAAGAAAAAAATTGGCTGGTGCTATTGCGCGTGCTATCGGTCGCTTTTTTTCTCCAAATGATTAAATGCATAAATGAAGAACTTCTGCCTTGAGGAATCAAGATGAACGTGAATAAGTTCAAGAATGTTCTCCTTCTGGCATTCACCTTGCTGTTTCTCCTAGCCGTCGCGGGCTGTGGTGCACCATCTGATAGTAAAAGTTCGGATAGTGTGCAGGAAAAAGTCACGGTTTCAAGTACTGTGCAGGAAGAACAGAACGCCGACAGCACAAAGAATGAGGAAAAAGATACGGGTAAGGAGCGCACTGTCACAGTGTATTTCCCGAATAACAATGGGACAAGATTGGTGGCAGAAAAACGCAAGGTTGCAGCCAAAAAGGATAAGTACACGGCAGCGATGGAAGAACTTATGAAGGGGACGAAGGACAAAGATAAGACAGTCATCATACCGAAAAACGCAAAAATGAAAAGCGTAAAGGTGTTAAATGGCATTGCCAAGGTCGATTTCTCGAAGGAGTTTCAGACGGAATTTGCTGGAGGCTCCACTGGAGAAGAGATGCTCATCGGTTCCATCGTCGATACATTGACGGAATTTGACGATGTACAGAAGGTGCGGTTTCTTATTGAGGGAAAAGAGATCGACTCTCTGTGTGGCCACATGGACTTAAGCGAGCCAATCGCACGCATGACGAAGCTTTTGAAATAAGACGTAAGTAAAAGTTACAAGGCATCCCTACAAGGCGAAGATTTCGTTCGCGGGGATGCTCTTATTATGTGTCGTTGTAAGGCAGAAAGCTGCCGAAAAAGGCAATCAACAGTTTAGGAGGAACTGCATTGGATCTCAGCATCGTGGAATTGTTAAAGACCGTACTGCTCGGTATTGTCGAAGGTCTGACAGAATGGCTTCCGGTTTCCAGCACCGGGCATATGATCTTGGTGGATGAGTTTATCCAGCTCGATGTCAAGAAGGATTTCATGGACATGTTCCTTGTTGTCATCCAGCTCGGTGCGATCTTAGCTGTTGTTTGGCTCAACTTTGGGCGGCTGAACCCGTGGGCAGGCGCAAAAACAGCGGCAGAAAAACGCGCGACATTCTCGCTTTGGGGAAAGGTTATCGTTGCCTGCATACCGGCAGCAGTCATTGGCCTGCTCTTTAATAAGTATATGGAAGATCATTTCATGACGGCTCCCGTCGTCGCAGGCGCACTTATTTTTTATGGCATTCTCTTTATCGTGATTGAAAAACTATAACAAACATCGCAGGCCGCGCGTTGAGACGCTTGTATCGCTTGACTATAAAACCGCACTCATCATCGGTATCTTTCAAGTGCTTTCCCTTGTGCCGGGAACCAGCCGATCGGGGTCGACAATCATCGGCGGTATTCTTTTTGGTGCAAACCGCATGGTCGCGGCTGAATTCACTTTCTTTCTCGCTATTCCTGTCATGTTTGGTGCCAGTGCGTTAAAAATGGTAAAATTTGGTCTGCATTACTCAGGCGTGGAGATCATCATCATGCTTGTCGGCATGATCACGGCATTTATTGTTTCTATATTCTCAATTAAATTCCTGCTGCGCTACATTAAGACAAACGATTTTAAGGCTTTTGGTTGGTATCGCATTGCACTGGGCATCATCGTACTTTTATATCTCTATTTCGTCGGAGATCCGACAGCAAATAATTGAGAGGTTTTGTTATGAAAGTGATTGCAGGATTGGGAAATCCCGGCAGTGAGTATGCAGTGACCAAGCACAATGTCGGCTTCATGTTCATCAATGCTCTTGCCAAAAATCTCGGTGCAGCCATATGGAAATCGGCCTTTGAAGCAGAGGTTGCAGAGGTTCGCATCGGTTTTGAGAAGGTGCTTCTCGTAAAGCCTATGACGTACATGAATGACAGCGGCAGATCGCTCGGGGCATTGCTTTCTTGGTATAAGCTCGCACCGGAAGATCTGATCGTTATCCATGACGATATGGCTATTCCGGTTGGAACAATTCGCATCCGAAAGAAGGGAAGTGCCGGCGGTCATAACGGCATCAAATCGATTCTCACCCACGTCAATGATGAGCATTTCTCTCGTATTCGCATTGGTATCGGAAGACCCGCGCTACATTGGACCGTTGTAGATCACGTCCTCACGCCTTTTTCTGTGGAGGATGCGCCGAAGATAGGAGAGGCCATCGAGTATCTGATTCCAGCGGCAAAGTGCATCGTTACGGACGGCGTGGATATGGCGATGAATCGGTATAATCCGAAGAAGATGAAGAAGGCGAATGATCATGTCTGAACCGATTTTTTCCCTTTTTGCCGATGAAGACGGCAATATACTTGATGCACCACTTTACGGCATGGGGCGTATTGGAGATGAAAATGTAAAGCTGAAGGAAGCCGATATCATTCCGCTTCCTGAAAGTGCAGATCTCTTCTTGATGCCGGGGTGCCGGGCGGTCGGACTTGATGAAAACGGCACAAAAATGCCCATCGATGGATTTGCTGTTTCGGCGATTCTTCCTGCTGGCTATACGCGAACCTATCTTCCAGCATATGAACGCGAAGCGGATGCCAAGCGGCTGCCGCTCTATGGATATACAGCCGTCGTCCTTTATAAAGACGCTCTATACTGCACGGCGATTTACACGGATGAGAACGAGAAATGGGATCCAGTGCATTACAACACGCGCAATCTCAAGAAGTTCGTGAAGCGTGTGAAAAAGGACTTGCCGGGCAACCGAATTGTCGAGCAGGTCGGCAGATGCTCGCTTAACTGGCACTGTTTAACCGCGCAGAATCTCTTTTATCGGCGCTGGGAATGCGGTATTCCGACATCTCCTGTCTGCAATGCAAACTGTTTTGGCTGTATCTCACTTCAGCCAGCAGAATGTTGTCCTTCCCCGCAGGAACGCATCGACTTTCGGCCGACACCGGAAGAAATCGCAGCGGTTGGCATCTATCACCTTTCTGTCGCACCCGATGCCATTATCAGTTTTGGTCAAGGCTGTGAGGGCGAGCCAAGCCTTGCCGCAGATACTATCGCGGCGGGCATCCGCCTTATCCGAAAAGAAACAAAGCGCGGGCAGATCAATATGAACTCCAATGCGGGTTTTACAGAAGGCATTAGGAAGATCGTTGATGCAGGGCTTGACTCGATGCGCGTCTCAATCATCAGTGCTCTGCCTAAAAGCTATGATGCCTACTATAAGGCGAGTTACAAGCTCGATAATGTTAAGAATTCCATCCGCTATGCACTGGATCATGGTGTTTACGTTTCACTGAATTTGCTCTATTTCCCAGGATTTAATGACCGTGAAGAAGAGTTGACGGCATGGCAGTCATTTTTTCGCGAGCTTCCTGTGCAGATGATCCAAGTGCGAAAACCTCAACATCGATCCAGATGCCTTTCTTGCAATCATGCCGAAGAAAAAGGGAACTGTCGTCGGCACGAAGCATTTTTAGAAATCCTTCACGAAGAATTTCCACAGCTTGTTATCGGAAGTTTCAGTCACTATGTAGAAGGCTGAAGATGAAAAATATATAATCATAATATAACATCAACTTAATCCTACAATTAAGTTGATGCGCTATCGGTAAAGATACGGGGCGCAGAGAACCGTGATAGGAACGAAGTTATCTTTTATCGAAAGGAGTTTCCATGAAAAAAGGCATCGCACTTGCCATGGTTGCTATGTTTAGCTTTGGTGCTGCAATGGTAACGGTTACAGGCACGAGTGAGGCATCTTACCATCGCGATCAAAGGCAAGAAATTTATGAGGACGGCACTACAAATAAGAGGAGTCACGAACTTCATCAGGAAGATATAACGCATGACATCAACATCGGTGCCCTTCACTATCAATTAAACAAAGGGTGAGATTTTCAGAAGGAATACGATCTTCAATTCAGAAAAAGAACAGCAGCGCCATGATAAGGCAGTGGCAAAGATCAAAGGGCAGTCGGAAAAAGTTTCGAAACATCGTAAATAAGCTTAGTGAAGTTTCTCGATGATGGGAAAAATAGCTCTGCAGCATAGAGTGGTACTGCAGAGCTGTTTCTATAAACTTTTCTTGTTTCTTCCATATATCTTTGTTAGAATACGAAAGAACAAAATTTATATTTTTGATCGTTACATTCTTTAAAAAGTTTGAGGTCACGACTTTTATGAGCTGTGACCTCTTTTTAAGGAAGTTTATCTTCCTTCGCATGGTGGTTTCTCGTATAGAATTTGTATCTCTTTGAACTTGCTTTTGAGAAAGGGCGGTTTGTGCGATTGGCAGAGAAGCTGAAACTTTATGGATTCAATAACCTTACGAAATCCTTGAGCTTTAATATCTATGATATCTGCTATGCGAAGTCTGAGCGTGAGCAGCAGGATTATATCAAGTACATTGATGAACAGTATAATTCTAAGCGTTTGACGAAGATACTTTCAACTGTCGCGGATATGATCGGTGCGCGTATTCTCAATATCTCACGTCAGGATTATGATCCACAAGGTGCGAGTGTCACCATGCTGATTGCAGAAGAGGCAGCTGTCCTCTCTGGCCGAAAAAAGATAATGAAGGCAGCGCTTGATGGTGATACGGTTTTGGCACATCTCGATAAAAGTCATGTCACTGTGCACACATACCCTGAGTTTCATCCGGGAACGAGCATTGCGACGTTCCGCGTCGACATCGATGTCGCAACCTGCGGTGAGATTTCACCGCTAAGGACACTCGATTATTTGATTTCACAGTTTGATTCCGATATTATCACGATGGACTATCGTGTCCGTGGATTTACACGCGATCTCAACGGGCGCAAACTTTTCATGGATCAGGATATGTTTTCCATCCAACAGTTTATCAAAAAAGAAACGCTCGACCGCTACGATGCCATCGACATCAATCTTTATCAGGCAAATCTCTTTCATACGCGCATGCTGATCAAGGAGCCGCAGCTGCAAAATTATCTTTTCAATACGGATATCTACGAGATACCGCCAATGGATCGTCTGGAAATCAGCCAGAGCCTGCGGCGTGAGATGTTGGAAATCTATAATGGGAAGAATTTATATTGACTAAAAGCCTTTGGGCAAATTAAAGGTGAAGCATATCATGTATCTGACACAGGATAGCGCCCCGATACTCGAGGCTTTGGAAAAGATGAAGCGAGCACGCCTCGTTCCTTTTGACGTGCCGGGGCATAAGAGAGGGCGGGGGAATCCCGCCCTTCGTGATTTGCTGGGAGAAAAATGTCTTGCAGTCGATGTCAACTCTATGAAAATGCTCGATAATCTCTGTCATCCCGTCTCCGTCATAAAAGATGCTGAGGCATTGGCAGCAGAGGCATTTCGCGCGGCACATGCCTTCTTTATGGTTGGCGGCACAACGTCTGCCGTGCAGGCGATGGTACTTTCAACTTGTGGGCGCGGGGATAAGATCATCATGCCGCGCAATGTGCATAGAAGTGCGATCAATGCGCTGATTCTCTGCGGTGCGGTGCCAATCTACATCAATCCGCAGATGGATCATATGCTCGGCATTTCACTCGGCATGCGCGTTGAAGAAGTGTGCGCCGCCATCGAGAAAAATCCCGATGCCAAAGCCGTTCTTGTCAACAATCCGACGTATTATGGCATATGTTCAAACCTCAAGGAAATCGTGAGATTAGCGCATGAAAAGGGCATGAAAGTTCTCGTTGACGAAGCGCATGGCACGCATCTTACATTCAGTGACAAACTTCCGGTTTCCGGCATGGATGCAGGGGCGGACATGGCAGCAATCAGCATGCATAAGTCGGGGGGCAGTTTAACGCAAAGCTCTATTCTCCTCGTCGGCAGGGATATTCAGGTAGGCTATATACATCAGATCATCAATCTTACACAGACAACGAGCGCATCCTACCTCCTGATGGCAAGTCTTGACAGCAGCCGAAGAAGTCTTTCTCTTCACGGAAAGGAGATAGTAGGAGAAGTTATCAAGCTTGTTGAATACGCACGTGACGAAATCAATGCCATTGGCGGCTATTATGCTTACAGTAAAGAACTGATCGATGGCGATGCCATTTACGACTTTGATGTCACAAAGCTTTCTGTTTTTACATGTCCCATCGGTCTTGCAGGGATAGAGATCTACGATATTCTTCGTGATGAATACAGCATTCAGACGGAGTTTGGTGATATGGCAAACCTTCTCGCCTATGTTTCCGTCGGCGACCGTCCGAAGGATATTGAGCGTCTCGTTGCAGCACTTGCCGAGATTCGGAGGAACTATCGGAAAGATTCTTCTAAGCTTCTTCGCGCTGAGTACATCGACCCGGAAGTTATCATCAGTCCGCAGGATGCGTTTTATGCAGAAAAGGAGTCGATGCCGCTCGAGCATGCTGTTGGACGTATCTGCAGTGAGTTTGTCATGTGCTATCCGCCGGGCATTCCCATCTTGGCGCCTGGTGAGCGCATCACAGAGGAGATTCTTACTTATATTCGCTATGCTAAGAAAAAAGGCTGCCAGATGACAGGCCCTGAAGATATGAAGATTCGTCAATTAAATGTCATAAAGTAAAAGCAGCAGCCGAAGGACATTTTTCGATTTTCTCTAGAAAAACAGTAGGATTTTGTGATATACTGATCTCTGTATTGCATATAACATCGCGCTGCGATGATGACGGAGGTAGATCTTTTTGAAATACATGAGTGGTAATGAATTGCGTGAAGCATATCTGCAGTTTTTTGCAGAAAAGAAAGGGCATCTGCGCTTACCAAGCTTTTCGCTGATTCCGCAGGACGATCCGACGCTTCTTCTCATCGGTGCCGGTATGGCGCCGTTAAAGCCGTTTTTTACGGGAAAGATGAAGCCGCCTCGCACGCGCGTGACGACAAGTCAGCGCTGTGTCCGTACGGGCGATATTGAAAATGTCGGTCGTACAGCGCGCCATCAAACGTATTTCGAGATGCTTGGAAACTTTTCCTTTGGAGACTATTTCAAAGGAGAAGCAATTCCTTGGGCTTGGGAATTTTTGACGGAAGTCGTCGATCTGCCGAAGGATAAGCTTTGGGTTACCGTCTATCCAGACGATGACGAAGCCATTGAGATCTGGAAGCGGCAGCCGGGTTTTCCTGTAGATCACATCGTGAAGCTGGACGATAATTTCTGGGAAATCGGCCCTGGTCCATGCGGACCGGATTCTGAGATCTACATCGATCTTGGGAAGCGCGCGGCTGTGGCTCACCGGACTGCGCGGTCGGCTGCGACTGCGACCGCTATCTTGAGATTTGGAATCTCGTCTTTACACAGTATGATCGTCAGGAAGACGGCTCGTACAGGGAACTTGCGCATAAGAATATTGATACGGGCTGTGGTCTTGAACGCCTTGCCTCCGTGGTGCAGGAGAAGAAGACGAACTTTGAAACGGATCTTCTCTATCCGATCATCGAGTATGCGGCAAAAGTCGCGGGCGTCGCTTATGGAGAAGACGAGGCGACGGACGTATCGCTGAAAGTCATCGCTGACCATGCGCGCTCTATGGCGATCATGATTATGGACGGCATCTTGCCGTCAAACGAGGGACGCGGCTACGTCCTCCGCCGCATTCTCCGCCGTGCCATCCGCCATGGCCGTATGCTCGGTATCAAGGATAAATTCCTTGAGGGCACGGTGAAAACAGTCGTCGATATCTACCGTGGTGCACGCGATTTTGAAGCACTTGTTCAAAAGGAAGATTACATCAAGAAGGTTATCAGCCTGGAGGAAGATCGCTTTGCAGCGACGCTGAATCAGGGCATAGAGCTTCTTGGCGGCGAGATCGAGACCTTGAAGAAGGAAGGGAAAGAAGCGCTTTCCGGCGATATCGGCTTCCGTCTTTACGATACGTTTGGATTTCCGTGGGAGCTTACGGAAGAGATTCTGCATGAAAACGGTCTTTCCTTTGATAAGGACGGCTTTGACAAGGCGATGGAAGAGCAGCGTACCCGTGCGAGAAGTGCGCGTGCTGACAATACACGTGTCGCAGTGCCGGATCTTTCGGGCATCGATATTTCAAAGCTTTATGTCAATCCGGAGGCAAGGGAAAGCAAGGTCGTAGCCATCTGGAAAGACGGCACATTGGTTGATAAAGTAACCGATGGTGAGGAAGCAGGCATCATCCTTGCAGAAACGCCATTTTACGCAGAGGGCGGCGGTCAGGTCGGTGACGAGGGCTATCTTTTCAGTGAGCTCGGTCACATCAAGGTATTCAATGCTAAGAAGCTGCCTGACGGAACGGTTTACCATATCTCATACGTTGAGGAAGGTCAGCTCTCTGTCGGTGAGAAGGTCAAAATCGAGGTTGATCAGGTCAAGAAACTCGCCTCTGCGCGCAATCATACGGCAACACATCTCCTGCAGGCGGCATTAAAGAAGATTGTCGGAGAACAGGTCAATCAGGCGGGATCTTCTGTCACACCAGAGCATTTGCGCTTCGACTTTACGAATTTTGAGCCAGTGACGCCGCAGCAGCTCGCGGATGTGGAAGAGCTAGTCAATGCCGAAATTCTTAAAGGACAGGATGTTGAAATCACACATATGAGCTTGGAGCAGGCGAAAAAGTCCGGTGCCATGGCGCTTTTCTCCGAGAAATACGGTGACGTCGTCCGCGTGGTCTCGGTTCCAGGCTTCTCTTGTGAGCTGTGTGCAGGTTCCCACGTCAAGAATGTCGGTCAAATTGGCATGTTTAAGATTGTCAGCGAGTCTGGCATCGCTTCTGGTGTACGCCGCATCGAGGCGCTGACAGGGAAGGGCATCCCTTGACTATGCAAATGAGCAAAGGACAATTCTCATGCAGGCGGCTGCACAGCTCAAAACCAATGAGGAAGGTGTGCCCAGTGCCATTGAAAAATTACAGGCAGAGAAGAAGGAAGCGGACGCAAAACTTGCCGAAGTCGCAGAAATGCGTGAAAAAGCAGATGCACAGCAGCTTCTTATGGCGATGCAGGAGATTGCAGGCATCCATGTCGTAGCAGGCAAGGCGAATGTTGAAGATATGGATGCACTTCGCGGTGTTGCAGATCTCCTGCTTACGAAAATGGAGGGCGGCGTTATTGTTCTCGCCTGCGTCAATGGAGAAAAGGTAAATCTTGTCGTCAAGGCATCGAAAGACGCGACGAAAAAGGGCATTCACGCCGGCAAGATCATCAAAGAAGCAGCAGCGGTCGTTGGTGGCGGCGGCGGTGGACGCCCGGACATGGCACAAGCCGGCGGCCGGCAGCCTGAAAAACTTCAAAGCGCCGTTGAAAAGGCAGTGGAAGTCATTAAGGGACAGCTCGGCTGAAGGTAATTGTAATGATATAGCCTTCCCATATTGGGGAGGCTATTGATACATTCTCACTTCTTCCAGAGGTGAAGGAGGTTTGTTTCTTGGAAGTCGATCTAACAAAAAAGGCGCGGTATATTATTCGCTACGGACTTATTGGTTTGGTTGCCCTTGCGGCGATCATCGCGGGCGGTATCTACTATTACCAGCATAGCCGTAGTTATATGACGCTTTATCATGCAGAGGTCAAAGGCTCGATGGTAAAGGTGAATGCAAAGGCAGACGGCACTATTTCTGAAATGGTCGTAGAAGACGGCGAGCATGTCGAAGCCGGTGATGTTATTGCAAAAATTGATGTTGCCGTTACGCAGGACGATATTGATAACTTTCAAAAATCGGTGGACCTTGCACAGAGAAATTTAGAAGAAGTCAAGCGAGGGCAGACGATTACCGTGGCACAGGCGACACCGGCACCAGCGCCAGCACCTGTCGTGCGGGATAATAGTGCAGCGAGAGAGCGGCTGGCAAATGCCGAGTCACGCATGAATCGCATGAACGAGCTTTTTGAAATGGGCGCCATAAGTGCTGTGGAGCGCAATAGAGCAGCGGCAGATTACTCGTCAGCACAGGCGGCGGCTTCAGTGCTCCGGCGGTGTCGGCTTCAGCCGCGCCTTCCACACCGACCTATAAGACGATGACGCAGCCGCCCAACCCCGAACTTGTCAAAAATGCTGAAATCCAACTTCGGCAGGCACAGGTGCACTTGCCAATGCGAAGGAAGCATTGAAGCAAACGGAGATCGTCGCTCCTATCGCTGGAACGGTCTACTATAGCGGCGAGCTGACGACGGGGACAAGTATCAAAGCGGGGGACACGATTGTCAGCGTCGGAAACGATGACGATCTTTGGATCGCTGTTCCACTGACGCCAAAGGATCAGCAGTATATTCGCCTCGGACAGTTTGCGACCTATGAATTTGACGGTAAGACCCTGCAGGGTTCTGTACAGGAAATTCAAGAGGTATCGTTTGTTTCAGACAATACGGACAGTGCAGACGATGCTTCGCCAGATAAGGAAAGTGAAAGCGGCGATACCGATGCCGATACGGATGATAACGCTGCCGAAGATACCAGTGATGGCGATGGGAATGGTGAATCCTCTGGCGATACGGAAGAAAATGACGAGGCTTTGGATGAGCAGCCTGTGAAAAAACAGATCTATGCCAATATTTCCATTCCGCAGGATGCCGAACTGGATCTAAAGCCTGGCATGACGACAACCGTCAAATTCGCCCTGTATCAATAGAGGGGGCAGGAGGTGAAAAGCACCTAATAAAACCTTGCAAATTATTTTCTGCTCATAAGCAGATGAGGAGATTGTTATGGAAGAAAGAATCGAAGGGCTGAGAACAGAGGCACTTGCTGCAATCCGTGCGGCGAAGAGCCTCGCGGAACTTGATGCAGTGCGCGTCAAATATCTCGGAAAGAAGGGTGCATTTACGGCAATCCTTCGCGGTATGGGAAATGTCTCAAAGGAAGAGCGTCCAACGATCGGAAAGATTGTGAATATCGCAAAGGCGAAGGTTGAAGCGGCGATCGAGAAACAAAACGGAGCACTGAAAGCAGACGCGCTGAAGGCACGCCTTGCGAGTGAAAAGATTGATGTCACTTTGCCGGGGCGTGTGAATACGTTGGGACATCTTCATCCACTGACGCAGACACTCGAACGTATCAAAGACATTTTCTTCCGCATGGGCTTTTCTGTAGAAGAAGGGCCTGAGATCGAAAAGGACTACTATAACTTCGAAGCATTGAATTTGCCTAAAGACCACCCCGCACGTGATATGCAGGATTCCTTCTATATAACTGAGGACATCCTCATGCGTTCACAAACCTCACCGGTGCAGGCGCGCACGATGGAAAAGAATGAAGCAAATGCGCCGATTCGCATGATAGCACCGGGGCGCGTCTATCGCCGCGATGAATACGATGCGACGCATTCGCCAATGTTTACGCAGGTTGAGGGGCTCGTCATCGACAAAGGAATCACACTTGCAGACCTCAAGGGGACGCTTGAGCTTTTCCTGCACCAAATCTTTAACGATGATATCGGCGTTCGCTTTCGTCCGAGTTTCTTCCCCTTCACGGAGCCTTCCGCTGAAGTCGATATTTCCTGTGTCATGTGTCATGGGAAAGGCTGCCGTGTCTGCAAAGGCACGGGCTGGCTTGAAATCCTTGGCTCCGGCATGGTTCATCCGCACGTCCTTGAGATGAGCGGATACGATCCGAAAAAGGTGTCTGGATTTGCCTTCGGCATGGGGGTCGAGCGCATCGCGATGCTTTCTTACGGCGTCGATGATCTGCGTCTGTTCTATGATAACGATATGCGCTTCTTGCGTCAGTTTTAAGGGAGGGGCGGTATTATGCAGGTTTCTATGAAATGGCTTCACGATTATATTGATTTTGACTGGAACAGCGATGAACTCGCCGACCGCTTCACGATGGCGGGCGTTCCGGTCGAGAATGTCTGTCATGCGGGCGAGGGACTGGAAAAAGGTCATCACAGGGCGCATTGAAGAAATTGCACCGCATCCAGATTCGGATCATCTTCAAATTTGTCAGATGAATGTCGGTGAAAAAGAGCTGATACAAATTATAACGGGGGCATCAAATGTCGAAAAAGGACAGGTTGTTCCCGTTGCGATGGTCGGTGCGCATCTGCCGAATGGCATGCATATCAAAAAGGGAAGCTCCGCGGTCTGCCTTCTCTCGGTATGCTTTGTTCGGCGGGCGAGCTTTTGCCTTGACCTTACGAATCTTCCGGAAGAGCAGAAGACGGGCATTTACATTCTGCCGGAAGACACGCCGATCGGCGTACCGGTCGCAGATGTCCTCGGGCTTGATGACGATATTCTTGAGTTCGAACTGACAGCAAACCGTGCCGACTGCTTTAGCGTTGTTGGTCTCGTTCGTGAAATTGCAGTACTGACGGGCAATCAGCCGAAGTGGCCGACGATTGTCTGTAAAGAAGATGCGGGTGTAAAAGCGGCAGATATGGTAAAAATCGGCATTGATGCAGCAAAGCTCTGCGATCGATTCAGTGCGCGTGTGGTAAAGAATGTCAAAATCGGTTCCTCGCCGGAATGGATGCAGGTTCGCTTGCAGGGCGCAGGAATTCGTGCCATAAACAATGTCGTAGACGTGACGAATTTCGTTATGCTCGAGCTTGGTCAGCCCATGCATGCATATGATTATGATGCGGTGACAGGACATATGCTGACGGCTCGCCTTGCCAAAGCAGGCGAAACTCTGCATACACTCGATGACAGCGAGCGCCTTGCTAAGGGAACAGAGCTTGTCATAGCAGACAGTGAGCATCCCGCAGGACTTGCAGGCATCATGGGCGGTCTTGAAACAGAAGTCACGGAGAAGACGACGACAGTTGTCTTTGAAGCGGCATCGTTTAACAGCGCGAGTATCCGTCGTACGGCGCGCGCCTGTGGTCTCCATTCCGAAGCTTCCGGTCGGTTTGAGCGCGGCGTTGATGCCAAAAAAATACGGTGCGTGCTCTTGATCGTGCGGCACAGCTTCTTCAGGAGATGGGGGGCTTGTGAGGTGGCAGAAGGTGTTGTTGACGTCTATCCGAACCCAAGAGAAGAGACGAAGATCTTCTTTACAGCGGATGATATCAACCGCCGCCTCGGTACGGAGATTGCAGCGTCTGAGATGAAGCAAATTCTCACGGCACTGGGCTTTGGCATTGAGGCGCAGGGCAATGAACTTTGTGCACGGGTTCCGTCATGGCGCGGCGATTGTACACTGATGGAGGATCTCTCTCCGAAGAAATCGCTCGTATTCGCGGCTTTGACAGCATTCAGACGAAAACGCCGTTCGGATGCATGGTACAGGGAAAACAGAGCGAAAAACAGACTTTTATCGAAGAGATGAAACATACGCTCGCAGAGCTCGGCATGAGTGAGGAACTTTCCTTTGCCTTTACGAATACTGATCTTTTCGATAAGCTTCTTGTACCAAAAGACAGCCCGCTTCGCACGGCGATTCCGATCATGAATCCGCTGAATGATGATGCACCGCTCGTTCGGACAAGCCTTCTTACCTCCCTGATGGAAAATGCTGTCCGCAATCTAGCACGCAAGAATACAGATATTCGACTCTTTGACATAGCGCCGGTCTTCCTGCCAAAGGCATTGCCGCTGACGGAACTTCCCGACGAGCGCATGATGGCAGTGGGGCTGATCACTGGACGCCGCACCGATCTTTCTTGGAATCACGGAAATGACAGTGTTGATTTCTATGATATGAAAGGTATTGTAGAAGCACTCTTTACGCGTCTTGGCATTTTCAAATACACAGTGGAAGCAGGCGAACACTTTGCCCTGCATCCTGGCAAGACAGGACTTTTCAAGAAGGGCAGAGATGTGATTGCTGCAATCGGAGAACTTCATCCGCAGGCAGCAGAGAATTTCGATATCAAGCAGCAGGTCTATCTTTTCGAGATGGATGTTGAAAAGCTTATGAAGTACCGCGCCAAGACAAAACGCATTGAGCCGCTGCCCAAATATCCGGGAATTTCATTCGATTTCTCGATGATTGTCGATAGCGATGACTCTGCGGCAGATGTCACGCGCACGATTGAAAAAGAGTGGTGGGAAATTCCTGAAAAAGCGTCACCCTTTTTCGATGTTCTACACCGGTGCACCGATTGAAAACGGCAGGAAGAGCATGGCATTTAACTTGAAGTTCCAATCGGCTGACCGCACATTGACGAGCGAGGAAGTGGACGATATATTTAACAATAACATCGTCGAAGCATTGAACAAATCTTATCGGCTAGAACTTCGTTAAGAGGAGAGTTTCATGCACGCTAAGGACGATAAAAGGCCCGAACGCATCATCGTTGAGATTTTTGGCGACAGCTACCCCTTGCGGACAGATGAACCGGCACGCCTCCATCAGCTCGCAAGTATCGTTGATCAAACGATGAAGGATACCGCACGCACGATCAATAGCTTTGACGGGCGTAAGATCGCTGTATTTTCAGCGCTGAAGCTCGCCGATGCTTATGATAAGCTGAAGAAGGATTATGAAAAGCTCGTCGCACTCCTTAATGAAAAGTAAAGGTAAATCTGGGCGCATAGCTGTGTTTGTATATATATTTGAAGTCTGTGCTGTTGTATTGACACTTTCGATGGAGTAAGGGACGCCTACGCCACAGGATGATATGAAGCGAGGAATCAAGATGAAGAACAAGAATAGAAACATAAAGAACCTTGTGCTGACGGGGGCTGCACTTCTTGCAATCCTTCCGGCGGCCAACGCCCTTGCGGCAGCAAACTATGAATCATCTTCCCAAAGTGAGGTTGATTCAATGGCAGGCGATACATCGGCGAGCCTGCCGGCGCAGGAAAGCAGCGCTGGGGGGGCGCAAAGTGCACAGACTGCACAGACATCGCAAACGAAAACGCAAAGCGCCATGCGCTTCAAGCCTGCGGGCAGTACAGCCGCCAAGAAGAAAGCGCAGCAGGAAGAGGATAGTACCGATGAAAGTGCAGAGGAAAGTGCGAAAGATGCGCAGGGAAATAACACGGTAAAGCAGCAGCCTGCTGATGCCTCAGGTTCACGGACGCAGCGACCGCCTGCGACGAACAAGAGCATGCAGCGCGATTTTCCGAACGTTGGTACGCCGAATCCCATGGTGCATTATGCTTCTTATGAGGCTGTGGCTGAAACCCTTGGCTTCAAGCCGCTCGTCATGCCAAAGAGCACCGGATATGAACTCATGGATGCCTACATCATTGGCGGCGACACGGCAGATCTTCGCTATATGTCCCGTTACGGTGCGGTCGATAAACGCACCTCCTTCATCGTGCGTACGGCGAAATCGATGAACTATACGCCGGAAAAGCCTGACGGGGACTGAATGGGTTTAATTGGCAGACAATCCTTGTCGGAAATACACGTGTTACAGCTGCAGAAATCAGTGATAAGAAGTTCGGCGCGTTCTGGCAAAGCGGCGGCTACAGTTTTGCGGTTTATGCAGAAAATCTCAATCGCTGGGATTTTCTCGGTATGTTGACAGATGCCTTCGTCGACATCACAGAGCACTACTACATGGATGCTGCCATTACACAATGAGGAGAAAAAGAGACGGCAGACCTTTGACTTTTCAGAGGTCTGCCGTCTCTTTTTATGTAAGTGCTGCCTTCCATGTGTCTATCAACAAGGGAAGACGCCATCTGGCATTGGCTGGACTGGTGGAGGGAAGTGCATGAATGGCGAGATTCTCTCTTTTTAGCAGAGCCTTATTGTGCTTTTTCAAAGCGGCAAAGGACTTTCCGCCATTGCAGCAGATCCGTTGGATTTTAGGATAGTGCACTAAGAGCTTTTTCAATATCAGCGCCGACTTCCTTTCGGATCGCACTGTCCAGGCTGCCTTCTCGCTCACATTCCACGATACTGTCCCAAAGGGCGATATGATGACGGAGGAGCATTGCTTTCTTTTTCTCGTAGCTTTCCGGCAGTGTTTCATCTAGAATGGCTGCCATCACCTTCCAAAAGCGATTCATTGGGTGTGCATAATACTGCTGGGCATGCAGAGATGCAACGCCTGGCATAGAGCCTAGAATAAGTATGGTCGCATCTTTATCAATGCTTGGCGGCAATCCCTTACAAAACATTAAGTTCCTCTTTTCGGCATGAAGTTATTTCTATCGCAATGCAGCGCGTATCGCCTTCTGTCAGCACGGCTTTTCCTGCCGTGCGGTCGATGATCACGGCTCTTTTTTCTTCGATTTCACCTGGTGGAAGGAGAAGGTGCAACGTCACATCTTCGGCATATATCGTTTCTTCTGTGCGAATAGATTCTTCACGGATGAAATGCTCGATGGATGCAAGGAGTTCGTAGGGGATTTTTACAGCAAGTGCCGTAAAAGGGCGCATCTCAACGATTGAAGCAGCAGCAATCGCGAGACCAGCCGCGTGTCCATAGGCGCGAATCAGTCCGCCTGCACCGAGTTTTATGCCGCCGAAGTACCGTGTGACGACAAGGCAGGCATTCGTAATACCGCGCTTCTTCATCGCTTCGAGAATGGGATTTCCGCTCGTGCCGCCCGGTTCGCCGTCGTCGTTTGACTTCATCTTCATCGTACTGGGCTCTGTGCCGAGAATATAAGCAGAGGGATTGTGACGTGCATCGTAGCAGCGCTTCTTTATTTCAAGGATAAAGGCGCGCACTTCATCTTCTGTTTCAGCATGGCAGATACGCGCATAGAATTTCGATTTTTGTATCTCGTAATAGGCTTCCTTTACGTGTGAGTCTTTTTACCGTGCGAAACGTTTCCATAAACCTTCTCTCCTTTTAAGATATATATTAGGATGATTTTGTCGGGTTTTCAAGAAAAAGATGTATTGACCTCTTTTATTTCTTGCAATATTCTAGAAGAAAAGACAGACAAATTTTCTTTTCCATGGTAAAATGAAAGCGTTCAGAGAATCGTAAAAAAGGGGAATTATTATGGAATTTTACACACTTGCCGCGCTCAAAGAACAGGCGCAGGGAAATTCATTGCTCCAATGGGGCGTGACGGCCGTTCTATTGGCAACGATGCTTGTTTTGGCATGGCAATTCAGTCGGCATCGGTTTGATACGAAGTATCGCGATATTGGCATTATCTTGTTTCTCTGTGTTCTCTTCCTGATTGGAAACAAAGTGGACGATTATACACAAGCGATTGACTCGTTAGATGCTTCCTCGCATATGGTTGGCTTCGTGCAGAAAGTCAGTGAGAAGGAAGGCTTTGATCCGAGCGGCATTTCGGTAAATGCCAAACGGCTTTATTCGGGTATGCTGCTAAAGTATGAAGATCAGATGTATACGGTGCAGTTCGACAAGAATTTTTCTGCGTATCAGCTGCAGCCGGTCAAATACCTGCCCGATGATGTCAAAATTGTGGACAAAAAGGAGACACATTGATGTTAACAGGTTATGCCCTGATTACCGCAAAGTTTGCGTTGGGGCTGCTCACAATCATCGTGCAGATCAATGTCATGGGAAAAGGGAATCTTGCGCCTTGCTCTGCCTTTGATCAGGTGCAGAATTACGTGCTCGGCGCGATCATCGGCGGTATTGTTTACAATGATGCCATCGGTCTTATAAATATACCCTTGTCTTGCTTATTTGGACAATCATCATCTTGCTTGTTCGCTTTGGTACAACGCATTATGCTTTCGTCAAACGACATATTGATGGTTCACCTGTCGTTTTAATCGAGAATGGTGAAATTTTGATTGGGGAATGTCTGCGCCACGGCATTCAAGCCAATGACCTGCATCTGAAACTGCGCATGAATGATGTCAGCGAGATTCATAAGGTGCGCCGTGCCATCTTAGAGCAAAACGGGCAGCTGACCGTTATTCCCTATGGGACGGAGACCGTGCGGTATCCGCTCATTGTCGATGGACGGATCGACATGGGGATTTTAGAGCTTTTGAATCGGAGCGAGGAATGGCTGCATGAGGCTGTCCGCAACAAAGGCTATGAGGTGAACGAACTTTTCATGGCAGAGTGGATAGACAACGAACTAGAAGTTTATCCTTATCCCAAATGATTTAATTCTGTTGGATACGAGCAAAATAAGGGAGACACAAAGATGTTGACTGGATATGTTTTAATTGCTGCAAAATTTGCTGTAGGAATTCTCACACTCATCGTGCAGCTCAATATCATGGGAAAGGGGAGCCTTGCACCAACTTCTGCCATCGACCAGGTGCAGAACTACGTACTCGGTGCGATCATCGGCGGTGTCATCTATAACGACGCCATCGGTCTTATGAAGTTCACGCTCGTCCTGCTCATCTGGACGATACTCGTGCTTTTGGTTCGCTTTTGCACAACACATTATGCATTTATCAAGCGAAATATTGACGGTTCACCGGTCGTCTTAATCGAAAAAGGTGAGATTTTAATTGATGAATGCCTGCGTCATGGTATTCGAGCTAATGACCTGCATTTGAAACTGCGCATGAACGATGTCAGCGAGATCCGCAAGGTGCGCCGTGCCATCTTAGAGCAAAACGGACAGCTGACCGTTATTCCCTATGGAACAGAGACCGTGCGGTATCCGCTTATCGTCGATGGACGCATTGACACAGGAATTTTAGAGCTTTTGGATCGAAGCGAAGAATGGCTGCATGAGGCTGTTCGTGATAAGGGCTATGAAGTGAATGAGGTTTTTATGGCAGAGTGGATAGGGGATAAGCTGGAAGTCTATCCTTATCCCAAATAAGGTTATAGGATAGTCGTAAAAAACTACTGATAGACGATGCTTTCCGTGTGCAATGGATCATATAATGCATCATACAATACAGCGCATTGAAGAAGCCCTCTCATGTTATGAGAGGGCTTCTTCAATCATAGATGTTCATCGAATCAATAGTAGCAGCCAGGCTGACCGCACGAATTGTCATCCGAGCAATTTGTGACATTACTGCAGTATGAACCACAGCCACGGCCGCCGCAATATTCACGGCGCGTTGACATCTGGACATTCGGACGAACCGTGCAGTAAGAGCCGTTGCAATACACGCCATTCGTGCCGTTGGGAGCGGCAGAAACCGGCGCTGCAAAAACTGGAACGGCTATCATCAAGAATGCGCCTAAAAAGTAAGTAAATCTTTTTCATAACAAACACCTCCATATTTTTTTATTATAGCAGAGGTTTATTGAAAAAGCACATCTGAAACATTATAAAAAAATTTTTTTACTTCATTTTGTAGGAAGAAGGAGACCAACTCTTTTTTTCAACCCTGGTCAAAGTCTTGTAGGCGATGCGCTTGCATTTTCCGCGCCCTTCTCCATTGCCTTGTCAAGATAGGCGCGGTCATTCATCAAGCGCTTGAAGTTTTCACGAATGGGGCGAAGCTCTTCAGCAACGACTTGACCGACCGCTGCCTTGAAATCGCCGTACCCCTTTCCTGAAAATTCCGTTTCAATCTCGTCCATTTTTTTGCCTGTGACAGCACTGTAGATCGTCATGAGATTCGAGATGCCGGGCTTTGTTTCGCTAAAATGCACAGAAGATTCACTGTCTGTGACAGCACTCTTGAACTTCTTCAAGATGACGTTTTTCCTCATCGAGAATGGAGATCGTTGCCTTTGGATTCTCGTCTGATTTGCTCATCTTGCTTGTCGGATCCTGCAGGCTCATGACACGTGCTCCCGCTTTCGGAAAATATCCTTCCGGCAGTTTGAACGTCTCGCCATACGTGTGGTTAAAACGAGTGGCAACATCACGCGTAAATTCAAGATGCTGCGTCTGATCCGCTCCGACTGGTACGTAGTCTGCTTGATAGAGGAGAATATCCCCTGCCATCAGTGCTGGATAAGTGAAGAGTCCCGCATTGATATTATCAGGATGTTTTGCACTTTTATCCTTAAACTGCGTCATACGGCTGAGCTCTCCAAACTGTGAGCAGCAATCCATAATCCATCCCATCTGTGCATGGCAGGGATTGTGACTTTGTACAAAGACAAGGCTCTTTTCCAGGTCAATGCCGCAGGCGAGGAGAAGTGCGAAAGCTTCGCGCGTCTGTGCCCGCCGTTTTGCTGCATCCATATGAATGGTGAGCGAATGAAGATCTGCGATGAAGTAATAGCAAAGATACTCCTCTTGCATATGTTCCCAGTTCTTCACAGCGCCAAGGTAATTTCCAAGCGTAAAGACCCCTGTCGGCTGTATTCCGGAAAGAATGATCTTCTTATTCGTCTGTTTCGATTCGCGCATGATTTCCACCTATCTAAAAGTTTCTTTTTTTCATATATTGAAATAATAAAAAGTAGCATATCACTTGAGAACAAGAGGTGTCAAGAAAAGTCGGTAAAATCAAAAAGTTTGCCAGCTTATTCATGTGAGGTGTGTAGTATGTTTATATCTCCAAAACTTCGCGATATTGTCGTGAGAAAATATAAAGTAACATATTCATGGAATCTTAGACTTCGTATGAGAGAATACCTACAATTGCTTGCATCAAAGTTGTATTTAATATATACTACCGTTTGTGTTCTGCCAGTGAACGGTTTTATATCCTATAGGAGGTCTGTTTATGTTTCGTCAGCTTGGTCGAAAGTACCAGGAAGTGGCACTTATCAAGCTTATCATCGTCGGTCTTATTATCGGTATCTTGATTGCGTGTTTTGCCCCGCAGTCGATACCAGCGGTGGCTATTCTCGGAAAGTTATTTGTTCTCGCCTTAAAGGGCGTTGCACCTATCCTCGTCTTTGTGCTTGTCATGAATGCGATGGCACAGAAGAATTCTGATGCCAGTACGGCGATGAACCGATTGTCCGTATGTATATCCTTGCAACGTTTTTTGCATCGATCGTTGCTGTGGCATTTGCCTTTGCCTTCCCATCGTCGCTCACGCTGCAGGTCATGGATTCTGAGATCAGTCCGCCGTCCGGCATCGTCGCTGTCCTGCAGAATCTATTGCTTTCTGTCGTCGATAATCCGATTCATGCGCTTGCCAATGCAAATTACATCGGCATTCTTGCATGGAGTGTGCTGGCAGGTATCGCCCTTCACTCAGCGAATAATACGACGAAGACGATGCTTGCAGATTTTGCCTCAATGGTTCGCAAAATTGTCGAATGGGTCATTCGCTTTGCGCCGTTTGGCATCATGGGACTTGTGGCAGATTCCATCGGAACGAGCGGTGTCGGTGCGCTCTTCGGTTATGCGCATGTTCTTATTGTCCTTGTTGCCTGCTTTATCACCGTCACTTTCATCATGAACGCATTGATCGTTTATGCACATATTCGAAAGAATCCTTATCCGCTCATTTGGGCGACGATTCGAGAAAGCGGCATCTACGCTTTCTTTACCAGAAGTTCAGCGGCAAACATTCCTGTGAATCTCAATCTCTGCAAGCGGCTCGGTTTAAATCCGGATATCTATTCGATTTCCATTCCTCTGGGCGCGACGATCAATATGAGCGGTGCAGCGATTACGATTGCGATTCTTTCACTTGCTGCGGCACATACGATCGGCATCCAAGTTGATATTCCCACGGCTCTTATCCTATGTATTGTCGCAACAGTCGGTGCCTGCGGTGCTTCCGGTGTTGCAGGTGGTTCGCTTATGCTCATACCGGTTGCCTGCGCATCGTTTGGCATTGGAAATGATATTGCCATGCAGGTTGTCGGCGTCGGCTTTATCATCGGTGTCCTGCAGGATTCCTGTGAGACAGCGCTCAACAGTTCAAGCGATGTTCTCTTTACGGCGACAGCGGAGTTCAGTGAACGTGCAAAAGCGGGTACATTGAAGTCGGAAGACCTTACGCCAAAGCATTGAGGAAAAAGTATTTAGAAGAAAAGGCGGCAATTTCTGTGGTTGTTGCCTTTTGTTTATGTTTTTCTCATAAAGAATGAAAAATAAAAACCGCCGATGCTGTATCGGCGGATATTTTCTGGTCGGGATGACAGGATTCGAACCTGCGGCCTCCTCGTCCCGAACGAGGCGCGCTACCAAACTGTGCCACATCCCGTAATCGTAGAGTTATTATATAGATATAAGTGTGCTTTGTCAAGGATAAAAATCAAACAGTGCCAAATGATAATGTCAATTTATGGCAAATGTTCAAGCATCGATCATAATAAAAAGAAGTTAGGAGTATAGACGTGTCTTTTTCAAAAAATATGATGAAAGCAAAAGAAGAAGTTTTGGAGGCAGTACAGCCGTATTTTCGTCCAGTGGAGGCGATCGCAGAGAAAAATACGCTAAAGGTCTTGGAGACAATGCGTGCGTGCAAGGTCTCCGATGCACATTTCGCACTTTCAAGCGGTTATGCTTATGATGATATTGGCCGTACGAAAATCGAGGAGGTTGTTGCCAAGGTTTTCGGTGCGGAACGTGCACTTTGCCGCATGCAGTTTGTTTCTGGTACACATGCGCTGGCAACGGTGCTTCTCGGCATCCTCCGTCCGGGCGACCGTCTCGTGTCTCTTACGGGAAAGCCTTACGATACGATGCAGACAGTCATCGGATATGACAATCCTTCGGCAGGTTCTCTAAAGGAATTCGATGTCCTATATGATGAGCTTCCTATGAAGGACGGAAAAGTTGACCTTTCGGGAATTGCAGGGGTTTTGAAAGATAAGACAAAGATGGTTCTCACACAGCGCTCACGCGGCTACAGTATGCGCCAGCCGCTGACCATCGGTGAGATTGAGGAGATCACGGCACTCGTCCATCGTATCAGCCCAGAAACGATTTGTTTTGTCGATAACTGCTATGGTGAATTTGTCGATACACGGGAGCCAACAGAGGTCGGTGCTGATATTATGGCGGGCTCCCTTATCAAGAACCCCGGCGGCGGTGTGGCACCGACGGGCGGCTATATCGCCGGGCGCAGCGACCTTGTTGAGATGGCATCCTATCGGCTCACCGCACCTGGCATGGGGGATGAGTTAGGCGCAAGTCTCGTCAGCAACAAGCTTCTCTTTCAGGGTTTCTTCCTTGCGCCGCACGTCGTTTCCCAGGCAATCAAGGGTGCCATCTTTGCGGCGGGGCTATTTGAAAAGCTCGGCTATAAGACTTTGCCGCTGCCGCAGGATCCGCGCGGTGACATTATCCAAGCTATCGAGCTTGGTACAGCAGAAAAACTCATCGCTTTCTGCCGCGGTATACAGAAGTATTCGCCGGTGGATTCTTTCGCAGCACCTGAGCCTTGGGATATGCCGGGCTATAAAGATCAGATCATCATGGCGGCAGGGGACTTTCGTGCAGGGAGCATCGATCGAGCTGAGTGCCGATGGTCCCCTGCGTGCACCGTATAATGTCTACCTACAAGGAGGATTGACATTTGAGCATGCTGTCCTCGGCATTCTTGGCGCAGCGAGATGCAGTCAGTGCCCTTTGACGTTCGTAAACTTTATGGAAAAATTTCCTGCGATTCTCCAATGTGCATTGCAAGATAATCAAGATAATTATGAAGGTAAGTGACATTCCTCCGACGATTTTGATAAAAATGAATCGGATTCATAAATTTTTCTTGACAAAAGATAAAACTCGTATTATTCTTAGCACATAATCAAATAAGGAACTCATCTAGAGCAGCGGAGGGAGTGGCCCGATGAAACTGCGGCAACCATTGACTTTGTCGATAAGGTGCCAATTCCTTTAGGTATATGCCTATGAGATGAGAGATCGTTGACGGACTCTCATGAGCCCGTTTTTTATTTTCTAAAGGAGGAGATCCAATGAGTAAGAAGCGTATGCTGTTTACTTCTGAATCCGTGACGGAAGGCCATCCGGATAAGATGGCAGACCAGATTTCCGATAGCATTCTCGATGCGATTCTCGCACAGGATCCGGAAGGCCGCGTTGCCTGTGAAACGCTGGTCACAACGGGACAAGTACATGTCGTCGGTGAGATTTCGACGAATTGCTATGTGGACATTCCGAAGATCATTCGAAAGACGATTACCGACATCGGCTATACGCGTGCAAAGTATGGCTTTGATGCAGAAACCTGCGGCATCCTCGTCTCGCTTGACGAGCAGTCTCCGGATATCGCACAAGGCGTCAACAAGGCCATTGAAGCGCGTGAAGGCAATATGGATGAAGCAGAGGCCATAGGCGCAGGCGACCAGGGCATGATGTTCGGTTATGCGACGAATGAGACGAAAGAATTCATGCCGCTTCCGATTGCTCTTGCACATCGCCTGGCACGCCGTTTGACAGAAGTTCGTAAGCATGGCGAGCTTTCCTATCTCCGTCCAGACGGAAAGACACAGGTCACCATCGAATATGCTGACGGGAAGCCGGTCGCTGTTGATACCATTGTCATCTCTACGCAGCATGATGATCGTGTAACACTCGATCAGATTCGCAAGGATCTTGTGGAAAAGGTCATTAAGCCAGTTGTTCCGGCAGAACTTATGCGTGAGGATACGCGCATCTTTATCAATCCGACGGGTAAGTTTGTCATCGGTGGCCCGCAGGGTGATTCCGGTCTTACAGGGCGCAAGATCATCGTTGATACCTACGGCGGCTGGGCACGTCATGGCGGCGGTGCATTTTCCGGCAAGGATCCCTACAAAGGTTGACCGTTCGGCAGCATACGCAGCGCGCTATGTCGCAAAGAATATTGTTGCGGCAGGTCTCGCGGACCGCTGCGAAATCCAGCTTGCCTATGCAATCGGCGTTGCATATCCGGTCTCCATTATGGTTGATACGTTCGGCACGCATAAGATTGACGAAGAAAAGATTGAAAGCGCTCGTAGAAAAGCACTTTGATCTTCGTCCGGCAGGTATCATCCGCATGCTTGACCTCCGCCGTCCGATTTACCGTCAGACAGCAGCATATGGACACTTTGGCCGTACGGATGTTGACCTTCCATGGGAACATACGGATAAGGCAGATGCCCTTAAAAAGGATGCGGGTCTTTAACCTCATTCGCAAGAAGTCTCCCATTTCTGCAAATGGTGAGATGAATTGCGTGCTATCTCGGGGGCGATGCCTCCCGAAGAAGCTATTGTTTTGTAATTTGTCTTTTGATATAATCAGTCGTAGTAGAGAAAAAGAAGGTTATATCATTGAATTAGACAACAATAATCATTCAGTATTCCTCCTTTATTATCATCTTGTTTTTAGTGGCAAAGTATCGCCGCAAGGTTTTCTCAAACAAGATGAGCCAATATGCAAAAAAGATATTTTTGTTCGCATTGGTTCTTCATATAACATAACACTGGAAGAATGGAATCACGAGCAAGATCATGTGCATATCCTGTTTCGCGCTCACCCGAATACAGAAATATCAAAATTCATCAATGCTTATAAAAGCGCAAGTTCAAGACTGATCAAAAAGGACTTTCCCGAAGTTAGGCAAAAACTATGGAAAGAAATGTTTTGGTCGAGAAGTTATTGCTTACTGACAACAGGCGGCGCTCCCATCGAGACAATTCGGAACTATATAAAAAAAGCAGGGCAGGTGATCCTAGTGAATAAGGCATACCGATACAGGCTCTACCCGACAACGGAACAAAAAAGCATATTTGCCAAGACGTTCGGCTGTGCCAGATTCATCTATAACAAGATGCTTGGCGACCGCCTTGATTATTACATGAAGACAGGAAAGAAGCTCAACAATACACCGGCTCAGTATAAGGACGAGTTTCCTTGGCTTCGGGAAGTAGATAGTTTAGCCCTTGCAAATGCGCAATTAAATCTAAACAAAGCTTATAATAACTTTTGGAATAACTGAAAACACTTCGGAAAAACCGCACTTCAAGTCTAAGAAGACAGGGCATTTCTCATATTCTACAAACAACCAAAAAGGCTCTGTCAGATTCGAAGGGAATAAGGTAAAACTGCCGAAAGTTGGCTGGGTGAAGCTATGCCTGCACCGTCCGCTAATGGAAAACAGCACCATAAAGACTGTCACCATAAGCAGAACGCCTTCGGGAAAATTCTATATCAGTATTTTGGTGGAGTATGAAAACCAAATACTTCCCATCATACCGAAGAAATTTCTCGAATTAGATTTTGCTATGCACGGTTTATATGTTGCTTCCGATGAAGAAGATGCTGACTATCCTAAATTCTTGCGAAAAGCCGAGAAAAAACTTGCCAAGGCACAAAGAAAGCTTTCTAAATGCAAGAAAGACAGCAAAAATCGTGAGAAACAGCGAAAAAGGGTTGCGGTATTGCATGAGCATATCGCCAACCAACGACGGGGTTTCCTGCACAAAAAAACAAAGTTTCTCGCGGATCGCTACGACGCTATCGGCATTGAAAATATCAGCGTCAAAGCAATGGCGAAACGCAAGAAGGGAAAACATTTCAGCTTTGGAAAATCCGTATCCGATAACGGTTGGAGCAAGTTTGTAAATATACTCAAATACAAGCTTGCATGGCAAGGGAAACAGCTTATCAAGGTTGACAAGTGGTATCCAAGCAGTCAAATTTGCCATAATTGCGGATTCCAGAACGAGGAAACAAAAGATTTGTCTGTCCGTGAATGGGAATGCCCGAAATGCGGCAGTATCCATAATCGGGACAAAACAGCGCCATCAATATCAGAGAAGAAGTACGGCGAATGATCGCCTAAATAAATCAGCAAAATACCGTGGGACACACGGGAATCAACGCCTGTGAAGAGAGTGTAAGACGTTGGAGTTCTTCGGAACAAAGACGCAGTTCTCGTAGAAGCAGGAAGCTACCGCCTCAATAGGCGGGGGGTACGTTCACTAGACTCTTTCATCTAAATAAATGATCACGAAGCCGTTCACTGATAACAATGGATAAGTGGACGGTTTTCGTGCATATTTTTCACTTTCTTCGTCTCAAGTATTGACAAGGTTTTTTCTCTATACTATCATTGAAGTAATATACGTTTAAGAGAAGTTTTTCGTTTGCATACGTTCGGGAAGCGACGGCATGTAGAGAAAATCTATTTTGGAGGCAGATACAACACATGAGCATGATTTCGAACGATAAGCTCCGCAATATCGCAATTATCGCACACGTCGACCATGGCAAGACGACACTCGTTGACGCTATGTTAAAGCAAAGTCACGTTTTCCGGTCGAACGAGCAGGTTGCAGAGCGCGTGATGGATTCCGGTGATATTGAACGTGAACGCGGCATTACCATTCTTTCAAAGAACACCGCGATCATGTACAACGATACGAAAATCAACATCGTTGATACACCGGGGCACGCGGATTTTGGCGGCGAGGTCGAGCGTGTTCTGAACATGGTTGACGGCGTTCTTCTTCTCGTCGATGCCTTTGAAGGGCCGATGCCGCAGACGAAGTATGTTCTTCGCAAGGCACTCGAGCAGGGCTTGAAGCCGATTGTTGTTATCAACAAGATCGACAAACCAAATCAGCGTGTTGATGATGTCTATGATGAAGTTCTCGAACTCTTCATGGAGCTTGAAGCCGATGACGATCAGCTCGATTTTCCCGTTATCTATGCGACGGCACGCGATGGTGTTGCGAAGTACAGCATGGAAGATGACAATAAAGATCTCACACCGCTGATGGAGACGATTGTTAAGGAGATTCCTTGCCCGCACGGCGACCCAGAAGCACCGCTTCAAATGATGGTTACGACGCTGGAATCCGATTCCTTTGTCGGGCGCGTCGCTATTGGCCGTATTATCCGCGGTACCGCAAAGACGAATCAAAATGTCGTTCTCATCAGCGGCGACCATGAGACAAAGGCAAAGATCGGTAAGGTTTTTACCTATCAGGGGCTCCAGCGTGTGGAAGTTCCTTTGGCTCAGATGGGTGAAATCGTTGCACTCACAGGTCTCGGCGATGTCTCCATCGGCTACACAGTCGCTGATGCCGAGCAGCCGGAAGCTCTTCCGACGATTAACATCGATGAGCCGACACTTCAGATGACATTTGGCGTCAATACGAGCCCGTTTGCCGGCCGTGAAGGTGAGTTTGTCACGAGCCGTCATCTTCGTGACCGCCTGTATAAAGAAGTGGAAACGAATGTTGCGATGAAGGTTGAAGACACGGAATCCGCTGATGTCTTCCGTGTTTCGGGGCGCGGTGAGCTTCATCTTTCCATCCTGATCGAGCAGATGCGCCGCGAAGGCTACGAGCTGCAGGTTGGCAAGCCGGAAGTCGTCTACAAAACCATCAATGGTCAGCTTTGTGAGCCGATTGAGAACCTGACCGTCGAAGTTCCACAGGAATACATGGGGGCTGTCATGGAAGGTCTCGGTATGCGCAAGGCGGAGCTTTCCAATATGGAAGAGACGGCAGGCTATATGCGCCTTGAGTTCACGATTCCAGCGCGTGGTCTCATCGGTTTCCGTTCTGAGCTTCTCACGAGCACGAAGGGCAATGGCATCATGAACCATGTCTTCCATGGCTATGCACCGTATAAAGGCGATATCCCGGGGCGCACACGTGGCTCCCTCGTCGCATTTGAACAGGGAGAGACAACAGGATACGGCATATACACACTGCAGGATCGCGGCACGATGTTTATCAGCCCGGGAGAGCAGGTTTATGAAGGTATGATCGTCGGCGAAAATTCCCGTGAGAATGATATTGACATCAACCCGTGCAAGAAGAAGAACGTTTCGAATATGCGTACCTCTTCTTCTGACGAAGCGATCCGTCTCACGCCGCCGCGCATTCTTTCCCTAGAACAGGCGATCGAATATATTAACAACGATGAGCTTGTCGAGGTCACGCCGCAGAATATTCGCCTTAGAAAGTCCATCCTTGATCGCACTGTTCGCGGTCGTGCGGCAAAGAACGCGCGCAAGTAAGTTTTTTAACCGCAGCGACGATATACCCTCATTCTATCTAAAGCTGCCCGAAGACACCGTTTTCTTAGTGAATGACGGCATACTTTGTAAAAAGTAAGCCGAATTTTGAGGGACTGTATAGAGGAATACGGGAAGGGGATTGTTCGACATGCGGCAGTCACCATAACCGTGATAAGAACGCTGCCATAAATATTCGAGAAGAAGCCAGACGAATGTCTGCCTGACCAATCTTGTAAGAATATACCGTGGGTAGCACGGGAATCTACGCCTATGGAGAGCGTGTAAGCCGCCGCAGTTCTTTGGAACTTGGTGCCATTCTCGTGGAAGCAGGAAGCTACCGCCTCCATAGGCGAGGGTACATTCACAAGTTGAGTGTGCTAAAATAAAAGAAAGGATTGGTAGTTTGCATAGTAAATCGCATGGGATATTCATGCTGAGATTTCTTGCGATAGAATAGTTAATTAAGGGGGATAAGATATTGTATGGCAGTCGTAGGTAAGTTGAAGGGTAAGGTACAAAAGGTCATTGATACAATCTTTCCCATTGAGTATGAAGATTATGCTTTGATCGATGAAGAAGAAGTACAGGCACGAGAAGGGAAGACAGAACGCAGTGCGGCGGAACGAGAAGCTACAGATGGTTATCGTGGAAAAGTCAAGGCCTCGGGAGGATCGAGTCTGTATGTTGATCGTGCGGATCCCGTGACAGAGTCAAGTGCAGCATCTCCTTATGGACGCCAAGGTGAACCTCGTTCTTCACAGCAGAAACTTACAGTTCATACAGCAAACCGCGAGTCATTTCGTGTCCAGATCTATGCACCTGCCGATTTTGACCAAGTTACAGCGATTGCCGACGATATTCGTTCGGGTAAGGCTTGTGTTGTGAATTATGAAAAGATTGACAAGGCAGAGCAGTGTCGCATCTGCGACTTTGTCAATGGTGTTTGTTATGTCATGAAGGGAGGCGTCACGCGTATCTCCGATGACATCGTGCTTTATGTCCCCGCAGGTATCAAGGTGACAGATGCCATGTCCCTCACCTTTTCTCGTTGAATCTATTGGATGGTTTAGCCAAGCAGAGGAATTTTTCCGAACTTGGCTTCTTTTCTTTACTAGAGGAGAAATATGATGGCAGAAGAAAAAGATGAGATTTTAGAAGGTGTTCTCTTAGAATTTGAGAAACTCGCAGCAATACCACGTCCCTCAGGACATGAGCGCGCGGTCAGTGATTTTTTAAAAAAGTACTTGACGGATCTAGGTTTTTCCGTGACACAGGATGAAGTCTGCAACATCATCGCCGATGTCCCTGCAAGTAAAGGTTTTGAAAAAGCACCGCTCACCGTCCTGCAAGGTCATATGGACATGGTTTGTGTTGCTGAGGTTGGAAGGTCGTATGACCCGCTGAAGGATGCAATTCATCTGAAACGTACGTCGGAATTTCTCGAAGCCTGTGGCACCAGTCTAGGCGCTGACGATGGCATCGGGGTCGCAGTGGCGATCTACATTGCGCGTACGGCAAAAGAACATGGCCCCATCCGCTTGATCTTTACCGTCGATGAAGAGCGCGGCATGACAGGCGCTATACACCTTGCTGACAAGTATCTTGCCGGTGTAGACTACCTTATCAACTGTGACAGCGAGAACGTTGATGAGCTAACTGTCGGAAGTGCAGGAAGTGTCGACCTTACTTTTCATCGTGAAATTTCTAAAAAAACTGTCCAAGGAAAGAGATGTTATGCGCTTGAGGTCAAAGGGCTTCGCGGCGGACACTCTGGCGAACGCATTGGCGACGGGCGCGGCAATGCTATTCGCACGCTTGCCATGACGCTCTTGGCACTTCAGAAGGAAGGAACGATAGAACTCGTACAGTTTGAGGGCGGTACGGCACGAAATGCGATTCCGTCTCATGCGAAGAGCCTTTTTGCGACAGATATGGACGAAAGCAGCATCAAGCGTATTCTTGAAGATCAGAAACGCCGCTTTCTTGCAATATATGGAAATGCTGACCCCAGCATTGAGTTTAGCCTGACGGAGACGGCGACGGATGCTGCAGCACTCACTACCTCCGATGCCTGCCAGCTTCTTCATTTGCTTGCCGTGCTTCATACGGGAACATATGCGATGTCTAAAGTTACAAAGGGCATCGAGACAAGCGCAAATCTCGGCGTTGTAAGGATGGAAGAGAATTCTATTACTGTCGAATACTTTCCACGTTCATCGATCGATGAAAAGGTTGACGAGTTTTGCATCTTTGCCGAAACCATCGGCGCACTCACCGGCTTTACGGCAGAGATCGGCACGCAGTCTCCAGGCTGGAAAGAGAATAAGGAAAGTAGGCTTGCAAAAATCATGTGCGATGTCTTTGAAGAACAGAACAAGAAGCCGATGAAGGTCTCTTCCATCCATGCAGGGCTTGAGTGCGGCTGGCACATGAAGAAGAATCCGAAAATAGACATGGTTTCCATCGGTGTTACAACGCGCGACATCCATAGCCCAAAGGAACACTTGCTTCTTTTCCACCGTTACACCGGAAGTCTGCTTGATTGAGGAAGTCTTAAAGAGAATTGCCAAGTCTTAAACAGCTTTTTCCACAAACTGCTTAATAGGCATTGACAAGATGCGTATTTCCGACTATACTAACAGCGTGGTTTTCGGGATGTAGCGCAGTTTGGTAGCGCGCCTGCTTTGGGAGCAGGATGTCGCAGGTTCAAATCCTGTCATCCCGACCATTTTGTTTTCATTTATCAGACAATCGTCTCTGCGATAGTAGCTCAGTTGGATAGAGCAACGGCCTTCTAAGCCGTGGGTCGGGGGTTCGAATCCCTCCTGTCGCACCAAAATAAAAATGACTTCCGAGTTTGCTCGGAAGTTTTTATTCCATATAAATATTCCGGGCATTCATTTTTTATGAACGCCCAGAATATTCCAACCTGTTAAGAATTCTTTTGAACTTTACTTTTTATTGACAAGTGCCATGACTTCATCTGCACGGCCGTCAGAGCCGAGAACTTCTTTGATTTTGTGTTCGACGAGCTCTTTGATGTACGAGCGACCGTCTGCAACATACTGGCGCGGGTCAAAGTGTTCCGGATGTGCAACAAAGTGCTCGCGGATACCTGCTGTCATAGCAAGGCGAAGGTCAGAGTCGATGTTGATCTTGCAGACAGCCGACTTCGCTGCGCGGCGGAGCTGATCTTCTGGGATACCGACCGCATCGTCAAGCTTGCCGTTGTTGTCATTGATGATCTTGACATATTTCGGAATGACAGAGGATGCACCGTGAAGGACAATGGGGAATTCCGGAATCTTCTTTTCAATCTCAGCGAGAATATCGAAGCGAAGTTCAGGTGGAACGAGAACGCCGTCTGCATTGCGCGTGCACTGCTCTGGTTTGAACTTGAACGCACCGTGACTCGTGCCGATGGCGATGGCGAGTGAGTCGACACCGGTTTCATGGACGAATTCTTCGACTTCTTCCGGCTGTGTGTAAGCGGCTTCGTGGTCGGCAACCTTAACATCATCTTCGATGCCGGCGAGTTTGCCGAGCTCTGCTTCAACGACAACGCCGTGTTCGTGTGCATAAGCGACAACTTCCTGCGTACGCTTGATGTTCTCTTTGAAGTCATACTTCGAGCCGTCGTACATGACCGATGTGAATCCATCGTCGATGCAAGCCTTTGCAGGTCTCAAAATCCGGACCGTGGTCAAGATGCAGGGCGACAGGAATGTCATTCACTTCGAGAGCTGCGAGGACGAGATGGCGGAGATACGGTCCCTTGGCGTATTTACGGGCACCGGCAGATGCCTGTAGGATAACGGGAGATTTGAGTGCTGCTGCAGCTTCTGTAATGCCTTGAACAATTTCCATGTTGTTGACGTTGAAAGCACCGATGGCATAGCCATTTTTCATACGCTTTCTTGAACATTTCTTTGGTACCGATTAGTGGCATAGCTGTTACCTCCTAATTCTTATAGAAGTTACTATCGTGGCGGATGCATGCATCCGTCCGTCACAAGGAGAAAGTGACTTCATCCTCATGAATCTCTTTTTTCATTATAGCATAGAATTGCCTCCGATTATAGTGTGAAAAAAATCCTTTTTGAAAAATTCTTTGCAAATAGTTTGGCAGGGCTGCTTTTTCGAAGGGAAAAGCCAAGCGGGCGATTCCCGCAAGGGACTATTGCAATTTTTTTATAAAAAGATAGTATAAAAATAAATAAGTGTCGCGGCACGTTGGTTTGAGTCTTTTTTGAAAGGATTTGGCATGGTGGAGAAAAAAGCAGAAAAGGCATCGGTTTGGACTTCATATTCAAAAGACGATAAAGAGAAGCTGGAAGCACTCATGAGCAGGGTATATAGATTTTATCTCAAACTGTAAGACGGAGCGCGAGTGTGCGGCAGAGGTCGTGCGTGAAGCAGAAGCAGCAGGGTATCGGAACCTTTCTGACGTTTTGAAAGCCGGTGAGAAACTCAAAGCTGGTGATACGGTCTATGCCGTGAATATGAAAAAGGCCGTTGTCCTTTTCAACATCGGTACGGAACCATTACAGGAAGGCATCAACATTCTCGGTGCTCATATCGACAGTCCAAGTCTTCATTTAAAGCAGAATCCGCTTTATGAAGAAGGTGGTCTCTCTATCTGGATACGCATATTACGGCGGCATCAAGAAGTATCAGTGGGTGACGCTGCCGCTTGCTATGCACGGTGTTGTTGTGAAGAAAGATGGTACGGTCGTTGACATCTCCATTGGCGAAAAGAAAACGGATCCTGTTTTCTGCGTGACCGATCTCCTCATTCATCTCGCACAGGAGCAAATGGAAAAGAAGGCATCGAAAGCTGTTGAAGGGAGAATCTTGATATCCTTATTGGCAGTTATCCGTTGCAGGATGGCGAGAAAGAATCGGTCAAGGCTGGTATCTTAAAGCTTCTCAAGGATACGTACGATATAGAAGAGGACGATTTCCTTTCGGCAGAAATCATTCTCGTACCAGCAGGGAGAGCGCGCGAGCTTGGCTTTGACCGCAGCATGGTTATCGGCTACGGACAAGATGACCGTGTCTGTGCTTATACGTCACTTCGAGCCATGCTCGACACAAAGGCAGTGAAGCGCACGGCTTTGCTGTCTCCTCGTCGATAAGGAAGAAATTGGCAGCGTCGGTGCGACAGGCATGCGGTCTCGTTTCTTTGAGAATACCTGTGCAGAGCTCCTCAGTGCAACTGAGCAGTACAGTGAGCTTTGCGCTTCGCCATATGCTTGCGCGCTCGAAAAATGCTTTCAAGTGATGTTTCAAGTGCGTTTGATGTCCTTTATCAGAGTGCATTTGACAAGAAGAACACCGCGTATTGTGGGCGTGGTATGGTCTTTAATAAATTTACAGGGCACGGTGGAAAGTCGGGCTCAAACGATGCGAATGCAGAATATCTTGGGGAACTCCGTCATATCATGGATAAGCATGCGGTGCACTTCCAGCTGGCAGAACTCGGCCGCGTTGACCTTGGCGGCGGCGGGACGATCGCTTACATCATGAGCCTTTTACGGCATGCAGGTGATTGACAGCGGTGTTGCCGTCCTCAGCATGCATGCACCATGGGAAGTCACAAGCAAAATTGACATTTATGAAGCGAACAAGGGATACAGAGCGTTTCTTGCCGAGGCCTGACAATCGCTTTATAAAAAGAAGGAAGATACAGGCGATTGCAATTTCTGCGGGCTTGACGCTTGTCTTTCTGTCGATTATAATAATGATGTTGAATGATTAGATACACTTGGAGGGCGTAAGTGAATGATTAACAGCACGGATTTCCGCACGGGACTCACGATTGAGATTGATGGCGGTGTTTGGCAGATTGTTGATTTCCAGCATGTTAAGCCGGGCAAGGGTGCAGCGTTTGTGCGCACGAAGATCAAGAATGTGGAGACGGGTGCTGTTGTCGAGCGCACGTTTAATCCGAATGAAAAGATGCCGGCAGCGCATCTTGAGACGAGCAACATGCAGTATCTTTATGAGTCAGATGGCATGTATACGTTTATGGACACTGAAACCTATGAGCAGACGGAACTCAATAAAGATCAACTCGGTGATGCACTGAACTATCTCATGGAGAACATGGAGGTTTCACTGCAAACGTTCAAGGGACGCATCATCGGCATTCAGCTTCCGAATTCTGTTAACCTCAAGGTTATCGAGTGTGAGCCAAGCGTTAAGGGCAATACAGCTACGGGTGCGACGAAGATGGCAAAGGTCGAGACGGGCTATGAAGTGCGCGTGCCGCTTTTTGTCAATGAAGGCGATACGCTCCGCATCGATACGCGTACGGGGAATTATATCGAACGCGCGTGAGATGGAGAATTTTGCAGCTAGCGGGTCTCGGCTTGGTAGCTGCCTTTCGCTATCCATCTGTTTTTCGGCAGATAGATATATAGTATGGATCATATTTAGCACTGTTTAGTACTAGTGTACAGGAGGTTTATCATGGCTAATGAAAACGAAATCGTAAAAAATGGTTCTTCGCTCGGCGCGATTCGCATCGCAGACGATGTTGTCGGTGTCATCGCAGGTCTTGCTGCAACGGAAGTTGACGGTGTTGCAGGTATGAGCGGCGGCATTGCAGGCGGCATTGTGGAGATGCTCGGCCGCAAGAATTTCTCCAAGGGTGTCAAGGTCGAAGTCGGCGAGAAGGAAGCGGCTGTTGATCTTTTCATCATTGTGCAGTATGGTGCTCGCATTCCAGATATTGCACTTGCTGTGCAGGAGAATGTCAAGCATGCGATCGAGACGATGACAGGTCTGGGCGTCGTCGAGGTGAATATTCACGTCCAGGGTGTCAGCTTCCCGCAGGAAGAAAAAGAACCGGAAGAAGCTCGCGTACACTGAATGTAGAGGTAGACGATGTCTTTTTTTAGTCGTTTCTTCATTTTCTTTCTCGCGGTGGGTGTTCTTGCACTTTCCCTATCGGAAATCGGTATCTTCTTGGGGCTTATTCCTCCGGGAATCTGGGTGAATGAGCTCCTCTTTGCAGCCGGACAGATTGAGACACTCATCGCTGCAATCCTATGTATCTTTATCGCGTTCAACCTATTCGGTGCAGTCTTTTCACGCGCAGATACGGAAGATCGCGTGCGTGGTGAGCTCCTTCTTACATCAAACGAGATGGGCGGCGTCCACGTCTCTGTCGATGCTGTAAGACATATGGCAGAAGTTCTGGCATGCGAGATGTGTGGCGTTATCGATGCAAAGGCGAGAATCCGCATGAATCGAAAGGATGCTTCAGTTCTGGGGATTGAGCTCAAACTGATCGTCAGCACAAAGACGAACGTACCCACACTTTCAGGCGAGCTTTCCAAGCGTCTTGAAAAAAGGCTTAACGATACCTTGGGACTTACGGACGTACCGATTCATATTACGGTGGCTGGGATCTCGAATAAGAGACCAAGCAGCAGACAGCGCGTTGTTTGAGGTAGGGCGAAAATGTTAAAATTGGATGATGTATGTAAGCAGGTTTCGTCTTTCTTTAGAGGGCTGTCCAAAAAGACAATAGGCTGTCTCTTCGGCATTCTTTGCGGTGCAGCTATCCTCATTTTTGGTTTTTGGAAGATTGCTTTCCTTTTCATTTGTGCACTGATCGGATATTCCATTGGAAGTAAGTCGGATCAAGACGAGGGCATTATGGACAGCATCATGGGCTTTCTTTCCCGTCATTTCGGCAAGTTGTGATGGATGTTGAACGTAGTGTTTCGGAGATATTCATAGGATAAAGGCAGGTAGGAATGAGTCGGAGACAGGCAAGAGAAGCAGCGCTTCAGGCACTTTTCCAATTGGACTTGAATGGCGAAGAAAACATCGCAGAACAGGAGAAGTACGAGACCCTTGCCGTTGATATGGCACTCGGTGAAGCGGAACTGTTAGGAAAGAAAGATCGTGCCTATGTGACAGAAGTCGTCCATGGTACGCGGGAAAATCTTGTCTCGATTGATGCGGATATCGCTGGGGCTGCGAAGAACTGGAAGGTCGCACGCATGGCAACGATTGACCGCAACCTCGTTCGTTTGGCGCTCTATGAGATTTTTTATGCCGAAGCAACGCTTAGCCCAGGTATTGCTATCAATGAGGCCGTCGAACTTGCAAAGAAGTTTGGTTCGGACGATTCAGGGCGCTATGTCAACGGAGTTCTCGGTGCTGTTGTAAAAAAACACGAAGAATAGGATGCGCGTGGTGCGGCTAGCGCTGCGTACTCCTAGAAAATATAAAATGTGCCGGACGCTAGTCTGGCCTTTTCTTTTTCTTGGCAGAAGCAGAAAAGGCGATAGTTTCTCTGATCGGAGACAAGGTGGGTGAGGATGAAATGTCCTTGTTCGCTTGAGGAGGATGCGTGATGTCGACAAATTTTGAAGAAGTATGGAGCGAGCGCCGTGAATTGATAGAAGAGGCGCTGAAAAAAGAACTTCATGAAGGCAGAGAACTCGATGCGACACTGACGAAATCCATGGAATACAGCCTTATGGCGGGGGGGAAGCGCCTTCGTCCAATTCTTTTAATGGCAGCAGCAGATGCCTGCGGCAAAGATGGACGGGCATTTATTACATCAGCATGTGCGCTTGAAATGATACATACATACTCTCTCATTCATGATGACCTTCCGGCAATGGATGACGACAACCTTCGACGTGGAAAGCCGACAAACCATGTGAAGTTTGGCGCGGGCATGGCGACGCTTGCAGGGGATGGACTTCTTACGATGGCATTTGAAGTCTTGACGAGAGAGAAAAATATCAGACCAGAGACGATTCTTTCTGTCATCCGCGAGGTCAGCGTTGCGGCAGGTACATCGGGCATGGTCGGCGGTCAGGCTATAGATCTTGAGTCTGAGGGCAGGCGTATAGACTTGACATGTCTTCGCAGGATGCATATGGGAAAGACCGGTGCGCTCTTTCGCGCGGCTCTTCGCACAGGGGCAATTCTTGCGGGCGCAAGCGAAAAAGAGCTTGCTGCGTTGACACAGTACGCAGAAGCCTTCGGTCTTGCTTTTCAGATTACAGATGACATCCTAGACGTAACGGGCAGCGAAGCGGAGATCGGTAAGCCGATCGGCGGCGATAGGCGAAATGAGAAGTCGACATATGTGACGTTGACTTCTCTGGCAAGGGCACAGGAGCTTGCAGATGAAGCTATTGAATCGGCACTTTCTGCCGTTGAAATCTTTGGCGAAAAGGCAAGTTTTTTGCAAGATCTCGTTCGCTTTCTTAGCCATAGAAGAAGTTGAACAGCAGTTGACGGAGTGGGATTATGAAGGCAGAGCGCGGCCAAAGTGACGATATTTTAGGGCGCATCAATGCCCCTGAGGATATCAAAAACTTTCGAGTGCAGAGATTGAACATTTGGCGCAGAGATTCGAGAGTTCATCATCGAGACCGTCGCGAAAAACGGCGGTCATCTTGCGCCGAGTCTCGGTGTCGTTGAGCTGACACTTGCCTTTATACAGTGTCTTTTCATTCCCGGACGATAAATTAATTTGGGATGTTGGACATCAGGCATATGCACATAAGATCCTGACGGGAAGGCGGGATGCATTTTCTACCCTGCGCATGAAAGGCGGCATTACGGGTTTTCCCAATCGGATGGAATCACCTTATGATGCCTTTGGCGTCGGTCATGCGAGCACCTCGATTTCAGCGGCACTTGGCTATGCTGTCTCTCGTGATCTCCAGGGCGGCAAGAGTCATGTCATTGCCGTCATCGGCGACGGCGCGCTTACGGGCGGCGAGGCATATGAAGGGCTTAATCATGCGGGTGATCTCGGCAAGCGGCTCATCGTTATTATCAACGACAACCACATGTCCATTGACAAGAATGTCGGTGCGATGAACGAATACCTTGCGCGCTTTCGCATTGCGCCCGAGTATCAGCGGGCGAAGAGTGATATTTCAAGTCTTTTAAAGAGCATTCCGCATATCGGTGAGACCGTCTATAAGACAGCGAGCCATATTAGGATGGTGTGCGTGCCGCATTGGTCGAAGGCAATTTCTTTGAAGATATAGGCTTTCGCTATATCGGTCCGATTGACGGACATAACGTCCATTTGATGACCGAGGTCTTTCTGCGTGCAAAAGAGATGGAAGGACCACTTCTCATTCATGTTTTGACGAAGAAGGGGAAGGGGTACACGCCAGCAGAGGAGTCACCGGAAAACTATCACGGCATCGGAAAGTTCGACCGTGCAACGGGCGAATGTGTGAGAAAAGAAAAAGCGGCACCATCTTATACTTCGGTCTTCAGCAAAACGTTGATTGATCTTGCAAAAGTAAATGAAAAGATCGTAGCGATTACGGTCGCCATGCCGTCGGGAACAGGACTTAAGGCATTTGGTAAGGTATATCCAAGTCGTTTTTTTCGATACGGGCATTGCCGAAGAGCATGCGATGACGTTTGCCGCGGGAATGGCGGCAGATGGGCTTCATCCCGTCATTGCACTTTACTCGACCTTTGCACAGCGGGCATTTGACCAAATGATTCATGATGTCTGCCTGCAGAACCTTCCCGTGACCATTGCGCTTGATCGAGCTGGGTTAGTTGGGGAGGATGGGCCGACACATCATGGCGTTTTTGACCTCTCCTACCTTCGCATGATGCCGAATATGACAGTCTTTGTCCCAAAGGATGAGGAGGAGCTTCGCCATATGCTTGCGGTAGCTGTCAAGATGGATGTGCCGACTGCAATCCGTTACCCGCGCGGCGCGGGTCTTGGTGTGCCGCTTACGCGTATATATAAAGAAATTTCCATTGGGCAAAGCGGAGATCCTTCGCGGGGGTAGGGATGTTTCTCTTCTTGCACTCGGTACGATGGTTGAAACAGCAAGAAAAGCGGCGGATATTTTGGAAGCATCGGGGATTTCGGCAGAGGTCGTCAATATGCGTTTCTTAAAACCCATCGATACTGTATGTATCTTGCAAGCAGCGAAAAAGACGGGATACATCGTGACGCTGGAAGAAAATGTTCTTGCCGGTGGTTTCGGTTCTGCTGTTGCAGAGACATTGGCAGATGTCGGAACTTTGGCAAAGCTCTTGCGCATTGGCTTGCCGGATGCTTTTATAGAACAGGGAACGCGTGCAGAAGAGCTTACAGCGCTCGGCATGGACCCAGCGTCTGTGGCGAAAAAGATCGAGAAATTTTTGAAGGAGCAGCTGCCGAATCAATCTTAGACAGTTCGGCGGTGATTCCGTATGCGTTCAAAGGTAGGATAAAATGAGCAAGGAAAGACTTGATGCACTTCTCGTCACTCGGGGGCTTGCTGGCAGCCGCGAGCGTGCCAAGCGCATGATTATGGCGGGTGAAGTCCTCGTTGATGAGCAGAAGATCGACAAGGCGGGGACGATGGTGAAAAGCGGAAGCAAATATCCGTCTTCTTGGTTCAGATATTCCTTATGTCAGTCGTGGTGGACTGAAACTCGAAAAAGCGATGAAGGCCTTTGAACTCGAGATGATGGGAAAACGTGCGGCGGACATTGGTGCATCAACCGGCGGTTTTACAGACTGTATGCTGCAAAATGGAGCTTCACGCGTCTTTGCCATTGATGTCGGTTACGGTCAGCTTGCATGGAAACTTCGAAATGACGAGCGCGTTGTGAATATGGAGCGCACGAACATTCGCCATGTAACGCTTGCGGATATTGGCGAGCCGCTGGACTTTGCCTCGATCGATGTCGCCTTTATCTCGTTAGAAAAAGTTCTGCCCATCGCCTATGCCCTATTAAGGGAGGGCGGCGAGATTGCGGCACTTATTAAACCGCAGTTCGAAGCAGGGCGCAGCTTTGTTGGGAAAAAAGGAGTTGTCCGTGATCCTGCGGTGCATCTGTTGGTTATCAAGAAAGTCCTTGTCTTTGCAAAAGAGACAGGCTTTCTTGTGAAGGCATTGACATATTCCCCTGTCAAAGGACCGGAAGGAAATATCGAATATCTTTGCTACTTGAGCAAAGCAGTGGGGGGCTCTCTCGTAGACGATGAGACGATGGCAGCCGTCGTCAATGCGGCACATGATGCGCTGGATAAATAACAAAGATTGATAGAAAGTGGGCGATGGATAACGTGGAAGCATGGAGGGTGTTAGAGTGCTAAGGATTGCGGTTTTGCCGAACGCAGAGAAAACCGAAGCGTTGGCACTGATCAAGCGGATTATGTGTTTTTTTGAAGATAAGCCGGTCAAGATCATGCTTCCCATGGATATCGCCCGTTTTTACAATTTGGATGATTACGGTATTTTTCGCATCGATGAGGAGCCGACGGATCTCGCACTGAGCATCGGTGGTGACGGTACACTGCTCGGTGTTTGCCGCCGTTACGATACAAAAGGCGTCCCGGTCTGTGGCATCAACATCGGTACACTTGGCTTCCTTGCAGATATTGAGACGGATGAACTTGAGATAAAGTTAGCGAAGATTCTCTCAGGAGACTATCGCATCGAAAAGCGTCTGCTGCTTTCTGCCTATGTGCTTTCCGGTGAGGAAAAGAAACTTATCGGTCATGCGATCAACGACGTCGTGGTCACGAAAGACGGCGTTGCCCGCATGGTGAGTCTGGGGCTCTCCATCAACGATACGAAGCTTGCGGACTTTCGTTCGGACGGTGTCATTGTCTCAACGCCAACGGGATCGACGGCGTATTCGATGTCTGCGGGAGGTCCCATGATGAATCCGAACATTCAGGCGCTTCTCGTGACGCCAATCTGCGCGCATTCCTTCTTCATGCGGCCGATTGTTATCGGTGAGAATGACAGGGTGCATATCGTGATTGATTCTCTACAGCACGACATCATCGTGACGTTTGACGGGCAGTACAGCGTCAGGCTTTTGCCGGGCGATTCCGTCCTTGTCAAGAAGTCAAAGCATCAAGCGGGCATTGTAAAGTTTGACGATAAGGATTACTACGAAACAATTAAGAACAAGCTCTGGAAAAATAAGGATAGATCCTAAAAACTCGTAAAGAAAGAGACGGAGCATATGCGTAATAAAAGGCTTGACATCATCAAGGACATTATTTCTCACGAAATTATAGAGACACAGGACGAGCTTCTTGACGCATTGGAGGAACGGAACATTCGCGTGACGCAGGCGACGATTTCGCGTGATATCAAGGAACTCATGCTCATTAAGGTGCCGACGGGGAGCGGACACTATCGCTATGCCATGCCGTTTGAAGGGCGCAGCAGCTATATTTTCACCAAGGAAAGCATGGCGCGTGTCTTCCGCGATACGATTCTTGGCTGTGATTATAGCGAGAATATCCTTGTTATAAAGACACTGCCAGGGGGAGCAGGCACCGTCGCGTCGGCACTGGATTCCTGTGATTGGCCAGAAATCATCGGAACGGTTGCAGGTGACGATAATATTATTGCCATCGTCAAACCAAAATCTGCTGCAGCTGCCATTATGAAGCGGTTGAATAAGTTTTTTTGGAGTAAGGGAGACAGCGTTGCATTTGCCGCACAATTTGCGGGAAAAAGAGGGGGAAAGTCTGTGCTGCAGTCATTATCGGTCTGGAACTTCGCACTTTTGGAGCACGTTGAGGTTAACTTCGGTCGTGGGCTAAATATTCTGACCGGCGAAACGGGTGCAGGAAAATCTATACTGATCGATGCCTTGGGTGCGGTTCTTGGCCATCGTATCACGGTGGATTTTATTCGGACGGGATGTGACGTACTTCGTGTTGAAGCTGTCTTTGTTTTTGAACATATTCCCAAGGATTTGCAGGTGTTTTTGGAAGAGCAGGCACTGGAATTTGACGAGGGCAGGCTTGTCATACGCCGTCAGTTGAAGGCAAATGGCAAAGGACAGATATGGATCAACGGCAGTCATATGACACTTGCTGCTTTAAAGGCACTGGCGTCGTTCCTCATCGACATTCATGGGCAGAACGAGAATCTCGCACTTTTACGGGAAGAAAATCATCTTGTACTGCTGGGCAGTTTTAATGAGAAAATCAAATCGTATCTTGACGTATACCGAAAGGAATACGACGCGTGGCGTGAGGTCTGTAAGGCGTATGCAGTGCGTGAGAAAGCATCGCGCGATATAGAAAGCCGCATAGATATGCTGCGCTGGCAGGACAAGGAAATCACAGATGCTAAGCTGCAAGAGAATGAAGATAAAACTCTGGAAAGAGACATCGAACGGCTCAGTCATGCGGAAAAAATCTCGGATTTTATCGAAGAATCCTACAACCTTCTTGACAACGGAAACCGCGAGGGCATCGGTGTCCTTCCGGCACTCGCTCGCGTTGAAAAAGATTTGGGAAATATGCTTCGTTACGACAGTTCGCTTGAAAATGTATGGAAGATAGTCAGTGATGCCTATATTTCTTTACAGGAAGCCTCCTACGAGCTTCGTGATTACGGCGAGCAGATAAGTTTTAGTCCGGAAAAGCTCAATAAACTTCAAACGCGAATGGATACGCTTTATAAGCTCAGGAAGAAGTACGGTGCGACGGTTGCTAATGTGCTTGCCTATCAGAAAAAGCTGCGTGAAGAGCTCAACCGTTTGGAAAACTATGATTCTTCTATGGATGCGATGAAGCGAGAGATTGCGAAGCGCTATCAAATTGTGAAAGAAAGGGCGGCGGCAGTGACAAAGGCACGTGAAGAAGCGGCGAAGCGCTTGGGAAGCGCTATTGAAGAACAGCTCTATGCGCTCGGCATGCCAAAGGCAAAGCTTCGCATTGCCGTCGAAGCTGCGGAAACTTATGGAAAGACAGGGCATGATGTCGTCCGTATTTATTTTTCTGCAAATGTTGGTCAGGAAGAAAGGCCGCTGCAAAAGGTGGCGTCGGGCGGAGAGCTTTCTCGCATTGCGCTGGCTATCAAGTCGGTTTCAGCAGCACATGATGGTGCTGCCGCGAGTATGGTATTTGATGAGATTGATACGGGCATCGGTGGACGCACGGCGCAGATGGTAGCTGAGCGTATTGCATGCATCGCACATTACAAGCAAGTGCTCTGTATCACACACTTACCGCAGATTGCAAGCATGGCAGACGAACATCTTTATATCGCAAAGAAGACAGAAGGCGACAGTACTGTGACATGTGTTCATACGCTTGTGGAACGTGAGCGCATCCGAGAGATCGCCCGCATGGCATCTGGGACAGAGATCACAGCGGCGTCGCTTGATAACGCGCAGGAGATGGTAAAGCGCGCAAGAATCAAGAAACAAATGCTGTGCCAAAAAAATCGTATAGAAAATATCTGCAACGGCGATAGACGGAAAAGGAGGCGTTTTTAGTGAAAAGTGAGGAAAACGAAAAGGATTTAGTTGAGACGAAGCGCAGCGGAAAAAGTGTATATGACGGCAGTCTCTTGCACGTTATATGCGATAGGGTAACACTTCCCAATGGGAAAACGGCAACACGTGAATGGATAAAGCATCCGGGCGCCTCTGCTGTCGTGCCTTTTCTGCCGGATGGAAGCATCATTCTCGTCCGTCAGTATCGTTACCCCATCGAAGCTGTAACGCTCGAGATACCCGCGGGAAAACTCGATGCACCGGATGAAGATCCGATGGATTGCGCAAGGCGTGAGCTCTCCGAAGAGACGGGGTATGATGCGGGTCATCTTGAAAAAGCTCGTGACAACTGCGACGACCGTCGGCTTTTCAAACGAGAGGATTCATATCTATCTCGCAGAGGAAATGACGGCTGGAAAGCAGCATACGGATGCGGATGAATTTATCAACGTCGTTCGTATGCCGCTGATAAAAGCTGTGGAACTGGTGAAGGACGGAAGTATATGCGATGCGAAATCTATGGTTGGCATCCTACTTCTCTGGGAACGCGAGCAGGCAAAGAAATGATATAGGAGTAAGATATGTTTGACTTCGATATTATGAGTTTTATCGCCGGGCTGCCAGGGCTCATATTGGCGATGGCAGTGCATGAGTATGCACATGCACGCGCCGCAGTCGCACTCGGCGATATTACACCGCGCATGACGGGACGGCTGACGCTTAATCCACTGGCGCATATCGACCCTATCGGTCTTTTGATGCTCATCCTTGCCCACTTTGGTTGGGCAAAACCTGTCATGATTAACCCGCGTAACTTCAAGAACTATAAGCGAGACGATATCCTTGTATCCCTTGCGGGACCTGCAGCAAATCTCCTCCTCGCTTTTCTGACACTGGTTGTGCTCCTCATCTACAGTAAATTCTTCGGCCGCATGAGTCAGGGAACGTACCTTGTCCTTCAGCTTATCGTTCTTTACAATATCAACTTTGCGATCTTTAACATGATTCCCTTGCCGCCGCTGGATGGTTCACATATCCTAAAGCACTTTCTTCCAGCTCGCTATGCCTATCGATATGCACAGATTGAGCGATACTCCTTCTTTATTCTCATCGTATTCGTCATGACACCTGTTCTGACCTATATCTTGATTCCGCTGCAGCAGTTGGTGTGGTTTATCTTCCGTATGATACTCATGCCTTTTTTCAGCTGATTTGAACGATGTCTGATTACGAAGTAAAGCTTGAGGCATTCAAGGGACCGATGGATCTTCTCATGCACCTCATTGAAAAGAATAAGATCGACATTTATGACATTCCGATTGCAGAGCTTACGCAGCAATACCTTGCCTATATCGACAAGATGCGCGAATTCAATATGGAGGTTGCAAGTACCTTCCTCTTGATGGCGGCGACACTCCTTCAAATTAAATCACGCATGATGCTCCCTAAGCGGGTAAAGGAAGAAGATGAGGAGGAAGATCCGCGCATCGAACTCGTCCGCCGCATTCTAGAGTATCGAAAATTCAAGACGGTCAGCGGTCTTTTAACGGAGATGGCACAGACGGCAGAGCGATATATCGCGCGCGAACCGATAGACCTTCCTGTCCGGCGCCTTCCGCCGGGCAATCTTTCGCTGGCGGAGCTCATGAAGGCATTTCGTGCAGTACTTGCCGTCAAAGCGGATCTTTCGATTCCTTCCGTGCTTGTCACAAGCGATTCGTATCGCATGGAGGACAAGATGGAGGATATCTTGTCTCTCCTTCAACGAAACGGCAGTCGGTCGCTTTTTTCAGAGGCATTTCTTCACGGCACAAGGAATGAGTGCATCGCGTCCTTTCTAGCGCTTCTTGAACTTTTGAAGCTTAGGATGGTCACGGTTTATCAGAGCAGAAATTTTTCGGAGATCTACATCGCCATGAGAGAGGAGGCATCCTGATGGGAGATTTGCCGCTGAAAGAGCAGGACAGTTTGTTACTTCTTAAAAACAAGCAGGGCAAGACATTGGATTCTGATGTTTTGGAAGCTGTTCTCTTTGCTGCGGGCGATCCGATTTCTGCGGAGGAACTGGCGAGTATCCTTCAAACCGATATCTTTACAGTGCAGACTTTATTGACATGCCTTTCAGAAACGCTTGCAAAGCGAAAGAGCGGGCTGGCGCTTCGAAGTGTTGCGGGCGGCTTTCAGCTCGTCACGCGCCCCGACTTGTTTTATGCTGTCGAGCGCCTTGGGCAGGGTGATCGAACGGCGTCTTTCCGCACCGACGATGGAAACGCTTTCCATCATTGCCTTCAAGCGACCCGATTACAAAGACCGAGATTGAACAGATTCGTGGTGTTCGCACGGAGCGCGCACTTGCCAAGCTGTTAGAGCTTGAACTGATTCAGGAGATGGGGCGGAAAAAGGTCGTCGGTCGGCCGATTCTTTACGGCACGACAGATAACTTTCTGCAATCCTTTGGTCTCGCTTCACTCGATGATCTTCCAAGCCTGCCGACGAGTGAAGAAGCTATTAAAGATCTGGATCCCTGAACAGCTTGCATTGATACAGGGGGATATGGGAGAAAAAGATGCAGAACTTATGGGGTTTGCCGATGTTTCTGAAGAAACTGCAGGAGCATCAGCAGACGAGACGAAAGGCGGCAAGCCAGAAGAAGCAGAAAGAGATTCTCTAGGAAAGAACGAATAACGGAGGCAAAACCTGGTTGAACTTTTTGGCACCGGCGGGCGCTGTCGAAGCTCTTCGCGCTGCTGTAGAAAGCGGTGCGGATGCTGTCTATCTCGCAGGTGATCATTTTGGTGCACGTGCTTATGCTGGTAATTTTGATGCGGATGGTCTTCGCGAGGCCATCCGCTACGCGCATCTGCGGGATGTTCGCATCCATGTGACGGTCAATACCATCGTGCGCGACGAAGAACTTCCCCTGCTGCGAGAGTACCTTCGTTTCTTAGATGAAGTGAGGGCAGACGCTGCACTGGTGCAAGACCTCGGCGTCGCGCGAATGGTTCGCGAAGTAGCGCCGCATCTTCCGCTTCACGCAAGTACGCAGATGAGCGTATCGAACCTTGAAAGCGTTCTAGCACTAGCGCACATTGGTTTCTCACGTGCTGTTCTTGCGCGTGAGATGTCGCTTGAAGAAATAAGACATATTTGCAAGCACTCGCCCATCGAGATTGAAACCTTCATGCACGGTGCACTCTGTGTCTGTTACTCTGGTCAGTGTCTCATGAGCTCGATGATCGGCAGGCGCAGCGGCAATCGCGGCCGCTGCGCGCAGCCCTGCCGTCTGCCCTATACGCTGGTGGATGCGGATGGCAAGGATGTATTAAAGGAAGAAGCCGGAGACTACCTTCTTTCGCCGCGTGATTTCAATACGATTGACGCATTGCCGGAGCTTATCAAGGCAGGCGTAACATCGCTTAAGATTGAAGGACGCATGAAGCGCCCGGAATATGTCCATACGGTGGTCGATGCCTATCGAAAGGCGATTCATTCTTTTTATGCGAACCATTATGCTGTTTTTAAAAGAGACGCGTGATAATTTGACGCAGATCTTCAATCGCGACTTTTACAACGGCTTACCTTTTCGGAAAGCCCGGAAAGAATATGATGAGTGACCGTCGTCCGAATAACCGCGGTCTTCTGGTCGGGCGCGTGGCAGATTATGACCGCGAAAAAGAGCGCGTGACGGTGAAACTTCAAACGAGACTTGTCGTCGGCGATGAAGTGAATATTTGGGTCAAGGTCGGCGGCCGCGTACAGACGAAAATAGAAAATCTCTTTACAAAAAAGGGCAGTGTGCAAAGGGCAGAGGCAGGCGAGATTATCTCATTTCAGCTTGCGGGGCGCATCAGCAGGAACGACCGCATCTTCAAAATCTTTGATGCCGCACTCATGGAAGAAGCGAAAGCGTATTATTCAGGCGGTGCTCCGATCCGCCGCTTACCTGTGAAAGGCGAAGTCTTTGCGGATATTGGACGACCGCTTGAAATCCGTTATGAGGATGAATTGGGAACTGTCGGCATCGGCAAGACCGATTTTATCGCAGAATCTGCTAAGAGACGTCCCCTCACAAAGGAAACGGTAGAAAAACAAGTGGGACGCCTAGGTTCCTCGCCCTTTGCACTAACCAGTCTCACAACCAACCTTGGAAAAAACGTCATGGTGCCCGTCAGCGAGATCAATGAGGCGCGGCGCAGAGCCGTGGATACGCTGGAAAAGGCGCGTCTTTCAAAAATTACACGGGAACCAGGACGGTATGATGACGAACAGATTGTACGAAAAGCATCGCAAAAGCAAGCGCATCTCATGGTTGCCGTTGATACACTGGCAAAGACAAAAACTGCACTTGATGCAGGTGCGGACAGCATCCTTTTCGGCGGAGAGTCTTACACGCACACGCGTATTACGGCGGGAGATTACCAAAAGGCGGCAGAGCTTGCGCGAACTCGTGGGGCACGCATCGACTTTTCGACACCGCGCATTGTCAAGGACTCGATGATGAAGGCGATGGAAAAGCTCGTTTGTGTGTTTGAAGACATACAGCCTGATGCCATCCATGTACATAACATCGGGATGCTGTCTCTCGTGCGTCGCTTGACGAGTCTGCCGATTCACGCGGATTATTCGCTGATTTCCTTTAATAAGGAGACATTGGCTTTTCTAAAAGACTATGGTGTCAGCGAAGCTACGGCATCGCCTGAACTCAATGTTGAGCAGCTGGCAGAGCTGGTGCATCAGAGCGTACTGCCGCTCACGGCAATCGTTCATGGCAGGTTGGAACTTATGATTTCAGCATACTGCATCATGGGCAGCTTCCTTGGCGGTGTTGATAGAGGCAAATGCTCCCTGCCCTGCGTGCGTGGGACGTTCTCGTTAAAGGATAGAAAGGACGTGTCCTTTCCGCTTCGAACGGATGAATTTTGCCATATGCACGTCCTCAACAGCAAGACGCTTTCGATGCTTCCGCACGCAGGAAAACTGATCGAAAGAGGCATCAAGACGCTGCGAATCGAAGCGAAGGCGATGACAGAGAGCGAGATACAAAAGATCGTCACCGCTTATAAGGAGCGTATGAAGAAGCGCGGAGAAGATACGGAAGAAGAAAAGGCACAGATTGCGCGCATTGAAGGCAGGGACATCACACGCGGACATTATTTCCGCGGCGTGCTTTGATTTTACTCGAGTTAGGAAAGGGGCAGATATGCTCGAAGAATCTTTTCATATTTTAGAATACGAAGCTATCCGCGAAAAGCTCGCGCGTTTGCAAGCTCCTCTCCGGGCAAGGAGCTTGCAAGAATGCTAACACCGTCAAGCGAGGCGGAGGTCGTCCGCGACCGTATGGCAGAGACGGAGGAATCCGTTCGCATCTTTACGATTGCCTCACCGCCTCTCGGTGGATTTATGGACATTCGTCCTGCACTGAAAACCGTGGAGAAGGGCGCTTCTCTCGATCTTCCTGCTATGACGGATATTATGAGCACACTTTACGCTATGCGGAACGTTAAGCAATTTTTTAGGGAATCGGAAGTTGAAGCGCCAGTATTGAAGGAGCGGGCGCATCTCGATCGAGATTTTGGGACAGCTCGAAAGATTGCTGGAAAATACGATTGACGAGCACGGCAGGCTTCGTGACGATGCGAGTGTTGAGCTTTGCCGTATCAAGCAGGGGATAAGTTCGGCGCAAAGCCGCATTAAAGAACGCATCGGAAGCATTCTTCATGCGCCGCAGTATCGAAGTTTTTTTCAAGATATGATCGTCTCCGTTCGCGATGAGCGTTACGTCATTCCTGTTAAAGCAGAGTACCGCCCGCAGTTTCCCGGCATCGTACATGACCAGTCGGCAACGGGCTCGACACTCTTTATTGAACCGATGGTCGTCGTCGAATTGAACAACGATGTCAAACAGCTGATGCTTCAAGAGCAGCAGGAAATTCGCCGTATCCTCCGTCATCTGACGTCAGAAGTAAAGAAGAACGCAGGTGTCTTAGGTGAGAATCTTGCCATCCTCGCCTCTATCGATTTTTGCCTTTGCCAAAGGCAAGACTGGCGGATGCGATGGGAGCAACGCTTCCCGCATCTTAATGAAGATGGAGGACAAAGCTTTTCGGTGCGCGCCATCCGCTCATCGATGCTGAGGAAGTCGTTCCCATCGATATTGAGATTGGCGAGAAGAATCGCATGCTGCTCGTTACGGGACCAAACACCGGCGGCAAGACGGTTTCGATGAAAACATTCGGGCTTCTCGCACTGATGGCACAGTCTGGCTGCTATCTTCCGGTAGAAGCAGATTCTGAAATCAGCATTTTTCAGAACATCTATGCAGATATCGGCGATGAGCAGAGCATCGAGCAAAGTCTCTCGACTTTTTTCTGCACATATGACACATCTGGTTGAAATCTTGAAGCGTGTTGACAGAAATGATCTTTTGCTTCTCGACGAGATAGGTGCAGGAACGGACCCAGAAGAAGGTGCAGCGCTTGCCATGGCAATCCTTGAGCGACTTCTTGAAATTGGAACCGTGACGATGGCAACGACACATTATTCAGAGCTCAAGACCTTTGCCTTTACACACGATGGCATCGAGAATGCCTGTGTGGAGTTCGATATAGAGACGCTGCGTCCAACGTACCGTCTCCTCATCGGCATGCCTGGTGCGAGCAATGCCTTTGCCATCAGCAGCCGCCTTGGACTCTCAGACGCGCTGATTCTTCGTGCCAAGCAGCTTATCGAAGCGGATCACGCGCAGTTTGAGCATGTGATCAACGAACTCGAGCATGAAAAGCGAATGTTCGAGGAGCGAAATGCCGATATTGCCGAGCGTCAGCGCCGTATAGAGCAGCTTGAGCAGAAGGTAAATCGCATGCGCGAGGAGCTTTCTGAAAAGAAAGGCAAGATGATAAAGAAGGCACGCGATGAGAGCGCTGCCTTAGTGCGCCGTACGCGTCGTGAATCAGAAAACATCATCAAGAAGCTCAAAGAGCAGTTTGATGATCAAGGGATTCAGGCACGGCAGAAGGCGATGCAGGAAGCAAGGCGCCGTCTGGCGGAAGCGGCCGCACGTACGCGCCCTGGCATCATGGGGCAAAAGGGCCTTGGAAAGCCTATTGACCTCAAGACCATCGCATGTGGGGATATCGTCTATGTCAAACGATTGGATCAACGTGGTACGGTAACAGCGATCAAGGGGGAAGGACTTTGAAGTTGCGGTCGGCAGTCTGCACATGAAACTTCATGCAAGAGAATGCACCTTCCTAGGTCATGCGGCAAAGGCGCAGGATTCTTCAAAGATGCAGAATATAGGCGGGCGCGGCAAGCGTTCTTCCGAGAGCTTTCTTCAGAAGACACAAGCGATCGGCCGTGAAATAGATATCCGTGGCATGATGGTCGATGAGGCGGAGATTGCCCTCGGGAAATTCATCGACGATGCTGTGATGGCAGGTCTCAGTCAAATCCTTGTCATTCATGGAAAGGGGACGGGTGCCCTTCGAAAGGGCGTGCATAGTTACTTAAAGCGTCATCGAAATGTAGAGAGCTTCGCTTTTGCTGATATGGGAGAGGGGGGAACAGGTGCAACCGTCATATCGTTGAAATAACATCACTTCATAGGTATGCGCACAAGTCTTGTTAGAGAGCTTTTTCCATAGTATTTTTCAAATTCTTCTAGGCAACCATAGGTTTTTTATGTCAGATGTGGTAAAATGAACAATAATTTACCCATTTATCAACAGGGATCGCCCGCGTTCGGGTAAAAGAGGCAGGAGGTCTCGTCGTATTTTAGGAGGAAACTGCATGGAACAAGGGGCAAGAAAACCCAGCCCGCAGAAACGTCCACAGAAAAAAAGACTTCGCGTATGACAAGGATTGTCATCGGATTTTTTCTTGTGCTTTTTTGTTATGATCGTGGGATCGGCGGTGGCTTTCTAACTGCCAGCATGAATACGAAGCCGGATCTTATCAATGACTTTCGTCCGCCGGCATCATCGCAGATCTATGATATCAATGGCAAAGAGATTGCCAGTATTCACGCGACGGAGAATCGTATACCGGTCAAGCTTGATCAGGTACCAAAGAATCTTCAGGATGCCTTCGTCGCTGTCGAGGACAATCGCTTTTATGATCATATGGGCATAGATCCACGCGGCATTATACGTGCCGTTTATGCCAATCTCCGTGGCCGAGAAGTCACGGAAGGCGGATCGACCATCACACAGCAGCTGGCAAAGAACGCGTATCTCACGCAGGAACGCACGCTGAAGCGCAAGATTCAAGAAGTTTTCTTGGCTATTCAGCTTGAGCACCAATATACGAAGCAGGAAATTCTAGAGCTCTATCTGAACCAAATCTATTTCGGACAAGGCGCGTACGGTGTGCAGGCAGCGGCAAAGACATACTTTAGCAAAAATGTCGAAGATCTGACGCTGAGCGAGTGTGCGATGCTTGCCGGGCTTCCCAAGAGCCCCAATTATTATTCACCGCTGAATAATCCAGACGTTGCAAAGAAGCGTGAAGTCACTGTTCTCGATCAGATGAAGCGATATGGTTATATCACGGCATCGGAAGAGGAGCAGGCGAAAGAAGAGAAGCTCAATCTTGTCAAAGCGCAGCCAGAGAATAGCGGGCAGACAGCGTCGTATTTGTCGATTATGTCACGCAGAAACTCATCGATAAGTATGGTGCAGACGCCGTCTATAAGGACGGGCTTCAGATCTATACCTCTCTGGATCTAGATATGCAGCAGGCGGCAGAAACCGCGATGAAGGAATTGCCGGATGTACGTGTAGACAGCAACGGTGTACAACAGCCGCAGGGAGCTATCGTCGCTATTGATCCGCATAACGGTTATGTGAAAGCGATGGTCGGAGGCCGCGGCACGGATAAATTCAATCGCGCAACGATGGCAGAGCGTCAGCCGGGGTCGGCATTCAAGCCATTCGTCTTTGCGGCGGCACTCGAAAATAATTTCACGCCGTCGAGCATTATTGAAGACAGCCCTATAGACATCGGCGGATGGTCGCCGCAGAATGCGGATCGGCGTTTCCGTGGAGCCGTTGCACTCAAGGATGTTGCACGTCTGTCGATCAACGTTCCGACGATTAAGCTTGCGCAAAAGCTCGGCATAGAAAAGCCAATTCATTATGCGCAGGAAATGGGTATTTCGACCTTCGTCCTTGAAGGCGCACAGAATGATGGCAATTTGTCGACCGCGATTGGCGGACTGACGAGAGGCGTGACGCCTCTGGAGCTTGTCGCAGCCTATGATACTTTTGCCAATAAGGGCGTTCATGTGGATCCTGTCATTATCGTGAAAGTGCTTGATCGCAATGGCAAGGTGCTCGAGGAGGCACAGCCAAATCAGAAGACGGTCATCAGCGAAAACAGTGCATGGGAACTCACAGGTATGCTTCGAGAGGTCATTGCACATGGTACGGGTACGCTGGCGGATATCGGGCGTCCAGCTGCTGGCAAGACGGGCACGACGAGCGATTATCACGATACATGGTTTATCGGTTACACGCCGGATCTCGTCGCAGGTGTATGGGTCGGAAACGATGACAATACATCGCTTGGCGGCGGTGGTGGTGGTGTCCTGCCTGCTCGGATATGGAATATCTTCATGTCAAAGGCACTTGCTTCAACGCCCGTAAAGGATTTTGAACCGCCTGCAGAGGAGCAGAAACCCGCGGATAATGGTGACGGCAATGATAAAAACGGCGGCGGAAGCCAGAGCAGCAGCGATTCTCCCAAGAAGCAGGGCAGCAATAAGACGAAGTCGAAGCAGGGCACATCGAATGACACAGGCGGCGGAACGCCAGCAAGAGAGGCACCTGCGGCATCAGCGCCATCAGCGTCAGAGACATCTCCATCCGGAGGAACGTCCGCCGGTGCGCCGAACATGGCAGGCGGCAGCTCGAAAGGGCGTAATTGACCGAGAGTTCGTTAAATAGAAAGATATGACATAAAGAATATGCCAAGCACTTGAAGGAGAGAGATTGTTGGCAAATGTTTATGATACATTAGTCGAGCGTGGCTTCGTTGCGCAATGTACAAACGAAGAAGAATTGAGAAAGCTCTTTGATGAAGAGCAAGTCACCTTTTATATCGGTTTTGACCCGACGGCGGACAGCCTGCATGCAGGCCATTTCATTGCGCTTATGGCTATGGCACATCTTCAGCGTGCAGGGCATCGCCCCATCTGCCTGGTCGGCGGCGGTACAGGTACAGTCGGCGATCCTTCGGGACGTACAGATATGCGGAAGATGTTAACCGACGAAGATATTGCACATAACTGCGCATGTTTCAAGAAGCAGTTTCAGCGATTTATCGATTTTTCGGACGACAGAGCGCTGATGGTTGACAATGGCGAATGGCTTAGAAAGCTCAATTATATTGACCTTCTTCGGGATGTCGGCGCCTGCTTTACTGTCAACCGCATGCTGGCTGCCGAGTGCTACAAGCAGCGTTGGGAAAAGGGGCTGACATTTCTTGAGTTCAATTACATGGTCATGCAGGCTTACGATTTTCCTAGAGCTAAATCGCCGCTATAGCTGCAGGCTCGAGATGGGCGGCGATGACCAATGGTCGAACATCATTGCAGGTGTTGAGCTCAATCGCAGGAAAAATGGCACGGCCGTTTATGGTTTGACGAATCGCCTGCTGACGAAGAGCGATGGCAAGAAGATGGGGAAAACGGCGGGCGGTGCGCTCTGGCTCGACTCTGAAAAGACGAGTCCCTACGAATTTTACCAGTATTGGCGCAATGTCGACGATGCAGATGTCGAGAAGTGTCTGGCATTGCTGACGTTTCTCCCCATGGAGGAAGTTCATCGTCTTGGCAGTCTGAAAGACTCTGCTATCAACGAGGCGAAGACTGTTCTTGCTTACGAAGTCACAAAGATCGTTCACGGCGAAGAGGAAGCAAAAAGGGCAAAGCAAGCAGCTGAAGCCTTATTCGGCGGTGCCGGAAGCGCGGCTGACATGCCGGAAATCAAGGCGGCTGTCGGCGAGAAGCTCCTCGATGTCTTGATGGCGAATAAAGTCTTTGCATCGAAGGGAGAAGGGCGTCGTCTTATCAAGCAGAATGGTCTCAGCTTGCATGACGCAAAGGTTACAGATCCAGATTATGTTTTGTCAGAAACGGACTTTGCAGAAGGACATGCCATCGTCAAGAAGGGCAAGAAGAAATATTACAAGATTGTCCTGTGAATAATTGTCTGAACCCTATATTTATGTTAAGATAGAATAAGTAACGCAAGTGAAGGAGCGATAAACGAATGTCAGGACATTCCAAATGGGCGAATATCAAGCGCAAGAAGGGCGCGAACGACGCCATTCGCGGGAAGATAACGACGAAGATCGGTCGTGAGATCACGATTGCCGTTCGTATGGGCGGCGGCGATCCAACGGGTAATATGCGGTTGAAGCTGGCGCTTTCGAAGGCAAAGGCGAACAATATCCCGAAGGACAATATCAATCGCGCCATCCAAAAAGGCCTTGGCGCGACGGAAGGCAGCAATTATGAAGAGCTGATGTACGAGGGCTATGGTCCGGGCGGCACAGCGGTGATGCTCGACATTCTGACGGATAACCGCAATCGCACGGCGGCAGATGTCCGTCATCTCTTCTCGAAGTACGGCGGCAATCTCGGTCAGGATGGCTGCGTCTCTTGGATGTTCAAGCAGAAGGCGGTCTTTCTCGTTGAAAAAGAAGTCTTTGGTGATGAAGATGAGCTTATGGAGATTGTTCTCGACGCCGGCGCAGAAGATATGAAAGCGGAAGACGAGATTTTCGAAATTACAGCAGAGCCAAATGCCTTTCGATGACTATTGAGCAGGCACTTGCTGAAAAAAAGGCATCGAGACGGCTTCTGCGGAAGTCACAATGGTTCCGGATACGACGGTTGGTCTTGCAGGAAAAGATGCGGAGAAGATGCAGACGCTGATCGACGCACTTGAGGACAACGATGACGTCCAGAACGTCTACACGAATTACGAATCGGACGGAGAATAAGCATTTTCCCCATGGTTTCTAAAAACGGTCTTTGCGATGGGAAGCGGAATTTTTTTCCCGTAAAGACCGTTTTTGCTATGAAAGGAATGCATGATAACACTTTGGCATTGATCCCCGGAACGGCGATTTGTGGATACGGCTTCGTCGAAACGGTCGGCAGTCGTCTTCGGCCTTTGGCTTATGGCTCGGTCTTCACCGTGCCGGAAATGCGCATGGAAGACCGTCTGATGAAGATTTACGATGCGCTTGATGCACTGATTAAAAAGCACAAGCCCGAGGTCATGGGCGTAGAAAAGCTGTTCTTCAATCGGAATGTTACAACGGCGATTCCCGTCAGTCAGGCACGTGGTGTCGTTCTCCTTGCAGCAGCGAAGAACAGCCTTCCCATCGTAGAGCGAACGCCGATGCAGATTAAGCAGGATGTGACGGGCTACGGCAAGGCGACGAAGGAGCAGGTTATTTACATGGTGACAAAGCTCCTTCATCTGCCGCATCCGCCAAAGCCGGATGATACGGCAGATGCGCTCGCCATTGCCATCTGTACGACGTATTGTGTAAATAGCATGCAATGGAGAAATGCACTATGATTGGTTTTCTTCGCGGCAAGGTGATCTTCCTCTACAAGAACTCATGTATCATCGATGTGGGCGGTGTAGGCTACCGCGTCTATCTCACGGGCATGACACAGCAGAAAGTCCATCGGAAGGAAGAGGCTGCGCTCTTCATCTATACGAGTGTGCGGGAAGATGCCATTCATCTCTATGGTTTTTTCTCACAGGAAGAATACGATCTCTTTTTGCAGCTTATTTCGGTCTCAGGTATTGGCCCCAAGGTTGCTGTCGGCATTTTGTCTGTCATTACGGTGACAGAGCTCTGCCATGCAATTTATGAGAAAAAGACCAGTCTTCTGACTAAGCTGCCGGGGATTGGAAAGAAATCTGCTGAACGCATCATTCTCGAGCTGAAAGACAAGGTGCACATTACGTCAGATGATGATGCAAAGGATGAAGCGGCAGGGGATTATAGTATTCCCAAAGATGCACAGGACGAGGCGGAAGAAGCTCTTCGCTCGCTTGGCTACAGTTCGGCTGAGATTGCTAAAGTCATTTCGAAAGCAAGGCACAAAGGAAAGAAAACGGAAGATATTATCAAAGCGGCGTTGGTGCTTTTAGGGCAAGCGTAGTGTAGATTTTGTGCGGATGAAAGAAGAATGAAAAGGAGGGGTATCATTGGATCTCGAGGAAGATGAGGAACGTATCGTCTCGATGGACGCACAGATACAGGACGATTGGCAGTACAGCCTGCGCCCTCGTAAGCTCGTCGAATACATAGGGCAGGACAAGGTAAAGAACAACCTGTCTATTTTCATCAAGGCGGCGTTGAATCGAAAGGAAGCCCTCGACCATGTGCTCCTTTACGGACCTCCGGGGCTTGGAAAGACGACGCTTGCGGGCATCATCGCAAATGAGATGGGGGCGAACTTTCGTCAGACATCGGGGCCTGCTATCGAGCGCTCGGGGGATCTTGCGGCACTATTGACGAATTTGCAGGAAAATGACGTGCTCTTCATCGATGAAATTCACCGCCTGTCGCGGACGGTTGAAGAAGTGCTGTATTCCGCTATGGAAGACTTTGCACTCGATATTGTCATTGGCAAGGGGCCTAGTGCACGTTCCATCCGTCTCGATATTGCGCCCTTTACCTTGATCGGTGCAACGACGAAGGCCGGAGCACTCTCGGCACCGCTTCGTGACCGATTCGGCGTCATTTCGCGTCTCGAATACTATACCCCGGGGGATCTCATGCACATCATCAAGCGTGCAGCGGAGATTCTCGAGATTTCCATCGAAGAGAACGGTGCGCGGGAGATTGCAAAGAGAAGCCGCGGTACACCGCGCATTGCCAATCGCCTGCTGAAGCGTGTGCGCGACGTTGCCCAGATTGAAGGAACAGGTGTCATCACGGATGTAATGGCAAATAAGGCGCTTGCACTTCTGGAGGTTGATCATGCGGGGCTCGACCAGACGGATCGCCGTATGCTCGACACGATGATTCGAAAATTCGCGGGCGGGCCTGTAGGGCTGGAAACGCTTGCTGCCGCCATCAGTGAAACGACGGATACAGTGGAAGACATCTATGAGCCGTTTTTGATTCAGCTGGGTTTCCTCAACCGAACACCGCGCGGACGTGTCGTGACGGAAGCGGGTTACGCGCATATGGGGGTAAAAAGCCGGAGATGTGATGGCGGTGTCTTTTTGCGATACGATAGTTCGTATGAGCGATAAGGCGCGGCGGAAAATTGATTTTTCATGAGCAAAGGATACAGCTATGAACTTGCTTTTACATATGTGCTGCGGTCCGTGTTCTTGCTACCCGGTAAAGAAACTCAGGGCAGCCGGCATCGAACCCGTTGGCTACTTTTTCAATCCGAATATTCATCCCTATAAGGAATGGGAGATGCGCTATAAGACCGCAGAAGAGTTCGCAGAGAAGGTCGGCATGAAGTTTTGTGGAGACAAGCATTACAGACTGCGGGATTTTTCTGAAAAAGCACTTCCTGCCGAGACAGAACCAAACGGCCGCTGCCGAATGTGCTATACATGGAGGCTCGAAGAAGCTGCTCGTTTTGCCGCAGAAAACGGTTTTGATGCCTTTGCATCAACGCTGTTTTACAGCATTTATCAGCAGCATGAGCTCATGAAGCAGACAGCAGAGCATTTTGCCAAAAGCTATGGTATTTCCTTTTATTACGAGGATTTTCGTCCCGGCTGGCAAGAGGGAATCGATATCAGCCATGCGTTAGGGCTTTATCGTCAGACCTACTGCGGCTGCATCTTCAGTGAAGAGGAGCGTTACAGCCGGGAACTGCGCAAGCAAAAGCGAAAGGAGAACCGTGCGAAAAAGAGAGCGCGTCTGGAAGCAGAAGCCCAGCTTGCCGCAGAAGCTACGCATACCTTCCATAGGATGCAGGCGTGATTTGTTGGAAAACACCATGGAGTTATATGAGGAAGTATAGCATGTTATTGACGGATTTTGACTACGATCTTCCGGAAGAGCGCATCGCACAGACGCCGATCGAGCCTAGGAACGCATCGCGGCTCATGGTGCTTGACCCTGTGAAAAAGACCATTGCGCATCAGCACTTCTACAACCTCGGTGCCTTTCTCGTGCCTGGCGATCTTCTCGTCATCAACGATACACGCGTCATTCCCGCACGTCTGATTGGGACATCGTCCAACAGGCGGTAAAGTCGAAGTCTTTCTCCTTCGCCGCATTGACGCAAACGATTGGGAGGCGCTGGTAAAGCCTGGAAAGAAAGCGCGGAAGGGGGATATCGTTCATTTTAGCGATGAACTTTCCTGCGAGGTTATCGATCATACGGACTTTGGCGGCCGCATCGTTCGCTTCCATTATGAGGGGATTTTCGAAGAGATACTCGATCGCCTCGGTGAGACGCCGCTGCCGCCATATATTCATGAAAAGCTTGCGGATAAAGAGCGTTACCAGACAGTATACAGCCGTGTCAAAGGCTCGGCGGCTGCACCGACGGCTGGACTTCACTTTACAAAAGAGCAGCTAAAGGAGCTTGAAGCGAACGGTATCAAGCTCGGTTATGTTACGCTGCATGTCGGACTCGGCACTTTTCGCCCGGTCAGCGTAGAAAAGATTGAAGAACACGAGATGCACGAAGAGTATTATTCCATTCCTGAGGCGACGGCACAGCTCATTCGTGAAACGAAAGCAGCGGGGCACCGTGTGATTGCCGTCGGTACGACCAGTATCCGTACGCTTGAGTCTGCAGCGACGGGAAAGGGTGAGATTGCAGGTAAATCGGGTACGACGAATATCTTTCATTTATCCGGGGTATGATTTCAAAATCGTCGATGCGATCGTTACGAACTTTCATTTGCCAAAGTCGACACTTATCATGTTGATCAGCGCGTTTGCCGGGCGAAAGTTTGTTCTTGATGCCTATAAGACGGCAGTTCAGGAAAAGTATCGCTTCTTTTCTTTCGGTGACGCCATGTATATAGCAGCGCAGCAGCCAAAGGAAGAACGAGACAAAGAGCTTGTAGCACTGGAACAAATACACGATCACAAAGAAGGATAAAGTTCTGTACGAATTACCCGTGCAGAACTTTTTGAAATAGCGGATAGTATTCTTAAAAAGTTGTTGTAATAAGAAAGTTTAGTTATATCTCTTTCTTTTTGTATTAAAAGGTCTATAATGTGTATTGTATTCAAGTTATAGAATTCTTATCATGAAAGAGGGAGGTCAGTGGGCTTCTTTGAATTCTAAAAAAATTAGTAACTTTGATAAAACTTATTGGTAGATTTTTCTCAAAATGAGGTGAGTATATGTCAGAGCCAGTTACGACAAATCCCTTTATCATCATGCTGATTAACATGACGGTTGTGTTTTTTTGTCCTAATCGTACTCGGTCTTGTCATTCGGTTCATTCACTATATTGATCCGACCGTCAAAAAGAAAGACAATGTGGTAAAGACACCGACACCAACGTCTAAGCCCAAGCCGGCTGCTGTAAAAACAGAGTCCTCTAAAGAGAAGGGGCTGAACCTTGAAGTCGTCGCCGCCATTGCGGCCGCAGTTGCCATGGTGAACAGCAGATACAAAATCAAAGCTATTCGGCCGCTGCCACGTGAAGGCTGGAAGAACGCCGGACGCTTTGGCCATGATTGACCTATCTGTAAGTAAAAAGGAGGAATCCTTGTGGAACTCATCCATGCATTTTCTGTTTCACTGCAGGCCGTTTGGGCTGACAGTGGTTTCATCGCCTTTACGATAGGCAACGCAATCATGATTCTCGTGGGGCTTGTGCTCCTTTACCTTGCTATCGTTAAGGAATTTGAGCCGCTGCTCTTAGGGTCCGATTGCTTTCGGCTGTATTCTCGCAAACTTTCCAAATACGGGCTTTTTGGAAGATCCGGGACTCATGCAGGCGATTCATTACGGTATCGCCAATGAGATCTTCCCGCCGCTGATCTTTCTCGGTATCGGCGCGATGACGGATTTCGGTCCGCTGATCGCACGTCCGCAGACGCTGCTCCTCGGTGCGGCGGCACAGATTGGCGTTTTTATTGCACTTATCGGTGCCATGCTCCTCGGCTTTACAGAACAGGAAGCAGGGGCAATCGGTATCATTGGCGGCGCAGACGGTCCGACGGCGATTTATATGACCATTCAGCTTGCACCACATCTTCTCGGCGCGATTGCGGTTGCGGCGTATTCCTATATGTCGCTCGTCCCGCTGATTCAGCCGCCTATTATGAAACTTCTCACGACGCGGCGCGAACGTGAGGTTCAGATGGAACAGCTTCGCCCGGTGACAAAATTTGAACGACTTGCTTTTCCTGTGGTCTCGGCGATTCTCATCAGTCTGCTTCTTCCGCCAATCGCTTCCCTTCTCGGCATGATGATGCTTGGCAATCTCATGCGCGAGTCGGGCGTCATGGATCGTCTTTCCGATACGGCGCAAAATTCACTCTGTAACATCGTTACGATCTTCCTTGCAACGGGTACAGGGCTCACGATGACGGCAGATTCTTTCCTGCGTGGGCAGACGCTTCTCATCATTGCGCTCAGGGCTTATCGCTTTCATCTTTGGCACGGCGGGCGGTGTCGTCTTCGGAAAACTCATGTGCCGTGTCAGCGGCTGGAAAATCAACCCGCTGATTGGATCGGCTGGTGTCAGTGCTGTACCAATGGCGCGCGCGTCAGCCAAATCGTAGGAATGAAAGCAAAGCCGGGCAATTACCTTTTTGATGCATGCCATGGGACCGAATGTCGCAGGCGTCATCGGAACGGCAGTTGCTGCAGGTACGATGCTTGCCATGCTAAAGTGATGTTTCGTATACATATCGTATGGAAATAAAAGAGCCTTTCTCTTTAGAGCGAGGCTCTTTTATTTCGTTTTCTTAAAGGTATGCTATAATAAAAGCAAATGTGCAACTTAATCTTTTTGCATGGATCTAACCGGAGGTTTTATTATGAAGATTGTGGTTTTTGGTGTTGGTGGTACGGGCGGCGTACTCGGCGGTTATCTTGCAGATGCAGGGCATGATGTTTCCTTTATCGCGCGTGGAAAACACCTCGAAGCAATGAAGGCACATGGTCTCACGATTCACACGAAGCATCGCGGCGATATCGTCGTGCCAAAGGTGAAGGCATATGCGCAGGATACGTATGAGGATACGCCCGACATTCTCCTCATTTGCGTGAAGTATTACAGCATCGACGATGCCATTGCATTTGCGCACCGCGTCGCAAAGAAGGAGACGCTTGTCATCCCCATCTTCAACGTTTTCGGCACAGGCGCTGTCATGCAGGAAAAGCTGCCGGGGCTGACCGTGCTGGACGGCTGTATGTACGTCTTTGCCAAGATTGCTGCTCCGGGGGTTATCGAGCAGCCGCAAAAAATACTTCGTGTCTTTTACGGTTTCCGCAAGGGACAGCAAGTGGCGGAAAATGAGATTTGTAGGGCAAAAACACTGGAAGACAGCATGCGTCAAAGCAGGTATTCACGCGCATTTTACGAATGAGGTCGAGCGTGATGCCCTCGTAAAGTTCAGCTTTGTCTCGCCCATGGGGGCAACATGTCTTTATTTTAATTGTAAGAGTGAGGGTTTTCAAGAAGAAGGAGCAATTCGTACGATGTATGTCGGTCTGATCAAGGAGATTGAAGCGCTCGGCAAGGCGATGGATATTGATTTTGATCGCGATCTCGTGGCAGAGAATCTGCGCTTGATCGATGCCTTTGCTCCGGGGTTGACGACTTCGATGCAGCGCGATGTTGCTGCGGGGCGTGTTTCGGAGTTTTCTGGTCTCGTCACGCGCATTACGGCGCTTGGCAGAAAGTACGATGTTCCGACACCGCTCTACGACAAGATTGCAGCATGGGGAAAGGCGCATGGCGTGAAATAACGCGTTAGAACGCTACCACAAGTAAATCTGTGGCAGCGTTCTTGTTTTCACTACACTGCCTGTCGATTGACCGATGTACTTGGTAGGTGCGATTCTCGCAGGTTTACTTATCGTTGCTTCTATGCTATGATTGCTACATATGAACAGTTCGAAGGAGATTCTTTTTTATGGCAGTTTTAGAAATAAAGAAGGCGGGCGCTCCCGTTTTGAAGGAAGTTTGTCTTCCCGTAGAACGTGTGGATAAGGGCATTCGAAACTTGCTCGATGATATGGCAGAGACAATGTATCAAAATGACGGTGTCGGACTTGCTGCGCCGCAAGTCGGTGAGAAAATTCGCGTCGTGGTCATCGACTGTCAGGATGACCACGGACTCATCGAACTCATCAATCCCATCATCAAATTTCGTGAGGGCGAGGCAGTGGATACAGAGGGATGCCTTTCCATTCCCGATATTTTTCGGTGAGGTGAAGCGTTCGGCAAAGGTGAAGGTCGAGTTCATGGATCGTCGCGGCAAAAAGCAGACGCTGACGGCGACCGGTCTTCTTGCACGCTGCATTCAGCACGAGCTGGATCATCTTGAAGGTCAGCTTTTCATTGACATTGCAGAGAGCATCCACAGGGGGAAACAGGCATGAAGGATTTCCGTATCATTTTCATGGGAACCCCGGACTTTTCTGTGCCGTGCCTTGCCGCTCTTCATGCTGCGACGCATGTGCTCGGCGTCGTTACACAGCCAGACAAGCCGCGTGGACGCGGACAGAAACTCACGGCATCGCCGGTCAAGGCATGGGCGGAAAAGAACGGACTTCCTGTCTGGCAGCCGAAGAAGGTCAGGGAGACGGCATTTGTGGATTTCCTCAGGAGCAGAATCCAGATCTTATCATCGTCGTTGCCTTTGGACAGATTCTCTCGCAGGACATCCTGGATATTCCACCGCTCGGATGCATTAATGTACATGCGTCGCTTTTGCCTGCTTATCGCGGAGCGGCGCCGATGCAGTGGTGTTTGATGCATGGTGAGAAGAAAACGGGCGTCACGACGATGTTCATGGATGCAGGACTTGATACCGGCGATATGCTCCTCAAAGATGAATTTCCTCTTGGAGCAGATACGACACTTGAAGAAGTTCATGACGGATTAATGAACCTTGGTGCGAAACTTTTGATAGATACGCTGGCGCACATCGCTGAAGGGACGCTGACGCGTACGCCGCAGACAGGCGTGTCGAGCTATGCGCCGCGCATCGAAAAAGAGATGGTGCATATAGCATGGGATAAACGTGCATATGAAATTCATAATCTCGTTCGGGCTGTTGACCCTGCGCCGGGCGCCTTTTACGTTCTTAAACGGCAGAAAATTCAAGATTTGGAAGACGTGCCCTTTGAAGTGCAGGGCGAAAGAAGCACCGGGTACGATTGTCGAGGCGGATAAGAAAAAAGGTTTTGTCGTTGCGACGGCAGATGACTGCATTGAGATTTTAGAGCTTCAAGCACCTGGAAAGAAGCGTATGTCAGCAGCTGAGTATCTAAATGGTCACGGTATTCTCTTTCCGGCAAAGTTTGAAGGCTGAACATAAGATGATGGGCGAGAAAGAAAAAATGGAAAAGAACGAGGTGAACAGGCTTGGCGAATCCTTTCGCGCGACAAAGCCTCAAAAGCGTGTCTTTATCGGTATGCTTTTGCTTTCGACCGCTCTTATGGCCGGTATCCTTTCCGTTATCTGGTATATCGGTGTGCCGGGGCTCGCTAGGATTCAACCGGCGCTTCCTTGGATTTTAGGCGGGGTTTTGTCCGTCATAACGGTTGTAGCTTTTCTCGGCATTTTCAACATGGTGCTCGCCGTTGCGGGGCTTCCTACCTTCCTCTCTTACAGCGACAGGTGTATGAGCTCATCAACATGCTCTTTCCCTTTGCGGTGCGCCTTGGAAAACTCTTTGGTATCTCGCGCCGAAAGCTGGAAGGCTCCTTTATTCAAGTCAGCAATCTGCTCTTTGCGCGCATGCACATCCGCGTGCCGGCAGACAGGCTTCTGGTTATAACGCCGCATTGCCTGCGAGCTTGCGAAATGTCCGCATAAAGTGACACGCGATCCAGATAACTGTAAGCGCTGCGGCGGATGCGATGTCGGCGAGCTTGTGAAACTTTCACATGAGATGGGCTTTCACTTCTTCATCGCGACAGGCGGCACGCTGGCACGGCAAATCGTCTATAAGACACGACCAAAAGCTGTGCTTGCCATCGCCTGTGAGCGCGATCTTATGAGTGGGATTCAAGATGTCTATCCGCTTCCCGCGGTCGGTGTTCTGAATATTCGTCCCAATGGACCTTGCTACAATACACACGTTGACATGGCAGAAGTTCGCGCGCAGCTTGAAAAAAATCATTCTCGTGAAGAAAGAACATGGCAAAGAAGGAAATAACAGTGAAAAAATCGCAGAGCTTTCCAACCGACAGGAAGTAAACGCAGTGCAGGATGAGGGAGAATCCACATGGACAAAGCGCGTGAAGCAGCAGTACGCGTCCTCTTTGAGGTGCACGAGTTAGGGGCATATGCCAATGTTGCCCTTGGAAAAGCATTAAAGGCAGGGCGGTTTACGGAAACCGACCGGCGTTTTTTGACAGAACTCGTTTACGGTGCGGTCAAGGCAGGCGATACACTTGATTGGATGTTAAAGAAATACATCACGCGGCCGCTTTCGAAGATGCAGCCGACCGTGCGGGAAATTCTTCGTCTGGGTATCTATCAGCTGTTTTTTCTCGACAAGGTACCGCCGTCTGCTGTTTGTAATACTTCCGTTGAGCTCGCCAAATGCATGGGATTTCTGCGGCTGAGCGGCATGGTGAACGGCATCCTTCGCACCGCCGTGCGCGAGCCGGAGCGTGCGGCGTTCCCCGAAGGAAAAGGAAGGGCGACGGAAGGGCTTGCCCTTCGTGCCATGCATCCTTTCTGGCTTGTGAAGCATTGGGTCAAGGAATTTGGCTTTCATCAGACGGAAGCCCTTTGCCGCTTCAACAATGAAGAACCTGTGCTTTCTCTGCGCGTCAATACACTTCGTGCGACGCGGGATGACATCATGAAGCGTTTGGCAGTGGAAGGTGTAAAGGCAGAGTCGTCATCATGGGCACCAGAAGGTATTCGTATTCTATCTCATGGATCGCTGGATGCGATGAAAGCCCTTCAAGAAGGATATGCGCAGGTGCAGGATGAAAGTTCGATGCTTGTCGCACATATTTTGCATCCAAATAGAGGAGATTTTGTCATAGATGCCTGCGCTGCCCCCGGCGGCAAAGCGACGCATATTGCAGCACAGATGGGAGATGCTGGGCACGTACTTGCCTGTGATATTTATGAGCATAAACTCGCCCGTATTCGAGAAAATGCAAAGCGGCTGGGTATTACAAGCATAACTCCCGTGCTCCTCGATGCTAGGGAAATCGGTGCGCATTATGCGGGAAGGGCAGATGCCGTTCTCGTCGATGCGCCGTGTTCTGGACTGGGCGTCCTTCGCCGGAAAGGGGATGCGCGGTGGCGAAAGACTTTAGAGAGCTTAAAGGAACTTCCAACCCTTCAGCTTGCGATACTGGAGAGTGCGGCAAAAGCGGTAAAAACAGGAGGGACGCTCGTCTATAGCACCTGTACAATCGAGCGGACAGAAAACAGAGATGTCATCGAATCTTTCCTTGCAGCACATGAGGAGTTCATGCTTGAAAAAGCGGGAAACTTTTTGCCGGAAATAACGGAAAGCGTGCAGCTGCATCGAGAGGATGATATGATACAGCTCATGCCTCATGTTGACAATACCGATGGTTTTTATCGCGCGGATGAGAAGACGCTAATGCATTAAAGCCTTCCTTATGGGAAGGCTGAACTTTCGTGAAGGGAGAAAGGTTCGTGAAGAAAACCGACATCTTTGGTATGACTGTTGCGGAACTTCAGGATGTGTTATCGCCGTTTGAGATACCTGCCTATCGTGCAAAGCAGATGGCAAAATGGATGTATCAGGCAGGTGTGCAGGATTTTTCTAAGATGACGAACCTTCCAAAAGACCTTCGGGAAAGGCTTGCCGAAAAATTTGTGATCGGTATGCCGAAACTCAAACGTCGGCTGGACTCGAAGGACGGTAGGACAACGAAATTTCTTCTGAAGTTTTATGACGGCATTGCGGTGGAAGCCGTACTCATGCGTCAGCCGTATGGCAATAGTATCTGTGTTTCTACACAGGCGGGATGCAGTATGGGCTGTACATTTTGTGCGTCTACGCTCCACGGTCTTACACGCGATCTTACGGCAGGAGAAATCCTTTCTGAAGCCGTTTATATCAATGACATGCTTCGCGTAGAAGGTGAGAAGGTCAGCACCTGTGTCATCATGGGAGCGGGGGAACCGCTGATAAATTACGACAACGTGCTCGCCTATGTTCATCGTCTGCATGACCAAGATATTTTAGGTATGAGCTATCGAAGTATCACACTTTCTACCTCCGGCATTGTTCCTGCCATGTATCGTCTGGCAGACGAGGGCATACCGATTTCGCTTTCGGTTTCCCTGCATGCGCCGTATCAGACGCTGCGAGAGCGCATCATGCCGATTGCAAAGAAATATGCTATCGGCGATGTCGTTGTGGCAGCGAAGCATTACGCAGATGCGACAAAGCGTCGGGTGACGTATGAATACATCTTAATCGATCATCTGACGGATGGAGAGGAAGAAGCGAGGCATCTTGTGAAGCTTCTGCGCGGGCAGTTGGCAAGCGTCAATCTCATTCCCATCAATCCTGTAGAAGAGCGCGGGTTGCTTCGGCCAAGTGCAAGGCGTATCGATGCTTTCGAACGATATTTAAGGACGCATCATATCGAGGTTACGCTTCGGCGTGAGATGGGAGCAGACATCAACGCCGCCTGTGGTCAGCTTCGAAATAAGTATCTTGGCAAGAAAGCGGAGACCATAGGTGTGTAGCGTAAATTGCGTAGAGAAATCGAGAATGTTCTCTTTTCTCTGTGAAATTTTCTTTTTCTCTGCTATAATAAAGAAGTTGCTGGTTCGTTCTTTTTGTATCCTATTGTAAAGAAGGATGTTATCCATGGGACTATGGAATATGGAGAATTTCCTTTCCAGTCATTTGGAAGGTTTTTTTAACAGACATCTGGGCGGAAACGTCGAGCTGGTCGAGTTAGTCGCTCGCATCGAAAAAGAAGTTTCTCAGAAAATAAAGAAAAGCAAAGACGGAAGAACGGAAGAGATTCCGCGTTTGTATATTTTTCATCTCTCGACGGATGATTACCATCGGCTCTGTTCTGCGCGTGTCTTTGACGCACTCTACGTTGCGGTCGAAAGGATGATTATTCACCTAAACCTTGCGCTTGAAGGAAGGCTGTCCATTCGCATGGTGCAGGATTCTGAAAGAAAGCTCGGCTCCTTTGCACTCAAGAGCTATTATTCCATGGCCGAGGCTGGTGAACCGGATACGCTTATTATCGAACGAACGCATATCTTCCGCGAACTTACACTGGATAGGACAAGTACAAAGTCTGAGCGCAAACTTGCGGTACTCGAAGTTGTCGAAGGTGTCGACACCAATATGACGCTTGAGATTGGAGAAGGACATACGAGCATCGGCAGGCAGGAAACGAATGATTTCATATTGACCGATACGAATGCTTCGCGTTGCCATGCCTATATTGACTACGAAGATCACCGCCATGTCATTCATGATGCGGGGAGTACAAATGGGACTTTTGTGAACGGGAAACGTGTCCGTAAAGCCATGCTGCAGCCGGGGGATCGAATCCGGACGGGCGAGACCGTTTTCCGATATGAGGTGATCTGATTGCCTGCCACGGCATTATTCTTTAAGATATTGCGTATCGTGCTGGAATACGGCGTCCTTTTCTGGCTCGTTTGGTTTTGTGGACGCGTTGTGCAGAATGTCTTTTCGTGACTACACACGAAAAATGCGTGAATCACAGAAGGAACCTCTGCCAAAAGAAGCGTTTCTTATCGTTGCGGAGACGGAAGAACCCTCGCTTTCTGGAAAGCGGTTTCCTTTTTCGACCGAGATTTCCATCGGGCGTGGGCAGGATAACGACATTGTCATCCCAGAAAGCTATGTGTCCAATCATCACACCACTATCTATAAGCATGGCGAGCCAGTTCGTTGTAGAAGATCTTGGCGGCAGAAACCACACATACGTCAATGGAAATCTTCTTACAGGGCGCGCCTATCTTCGCGTAGGCGACCCTCATTCGTGTTGGAATGGTCACCCTTCAGTTTGAGAGGTGAGTTCTATGTGTAATTCGGAAAATTGCACGGCGGCATTGGACAGCCCTTCGTTTTCTATTCCTGTCATTGGCAGGAGCAGAATATCAATGGCGACGGATGTCGGACGCGTGCGGTCGAGCAACGAGGACAGGTTTAGCCGCTTTTCCACCGGGGATCTTCGTCGTAGCTGATGGCATGGGCGGTCATGCGGCGGGGGAAGTGGCAAGTCGGCTTCTCATACGAACGGTACATGAAAGATTAAGGGGAAGTGAGAGGGCGCCCGGTGAGCAGGAACTTCGCGCGGCAATCGAGGATGCCAATGAAAAGATTCTTGCGCGTGCGGAAAATATCCCAGCATATCAAGGCATGGGGACGACGGCAACCCTGTTTTTCCATAGCTGAGGGGGGCGCACTGTCTTATGCACATGTTGGCGACAGTCGTTTCTACATCCTGCGCGATGGGAACTTCAGCCAAGTGACGCACGATCATTCCTATGTAGAAAAACTTGTCGAAGAAGGCGAGATTACGGAAGAGGAGGCACGCAGTCATCCACAGAAAAATGTACTTTTGCGTGCCGTCGGAACCGAAGAGACTATCGAGGTCGATACCGGCAGTTTTACGCTTGAGGCGGGCGATGTCCTGCTTTTAGCCAGTGACGGTCTTATGAATATGGTGAGAGACGAAGGGATTCAATTGGTACTATCCGGAAGTGAAGAGGATAAGGCAGAAAGCCTTGTGAAGAAAGCAGTGGAGGCTGGAGGCAAGGACAATGTGACGGCAATCGTTGTGGAGTACGCCCCATGAGCACACGGAGCTTGCTTCTCGCACCTATCGGACTTCTCGTCTCGGGGCTGGGCGTCCTCTATCTTAAGGCACATCCTGTCATCGGGACGGTTTCCCCGCGATACTTCTAGGACTTTCATATCTTCCATGGCTTGCGGCTGTCATTTTATTTTTCCATCCTTGTGCAGGCAATACTGATACGAAGAAAGCTTGACATAATGCTCTTTCCCATGGCGTTGATGCTTTCGAGTCTGGGGATTATCGAGATTGCACGGCTAAAACCATCGCTTCTCATCGTACAGCTGCGATGGCTGCTTCTCGCCATGCTTCTAATGCTCCTTGTCATTCGCTTTTCTCAGGTGATCCAGCGCATCTTGGCGTATCCGTATATCCTGGGGCTTTCCTGCATTGTGCTGCTCATTCTTCCGCTTATCATTGGTACGGAGATCGGCGGCAGCAGGAACTGGATTGTCTTTGGTCCCATCTCGGTGCAGCCCTCAGAATTTGGAAAGATACTCATCGTTTTCTTCCTCGCTGCCTTTCTTTCGGATCATCGGCGCGTGCTCTCGCTTCCGGCACGGCAGCTCCTCTTTTTAAAACTCCCGCCTGTGCGTTTTATCGCGCCGCTTATCGTCATTTGGGGCATTGCCGTTCTGATGTTTGTCGTGGCGCGCGATCTTGGCTCTGCGCTACTGTTCTTTGGCATCGCGACGACGATGACATTTATGGCGACGGGAAATAAATCGTATGTTTTTTTGTCGCTTATCTTTGTGACAGCGGCATCCATCGTCAGCTATAAACTGTTTAACCATGTGCGCGTGCGCTTTGATATATGGCTGAATCCATGGCAGGATCCAAATGGCATGGCGTATCAGATTGTGCAGTCTCTTTTTTTCCATTGGAACAGGCGGGATTTGGGGTGCGGGTTTTGGCTTTGGTCATCCGGGCTTCATCCCCGAGGTACATACGGATTTTATCTTTTCCGCTGTTGCTGAAGAGCTCGGGCTTATCGCAACGCTCATGCTGATGGTCATATATATCTGCCTCTTTTGGCGCGGCACCATGGTTGCACTTTCCTGCCGCATGGAAAAGGATCTGCTCGTGGTTGCAGGTTCCAGTATTCTGCTCTTTATGCAGGCGTTTATCATCATTGCGGGTGTCACGAAGTTCATCCCGTTGACAGGCATCACCCTGCCGTTCATCAGTTATGGCGGCAGTTCGATGCTGGCCAGCTTCTTCATCTTAGGGACAATTATATCCTATACGAGGAGGGATGCCGATGGCTGACGCAAAATTAAAAAGCAGGTTCTTCGCGTCGCCCTTTTTGCACTCCTCGTCTTCATGGCACTCGGCTGCTACCTTATCTATCTGTCAAGCTATGAAGCGGACGATCTTGCACAAAATCCGATGAATCCACGGGAAGCAGCAGCGCGCTCTGACATCATACGCGGTTCAATCCTGGATCGAAACGGCAATATCCTAGTGGAGACAAAGTCGGATGGTACCCGAAGCTATGCGATGGGGGAAGTCATGGCAGCGGTTACTGGATACAGTGGATCTGAAATCGGCAGTGCAGGCATTGAGGGACACGAAAACCGCGCACTTCTCGGTTTAACAGAAGATATGGGGCGTATGGGTCCCGTCGCACAGCTCCTGCAGTCCGATCGCGGCAATGACGTCCAATTGACCGTGGATGCACGTATTCAGCAGGCGGCGTACGAAGGGCTGGGCGGCTCACGTGGTGCCGTCGTTGTCATGGACGCACATACCGGCGCGATTTTAGCCATGGCGAGCACGCCCTCCTACGATCCGAACAACATTGAAGCAACGTGGACGTCCCTCAGCAAGCAGGTGGATGGCGCACTCTTAAATCGTGCGGTGCAAGGGATGTACCCGCCGGGCTCGACGATCAAACCGATGATTGCAGATGCGGCACTTACAGAGGGCGTTGCCACGGAACGCGAGATCATCAATTGTACGGGCGTCCTTGATGTCGGCAATGGTTTTACCATCAGAGAGTACAATAATGAGGCTCACGGACGTGTGAATCTCCGTCAAGCACTTGTTGAGTCCTGCAACATTACCTTTGGTACACTCGGCATGCGTCTTGGTGATGATCGGCTCGCGCGCACGTATAAGCGCTTTGGCTTTTCTGAAGGGTTTGGCGGCGACATCTCTATGGAGCCTGCACATTTGCCGGACTTCGGTCATCTGACAAAGGGCGATCAGGCGCAGGCATCGATTGGACAGGGCACTCTTCTGGTGACGCCGCTCAACATGGCGCTCCTTGCTGATGCATATGCCAATGGCGGCAAGATTATGAAGCCGTACCTTGTACAGGAAGTCCTCTCGCAAAGCGGGACGGTTCTCAGCAAGACGACACCAGAGGTCTGGAAGACAGCAACTACCCCGGACATAGCAGCGACGATCGATAGCTATATGGAGGAAGCCGTTCAAAAGGGCACGGGGCGTGCGGCATCTGTCAAGGGAATTCGCGTGACAGGCAAGACCGGTACGGCAGAAACAGGACACGGCACAGACCATGCTTGGTTCATAGGCTCGGCGCAGCTCAAAAAGCAAAAAATTGTCTTTGCCATCGTCGTTGAAAACGCGGGAAGCGGCGGCAGATATGCCGCCCCCATCGCGAGACATATCATACAGACGATGCTGGAAAGCGACGCTCATTGAGGTAAGAAGCAGGAGTCTTTTGCATAGAGATTTAAACGGATAGTGTATAAGCACGGTGATGGGAGGAAATGAAATGAATGAACGTGTGCTCGACCAGCGTTACAAGTTGGAAGAACTCATAGGCAGTGGAGGCATGGCAGATGTCTACAAGGCCACGGATATGCTTCTGAAGCGTCCCGTCGCCGTGAAGATACTGCATGATCAATTTCGAAGCGATACGGAATTTATCAAGAGATTCCAGAAAGAAGCGCAGGCAGCAGCACGGCTCAGTCACCCGAATATTGTCAATATATACGATGTCGGCGTCGCGGATGATGCGCATTACATCGTCATGGAATATGTACCGGGGACGACGTTAAAAGATCGTATCCGCGCAGAAGGACATCTTTCAGAAGCAGAAGCGCTCAACATTGCGCGAGAGATCGCAGAAGCACTGGCAAGCGCACATGCAAACAATCTGGTTCATTGTGATATTAAGCCGCACAATATCCTTATGATGCCGGGCGGACATATTAAGGTCGCTGACTTCGGCATCGCGCGTGCCGTGACGGAATCAACGATGACGTACAGCGGCAATATCGTGGGCTCTGTACACTATATTTCCCCGGAGCAGGCCAGAGGCACGATGATTACGCCGCGTTCCGATGTCTATTCTCTCGGCGTTGTTCTCTATGAGATGCTGACAGGAAAACTGCCTTTTAACGGCGAGACGCCGGTCAGCATTGCGATGAAGCATCTTCAGGAGAAGCCGAGATCCGTACGGGAACTGAATCCTTCGATTTCGCTGGCTACGGCGATACTCGTCGAGCGTGCGATGAGCAAAGAGCCCGACATGCGCCCTTCCGGCGAAAACCTCATACAGGAAATTCGCCGTGCGCAGGAATTGCTGATAAAGGGTGCGGCAGGAAATGAAGGCGTGGCAAATGCCCTCGGATGCAGAGGCAACGCAGGTACTTCCTCGCATCACGAACCAGCCTGTAGCATCCCATACGGTGCCGCATGGAGCGTATGAGGAGGAAGAGCGTCCGGCGTACAAGTCGAAAAAGTTCATCATTGGTCTCATTGCCGTCCTCATCATGGGCTTTTGCGTCGGCGCCTTTATGAGCTATGGAAAGTTTTGGAGCTCGAATGAAGTCGTCGTCCCAAATGTTACGGGAAAACCGCTGGCACTTGCACGACAGATTCTCGAAGATCAGAAGCTTCGCGTCGATGTCGTAGAGGTGTTTGATACCGATACCCCTGCAGGGCAGGTGGTCAGCCAAAAATCCAGCAGCAGGTGCAAAGGTCAAGGAAGATCGCCTCGTCACCATCAAGGTCAGCAAAGGCGGCGAAGACCTAGAAATGCCGGATCTCGTCGGTCTGTCAAAATCCGATGCAGTAGCGAAGGTGCAGAAGATGGGGCTGAAGATTGGCACCATTTATGAAAAGTATTCGGATAAGGAAGAAGGAACTGTTATATCGCAGGATCCTAGAAGCGGTGCGAAACTTCACCGCGGCGATACGGTCGATATTACGGTCAGCAAAGGGCAAAGAGACAAAGAGCCTCATGGTACCGAAACGTCGTTGGTGATTCTTTGGAAGGGGCAGAATCTACCTTGCGCGCAAGGGGGTTTAAAATCGGTTCTGTGACGAAGAAAGAAAGCCCAGAGCGTGCGGGCACTGTCATCAGTCAGTCACCAGCCGCGGGAGAAGCGGAGGAAGGAAGTTCTGTCAGCCTCGTTGTGTCAGAACAGCCGGAAAAGAGTAAGGAAAAGACTGCACCGAAGGATACGCACGAGACGACGGGCGACGGACTGCACCGTCTCAGGGAAATAATAAAGGGAAAACAAAGTGATAAATGCTGCGCAAATAGGTGAAGGCATTGTTCATAAGGCGCAGAACAGCTTCTTTTATGTGAAGTTGGAAGAGGAAGATACCATTGTCGAGTGTAAATTGCGCGGTAACAGCAAGCGTTTTCGCCGTGAGCGGGAAATTGTCATCGGTGACCGTGTCAGCATTTCCTTGCTTGGCAGCAGAAAAGGTGTCATAGAAAAGGCGCCTGCCTCGCACAAGATTTCTCAAACGGCCGATGATTGCAAATATCACACAGGTCGTTTTGACCTTTCTGCGGCAGCTCCTGATTTAAGCAAAGTGCTCTTAAATCGCTTTCTTATTTTAGCCGAGTCTTCGAAGATTCCTAAAATCCTTATAGCCATCAATAAATCTGATCTCACGGCCGTGACGGCAGAGAGTCTTGCGCCTTATGAAACCATCGGATACGATATCCTTGCGGTTTCAGCTGTGACGGGTAAAGGCATTGGCGTATTAAAGGCAAGGCTTGAAAGGGAGATGACGGTCTTTGCAGGACCGTCGGGTGCTGGAAAATCCTCATTGATGAATGCAATGATTCCGAAGCTCGAGCGAAAGACGGGCAACGTCAGCGAGAAGATAAAGCGCGGCAGACATACGACACGTGCAGCAGAGCTCATTCCTTTGGGAACGGGCTGGGTCGTCGATACGCCAGGTTTTAGTGCTGTCGATATAAAGGATATACATGCGGATACATTGCCAGAGTTCTTTCCCGAGTTCCATTCTTACCTTGGCAAGTGCCGCTTTCAGCCGTGCAGCCATACGCATGAGCCAAACTGTGCGGTAAAGATGGCAGTCGACGACGGAAAGATACTTTTAGAGCGCTATAGTGCATACCTTGAGATGCTTGCTGAAATCAACGTATGGAAAGAGAAACAACGAAAGAGGGAATACCGATGATCAAAGTAGCACCATCCATCTTATCCTCGGATTTCGCATCTTGCGGAAGAAATCCAAACCATTCAATCCGCAGGCGCTGATATGGTTCATATCGATGTCATGGACGGGAGTTTCGTACCCAATATCACCATCGGTTCGCCTGTTGTCAAGAGTCTCCGGAATACGACGAATCTCGATTTTGACGTGCATCTCATGATCGAGCATCCCGAGACACAGATCGATGCTTTTGTCGATGCCGGTGCTGATATCGTCACATTCCACGTGGAAGCGACACGTCATGCGCATCGCGTTATTCAGCAAATTAAGTCCCGCGGCGTCCGTGCAGGTATCGCTGTGAATCCAGGAACGAGCCTTGCAATGATCGAGGAAGTCTTGGGCGATGTTGATATGGTGCTCGTCATGACAGTGAATCCAGGATTTGGCGGGCAGCGCTTTATCGACTCGCAGCTTGACAAAGTGCACATGCTCTATCATACCATTGAGGATATGGGGTACGAATGTGATATCGAAGTTGATGGCGGCATCAATGCGAAGACGTCGGAACTGGTGCGGGAAGCAGGCGCAAATATCCTTGTCGCAGGCTCTGCCGTCTACGGCGCCGATGATATACAAGCGGCAATCGATTCGATACGGGGATAAAAGCATACTAAAAAGCATCTTGTATTTTAAATCTCGTCCATTATCGGTCACTTACATAGAGGTATTCAAATGGAAAAAGCGGTTGTCCTTTTGTCTGGCGGGCTCGATAGCTGCACTTGCATGGCTGTGGCAGCGGAGGCAGGGTATGAGCTCTATCCGATCAGTTTTAATTATCATCAGCGCCACAGCATAGAGCTCGAAGGCGCGAAAAAGATTGCCGCACATTACGGTGTCAAGAAGCATCTCATCATCGAGACGAACATGGATGCCATTGGCGGTTCAGCACTTACTGATGAGCATATAGACGTGCCCGATGGTAATACGGCGCGTGAAGATATACCGGATACCTACGTTCCTGCGCGTAATCTGACCTTCCTATCGTATGCGCTTGGTTACGCAGAAGTCCTTGGCGCAAACCATATTTATATCGGTGTGAACTCGGTCGACTACTCGGGCTATCCAGATTGCCGTGCAGCGTTTATCGAGAAGTTTCAGGCAATGGCAGACTATGCAACCGCGGCGACGGCAGTCGCAGGAAAGAAGATTGTAGTGGAAACACCGCTTCAAGATCTTTCTAAGAAGGAGATTGTCCTTCTTGCGACGAAATTAAAAGTACCGCTTGCGTTTACGCACAGTTGTTACAAAGGCGGTGAAAAGGCATGTGGTGTCTGCGATAGCTGTAAGCTTCGCCTGCAGGGGTTTGCCGAAGCAGGTGTCAAAGATCCTATTGCTTACGAGGAGAGACCTGTCGTATGAAGGATGTCCAAAGTACGATGGATAGCCGTGGCATTGCGATACAGCGCGTCGGCATCAACGATGTACACCTGCCCTTCCTCATCAAGGTGAAGGACGGGGGCTTTCAGCAGGTTCTGGCAAAGATCCGTTTTACGGTTTCACTCCCCATGCAGTTTAAGGGAACGCATATGAGCCGCTTTATCGAAATTCTCATGCCTTGGAGCAAAAAGCCTTTGGCAGAGCCTGAAATGGAAGCCATGCTCAGCGACGCTTTGATGCGTCTCGATGCACAGTCGGCAGAAGTCGAGCTCGCTTTTAAATATTTTATTCGAAAAGAAGCTCCTGTAACGGGAAGAGAAGCTCTCCTTGACCTCAATTGTGTCTTTCGCGGCACGAAGGCGCGTGGAAAAAGGATGACCTTTGAGCTCGGCGTCGACGTTCCCTTTACTTCACTTTGTCCATGCAGTAAGGAGATTTCCGATTACGGTGCTCATAACCAACGTTCGATTGCACGTGTATGCGTTCGGTATAGGAAGGCTTTCCCTGTATCTTTATCGAGGATCTCGCAGCATGTATCGAGCAGGAGGGTTCCTCCCCCATCTATCCGCTCCTGAAGCGTGCGGATGAAAAATTTGTTACAGAAAAGGCATATGAGAATCCGAAGTTTGTCGAAGATATCCTGCGTGATATCGTTCTTACCCTTCGAAAGCTCAAGGGAATTGCTCACTTTTCTGTCATCTGTGAGAACTTTGAGTCGATACATAATCATAATGCCTTTGCCGCACATAGTGAGACTCTTGCCTAAGAGATAAAGAGCTAGGAAACTGGAAAGAAGGATTGCATGAACAAGATTTGTGTACGTTTCATCATGCTGATTCTCCTTGTTGTCGTGATTTCCGGCGTCGTCATTGGGACGACCGTGGATATCAATACACTGAAAAATTTGAATGCGTTTAAGACTTGGTCTGTTGCGCTTGCCTTCTGTTCACTGGTGCTCGGGCTTTTTTTCGATGGAAGCCGTCTGATGCATCTCGTGGAGATCGCACATGAAAAAATCACCTTTTATCAGGCCGTGCAGGTCATTTTTGGCAATTACTTTCTCGCACTGCTGACGCCTGGGGCGACAGGAGGCGCTAGCGCAGATTATGTTTCTTCGCCATGCGAATGTGCCGACGGGCAAGGCAACGATTCTCATCATCGTGCGGACACTTCTTTCCATCTTTTTTCCTCGTTCTCTGTATGCCGTTTATCTTTATGCACGATTCCGGCATCATCCCCGGCGTTTCAAACGTGATCCTCATGGGTATCACGCTGACTGCGTTTGTTGTCATAGTGCTTCTCATCCTCTGGATGCGGAGCGGTTTTCTCGACCGCGTCGTCCTTTGGTTTGCTAAAAGGCTCCACCCAAAGAGACGAAAGAAGGCATTTGCTTTGATGCGTGATACAAAGAGCGCGGTTGAGTTTCTCGCAGATTCGCCGAAGGCGATGCTTATCGTCTTTATAGAATCAGGATTAAATCTCCTCTTTATCTATGCAATCGTGCCGTGCTTACTGCTCGGTCTTGGCGTCACGGATGCTGACTGGTATTCCATCATGGGGCGTATGATCTTTCTCAACATGCTGCTGTACTTTATGCCGACACCTGGCGGCTCTGGTATTGCGGAGGGCGGCTTTGTCTATCTCTTTGCCGATACCGTGCCTGCGGGAACGGTCGGTATCATTGCCGTCAGTTGGCGCCTTATTGCAGAATATCTTCCGTTCCTTGTCGGTCTTTACTATACCCCTGACGGTCTTTGGGCGAGATTTTCTTCATAAACAGACCGTTTCGTCAGCAAAGTGATGCTCGAGGTTCTTATGGTGGAAAGAAGGCTGAAAGATGATAGAAGGTGAAATGCGTTTTGGTTATACGACGGGCGCATGTGCGGCAGCGGGTGTGATGGCAGCGCTGCTTTTTGAGAGAGGAGAGCCATGGGACACAGTCACCTTTCCGGCACTCGACGGGACGATGCTGCATATTCCCATCAAGACAGTAAAGAAAGTTGACGACGGCATCTGTGTGGAAGTCGTGAAATTTTCAGGAGATGATCCCGATATTACCAAAGATGTATCTGTCTTTACAACAATTCGTCATATCGAGGGCGAGGTCAAGTTTCTTGCAGGCAAGGGCATCGGTATTGTCACGAAAAAAAGGACTGCAGGTACCGGTTGGCGAGCCGTCCATCAATCCAGGCCCTCGAAAATTGATTCGCCAAGTCATTAAGGATATGACGGGCGTTGACGGCGGGCTCTCGGTTGAAATCTCGATTCCCGCAGGTATTGCGCTTGCCAAGCAGACGCTGAACCCTGTGCTCGGCGTTGAGGGCGGTCTCTCTGTCATCGGCACGACGGGAGTTCTTCGGCCGATGAGTGAAGAGGGATTCAAGAACTCGCTGGTTCCACAGATCGATGTTGCGCGCGAAGCAGGATATGATACGCTTGTTTTCGTCCCCGGCAACATCGGCGCGCGCATTGCTGCGGCTTGGGTACTTCCGAAAGGTGCCATCGTTGAGACGAGTAATTTCATTGGCTTTATGCTCGAAAAGGCAGCGGAACGCGGCATCAAGCGCACGTTACTTCTCGGACATATCGGAAAACTGGCAAAAAGTTGCAGCGGGCGTATTTTACACGCATAATCGTATTGCAGATGCGCGGCTGGAAACCATCGCGGCATATGCAGCTGAAGCGGGACTTTCCATGGAAAAAAAGTAGGCCGTCTGCTGGCAACGAATACGACGGAAGATGCGCTGACCATTCTGGCGGAGGCAAACTTAAAAGATAAAGTTTGCGCGCGCCTTGCCGAACGTGCGGGTATCCGCTGCGAGCGCTATCTCTTTGGCAAGATGCAGGTCGGCATTGTCATGGTGACAATGACAGGTGAAATCCTCGGCATGAACGATATCGCACGGGAAATCGGCCGAAGACTTCATTGGAAGCTGGCAGATGACAAGTGGGAGGATGTGACATGAGTGAAAAAGTGCAGGGTAAAATTATCGTTGTTGGCATCGGTCCCGGCAGCTTCGATTACATTCTTCCCGTTGCGAAAAAATGCATAGAAGAGGCAAATGTTGTCGTCGGCGGCAGTCGTGCGCTCCAGACCTTTGCGCGTGACGATCAAGAGCAGATGACAATTCAGGCGGACATCGACGCCGTACTCGCCTTCATCCGCGAAAAAATGCGGGCAGAAGACGTCGTCGTCATGGTGTCGGGAGACCCAGGCTATTACTCTATGCTCGATGCTCTGCGCCGAACCTTTCCGACAGAGAGCATCACCGTGATTCCCGGCATCAGCTCGATGCAGCTGGCTTTTTCGCGCGTTGCACTTCCTTGGCATGAGGCAAGGCTGCTTAGCTTTCATGGCCGCGTACCAAAGGAAGAGATGCTGCGCTATGAAAAAGGAGCAGTTTGTGGTATGTTGACCGATGGAAAACATAACTCTCATACGATTGCAAGAGCCTTTTTAAACCATGGCTGGCCGAAGAAAACCCGGCTCTATATTCTTTCCCGTCTTTCCTATGAGGATGAACGGGTGATAGAGACGACATTGGACGGCGCAGAAAGAATAGAAAAATCGGTCATGGCATACTGATTATCGAAGATAGAACGAATGAAAGTGGAGAATAAAACTTTGCAGTAGGTAATTGTATTTATAAGAAAGGTGAGATGGTAGCTCTTGGAGAAAACATTCTTGGGCATTCCAGATGAAGCATTTATTCGCGGGAAGGTACCGATGACGAAGGAAGAAATTCGTATTCTAGCCATTGCAAAGGCGCACATTGCACCAGATGCAGTCGTCGCTGACATCGGTGCAGGGACAGGATCTTTTTCCGTTGAAGTATCGCGCCTTGCACCGCGTGGAAAGGTCTATGCCATTGAGCGAAAGGGCGAAGCGGCGGCACTCATTAAAAAGAATGTCGAAAAATTTGCGCTTAGCAACATCGAGGTGATAGAAGCAGAAGCCCCTGAGGGCATGGAGCAGCTTCCTGTGCTGGACGCTGCGATCATTGGCGGAAGCGGCAGCCATATGACAAAGATCTTGGATGTCCTTACGGAAAAGGTCAAAGCGGACGGCCGCATCGTCATCACCTGTATCGCTGTGCAGTCGCTGATGACGGCGATCAATTATATGCGCGCACATGAGAAAATATATAATTACCATGCGGTGCAGGTACAGGTAACTCGTCTGGAACAAGTTGGCTCGTATGATATGGCAAAGGCGATGAATCCCATCTATATCGTTACTTGTGTGAAAGGAGAAGTATAATGGTACATATTGTAGGCGCAGGTCCTGGCGACCCGGAACTTATCACGATGAAGGGACATCGCTATCTTGCAGAAGCGGATGTCGTTATATATGCAGGATCGCTCGTAAATCCAGTACTTCTTGATTACTGCAGGAAGGATGCTAAGATCCATAATTCGGCAAAAATGACGCTGGAAGAAGTCGTGGATGTCGTCAAGAAAGCGGAAGCGGAAAAAAAGATGACTGTCCGCTTACACACGGGGGATCCCGCAATTTACGGGGCTATCCAGGAACAGATGGATGCCTTTGAAAAATTGGGCATTGATTTCGATGTCGTTCCCGGTGTTAGCTCCTTCCTCGCAACGGCGGCGGCTCTCAAGCAAGAGTATACGCTTCCTGGTATCTCGCAGACCGTCATCGTCACGCGCAGCGAGGGGCGAACGCCCGTCCCTGAACGCGAGAAGCTTCGCGCGCTCGCCGCGCACCAGTCGACGATGTGTATCTTCCTATCGATCACGATGCTTTCCGATGTCGTCGAGGAATTGATAGCAGGCGGCTATGCACCGACAACGCCGATTGCTATCGTACAGCGGGCATCTTGGCCGGAACAGAAGATCGTCCGCGCGACACTGGAGACGATTGTCAAGGAAATCGAAGGTAAGAACATTGACCGCACGGCGATGATCGTCGTTAGTCCTTGCCTTGGTGCGGATTATGAACTTTCGCGTCTCTATGCGCCGGAATTCAGTCATATGTTCCGGAATGCATCGAAATGAGAGCCTGCATCTTTGCTCTGACGCAGGAGGGTGCAAGACTTGCCATGCGTTTGAAACGCGTGATGGATGGTGCGAGACTGCTGCTCCCCGAAAAGGCGAAGTTGTGGACGGGAATAGAAGATACGGCAGAGTATTTCCCTCGTCTTGGCATGGCGGCAGCATCTGCCTTTCACCGCTACGATGCACTCGTCTTTGTCATGGCGACCGGCATTGTCGTGCGAACCATTGCGCCGCATATTGTCAGCAAGCTCTCGGATCCAGCAGTCCTTGTCTTTGATGAAAGGGGAATGCACGGCATCAGTCTGCTTTCAGGCCATGTCGGCGGAGCCAATGCACTTGCGCGGCGGCTTTCGGCAGCTATCGGCGCAGATCCTGTCATTACGACGGCGACAGATGTCGAAGAAGTCACGGCACCCGATGCTATCTCGTCGGAACTCGGGCTGTTTCCGACACCGAAGCGTGAGATTATGCGCATCAATGCGTACCTTCTCATGAAGGACGAAACGGGAAAAAGGCGAGAAGTTCCCTATTATGTGCAGCATGATATGAAGCATGCGGCTTTTTACAAAGATTCTCTTCTTGCATGCGGTATCCAAGTGCGTGTTTTCAAAGGTGCGAAAGAGGAGACGATTCCCTTACGGCCTGCTGTCCTCTTGACAGATCGCATCCGAGAAGATACAGAGGGCATTCTCTTTCTTCTGCCGCGCCGCTTGCTTGCAGGCGTTGGCTGCCGGAAGGGAACGACGGAAGAAGAAGTTCTGGCGGCGCTTGGGGAAGCATGTGAATCGGTCGGACTCAGCAAGACGCGCATAGACGCTCTTTCTAGTACGACTTTCAAGAAAAACGAAGCGGGACTTATCGGAGCGGCAAAAACACTCGATGTTCCGATTACATTTTATAACAACGAAGCAATGCAGGAGACAATCACGCGTTATCGCCTTGCCGAATCCGCCTTTGTGAAAGAGACAATCGGCATTGGAAACGTGTGTGAGGCAGCGGCACTGACTATGGCGGGCGCCGTGGGCGGGCACTTTGCCCTCCTGAAGACAAAGCGAAAGAAAGTGACGGTAGCTTTATTATGGCAGAATTTGGAAAGATCACAGTCATCGGCATCGGTCCCCGGCAGCATGGAAGATATGACGCCGCGCGCAAAGAAGGCAATCGAATCTGCGGACGTCATCGTCGGCTACAATACCTATATCAAGCTTATCGACGTGCTGCTCGGTGACCGCAAGGCCATCGGTACGGCGATGATGCAGGAGATCGACCGCTGCAAGATGGCAGTGGAAGAAGCGCAGAAAGGCGCAGAAGTCGTCGTTATCTCCAGCGGCGACTCAGGCGTCTATGGCATGGCAGGGACTGGTTCTCGAGCTTATCTTGGAGCTTTCCAAAAAGCGGAGCGTCCGACCTTCGGCGGCGTCATTGCGGGCGTCTCTGCCGTAAATGCGGCGGCATCTGTCCTCGGCGCACCGCTCATGCATGATTTTGCAGTTATCAGTCTTTCGGATTTGCTGACTCCGTGGGAAAAGATTAAGAAGCGTGCAGAAATGGCGGCAGAGGGTGATTTCGTCATCGCACTCTACAATCCGAAAAGCAAGAAGCGTGCGGAAAACATCGCCGAGATTCAAAACATCCTCTTAAAGCACAAGTCGCCGGAAACCCCGGTCGGCATCGTGACGGGGGCGAGCCGTGAGGGCGAAGAAAAGATTCTATCGACATTGAAGGATTTTACAAAAGAGGAAATCAATATGTTTTCTCTCGTCATCATCGGCAATTCTGAGACGTATGTCAAGGATGGCTGGATGATTACACCGCGCGGCTATGCCAAGAAGGAACGGGCATGATTTTTGTCGCAGCAGGAACGAGGGATGGACGAGATCTGACGCAGCTCCTGGTAAAAAAGGGATATGAGGTGACGGCGTCTGTCGTGAGCAGCTATGGAGAAAAATTACTTGAAGCGTGCGGCAAACGCCTTGTCATCAATGACGAGCCGCTCGACGAAGCAGGACTCATGCGCTATATCAAGGCGCATGATATCCGCCTTTTCGTTGATGCTAGTCATCCTTATGCGGTGAATGTTTCGCAAAATGCTATGGCAGCGACGGAAAAGTTAGGAATTCCGTATATCCGCTATGAACGCGATATCACAGAGTTCCCTTATGAAAAGCTGCATATCGTTCACAGCTATGAAGAAGCGAGTGAAGTCGCTGCGCGTCTTGGAAAGAATGTCTTTTTGACAACGGGAAGCCGTAACTTGCAGAAGTTTGTAGGCGCGCCGGCACTCAAGGAGGCAACGATTTTTGCGCGCATTCTGCCGACGGCAAAGGTATTGATAGAGTGTGAAGCCATGGGGCTTACGCCAAGACAGCTCATCGCTATGCAGGGACCCTTTTCAAAAGAACTCAACCTTGCCTTCTTCAAAGAGAGTAAGGCAGATGTTGTCATAACAAAGAACAGCGGAACGATCGGCGGAACGGATACAAAATTGATGGCAGCGAAAGAACTCGGGCTGCCTGTCGTGATCATCGACCGTCCGAAGATCGCCTATAAGAATCTTGCGCATACCTATGAAGAGGTTCTGCGCTTTATCAAAGTACAGGACTAAGGACTTTGTGCAAGGATGCAAAAAATTGTCAGAGGAGGAGTATGGATGGATTTTATCAAGAAACCGATGGAGATTGAAAACCGCAGCATGGAGATTATCGCGCCGCATCTTACGCAGCTGCGTCTTACGCCTGAGCAGACAAAAGTCTATTCTCGTATCATTCATGCAGCAGGTGATGTCGAATATGCGCCCATCATCAAGATGTCGGACGATGCCATTGAAAAGGGAATAGCGGCACTGAAGCGCGGCTGTGATATTTTTACGGATGTTGAAATGGTTCGCACGGGGATTAATAAGAGAAAACTCAGCTCTTTTGGCGGCGAGGTTTATTGCCGTGTAGCCGACCCTGCGATTGCAGCAGAGGCAAAAAGCAGGCATCACGCGCTCCATGCAGGGCGATGCGCTCCTTCGGCAAGGCACTGGACGGCAACATTGTAGCGATTGGCAATGCGCCGACCGCACTTTTTGAAGTTCTTCGCCTTGCGAAAGAAGAAGGCATTCGCCCTGCACTTGTCGTCGGCATTCCTGTCGGCTTTGTCGGTGCGGCAGACTCTAAGGAAGCACTGGCGAAAAATGACATAGTGCCATTTATCACAGTCGCGGGCACGAAGGGCGGCAGCCCGATTTCCGCGTCTGTCATCAATGCGATGATGTATCTCATCGACAACAGACGCGATTGACAAAGATTTTTGTAGACTTTCCCGGCAGGAATTTCTGCCGGGAAACAGAAGGGAGAATGTCATGCTTCAATCGATACCACGCATTGTCATCGCAGCAACGCAGTCTGGTTCCGGAAAGACGACCATCGTGACGGGGCTGTTGACGGCGCTTCAGCAGCGAGGCATCAATGTACAGGCATTCAAAGTTGGTCCTGACTACATCGATCCCGGATACCATCGTCTTGCCAGCGGCCACCCGGGATGTAATCTTGATACTTGGCTTGTCAATAAAAGCGATATCGCCGCGCTTTTTGCCATGGAGTCTGAGGGGACGGATATTTCCGTCATCGAAGGCGTCATGGGGCTTTACGACGGTGGGCGCGGCGGCATCAGTTCAACAGCAGAGATGGCAAAGCTCCTTCATGCACCTGTCGTCCTTGTCATTGATGTAAAGTCGATGGGAGCATCAGCGGCAGCGATAGCAAAGGGATTCCGCGACTATGACCCCGACGTGGCCTTCAGAGGCGTCATCTTAAACCGTCTTGGTTCAAAGACGCATGAGAAGATGATCCGCCAGGCGATGAAGGAGATTGGTATTCCCGTCCTCGGTGCGATGTACCGCAACGAAAAGCTCACGATGCCAGAGCGTCACTTAGGGCTTCTTCCCGTCGAAGAAAACAAAGAAAAAGAACGTGCTTGGGGTCATGGGAGAAGCGGTTGCTTCTCAGCTCGACCTCGAAGCCCTTCTTCACATCGCCTGCCTTGCCGAAGAAATCGATGTGCCGAATTCGCTCCGAAAAAAGGTTCCGAAAAAGCCAAAGTGCCGTATTGGAATTGCACGTGACGAGGCATTTTCCTTTTACTATTCTGCAAGTATCTGCTTTCTTAAGCAGCTCGGCGCAGAAATCATCCCGTTTAGTCCGCTTTATGACCAGCGTATTCCGGCGGTCGATGGACTCATCATCGGCGGTGGATTTCTGAAAGTTTTGCAGACCATCTTGCGATGAATACAGATATGCGCACCTCCATTCGCGAAGCGGCGGAAAAAGGTATGCCGATTTATGCTGAATGCGGCGGATACATGTACTTAATGGAAAAAATGAAAGATTTTGAGGGAAAGCGCACGAGATGTGCGGCGTTTTTTCATGGCACAGCTGCCATGACGAAGAAGCTTCAGATGGTCGGTTACGTCGAAGCGGAGCTCCTTACAGATGGCGTTCTAGGAAAGAAGGGCATGAAGCTCAAAGGGCATGAGTTCCATTTTTCCGAAGAAGAAAAGGGTGAGAAGCAGCGTCCCTATCGCTTTCATAAGATGCGGAACGATGACGAGTACAATGCCGGCCAGCAAAGGAGAAACGCCATCGGCAGCTATCTTCATCTGCACTTTCTCGGTTGTCCGGAAGCAGCGAAAAACTTCGTGGAGGTATGTGAAATGTGGGGCAGATAATCCTTGTGACAGGAGGGGCGCGAAGTGGAAAGTCGAGCTTTGCAGAAAAGCTTGTCAGAGAAAAAGGAGAGCGCATTTCCTACATTGCAACAGCGCAAATCTTTGATGAAGAAATGCGTTTTCGCATCAAGCTTCACCGAGAGCGTCGTCCAAAAGATTGGAAGACGTATGAAGCACCCTTTCATGCGGAAAAGGCGCTAAAGAAAGCGAGTAAAGGATTCCGATGCCATTCTCTTTGACTGCATCACGGTTTACCTCAGCAATCTTGTCTGTGCGAAGAGCGTTGCTGAACTTGCAAAGGAAGATGCGCTTTATACAGAGGCAAAGGCGAATATCCAGGCACTGATCGATACCGTGAAGGCGGCAAATGCGACGGTGATCTTCGTTACCAATGAGGTCGGTGCGGGCATTGTGCCGGAAAATCACCTTGCACGCATTTACCGCGATCTTTCAGGAAGCGTCAACCAACAGCTTGCGCGTGCGTCAGATGAAGTCTATGCGGTCATATGCGGCATACCGATGCAATTGAAATAAAGGAGACAGGTATGGCAAATTCCATCATGCTCATGGGTACGAGTTCTCATGTCGGCAAGAGTATCATCACGACGGCGCTCTGCCGGATCTTTTATCGAAAAGGCCGAAAAGTCGTGCCGTTCAAGGCACAGAATATGGCGCTGAACTCTTATGTAACAGAAGAGGGGCTTGAAATGGGACGCGCTCAGGTCGCACAGGCAGAGGCCGCAGGCCTTCGTCCGATGGTCGATATGAATCCCGTTCTATTAAAACCCACGGGAAATTCTTACTCACAGGTTGTCCTTGCAGGCAAGCCAATCGGCAATATGAGTGCGAAGGAATACCATAAAGGGCTATTCGCTCAAAGCCTTCGATGAGGTGAAGAAATCCCTTGCAAGGTTAGAGAAAGCATACGATACGATTGTTATTGAAGGTGCGGGGAGCCCTGCTGAAATCAATCTCAAGGCAAATGATATCGTCAATATGCGCGTAGCAAAACATCTCCATGCCCCCGTGCTTCTCATCGCCGATATTGACCGGGGCGGTGCGCTCGCCTCTCTCGTCGGTACGCTCGAATTGCTCGATGAAGACGAGCGAGCACTGGTAAAAGGTTTGATCATCAACAAATTTCGCGGTGATGTGACACTGCTCTATCCTGCCGTCGATTTTCTCGAAAAAGAAGACGGAAAAACCCGTGCTTGGCATCGTGCCGTATATCGAAGCGATGGGCATTGAAGATGAGGATTCTGTCTCGTTGGAGGAAAGGAAAGAGACGGTAAATAAGGACAAGGCGCTTGACCTTGTTGTCATCGAAGTGCCAAAGCTCTCAAACTTCACGGACTTTGATGCGCTTGCCGAAGAGCCGGATGTCTCTGTGCGCTATGTGCATGATGTGCCGGCACTCGGCACGCCCGACCTCATCATTCTGCCGGGCTCAAAGAATACGACAGAAGACCTTCTGCATCTGCGTGAGACGGGTATGGAAGCGGCGATTCGCAAGGCGCACGAGACAGGTACGCCAATCGTCGGCATATGCGGCGGTTATCAGATGCTCGGCGAAGCCATTCACGATCCGCATCATGTCGAATCGGATCGTCTCGATACAAAGGGGCTTGGCTATTTGCCGCTTGAGACGACTTTTGCCGAAACAAAGCGCACGACACAGGTGAAAGCGTGCAGTCACTTTCACTTTCTCGGCAAAAAGCTTTTCATGCAGGCGCTCTATGGCTATGAAATTCATATGGGCGAGACGAAGTTCACGAATGAGACGGCAGATCCTTTCACGATTACAATGCGCAATGGTGAGAAAACCGATATTGCTGACGGCGCAGCGACGCAGGATGGAACTGTTTGGGGCACATATATCCACGGCATTTTTGACGAGGACAAGTTCCGCCGTGCCATACTGAATATCCTGCGTGAAAGGAAGGGGCTGATACCGCTTGCTGTTTGTACGAACCGCAGGACGGAAAAAGAGCGTGCCTACAACCACTTGGCAGATGTCGTCACCAGCAGCCTTGATATGGAAAAGCTGGCAAAAATCATGGGTGAACGTGCATGATGATTGCCGTACTCGCCTTTCTTATCGATACGGTGATAGGGGATCCAAATTCCAGGCTTTCACCCTGTTGCACTGATAGGAAAGCTCATTTCGTTTTTAGAGCATCTTTTATATCCTGAAAAGGCCGGAAGTACGAAAAAACTTGCAGCGGGCGGCGTGCTTGTCATTCTCGTTTTGCTGGTGACTGGAATTGTAATATACGGTATCGTCTATCTCTCTGCCTTTATTCGCTTTCCATGGGGAACAGAACTGCTGCAGGCGTTTCTTCTTTCCTTCACCATATCACCCAAAAGTCTTGCACAGGCAGGACGCGAGATCTTCACGCTCCTCGTCCATCAAAAGCTTGGGAAAGCGCGCGAGAAAGTCGGCTGGATCGTCGGTCGTGATACGGATAAACTCGATGCACCTGAGGTCGTTCGTGCGACAGTTGAGACGATTGCCGAGAACACGAGCGACGGCATCATTGCGCCGCTCTTCTTCTTTGCCATCGGCGGCGTGCCGCTTGCGATGCTGTACCGCGCGGTCAATACTATGGATTCTATGATCGCTTATAAAAATGATCGCTATCTCTATTTCGGCCGCATTGCCGCACGACTGGATGATGTGCTGAACTTCATCCCGGCGCGTATTACGGGCATGCTCTTTATTGTCAGCGCCATGATTCTGCGCTTTGATGCGCGTCATGCGCTTGTCATCATGAAACGCGACGCCAGCGGGCATCCGAGTCCGAACGGCGGTTACTGTGAAGCCTCCTTGGCAGGCGCACTCCATATCCGTCTCGGTGGATATAACTCGTATTTTGGCAAGAAGACCTTCCGCGCTTACATGGGCGATGCCATTGAACAGCTGGCGGCAAAGCACATCATGGGAGCGATTCGCATGATGTATACGGCGACCGTCTTCTTTCTTCTCATCATCTATGCCATCGCCGTCGTGATGGGCTACAGAGGTTTTTTATGAAGTCATTTTTGATCGGTCTCCAATTTTTGACGCGCATACATCTGGTGCATCAAAATGAATTGGACGGCGAAAGATTTTTGGAAAGAGCACGCGGTATTTTCCGCTCGTCGGTGTCAGTTCTCGGCATTTGCTACCTTGCGCTTGCATGGCTCATCTATCATGTCATCGGCAGTGGTGCGGCATCGGCTGTCCTTCTAACCATCCTGCCGATTTTCCTTACGGGCGGACTTCATTGTGACGGCTTTATGGATACGATGGACGGTGTTTTTTCTGGGCGCGAACGCGACCGGAAACTCGAGATTATGAAGGACAGCCGCGTCGGTTCCTTCGGCGTTGTTGCCTTTGTTTCGCTCTTTGCACTCAATGTCTCGCTTCTCTTCGATATGAAGCCGGATTTTGCCATGCTCGGGCTCTTCTTGATGCCGATCATCGGACGCCTTGCGATGACGACGGTCATCTCTTTCTTTCCCTATGCACGGAAAGAGGGCATGGGGAAAGCCTTCGCGGATAGCGCTGATACAAGGACGTTTCTTTCCGCACTCGTATTCGCGGCAATCTTCATCCTGCCGAATGGAGAACTCGCTGCTATCGCCCTCGGTGTCGGGCTGCTCTTTGCCTTTGTTTTTGCATTCTTCGTTAAGGGTGAGCTCGGCGGATTGACCGGCGATGTCTACGGGGCGACAACGATGCTGACGGAAACTCTTGTTCTCATCGTCATGCTGATTGCTTCACATTGGATGGAATCGCCGGAAATCCTCTGGTTGATGCTTTGTTAAAAGCTGCAATAGAGTAAAATTTTATAACTTGCGTATGAACGGAGAAATACTGTATGGAACGGTTTGAGCACGGTGGTAATGTTTACGAAGCTCCGCCTGAAGGCGGTTGGATGGATTTTTCTGCAAACATCAATCCGCTCGGGCTTGCGCCAGCTGTACGGGAGGCAATTCGCTCCGGTATTGAAGGCATTGTAAACTATCCAGATCCCGCAGCACGGGCGTTGACAGAGGCCATTTCGCGCCACTATTCGATACCAGCAGCAAAACATCATTCTCGGCAATGGTGCGACGGAGATATTCTATCTGTTCTTCCACATGTTTCGTCCGAAGCGCGCTTTGATCCCCGTGCCGGCATTTAATGAATACGAGCGCTCTGCTCGTTCTGCCAAGGCAGAAGTAAAGTTTCTGCTGCTTTCTGCAAAAGATGGCTTCACACCCAGGATCTCAGGTATTATCGACGAAGCAAGAGAAGGCGATGCCGTTATCCTCGGCAGTCCAAATAACCCGACGGGGCGCATTCTCACACGAAAAGATACAGAAGTTCTCGCGGCAGGCCTGAAAGAAAAAAAGGCATGGCTTCTCATTGATGAATCCTTTTTGGCCTTTCGAAAAGACAGAAAGCAGCATACGGCGCATGGACTGGAAAGTCGCTATGAAAATCTTCTCGTCATTGAATCGCTGACGAAATTTTTACGCTATTCCGGGGCTGCGTTTGGGCTTTGCTTCGGGCGGTGAAAGCATGATCCTACATCTCAGTGAGGGAAAGGATGTTTGGAACGTCAACCTCTTAGCCCAGCTTGCAGGCGCTGCGGCTTTAGGTGAAACGGATTATCAAGAAGAGACGCGCAATGCCATTGATCAAGAGGCACACTGGCTCTATGAAAGGCTCAAGGGCATTGCAGGCATCAAGCCCATGGCACCAAGTGTCAACTTTTTTTCTGCTCGATATCCGCGGCACGGGAAAAGAGAGCGGTGAATTCGTTGTTCTCCTGAAGGAAAAGGGAATCCTCATTCGCGACTGCGCGAACTATCCTGGGCTTGCGGCAGGGGGCTATATCCGTGTTGCTGTTCGCAGCCGTAAAGAAAATGAGCGCTTGGTTCAGGCATTGGAGGCATGTGATGATACGGTTATTTCTCATTCGTCATGGCGAAACAGCATGGAATGTTCTCGGTAAATACCAGGGACAATCGGACGTTGCACTTTCTGAAAAATGGCATCGAGCAGGCAGAAAGGCTTGCGGCAAACTTTCCAGCAGACAGCCTCGACAGAGTTTACACCAGTGACCTCATACGCGCGGCAGAGACAGCGCAAATGGTCGCAGGGCGTTTCGGCATCCCTGTGGAAAAGTGCAGGGATTTTCGCGAAATTGATTTTGGCGATTGGGAAGGTAGGACCTATAAGGAAATTGCCAGCCGCTGGCCGGAAGCCATGGCGAACTTTTTCCGCCATTCGGATATCTTGAAAATACCAAATGGTGAGACCTTTCAAGAGCTTCAGATCCGTGCGATGAAAGCTCTGACGCATATTCTTTCCGACAAAGAAAACGAAGGAAAAAATGTGGCAGTCTTTGCCCATGGTGCCATCATCCGCACTATGTTGGCTGGTGTTCTCGGCATGCCTCTCGCTAATTTATGGCGTATTCGCCAGTCTAATACTGCCGTCAACAGCATCTGCTGCGACGATGGCTTTCCGATGATAGAGCTGCTGAACGACACATGTCATCTTGAGAGAAAATCGTCACATTGAATTTTCCTGCTAGAGGGGTCAAAATGGAAGAGAGTATAAAGATCAAGGGTGCGCGGGCACATAATCTCAAGAACATCGACGTGGAGATTCCCCGGAATAAACTGGTTGTTATTACGGGGCTTTCGGGTTCGGGCAAGTCTTCGCTTGCCTTTGATACCATCTATGCAGAGGGACAGCGGCGCTATGTGGAGTCGCTGTCTTCTTATGCTCGGCAGTTTCTCGGGCAGATGGATAAGCCGGATGTCGATAATATTGACGGACTTTCGCCGGCAATCTCCATTGATCAGAAGACGACGAGTCACAATCCGCGCTCGACGGTGGGCACAGTAACGGAGATCTATGACTACTTGCGCCTGCTCTTTGCGCGCGTGGGACATCCGCATTGTCCGCGCTGCGGGAAGCCTATCGCACAGCAGTCCGTTGATCAGATGATCGACCAGGTGAAAGCGCTGCCGGATAAAACGAAGCTTCTCATTATGGCACAGGTAGTGCGTGGGAAGAAGGGCGAGCACAAGAAAATTCTCGCGCATATCCGCCGCGAAGGATATGTCCGCGTGCGTGTTGACGGCGAGGTTTTGGATGTCAATGAGGAAATTAACCTCGAGAAGAACAAGAAACACACGATTGAAGTGGTTATCGACCGCCTTATCGTGCGTGAAGGTTTTGAATCGCGTCTTGCAGATTCCTTAGAGACAGCGCTCAAGCTTGGTGAAGGTGTGGTATATATTCAGGTCGTTGACGATGAGCTCATGATGTTCAGCGAGAATTTTGCCTGCGTTGACTGCGGCATTTCGCTGCCGGAGATCACACCGCGCATGTTTTCTTTCAACAATCCTTACGGCGCATGTCCTGTCTGTACGGGGCTTGGCAGCCATATGGAGTTTGATGAAGAGCTCGTAGTAGATCCGGAACTTTCAATTTCAGACGGGGCTATTATGCCGCTGTCAAAAAATAAGCATGCTTATGCGATGAAGGCAATGGAGGCGGTGCTTTCGGTTTATGGCGGTGCGCTTTCGACACCTTGGAAAGAGCTTTCAAAAAGACGCAAAAGGCACTCCTCTACGGGACGGGAACAGAGCGCGTTTCCTTTTTCCTACACGAATATGTTCGGTGAAGAAAAAGACATACTTTGTGCCGTTTGAGGGCGTCATGCCGCCGCTTTCGCGCCGCTACCAAGAGACGGATTCCAACGATATGCGTGCATCGTATGAGAATTACATGACAGAGATTCCCTGCAAAGCGTGTCATGGCGCTAGATTAAAGCCAGAGACGCTCGCGGTAACGCTTGAGAAGAAAAATATCTTCGATGTGACGCAGATGACGATTCGCGAGGCCTTTGATTTTCTCAGCACGATATCGTTTTCAGAGCGTGAGCTTAAGATTGCACAGCAAGTCGTGAAAGAAATACAAGAGCGCCTGCGCTTTCTCTTGAATGTCGGTCTCGATTATCTGACGCTTTCGCGTGCAGCAGGAACGCTTTCGGGCGGCGAAGCACAGCGCATCCGCTTGGCGACGCAGATCGGTTCAGGACTTCAAGGCGTGATTTACGTCCTCGACGAGCCGAGCATAGGGCTGCACCAGCGAGATAACAATCGGCTGCTTGCGACACTGAAGCACCTGCGCGATCTCGGCAACACGCTGATTGTCGTCGAACATGACGAAGATACGATGTATGCAGCAGACTATATCATCGACATCGGCCCTGGCGCCGGAACGAATGGCGGAAAAGTCGTCGCTGCGGGCACAGTAAAGGACATCATGAAGTCGAAGGCATCGATGACGGGGGCGTACCTTTCGCGCCGGCGCTTCATTCCTGTGCCAAAGAAGCGGCGAAAGGGCAATGGAAAGTTTCTCGAAGTCGTCGGTGCAGCGGAAAATAACCTCAAGAACCTTTCTGTCAAGTTTCCACTCGGGACGCTGACGCTAGTGACGGGCGTTTCGGGGTCAGGAAAGTCGACGCTTGTCAACGAGATTCTCTACAAGGGCATAGCTTCGCAGCTCTATCATGCAAAGGGAAAGCCAGGAAAGCATAAGGGGATTCTCGGGCTGGAGAACATTGACAAAATCATCGACATCGATCAGCAGCCCATCGGGCGCACGCCGCGCTCAAATCCTGCGACGTATACGGGCGTCTTCGATGCAATCCGCGACCTATTCAGCCAGACAAATGCATCGAAAATGCGTGGCTACAAGGCGGGGCGCTTCAGTTTCAATGTGAAGGGCGGGCGGTGCGAAGCATGCCGCGGCGATGGCATTTTGAAGATTGAAATGCATTTTCTGCCGGATGTCTATGTTCCCTGTGAGGTTTGCAAAGGCGCACGATACAACCGTGAGACACTTGAAGTACGCTATAAGGGAAAGAACATCTTTGACGTTCTCGATATGACGATTGATGAAGCGTGTGAGTTCTTTAAGAACGTGCCGCGCATCGCCAGAAAGCTTCAGATTATCAAGGATGTCGGATTGGGTTATCTAAAGCTTGGACAGAGCGCAACGACGCTTTCGGGCGGTGAAGCACAGCGCGTGAAGCTAGCGACAGAGCTATCACGCCGCTCGACTGGACGGACGCTTTATATTCTCGATGAACCGACGACGGGACTTCATACGGCAGATATTCACAAGCTGCTCGATATTTTTAGAGAGACTCGTCGAAGGCGGTGATACGGTCGTGGTTATCGAGCATAACCTTGACGTCATCAAGACGGCAGACTATATCATCGACCTCGGGCCTGAAGGCGGCGATAAGGGCGGCACGATCGTCGCGACGGGAATGCCGGAGGAGATTGTGAAGGTCAAGAACTCCTATACAGGAAAATTCTTGAAGTCATTGCTGGACGAGCAGAAATAATAAAATAAAAAAATATTTGTTATCTTTTTGCAAAAATCGGACGATTGACAGATAGTAGTATAATAAAAAATAGATATAATATATATATTATATCTATTTTTTTCGAATGATATGGAAAGCTACGAAAGGACGAGGAGGATAAAGTCAACTACTCCCGCTTAACGCCTGACGGCGTTTGAAAGCGAGAGCTTGTAAGTCAGAAGGGTATAGGTGCTGGCGATATGACTAACTCAATATCTCCCTATGTCTGCCTACATCGTCGGGCGGCTGACAACGCCCGTTTTACCAAAGAGATTTACTCTAAGGCAGTTCTTACTATGCGTGTGTAGTGTGGGGACTCATCGCCGGAAAGCCACCTTGTGCCAAGCTGCTGAATATTCATCGCACCAATGCGGTCATCGTTGGACTGATATCCACACGAGCAGGTGTATAGATGCTTATGGTGACAGCGGTGTTCCCTGCGAATCGTTCCGCATTTCGGACAGCGCTGCGAGGTATACCTTGCAGAAACCTTCAGTACTTTGGAACGGTTCTCCTGCGCCTTGTAGGAAAGGAACTGTTCCAGTTGATAGAACGACCAACTCCTTAGGTCATAGTTTTGTTTCGCTCCACGGGAGAGATTCGATGCTTCGAAACTCACGCCCGTCAAATCCTCAAGCACAAACAGCGTATCCTTGCCATATTTCTCGACGAGTGTCTTAGACATCCGATGGTTCACATCCGACATCCAACGGTTCTCTCGTCCGGAAAGGACTTTGAGTCTACGCTTTGCGGCTTTTTGTTCCCTTAGCCTGAAGCTCTTTGCGAATCTCTTGAAACTTGTGCCGTTTGGTCGCTATCTTTTTCCCGGAAACAAAGTCGGTGTTACCCTTTTCATCATAGCTGACCATAAGGAAACGCAGACCACGGTCGATGCCGACAACATGCTGGACATTCTCCTTTTGGAAGGCCTCTGTCTCTTTGCTGACAGAGATATGGAGATACCAAGCCTTTTTAATGCTACGAGCTTTTGCCGTACCGAGTTTCCATGTACCATCTAAGTACTTAGCAAAAGGCTTTCCCTGAAAGGTGCATTTCGTCCGTTTCCCCAGCGTGTTGATGGACAGGATGCTTCCATCTTCTACAAAACTATAGTCACGATTACGAACTAAGTCGGCTTGCGGCCGGCGAAACTGTATCGGGTTCCAGAGCCAGTCCAGCGTCTTTGTGATTCGTTTCCATGTTCCGTCCCTATCTTTGTACTGGAACGGATGTCTATATAACTGTTCCTTGACCGTCTTGTATCTGGCAATGGTCGTTTTAACAACCGATTGTGCGAGTTGTGACTTTAAAGCAAACACTTTCCGCAAGATAGGGTACAGCGTTTTGCTTAACTTTGTAAAAGCCAAGGGGAAGGCATGGGTAAAGATATACTGAGAAACAAAGTTACAGCCTTGACGATACCGTTCCGTCATCTGACGAAAGAGCATAACTTGTTCCTCGGTAACGTTTAGGCGAAGTTTTTATGGTTTTTGTTAGGTTGGACATAGTATCACCTGCCTTTCTCAGATTCATATAGCTTCGCTGTCGTTAGTATATCACATAATTGTTAAATATTTATCGTTTTTAAGAAAGTGAGGTGAAGCGGGCATTCTTCCCCGACCTTAGAGGTCGGAGTATCCTGCCCGCATTTAGATGAAAATACTATAGTGTTTTCATCACAGCTGCTTAAAGAGAAAGCAGCGCTTATTTTTTTCCTGCGTCTTTCGCCTTGCGATAGGCAAGGTAAAGATGTGCAGAGAGAAAGAAGAGGACACCGAGGGCAAAGATGCCGCCGAGAAGTGGCGTCGTCCGCGCTTGCCATGATGTTTCACCGAAGGTCATCGTACCAGCTATGTTGAAGAGCAGCAGGAAGAAAAAGGTCTTTACAGGGTTGAGGTTCTCAAGCTTTCCCAGGCGTTTTAGTGCCAGCTTGAAGATCATGACGCCGAATGTCTGCCCAAAGGCGTAGAAAAAAGTATGTGCAAAGGTTAAGAGCATAGGATTTCCTTTACTTTAGCGAGAAGACGGTTAAATGCCGTCTTGTTTATGAGGTTTGGAATCTGTTTCAGATAGGTACGGCCCGAAAAACCGACGAGCGGCAGAGACAGAAAGGAAACGGCAGTAGGAATGATAGGGCGGTACATCGGGTCGGCCAGGATAAGCGATGCTTTTTCAAAGATAGGGATGAGATCACATTCATCGGTCAGAAGCAGGGTATCTCTGTCAAGCAGTTCGGATGCGGTGGAGACCGGAACGATGGCAGTGAACAGCTTCCCCGTTGCCGCAGTCAGTGCGCGTGCAAGTACCTGTGCCTGCACGGTCTCACCGATGATGTAACGGCCGCCCCTGTCCTTTGATGCCGTATGTCTCGAGGTTTCTGTCGGCTGGTTCGGCAGGTTTTCCTGCGAACGACCTTGCAGGGCAGAGAGTAGACTTTTTCTTTCGCTTGCAATGGGCAGACCGACAACATAAGGGATATGATATCTTTCTTCGAAGACTTTTGCAGCACCTAAGCCGCCGTAGCTGATGACGAGATTGCAGTCTGCTTTATATGCAGAGAGGATGCGGTCGAGGTCGTTTCCCATCGTCCATGTACTTTGAACAGTGAAACCATGAACTGTCAGCCAGTCTTCGATAGAAGCAATGCCGCCGTTTATGGCAAAAGTCGAGCGGCGTTGCACCGAGGATATTGACTTTGCTTTTTTTCCTCTGGTTCTGCATCCTTCGCCTCTTTCTCTGTAGCAGAGGGGCGCCTTTCGGCTTTTTTTCGCAGACAAGCTTTGCGAGCTTTTCCATAGCATACCGCGCTCGTAGTCATGCATGCTGTTTGTCGGAAGCGTGAAGGTCAAGATTCCAGTCTTTTTTTCGATGATACGGGAGAGCGCTCTGCAGTCTGTGCCGATGAGATGCGCAATCTGCGATGGGATGAGACAGATAAAGCGCGGTTCTTGCTGCTTGGCGGCAGTGACAATGTCGCGGATGGTGCGGTTGTCGTCTCCTAGGACAGCATCGCGCTCGGTCATTGCCGTGACATAGATGAGACTGTCTCTGTCATACCAGCGCGGTTCATCGTGTGTCGTATAGGTCGAATTACAGCCAGAAGGATCGTGGATAACGACCATGCCGCCAAGCTCGAAGAGTGCAGAGCAGACACCGAAGGTATCTGCGGAATGTGTAGCGATGATTCGTGCCGTCTGCTGCATCGCTTGTACAGCAAGCAGCGTCTTTTTATTCGTGTGATTGCTCATAGGATGGAAGGGCCTCCCCATCCCTTGCGGCTTACGAGTGAGCGAATATCTTTTTTCTCGTGCATCGCGGTTCTCAGACTTTTGGCAAGGCGGCAAATGGCATCAAAGCCCCAGAAACCGCCGCCTTCAACGAGATTTTACAAAGTGGCGTGTCGTATTGAAGTATGCAGCTTTCTGCCCTAGAGCAAGCAAGGTATCTTCACCTTCCATCCCGCGGTTCAGCACGCGAAGGTCTGGATTCTTCGTCGCCCATAGCTCGATTTCACCGTAGTTTTCTTTCACCCAGACAAAGTCTGCTTCGTCGTCAGCTGTAACAGCATCGGCATAGATCTTCTGTACGTTAAAGCCGTGCGTGAGCAAAAGGCGGGCGAGGGAGAAGGGACGGAAGGTAAAGGAAAGATCGATTCCAATCGGCATCATTCCAATTTCTTTTCTCGCTCTTAAAAGGGCATTTTCCGCTGATTCTCTTTCCGCTCGATAGTTGTTTCTTTCAATGCCAAGCGTGTCTGAAATATGATGCAGAACCTGTTCAATCTCTTCATAGCGCCAAGTCTGCGATAAATTGATGTAGGGCTGAGCGTGCTTTTTTTCGAGGAGCTTTACTGCCGGCAGACTGAATACATTGGTATAGAGATTCAGCTTTGCTTTTCCGTAGGCGAGAAAATCGTCGAAGGTAGGGCAGCTTGCCTCATCGTTGACCTTATAGCCCGCCGTCTCGAGCAGATGGATGACGTCGCTTGACTTTGCCGTCGGAAAGTTATTGCCTATGATGTTCACTTCGTCTTCTTTTACGTTTTGCGTCTGAATGAGGCGCACGGTCTCGCGGCGCTCACGCTCTTCAGGGTGTGATGCTCTCCGTCTGGCGAATGGGATCCATGAAACATTCGATAAAAGCGATGGTAGGGAAGCGTTTTCGCAAAGTTTTATAGACGTAACGGAGGTTGCAGCCGATGAAGTGATGAACACAGGCGGTGAAGATATGAACAGCGCGGGGCATTTTCGGCAGGCGCTGTAAGATGTTTGTTACGCCGTCGATGATCAGCATTTCATTATCTGTGTTGTAAAGATCCGTGTCCTTGAGCTCGATAGAGGAAAAGCGATCCATGCACCCCATCTCAGCAGCTGTCAGGATGACGCCGCGCAGACAGCCGGCGGCACAGATGTAAATCTGATGACTCTCAGGGAGCAGCATGCCTGTGTGAACGATGTTCCAGGTGCCGCGGCAGGGACTGGAATACTCGAGTTCATGCGGAAATGGCATGGGATATGCCGCATCTTTCATCTTTTTACAGGCGCGGGAAGGCCTTCCATTGACTTTCTGTAACATAGTATTCTTTCAAAAGATTGTCTTTTCATGCAGAAAGATGCTTTGGAAAAGACGTGGTCAGCAAATGCGCGGCAGAAGTTCGCCGCCGGGTTCGGGGAGCATTGTCTCCGTGCCGATTTCCGTTTCAAGAACGACTTTTCCCGCATATTCCTTTGTTACATGACCGATGACAGCAGCATTTTCGGCGTAGGGAAGTGTATGGAGCTTCTCGATGAGAAGGTTTTCCATCTCTGCGGGAGCGAAGATGACGAGCCGACCTTCGCAGGCGAGATAAAGGGGTTCAAGTCCCAGCATACCGCAGACACCTTTTACCGCTGGGTGGACAGGAATGGTTCTGGCATCCAAGCGGATGCCGACGTTGCTTTCCGCCGCAATTTCATAGAGCACTGTGCCAACACCGCCGCGCGTTGCGTCGCGAATGACGTGCAAATCGTCCTTCTTTTCTACGCTCTCAAAAAGGCCTTGGACTGTGCGCAAAGCGGTGCGCAGTCACTTGTCACATCCGCAGCGATGGAAAAGTCGTCGCGTGCGAGAAGAATCGTGCAGCCGTGGCGTCCGACATCCCCCGTCACGATGACGACGTCGCCGGGAGAGGCACGATGACCGCTCGGCTCTGCGCCCGGCAGGACTTCACCAATACCTGTCGTCGTGATAAAGACACCGTCGACCTGTCCGTGTCCTGCGACTTTTGTATCGCCTGCGACAATGCGTATACCGGCTTCGTTTGCTGTCTTTTCCATAGCGGCAACGATCTTCTCGAGATTTTCAAGCGAAAGCCTTCCTCAATTTGAAAGGCACAGGAGAGATAACGTGGCCTTGCACCCATGCAGGAGAGATCGTTTACCGTGCCGCAGATGGAGAGCTTACCTATGTTGCCGCCTGCAAACTCCCAAGGAGAGACGATGAAGCCGTCCGTCGTAAAAGCGGTTTTTCCGGGAGCTAGTTCTAGGATCGCCGCATCATCTGCTGTGAACTCAGGATTTTTTGAAGTGCTTTGCAAAGATATTGGCAATGAGATCTGCCGTTTGTCTTCCGCCTGCTCCATGCGCTAGGGTTATCGTTTCAGTCATCAGAATTCACCTCCATAGCGGTAAAAAGCAGAACAAGCGCCCTCACTCGAGACCATGCAGGCGCCGACAGGATGTTCGGGGATACAGATCTTCTTGTAGAGCGGGCAATCGGGCGGCGCGGCATCACCGCGCAGAATATCGCCGCATCGACAGGCTGGATTTGGGTGTCCTTCGACTGCAGGTATGCTGAATCTTTTTCGCGCATCGAAAGCGGCGAATGCCTCTCTTAACTGCATACCGCTGTTTTTGAGCACACCGATGCCGCGCCACTCCGCATCACAAGGCTCCATAAAGGCATGGACGAGCTTTCGAGCAGGCGGATTGCCCGCTTCGCGGACGACGCGCGTATAGCAATTTTTGAAAAAGGGGGCTTCTTCCTGTGATTTTATAACGATGGCTGCGATGGCGGTTAAGAGTTCTTCAGCTGTAAAGCCCGCAACAACACCGGATACGCCTTTTTTCGTGAGGGCATTGGGAAGTGCTGTCCCTGTAATCGCGCAGACGTGACCGGGGTAAAGATAGGCATCTGCGCTGTCCTTCATGGCTTTATAAGCCTCGTCCATTGTCTTGTTTTCTGTGAGAAGCGCATAGTTCGTGAGCTTCTTAGCGATAGCATGCTTGGCGGATAGAACGGAAGCGGGCGTTGTCGTTTCAAAACCAACGGAGAGGAAGACGACTTCTTCTTCGGGATGTTCTTTTGCGTAGGTCACTGCATCGAGCGGCGTGTAAACAACTTGAATTTTCGCGCCTTTCGTGCGCGTGTCACGCAGGCTGTTCGTCGTGCCGGGAACGCGGACGAGGTCGCCGAAAGTGCAGATCGTCATGCCTTGTTCTGCGAGATAGATCGCTTCGTCAATGTAGCTTGTCGGTGTGACGCAGACGGGACAGCCAGGTCCTGAAATCAACTGGATATCTTTCGGCAGAAGCTTTCGGATGCCAAGACGAAAGATTTCGTGCGTATGCGTCCCGCAGACTTCCATGATGTGAAGTTTCCTGCCCTTGTAGCCGGTCACGATGTCGCGCATCTTTTTTGCAGTTTCCGTCATCATGAGATCGCGTCCTCATCCTCTTGTGCATCCTCGATCTTTGCGATGGCAATGCCGGCATGTACCATGACGAAGTCGCCTGGTTCGAGCTCATCAAGAAGCTCTGTCGAGACCTCGCGCCTTGCACCAGAAGCATCGACGATTGCCATGCCTTCCTTGATATTGACAATTTTGGCAGGTAAACCAACACACATGATGAACACTCCTTTGATATATACACTGGTCTATATTACATTTGATACATGGCTGCGAGTGCCTGTCCAAGAGAAATTCCTCCATCGTTTGGCGGGATTTCTGAATGAATCAGGACGTTGAAATTTGCTTGCTCCAGCAAATTCTTCGTCAAGCGCAACAGCAGGGTGTTTTGAAAGACGCCGCCGCTGAGAGCGACTGTTGACAGCTTTGTTTTTCCTATGCGCTATTTCTGCGCCGCGGGCGATGCACTGTGCCAGTCTTGCATGAAAGCGATAGGCACCTTCTTCGGCAGGAATTTTTCTTTCTTCGATCACTCGTTTCAAAAAGGTGATTGGTGGGAAGAAGGAAGCGACCGTCCTTCGCGGTTTCGATTGCTAAATCTAAGATGTCTCCGCCTGAAGGCAAAGGCATTTCATCTTTGAGACGACATTCGAAGGCTTCGGCAGAAAAATTCTAAGTTCATGGCGGCTTCACCCTCGAAGCTGGAACACTTTCGTATGCCAAGCAGTGCACTTACAGCATCGAAAAGGCGTCCCGCGCTTGTCGAAGTAACGCAGTTGATATGATTTTTCACCATGAAAAAGACAGCCGTTCTCTCTGTCTCAGATGCGAGGTTGAATTGATCTGCGATTTTCCGTGCCCCTTCCTTACCGTAGAGCGTGTAGAGGATACCGAGGGCAATGCGCCAGCCATCCACGGAAGACTTGTCGCCGCCTGTCTGTGGAAAGGGTTCTATGCTTCCTAAACGCGTGAAACCTTTGAGACTTAGCGCAGAATCTCGCCGCCCCAGATTGTGCCGTCAGTGCCATATCCCGTACCGTCGAAAGCTATGCCGATGACAGGAGCAAGGTACTTGTTTTCCGCCATGCACGAGAGTATATGGGCGTAGTGGTGCTGTACACAGACGACTGGGATACCAAAGGATTCTGCCACGCGCTTCGTATTATACCGCGGATGCATATCGGTGACAACAAGCTTTGGCGCTGCCTCAAGGAGGGTTTTCATATCACGCACAGCGTCTTTCAGCGCGTCTGCCGTGCGAAGGTCTGTCATGTCGCCGATATAGGGCGATGGGTAGAGAAGGCTGTCCTTCGCTATAGTAAAGGTATTCTTTAGCTCGCCGCCAACGGCAAGTATATCGCCCTTTTTCTCTTTGTTTTCCGACAATATGATGGGAAGCGGAGCATAGCCGCGACTGCGGCGAATCATATAGGGTCTGTTCTCAAAAAAGTCCATGACGCTGTCGTCTGCTCGAAGGCGAATCGGACGGTTGTTTGTCAAGATAATATCTGCAATTTTTGCCAGCGCCTGTTCTGCTTCTGCATCCGTATGGCAGATCGGTACACCTGTTGGGTTGCCGCTCGTCATGATGAGTGCGCTCGGTGCATCTATGCCGTCAGGATAGTCGAAAAGAAGCATCTGAATCGGAGCGTAGGGAAGCATCGCACCAATCTTCGGATTGCCGGGAGCGACGACGGGAGAAAGGCTGCTGGACATTCGTTTCTTCAGAAGAAGAATTGGTTTTTGAGATCCCTGCATAACGGATTCCATGGCAGATGTCGTCAGCAGCTCTTTTTCGAATTTCATCCATATCTCGCGAGCATGACGGCGAATGGTTTTCGCGGGCGGTGTTTTCGCTTGCGAAGTTTCATAACGGCAGCACTGTTTCTAGCATCGCAAGCGAGATGAAAGCCGCCGATGCCCTTGATTGCCGCAATGCCGCCATCGGCGAGAACCCGTCGTACCTTCTCTATGGCTCTGTCGTTTCGAATGTTTGACCGGTCTAGAATGAAGTATTCTGGGCCGCAGTCGTTGCAGCAGACGGGTTGTGCATCGTAGCGGCGGTCGCCAGGATCGTGATACTCTACAGCACATTTACCGCACATTGGAAAATTCTTCATGCTCGTTCGCTCGCGGTCATACGGCATGGCGTCGAGAATGGTGAGTCGTGGGCCACAGGCAGTACAGTTGATAAAAGGATGGAGATAGCGGCGGTTGGATGGGGTAAAGAGCTCTTTTTGCAGTTTTTCGCAGATGGCTATGTCCGGCGAGACAAAAGACAGCGCCGGTATCTCGTTCACTCTCTATAATCGAGAATCCTGTAAAGTGCTTTGCGCCTTTCACCTCTGTCACATGAATGCTTAGGATGCTTGAACGCTCTGGTGCCTTTTCTAAAAGCTCCCCTTGAAAAGATACGAAGGTCTTCTGCTGTGCCGGCGGCAAAGATTTCAACATAAGAGCCGCGGTTGGCGACGGTTCCTCTGATGCCGTGGGCACGTGCAAGGTTTGCGACAAAAGGGCGAAAACCTACGCCCTGGACAATACCGCAGATCTTTAATGACATCGTCTTCATGCTATGAAAACTCCTCTGCGCCGGAAACGGCAAAATGATGAAGAGGAAGGAACGTACCCGCGTAATCGTGGAGCGCACGCTTTAGCAAGCCATCGCCTAAGATGGCATCAAATCCGCGTTCCTTTACCACATCTATGAAATCTGATTCCTCTTTTAAAAGCAAGTCGCCCTCTTCCATAAGCGCTGTATCTGCTAAAAACCACGAGCCAATTGTGATGTTGGCATCAGGGTGCGTGCGGCGAAGCGCAATGCGAACAGCACTTGCCTTCAGCATGTGATGAAGGACAAGGATGTTTTTCGCAGAGGCAAGCTGTGCGGTTTTTAATAAAGTTTCTTTGTCCAACAAGGCATCCTGTAAGAGATGAAATGGGATATTCAATGCTTCTGCATAAATTTTTGCCGCGCAAAGTCCGGATGGGGAGGCAACGAAATTGACACAGGGGAGGACATCGCCTGTAAAATCCGCGTATGCTTCATAAAAGGTGACGCGGTTATATTCATGCGTTTGAAGGAAGGATTTGATTTCAGCCTTTTCTTCGCTTGAGAAATCGAGTGGAGTTACGCCGAGAACACCGGCTGTATCACTTGCCGTCTTGTTAGGAGATGCGGCAAAGGCATGAACTTTGCTCTTCAGTAAGGCGAGATATGCCTTTTTCAATGCCTTTGTCATAATCGTGTGTGCCGTCGGCGTCGATGGCAATCGAAGGGATACCAACGCGTTTTTCAAGCATACGACAGAGCGCACGGTAATCCGTTCCGATGACAGCGGGAACAGGCGTACCGACGAGGGCGATAAAATTCGCATGGATTTCTCTTGCTGCACGTGAGACTTTTCTCGACGAGCTTGTCGTCGCGCCCCATGATGGCATCCATATCGCGAAGTGCGGCACTGAAGACGGCGCTCTTTGTACCGGCAGTTTCCCAGCGCGGCTCGTCGAAACCGCAGATATTTCCTGCACAGCCGCCGGCATCGATGATAATGACCATGCCGCCTAAAGGGTAGAGAAGAGAGGCAGCACCCGCCGTATCCGGCGCAAAGGGAGGGAGAAAGAGACGTAATCCTTTCACTTCACTGCCTCCTTCATAGCGCGGAAGAGATCGCGCACACCTTGATAACCGAAAGGCTGCGTCTCTCCATGCCAAAGTACATGATGTGCTGTTGGGTGATAATAACAGGCATCTTCTCCAATGGCGAGCGTTACATTACTTTCCACGGGTTCATAATAGAACATGCGCGGAGATATATTCGTATAAATTTTTATATCGGGGGAAAGTGCGCTGAGTTTCTTGATAAAGGGAAAATCGCTTGTCTGTGGTGTCGCATAGATTTCGCTGACACGGACGCCATAGCGTGTGAGCGCAAGTGCTAGCTCGAAGGAATTTCCATTGATACGGCTGCCGACGGCAATCTGTTCTTCCGTATGATGTCGGAGAAATCCTTCGGCCGCCGCCTCTGCTTCGTCTCTTTGTTTCGGAATGGGAAAGGAATGGGAAAGCACGGCTGCCAGACTTTTGTACTGCCGATCTATTTTATCTAATTGATAAAGCCTTGTGAGCTCAATATAGGGGATCTTCAACTCCTTTCGAAAAAATTCCGCTGCTTCGCGTGCTTCCGGATTTAAGACGAGGTTGAAATTTGCGGCGGCAAGTTCCTCGTATTCTGCATATGTCTGGCATGCGCCAAGCTGCTGTACGCGGCGGATGCCAATGCTTTCAAGCAGCGAAAATAGCTCGCTTTCCTCCGCCAGAGGAGAAAAGAAGCCGAGAAGGTTCACGACAGTGCCGCGCTTCTTCTTTTTTGTCAGCAGGCTATAGACAGTCTTTCGAACGGCAGTCATTGGCGGATGCGAGCTTTCGCGCGTAAGTGCATACATATAGCAGGGAAGGACGGGTAGATTGACACGTGCTTGTGCTTTTTGGCAGACGCGTTCCATATCCGTACCAAGCAGGGCATCAACGCAGGTGATACAGAGCATGACGGCAGTCGGTGCAGTCGCTCGGCTCTTGACAAGGGCAGTGACCGCCTCCGGTATTTTTGATAAATGTTTTCCCGTCACGATGTCCGTTGCATCAAGGAGCAGGTAACCGAAGCGCTCGCCAAAATTCTCTGTGCCGCGAAGAGCTGAGGTATTGCGCCCGCAGCAGACAGGAGAGATGAGGAGCATGATGCTGCCTGGAATCGCCAGCCCCGCGCGCTTTACGCCAAAACCCTCCGCCCCCGGCGAATTAAAGTCGAGTGCAGCCGGCGAGTTGTAAATGAGATTCTCGCTCGTCAGCATCTCGCGGGGAATGTCGCCGAGGACAGCAAGTTCATGGGCTGTGATATAGTAAGGTGCGCCTGTATGTTCAGTCATGCACATGTCCCTCTTCTTGGATGAGTTTTCCTGCAAGTTCCAGAAATTTTTTGCTGACAGGGAGCGTTTTGTCGCGCTCTATGACGGTCATTCCCTGCTCTTCGGCGTAGTTTATGGCATCACTTCGCGGAATGTCTGCAATGATCCCGATTCCATGAGATTTTACGAATGTTTCAACCTTTTCGCGCTCGCCAGGGATATTCCGCCGGTTGAGAATAACACCGCGAACTTTCGCATAACCGCGATCGGCAAAGTTTTCTACAGCACTTGCTATATTGTTTGCCGCATAAAGTGCCATTTTTTCGCCGGAAGTCACAATCAGGACGTCTTCGGCATAGCCCTCTCGGATAGGTGCTGCAAAGCCGCCGCATACGACGTCGCCAAGAACGTCGTAGAGCACGATGTCGGGGCGGAAGGTTTCGAACAGTGCAAGGTCTTCCAGGAGGTCGAAGGTCTTAATGATGCCGCGTCCTGCGCAACCAAGTCCTGGCGTCGGACCTCCTGTCTCGATGCAGAGAATACCGCCAAAACCCGTGCGGGAGATTTCGTCAAGGCGCGTCGGCTCTGTGTCGTGCGCACGCATATAACCCATGACAGACATAAGCGGTGTGCCTCCCAGGAGATTGATGGTGGAGTCCGCCTTTGGATCGCAGCCGATCTGAATGACGCGCTTTCCGAGAACGGCCAACGCTGCCGCGAGATTGCTCGTCATCGTGGACTTTCCAATGCCGCCTTTACCATAAATCGCAATCTTTTGCATGGTGGAACCTCCCAGAGGGCACAAAAGGCTTGCCGCGTCTTCTATAAAAAGCGCCGGCAGCATTCGCCCTGAAAATTCAAAATTTCATTCATTATATACGTTTTGCCAAGGCATGTAAAATCACATACGTTACAGAAGTGTATGAAGAAAGTTTTTTTATTTTTCTGTATGAATTTGGTATAATATATAAGGTGCTTCCCATAGTTTTTTGGATATTGAAAAGATGAGAAAGGGAAAATCATATGAACATTTTAAAAATGGGGCTTACTGCTCTTGCGGCAGCTGCTTTTGGCCTGTCATTTCAGACAGGTATATCCTTTGCAGCGGAGAACGCGGCAGTTTCCGCAGAGATGCAGGATAAGTCTGTCAAAGTGCAGCTGGATGACAAAGCAACGGTAGACAGCTTCCTTTCGGCGTACAACGAAGCCGCAGGAAAGTTTAAAGTCAACGGCATGCCGCAGAAAAAGGAAATGGGGAACTACGATGCTTATATAGCGCCTATCGGTACTGACGCGGCTCTTCTAATCAACGCGAACAAGGCCGGTAAATTATCCAATATCGTCATTCTTTCGCGTACGAAGCTGGATGATGCCGCTGTAGAAAATATTCGAGCTATCTACATCAACATCCTCTCGGCACTTGGCATGAAGATGGATGAAATCGGTCTTTCCTCTGCCAATCGTGCATTTGGCCGGCTGGATCTAAAGAGCGATGACATTCTTGCATCGCGAATCCAAAGAGAAGATACGAATCGTACCTGGACGTTCTTGAAGTCGCGTGGAGCAAATGGTGTGACTTCTATTGTCTTTGAAGCCGTGGTTGAGCCGCAGGATGCCGAACCTTGATGAAAGAGTTACGATTCAAGTCAGAGTGTGCACGGTGATATAAAAACACATTGAAAAAAGAGCATATTTCGAGGTGAGCAAGATGCCGATGCATAAGAAATCCATGGTCATACTCTTGGTTATTGTCTTGGCGGCGGCGGCAGGGACAATCTATGGCCTTACGACGCAGAACGATGCTGAGCCGCTATCTGGAAGCGACGGCGGAAACAGCAACACCAAATGAAATCAGCGTCTATGTAACGGGGGCAGTCAATAAGCCCGGCATTGTCACGGTAAAAGAGGGCGCACGCGTAGCCGATGCCATAAACGCCTGCGGTGGTCTTCTTCCAATATCGGACGGGGATAAGATCAATATGGCGCAGAAGCTAAAAGATGGGCAGCAGATTCGCGTCCCCGAAAAGGCAGAGGGAAAGCCTGCGGAAAGTGCAAAAAGCGGGAAAACTGCGGTGAGTAAAGATGGAAAGGTGAATATCAACACCGCAGATGAACAGGAGCTCGATCGCCTGCCGGGCATCGGTCCTGCCATGGCAAAGCGCATCGTAGAATACCGCGAAACAAACGGGGCCTTTCAGGCGCCGGAAGATATCAAAAATGTCAAGGGCATCGGTGATGCAAAGTTTGAGAAGATGAAGGATATGATAGAACTTTGAAGCCTTGCGACACAATTTAGTGTATTTTTTTGTTGACAGATGCCTTTACCCCTGCTATAATGGCTACCGTTGGATGTGCGTTTCGTGTGAGATGTGCATCGATGGTTAAAAATTATCGGATGTTCACAGAATTAATCGGTTGATTCTATGGAAGATCCACTTGACTCACTAGCTCAACTGGCAGAGCAACTGACTCTTAATCAGTAGGTTCACGGTTCGATTCCGTGGTGGGTCACCATTTGACGTATGGCTCCTTTGGTGACAAAGGAGCTTTTTGTTTTCTAGGCAGGTGAAGGTATGCGCATTTTAATATCCAATGATGACGGCATCGAGGCGGAAGGTCTTGAGGCGTTGGTCGAATATCTTTCTTCCCATCATGAAGTTATCGTTTCTGCACCTTTTCGCCAGCAGAGTGGTATGTCGCATGCACTGACTGTCGGTGCTGAAATGGAATTGATTCGCGGAAAGCGGCTCATGGATACGTATGGTATCGAGGCATGGGCGGTGGATGGCACGCCAACCGATGCCGTAAAACTTTATCTGGAGGCACTCGCGGATGTGATGCCGGACGTCGTGCTTTCAGGTATCAATCACGGAGCAAACCTTGCGACAGATATCCTGTATTCGGGTACGGTAGGTGCTGCGATGGAGGGTATCTTCATGATATCTCCTCGTTTGCTGTCTCTGCCGATATCGACAGTACACTTTCTTATACGCAAATGGCTTCGCTCTTTTGTGAATATCTCGAAACAGTGATGGAAAATCGAAAAGAGCCGATTTTTTACAATGTCAATTTCCCGCGCGAACTCGTAGGCAATAGACCGCTCTTTGTCATGGGGCGGCAGGGGAAGCGCGATTATAAAAATGCTTTTTGTCGTACCAAGCGGGAGGACGATCGCATCTTCTACATTGTACGCGGTGAGATCTTTGATACGGATAAGAGCGAGCCCACGGATATCTATGCGGTGGAGCACGGTATGATCGCTGTGACGCCGCTCATGACGGACATGACGGATTATCTTCGTATGGAACAGCGTCTGCATGAAGATAATTCGTGACATTTGTCTATGCTTTATGTTAGGATAAAACATAACTGATTTTTGGAGGTAATACCATGGATTCTATGATTCGCGACATTAAATTGGCACCATCCGGCCACGATAAGATCAACTGGGTGAAAAATTTCATGCCGGTCATGGCAGCGATTGACAAGGAATTTTCCGTATCGAAGCCGTTTGCGGGCAAAAAAATGGTCATCACGCTTCATCTTGAAGCAAAGACGGCGTATATGGCGGAAATCTTCCAACATGCGGGCGCAGAAGTTGCCATCACGGGCAGCAATCCGCTTTCAACGCAGGATGATGTTGCGGCGGCTCTCGTCGAAGATGACCTGCATGTCTTTGCAACACATGCCTGCACGGATGAGGAATATAGTACCTATATTGATAAGGCACTGGACATTCATCCAGATATCATCATCGACGATGGCGGCGATCTCGTGCATCTCCTTCATACGAAGCGCCGTGAGCTTCTTGCCGGCATTATTGGCGGTTCAGAGGAGACGACGACAGGCGTGCATCGCCTTCGTGCCCTTGCTGACCAAGGCAAGTTGGAATTTCCAATGATTGCGGCAAATGATGCTTATGCGAAGTTCCTCTTTGACAATCGCTACGGCACAGGTCAGTCCACATGGGACGGTATCATGCGCACGACGAATCTTGTCATTGCAGGCAAGAATGTCGTCATTGCAGGTTATGGCTGGTGCGGCAAAGGCGGCGCGATGCGTGCACGTGGTCTTGGCGCAAACGTCATCATCACGGAAGTCGATCCGATCAAGGCGGTTGAAGCGGTCTTCGACGGGTTCCGCGTCATGCCGATGGATGAAGCAGCAAAGATCGGCGACATCTTCCTTACGCTGACGGGGGATAAGGATGTCATTGTCAAGCGTCACTTCGAAGTGATGAAGGATGGCGCGATGATGGCAAATTCCGGTCATTTTGATGTTGAAATCAATATCCCTGCACTCGAATCCATTTCGGTTTCACGCAAGACGGTTCGCAAGAACATCGAAGAATTCAAGCAGAAGGATGGGCGCAAGCTCTATCTTCTCGCAGAAGGTCGTCTTGTCAACCTAGCGGCAGGCGATGGTCATCCGGCAGAAATCATGGATCTTTCGTTCGGCGTTCAGTTCTTCTCTGCGCTTCATCTCCTGAATCATGGCAAGGAGATGTCGAAGGCCGTCCATCTCATGCCCGAGGAAATCAACACGAGGCTGGCTGAAATCAAGCTGAAGTCCATGGGCATTGACATTGATACACTCACGCCGGAGCAGCGCGCTTATCTCAACATGGCGTGAGGAGGAAGTATCCCTGAGAATACTGATTAAAAATATCCATGCGCTTCTTGCGGATGGCACGACGCCCGAAACCAATATCTGCATTGATGGCAGTAAGATCTCCCATATCGGTGAGGTTCCTGAAAACTTCCGTCCTGCCAAAATCATCGATGGCACGAATCGCTTTGCGGTTCCGGGCTTCGTCAATGCGCATACGCATGCATCTATGACGCTTTTGCGGAGCTATGCGGATGATATGGAGCTCATGGATTGGCTGAACGGGATGATCTGGCCGGCGGAAGCGAAGATGAAACGCGCGGATATCTATTGGGGCGCAATGCTTGCGGCACTCGAAATGATTCAATCCGGTACGACGACATTTGCCGACATGTACGGACCTTGCATGGATGAAGTCGCTTCAGTCGTTGCTGACAGCGGGCTTCGTGCTGTACTTTCGCGCGGTCTTATCGGCATTGCACCGGATGCAGATCAGAAACTTGCGGAAAACGTAACGCTCTACAAGGATTTTAACGGAGCAGCGGATGGCCGCATCACTGTTATGTTCTCCCCACATGCGCCTTACACATGTCCACCGGACTATATGAAGAAGGTGGCAAAGGAAGCACAGGCGCTTGATGCAAAGATTCACATTCACATGCATGAGACAAAGACAGAAATCAAAGATTCTGTCAAAGCATATGGGAAAAGACCTTTCACTTGGGTTGCTGAGACGGGGCTTTTTGATGGCGGTGCTGCGGTCGCGAGCGCATTGTGTGCATCTCGATGAAAGCGACATTGCCGTTATGAAGAAATATGACATCCGTGCCGTGCATAACCCAGGCAGCAATATGAAGCTGGCGAGCGGCATTGCGCCGGTGCCGAAACTCTTTAAGGAAGGCATCTGCGTTGCACTTGGTACAGATGGTGCTTCGTCGAACAACAATCTCGATATGCTGGAGGAAACGAACCTTGCGGCACTTCTGCACAAAGTCGATACGTTCGATCCTTTGTCAGTACCTGCACTTGAAGCACTTAAAATGGCGACAGAGTACGGTGCCAAGGCGCTTTCTATTAAAAACCTCGGGGGTCTTTCTGAGGAAACAGCGCGGATATTACACTTTTTTTGCACAGAGGGAAGTGCATGGTGTCCGAAAAATAATCTCGTCTCGCTTCTTGTGTACTCGGCAAATGCCTCTTCTGTCGATACCGTCCTTGTGGACGGCAAGGTGCTCATGGAAAAGAAAAGAGCTCAAGACACTTGATGAAGAGCGCATTCTTTATGAGGCACAGCGTTCGGCGGATCGTCTGACGCATTAAATCTTGACAGAGAAAGCCAATGGTGCTATACTTCAAAACTGTTTGAATTCTGTAAGAGATTTTGGTAAGTCTTGTACAGATACGAGTATACTTACTCTAAAGAAGAAGCCACCGCTTCTCACCTGCTGGCAAGGGTCAGTTGGGTTACGTATAGAAATTTCGTAGGTTACTATGACCTATGTCTGATTCAGGGTGGCGTTTGCCACTCTTTTTTCTTTTTATGTAATAAGTAGGAGGTGTTCTAACTATTAGCAGAGAATCCTTACGTATCAACGAGCAGATCCGTATTCGTGAAGTTCGTGTGACGAGTGCTGACGGTGAGCAGCTTGGCATTATGCCGACACGTGATGCGCTTCGCATGGCGGAGGAGCATCATCTTGATCTTGTCGAAGTCGCACCGAAGGCGAGACCGCCAGTCTGCCGCATCATGGACTTTGGAAAGTATCGCTATGAACAGCAGAAACGTGAGAAGGAAGCGAAGAAGCATCAAAAGACCATTAGTCTCAAAGAGGTCAAGCTTCGTCCGCATATCGAACAACACGATTTTTGACGTCAAGCTGAAAAATGCCATTCGCTTTGTCGAGGAAGGCAGCAAGGTCAAGGTTACGATCATGTTTCGTGGCCGTGAACTCTCGCATCCGGAACTCGGTAAGGAAGTTCTTGCCCGCGTCGCGAGCGCCTTGGTGACACGGTCGCTATTGAGCGCAATGCAAAACTCGAGGGCAAGAACATGACGATGATTGTTGCACCGAAGGTGCAGAAAGCATCAAAAAGCAAAAGAAGCAAGGAAACACGGGAACAAAGGGAGGAAACAATGCCTAAAATTAAAACTCGTAGAGCTCGCTGCAGCGTTTTGCCAAGACCGGTAGTGGTGCGTTCAAGCGCAACAAAGGCTTTCAAGAGCCATATCCTTGAGAAGAAATCTCCAAAACGCAAGCGTAATCTTCGTAAAGCTACGCTTGTTGCCGGAGCGGATTTCTCGCGTATCAAACACATGCTTCCGAATGGCTGAGATAAAGTTATCAATAGGAGGATTCAAACATGCCAAGAGTTAAAAGCCGGCGTGACTGCACATAGACGTCATAAAAAGATCCTAAAAAGCTTGCGAAGGGCTATAAGGGCTCGAAGAGCAAGCAGTTTAAGAAAGCCAATGAAACCGTCATGAAAGCGCTCTACTATGCGCGTCGTGACCGTCGTGCTAAGAAGGGCGTTTTCCGCCGTCTATGGATTGCACGTATCAACGCTGCTGCCCGTGCGAACGGCATCTCGTACAGCCGCTTGATTGCAGGTCTTACGAGAGCTGGCGTCGAAGTCAACCGCAATATGCTCGCCGATCTTGCAATTGCAGATCCGAAAGCATTTGCCGGTCTTGTTGCCGTTGCAAAGGAAAACCAGTAAGCTGGTCTTTGCCCGACAGGGGAGCGCGTCTCCTTTGCCGGGTTTTCTTTTTGCCAAAAAGGAGTGAGGAAATGGATTTCAAGCAAATCGAAAGCTTTGAAAATAAAAAAATAAAGCTTGTGAAGAGCTTGCATTTGAAGAAATTTCGAGAAAAAGAAGGATCCTTCCTCGCAGAGGGGGTACGGCTTGCAGAAAGCGTTATCGAAGCAAAATGGCAGGTGGATTTTGGTATTGTCACAGAAAGTGCAAAGAAAAAGCCGCGTATCAGGCGCCTGATAAAGAACGCGGCAGACAGCATTTGTTTTTACGAAGTTAGCGATGCGCTCTTCAAAGCGATTGGCACCACAGATGCTCCGCAGGGCATTCTTATCGTTGTAAAGAAGAGAAATCAAAGTCTCTTGGAGCCTATGCGAAAAAAAGAAGAGGCAAAGCCCCTCTATGTTGTTCTCGATGCACTGCAAGAGCCTGGAAATATCGGTGCGATTTTTCGGACGGCAGATGCTGCCGGTGCAGATGCTGTCTTTCTTACAAAAGGATGTGCAGATCCTTTCAGCGAAAAAACCGTGCGAAGTGCCATGGGCTCTCTGTTTCATCTGCCAATATACACCGGTATTGGCGAGGATGAACTTCTCAGCTTTTTTGGTGAGCAAAGGATACATCTTTTTGGGGCAGCGCTCGATAAAGAAGCGCAGGCACTCTATACAGCAGATCTCACAATGCCATCGGCTGTGATTTTTGGCAATGAAGGAAATGGTATCCGACCATCCCTCTTATCTGTCGCAGACCATTTATACATTCCGATGGAACGGCGCAAGGGTATTGGCGCCGAATCTCTGAACGTTGCGGCATCCGCTGCTGTGATTCTCTTTGAAGCCCGCAGGCAGAGATTTTATTCGAGCATACAGACATAAAGTGCGAGTGTGCCGCGTGCAAGGCTCGCATGCAGCGTATTTTTTCCATCGGTCAGCCGATTGCTGATGGCGATTTGTTCGCGCTCCTTTAGGATGGCATCTTTGAGCTCCCAGCGGACACCTGTGATGGTAACACCCTTGGCATCCCCGAAAAGCGGAAGGAGAGAAATCGCTTTCGGCATTTTTGAAAAGCACGCGGTAAGCATATCTTCATCCTTTAAGAAGATGATCATTTCTTTCTCATCGGTAAGAATAACCGAGGTGAAAAGGGCAGCAGCACTCAGTATCGTGCTAAAACTATGGTCGAAGCGATTGCCAAAGGCGCCTGTGAGATAGATGCGCGTGAATCCTTCTTCTGTTGCCCTTTCAAGAGCGAGCTGCGTATCGGTGAAATCCTTTTCAACGGGAAATTGTTCAATCGAGACATTATTTTCCTTTGCCCAGAGCAGAGAGAATTTCTCCAAACTGTCAAAGTCACCGATGAGGCGTTCTGGAAGAAGATTTGCCTGCCGACAGACATCGATGCCGTGATCTGCTGCCCATACGGTCTTTCCCTGCGCAGCCTTTTTCAGCCATGCAACTGTCGGCGGGCGCCCGCCGGTCACGATGAGACATTCTTTTTCTTTTGTGCCTTGCTTTTGATATGTGATGGAAATATTCGGCAGTATTATCACATTTGTATACAAATTCTTCATCTTTTCATGTTATACTAAAATGGTAGGATAGACTGAATGGCCGCAGGAGAGAGCCTGCGTAAAACTTATAGGAGGTTTTTCTTTATGGTAAATTTTAAGTATTACGGACATTCCTGTGTTCTGCTCGATGACGGGACATACAAGGTTCTTTTTGATCCATTTCTCACGGGAAATCCAGCAGCGACGGCAAAACCTGAGGATATTGACTGTGATTTCATCCTCATCACACATGCGCACAGCGACCATTTTGGTGATGCACCGGAAATTGCCGACCGCACAGGGGCAGAGCTCGTCGCCATTCCAGAAGTGTTAAGCCTTTTGCGAGGAGCGTGTACCGGGGCTCAGCGAGCATCCGATGAATTTGGGCGGCTCACTCAACTTACCGTTCGGCAAGGTTCGCATGACGCTGGCACAGCACAGTTCGGGCGTAGCGGGCGGCGTTGCCTGCGGCTATGTCGTCTACATAGGTGGTCAGGTCGTCTACTTTGCCGGGGATACGGCACTTTTCAGCGATATGCGCCTCATTGGTCAGAAGGATTCTCTCGATTATGCCATCTTGCCAATTGGTGACAATTATACGATGGGGCTTGAGGATGCTGCTCTTGCCGCACAGCTCCTAAATGCCAGGAACGTCATTCCTATTCATTATAACACATGGCCGGTCATAAATCAGGATGTGCGTCATTATAAAGAGATTACAGAAGCGACATCGCCTGTCGTCGTCACGATTGTCAATCCAGGAGAAACGGTTTCACTTGCATGAGCATACCTTTTAAGAGCGACAAGTTAATCGTTATTTTTGGGTCCGACCGCTGTTGGAAAGACAGCCTTATCCTTGTCATTGGCCAAGCGTCTTAAGAGCGAGATTATTTCCGGTGATTCTATGCTCGTTTACCGCGGCTTTGATATTGGCACGGCAAAGCCGACAAAAGACGAGCAGCGAAGCGTGAAACATCATCTTATAGATATTCTTCCGCCGACCGTATCATACAACGTGACGGATTTTCAGGCGCAGGCAGGAAAATGCATTCGAGATCTGAATGAAAAACATGTGATTCCTATCGTTGCAGGCGGTACAGGGCTTTTATATCAAAGCACTTCTTGAAGACTATGTCTTTTGTGAGACAGGAGAGCATCCTGCTTTTCGTGAGAAGATAAAAGGCACTCGCAGAAATTCACGGCAGGAAGTATATTTTTGAACGCTTAAAGAAAAGAGTCGCCAAAAAGCTGCAGCCCATGTTGATGAAAAGAATTTTTTTCGCGTGTGGTTCGCGCACTTGAAGTTGCGACATTTGGTAATGAAGATGTTTCAACGGCACGAAATACCGATGCAGAGCTTGTTTGCAGGGCTTTTGTCGTCGGACTGCGCCGTGATCGCGCTGTGCTTTACGAAAGAATTCATACGCGCGTTGACCAGATGATAGCAGAGGGGCTCGTCAACGAAGTAAAAGGGCTTCTTGCCAGTGGAATTCCTGTGGAGGCGCCCGCCATGAAAGGAATCGGCTATAAAGAAATTGCCGCGGCACTTACAGGGGATCTAACGCTTGAAGAAGCGATTGAAACGGTGAAAAAAAATACACGCCATTTTTGCCAAGCGTCAGTTCACATGGTATCGAAAGATGCCATATATTCATTGGTATGACCTCGATACGCGCATAGCAGAGGAGCAGAAGCACAAATTTTCCACGATATTATTCAATTTTTTTCTCATTGACGGAAAAATAGAAAAACATCGAATGTATCGGTGAAAAAAAGAGGAGAATGTAAATGTCCACGAAAAACATCAATTTACAGGATAGTTTCTTAAATCAAGTGCGTAAAGAAAATATCTCTGTGACAATTCATCTTATGAATGGATTCCAGATCAAGGGAAATGTTCGTGGATTTGATAACTTCACGGTTGTTTTGGATGTTGCCGGAAAGCAACAGATGGTCTATAAACACGCCATTTCAACTATGACGCCAGCTCGTCATGTTTCCTTCGGTATGAATAAAGAAGAAGCCGCTGAAGAGAAATAATACATCTCGTTGACCGCAACTGCTGTGCAGAGCAAATGTTCCGTGCAGCAGTTTTTTAGATTTTTCCTAGGAGGTTCTCCCTTGAAAGAACGAGGATTTGAAATCATTTCCACATATCAAGACAAGGCAGTCGAGCTGCCGAAGCGCAATACTGCAGCGAGTGCAGGCTACGATATTCGCGCCGCAGAAGATGTGCTCCTTGCGCCTCAAGCCTATGCCATGGTGCCGACAGGCATCAAAGCATACATGAAACGAGATGAGGCATTATTTATCCATATTCGGTCGAGTCTTGCTGTAAAAGACCATCTCACATTGACGAACAGTATTGGTGTGATTGATGCAGACTATTACAATAATTCTAAGAACGAGGGACATATTTTTTTCTAGCGCTTCTTAATCGAGGCGACAAACCTGTGCAGATTGAAAAAGAACATGCGCATAGCACAGGGGATTTTCCAAAAAGTATTTATTGACCGATGATGATGATGCAAATGCGATAAAGCGCATGGGTGGTTTCGGTTCGACAGGAAAGGTGTGATTTCCATGGAAAACATCGACCTCTTTTGCTTTGCAGCTGGCCGAAGCGGAAAACAGCCGCTTTGAACCGCTTGCCGAAAGAATGCGTCCCAGAAATTTCGATGAATTTGTCGGACAGCAAAGCGTCATCGGCAAGGGGCGCTTCTTGCGGCGGATGATAGAAGAGGATCGTATTCCATCAATGATTCTCTATGGACCGCCGGGGACTGGAAAAACAACACTTGCTCAGATGATTGCCGGTCTTACTAACAGCCGTTTTCAAAAGCTGAATGCTGTCGCATCGGGAATTGCAGATATTCGAACTATGGTGAAGGAAGCGTGTGAAGCGCTGCGTTACTATCAGAAACGCACGATTATCTTCATAGACGAGATTCATCGTTTTAACAAAGGACAGCAGGATGCACTTCTTCCTTATGTCGAAGATGGCAGATTGGTACTGATTGGTGCAACGACGGAAAATCCTTTTTTTGAAGTAAATCATGCACTTCTTTCCCGCGTGCGCATTATTCAGTTGAAGATGCTATCGGATGGTGAAATCGTACGTGTTTTGAAGATGGCGCTGGCGGACAAGGAACGTGGTCTTGGGAAAGAAGAACTGGAGACATCCGATGATGTGCTCCTGGGGATTGCACAGATGGCAGGCGGAGATGCACGCATTGCTTTGAATTTGATGGAAGGCATGGCAGCCATGCTGCCGCAGGATGTACCAAAAGAAGAGCGCGTGCTTACGCTTGATCTGATGGAAGATATTGTGGGCGAACGTGTGCAGCGCTATGACAAGAAAGGAGACAACCATTACGATACGGTCTCTGCCTTTATTAAGAGTATGCGCGGGAGTGATCCGGATGCTGCACTTCACTATCTCGCACGAATGCTGGCATCCGGTGAAGATCTGAATTTTCATCGCGCGGCGCATCGTCATCTGTGCTGCAGAAGATGTTGGTAATGCTGACCCTAGAGCACTTGTCATCGCAATGGCAGCTGCGCATGCTGTACAATTTCTCGGTATGCCAGAGGCGAGAATTCCGCTTGCAGGAAGCAGTCACATATATTGCAGGTGCTCCAAAGTCCAACGCTGCCTATCTTGGTATAGATGCAGCACTTGCGGACGTCCGCTCAAGAAATTGCGGCAGTGTCCCGCTTCACTTGCGTGATGCGCATTATAAGGGGGCGACAAAATTAGGACACGGTGTAAAGTATCAATATGCACATGATTTTCCCAACCATTTTATCAAGCAGCAATATCTGCCGGAAAAACTCAAGGGCACGCGCTACTATGCACCGACAGAGAATGGTGAGGAAAAATCCATTCGTGCCTATCTTAAACGATGCTGGCCCGATCGCTACGGGGAGGTATAAGAATATCATATTTTTTTGTGTGATATTCTTATACCTGACAAGTGAAAATACTTGACAGGTGTAGATCTATTCGCTATAATGCTTTTTGTAATTCTGTTCGATAGGTTGTAGGAAACAGGTAATGGAGCAACTCGTATATTTATCAGCTGCTATTTGATTTTTTATGGAGCACTCCTGACGGATAAGCAGAAGGAAAGCCTGCGCCTGCATCTCTTCGAAGATTTTTTTCTCTTGCGGAAGTCGGTGATGCGCTTGGTATTTCTCGCCAAGCCGTATACGACAATATCCGACGGGCAGAGCTTTCAATGAAAGGCTACGAGAAAAAGCTCGGACTTCTCTCGCGTTACCAAGAGGAGCGCACAGTGCTTGGCGAGTGCAAGCCGCATTGAAAAGCTTCGCACGGTAGAAAACGGCGACGCAATCGATACGATACTGAAGCGTATGGCTCCTCTAATGGAAGGGCAGGAGGCAGGAGTTTGATATTTCAGAGTTTGTCAGACAGGCTTCAAGCAACGTTTAAGAAGCTGCGCGGGCATGGAAAACTGACAGAGGATGACGTCAACGAGGCCATGCGGGAAGTCCGCATGGCACTTCTAGAGGCTGATGTCAACTTCAAAGTAGTTAAAGAGTTCATCAAGACGGTTAAAGAACGTGCCATTGGGCAAGAGGTTCTTGAGACATTGACACCAGCGCAGGTTGTTGTAAAAATCGTCGATGAAGAGCTCACGAAGCTCATGGGCGGCACGCAGAGTCGCTTAAATATCAGCCCAAATCCACCGACCGTCATTCTCATGGCAGGTCTGCAGGGCGCTGGCAAGACGACATCGGTCGGAAAGCTCGGACTTGCGCTGAAAAAGCAAGGAAAGCATCCACTGCTCGTCGCTGCTGACGTTTATCGTCCTGCGGCTATCAACCAGCTGCGGGTTCTCGGTAAACAGATTCAGCTTCCGGTCTTTACCATCGAAGGCTCAAGGGACGCTGTAAAGATTGCAGAAACGTCCATCGCTTATTCTGCGTCGCATGCCTGTGATGTTGTTATCATCGATACTGCCGGCCGCCTGCAGATTGATGAAAAGCTCATGCAGGAGCTTAGAGATATCAAGGAGAAAGTACATCCACATGAGATTCTCCTCGTTGTTGATGCCATGACGGGACAGGAATCCGTGAACGTCGCAAAAACCTTCTATGAAGCACTCGGTTTTGACGGCGTTATTATGACGAAGCTGGACGGCGATGCACGCGGCGGCGCGGCACTTTCTATTAAGGCAGTGACGGGGATACCGATTAAGTTTATCGGCATGGGTGAGAAGATCGAGCCTCTTGAAGCCTTTCACCCCGATCGCATGGCATCGCGTATTCTCGGCATGGGCGATGTGCTCTCTCTTGTGGAAAAAGCGCAGACAGCCTTCGATCAGAAGGCAGCTGAGGAGATGGAAAAGAAGCTGCGTAAAAATGAATTTACGCTGGATGACTTCTTAAACCAGATGCAGCAGATTAAAAAGCTCGGCTCTCTTGATTCCATCCTTGGCATGATTCCAGGACTTGGCGGTTTAAAAAAACAACTTGCAGATAAAGATGTTGACCTCGATGGCAAGGAAATGCGCCGAATTGAGGCCATTATCCGTTCGATGACACCGAAAGAGCGCGCGGATATTTCCATTATTAAGAGCAGTCATAGAAAGCGTATCGCTCGCGGCTCTGGTACACGCGTACAAGATGTAAACAAACTCTTGAAGCAGTTCGGCGAGATGCGCAAAATGATGAAGAAGATGAAATCGATGAAAGGTGGCAAGAAGGGACTTTCTGGGCTTTCCGGACTAGCGGGGCTAGGCCTTTCCAAGTTGCCGTTCATGAAATAAGATATCACTCGAAAGGTGGTGAGTTTACATGGCAGTAAAGATTCGTCTGAATCGTATGGGAGCTAAGAAAAACCCATATTACCGTATTGTTGTTGCTGATTCTCGTGCACCGCGCGACGGTCGCTTTATTGAAGTTCTCGGCAACTACGATCCTTCTCAGCAGCCGGCACTTGTCAATGTCGATGAGGAAAAGGTCATCGATTGGATGAGCAAGGGCGCACAGCCGACGGATACCGTCAAAAATCTTCTCAGCAAGCAGGGCATCATGGCTAAGTTTGCTGCGGCGAGGAATGCAAAGTGATTGGAGAAGACTGCAGCATGAAAGAAATTGTTGAAGTTATCGCCAAATCCTTAGTCGATCATCCAAGCGATGTTACCGTGGACGAACATGAGGAAGCAGGAGAACTCTTTCTCAATCTTCACGTAGCAGAGGATGATATGGGGAAAGTCATCGGACGGCAAGGGCGTATTGCTAAAGCTTTGCGCACGGTCGTAAAAGCGGCAGCAACCCGGCAGAATCAGAAGGTCTCCGTTGAGATCAACTGAATAGGATACCAGGCAGAGAGTCTGCACCATAGGATTGAAGAATTGCTGACAGATTCCTTTGATTAGCGTCTGCTTGACTTTTATTTCCTGGGATTCCTTGTGAGCGGCATTGCTTTGTCAATGCCGCTTTTCTATATAGATCATTGAAATATTGGAGAAAGAGGTGCTATCTATGGATTCGATCGTGCTCAATATGCCTGTGACTGTCAAGGCGAAACTCACAGAAAAGTTGAAGACAAAGCTTTTAAAAGACTTGGATGAAGATATTAAGCGTGCTGAACTTGAGATGCAGCAGCTTGAGATTGAGAAAAAACGCGCGCTGCAGGAAAATACCGTTTTGAACCCGACAGCTGCCGATAGGCAGCGCCTGGACTCCGCCCGTCAGCACTTTGATTCAGCACTTCAAAAGCGTGCTGATTTTTGTGAGCAGGCACAGCAGCGTAAGGACGAGATGGAAAAACTCGTCTTCGGTGCAGAAATCATACAGGGAACGGTAGAGCGTCAAGTTGAAGTTCATATTGGCGATGATATGCGCGAACTCATGAATGTAGAAGTCTTGGTGGAAGATGACAAAATTATCGCAATCCGCGGCTAAAGACCGCATCACGATCGGGAAAGTTGGCGCAGCACATGGTATTCATGGTGAAATGCGCATCATCCCCCTGACCGATTTTATCGAGCGATTCGCTTCCATGAAATCTGTTATGGTCGATGATGAACTCTTGCATGTCGAACAGGTCAGATATGATAAGCAATACATTTTGATGAAGTTTCGTGAGTATTCTGTTCGCGAGGATGCAATGTGCCTGACAAATAAATTATTGACCATTGCCCGCAGTGAAGCTGCGCCGCTTGCCGAGGGCGAGTTCTATGCTTTCGATATCATTGGGCTAAGCGTGACAGACACCCGAGGCGTCTGTCTTGGGCAGATTGATAACATCTTGCGTACGGGCAGTAATGATGTCTATGTTGTGCACGATAAAGACAACAGGGAACATCTTATCCCTGCACTCAAGGCTGTTGTCAAGAATATCAACTTAGAAGCAGGTACGATGCTTGTCGAGATGCCAGAGGAGGCTTAGGATGCGGATTGATATGGTCACGCTCTTTCCCAGAAATGTTTTCGGGACCGTTTGGCGAAAAGCATTACGAAACGAGCGATTGATAACGGCATTCTCGACATCCATTATACAAATTTTCGCGACTTTTTCCCTTGATAAACATCGCCATGTTGACGACGCGCCGTTTGGCGGCGGTGCTGGCATGGTACTAAAGCCGGAACCCATGTATTGCGCGGTGCGTGACTTGCTTTCCCGAACGGAAGCATATGCTGAAAATCGACGCATCCTCATTATGGATCCTTCGGGAACGATTTTTTTCCCAGCAAAAGGCAAAGGAGCTGGCAGCCTATCGCCAGCTCATCTTTATATGCGGACATTACGAAGGTTTTGATGCGCGCATCTATGACCTTGCCGACGAGCGTCTTTCCATCGGTGACTTCGTCCTGACCGGCGGCGAGCTTCCAGCGATGGTCGTTACAGATGCTGTCTCCCGAATGCTTCCAGGTGTCTTAGGTGATGACGATTCGGCATCGACCGATTCTTTCTACGATGGACTTCTAGGTTTTCCGCAGTATACGCGTCCCAGGGAATTCGAAGGAAATGCGGTTCCCAACATCCTTCTTTCGGGGGATCATGCAAAAATACGTACATGGCGGCGTGAGGCGGCGCTTAAGACGACAAAGGAGCATCGTCCGGATCTTCTGGCACATGCAGCTTTAACGGAAAAGGATAAAGAGTTTCTGCGGCATCTCTCCTGACCATCGAAGAGATTTCATCTTTGTTTCATTTTTCGTCGCGCGTATCTATGATAAGATAATACAGTGGATTGATAACAAGGTGGTGAGCAAAGTATGTCGAAAAAAGCAAGAGACTTTCAGAAAAATGATAATGTTTACAGCCTTGTTGAAAAATTTTACAAGAATTCTTCTGTATATGAACCGTTCATTGAACAGAAGACGATAGAGAAATATCTGCGTCGCAAAGCATGGGATAAGACATTAGAAGAAGAACTTTGCTTCATCTGGTTTGTTTTGGAAACGACGCTCGTGTATATGGCAGAGTACGAAATCCGTGAGCTTGACACATTGGGCATCTACGACCATCTGGAGATTCTCTATCGGCTGTCGGAAAAGGAAATTGGCTTTACGCTGTCTGAAGATGATACCAAGCATTATTATGCTATCGTTCGGGAGTTTTACAAATATTGGCTTGCAGAACTTGGGGATACCGATGAGAATGTCGATGAATTTATCGAAGCTTGCCGTGCACTCCTTTATGTCAAGGATGTTTACCATATACCGCCGCGTCACGATGCAGAGGAGTTCTACAGCTCGTTGGATACCAAAAAAGTCATTCCACCAGAAGATATCGACAAATTGAATCAAATGCTCGATGCGCTCTTGAAACGTGTGGGAAAGTATTTTCAGTCCAGACGTTATCAACGGGATTTTGAGCGGGCACTTGCCCTTTATACGGGACCAGAAGAGCATATCGATGACGATTGGGATACGCTGAGTATCCATCATGAAGATTTCTGGCAGAGCTTTTTGGGATTACTTTCTTTTTGATTATCACCTCATTGATACCGATCAAATCCCACTCTTCGTTTATTTTTGCCGAAGAAAAAACCTGACGATCTCCGAGCAGGACATCGTTCGTGATCTGCTGCATTCAGAGTTCCGTATCTTTTATGTGACAGGAACAACAGAAGACGTCGTAAATGCACGATCTTTTTACAGACGAACTTATCGAGATGCCAGTTTCCGATTGGCTGATAGCAGACTATGACCATATGATCTACTTCGGCCATATGCACGCCAACGGCATTATGATGCTGAATTATGTGACATCACTCCCTGCAAGCCAGAAGCTCAGGACGCGTATGAAGGAAATTCTTGAAAATGAACTGGAACTTTTTTCGCCGCCGGGTGCCGGGAAGCGACACTGCAGATTTCCTTAGCCGTGAATCGGCTGCTGTAAGACATATTCTTCATATTATGTCTGCATTTGCGCAGCTGAATCTATTGACGGGATCGCAAATCGAAAAGACGAAGTCCCATACCAAAAAAAGCTGTAGAGAAGTTCACGTCTGCAAGGAATCATTTGGCACTTTTCGCATTAAAGATCGGCTTCAGCTGTTTTGCTGCAAAGCTTCTTACAAATCTTTTTGATGACTATATCTGCAAAGCCAAGGTCGAAGTATCTCCCTATGAACTTTCTTCTATTTTTAACAGCCTGCATCATCGCTTTCGGTAATTTGAATGGTCTGCATTTTGAAAATGTCTCAAATATCGAATCGATGCTCGGTGCACCGCCAAACCGCGTGGCATATCACTTGCGTGGTATTGAGGAAAGACTCGGCTGCACAATGTTTGATGCACGTTATCTAGTGGAAGAGGGATTTGTCTTTTCTTTGTACTATGAATGATGCTGTACTATCTTTCTTTTGAAGGGAAATTTTATGAAAGAAAACGATGTTCGTGAAATGAGTGAGGCAGAGAGGGAGAATTATAAGGGCGTAACGCTTGATATCTCAGAAAAAGGCAACGGTAATTTCAAGAAACGCGATGTGAATCCGCATGGCTTTTCGAATGGCAGCGGTGTTCATAGCATCCTTGTAAATCTTCTTATAAAACTGCTGAATTTTCCCGAACAAAGCTTTCTCTTCCGAACTGTAACACTCAGCATCGCTGCTCTCTGCATAGCTGCATTTGTCATCTTTCTCCTGCCGGCAGTTTTTGTTGTCATCGGCATCGGGGTTCTCTACTACATTCTATATCGGCTTTCCTACTGAAAATGTGTGCTACAGAGATTCCTGTTTGCATTTCCTTTTGCATGATGTTAAAATGGAAATATATGAATTGAGCGGATCCATTACGGCATACACTGTGAAGCTCCTGCGTTCGGATATGGGGGCATCTTAAAGAACTGGCGAATTTGTCGTGTCTTCCGACGCGCATCTACTGAATTTACATAGGCAATCGAAGACGAGCGATATTGCTGGTTGCAGCTTAGGTGTCTATGATATATGTTTTGTTGAAATGGGCTGATGCTTGTAGCAGAAGTCCTCTTTCTTTCGTATATGAATCTTTTATAATGAGTTGACATTCTCACATCAGAGAAACCATGGCGCAGTTTCAACGATTATTTTTTTGCATATTTTTATAAGGAAATTTTATGGCAATACGTCAATAATATAAATATAATACATGGAGGTGTATTTTTTTGTCCAAAGGAGCACAAAAATTACAAATTATTCCCCTCGGCGGACTAGGGGAAATCAGGGAAGAACATGACCGTTATCCGTGTGGATGATGAGATTCTTATCGTCGATGCAGGGCTTATGTTTCCGGACGAGTCCATGCTGGGCGTAGATCTCGTCATTCCAGACATCACGTATCTTATCGAAAATAAAGATAAGATCAAGGCGATTGTCTTGACACACGGGCATGAAGATCATATTGGCGGTCTTCCCTACGTTTTGAAGCGTATAAACGTACCGGTCTATGGCACGCGTCTGACACTTGGTATTCTTGAGGGACGCCTGAAAGAGAACGGTGTCGATTCTGGTAATCTGCACTCCGTTATGCAGGGCGATATCATCAATGTCGGCTGTTTCAGCGTTGGCTTCATCCGTGTCAATCATTCGATTCCGGATGCCGTTGCACTTTCCATCAAAACACCGGTCGGCATGATCGTTCATACGGGTGATTTCAAATTTGACTATACGCCAGTAGACGGCAAGATGACAGATTTCCGCCGCCTTTCTGACCTTGGCAATAAGGGTGTTCTCGTCATGCTTGCAGACAGTACAAACTCTGAGCGTGAGGGACATACACCGAGTGAAAGTACCGTTGGTGCTGCTTTTGACAAGGCGTTTCATAAGGCACGCGGCCGCATCATTGTCGCAACTTTCTCCTCGAATGTTCAGCGTATCCAGCAAGTCATAGATACTGCCGTCCGCTACAAGCGACATGTCGCTGTCCTCGGTCGCAGTATGGTCAACGTCGTCGGTATTTCCCTCGATCTCGGCTATCTTACAGCACCGAAAGGGACGATTATTGATATCGACGGATTCATCGCTACCGCATGGAGCAAGTCGTCATCGTCACGACGGGAAGTCAGGGCGAGCCGATGTCGGCACTTACGCGCATGTCAGTGAGTGATCATCGCAAGGTTGGCATTGTACCAGGTGACACCGTCATTATATCGGCGACACCGATTCCAGGAAACGAAAAACTGGTTTCAAAGACGATTGATAACCTCATGAAGCTTGGGGCAGATGTCATCTACGGCAGAAATCAAGGGATTCACGTTTCTGGACACGGCAGCCGTGAAGAACTGAAGCTCATGAACAACCTTGTCCGCCCGAAATTCTTCGTTCCCGTACATGGCGAGTACCATCACTTAATTCAACATGCACGCCTTGCCCGTGAACTTGGTATGGCAAAGGAAAAATATCTTTATCAGCGAAAATGGACAGATTCTCGAATTTACGCGCGATAAGGGCAGGTCGCCGGCAAAGTACAGGCAGGCATGATTATGGTCGATGGTCTCGGTGTCGGCGATGTCGGCAACATCGTCCTTCGTGACCGCCGTCAGCTCTCGCAGGACGGCATTCTCATCATTGCTTTCACGATGAATCGTCAGACAAATCGCGTCGTCTCCGGTCCGGATATCGTGTCGCGCGGTTTTGTCTATGTCCGCGAGTCGGAAGCTCTGATGGAGGAAGCACGTGCCCGCGTTCAACAGGCACTCGACCGCTGTGAGGACGAAAACGTCAAAGAGTGGTCCGCCATTAAGGCAAACGTTCGCGATGCGCTTGGCCGCTATCTTTTTGACAAGACCCGCCGACGTCCCATGATCCTTCCCATCATCATGGAAATCTAACAGCAAGCAAAGTATTTAGGCTGCTGCACTGCGCAGCAGCTTTTTCTTTATGATATAATACGGAGGAGAAAGAAGGTGAGTTATGGCTTTTACACATTTGCACGTCCATACGGAGTTCAGTCTTCTGGATGGTGCAAGCCGCATCGAAGATCTCGTCCATGCGACAAAGGAAGCTGGCATGAATGCTGTCGCAATCACGGATCATGGCAATATGTACGGTGTCATTGACTTTTATAAAGCGGCAAAAAAAGAGGGAATAAAGCCTATTATTGGTCGCGAAGTCTATGTTGCGCCTGCGGCGCGTCAGCTGAAGGAAGAAGTTGACGGCACTCGCTACTATCATCTCATCCTCCTTGCAGAAAACATGCAGGGATATCGCAACCTTGCGAAGCTTGTTTCCCTCGCAAATATTGAGGGCATGTACTATAAGCCTCGCATTGATAAAGAGCTCATGAAGAAATACCATGCAGGTATTATCGCACTTTCTGCCTGCATTGCAGGTGAGATTCCGCGCGCCATTCTCCGTGACAATATGGAAAAGGCGGATGCACTGACGCAGGAATACATGAAAAATTTTTGGCAGGAGAATTTCTTCATTGAGATTCAAAACCATGGTCTGCCGGAAGAGAAAAAGGCAAACCGCGGTCTCATTGAACTTGCGCGAAAGTATGACCTGGGTCTTGTTGCGACGAATGATGCGCATTACGTTCACAGGGAAGACAGCGATTTTCACGACATTCTCCTCTGTATCCAAATGAATAAGATGTACGATGATCCCGACCGCATGCGTTTTTCTTCCGATGACTATTATCTGAAGTCTCCGGAAGAAATGGCAGGACTATTCCCGGAATTTCCGGAGGCACTGGCCAATACGGAAAAGATCGCCGAACGCTGTAACGTCGATTTTACCTTCGGCGAGCTGCAGCTGCCGTATTATCCTATTCCAAAGGATTTCAAAGATGCGGCGGTTTACCTGCGTCACCTCTGCGAATCCGCGATTCCTTCGCATTATGGCGAAGTGTCCGAAAAAGTAAAAAATCGCTTGGATTATGAGCTTGGTATCATCCATAGCATGGGCTTTGATGATTACTTTCTCATCGTTTGGGACTTCATCCGTGCGGCGAAAGAAAAAGAGATTCCCGTGGGGCCTGGACGCGGCTCTGCTGCAGGCAGTATAGTCTCGTACCTTCTCGGTATCACGGACTTAGATCCCTTGACATACGATCTCCTCTTCGAGCGCTTCTTGAATCCAGAGCGCGTGACGATGCCGGATATTGACGTCGATATTTGCTATGTCCGCCGAAAAGAAGTCATCGACTATGTTAAAAATTTATATGGTGATGATCATGTTGCACAGATTGTGACCTTCGGTACCTTTGCGGCACGCGGCGCCATTCGAGATGTTGGACGCGTCCTTGCCATGTCCTTCGGTGATGTATCGGAAATCGTAACATTGATTCCTGAAGAGCCTAAAATGACGATTCGAAAGGCGATGAAAGAATCCACTGACTTTCGGGCGACCTATGATGCAAATCCGCAGGTGAAAAAGCTCATCGATTATGCCATGCAGATCGAAGGACTTCCCAGGCATTCATCGACACACGCGGCAGGCGTTGTGATTGCAAAAAAGCCATTGACAGAATATCTGCCTGTTGCCATGACAGATGGAACGCTTGTTACAGAGTACGATAAAGATCATGTTGAGGAATTGGGACTTCTCAAAATGGATTTTCTTGGTCTTCGTACACTGACTGTCATCAGCGACACGCTCTCCAACATCAGACAGAGCCGTGGAACCGCAGTCAATATCGAAAAGATTCCGCTCAAAGACGAAGCGACGGCAAGGATGCTAACTGAAGGCAAGACTGGCGCTATCTTTCAGATGGAATCCCAGGGTATGACAAACCTTGTCAAGGAACTTGCCCCCAGAAGACTTTTTTCCGATCTCATTCCGCTGGTCGCGCTCTATCGGCCAGGTCCTCTTGGCAGCGGTATGGTCGAGGATTTTATCGCTGGTCGCCATGGAAAAAAGGAGGTTACCTATCTTCATCCACTCTTAGAGCCCATTCTAAAAGAAACTTTCGGTGTTGTTCTCTATCAGGAACAAGTCATGCAGATCGTTCAAGTGCTGGCAGGTTTTACGCTTGGACAGGCAGATATTCTCCGCCGTGCCATGGGAAAAAGAAGCAAGAGATCTTGATGGCACAGAAGGAAAATTTTCTGACTGGCTGTGCAGAACATGGCATTAAAAGCGGCCTTGCCAATACCATTTTCGACTTGTTGACACATTTTGCCGATTACGGTTTCAACAAGTCACACAGCGCAGCTTATGCGCTTGTTGCATGGCAGACGGCATACCTAAAGGCACATTATCCCGCAGAATTTATGGCAGCGATGCTCACGAGCATTGTCGATACACAGAAGGTTCCGCAATACATTGAGCAATGCCGTCGTATGAAGATTTCCATCCTGCCGCCGGACATCAATGCAAGCTTTGCCTTCTTCAGTGTTGATGGAGATGCCATTCGTTTTGGGCTTGCCGCCGTACGCAATGTCGGGGACGCTGCCATCGAAATATCATCGACGTGCGCAATAGGAACGGAAAGTTCTGTTCCCTTGTTGATTTCTGCTCACGCGTCGATATGCGCACAGCAAATAAACGCGTACTTGAAAGCCTTATCAAATGCGGTGCCTTTGACAGTCTGGGGGCAAAGCGCAGCCAGCTTCTCGCCGTCCTGCCGCAGGCTGTCAGTGAGGCAATGAGAAATCAACAGGATGCTCTTTCCGGACAGATCGGGCTTTTTCCCGAAGAAGAGATTAGCGCTGCTCTCCAGCTTCCGGATATCGAAGAGGCTTCGAGGGAGGAATGCCTTGCCTGGGAGAAGGAAAACACTGGTTTTTACATCACAGGACATCCTCTCGACGCTTACCATGAGAAGCTGGATAATTTGCCTAGTATCTCGACGCTGCAGGGAGGAAATATCAAAGATAAACAGCTCGTGCGTGTCGGTGGCATGTTGATTGAGACGAAGCGCATTACGACACGAAAAGGTGAAACCATGTGTTTTGCTACGCTTGAGGATTATATGTCACAGGCAGAAGTTACTATTTTTCCTCGACTGTTTTATCAAAACATCGACCTTCTCATGCCGGATACACCGGTTGTCATCGAAGGGCATGTTGATCTTGCAGGCGACGGGTTAAAAATTCTGGCTGACCGTATCTGGTCGGTCGATGCGTACACACCAACCTACTATATCAAATTGCCAAACGGTGGCTTATCGGCAGAGGCGCGCAAAGATTTGCAAAAAATTATTGCCGAGCATCGCGGCAGCAGCGAGACGTATTTTTACAATGGAAATCGCTGGCAAAAAGGCGGTGAAGCTTTCTGGCTCTCTGATACGAAAGAAACGATGGAAGCACTGGAAGCACTTCTCGGAAAGAGTGCTGTTCGAAAGCGTTGAAGAATACAAAATAAAGAAATAGACTTATATAGGAAAAGGGAGAAATGCATTATGGGGAAGGCTTTGATTATCGGGTGTGGCGGTGTTGCAAACGTCGCCATACATAAATGCTGCCAGAATGCAGAAGTATTCGAGGAAATCATGATCGCCTCGCGCACGAAGTCAAAGTGCGACAGGCTGAAAGCGAAACTTAAAGAAACGACAAAGACAAAAATTCATACAGCAGCTGTCGATGCTGACGATGTGCCGCAGTTAGTCAACCTTATCCATGACTTTAAGCCGGATGTCGTTCTCAACTTGGCACTTCCATACCAGGATCTTTCGATCATGGATGCCTGTCTTGCCACAAGGACGAACTATGTCGATACGGCGAACTATGAACCGGAAGATACGGCAAAATTTGAATACAAGTGGCAGTGGGACTATCGTGATCGCTTTGAAAAAGCTGGCATTACGGCACTTTTAGGCTCTGGTTTTGACCCTGGCGTCACGGGTGTCTTTTCTGCCTACGCGCTGAAGCATCATTTCGATGAAATCAACTATATTGATATTCTAGACTGCAATGCAGGTGACCACGGCTATCCCTTTGCAACGAATTTTAATCCTGAAATTAATATTCGAGAAGTCTCGGCAAACGGCAGCTATTGGGAAGCAGGGCATTGGGTCGAAACAAAGCCGATGGAGATAAAGCGCGTCTATGATTTTTCCGAAATCGGTCCGAAAGATATGTATCTTCTGCATCACGAAGAGCTGGAAAGTCTCGCTTTGAACATTCCGGGCATCAAGCGCATCCGCTTCTTCATGACCTTTGGAGAAAGCTATCTCAATCATTTGCGCTGTCTTGAAAATGTTGGCATGACTTCCATCGAGCCGATCGATTTCGATGGCAAGAAGATTGTTCCGCTCCAGTTCTTAAAGGCTGTACTCCCAGACCCCTGCCAGTCTTGGACCTCGTACAAAGGGAAAGACGAATATCGGCTGCATCTTCCGCGGGAAAAAGGACGGTAAGGAAAAGACCTACTATCTTTATAATGTCTGCGACCATCAGGCATGCTATCAGGAGGTCGGCTCTCAGGCGATTTCCTATACAACGGGCGTTCCCGCTATGATCGGTGCGATGCTTATCATGACGAATACATGGAAGGGTCCTGGTGTAAAAAAATATTGAAGAGTTTGATCCAGATCCGTTCATGGATGCATTGAATGAGTGGGGACTTCCATGGAAAGAGGATTTCCATCCGGAGCTCGTCGATTGATGCGCCGCATATTTACCAAGGTTCCAACGCCGTCCTTCGTTGTCGATGAAGAAAAGCTGAAAGACAATCTCGAAATATTGAAAAGCATTGAAGAAGAAACCGGTGCCCATATCCTTCTTGCCCAAAAGTGTTTTTCGATGTATTCGCTCTATCCCTTACTGGGAAAGTATTTGAGCGGCACAGCGGCAAGCGGCATCTATGAAGCGCGTCTTGGACATGAGGCGATGGGAAAGGAAAATCATGTCTTTTCCCCTGCCTATCAGGAAAAGGATATACAGGAGCTTGTAAAGATTTCTGATCATATCATTTTCAACTCCTTTTCTCAGTGGGAAAAATTCAAGACCATTGCCCTTCGCCAAAAGGTGTCCTGCGGCATTCGCGTCAATCCCGAATGCTCGACACAGCAGCATGCTATCTATGACCCCTGTGCACCGGGATCGCGGCTGGGCGTAAAGGAAGCCGATTTTCGCTTTGATGCGCTGGACGGGCTGGAGGGCATCCATTTTCACACACTCTGCGAGCAAGGCGCCGATGCCCTTGAAGTCACACTTGCGGCTGTCGAAAAAAAGTTTGGCAGAGCGATAAAAAAGATGAAATGGGTGAACTTTGGCGGTGGTCACCATATCACACGAGCAGACTATGACAGGGATCTCTTAAAAAAGTGTATTCTCCACATCAAAGAGAGATATGATGTAGAAGTCTACTTAGAACCGGGGGAAGCCGTGGCACTGAATGCCGGTTACCTTGTCTCGACTGTTCTGGATATCGTCGGAGAAAATGCCATCTTAGATACATCGGCTGCCTGTCATATGCCGGATGTTATCGAAATGCCCTATCGTCCGCCCGTCCTAAGTTCCGGCGAGAGAGGAGAGAAGCCGTACACTTATACCTTTGGAGGTCCGACCTGTCTTTCAGGCGATATCATCGGAACGTATTCTTTCGACACGCCGCTTGCTGTAGGTGATCGCGTCATTTTCTGTGATATGGCGATTTACACGATGGTAAAGACAAATACGTTCAATGGGATGCCGCTTCCTCATATCATCTGCTTACATGAAGATGAGTCATGGGAAATTGTGCGCCAGTTCGGCTATGAAGACTTTAAAATGCGGCTGTAAAGGTAACTTCATTTGTCGCTTGTTATGTATACATAAATAATACCTTTACAAGAGATAGCTCTTTGTGTTAATATACCAATATCAGCCAAGCAGAATATATTTGGGCAATGATGCCGTGCAAAAGATTCTTTATCATGTTTCATGTTTCGTGATGGAGTTTTTTGTGCGGCTTTTGTTTTATGAAAGAAAAGGGGTTTTACGATGGATGAACTTCTCTATGTCATTCCTGCTCACACGCCGAAAGATGATGTACTGAAACTCGTGGAGGCACATTCGGAAATCAAGTTTGTTTCGCTGGTCGGCATTGACATGGCAGGAAACGACACGGATGAGAAAATTCCAGTGCAGGTTTTCCTGAAAGATATCGATGACTTTTATGCGGGTACTGCAGTCCAGACTGATGGATCTTCTGTTGTCCTGACGGGCATTGCAACACTGAACAATGCAAAGGTCGATATGCCGATTGATTCTTCTGTCAATTGGTTTGTTGACTACAATATGGAACATTACGACGAAGAGACGGGAAAGCCTGTCGGCACGCTCCGCATCCCTCTTTTCCTCGTGCACGAGGGCAAACGCGTCGGTTCGCGTACCGTTCTTGCCGACACGCTTGCTTTTTGTCAAAAAGGAACTCTCGATCTTTTCAAAAAGAATCCGAAAATCTCCGGTATTGAAAGCGTTGATGGCAACGAGGTAGAAGACATTCAGTTTACCTCTGCAACAGAGCTCGAGTTCTGGGTTAAGACCCCGCTGGAAGAAGCTGCCATTGCAGAAATGTCCGCATCCCAGGTCATGCAGGAACAGTATTGGGAACGTACGCACGGCGCTGTCCGTACGGCGATGGAAACCTGCCTTTTGGAACTTGATAAATACGGCTTAAAAGTCGAAATGGGTCATAAAGAAGTCGGCGGTCTCAAGGCACAGATCGATGAAACCGGCCAGGTGACGCACGTCTGCGAGCAGCTCGAAATTGACTGGCGTTTTGCGGATGCCCTTCAAGCCGCAGATAACGAACTCTTTGTCCGCACGGTCGTCCGTGAAGTCTTCCGCTCACTCGGGCTGGAGGTCAATTTCAAGGCGAAGCCGATGATTGGTCTTGCAGGCAATGGTGAGCATACGCATATTGGCATGGCGGCTATTACAAAGGACGGCAAGCTTCATAATCTATTTACAGCAGACGATCAGATGAAGGACTTCATGAGTGCCATCGGTTATGGTTCTCTCATGGGAATGCTCAAAAACTACGAAGCAATCAATCCCTTTGTCTCCGCTACAAATGATTCACTCAATCGCTTGAAGCCCGGTTTTGAGGCGCCGATCTGCGTTGTTACCTCCCTTGGCTGCACGCCGGAAGTTCCATCCCGCAACCGTACGATTCTTGCCGGTCTTATCCGCGATCTCAATACACCGTACGCAACGCGTTTCGAGCTTCGCGCCTGCAATCCGTATACCAATACCTACCTCGTTCTTGCCGCCATCTATTCTGCATGCCTTGACGGTATCAAAGCCTGTGCTTCGCATTCGACGGCAGAATGCCTTGCCGAACTTTCCAAGGATGCCGGTACCGAAGGATTCTACCTCGAAAAAGATCGCGCGTATCGCTCGGAAAAGGATGTTTTCGAAGACTATACAGAAGAAGAACGCAACCGCCTTTTCGGTGCACCTCCTGCAACCGTTTGGGAGAATATGCAGAACTTCGAAAACTATCCGGAGAAGACTGCAGTCATCACCTCGAGCAGTGCTCTTCGTGAACAAATTATCGATGCGTTCCGCGCCGGCGCACTTCTTCGTTGGAAGACTGAGCTTATCGCCCGCATCATTCCGGAAAACCGCGATATCGTTCGTCGGGCAAAGGAAATTAAGACAGAGTTCGTCACGGATCTAGATTCTTACAATTGGAATAAGATCAACGGCATCCGCAGCTACCTTGCCAAGGACAGTATCGATGAAAAGTCTCTGTTTACACTGCTCATCAATGCATTGAATGACGGTGACTATGCGACGGCTTCGGGACTGCAGGTCGAGATGTACGATAAGATTGAAGAGCTCAAGAGCCTGTACGATTCTTACAAGAAGAACATGATCTGATTCCACACACATTATTGAAGAGAGAAGCTGAAATTCGACTTCTCTCTTCAATAGCACATTTAGTGTTGACAATAGGAATTACCCACACTAAATGTAATACAAGTCTTTCATCGTATTTTCATACGTAATAGAATCAAAATGTCTTTTACATAAATTCGTTATTTTTGAAAGGTAGACTATTATGGAGCATTCTCTGGAAAATACTTCATTGACGCAGAAACAGCCTCGTATTGGCATGCAGTCGGAAAAGATCGATGCCGATTACTTTGTCACACATTTTGAAGAATTTATTCCACGATATATTGCAAAAGGAAATCCTTCAGAAGACACTTTGACACATTATAACAATCAGATTCGAAATTTTTATTCGATGGTGCCTAAAGGATAGCATACACCCGCTTGGCGTTACAGAATATCAGATGCGCATTTTTCGGGAATGGCTGGTCAATCAAAATTATAAAGCGGAGACCATTCAACATATGCTTGCTGCTATACGAGCTTTTTACCTTGCAGCAGTCAAGATGCACATTATCGAAGAAAATCCAGTAAATGATATTACTGCGCCTACTGTTTACAGTAATAATGATGCCTTACTGCATTTTTATACACCAGAGCAAATAAATAAAGTTGTGCAAGTTTTTACCCAAGATGAAGTAGCGTTTACACGTTATCGCAATATGCTGATTCTTTATCTAATGGGCGTTGAGGGTCTTCGCAATATTGAGGTACATCGCGCTTGCTTGGAAGACATTAACTGGGATGTCAAAGCCTTTATGGTTCGTGGAAAAGGTAGCAAAGGGCGTATCGATCCTATTTATCCCTGTGATGATACTTTTAAGCTTCTTGAACAATATCTAGCATCTGTTCCAAAGGATAATTCCATAAAAAAGGATGGAATGCTAACCCCACTCATTTTATCCTCTTCACATAGGAATTATCTCGGACGCATTTCCCGCAATGGCATTCGATCGATTATGAATAAAGCACTGACTGCTGCAAATCTTAAACATGCTGGTCTATCCTGCCACATTTTTCGTCATAGTTGTGGGACAAATCTATATCAAGCAACAAAAGATTTACGAGTCGTTCAAGAAACACTGCGCAAAAGAGACCCAAAAAGTAACAGCACGATATGCGCATGTAAATCGTCGTTTAGAATCTCGTGTAACATCTGCACTTGTTCCTAAAGATATAAGTTCATCTGATATATAAAGGTTACTTATTTTTATATAAAGGTCATACTCTTTTTTTCTTTATTTGATTTAATGCCGATTCTCTCACGTAGTTCAGACGTGGTTCTAGATATTTTCCTAATTTTATTTCAAGTTCCTTAAGTTCTGTAGAATCGAAATCATAAAAACATCTGGTATGTTTTTATTCTTGCTTCTCAAAGAATTCATCTCTATAGATATTAAAATATATTGAAAGATTGCTTTCTATATCAAAAATTTATATAGTCTAAAAATTATAAAAGATCCATTTGTAATTTTAACAGGTTCTTTTGGATGAATATATAGATGAAATCCATTTAATTCTTCTGGAAATTCATTTAAATTCCCCCATGCTATAATGCCTTTCTGTTCCATAATTGTTCCAAGAGATTCTTTTTTTAAAGGTGGATATTTGCTCTAAAAAAATCAGAGAGATGTTTTTTTAAATATAAATAAAAATCAAAAAAATATCTGGAAAAAAATAAATTCAATATTGCAGAATTCAATCAATCCGATTTTTATACGAAGTTTATATTCATACGTCTCTTCATGATAATAAGCGGTAATGCTTTTATGTATTTTTAGGATTATTATAGCAAAAATATCATAAATATCATCGGTTGCTTTTTCCAATATAGTGATAAAAATCATGGATTTCCTTTGGAAAAATCAAAAGCAGAAGTTGATTTTTTTCCATTCGGCAAGGTCTTTTTTTACTTTTTCAAGCGTTTCTTCGTGCAAAATTTTTCTCTTTTCTAACGAAAGTATAGCTATTATTCTTTCTGCAAAATCAAGTATTTTTTTCTGTCCTACAGATAAATATTCAATAAAATGAGTAAGGAAATAAAAAGAGTGCCCTGCAAAATGGCAGAGCGCTTCTTGTTTTCCATCGCTTTATAGCTATTATTTTCCTGTACTTCCACGCTTCGTAAGTGGCATACCTTTTTGGCATAGCGGGCAAGTTGCGGGTTCATAGGTTTCGACATCCATGTTGAGCAATGCCGTACTCGGAACGTCTTCAAAAGTTGCCTTACCTCCGCTGCGGTCTACGAGCATACTGACAGCAACCGGAATGCCGCCTGCCGCTTTGACGACATCAATAACTTCACGAATCGATCCGCCAGTTGTTACGATATCTTCAACAATAAGGCGACGTTCGCCCTTATGAAGCGCAAACCCCCGGCGGAACGTCATCTTTCCATTGACACGCTCTGTAAAGATCGCACGTGTACCGAGCGTCTTGCCTGTCTCATGAGCCAATAAGATACCACCGGTCATTGGGCCGACAACGGTTTCAATCTGACTGTCTTTGAACTTCTCTGCCATGGCCTTGCAAAGCTGCTCTGTGTACTTTGGATGCTGCAGAACATTGAATTTCTCAACGTAATGCGGGCTATGAAGACCAGAGGTAAGAACAAAGTGACCGTTCATGATGGCATTTGTCTTAACGAGTAGTTCCTTTACTTCTTCCTGCGTCATAATACATCCTCCATCTCATTCAAAATGTGTATGGCGGCAAGTTTCGGATCTTCGACTGCGCGTATCGGACGACCGATGACAAGATGTGTCGCACCATTTTTGAGTGCTGCACTCGGCGTTGCAATACGGTTTTGATCGTTGATATCTGTGCCTATCGGGCGGATACCTGGTGTAACGATGAGAAAGTCATCACCACACGCCTCACGAATCCTCTTGGCCTCCTGCGGTGATGAAACAACGCCGTCAAGACCTGCTTTCTTGGCAAGTTTTGCGTAACAAAGAACAGTTTCTTCAATCGAAAGTGTATGCCCAAGTTCTTTCCACTCATCTGAACCGATGCTGGTTAGAACCGTAACTGCGATGATTTTTTTGGCGTCTTTTTCCCTTGATTTTCCGCTGCTTCTCTAAGGCACCTTACCGCAGTTTCCATCATGGAAAAACCACCGCCGGCATGGACATTTACCATATCCGCGTCGAGTGCCATCAAAGAACAAAGACCACTGGCAACGGTATTTGGAATATCGTGTAGCTTGAGGTCAACAAAGACTTGCTTTCCTTCGCTCTTTAACCAAGTGACGACTTCGCCGCCTGTCGCATAGAAGAGTTCCATGCCAACTTTGTAATAACGGACATGCTCTCCCAGTGCCGTTACGAGTTTTTTAACATCCGCAAGTGTATGAAAGTCCAGCGCGACAATCAATCGATTTTTTGCATTCATTTTGTCGCTCCTTTACGAAAATCGGGATTTGCCTTGCCGACAAGTTCCGAAACAGATGAAAACTGATGTTCCTTCATATAGGTTTCCATACCGTCGCATATCTTCATCGTAACCATAGGATCGGTGAAGTTCGCCGTACCAACGGCGACAGCGCTCGCTCCCGCGAGGATAAACGCAATGGCGTCTCTTGCGCTTGCGATACCGCCCATTCCAATAAGAGGCACTTTTACTGCCTTTGCGACTTCGTAGACCATGCGCAGTGCCACAGGCTTTACCGCAGGACCAGAAAGACCGCCGGTAACATTACCGAGTACAGGGCAGCAACGCTCGATATCTATCTCCATGCCGAGGAGTGTATTGATGAGAGAGATGCCATCCGTTCCAGCATCTTCCACCGCTTTTGCCATGGTGACGATATCGGTCACATTCGGTGATAGTTTCAGAATAACAGGCTTCTTGGTATGTGCTTTTGCTTCACGTACGACAGATGCAGCCGCTCTTGGATCGGTGCCAAAGACGATACCACCTTCCTTGACATTCGGACAGGAAACATTGAGCTCTATCGCAGCAACACCATCGACATCGAGCATACCTGCCAGTTCTCCATATTCTTCCGCAGTACTGCCGGAGATATTGACGATGACATTCATCGCATATGGCTTAATACGAGGAAGAATGTTTGAAAGGAAATGGTCAACACCTGGATTTTCAAGTCCAATGGCATTCAACATACCCATCGGCGTCTCTGTAATGCGAATGCCGTCATTGCCGCGGCGGGGCTGTCGTGTCGTTCCCTTGACCATGACACCGCCAAGGCGAGAGGCTCAACGAAATCAGAAAATTCCTCGCCATAACCAAAGGTACCAGAGGCTGTCAAAATTGGTGATTCCATCGGAATGCCAAAGAGATTCGTTTCCAGAAGGCTCATGTAAAGAACACCTCCTCTGCTGAAAAGACAGGACCATCTTTGCAGACTTTCTTCCGTCCATTCAGCGTGTCAATCGAACACGAAAGGCAGGCACCGAGACCGCATGCCATACGTTTTTCAAGAGAGACGAGAGCATGGTACATCATGTTCTTTTGCAAGTTTTGCAACGTTCTTCATCATGATTTCTGGACCGCAGACGACGACACCATCGTATTTTTCCAGCCGAAAGAAGCTCTGAGAGATATTCCGTGACAAAGCCCTTTTTACCCAGCGAACCATCATCTGTCGTAATGAAGATCTCTCCCATGCCGCTGTAAAGGTCTTTCCAGAAAAGTTCTTCCTTCGTTCGTCCGCCCATCAGAATATCAGCTTTTTCCCTGCATGGCGGCGCGTAGAAAAAAGAGGAAAAGCCCCATGCCGCCGCCAACAATGAGGGGATGCGCATATCCCATGCTAAAGCTATTTCCCAAGGGGCCGAGGAGATTGACAACGTCGCCTTTTTTAAGCTTAGATAGTGCCCTTGTTCCCCTTCCAACCACGCGGTAAATGAAGGCGATGGAACCATTTGAACGGTCGGCTGCAACGATGCCAAAGGCACGGCGAAGCGTAAAGGCACCATGCAGAATGCGTATCTCCACAAATTGTCCTGGAGCAGCGTTGTTGGCAATTGAGGGCGCCTGCACGATGAGCATAAAGACGCCAGGTGCAAGTTCCTCTTGCTTCATAATATGGGCGTCTTGCAGGAATTTCTTAGGCAAGATCGTCACCTCCGCCGACATAGTCCTGAATGGCGAGGGAATAGACAAGACGGCTTTCGCGCATGAAGGAGAGAACGCGGAGAACCTCCCAAGCTGTATCCAGCGATGTCAGGCAAGCGATGCCGTGCTCGACTGTTGCGCGGCGAATCTTTAAAGCCATCTTTTGCCGAATGCTTGCCCTGTGTCAGCGTGTTGATGACCATGTTGATCTTGCCCTTTTTTTAATGCGCTCGATGATGTCGGCGCTGCGTTCATGGACCTTACCAACAAGAGATGCCTTGATACCGATGGACTCAATGGCGTTTGCCGTCCCCTCCGTCGCTGCAATTTCAAAGCCAAGATCCGCAAATGCCTTGACCAGTGTCTTCATCTCTTCTTTGTCTTTGTCTGCAACCGTAAAGAGAATGCAGCCTTTTACCGGGACTTGAATGCCAGAGCCAATAATCGCCTTGTAAAGTGCGCGTGAATAATTATAGTCGATGCCCATGACTTCGCCCGTTGACTTCATTTCGGGACCGAGTGCGATATCGACATCCGTCATCTTGGCAAAGGAGAATACTGGTGCCTTGACTGCGACATAGCTCTTGGGCGGTATGAGACCAGAGTGATAGCCGAGTTCGCTAAGCGTTGCACCGACAGCAATGCGTGTTGCGAGTTCGACCATGTCGACGTCAGTAACCTTCGAGAGGAAGGGAACCGTGCGCGAAGAACGCGGATTGACTTCGATAATATAGACTTCTCCGTCGACGACAACGAACTGAATGTTGAGGAGTCCCTTGACATGGAGCGCTGTCGCAAGGCGCCTCGTATAATCAATGATGGTGTAAATGACCTTCGAAGGAAGGGTCTGCGGCGGATAGACGGCAATAGAGTCACCGGAATGGACGCCAGCGCGCTCAATATGCTCCATAATGCCTGGAATAACGACATCTTTACCGTCGGAAATACCGTCTACTTCGACCTCAGTTCCCTGCATATAGCGGTCGACAAGGACAGGATGATCAGGCGTAACCTTCACCGCACGCCCCATATAATCACGAAGTTCACTTTCGTTATAGACGATCTCCATCGCGCGGCCACCAAGGACATACGATGGACGCACCATGACAGGGTAGCCAATGCGTGCCGCGCCGTTGACTGCCTCCTGCAAATTGGTAACAGAAATGCCTTGCGGGCGTGGAATCTTCGTTTCTGTAAGAACTTCGTCAAAGCGTTCGCGATCCTCTGCGCGGTCAATGTCATCGACAGAGGTGCCGAATACTTTAATACCAGCTTTTTTCAAAGAGGCCGCAAGATTGATAGCGGTTTGTCCGCCAAACTGAACGATGACGCCTTCTGGCTTTTCCTTGTCAATGATGTTGAGGACATCTTCTGTCGTCAGTGGTTCAAAGTAAAGACGGTCAGAGATATCGAAGTCTGTCGACACCGTCTCAGGGTTATTATTGATGATGATGGCTTCGATGCCCATCTCGCGAAGTGCCCAAACCGAATGAACAGAGCAGTAATCAAATTCGACGCCCTGCCCGATGCGGATCGGTCCCGAGCCAAGAACGACAATCTTACGGGCATTCGATGTGCGGACTTCGTCTTCCTGCGCATGAAACGTCGAATAATAGTAAGGCGTTGCAGCTTCAAACTCTGCCGCACAAGTATCGACCATCTTATAGCAGGGAAGAATGCCGGCATCCTTACGTGCCTTGCGAATGGTATCGACGTCTTTGCCTGTGAGCTCGGCAATGGAGCGGTCAGCTAGTCCAACATCCTTTGCTGTAAGCAAAAGTTCGTCTGTCAATTCCTCGGACATTAAACGGTTCTCAACATCTGTGATGTTCTTTAGTTTATAGAGGAACCATTTATCGATTTTTGTAATTTTATGAATCTCGTCAATATCTGCGGCATGACGACGAAGAGCTTCTGCGATGACGAAAATGCGCTGATCGTTGATATTGGAAAGGCTCTTTTTAATTCGTGCATCATCCCAAGAATCCATACCTTCCATATGGAGGCGATGGATGCCGATTTCAAGTGAGCGAACGGCTTTTAAAATAGCACCTTCAAAGTTACGGTCAATGCTCATGACCTCGCCCGTCGCTTTCATCTGCGTGCCGAGTGTATGGTCGGCATAGACAAACTTATCGAACGGCCAGCGCGGGAATTTGACGACGCAATAATCCAGTGCCGGTTCAAAGCATGCCTTCGTCTTCTGCGTGACAGCATTCGTGATCTCGTCGAGTGTATAGCCAATGGCAATCTTTGCCGAAACCTTTGCAATCGGGTAGCCTGTCGCCTTTTGAGGCAAGTGCCGAAGAGCGGCTGACACGCGGATTGACTTCAATGACATAATATCTGTTGCTGTTCGGGTCAAGGGCATACTGCGCGTTGCGAGCCGCCTTCGATGCCAAGTTCACGAATGATACGAAGGCTTGCAGAACGAAGCATCTGATACTCATGGTCTGTCAATGTCTGACTTGGCGCAACGACAATGGAATCGCCCGTATGCACGCCGACCGGATCGAAGTTTTCCATATTGCAGACGGTGATGCAGTTATCGTTTCCGTCGCGCATGACTTCGTATTCAATTTCCTTCCAGCCGGCAACACTGCGCTCGATCAGCACCTGACCGATCATGGAATAGCTGAGACCCTTGATGACGATATCCACGAGCTCTTCTTCGTTTTCCGCAATACCGCCGCCAGTGCCGCCCATCGTATAAGCTGGACGAACGATGACAGGATAGCCGATATCGTTTGCAAAGGTAACGGCACTCGGCACATCTTCAACAATCGTACTTTCCGGAATTGGCTCGCCGAGTTTCTGCATGGTCTCTTTGAAGCGTTCGCGATCCTCTGCCTGTTCAATGGCCTTTAAGGGCGTACCAAGAAGCTCGACCTCATATTTGTCAAGCACGCCCGCTTCCGATAATTTCACAGCAAGATTAAGACCTGCCTGACCGCCTAGGGTCGCAAGAAGACCATCCGGCCGTTCTTTTTCAATAATCTCTGTTAGGAATTCGACGATGAGGGGCTCGATATAAACACGGTCGGCGATGTGCTTATCGGTCATAATCGTTGCCGGATTCGAGTTGACAAGAACAACTTCCAGATCTTCTTCTTTTAAGGCACGACAGGCCTGAGAACCCGCATAGTCAAATTCTGCCGCCTGTCCGATGATGATAGGGACCGGAGCCGATAACCATGACTTTTTTAAGATAATTTTTCTTTGGCACCTTTATTCCCCTTTCATCATACGAAAGAATTCGTCGAAGAGATACATATTGTCGTCAGGCCCTGGTGCAGCTTCCGGATGATATTGCACCGAGAAGATCGGCAGCTCTTTATGACGCATGCCTTCGATGGTACCGTCGTTGACATTGATATGTGTGACTTCGATGGGAAGTCCTTTTTAACGATGCTTTGCATCAACGGCAAATCCGTGGTTTTGTGAAGAAATCTGCACCTTGCCCGTACGCAGATCCTGAACTGGCTGGTTCGTGCCGCGATGCCCAAACTTCAATTTATAGGTCTTGGCACCAAAGGCGAGTGAAAAAGCTGATGACCGAGACAAATGCCGAAAATTGGTTTTTGCCGATGAGTTTCCTGACTTCTCGACAATTTCCGGTACATCCGCAGGATCACCGGGACCATTTGAAAGAAAAAAATGCCGTCAGGGATTCATCTTGAGAATATCTTCTGCCTTTGTATACGCGGGAACGACTGTCAGACGGCAGCCTTTTTCGTGCAGTGAATGCAAGATGTTCTGCTTGACGCCAAAATCCATTGCGACAACGAACGGAGCCGTCTTCTCCTCACACTCCATCGTATAGGCGCTCGGTGTCGATACCTCCATCACGACGTCTTTCTTGATGGGAATGGCAAACAACTCATCAATTTCTGTCTGTACCGCATCATCGGGAACAAGGATGCCCTTCATCGTACCCGATGAGCGAATCTTCCTCGTGACGGCACGCGTATCAACATTGTAAAGGCATGGCACACCCTGCTTTGTCAGGAAATCTGCGAGGCTGGTTTCATAATGCCAGTTGCTCCCGTGCTCGCAAAGTTCACCGATAATAAAGCCGTTGACGAAAGATTTCCTAGACTGCATGAAGATATCGGCAATACCATAGTTGCCAACCATCGGATAGGTCAGCGTAAGAAGCTGACGGCAGTACGAGGGATCTGTCAGGCTTTCCTGATAGCCGACCATGCTCGTATTGAAGACGACCTCGCCCATCGCCTTGATGTTATTTAGAAGATCGCCTGTAAACGTGCTGCCGTCTTCTAAAATGAGTTTTCCCTTCAATGTATAACACCCCGCAAATCATATATAAACACTGTAAATACGGCAGCAATATCAAAGCACTGTGCCGTCACGCATGACGACCTTACCATCTACGACTGTCAGGATAGGCTTTCCCTTTAGGCGCCTGCCGATAAACGGAGAATGGCTGCCCTTGGTGTAGAACTGACTTTTCGTCAACCGTCCATAAAAGCTCTGGATCAATGACTGCGACATCTGCCGCTGCACCGACATTCAATGTGCCTGCATCAAGCTGAAAAACCTTTGCCGGGCCGTATGTCATCTTTTCAATAATGCGTGCGGCATCGACCTTCCCCGTTGCAACAAGGTCGGTAAAAAGAACGCCGACGGCTGTTTCAAGTCCCGGAAAACCAGAAGGCGCATACATGTATTCACGATCTTTTTCTTCCGGTGCATGCGGTGAGTGATCGGTTACAATCATATCGATTGTGCCGTCAAGAAGCCCCTTTAGCGTGGCATCGACATCTTTTTGTTCGCGCAGCGGCGGATTGATCTTGGTTGAGCTGTCAAAGAGTTCGACTGCGCTGTCTGTCATCGTAAGATGCTGCGGCGTGACTTCTGTCGTCACGCGTACACCGCGCTTTTTCGCCTGACGGACAATGTCGACAGCACCTGCCGAGCTGATATGCGCGACGTGGACGCGCGCACCCGCGTATTCGGCAAGCATGATATCACGCGCCGCTGCGATATCTTCTGCGATCGTCGGACGTCCCTTAACACCGAGCATAGCGCTTCGATGTCCCTCATTCATAATACCCTCTTCAATAAGTGAAGTCTCTTCCTCATGGTTGATGATGACCTTGTCGAAGGCATGCAGATAATCATAGGCATTTAAAAGCACCTTTGCTGAAGGATCGAAATGACCGTCGTCAGAAAAGGCAACCGCTCCTGCTTCGACCATATCGCCGAGCTCTGCGAGTTCCTTACCTTCCTGGTTCTTCGTCACAGCGCCGATGATACGAATATGAACCTTTCCGACCTCATCTGCACGCTTTTTCATACTGCGGACAAGTGCCGCCGTATCAATGACCGGCTTCGTATTCGGCATCGTTGCGACCATTGTATAGCCGCCTGCTGCTGCAGCCGATGAGCCGGAGAGAAAGTCTTCCTTTGCCTCTTGTCCCGGCTCACGAAAATGAACGTGCATATCAATCAAGCCAGGTGCGACAATCTTTCCAGCGGCATCATAGACTTCCGTATCGTCGTCATCCATCAAATTTTTTCCAACGTCTTTGATCCTGCCGTCTTCAATAAGGACATCGGCAATTTCATCAAATTTTTTAGCAGGGTTAATGACGCGGCCGCCCTTTATCAGTAACTTCATTCTGATTTCCCTCCCATCAGCACAAGAGTAAACAGTGCCATACGAATGGCAACGCCGTTTTGAACTTCCTCTTGGATAGCCGAATGCTTTCCATATGCAACAGACGGTGAAATCTCCCATCCTTTGTTCATCGGTCCCGGATGAAGGATAAGCACATCGTCCTTTGCCAGATGCAAGCGCCTGTCATTGAGACCGAAGATGCGCGCATATTCTCGCGTCGTCGGGAAAAGACCGCCTTTCATGCGTTCGAGCTGGATGCGCAGTACTTCGATGACGTCAGCATCCGCAATAGCATCCTCGATGCGCTCATGGATAAAGACGCCTGGAATCTCATCTAGAAAACGCGGCATCAATGTGTTTGGTCCCGCGAGGTGAACCTCCATTCCCATCCTTGTCATGCCGTAAATATCCGAACGTGCCACACGGCTGTGCAGGACATCGCCTAAAATAGCGACCTTTAATCCCGCAAGGCATCCCTTATGCTGCTGGATCGTAAAGAGATTGAGAAGTGCCTGTGAAGGATGTGCATGTGCGCCGTCGCCCGCGTTGAGAATCACAGGACTTACAACCTTAGAAGCATACGCTGCTGCACCTTCTGCTTTGTGGCGCATGACAATAGCATCAGCCCCCATAGCCTCTATCGTGTAGAGCGTGTCACGGAGACTTTCACCCTTGACAATGCTTGACAAACTCGCCGATATATTTACAACATCAGCACCAAGATACTTACCCGCAAGTTCGAACGAGGTACGTGTGCGCGTACTCGGTTCGTAAAAAGCGTTACAATGGCTTTTCCTCGAAGCGCCGGTACTTTTTTGATGTCGCGGTGGATGATATTTTTCATCTCCTTAGCCGTCTCAAGAACGAGGCTAATTTCTTCTTTAGAAAAATCCTCAAGTCCCATGACGTTCTTCCCGCGCAAGGAAATGTTGTTATTTGCCAAATCAATCACTCCTATCACACAGCGTCGCACTTGCAAAAGTACAAAGAAAAAGGGCTTCCTTTACGATAGCATAAGAAAGCCCTTGATACCCATATGAAACGAGATGCCATCTTCTGCATCGTCGTATCCAAAGCAGTGCCCTGCGGAATGCTCCGACAAAACATCTTCTTTGTGATTTCAGCTCCCTTTATGCGCATCGCAGTACGCATATTAAAAAGGCGTTTGACAGCAAAATATCTCTGTCTGCGTTTATTATATCTTATCCGATTTGCAAAAGCAAGGATAAGCAGCAGAAATCTAAAAATGGAGGCTTATCCTACAGTTTCCTACGCAAGGTTGAGCATACGATGTGTCTGAGCAATGACACGCACATCTTGTAAACGCCGCAAAGCATAGCTCTGAAATTTTAATAGGCTTTTCGTATCTATTGGCAAAACATTGTTTACAGGAGTTACAGGCTGTAGGATGAGTAATGTCTCTGGAGAAATCTTTGCCAGCATATCGACGGCATGCTGGAACTCTTTTTCTGTTGTTGCATTTGAAACGACGATTTTGACATAGAGGTCTTTTGTCTTTGCAAGCTTCAAAAAAGATGCGTGCTCCTCCCAATATTCTCTGCCGAGCATGCTTGGTAATTTGATATCCATGCTGATGATGTCAACCGCATCCCATGCGGCGTACAGTTCTTGATATAAAGTACCGTTGGTTTCTAAGAGGAAAAGGGGAAATATTTTTCCCTCTGCAGCCAGTTTTTCTCGAACTTCCTTGATAAATGCCGCATGAAAAAGCGGTTCACCGCCGGTAAAGCTTACCGCTTGATGCGGCGTTTCAGCACAGAAGCTGCGGATAATTGCAGCAACTTCTGCCGCCGACAAAGGATTCATCTTCTTTGCATAAATTTCTGTGTCAGCGCCGGTCTCCAAGTGACAGAAAGAATGTGTACCTACCGCATGTTCTGTATCGCAGTACTTGCAGTCAAGATTACACCCTTCAAAACGCACAAAAATCTGACGGCATCCGAAGTATTTTCCCTCTCCCTGTACGGAGGAAAAGATTTCAATGATGTTTGTTTTCATGGCACCTCCCTTAATCTTTCGTATATGTCACGCTTGACTTCGGTGACTCAAAGACCGTAATGCTGGCAAGGGCAGTGTCATGGCGGAAGACTTCGCTGTGTTCCATTGCCTCAAAGATGACACGTGCGAGATTTTCTGCCGTCGGATTTATCCCGTCTTTAAAAGGCGTAAGCTCATTGAGATACTGGTGATCAAATGCATCAATTGTTTCCTTCAGTACATGCTTTACCTCTTTAAAATCGACCAGCATACCGAGTTCGTCCAGTTCCGTACCCTGAACCGTTGCCTCAACCACCCAATTATGACCATGAAGGCGATTGCATTTGCCAGGATAATCGACGACGCGATGTGCAGCCTCGAAAGGTGCCTCACTTTTACTGTATACATAATAGTTTCCCTCCCTATGCTTTTGAAAGAAAGCTGCCGCGCGAGAAGCGCAGCAGCTTTGAAAATGAATGCCCGTTATTTTATCGTTGTCGTATTTTTGACATTGCCCACAATGTCATCCATACTCATGGCGCGTGTGTGCTTCGTATGGCTCCACTCATGATCGTTACGGTGAATAAAGCCGAGGAAAATGATGGGAATCCACGAGTATATGAAGACGGGATAGAGCAGCAAATACAGCCATGCCTTCCATTTGACGCGAATCTTTGCGAGAATGATCATGGGCAGAATGTATTGTCCCATCATAATCGCTGTCATCATCTGTGACGGAAGGAAGGTGTAGATATTCGTGTAGAACGGTGGAAATGCGAGCTGTACATAACTGATGATGATAAAGATCGTCGAAATCATCAGAAAATGCGGCTGCATGAGGTAAATGCACGAATCCCACATACGGATGTCTTTATGCTTCCAACCGGCTTTGAACATCTTGGGAATAAACCGGTTTCCGACATCAAATTGCCCCTGTGCCCAGCGACGGCGCTGATTCCATGATTGCCTAAAGGTCAGCGGTTTCTCGTCATAGACGATAGCATCATGTGCCCAACTCGTCTTGATGCCCTCAGACATGCACTTCATAGTAAATTCCATATCCTCGGTAAGACAGGTCGCCTGCCATCCATGTTTTTTGAGAATCTCAGAAGCAAAGCACATTCCCGTGCCGCCAAGGCAGGCGGAAAGCCCGATGTTTGACTTAGCCAGATGTGAAATGTAGCAGATGACCCAAAAGGCAATGGCAAACGTACCCGCAACCCAAGTATCATACGGATTCTTTGCATCAAGATATCCTTGGATAACCTTATCGCCCTCGCAAAGTCGGTTGTTCATTTCCATGAGGAATTGCGGATGTACAAGGTTATCTGCATCAAAGACAACGATGCCGTCGTACTGTTTTTCCATCTGAAAGAGTCTGTCGAACATCCAGTCAAGCGCATAACCCTTGCTTTTCTTTTTTGCGTCCGTACGCTCGTGAACAAGTGCGCCTTCTGCCGTAGCGACCTCCGCCGTCTTATCCTCACAATTATCCGCAACGACATAGACATCATACATATCTTTTGGATAGTTCAGCTGAAATAGATTCTTCACGAGCTGTCCGATAACGGCTTCTTCGTTATGCGCCGCGACGACGATGGCGAAGGTCTTTTTCGGCGTCGTAATCTTTTTTTCACGGCGCCGCCACATACCACAAAAACCGATGACGAAGAAATACAAGGTAAAGAGAAAGATAAGTATCTGCATCGGCACCATGATGATGTCGAAAGGATGCGTAATCAAAAACCATCAGCCTTTCTTCCCTAAGATAAGGAAAATGGAGTTTACGATGCCAAGCATGGCATAGGTGAGAAAAACCGCCATGCCGACTGCCGGAAGGATTGTCTCACGGCCGAGATAGATGAGTACAGCAAAGAGAATAATGCTGAGTATCTTCGTGATAAGATAGATCTTCTCCGCGCCGTCGCCCTTGAAATTCGGATAATGGACATGACTGACCATAAGCCACGCAACGATGATCACCGCGAGCGGATAGACCCAACCATATGCCGTTGGGTTGAAGCCAATCGTCACAAAGAGAAGCGTTGACATTGCGACCAAATTGCCGCCAGCAGGTGCCGCCAGCCCCATGAAGAAACCGTGAACGACATCTGTACTGACATTAAAGCGCGCGAGACGCCACATTGCACAAACAGCAAAGAAGACGACGATGGCAATACCGATATATCCATAGGCATGAAGCGCGAATACCCAGGCGAGGATGGCAGGTGCAACACCAAAGGACACAAGGTCACAAAGAGAATCCATTTCCTTGCCCATTTCACTCGCCACGCCAAAAAAGCGTGCGCAGCGCCCATCGAGACCATCGGCAACAAGTGCGAGAAGAATGAAAACAGAACCCCAGACGAGGTCGCCGGAAAACGTCGAAAGAATGGAACAAACGCCGAAGACGAGATTCATCGACGTACATAAATTTGGAATCAACCTACGATAATCCATTAGTCTTCCAACCTCCCGATGATTGTTTTGCCTCCGGCAACCTTCTCTCCAACCTTTACGGTAAGAGCAACATCCTTCGGCATGACGACTTCAAGACACGAGCCGAATTTTATCATACCATAGAGCTGTCCCTGTGCAAGCTTGTCATCCAGCGTGACATAAGAGACGATGCGGCGTGCAAGGATGCCTGCAATCTGTTTGACTGTAATCTTTATGCGATCGTTTGCAATACCGAGCAAATGATGTTCATTGACAAAGCCGACCGCATCCTTATACGCGGGACGGAAACGGCCGCAATAGTATTTTTGAACCTTAATCTCTCCATCGATGGGGCTTCGATTGACGTGCACATTAAAGACCGACATAAAGATAACGACCTTATGGCATGCACCTTCGACAAATTCATCATCGTCAATATCAGAGATTTCCGTTACCGTGCCATCTGCCGGCGAGAGGACAACGTTTTCGTTGCGGATAATCTTTCGCTTTGGATTGCGGAAAAAATAGCAAAAGTAGAGTGCGAATACCATAGGAACTACGGCAACAACGGGGTGCAGGGAAAAACCAAGAACAACTGCCAAGACAAGACACCCTCCGATAAAGGGATAGCCTTCTCCTATGATCGGCATCTGACGTATACCTCCTTCAAATATGAAACGTTCCTTTATAAAATTATTATAGACGAATGGGGGTAGTTTGTCCATTTCATTTTCGTTCAGACTTTATGAAACGACATTTTCGAACCGCCTTATCTCAGGTATATCAGCCTTTTTCGTGAGCGATGTACCTTCACGACAAATTTCGGTAAGGCGAGCAGGCGCTTGGCGCGCGTCGGCTGCATCAGTCCACGGAAGAGCCATTCGAGTTTTGCCCGCTGCATCCAACGCGGTGCACGCTTCATCACACCCGCCATAACATCGAGCGTACCGCCAACACCGATAGAGACAGGAACACCGAGTTCTTTTCTGTACTTGCTCAGCCATTTTTTTCCTGTTTGGGAACGCCAAGTGCCGCGAGAAGAATGTCTGGCTTTTGCTGTCTTGATAGCAGAGATGATCTGCGGTTCGTCCTCTGGCTTAAAGAAGCCATTCCGGATACCGACGATTTCAATGCCGGGATAGAGCTTTTCAGCCTTCGCCTTTGCCTTGTCGGCGACCCCCGGCGCAGAGCCAAAGAAATAAATACGCCACTTTTTTTCAGGTGCTTTCTTCATTAGTTCTTGTGCGAGATCATAGCCGGCGACGCGCTCGGGCATATACTGACCGAGATGATGCGCCGCCCATACCGTTCCCGCACCGTCTGGAACGACTAACGCCGCCTCATTTAGAATATGGCGCAGTTTCTTATCGTATGTTGCGCGCATCAGCATCTCTGCATTTGCTGTAGCAACGAGTACACCTACCTTCTTTTCAATGAAACCTTCGATAAGTGAGATGGCTTCTCGCATCGTAACGCCTGCGACCTTAACGCCAAGGATATCGATCTCTCGTGGCAACTTTATCCCTCCGCTTCTGCTTTATGTCTCATCGCATATACTTTGAATACATGGTTTCTAAATTTCTTCAAAAAAGAAATCTTGCCAATCGTTGTCAGCAAGATTCCCCAAAAATTCTCTCATAAGAGACAGTCGATCTGCCTCACTTATTCTCTTTTACATCCTTTTTCTTGGCTGTTGTGCGGATGGAAAGTTCACGAAGCTGCTTTTCATCGACGAGTGAAGGCGCCGCACTCATCACATCACGCGCACTCTGGTTCTTCGGAAAAGCGATGACATCGCGAATGGAGTCACGCTGTGCCATCAACATGACGAGACGGTCGAGACCAAAGGCAATGCCGCCATGCGGCGGTGTACCATACTGGAATGCATCGAGCATGAAGCCAAACTTCTCATGTGCCTGCTCAGGTGTAAGGCCGAGCGACTCGAAAACTTTCTCCTGAAGGTCGGCATTATAGATACGGAGTGAACCGCCGCCAATTTCAACGCCATTTAAAAACCATGTCGTAGGCATTCGCCTTAACACGACCTGGGTCAGAGGAAAGATATGCAATGTCTTCATCACGCGGTGCGGTAAATGGGTGATGCATCGCTTTCCAGCGCTTTTCCTCCTCGCTCCATTCGTACATGGGGAAGTCAACAACCCAAAGGAAACGAAGCGCATCAGGATCGATAAGGCCGCGCTCTTTTGCCATGGCAAGGCGGAGCTGACCGAGTGCTGTATCGACGACAAGACGCTTATCGGCTACGACGAGGAGGAGATCTCCCTCTTTAGCGCCCGTAGCCTCTGCAATTTTCTGGAACGTCTCATCCGAATAGAACTTCTTAAAAGGACTCTTGACGCCTTCTTTTGCATACTGAATCCATGCAAGTCCCTTTGCGCCGTAGATCTGTACGAATTTCACGAGGTCATCCAGACGGCGGCGTGGAATATCCGCATAGCCATCGACTTTAATACATTTGACCATACCGTCGTTTTCGATAACCGCATTGAACACCTTGAAATCTGAGCCCTTGACAAAATCGGAAATCTCCATCAACGGCATGTCGAAACGAAGATCCGGCTTGTCGGAACCGTATTTGTCCATTGCCGTATCCCAATCCATGCGCTCAAAAGGCACCTTAATATCTCTGCCAAGCGTCTTCTGAAAAATCTCATGGATAAGATTTTCCATCAGAGTCAAGATCTGATCCTGCTCCATGAAGCTCATCTCGATATCCAGCTGCGTGAATTCCGGCTGACGATCCGCACGCAAATCCTCATCGCGGAAGCAGCGAACAATCTGGAAGTATTTTTCAAAGCCTGCGACCTGAAGAATCTGCTTGAAAATCTGCGGGGACTGCGGCAGTGCATAGAATTCGCCCGGATTAACGCGGCTCGGAACAAGAAATCCCGAGCACCTTCCGGCGTGCTCTTGCAAAGCATCGGCGTTTCAACTTCAAGGAATCCCTCGCGGTCAAAGAAGTCGCGCATGGCCTTTGCAACCTTGTGGCGGAGGATGATGTTCGCCTGCATCTCCGGACGGCGAAGGTCAAGATAGCGGTACTTCATGCGAACTGTTTCATCGACATCGATACCGTCCTGAATGTAAAACGGTGGTGTCTTCGCCTTGTTGAGAATTCGAAGCTCCTCGCAGACGACTTCGACGTCTCCCGTATCGATGTTCGGATTGATCGTGTCCTCGCTGCGGCCGCGCACCTTGCCGCGCACTGCAATGCAGAATTCGTTGCGCAGGGACTCCGCCTTATGGAACGTGCCCTCATTCATCGCAGCTTCGTCGAAAACGACTTGAACAAAGCCCGAGCGGTCGCGCATATCGACGAAAATCAATCCGCCATGATCACGGCGACGGGAAACCCAGCCGCAGAGAACGACTTCCGTGCCAATGTTCTCTTTACGAAGATCGCCCGCATGGTGCGAACGCTTTATGCCTTGTAATGTCTCCATCAGTCATCCACCTCAGAATGTAATTGATTGTTGATTGTCTCTATGATTTCGGCAAGCGGAACTTTTTCCTGCTTGCTGGCAACCATATCTTTCATCATAACCGTGCCCTCTTTCACCTCATCCTCTCCGAGGATCAGAGCAAAACGCGCATGCATCTTATTTGCTTGTTTCATCTGCGCCTTCATGCTGCGCCCTGCAAAATCCATCGAGGCGGTAAGACCGGCGCGGCGAAGCTTTGCCAAGAGACAAAAAGCCGGCTCTTTTGCCACATCACCGAGTGCGACGACAAATGCATCTTCTGCCGGTGTATTCTCTGGAAAAAGGTTTTGTTTCTCAAGGGCAAGCAATACACGCTCCAACCCCGTGGCAAAGCCAACGGCTGGCGTAGGCTCTCCGCCCATCTCTTCAATGAGGCCATCGTAGCGGCCGCCGCCAGCAACAGCGCTCTGCGCACCGAGCGGCAGATATTTAATCTCAAATGCCGTCTTCGTATAGTAATCAAGGCCGCGAACCAGGCGTGGATCAAGCACAAAATCAATACCTGCTTCCGTTAAGAGGTTTTTGACACGTTCAAAGTGATCTTTACATTCGTCACACAGACAGTCCGTGATCTTCGGCGCGCCTGCCATGAACGGCTTATCCGCATCGATTTTACAATCTAGGATGCGAAGTGGACTGCGTTCAAAACGGTCGTTGCAGTCCTTGCAAAGCTCACCGAGGTGCTCACGGAAATACGCTTTGAGTGCCTCTCGATACTTTGGGCGGCACCGCGGACAACCGACAGAATTTAGCGAAAGTGAAAGATCTTTCATACCGAGCGATTGCAGGAAGTCCACAGCTAACATGATGATTTCTGCATCGGAAAGTGGGCTTTCCGCGCCAATGGACTCAACGCCAAATTGATGAAATTCGCGCATACGCCCTGCCTGCGGACGGTCGTAGCGAAACATCGATCCCATGTAAAACAGCTTCACGAGCGAATTGTCGCCATAGAGTTTGTTCTGAAGGTATGCGCGCACTGCCGATGCCGTGTTTTCTGGACGTAGGGTAATACTGCGGCTGCCGCGGTCGGTAAAGGTATACATCTCCTTATCGACAACGTCGGTTCCCTCGCCAATGCCGCGTTGGAAAAGCTCTGTATGCTCAAAAATTGGCGTGCAAGCTCATGGAAAGCCATAATGCTTACAGATTTCGCGAATCTTTTCTTCTACATACGTCCAATGACCGACGGTATCCGGTAAGATATCCTTTGTCCCACGCGGAGCATTTGTCAGCATAAAGTCTCCCCCTATTTGCCATACCTTTAATAATTTTTTTAGTCGTGAACGCTGGATTTACTGTGGTATCTCAGACGCATCGCGGCGCAACTGCCTATTGCCCTCATAGACCAGCGCGAGAAGATGCGTTCGCTTTTTGATATACGTATCGATTTCCCGCAGATATGTCGTAAGATCCTTCGGATAAAAAGGTCGAACGCAGGCGATGTTCGCTGCAGCTTACCACCTTCGTCGTCGCCGCACCGCCGATGCCGAGAATAGTCTGATGCTCTTCGCATGATTTGGATGTTATACATCCCTTCGGCACCTTTGCGGCAGCAGCCGAGATTTTCTAAGTCTCCCGCCATATAGCCTTGTCGGTAGAGATAGTACGGCCGCATACCCAGTCGCTTCACAACTGCCATCGCTGTCTCAAACATCCGACGTGTCTCTTCCGCACTCGGCAAATCGACGCAACGTTCCTCCAGTCCCTTCCAAAGGCGCGAGCCACGCTTCAAGGCAAGTGCATGAAGGGTGATGTCATCCGGGCAAAGTTTTGCAATGTCATCCATCGTCTTTTTGACATCTGCCGCCGTTTCGCCTGGCAACCCCAAGATAACGTCCATATTGATATATGAAATGCCTGCTGCTCGCAGTGCATGGTACATCGCCTTCACATCTTCCGGCGTATGACGCCTGCCGATAAGGTCGAGCGTCTTTTGCTGCATGGACTGCGGATTCACACTGACGCGCGTGACATACCGCTCTTTCATCTTAGCGATCTTCGCTTCTGACATACTGTCAGGACGTCCTGCCTCCACTGTAAACTCTACAAGGTTCGGTGTATAGAAAGCATTATATATCAAATCGAGCATTTCGGCAAAAAAATTGTCGGGGAGGCTTGTCGAGTGCCTCCGCCGACATAAATATTTTGAACCTTAAAACCAAATCGCTCGACATCGCGTTTTTGCCGCGCAGAGATCTTTTCGAAAGATCTCCATGAACTCCCGCAGTTTCTTTTTCCTTCGGAAGAACATTAGCAGGAAAAGAGCAATAAAGACAGCGCGTCAAGCAAAAGGGAATGCCGACGTAAATGCTGATGGTCTTTTTCATCCGACGTCCTTAAAAAGGGCGCTGACGAAAGGCCATAGGGAATGATCTCTGCCGCTTTTTTTCATGGCTGCAGGCATATTCGCGTTCCAATCGCTCAAAGATGGCATCTTTGCTCAGCCCCATGCGAATCCAGCGATGAATGATTTTGGTCGGGCGAACACCGTGGAGAATTCCCCATGGGGCAGGTGCAAAGCCAAAATCGCGAAGGAAGATATGGTATAAATTGAGTTTAATGATGCGGTTCTGTGCAGCACCTTCCCGCTCATCCGATGCCCCCGTATCCTCATAGCGGTATTCTTTTAAACTTCCATCGAGCGCGAAAAGCATCACCTTTGAAACGACACTTACGGCACCATCTACATCTGGCAAGCGGTGATGAATGACGGAAAGCTGCGCATAATCCGCATCCTTTTTACCGACAATCTCGACCTTGAAGAGTGTCAGCACCTCGCGCGTGATCTTCTGAATCGCTTCGACCTTGCTGTTTAACGTAAAAGTCTTAACGCGCACCCTGCTCTGAACACTCCTTGCAGATGCCGAAGAATTTCACCTGATGATCACTGACCTTGAAACCTGTCTTGTTATTAATGTCTGCTTCCAGATTTTCAAGAAGATCTTCTTCGAACTCGATGACTTTGCCGCAATTTGTGCAGATAAGGTGGTGATGATGATGCTGCGTTGGGTCGAGTGTATTGACCTCATAACGGCTGCAGCCATCGCCAAACTCCATCTTCTGCAGTATGCTAAGTTCCGAAAGAAGTTCGAGACTGCGATAAACCGTCGCAAGACCGATTTCGGATTTCTGATCATGGAGGATGCCATAGACATCCTCTGCACTTACATGCTCGCCCGGATGATCAAGAAATATCTGAAGGACAGTCTGACGCTGCGGCGTCATCTTGTGCTGGCGCTCCTGTAAGCGTGTCTTAAGATCCGCCATGGTAAACGTTTCTGGCATGATAACCTCCTATTCTTCGGTTTCTTCCCCAAGAACTGCTCAAATAGGGAAGAAACCACGCCCAAAGCGAAAGCGATGGGCTATCTGAATCTTTTACAAATTGTAATACGACAGGCTATCGCTCCTACAAAATATGATATACAGCTCATCCTGACACCCTCCACTTGAAAAAGTGGGAGACTTCTTGGCTCGACAACCACTGTGCCGCCTTTTAAAAGCTACGTATTATACCCAAACACTTTTAGCACTCCTATCTGCATAAAAGGGAGACCGTACCTTGGATAACGAGCCATAAATTTGATTCATTGACTATTTAGTATAACAAAGAAGCAGAGACTTTACAAGAAGCTACGTAACGATTCTTACAAAATGAACTGAGAAAGATCGCGGCTTGAAACGATATCGGAAAGACGCTTGTCAACATAGGCAGCATCGATCGTAATCTCTTTCTGTTCGAGTTCCGGCGCATTGAAGCTCACTTCTTCCAAGAGCTTTTCAAGCAGTGTATGGAGACGGCGGGCACCGATATCCTCTGCTCCGCTGTTGACATTTTCAGCAAGTTCTGCAATGCGGCTGATGGCATCTGAACAAAAGTCGAGCTTGACACCTTCTGTTTCAAGAAGTGCCTCATACTGTTTGATGAGCGCGTTCTGCGGCTCTTTCAGGATGCGCTCGAAGTCGATTTTCCGAAGGGATTTCAACTCGACGCGAATGGGAAAACGTCCCTGTAGTTCAGGGATGAGATCCGATGGCTTAGCCATATGGAATGCACCAGCTGCAATGAAGAGAATGTGATCTGTCTTTACAGGACCGTATTTCGTCATAATCGTCGAGCCTTCGACAATCGGCAGAATGTCACGCTGTACGCCTTCACGGGAAACATCGGCACCGGACGCGCCGTTTTTCACTGCGACCTTATCGATTTCGTCGAGGAAGACGATACCGCTATACTCAGTCACGCGAATAGCCTCGCTTGCAACGGCATCCATATCGATGAGTTTTTCCGCCTCTTCCTGTGCGAAGATCTTACGCGCTTCCTTTACGGTGACCTTGCGTTTTTTGCGATGCTTCGGCATAATGGAGCCGATCATGTCCTGCAAATTGTCGCCCATGCTTTCAAGGCTTGAACCGGAGAACATGCCGACCATTGGACGGCTTGACTCCTCGACATCAATCTCAATGATCTCGTCTTCGAGTTCACCGTTTTCTAGACGCTTCTTTACCCAGTCGCGCCCTGCCTGATATTTCGGGGGTTCATCTTTCTTTTCTTCTGTCTCTTCTGCACCGCCGAAGAGGCGGCCGAGAGGATTTTGTGATTTCTTTGGCTCGGGAACGAAGACCTCGAGGATGCGCTCCTTTGCGGCTTCCTCTGCCTTGTCTTTGACTTTCTCCATGCGCTCTTGGCGCACCATACGAACGGCGGTCTCTGTCAGGTCGCGAATGATGGATTCAACATCGCGGCCGACATAACCGACTTCTGTAAACTTTGTCGCCTCAACCTTGATAAAAGGGGCGCGAACCAGCCTTGCGAGACGACGTGCAATCTCTGTCTTTCCGACGCCTGTCGAACCAATCATCAGGATATTCTTTGGGATGACTTCTTCCTTCATGATGCCCGTAAGCTGGCGGCTGCGCCAACGATTGCGCAGAGCGATGGCGACAGAACGCTTTGCTTCATCCTGACCGATGATGTATTTATCCAGTTCCGCGACGATCTCGCGCGGTGTCTGTTCATTGACGCCGATAGCGTCACTCGTCATATATTCCATTTAGTCGAGTTCCTCCACCAAGATATTGTGATTTGTATAGACGCAGATGTCCGCTGCTGTCGAAAGAGCTTCTGTTGCGATCTCCCGCGCACTCATTGCCGTATGCTTGACAAGGGCGCGTGCAGCGCAAGGCAAAAACCGCCCGAGCCAATGGCCGCAGCATCTCCGTCAGGCTCAATAACTTCGCCATTGCCTGACAGCATGAGGATTCGTTCTCTGTCTGCAACTAGGAGCAAGGCTTCAAGCTTCCTGAGCATACGATCCGTACGCCAATCCTTTGCGAGTTCAACGGCCGCACGCTCGAGATTGCCGCTGTAAGCCTCGAGCTTTTCTTCAAACTTCTCAAAGAGAGTGAAGGCATCGGCTACAGAACCCGCAAATCCTGCAAGGACTTTTCCATGATAGAGCGAGCGCACCTTTCGCGCATTCGCTTTCATGATGGCGCTCTGTCCAAATGTCACCTGTCCATCGCCTGCAATTGCGGTCTTTCCGTCCTTGCGGACGGCACATATCGTCGTTGCATGAAATTGATTTTCCATTGTTCAGCCTCCCGCTTATGTTTACTTTTCTATTTAAAGTCTCTATCTTTTTAAACCTATCATCCTACAGCTCTAACGAGGGAATAAACCTCATCAGCACGGATAGGGCACGCTCTGCCGCCATCTGTTTCTTTATCTTTTTATCACGGATATAATGACCGTTCTCATCATGTGCACGGATCGTTGGCAAAAGGCCGAAGTTGATGTTCATCGGCTGGAAATGCTTCGCCTCACTCGTCGTGATATAATGCGCCAGTGCACCGTGACAGGTCTCCTTTGGGAAGATAAGCGGTTCCTTTCCGCTTGCCAGACGATAGGCATTGATGCCCGCCATCAATCCCGAGCTAGCGGATTCAACATACCCTTCGACGCCCGTCATTTGTCCAGCGAAAAAGAGATCTCTTTCGCTCTTAAATGCATATGTTGGAAGCATGTGCTTCGGTGCGTTAAAAAAGGTATTGCGGTGCATAACGCCATAGCGGAGAAAGTTTGCATGTTGAAGCCCTGGAATCATCGAAAAGACACGCTTTTGCTCCGGCCATAGAAGATGCGTCTGAAAGCCGACTATATTGTAGAGCGTTGCTGCTGCATTGTCCTGCCGCAGCTGTACGACAGCATATGGACGCTTTCCTGTCTTTGGATCCTCCAGCCCGACAGGCTTCATCGGCCCATAGAGCAGTGTATCGCGCCCACGTGACGCCATGACTTCGACGGGCATACAGCCTTCGAAAAAGACTTCCTTTTCAAAAGCATGTGTCGGTGTCTTTTTTGCCGAGATCAATGCATCGTAAAACGCATCGTATTCCTCTTTTGACATTGGACAGTTAAGATAGGCTGCCTCACCTTTTCCATAGCGGGAAGCACGGTAACAGATATCCATATCGATGGAGTCTTCGCTGATAATCGGTGCCGCTGCATCGTAGAAGTAAAGGGAATCACCGCCGGTAAGCGTCTCAATCTCTTTTGCCATATCACCGTCTGTGAGCGGTCCTGTTGCTACGATGGTTACGACATCCGCTTCGCGTGGAATCTCGTGCAGTTCTTCGCGGCGCACCTCAATATTCGGATGCGCTTCGATTTTTTCCGTGACAAAGTCGCTGAAACGTGTCCTGTCAACAGCAAGAGCACCGCCGGCAGGTACCTTCGTCGCGTCTGCCGCCTGTAAGATTAGACTTCCCATGCGGCGCATCTCTTCCTTCAGGACACCAACGGCATTTCCCAGAGACGCCCCGCGAAGCGGGAATTGCTGCAGACAAGTTCGGCAAAACCTGCTGTCTTATGTGCACCATCCGAGCGCGTTGGACGCATTTCATGAGTATGACATGCGCTGAGCGCCTTGCCGCCTGCCAAGCAGCTTCTGCCCCGGCAAGTCCCGCGCCTACAACAATAACCTTCTTCATACCTCATCCTTGATCTTTTTGCTCACGCTTCGCCTTTTCTGCCTTCGCCTTTGTCTGCTTGGCATCCAGACGCTTCTTCAATTTTTTGAATCTCCTGGTTGATAGGGTGGTCGATGCGGGTCTCACAGGCATCGTTCGAGCAGTAATCGAGTGAACGACCGTTTTTATAGCGATGGCGAAGCATGAAGGCTCCACATTTCGGGCACGTCTCTTTCTGCGGCGCATCCCATGTCGTATAGTCGCAGTCTGGATAATTCTCACAGCCGTAAAAGGCACGCCCGCGCGATGATTTCCGCTCGACAATCTCACCGCCGCACTTCGGGCATTTAACCCCCGTTTTTTTCAAAAGAGGCTTTGTATTGCGGCATTCCGGGAAGCCCGGACAGGGCGAGGAACTTGCCGAAGCGTCCCTGCTTTACGACCATCATCCGCCCGCAGCGCTCACATTTGACATCCGAAACTTCAACGGGAATTTCCACCTGACCGATAGCTTTATCTGCCTTTTCGATCGTCTGTTCAAAAGGATTGTAGAAAGCACGAAGTAGCTCATTCTTTTCGACCTTGCCATCCGCAATCGCATCGAGTTCATTTTCCATCGTCGCCGTAAACTTAACATCGACAATATCCTTAAAGTATTCCTCAAGCATATCGACGACAATAAAACCAAGCTCCGTCGGTTGGAAATGCTTGTCGATGCGCTGGACATAACCGCGCGCCTGAATCGTCTCGATGATCGGCGCATAAGTACTCGGTCTGCCGATATCCTTTTCTTCAAGCGTCTTGACAATAGAAGCATCATTATACCGCGGCGGCGGTTCTGTGAAATGCTGCTCAGGAAGAACTTTTTCCAGCGTTAAAACGTCTCCTTCTGCAAGCTCCGGCAAAACAATGTCTTTTTCCCTTCTTCGTAACATCTGCACCTGCATAGACGGCCGTAAAACCGGCAAATTTCAGCTTTGAGCCTGCAGCTCGCAGTGTAAAGCGTCCTGCACCAATCGTAAGGACAAGTGTATCGTAAACAGCAGCCGTCATCTGGCTTGCCGTAAAACGCTGCCAAATCAATGTGTACAGCTTTAGCTGGTCACGATCCAGATGGTCTGCAAGAACCTCTGGTGTAAGCGCGATATTCGTCGGCCGAATACCTTCGTGTGCATCTTGTGCTTTCTTTCCGACTGCATAAATGCGCGGCTTTTTCAGGAACATACGCCGCACCGTACTGATCTTCAATAAACGTCCTTTGCTTCTTCCTGTGCTAATGTTGAAATGCGTGTCGAGTCCGTACGCATATACGTGATAAGACCTGTTGCGCCGCGCTTTCCAAGGTCAATGCCTTCGTAAAGCTGCTGTGCGAGCATCATCGTGCGCCGTGAAGTGAATCCGAGTTTTCGCGCTGCATCCTGCTGCAGGGAGCTTGTCGTAAAGGGAGCAGACGGATTTTCTTCTGCGCTCGCTATGCTTTCACCCTGCCTTACAGAAAACGAGGCTTTTTGCCAAGTTCGGCTGCCAGTGCTTCCGCCGATGTTTTATCCGGCAAATTGAAGTTCTTTTCCGATACGTCAATCGCTAGCTTCTTGCCATCGACAAGAAGAGAGCTCCGCATTGAACATAGGGCGCTTTCCTTGACGAAGCTTAGTTTTGACTGTCCAATATTCGACAGAACGAAAGGCTTCTATTTCCTTCTCTCGTTCGCAGATAAGGCGTACTGCCACAGACTGTACACGCCCTGCGGAAAGCCCTTTCCGAACCTTCCGCCAAAGGAGCGGCGACAGCTTGTAGCCAACGATGCGATCGAGCATGCGGCGCGCCTGCGCGCATCGACCTGATCCATATCAATCGCGCGCGGGTGCTGTACTGCCTCTTGAATTGCAGGTTTCGTAATCTCATTAAAGACGATGCGGCAATCCGATTTCGGATCGACATCGAAAATATGTGCGAGATGCCATGCAATCGCCTCACCTTCTCGGTCGGGATCGCTTGCAAGATAGATCTTTTCTGCATTCTTCGCATCTTTCTTCAGAGCTTTGATGAGATCGCCCTTACCACGGATATTTGATGTACTTCGGCATAAAATCATGATCCACGTCGATGCCAAATTGGCTTTTCGGAAGGTCGCGCAAATGTCCCATCGACGCGCGAACGATGAACTTTCTGCCCAAGATACTTCTCGATCGTTTTCGCCTTCGTCGGAGATTCGACGATGACCAATGTACGCTTCCGTGCCCTTGACGCCCTCTTTGCTTTCGAAGTCTTTTTCGCAGGTGTTTTTATTCCCTTTGTCTCTATGACTGCCAAGCGTTCACTCCCTTTCTGCTCGGCGGTAGCCGCGCGACGCATTCTGCACGACAAGCCCTGCCATCTCCATCTTCAAAAGCGTAACAGCGAGATTCGGTATCTCGCCATCTGGAAGGCTCATCATGATTTCATCCATGGATATGGCATGGTCGAATGAAAGAACTTGATAAATCTGCCTTTCTTTCGCATCCATCTTTGGTTTGGCTCGCATCTCCGGCACAAGTTCGATGCCATAGTCTTCTAAAATGTCCGCCGCGTCTGTCACGAGCTTTGCGCCCTGCTGAATCAAGTGGTTGGTTCCTGCACACATCGCAGACAATACACTTCCAGGAATCGCATAGACCTCGCGGTTTTCACGAATGGCAAGATCTGCCGTAATGAGTGAACCAGAATGCCTTGCCGCTTCAACAACCAGCGTCCCCTTTGAAAGCCCACTGATGATGCGATTTCTTGCGGGAAAGAACGCGGGAAGCGGTCGTGTGCCAGGGCCGTATTCCGATAGAACAGCACCGCCCTTTTGCTAAAAATCTCCTCAAAGAGACGCCGATTAATCGAGGGATATGCAACATCAATGCCCGAGCCCGAGCACAGCAACCGTCCGCCCCTGTCTTTAATGCGCCCTTATGTGAGGCCGAATCAATACCATACGCCCCACCACTGACAACCGTAAGCCCAGCCGCCGCGAGCTTTTTTCCAAAGTCAAGCGCCAGTGCTTCGCCGTAACCGCTCATCTTTCGTGCGCCGACCATCGCGATGCGCACAGCGTCGGGCACCAATGTCCCACGGTAATAGAGAACGACTGGCGGATCGAAGATTTCTTTCAAAATCTTCGGATATGTCGAATTTTGGATAGTCAACAGATGTGCGCCAGCACGAACAACTTTTTCTTCTAATGCATGAGGAAGGTTCGGCGAAGCCGCTTTAAGCTTTCGGAAACTCTCTGCAACATTAGAAGGAAAATTCTCGAAAGAAGCAAAGCTCTGCGGCGTGCATTTCCCAAAGCTTTGTCGCATCAGATTCCTTTGCAAGGAGCGCTGTGAGCCGCCGGCTGCCAAGTCCTGGTGTACAGGCGAGTGCTGCTAAGGCATATTCGCTTTTTTCTTTGCTATATGCCATTCCTCCTTTTTAGCTGATCGCTGTGATGCAGCAATGGCTTTCAGGCACTTTGCTGAAACATAAATGTCTTTCACAGTATACACGTTGCGTATCGATTTATCAACGACTAAATGGCTTTTTTCATCATATGTTACTTCCATCAGATAAAGCCCACAGGCTGGAGCTGTTGCACTCGCCAGCTGTCTGTCTCTTGCCTTCATAATGCCTTCGAAATCCATTGGCGTCAGTTTCCCAAAGCCAACATTTACCAGTGTCCCAATAAGATTTCTCACCATATGATAGAGAAATCCCGTTCCTGTAATCTTGACTTTGATGTCGTTTGCTTCTGTTATAAGTTTCGCTTCTTCCATGGTTCGAACGGGATTCATCAGCGCGCCGCCCGCCGCTCGAAAGGACGAAAAATCATGCGTACCAAGAACAAAAGTGAGCGCTGTCCGCATGGCATCGATATCAAGGCGCGGGCGAATATACCATGCATAACGCGCTTGCATAGGATCTGGTGTTTCACCTTGATATATGCGATAAAGATATGTTTTCTTTTTCGCGCTATGACGTGCGCTGAATGCTTTGCTGCCTTCTGCCGCGCGTTTTACGACAATATCGCTCGGCAATAGGCTGTTGGCCGCCCGCGCAATGCGCTCGACAGGAATTGAACCATTGGTAAAGAAATTTACGACCTGTCCATAGGCATGTACTCCCGCATCTGTTCGCCCTGCTGCCGCAAGTTCGATGCTGTCACCAAAAATCGTCTGTAATTTATCCTCTAAGACATTTGCAACGGCAACGACTGGCGGTGTCTGACGCTGAAATCCATGATAAGCTGTTCCATCATAAGCGACTTCAGGTACAATATTCCTCGCACGCGCTTTCATTTCCTCTTTGTGTTCTGGTTTCAAAAGACTCTCTTTCTCTGGTAAATACACCACAGGATAGAATTATTTTCTATCCTGTGGTAATAGAAAAGGGCTACCATGTAGAGCAGCTCTTAAAAATCAGTTATTCTTCCGTCGCAAGAGGTTTCATTGTCGGGAAGAACAGGACGTCGCGAATCGATGCAGCGTCGACAAGGAGCATGACGAGACGGTCAATGCCGATGCCGACACCGCTTGTCGGCGGAAGACCGTATTCCATTGCCGTGATGTAGTCACGATCCATAACGTGTGCTTCATCATCCCCCGCTTCACGCTGCTTGAGCTGATCCAGGAAGCGTCCTTCTTGATCCATTGGATCGTTGAGCTCGCTAAAGCCATTGGCAAGCTCGCGGCCATAGATAAAGAACTCGAAGCGATCTGTAACGCGCGATCTTCTTCATTGCGCTTGGCTAGCGGTGAAATCTCGGTCGGATGATTCGTGATGAAGGTTGGTTGGATCAATGTTTCTTCAACCTTTTCTTCGAATGCCTGATTGAGAATTCCGCCGATACCATGGCGCTCCTCATACGGGATACCGGCTTCATCAGCGAGCTTTCTTGCCTCTTCCACAGTCTCACAAGCGAGGAAGTCTTTTCCGGTCGCCTCTTTGACAGCATCGTTCATCGAAATACGGCGGATATTCGAGAGATCAATTCCCGTTCCTTGATAGTTGATTTTTGTCGTACCGTCAACCGCCTTTGCACAGGCGAGAAGAATCCCTTCCGTGATGTCCATCGTGTCATTGTAGTCGGCATAGGCTTGATAAAATTCAATTGTCGTGAACTCGGGATTGTGGCGAACATCCATACCTTCGTTGCGGAAGACACGACCGAGTTCATAGACACGATCAAAGCCGCCGATAACCAGTCGCTTCAATGACAGCTCCGTCGCAATGCGAAGATATAAATCAATGTCAAGTGCATTGTGATGCGTGACAAAAGGCCGCGCCGCCGCGCCACCTGCGAGCGGTGCAAGAACTGGCGTCTCTACCTCGAGGTAACCGCGGCCGTCCAGATAACTGCGAACCGTCTGGATGATCTTTGTGCGCTTACGGAAGGTATCACGAACCTCCGGACTCATGATTAGGTCAAGATAGCGCTGACGATAGCGCATATCGACATCCTGTAGACCGTGAAATTTCTCCGGCAGAGGGCGAAGAGCCTTTGAGAGCAGGTCAAAATAATCGACGCGGACGGTGATCTCACCGCGGCGCGTCTTAAAGATCGTACCGTGGATGCCGATGATGTCACCGATGTCGAGCTTTCTAAACTCTTCCTTATACTTTTTCTTCACCGAGTACGTCGAGCTTAAAGTAAATTTGAATGTCGCCCGTCGTATCGCGAAGCGTTGCAAAACCTCGCCTTGCCATGCCCACGAATTGCCATGAGGCGGCCGGCTATCTTGACCTCGCCGCCTTCCTCATCTTCAGCGAGATGATCGTACGCTTCCTTCACAGGAACAGCATAGTCCGTTACTTCAAAGCGATGACCAAACGGATGGACGCCGCGCTTGCGGAATGTTTCCAGCTTTTTCATGGCGGACGCGAATCATTTCATTTTCGTCTTGCTGTGAACCTTCCTGCCCTTCTTCTCATTTGCCATGTTGATAAAAACTCCCATCATTCTTTTTATATTTTACACGTTTGCTTTTCAATGCGTTTTTGTGCAAAACAATGCTGCAAAAAGCATGCTAAAAAAGCATGCTGCAAAAAAGCATGCTGCAAAGGTAAGCGACTTACGCGAGAATTTCCATAATCTCGTAAATGATATTGCCTGCTGGTGCCTTGACTGTGACTTTACTTCCTGTCTTTTGCCCAAGCAGTGCCTGTCCAAGTGGGGACTCGTTCGATATTTTTCCCTTCATCCGGATCCGCTTCTGTCGAACCGACGAGCATAAAGGTCTCTTCCTCATCAAACTCCACATCTTTAACCTTGACTTTACTGCCCATCTGCACAATGTCGCTGCCGCCCGCCTGAATAATATGCGAGTTGCGAATCTTTGCTTCCAGGTCCAAAATCTCTCCTTCGAGAAATGCCTGCTCATTTTTCGCATCGTCATACTCGGAGTTTTCAGAGAGATCGCCCAAGGCGATGGCTGCCTTCAAGCGCCCTGCAATCTCGATGCGGCGCACGCTCTTCAAGTAGTTGAGTTTCTCGACCAGTTTATTATATCCCTCTTCGGTCAGCATGACCTTTTTGTCGTCATCCATCTTATTAACTCCTTTAACAGTTCCCAGTGATATGGCTCGATAGGATTCATTGCCCACTTCCATACTCTTTTCAATGAGCATTTGTTTTGCCTTGTGCTTCAGTTTCTTAATGCCAGCTTCACGGCGCATTGCTTCGCGTTTACCCTCAAAAGCTTCAACGTACGCCAAGCGCACAGGGAGTCGCGCACGCGTATACTTTGCACCGCGTCCACTGTTGTGCGCCTTCATGCGTTTTTCGAGGTCATTCGTCCAGCCGGTATAATACGTGCCGTCCACGCACTCGACAATATAGGCAAAAGCAGGCATTATTCCGCTTCTTTGATCTCGATATGTTTAATGACGACATCTTTTATTGGACGGTCATTGAAATCTGTATCGACATGACCGATAGAACGAACGACGTCCATGCCCTCGATGACCTTGCCAAAAATCGTATGATGGTAGTTAAGATGCGTCGTCGCAGCCAACGTGATGAAGAACTGGCTGCCGCCCGTATGCGGCATACCTGTATTTGCCATGGCAAGAATACCTTCGCCCGTAAAGGTCAGATCTTTTGGAAATTCATCTTCAATGGTGTAGCCAGGACCACCCATCCCCGTGCCATCGGGATCACCGCCCTGAATCATAAAGCCGTCAATGACGCGATGGAAGATGACGCCGTCGTAAAATCCCTTTTTCGAAAGGTCGATGAAATTCTTGACCGTAATTGGCGTCTTGTCGTCGAGAAGCTCAATTTTGAAATTTCCCATCGTCGTTTCAAATACGGCAATATGTTTGACCATTTTCTTTTCTCCTTTATTCACATCTGTTTTCACACTTGTATCAGTAGCACTTACTGCCTGCCGATCTTCGGCATGTGCCGCCGTCTTGACGGCAACTGCCTCTGCGCTGCCTCCCTCGGTATTTTCTGCAGCAAAACAACTGCCAAAGGCCAAAACCGACAGTAGAAGGACGAGGCAACATATTTTTTTCATTATAACTGCTCGCTCCTTTTCGTTCAATAATAATCATGAACTTACGCGAATTCGCCTTTCTCTAAAAAGCGAATATCACAGAGTATCAAGGGAAGTAGCACTTTACTAAAGCATTCTTTATCTCACCGAAGACATCTTTTGCGCCGCGAATCGCTTCTTCCCCACCAAAGACACATAAGATATTTTTCTTTCATGCAGGCATCGATCATCGGTGCGAGGTTACGAATATCCTGCTGCCTTGTGTTCAGTATCTCATCGCGCGCCTTCTGCCGATCCGCTTTCGTAAAGCCGCGCAGATAACAGCTTGCGGCGAGTTCTCCCTTCATCTTCGGCGTGAGCGGTGCATCCACCGTACTCATAGTGCCAATGATAAACTTATCCATCTCGCGGTCGGATGCATCGAAATTCTTCACATATTCTGCGGTACGATCAAAAACATCCAGAGTCTCTTTCAGATGCGGGTCACGGTACGATCCGAAATACATAAAGCCCGTATTGGTAAAGTTTGTAAATGCGCCGTACGCGCCACCTTGTACACGAATCTTCGTCCAGAAGTAATCGTAGCGAAGCATCGTCATGAGAACATTCATCGAGCCTGTGTATGCATAGCCAAGACGCATGTAGTCCGCGCCTTTAGCAACATACTGCACCTGGCTGGCCGACATAAGCCCCTCATTCTTTGCTTTATGTTCCCAATGGTATTTTTGCACGGGGAATTTTTTCTTAGAAAGCGATGCCAGCAGTTGTTTAAAAGGAACGACGAAGGCATCGTAGTCCCTTGCCGCCATCGTCACGCTTGCGATGAGATGATTTGTATTGATGACGCGTGTGAGCAATCCTGCAAAGACCTGCTGCATTTTCTTTAAATTGTTGTCAAAATCCTCTTGGAAACCCTTTAGGAAACTGTAGAAAGGCAGAATGCCCGCATCCGTATAAGCACCCGCATCCGACAGATAGCTGTCGAGACGCGAGACGATAATCTGATTTGCCGCCCGTTGCAATCCGAGCGCAATACTCGTCTCTTCCTGCTCAATAAGCGCGCGAATACGCTTCCCGTCCGTGAAACTACTCTTTGTCAGAATCTCTTCGAGAAGAGCAAAGACCTTCGGCAGCTTTTCCGTCAGTGCCTTGACTTTCACACGGAACTTTGGCAAAGAGGAATCAGGGTACATTCTTTTTTTGCATACGTCATAACATCGATCGAAATACCGCCCGTCAAGAGATTTTTGCATTGGCAAGTTCAGCATAGCCGCGTTTTTTTCCGTGTCGACATCTGACAAGATATCACTGAGGAGATAGAGATAAAACAGATCTTCCTGCGGAACCGTCTGTGCGTCAAAGAACAGCGTGAGATATAGGATGCCATTTGTCGGAACATTGCTGAAAAGCACTTTGACACCGTTAACTTCGCACTCTTCCAGCGGCAGATCATAGGCTTCTTTTTCGAATGTCAGAAAGCGAAAGCATGGGGATACTCGCAAGCGCTTCTTCCGTCTCTGGCGCCTGTTGGCGCTGCTTCAGTGCTCGTGCGCTTTTGATTGCCGCTTCAATCTCCTTTTCAGACATTGTCTGCTTGATACTCGCGAGTTTTTTTCTCCTGCTCCTTGTCGCGGCGGGCACGCATCTCTGTATCAGGATAGAGTATGACGAACGACTTATGCGGATTTTCGAGAAGGTACGTCCGAATAAGTTCTTCGAAATATCCATGATCCAGTGCTTCCTTTATCGAATGAAGATTTTCTTCATAGCGAAGCGCTGTTTCCGGCTCACCGTCATAGAGCCAACTGCGCATGCTGCGGATACCATAGACAAGCCCCTTCGGTGTTGCGCCGAAGTCCGATTCACGAAGGCGGAACTCGAGAAGATTGATCGAAGCTTCAAAAAGTTCGCGATCAACGCCATCGTTTACAATCTTTTCCAAAGTCTCTTGCACCACACGCTCGAAATCCTCTGCATATTTTTCATCGCTGTTGTCGAGAATGATGCTGAAAAATGGCTGTAAGACCTCGTTTTCAAAGATCGAATCGACGTCCTTGCCGAGCTTTGCGTCAAGCAGTGCTTTTCGAAGTGGTGCAGCCTGTGTCCGAAGAAGCGCATGCTCTAAGATTTCAAGTCCCATCATGGTCTTCATGTCAAGCACATCGCCAACAAGCCAACTTTTGGCAAGAAAAGTCTTTTCTTCCGTTTGCTCTCCAGTAGCAATCGGATAAGGTTTTCGCATCCTTGCCGTTTTTGTGAACGGCTTCTGTCTCTCGATTTTCGACGGTACGGGAATCTTATCAAAATGTGATAGATATGCTTCATCCAGATACTTCAATTTTTCCTCTATGTCCATATCGCCATAGAGAAAAATATAGCTGTTTGACGGATGGTAGTACTTGCTGTGGAATCCGATGAATGCATCCTGTGTGAGCGCCGGAATCGCCGCCGGATCGCCGCCCGATTCCCTGCCATAGGTCGTATCGGGGAAGAGAGATGTCATGATGCAGCTTTCGAGCAGGTCTTCCGACGAGGAAAGCGCTCCCTTCATTTCATTGTAGACAACGCCGCTGTATGTAAGTGGATCGTTCGGATTTTTCAATCTCATAGTGCCAGCCCTCCTGCATCAAAATTTGAGGATTTTCTCGCATAGCCGGGTAAAAAACCGCATCGAGATAGACATCCATAAGATTTTGAAAATCCTTTGCATTGCGGCTGGCAACGGGATACATTGTCTTATCTGGGTACGTCATCGCATTGAGAAACGTGTTGAGAGAGCCCTTAACAAGCTCGACAAACGGTTCCTTCAGAGGATATTTGCGCGAGCCGCAGAGAACGGAATGCTCAACGATATGTGCTACGCCTGTATCATCCGTCGGCGGCGTGCGAAATGAAATAGAAAACACCTTGTTATCATCGTCGTTCTCCAGAAAGAAAAGACGTGCTCCGCTTTTTTCATGCGAAAAAAGATAGGCATATGAATCCGTCTCGGGAATTCTGTTTTCCGAACCAATGTAAAACCATATAACTTTTTGATTGATTTCCTAATCTTTCTTTAAGATGCAGAATACGAATTTCCTCATATATTCCTTCGAGTGATTTCATCCATCATAAGTCTAAGTTTAGCGCAAGAGTCAAGATTAAGCAAATAAAGGTTCCCACAGAAGGACAAAGCCGAAAAACCGACCACACGTAGCAGTCGGCTCTTTTCATGTGCACTTAGCCCTTGACTTCTGCAAGAATCGCAAGCGCTTCTGTCGCGCTCATGTTATTTTTCTTCATATATTCCTGAAGCTGCTGTGCACCTTCGTTTGCCTTGCGCTCCTGCAACTCTGAAAGCTGCCCTTCAGCTTCTTAATGTCTTCTTTTTTCTTTGTAATTTTTCTTTTCAAGCTTTTGCAATCTTTTTCATCATAATTAACCGGTCGTGCCATGGTGAATAGCCCCTTTCCAATTCTTAAAAAAATTCTTTCTTATTATACGAGAACTGTATAACTTTTTTTCAATACATTGGTATCCTTTTTAAGGAAAACATAACGCTTCATCATAGCAGAATAAAAAAATAATTTAAGATTTAATGATTACATCCGTCGATAGACACCGACAACAAGACCTAAAATTTTTACATTCTTCTCATAAAAAGGCTTCATTCTATCATTTTTCCGGCTGCAGACGGATGCAGTCTTTTTCACGGAAAAAAAGCGCTTGCAGGTCGCAGAATCGCCATTGACAAGCGCAACGACAACATCGCCGTTATCCGCCGTATCCTGCGGTCGGACGATAATATAGTCACCGTCAAAAATGCCAATATTGATCATACTGTCGCCATCGACGCGCAGCATAAAGACCTGATCTGCCGTGCCAACGAGCCCTTGCGGAAAGGAATAGACTTCTTCGATGTTCTCTTCTGCAAGGACGGGAACGCCTGCTGCCACCGTACCGACAAGCGGTACATCGACATTGTTTTCCCATGGCTTATCCTCCAGAATATCGATGGCACGAGGTTTTGTTGGGTCGCGGCGAATCATACCGCGTTTTTTTCCAACATGCCCAAGTAAGAATGAACTGTTGATGTCGATTTCAATCCGACAGCATCGCAGATATCGCGCACCGAAGGAGGATAACCCTTTCTCTAAGATGTGATTTAATGTAATCTAAAAATCTCATTAAGACGCTCATCTGCAGTTTTCCGCGTTCTCATGACTGCCTCCCTAAATCATACGACCACAAGCTTTTTCATTAGGACGTACCATATCTATATTCTGTATCGAATTATACTATGATAGATGTTCGTTCGAAAAGAATTTTTCTAGTTTCAAAAGAATTTTTCCTGCTTTTTATTTTTTTATACATTGGAGAAAATAATTCGCGTATTTATCGAAAAGAAAACTGCAAGAATCGCAAGGAATGTTACCGTAAAGAGCGACGAACAAATATCGAGTTGCTGTATCTTCAGTGCCTTCATCTGTGTGCGCCCTTCTCCTCCGTGATAGCAGCGTGCTTCCATCGCAAGCGCGAGATCATCTGCCCTTCGAAAGGCCGAAAGAAAGAGAGGAACAAGGATGGGAATCACTGCACGAATTCGCTGCATGATGCTCCCTGTATTAAAAATCTGCACCGCGGGACTGCTGCGCTTTCATGATGCGGTCGGTTTCCTCAATTAATGTCGGCACAAAGCGAAGTGCGATGGTCATCATCATCGAAAGTTCATGTACAGGAACCCCAACGTGTTTCAAAGGCGAAAGGAGGGATTCAAGTGCATCTGTAAGCTTCAGCGGACTTGTCGTATACGTCAGAAGGGATGCAAGCACGATAAGAAGAATCAATCGTAAAGAAATAAAAATACCCTGTCGTATACCCTCTTTTGTAATATCGAAAATCCATATCTTTCCAATGGATTCACCTGGTGTTGAGAGGAGATGAATGAAGAAGGTGAAGAGAATGATCCATAAGAGCGGCCGTACGGATTTTAAGACCATCTTGATGGGAACACGCGAGAGCAGAACGACAAAGAGAGAACAGACTGTAAGTGCTGCATACGAAACAAAACTATGAAAGACAAAAAGTGCAATCATGAAGAAAAAGAGAAGCAGTATCTTCATGCGTGGATCCATTTGGTGAAGAATTGAGTTTCCAGGATAATATTCCCCGATGGTGATATCGGATAACATCATTCTTCCCTCCTCTTCTTCATCGCTTTCATCAGCGCAGAAAATGCTTCATCTTCTGTCAGAACATCTCTGGGAAGGTCGATCCCAGCCGCGCGAATTGCATCGCAGATTTCCATCATCTCTGGCCTTTTCAGCCCTGCATCTGCAAGCATATCTTTGTCTAAGAACGCTTCTTTTGGTGATGCAAATGCCTGCACTTTTCCATTGGCAAGAATTGCGACTTTATCAGCAAGTTCTGCAATATCATCCATATTATGCGAAACAAAAAGAATCGTCGTATGCTTTTCCCTATGCAGTCGTGTCATTGTCTCGATCAATTCTTCCCGTCCGATGGGGTCAAGTCCCGCGGTCGGTTCGTCGAGAATGAGATACTTTTGGATGAAGTGCTAGGACGCCGGCAATTGCTACACGGCGCATCTGTCCGCCACTAAGCGAGAATGGTGAGCGCTCACGGAGCCGTTCATAGTCGAGATGCATAAATGCCATCGCTTCCTTCACACGCTCCGTTACTTCTACATCCGTCAATCCGAGATTCTTCGGCCCGAAAGCGATATCTGCTGCAATCGTCTCTTCAAAAAGCTGCTGCTCTGGATATTGAAAAACCATGCCGACCTTTTGGGCGGCGGCTTTTTGCTTTGCTCGCTCGCGCTTTTTTTCACCAAAAGATTCACGCCGTCGACAAGAACTTCACCTTCTGTCGGATGCAAGAGACCGTTCAAATGCTGCAAAAGCGTCGACTTTCCGGAACCTGTATGCCCCGCAATGGCAAGAAATATTCCCTCTTCGATGGTAAGTGTTACACGGTCAAGTGCGATGTGCTCGAAGGGAGAACCCTTCATATAGATGTAGCGAACATTATGTAATTCAATCGCCATGACATTTCTCCCATGCAGTACGTACAGCCGCTGCTAGATCCTCCTTGGTCAGGACGTCCTTCGGAAGTGCCATGCCGCTGCCGCGTAAGCGCGCGGCAAGGTGCGCGGGACGAGGCACATCCAGCCCCAAGGACTGCATGTACTCTGCTTTAGAAAAGATTTCCCGTGGCGTCCCCTCTCGAATGAGCTTTCCCTTTTCCATGACAAAGATGCGGTCTGCCTCTGCCGCCTCTCCCATAAAATGTGTAATGAGGATGACCGTAATGCCTTGTTCCTCATGAAGCTTTTTGATGACGGATAGGACTTCCTCACGTCCTTTTGGATCGAGCATTGCTGTCGGTTCGTCCAACACGATACACTTTGTCTGCATAGCAAGTATGCCCGCAATCGCGACGCGCTGCTTCTGACCACCGGAGAGAAGATGTGGTGCATAGCGGCAAAAATGCGCCATATCGACACTTTCCAGTGCTTTGTTGATATTATCGCGGATATCTTTTGGATCCATGCCGAGGTTTTCCGGACCAAATGCCACATCGTCTTCAACAATCGCTGCGATAATCTGATTATCTGGATTTTGAAAGACCATGCCGACCTTTCGCCGAAGTTCCCAGATCTTTCCCACATCGGTCGTATCCATACCATCGACACAGACACGTCCCGCCGTTGGCAGCAGAAGTCCGTTAAGATGACGCGCCAAAGTAGATTTTCCAGACCCATTCGTTCCCAAAATAGCGATGAACTCACCTGCCTCAATGGCAAGCGAGATATCCTCTAAGGCACGATGTTCATTCTCCTGCCCTTCATGATATACATATGAGACATGCTCGACTTCAATAAACGCCATACTTACTCCTCTGAAAGCTTACAGCTCGATCACACCGTAATGTACCTTGCTGTACGTTCCGCCGACCACCTTTTTCAAACCCCAGCCGAATAAATTCCGCACTCCTTGCATTTTCTTTTCATCACGACGCGATGCTTTTGCCACGCGCTTTGCTTCTTCGATCGTCTCCCTTGTCAGGGCGCGCATATCAGCAACTTCTCGCAGTGGTGAAAGACTGATACTCTTTTCAAGTGGGTGACGAAACATAGGGTCGAAGTAAATCACATCAAACGAATCTTTCTCCTGTGCCTTCAAGAACGTCAGTGCATCCGCGCAATGCGTCTGAACGGTTCGCATCGCTTCTTGAATTGGCCAGTTTTCCGCTTTAAAGTTCGCGAGCCCATAGCTGACAACGGCTTCGATAAGCGGGTTCGATTCCAAGGCCTCGACATGTCCTTTTGCTCCTACGGAAAAACTCGACACAATCGCATCCGCACCAAAACCAAGCGTGCAGTCAAGAACCGACATACCAGGTGCAAGTCCCATGGCTTCTGCCATATGATCGCCCTTTCCCGCAGAGCCAAAACGCAGATTCTTGAGCCGTAGATGCGCCATATTCGGATGAAAGAAAAGCTCACCTGTCGGTGTAACAAGGTAAAGTATTCCCTTCTTAGCAACGATAAGAAACGTCGCCCCTGTGCGCTTGCGCACCTCATCGATGGATTCCGTACGGCGGCGCGTATATGGAATACTGATATGCTTTGCCGCCCACTTTGCTGCCTCCTCCGCGTTCTTTGACCACTTGCGCCCCGTCGTAGCAACCGCAGAGAATCCCGACGCACGAACATCAATATCTTGACGTCGCTCTGGCATCCTCTCCCTCCTTTTTCTGTCTTTAGAAACCAAATCCTGTCCGTTTAAACATTTTTTTGCCAGTTCTCCGTCGTAAACTTCAGCACGGTCAGGGCGCCCGTGCGGGCAGGTATACGGAAAATCCGTCTCTGTCAATTCTTTCAACAGCATCTCCATCTGACGAAAATTCAGTTCCTGTCCTGCTTTTATGGCCGCACGGCAGGCCGTCGTCGCTAAACAATGTTCACGAATGTCCTTTGGCGAGACGCGCGTACGGTCTTTCCACAGCAACGAGAATTTCACGAATGGCATCTTCCGCTTCATCCGAAGGAATATCTGCAGGTACCTCCATCAGTCGAAATTCATTTTCACCTGCTGCTTCCATACAGAAACCGAGACGAGCAAATAAGCTTGATTCTCTGCAACAATTTCAGTTTCTCTCGCATCAAAGCTAAGAATTAGATGTACGAGAAGCTGCTGTGATGGAATATCGTCCGCACGATTTGAAAACTTGTCAAAAAGAACACGCTCATGCGCTGCATGCTGGTCAATGATATACAGCCCCGTCTTATCCTGCGCAACGATGTATGTGAGGTCGACCTGTCCGATGGGAACAATACTTCCCGCATAGACAAAAACGTCGTCCGCACCTGTCTCTCTGACGACGCCCCCTTTATTCATGCCCTTTGCCATCGTTTCAAGAGACCTCAATGTGCCACAGGGGGCTATTAATGCCAAGTACCTCCGCCTCTTTCTTTCGAAGCACCTGGACGCGGTTCTGTGTCTGTAAAAGGTTCGAACTTTCTGCTGCACAAGACCTGGGATCTGCCGCATACGACGAACACACTTTTTCATATATTGTCGTTGGAGCATCTCCAGATTTTCTTATTGAATATGAAGAAGACTTTTCGTCTGCTTTATTCAAAAGACTCTCAGAATTTTCCAGATGACTTAATGTTTCTTGCGCTGCAGCAGTGGACTTTGCCGGAACGAACTCCATCGTTTTGCTAAATCGCTCTGGTCGGTCAACGTGTGCAGCCATCTCTCCAAGATCATGCTCTGCCGGGCGCACGGCATCCATAACGGCTTTATAAACCCCCTTAAATATGCGGCCCTCGTCTTCAAACTTCATCTCTGTCTTCTGTGGATGCACGTTGACATCAATCGTCCGCTGCGGAACTTCGATGAAGAGTACAGCAAGCGGGAAGCCGCTCTTTGGAATCAACGCCTTATAGGCATTGTCGATGGCCTTGGCAATCGCACGATTCTCGATCGTGCGCCCATTGACGATGAACGTCTGCCACTGACGACCTCCTTTCAGCATCGAAGGTTTTGTGATAAAGCCCGTAATCTTCAAATCTTCTGTTTCAAAAGAAAGAGCGATGAGCGCTTCTGCGACATTTGTGCCATAGATAGCACCGATCGTATCGTAAAGATTGCCATTCCCTGGTGTAACGAGAGAACTTCGATTGTTGCTGATATAGCGAAAACCGATAGCCGGGCGGGAAAGGGCAAGGCGTGTCAAAAAGCCCGAAATCTTTAACCCTTCGGTATGCCGTGTCTTTAGAAATTTCTTACGAGCCGGCGTGTTGAAGAAAAGATCCTCGACCTGTACCGTTGTACCAAGCGCACAGCCCATCTCGCAGACTTCTGTATCACGTCCGCCTGTGATGGATACGCGTGTTCCAAGATCTGCGCCCTTCGGGCGTGTCTGCAGGAGGAATCGTGAAACCGATGCAATCGCCGGCAGTGCTTCACCGCGAAAACCGAGTGTCGAGATGGTATTTAAATCGGATGCCTCACGAATCTTGCTCGTCGCATGGCGCTCTATGGCGAGTTTCGCATTAGCTTCGGTCATCCCTTTGCCGTTATCTGTAACGCGCATGAAGCTCGTGCCGCCCGCCATAACCTCGGCTTCAATCTGCGTTGCTCCTGCATCCATCGCATTTTCAACCAGTTCTTTGATGACAGAAGCCGGGCGCTCGACAACTTCGCCCGCTGCAATCTTATTAACAGTCGTTGGATCCAGCACATGGATGTCACTCATGAAATCCCCGCCTCTCCTCTTGCCTGTTTCTGCAAGCGGCTGAGTTCATTCAGAGCTTCAAGAGGCGTCATCGTCATGACGTCAACTTTTAAAAGCTCGTCACGGAGCGTATCGGTAAAAAGAGACAGCGCGGGCGCCTCTTCCTTTTTCCCCTTCGACCTTGCCGCTGGTGCAGCTGCTGCAGACGACGCACCATTCTTTTCCATCTCCGCAAGGATGTCTTCTGCTCGCTTTGTAACAACTTTAGGAAGGCCTGCAAGACGTGCAACATGAATACCGTAAGATTTGTCGGCGGAGCCGCGCACAATGCGGCGGAGGAATGCAACTTCATGACCACGCTCTTTTACTGCAATACAGAAATTTTTGATCTTATCATCCTCTAAATCTGTCAGTTCATGGTAATGCGTCGCAAAAAGTGTCTTGGCGTGAATCTTTTTTTCGATATGCTCGATAACGGCGCGTGCAATACTCATGCCGTCGTATGTACTCGTACCGCGGCCAATCTCATCAAGGATAACGAGGCTGTCTTTCGTCGCATATTTTAAAATCTGCGCGACTTCATTCATTTCGACCATGAAGGTACTCTGTCCGCTCACGAGGTCATCGCTTGCACCGATGCGCGTGAAGATGCGGTCAACCGGCGTGACAGCGGCCTCTCGCGCCGGAACGAAGGAACCTGCCTGTGCCATAAGCGTGATAAGCGCCGTCTGCCGCATATACGTCGATTTGCCCGCCATATTTGGCCCTGTGATCAACAGGATCTCATCCGAGCGATGGTTGAGTTCCGTATCATTCGGCACAAAGAGATCGCGCATCAAAATGCGTTCGACAAGCGGATGCCTGCCGTCATGAATCACGATATCTCCCGATGTCAACATCTTCGGACAGACATAATTATAGCGGCTAGCTGCTTCTGCCAACCCCTGCAGGACATCAAGCTTTGCAATCTCGGAAGACGTCTCCTGCATCTTCGGAAGCACGCCCTTGATTTTCTCTCGAATTTCTGTAAAGAGATTGTATTCGATATTTACAATCTTTTCCTGTGCGCCAAGAATTTTCGTTTCAAAATCCTTCAGTTCTTCCGTGATGTAACGCTCCGCATTCGCCAGTGTTTGCTTGCGAATATAGCGCTCCGGCACAAGATTTGTCCCGCTGTTGCGTACCTCGATATAGTAGCCAAACACCTTATTATAACCAATTTTCAGCGCCTTGATACCTGTCTCTTTCTTTTCGCGCTCTTCTATCTTTTGAAGCATGGCCTTGCTGTCATGCGCTATGCGCCGATAATCATCAAGCGCCTCGTTGAAATTTAGCTTTATAATACCGCCTTCACGCACCGTAAGCCCTGGGTCATCGACAATCGCACGCTCTAAAAGCTCTGTCATATCTTCAAAAAGAGAAATGCCTTTTGCAACATCTTTCAGTGCCTGTGCATTGACATCCACAAGATGCTTCTTGATATGAGGAAGTGAAAGAAGCGACACCTTGAGTGCAATGAGGTCGCGGGCATTTGCCGTACCTATCTCAATGCGTGTTAAAAGTCTGTCCAGATCGTAAACATCCTTCAATGTACTACGTATTTCACTGCGCAGTGTAAAGCCATCGACCATTTCTTTTACGGCGAAAAGACGCCGATTAATCAAGGGAATGGAACGAAGTGGATATTCCAGCCATTTTCGAAGAAGGCGCGTCCCCATCGGTGTTTCTGTAAAATCCAGCACGCCGAAAAGCGTATTCTTCTTTCCACCATCACGAAGATTTCGCGTGATTTCTAAGTTTCGCAGCGTGTAAGTATCAACGACAAGATTATCCGAAGCATTCAGACGAATAAGCGAGCGAAGATGCGTGAGATCCGTCATCAGTGTCGCATGAAGGTAGTCGAGAAGGGTCGCTATCGCCAGACTAGCCGCCGTATCTGCCGGACGGTTTGCTGCGTCAAAATGTTCGACCATACGATCTTCCACATTCTTTGAAACAGCTTCTAATGTAGTTATCGCACAATGTGGAATCCGCAAAGCAAGAAATTCCATGAGTTCCTTTTCATCGCAAAAGCCTGGTGTCAAGAGAATCTCTGCCAACATCAGACGGTAGAGTTCATCAAAAAGCGACTGCAGGCGGTTAGCTCCTTCATAAATCGCATAAAAACATTCTCCCGTTGAAATATCTGCTCCCGAAAGGATGATGCGCTCCTTTGTCCCATAGACAAGAGCAATGTAGTTATTCGCCGCGTCCGTCAATGCACTGTCCGGCATCATTGTCCCCGGCGTCACCACCTTGATAACCTCGCGCTTTGTCAGACCCTTGGCTTTTGGATCGCCAATCTGCTCGGCAATGGCAACCTTATACCCTTTTTTAATGAGATCTTCGATATAGGATTCTGCCGCATGGTAAGGTACGCCGCACATCGGTGCTTCTTCGGGATTCTTGCTGCGGCTCGTCAGTGTCAGCCCCAGTTCCTTGGAAACGAGCTTCGCATCCTCAAAGAACATCTCATAAAAATCACCCAGACGAAAGAAAAGAATTGTCCCCGGATTTTCCTTTTTTGTCTCTAAATACTGCCGCATCATCGGCGTTACTGCCGTATCCCGCTTTCCCACTTTGCACCTCCTGATGTTTGTAAAATTTCATCGTGCATGCCTTGCAACGGTAAGTCTTTCACATAGAGCTCTATACCCGCTCACCTTTTAGCACCCACGTCTGTGGCTGTGTAACTTTTACACGCACAAATTCGCCTGCAGCCTCCTTTTCGTGCGGAAAAAGTACAATCTTATTTGTCTCCGTCCTTCCCGTCCATACCTTCGGATCATTCTTTTGAAGGCCCTTCCACCATAACTTCGAATGTTGCGTCAAGAAGTTTTTCATTGATCTCTCGGCTGATCGCATTCTGCACAACCATCAGTTTTTCCAGACGCTCGTGCTTAACAGCATCCGGTACTTGATCTTCCATCACCGCTGCCGGCGTTCCCGAACGCTTGGAATAAATAAACGTATAGGCCGAATCATAGCGGATTTCCTTTAGAAAAGCCAACATTTCAGCAAAAATCCTCTTCTGTCTCTCCTGGAAACCCTACGATAAGGTCTGTCGTCAGACTCGCATCCGGCAATGCCTTGCGAATTCGCCCAACGAGTGCGCGATAACTTTCCACCGTATAGCGGCGGTTCATCTTCTTTAAGAGATGATTCGACCCATACTGCACCGGAAGATGAATGTGCCGGCAAAGATATTTTCCGTCTCGGATTGCTGCAATCACATCATCCGAAAGATCTTTCGGATGCGATGTCATAAAGCGTACGCGTCGGATGCCCGGCACATTGTCCACACACCGAAGGAGCTCTGCAAAACTCGCGCCGCTCTCCTCGCGATCCAGTCCGTAAGAATTTACATTTTGTCCAAGAAGTGTCACCTCGCGGCAGCCATCCGCCACGACTTTCTCTACTTCATGAACAATGTTCTCCACCGAACGGCTGCGCTCGCGCCCGCGAACGTACGGCACGATACAATAGGTGCAAAAGTTATTGCACCCGTACATGATCGGCACAAATGCTGAAAGTTTTGACGCACGGACGACGGGAGCATCTGTTTCTAACAGATCTGTCTCCATTTCTCCAACTTCTACACGATGTCCGCGTTCCTGCTCAATTTCGCGCACAATATCCCGCAGTGTATGCACGCGGTTTGTCCCCAACACAAAATCAATATGGGGCGCACGCTTGATGAGTGCCTCGCCTTCCTTTTGCGCCATACATCCCGTAACACCAAAGATAAGGTTTGGATTCTTTTTCTTCAGATGTTTCACTTCGCCAATCTTGCCATAGACTCGATCCTCCGCTGTCTCACGAACGCAGCAGGTATTAATAAGGATGAGATCTGCTTTCTCCATATGTTCTGTCGGCTCATACCCGATGGTAGAAAGCTGTCCCTCCATCCGTTCCGCATCGCTCACATTCATCTGACATCCATAGATAAGAAATTTTACACGTTTCTTCTGCTTCAAACCTTACCTCGTATCTGTATCATAATTCCCTATTTCTAACCAGGCGATTATACCATTTCATGATATTTCCTTCAATATTTTCGCCGTCTCTGAGTATTCTTTCATAACAGGTAAAATCATCGAATCCTATTTGCCATCTCTGCATAAAAAGTATGCAGAGATATGCCATACACAGATTGAAAGGCGACAGCTTTATCCTTTTTTTGACGAACCTGCCGTGCCCACTGCAGGGCAGAAGACCAATCTGTGCCATTTTTTGTCAGTATCCAAACGGCTAATTCCGAAAGCAGCTGTGCTCGTTCATCGTCCTTACCGCTGCCCGCTGACTTTAAGGCATCCTCGGATGTTTCCATCTTGGATAAATCCAGTCTTGAGGTACTCTGCTTCAGCTCATTTTCCCATGTACGCTGATAACCGTCTTCTATTCCATAACCTTCACTAAGAACGCGTCTTGTCCCCATAGCATAGGACAGACCTTGCGTCAGCCATGCGATATCTTGATCGCCGTCCCCCATTTGCTGTGCCAGAAAAAGACGCATAGCAAGAGTTCCCATGGTAAAGACCTGTTGATGATGGTCTGTGAGGCCTTTTGTGTTGATCACGATAGTTGAAGCGTTCTGAAACCATAGGCTTCGTGCAGAAAACTTCGCAGCATCTTTGGATGAAACACCGCCGACTTTTGTTAAGATATTCTTCATGTCGTCTGCATCTTGTGCCCAGTAGATAGAATAGCTGCCGCGAAAGATCGTGCCAACCTGCGCTTCTATGAAACGTACGCTCATTTCAAACTGATCTTGCCATGCACTGGCGCTCTCTTTTCCAACATTTCCTGAAAAAAAGGAAAGCTGCATGCGTTTTTTCTGTTCTGCTTCCCAATAGGCAGAAAACGCACGCTGAAATTCTTCAAGTGACACGCCGAAAACTTCTTGGAAAGCAATTTTTCCATCTTTACCGCTTGAAAGCGCCTTGTAATAGGAAATCAGTTTTTGTGATCCGTCCTCTTTTGCATAAAACGTTAAGAGATACCATGTCATGAGGTCGGCAACTTGATACGAGTGATATTCCTTCCCCATGATTTTTTTTCTTGCTTCTAGATCTAAATGCTGCATCTCTTCCGGCTTTGCTGTCATATTGGCAAAAAGCAACTCATCTTTGACATCCTCGATCCATCTTTCTCGTGATTTGCCGCCGAGAGATTCGGCAAAATGAGCACCGATGTAATCGGCAGATCCCTCGTCCAGCCAAAACAGGCTATTGTCATCGGTATCCTTCCCTTTGCTCAGTTCATACTGTAGCTGATGAAAAAGCTCATGTCCTGTCGTTGCGATACTTTCATTGTAACTTCGCATGACATTTGCCGCCGCATTGATGACAGTAATATGCTGACTGCCGCCGCTCCAACCGCCGGATAGTTTTGCTATCTCACTGCTTTCCTGCTTGTCGATGCGAAACTCTTTTTCCAGCGTCTTTCTGTAGTCAGAATCCGTCGCCGTCAGATAGAGACGCACGCCCTTTTAAAAGGCGTATGCCATAATTTTCACTTAGGAAGTCATTAAAGCCTTCCGCAGCTTTCTTTACATGCGCGTATGTTTCTTTCGGCGGATTCCCCACTGAGCTGAGTTCAATCGTGTCAGAACCTTGTAATATACCTTCCATCGGCATGACATCGAACCGATACAGCAAGACAGCAGCAAAGAAGATGCCTGCGGTCAAAAACAAACACACTATGATAAAATATCGACGCATCCATAACCCCTATATCTATTGGTTAGTTTCCGATGAAGTTCTGCACCGACTGCAATAGAATTTTGGCTCCTTGAAGTGCTGAAGAAAGTGCACCTGTATCTGAATTCTGATAGGATTGTTCTATTTTATTTCGAATGCTCTCTGCTTCACTTTTCAAGCCTTTTTACACGCTGAATGTTTGTGTCAATCATATCCAAGGAATTCTCGGAATTTTCCATCGCTTTTTTTAGAGAGTCAAGTTCTGAATCCTTTGCGTTCGATGCCTGCTGTATAGAGTCTGCCTCTTGCTGACGTTTCTTTTCCTTTCCCGTCACTTTATCCATAAGCTTTTTGTGCCGTAGAGCTGTCTTCTTGCTCCGCTGTAATAGAATCAAGTTTCCCGGAAAGAAAGCTCTTCGATTCCTGAAGGGATTTTTCCTTTTCCCTTAACTCTTGTTGCTCGCGCAGCAGCTGTTCGCGTTTCTTATTCAAATCACGAAGCTCTGTTTCATAATCTTTTTCTTTATCGTCCAGCGCCTGTTGCTGATCCTGATATGCTGTTTCTTTATCACGGGACGTATGAAGAGAGGAAAAAGATCAGCGTACCAATAAGAACGGCCGCAATGAATCCCACAAGCAAGAGGAAAAATTTTTTCTTCTTGGACGATCGCTTATTCCCTTTATCGTCTTTTCCGAAAGAATTCTCTCCATTTCCTCCAGTTTGCGGAAATGGAGGATCAATCGGGCGGCTTTCTGAAACAATGGGAAGAGGCTGTGTATCCTCAAGATTATCACTTCGTTTCTGTGACCGCTGATACTGAGGAGACAGCAGCACAGTCTTATCTGTCGGATCCTGCTTCATCTTCTTAACTCTTTCCTTCTCTATGTTTGACACTGTCTATCGCTGTGCCTTTAGTGATGACTCCATGTTCTTTCTGCATCGTCTCGCACAAGCGACGAAGTGTCCAAAGCGTATTAAACGGTGTGACAACAGATTTGAACTTAATATGCGGAACACCGGCTTGCTTTAGCGCAAGGAGAACATTATCCAGCCTCTTCTTGTATACATTTTGTAAGATCATGACTTCGTGCGGAAAAGAAAAGGCATCTGCTGGCTCGCTGCTATGCATCGGCTGAAAGCCATGCATTCCAAGTAAAAATCCGAGCTTTTCTTTCCAATCGGACTCCCTCAGCACCTTCGTCTTGATGTTCATTTTATGCAAGGTCTTTCTGGCGAGCGTCAATATCGCTTCATCCCTGAAATTATAAAATAAGACAAGTTCTTCGCGCTTCATATGTTCTCCCTATCGTGTATATAGCCTAAGTTCTTATTCGTTCATCATGCCGCGCATCAAAAGATACGTCACGAGTTCATTCATCGGTACGCCCTCATGTTCCATTCGTTTTTCCAACGAACTATACAGAGATTTAGGAAGGTTGACCGTCAACGTCGACAGAACCTTCTTCGCAGTTTTTGACGGCTGTTTCTTAGCAGTTGTCTCCTTCTTCTTAGCTATTTTTTTACGGTTCCCTCTTCTTTGACTTTCTTCTCAGACTTCTTCTTTTCTGTCTTTTCGCCTTCGCTATTTTTTACTTTTTTAACCGCAGGCTTTTTCTTTTCCTCCGGCGGATAGACCAAAAACTCATCATAAGCATTTCGCAGTGTTTCGCTCGCCTGCTTTGTTCCAATGCCTATGATGTAGGATTTATCCTCGGAGTTCAATAACTCAGCGATCTTTACAAAATCAGAATCTGTCGTAATGACAAAATACCGTCTGACGCCTTCTTTATAAAGGATTTTTGCCGAGTCATACAGCGCAGAATCAAGAGAATTCTTTCCAAAATACGTGCGATTGATCTGTCGAAAAGTAAAGCCTGGACGGCGCAGAAGTTTTTCCCAACGTTTCTGATCCGGACGCGCATCCCAATCCGAAATTACGATGGTTCTACACGGCTGATACCGCCGGGCCTTCCCCAAGGTATAGTTCAACATCTCAAAAGGTGCATTTTCAATATCATACAATATGCCGACCGTTTCATAATTTGATGCAAGCGTCATAAAAATTATCCTTTGCTCATCATAGTTCTAGAATTCATGATCGTTCCTCCGCCGACGACGGTATCCCCTTCATAAAATACTACAGACTGCCCGGGTGTCACCGCTCGCTCAGGATTGTCAAATGTAATTTTTATGGTATCTCTTTCCAAAGGCTCGACCAGCGCCGGTGCTTCCCGTTTCCCGTAGCGAATCTTTGCCGATGTATATAAAGGCGCATCCAAGAAATCGAAGGCAATCCAGTTGAGATCCTTAGCGTAAAATATCTTGGTATAGATCTCGTCATTGCCGCCCACGATGATACGGTTCTTCTCTTCATCCAAGCGAAGGACATAAAGCGGCTTTTCTGCAGCTATGCCCAATCCTTTTCGCTGCCCAATCGTGTAAAAGGGAAGCCCTTGATGATGCCCCAACACACGGCCTTTGCTGTCACAAATATCGCCCGGCTTCAGTGCTTCTGGTATTTTCGCCTGCAGATAGGCTTTATAATCGTCATGCGGGACAAAGCAAATTTCTTGACTGTCCGGTTTATGCGCCACAGGAAGACCATATCCTTCCGCAAGCTCCCGCGTATATCGCTTCGTGTAGTCGCCCAGCGGCAGAAGAAAATGCGCGAGCGTTTCCTGCTTCAGATGATAGAGTGCGTAGGACTGATCCTTCGTGTCATCAAGCCCCTTCTTTAGCAAAAAGTGCGTCCCTTCCTGCTCGATCCGCGCATAGTGTCCTGTTGCCAGATAGTCTGCACCGAGTTCCTTAGCCTTTTGCATCAAGCCTTCGAATTTGATGTAGCGATTGCAGGCGATACAGGGGTTCGGCGTTTCGCCTTTTGCATAGCTGTCAAGAAAATAATCGATGACCTTTTCCTGAAAAATTTCCTTAAAATTCAGTACATAGTGTCGAATCCCGATCACATCGGCAACACGGCGGGCGTCGTCGATGCTCTTCAAACTGCAGCAGCCGCGATCTTCTTCCTCCATATCACGACTCTGCTCCGAAAGGCGCATTGTCGCACCGATAACCTCGTACCCCTGATCCTTTAAGAGTGCTGCCGTGAGCGAGCTGTCTACGCCCCCGCTCATCGCAACAACGACTATGCCTTTGCTCATGAAATCGTCCTCTTCTTGTAAAAACTCTGTATCAGTATACCACAGAAAAACAGGGAATCTCAAGAAAGCACGGATGGAATTCAACAAGACTTCTATTTGGGGTGGACGAAAATCCTGCTATCTGCTAAACTAGTAATGTTACCTAAAAGGAGGCACCGATTTCGATGTATGTTGTCGGCGTTATCGCAGAATACAATCCCTTTCATAACGGACACGCGTATCAAATAGACTGCATTCGAAAGCAGTATCCAGGTGCAGCTATTGTTGCCTGTATGAGCGGAAGTTTTACGCAGCGCGGCGAAGCAGCAATCCTTGACAAGTGGCATCGAGCAGAATTGGCGATAGCTGGCGGTGTCGACCTCGTCATCGAGCTTCCCTTTGCCTTTGCCTGCCGAAGTGCACAGGACTTTGCACGCGGCGGCGTATCGCTCCTCGCAGCACTCGGCTGCGTTGATGCACTTGCCTTTGGCGCTGAATGCAGAGATATAAAACTTCTGAAGCGAATCGCCGACACCATCGATAGGCCAAGTACCCAAAGGAAGCTTGCACGAAAGATTAACGACCGGCATATCTTATGCAGCAGCACTCAGTACCGTTCTCATCGCGCAGTGCAGTATCACCGAAAAAGTCCTTGCTGCGCCGAACAACATTCTCGCCATTGAATATCTCCGTGCTCTATCAAGGTATGAAGCCAAGGATGGAAAAACAATCCAGCCGCTTCTCATTCCGCGCAAAGGCAGTGGTTTCCACAATCTTACCATTTCTCGTCTAGCAAGTGCATCTGCCATCCGTCATGCTCTTGACCGCTCTCCTATAGTATGGACGGACATTGAAGAGATGACGACAACAAGAACCCTTCAAATGCTGAAGAAGTACGTGCCTGAAAAACTTGCAGATACGAAACGGTTGTTTCGCCCCCTGCTGCATGCGATAATGACACACGCACGGCAGATGGACTTTTCTTCGCTCTACGGCTTTCGCGAAGGCATTGAAAACCGCTTGATTCGCGCAGCAAAGCAGTCATCTTCTCTTACAGAGCTTCTTGAATTCATGGCAACGAAGCGATACCAGACCAGCCGCATCCGTCGTCTGCTGATCTACCTTTTGCTTGATATAAAAACCCATACGATGCATGCCTTCACAAAAGCAGGTCCTGGCTATGCAAGAATCCTTGCCTTAAATACGCGCGGCAGCAAGCTGTTGCATGCATGCGCGGCGCATAGTAAATGCCCGCTCATCACAAAAACGACCAGCTTTCTTCCACGAGACAAATACTGCCGGGCAGATGCTCTGACCGTGCCGCAAAAAGATGATGCTTCTTGATACAGAAACGTCATGGCTACGCTCTTTGGCACTGCCGTCTGTTACTTTAGAAAGTGACTTCAGTCATTCGCCGCGCTTTTTCAAGGCTTTATCCTAGGATAGAAAGGAAATTACCATGCCAAATAAGGAATCTCTATCAAAACTCATCGCCTGCCGCAATCTCTTAGACGCTCCTGAACTCGCTCTTTTAGAGGAAGCTCTGAATGGAAGACATCAAGGTGCGTGCGTTTCTGCACTCATCAACCGAGCAGAGGCGGTCGGGCTGTCCGGCAATGTGCTTCGCGCTGTCATACTTTACCATCTCGTCCACGATAAAAACATTGTCAATACGATCATCGAGCGTGAAAATGGCAAGATTGGCAAAAGCCTGAAGGAAATTTTCCTGCATGATATGCAGTGTCTTTTCCCTTATCTAAATGGAGAAGAACTGGACTTCCTTTCCGTCCCGTTTCTTAAGAACTACCAGCCGACAAATCCACTTTCTACAGAGGCATCTTCCTATCTTGCTAAAAAATTAGAGAACGCTGCCACGCCAGAAGATTATGAACATGCCTTGCTGTCTTACTATGAGAAATACGGCTATGGTGACATTGCTTCCTATGCAGCCTTTTGCTGGGACGATGCCAATAAGACGCTTGTCGGCATTCCTCACTTTACGGCAATGAATTTCGACGACCTCATCGGCTACGAGCATCAAAAAGAACAGCTTTTAGAAAATACGGCAGCATTCGTCGCGCATAAGCCTGCCAATAATGTGCTGCTCGTTGGCTCACGCGGCACAGGCAAATCTTCCGGCGTCAAAGCACTTGCCGTTCGCTATTATGAAAAGGGACTGCGTCTTCTCCAGCTCAAGAAGACGCAGCTGAAAGAATCTTCCCTCTATCATGGAGACACTTCGCGACTTTGCCAGCAAGCGCTTTATCATCTTTCTCGACGACCTCTCCTTTGAAGAATCCGATGCAGAATACAAGTATCTGAAATCTGCCATCGAAGGCGGCGTTTCAACGCGCCCGGAAAACGTCTTGATCTATGCAACGTCCAATCGTCGCCACCTCATCCGTGAAAACTGGAGCGATCGCCCCGAAGGACAAGATGCGGTTCATCTCGACGACAGCATTAATGAGACGATATCGCTTTCCGATCGCTTTGGTCTCGTCATCCATTACTACGCACCGGATCAGAACGAATACCTTGCCATCATCGACCATAAGCTGAAGAAGGTGGGAATCAACCTTTCACCTGAAGAACTTCGTATTGCAGGCGTCCGTTGGGAGATGACACATAGCGGAAGAAGCGGAAGAACAGCCGAGCAATTTGTCGCCTACTTCTTAGGTCAGAAAAAATAAGTGACGATTGTCTAATATCATACACCTAAAACAGAAGGATTGCACCAAATGCGTGCAATCCTTCTGTTTACTGTTTTAAGCAAAGAGCGATATGGCTTTATGCACTGTCTCGATGGTTAGCGGAAGCCTTGGACCTATCTCACCATCTAAGTCACTTTCTAGTGTCTCTGGAGAGGAAATAATAAAGTGCTTTGCCTGAATATGTACGACATAATCTTTATCAGAAATCGGCTTTCCCGCTAAAAGATTCGCCGTTACGGTCATCAACTTCGGAATGCTGCATTTTTTAACGGCGAGAAAGTCTAGCTTGCCATCGCTGACCGAAACATCTCGTGCAATATTCTTCATGCTGCCTACGACAGCACTATTGGACACGACAAAGATAAACGTATCCAACGTATATTCTATGCCATCTGCGATAACGTTGAGCAAAAAGGAATGAAATTTCGGAATTTCACCGATGCCTTTGAGATAATACGCCATCTTTCCCATGGCATTCTTCAGCCGCGCATCGACCTCATGTGCGATCGATGTCATAGAGCCAGCGCTTGCGACGTTGATAAAGTACGTTTTTCCCACGCGCCCAAGATCGATTCTGCGCGTCGTGCCAGCGGCAATTCGGTCAAAATACCGCTCCATATCCTCGTTGATATGGAGGTATGTCGCAAAATCATTCGAAGTACCGCTCCCAACGATGGCGAGCGGCAAATTCAAATCGTGGTGCATCATCAAGTTGACCATTTCGTGCACAGTGCCATCGCCGCCGGCAGCAACGAGCCCTTCCGGCTGAATTTCACGGACGAATTCTATAAAATCCTGATTGCCCTCTTTTTGCGTGCGATACGGAATCAAGATCATATTGCGCTTCTGAAAGGCGTCGATCATCCAGTCGAGTTTCTTTTTGAAAGCCGCATGACCAGAGACGGGGTTATAAAAAAGTATAAACTCTCTCACTGTGCTCCATCCTTAAATACACCAACACGACGAAGGAGACGGATACCGATACGCCCGATCATCGGTATCCGTACCAAATCCTCTTCTAAGAGGCCGCCGGACAAAAGCATCGCCGCAACATAGACAATGCGACCGATGAAAACAGCGCCTAAGGTGGAAAGTGCGCCGACCTGCCACCATAGAAATGTGTAATGGTAGAACGCCCATACAAAGCCCGCCATGATAGCGGCAGAAAAAAACGGTTTTCAGCAGCTGTCCTATCTCGATGCGGTAGCCGATGAATTTGTGAATGAAATAGAGATTGATAAAGGCTGCAACCCCCATATCTGCAGCAGTCGCCCATGCGGCCCCCATGATGCCGAGGAAGGGCAGTGCCGTAAGCTCCCAATTGAGGATGACTTTTGCAATCGCCGCCAAAATCATGTTCACCATCGGGATCGTCGGGTGTCCCAGTCCCTGCAGGATACCTGTCGATACCTGATGAAGGCCGAGGAGCACAATGCTGACAGCAGAGATCATCACAGCAGGACCTGCATTCGGCGCATTGTAGATAAGCGACGCAATCGGAGTAGCAAGAACAAAGACAATAACGAACGCAGGAAAGCAGACAAAATTTGAAATGCGGACGGAAGCCGCTGTCTGATTAAAGACGCGCTTGCTGTTCTTCAACGCCCTTGCTTCCGAAATTGCCGGAACAATGCTCATCGCCATGGATGCCGTGATGATGCAGGCAAGATTGACCAGAGGCACTGCCATCCCCGTTAGATAACCAAAAAGCTCTGTCGCTTCACTGACACTGTAACCAGCAACCTCAAGGCGCGCGGCACGATCATGAGATCAAGATTTGACACGACAGGCAGCATGATACTTGCAGCAGAAACAGGAAGTGACAGCATAAAGATGCGGCGAATGATCTTCCACAGCGATTCACACTTGTCTGGTGCGAGCGGTTGGATATCTTTTCCATAATCCCGCGCAATATCGCGATTTAACTTGATATGGAAGTAGATCAATACGACAAGTCCTGTGACAGCACCGGCAAGCGCACCCAGAGACGCGCCTGCCGCTGCATAGTCAATCCCCCACGGAAGAAGTAAGCTGGCAAGGAGAATCATCGTAACGACGCGGAAAAAGCTGCTCGACAATCTGCGAAACCGCTGTCGGGGTCATGCGCGCCAGCCTTGGAGATACCCACGCGAACTGGCAAGAAATGTCACAAAGAAAACGGTCGGTGCCAGCACTATCATCGACATATAGGCGCGCGAATCACGAATGATATGATAATCGACCAACCAACCTGCGGCAAAATACGTCAGGACGGAAAAGAACAGCCCTGTAAAGAACATCAGGCGCATCGAAATTCGAAAGACGCGCTTTGCTCCGAAGATATCCTTTATCGCAACGCGTTCAGCGGTGATAATAGATATCGCAACCGGAACGCCTGCCTGCGAAACAGTCATGGCAAAAAAATAAATAGGAAAAGCCATCTGATAAAGACCGATGCCTTCGCCGCCCAAGATGCGTGAAACAAAGATCCAGTTGAGCGATCCGATGACTTTGACTACAAACCCTGCCACCGTTAAGATAAAGGTTCCCTTCAAAAAGGATTCTCCCTTGCTCGACTTCTGTTCCGCCAGTTCTTGCTCGCTAATGAAAATCACCACCTAATGCAGTTGTAATGCCAAATTTATCAGAAAATTTATTTCTGCATGTATCGAGACACGGCACATCCGTCGCCGTCACGCCTCTTTTCTATCAAAGGGAACGTGCCCCAGGATAATATCTGGATTATTGTCCGTAATCCATCCAAGCGCCCATTCGTTGCTGACGAGAAGGACGGGATTTTCTTCGCGATCGTACACAAACATACCGCGATCCGTTCCTTTCAGTGACTCCGGCGTGACATTTCTTCCATCCTCAAATGCCAGCCAACGTGCGACTTCAAATGGCTGCATGACCATTTCGATATCGACATTGTACTCATTTTTCAGGCGATACTCGAGCACTTCAAACTGCAAAGTGCCGACTGTGCCGACAATGTAAGAATCAAGCCCTGCGCCTGCTTGACGGAACAGCTGAATAGCACCCTCTTGCGTCAGCTGTTCGATGCCCTTGACAAATTGCTTTCGCTTCATCGTATCCTTTGCTTGGACACGAGCGAATTTCTCCGGCGGAAAGACCGGGAAATCCGCAAACTTAAACTTTTTCGAGGGCTCGCATATCGTGTCGCCAATACCAAAGATGCCGGGGTCAAACAGACCGACAATGTCCCCAGGGTATGCCGTATCAATAATCTGTCTGTCCTGCGCAAGGAACTGCTGCGGCTGTGCAAGCTTGATAACCTTGGCGCTTCGCTCATGCCAAACATTCATATTTCGCTCGAACTTACCCGAACAGATACGGATAAACGCAAGACGATCGCGATGCGCTGGATTCATGTTTGCCTGAATCTTAAAGACAAAGGCAGAGAATTTATCATCGTTCGGCTCGATAAGTCCCACCGATGAGTTTCTCGGCGCAGGCGTCGGCGCGAGTTTGATATAGCCTTCGAGAAAATCCTGTACGCCGAAGTTCGTCATTGCCGAACCAAAATACATAGGGGTCAGTTCGCCCGCGGCTATTTTTTCCAGGTCAAAAGACTCGCCCGCTTCGTCGAGAAGTTCGAGATCATCTTTAAGTGCTGCATGCGTCTCCTGCCCGATGCGTGCAATGAGAACAGGATCATCCAGCGTATAGGTATCTGCAATACGAGCCGTCTGCCCATGGGACGTATCCTCTGTGAAAAGGTTGACTTTCTTTTCCTGCCGGTCATAAACACCGAGATACTGTCCATCCGTACCAATCGGCCAGTTCATCGGATAAGAACGTATGCCAAGAACGGTTTCAATCTCATCCATCAAATCAATCGGCAGCTTGCCATAGTGATCGAGCTTGTTGACAAATGTAAAGATGGGAATACCCCGCTGCTTGCAGACCTTGAACAATTTCTTTGTCTGCGCCTCGACGCCCTTTGCAACGTCGATGACCATAACGGCGCTGTCCACTGCCATCAGCGTGCGGTAAGTATCTTCCGAAAAATCCTGATGCCCCGGCGTATCGAGGATATTGATGCGACAGTCCTCGTAATCAAACTGCAGGACAGAACTCGTAACAGAGATACCGCGCTGCTTTTCGATTTCCATCCAGTCGGAAACCGCATGGCGCTGTGTCTTACGGGACTTAATAGAGCCCGCAAGATGAATGGCTCCGCCATAAAGCAATAACTTTTCCGTAAGCGTCGTCTTTCCAGCATCCGGATGAGATATGATAGCAAACGTCCGGCGCTTTTTTATTTCTTTATCGAGTTCTTCTGTCAAAACTGACAAATTGGATCCTCCTAAACAGCCAGATCATCGAATGGCTTTCCATTCATTGCACGTTCGACAAGCACATTGCCTTCGTAGCGAAGCTTCAGCGAAAAAACATCTTCTGTCTTTTCCAGAAGTCGGAAAAAGATACGATCACCCTCCCAAAGCGGAAGAGCATAGACCATTTCTTTCTTCACCCATGCCAAAACACCTTCATCGCACTGCCCAATTTCGCCGTGAAAGGAAGACGAAGTATAGAGGAACATGTACTCTGTCTGACATTTGTCGGACATGAAGGTAATAATACCGCGAAGCTTATAGGCGTCAAGTACGAGGTTTGTCTCTTCCCTTACCTCGCGAAGAAGACATTCTTCCGGCGATTCATCCTTTTCAAAATGTCCGCCGACACCCACCCATTTATCATGATTGATGTCGTGTTTCTTTTTTTATGCGGTGCATCATGAGATAATAGCCATCTTTTTCTAGATAACACAGCGTCGTCAGATTGCTTTTCTTCATCACTGAAGCTCCAATCCTACAGGGCAATGGTCGCTGCCAAAGATCTCATTGTGGATCGTCGCATCGACGATACTTTCTTTCAGGCGCTTGGATGTCACAAAATAATCAATGCGCCAGCCGGCATTTGTATCGCGTGCCTTGCGAAGGTACGACCACCAAGTATAGATACCTGCCTTATCCGGATAAAGGGTGCGGTAGGTATCTATGAATCCGCTTGTAAGAAGCTCGGTAAACTTGCCGCGTTCCTCATCCGTAAAACCGGCATTTTTATGATTTGTCTTCGGATTCTTAAGATCGATCTCCTGATGTGCAACATTCAAATCGCCGCAGACAATGACAGGCTTTTTTTGCTGTCAAGTTCCAAGAGATAGGCACGAAATGCATCTTCCCATTCCATACGGTAAGCCAAGCGCTCAAGCCCTCGTTTAGAATTCGGCGTATAAACCGTTACAAAGTAGTAATCGTCGAATTCCAGCGTGATGACGCGCCCTTCATGATCGTGCTCTTCTATGCCGATACCATAGGTGACATGTACGGGCTCCCGGCGTGAAAAGACCACGGTACCCTGAATAGCCTTTCCGCTCCGCACTGTTCCAATACTGTTCATAGCCCGGCAGATCAAGAATGGCTTGTCCCGGCTGCATCTTTGTCTCCTGCAAGCCCATGACATCAGCATCAAGAGCAAGAAAGGATTCCATAAAGCCCTTCTTGAGACAGGCGCGCAAGCCATTGACATTCCACGAAATGAATTTCATACAGAGCTCCTATCTCACGGCAGGGTCTTCAGCATGGAAAGAGGCCAGAAGACAAGAACTGCCTTGCCTTTGATGAGGTCATACGGCACAAAGCCGACATCGGCAAAGCGGCTGTCTTCCGAGTTATTGCGATTATCTCCCATAACGAAGACCGTCCCTGCCGGAACGGTGGATTTCGGGTATTCACTGCGTGTCGTCTCAAGGATATAGTCTTCGTTTAAGACTTGGTCGTTGACAAGAACACGCCCTTTGCTGATCTCGATGGTATCGCCCGGTGTCGCGATGACTCGCTTGATAAAGTCGCGACTCTTGTCACGTGGATACTGAAAGACAAGAATCTCATTCTTTTTTGGCGGGCGAATGCTGTAAATAAATTTATTGACAACCAAGCGCTCATGCGATTCCAGCGTCGGCCGCATGGACGGACCATCAACTACATAAAGTTCGACGATAAAGGTTCGAATGATAAGTGCAAGAACAACGGCAACGAGGATAGAGACAACCCAATCCTTGACTTCACCTTTAAATGAGCTCATATGAGCCTCCCTTTTCCTTTTCTTATGCTTACTGTGCAAATATACAAATAGGGACTGCAAAAGCAGTCCCTACCGCACACAGATCAGCGCTTTTCTTTGATACGGGCAGCCTTGCCTGTAAGCTTGCGCAGATAGTAGAGCTTCGCACGACGGACAATGCCCTTGCGAACGACGTCGATCTTTTCGATGCGCGGAGAATGCACAGGGAACATACGCTCAACGCCGATGCCGTACGAGATACGGCGAACCGTGAAAGTCTCACGAACACCGGAACCCTGACGTGCAATGACAACGCCTTCGAAGATCTGAATGCGTTCGCGCGTGCCTTCGACAATCTTCGCATGCACGCGAACAGTATCTCCCGGTCTGAAATCCGGAATATCCGAACGGAGCTGCTCTCTTTCAAGGAATTCGATAATATTCATTTTTTCCTCCTTAATGTCTGACGTTCGTAGCAAGCTCATGCCGTACCAGAGGACCGCCCATATGCAAGAAATGATACCATAAAGAAAAGGAGATTTCAAGATATTTTTTAGTCAGGCAGCTTGCAGCGAGCTGCCAATGCCTGACATACATCAAATGTCTCTCTCTTCTCTTACCTCACTGCAAAGCTTCTTTCAATACTTCCATATTCTTCCGCATGGCCGTAAGATATGCATCTGCGGCATCCGGCGTTGCTTCGCCTGTCACGACAGGATCCAACTCGTAAATCTTTGCTCCCGTTGCCTCTGCGATGGTCTTTGCTGCCAGCGGTGAATACTGTGGTTCCGTAAACAGTACCTTGACCGGCAGTTTCTTTACTTCAGCAATCGTATCTTCAAGCTCTTTCGGCGTTGGTTCCGTCCCCGGCTCACGCTCAATGACACGGATGATGTTCAGGTGAAACTCTTTTGCAAAGTACGGAAATGCTTCATGGAAAGTCACGATGTCCTTATGCGGAAGGTTGTCGAGATTTGCGTGCATCTCATCGCGAAGTGCGCTTAACTTCGTGATGTACTCAAGTGCATTCTTCCGATAGGCATCCGCGTGTTTAGGGTCGGCTTCTGCCAACTGAGATGTAATCGCTTTTACTTGGTCGATGTTATAGGTGATGCTGACCCAGACATGGGGATTGTCTTCCCCGTCATCCTTCAGGAATTCAATGTCATCGCTCTTGGATGCATCGATAATTTTAAGATTCTTTTGCTGCTCTGCTGCCTTATCCAAAAATTCTTCCATGCCGGCGCCATTGACAATGAAAATATCCGCTGAGCTAAGCGTCTTCATATCTTCCGTCGTCAATTGGTAATCGTGCAAGCATCCCGTCTGCGGTTTTGTCATATTGATGACTTCGACGCCATCGATGCCCTTTGTGATATTCACGGCATCGATATACATTGGATAAAAAAACTCGTGACAATGCGAAGCGGCTTATCTTTTTCTGCCTGCCCACCGCAGCCTGTAATCACGAAGAGCAACAGTGTCATAAAAAGGATGGTACATTTCTTCAGTTTGCTCATAATTTCCTCCAGCAACATAACTTATTTCTAGAAGCGCCTCGCTTAGAATTCGATAGAGGCTGCACTCTCCAGCGCACTCTTTGCCTCCTCGATGATACGGCAGATAATCGTTGCCGCCGGTTCAATCTTCTTCAATGGGATGAGGCTCTGTCCTGCCTGCATCATGCCGTTTACAACATCGCCATCGACTGCTGCCAGTTTGTTCGTGCCCGTCGCGCGCTTAATAAGCTCTTCTTTTGTTGCTTTTCCCGCAAACTCATCCGCAACAAATTCTTCAGAGAATTTGTTGCGGATGCCACGAACGGCGCCGCCAATGGTAAGCCCCGTGACAATCGAATCTGTATCGACAGCTTCGATCAGCTTCTTCTTCATATTTTTCATGAACTGAGCACTCCTCCGCAACGAGAAAGCGCGTGCCGATCTGGACACCAGCAGCCCCCATGATGAGAGCCGCGGCAAGACCGCGGCCATCAGCAAAGCCGCCTGCCATGATAACGGGAAGACCAACCTCGGGAATGACTTGGGTCATGAGCGGCATCGTTGCAATGGAGCCGATATGACCGCCCGCTTCCTGCCCCTCGACAACGATGGCATCCGCTCCCTTTTCCTCGACGCGTTTCGCCAGCTTGACATTTGGAACAACGGGAATGACCTTGATGCCCGCGGCATGAAGTTTTTCAAAATACGGAACGGGATTTCCTGCACCTAGCGTGACAAAGGCTGGTTTTTCCTCACAAATAACATCGACGATCTCATCCTTATTGGGTGCCATTAACATGACGTTAACGCCGAAAGGCTTTATCCGTAAGCGTACGGCGGCGGCGAATCTCATCGCGTGTATATTCTGTCGTACGGCCACCGAGTGAGACGATACCGGCGCCCCCTGCGTTTGAAACAGCCGAAGCAAGTGTAGCATCCGAAATCCATGCCATAGCCCCTTGGATAATCGGATACTTGATACCTAAAAGTTCTGTAAGACGTGTTGCCATAATAATTCTCCTTTCGAGGTAAAACCTTTAAATTTCTCCCGCTTCTATAATTGGGAGACAATGGTAAACGTATCAGTCGTAGCGCGTAACGTTGAATTTTGGGCTCGGGCGCTTTGACGGGAACTGTTTCTTCCTCTGTCTCCTCTGCACTTTCATTCTCTTTGGGATTCTTAGCAGCCGGCTCTGTTTCACCGACAAGAAGCGGCGACATAGGCGATGAATCCTTATCATCATCGTCATCATTCTCTTTATCAAAAGTGACATTGCCGGTTGTAAGAAGCTCATCCAGTTGTTTCGCCGTAAGGGTCTCATGTGCGATGAGACCTTGTGCGATCAATTCAAGTTTGTCACGATTCTCTGTGATAATCGTGCGGCTGGCTTCATAGGCTTCCTCCATCAAGCGGCGAACCTCTTTATCGATCTCGTTCGCCACTTCTTCCGAATATGTGCGCTCGTGGCTGAAATCACGACCAAGAAAGACCTGATGCTCGCTGCTTTCGCCATAAGCGACGGGACCTAGTGCATCACTCATGCCATACTGCATGATCATGCTGCGTGCAATGCGTGACGCCTGTTGAATATCCTGACTTGCCCCTGTCGAAATCTCCTTTAGGACAATTTCTTCTGCCACGCGTCCGCCCATCGCAACTTTCAAGCGGTCGAGAAGCTCCGAGCGCGTAGCATAGTTGCGATCTTCCTTGGGAAGCATCAGCGTATATCCGCCGGCACGTCCGCGCGGAATGATGGTGACCTTATGAACGGGGTCTGCGTGCTTCAGCATCATGCTGACGAGCGTATGACCGCTCTCATGATATGCTGTCAGTCGTTTTTCTTCGTCACTCATGACGTGACTTTTTCGTTCCGGTCCCGCCATGACGCGTTCGATAGACTCTTCCAGCTCCGCCATGAAAATCTGTTTTTTATTGCGGCGGGCGGAAAGCAACGCCGCCTCATTGACAAGGTTTGAAAGATCTGCTCCAGTAAATCCCGGTGTGCGCCGTGCGAGAATGTCAAGATCAACATCATCCGCCACAGGCTTTCCCTTCGTATGCACTTTCAAAATGGCAAGGCGCCCACGGACATCGGGTTTGTCTACGATGATCCGGCGGTCGAAGCGTCCGGGGCGAAGCAGCGCAGGGTCAAGAATATCCGGGCGGTTCGTTGCGGCAATAATGATGATGCCTTCATTTGCCGCAAAACCATCCATCTCGACAAGCAGCTGATTCAAGGTTTGTTCGCGTTCATCATGACCGCCGCCCACGCCTGCACCGCGCTGGCGTCCAACGGCATCGATTTCATCAATAAAGACGATACAAGGCGCATTCTTCTTCGCCTGTTCAAAAAGGTCACGGACACGCGATGCGCCGACACCGACAAACATCTCGACAAAGTCCGAACCAGAGATAGAGAAAAACGAAACCCCTGCCTCGCCCGCAACTGCGCGCGCAAGCAGCGTCTTACCCGTGCCCGGCGGGCCAAAGAGCAAAACGCCCTTCGAGATTCTTGCTCCGAGTTCATTGAATTTTTTTGGTTTTTTCAAGAACTCGACGACTTCTTCAAGCTCCTGCTTCGCTTCATCCGCCCCGGCAACATCCTTAAAATTGACTTTGATCTTATCCGCTCCGCTCATGCGTGCACGACTTTTCCCAAGTGTCATAACCTTGCCGCCACCCCCCATCTGCGTGCGCTGCATGAAGAAAAACCAAAGGGCAAGCAAAATAACGAAGGGAAAAATCGAAGAAAGCAGCTGCGACCACCAAGACGGCTCCGGTGGGTTCGCAGCGTCAATCTCAATGTCCTTTGCCTTCAGTCTATCGTAAAGACCTGCATCCGCATACGGCTCATCCGGCGTTATCGTGACGAATTCCGTACCGTCTTTGAGCACGCCGCGAATCGTATTTTTTACAAAGGTGACGCGCGACACATCGCCCGCATCCACTTGTGTCAAAAAATTTGTATAACTGACTTCATGTTTTTGCGTACTTCTGGTAGAAAAATAATCACTGATAGAAATCGCCACGAGGATGATGAGGAGATAGACGCCCACATTTCGTAAAAAGCGATTTAATCCGTTCAATCGTTCAGCCTCCTTTAACTATTTTTAGCACAGATCAAACAAACATTCTGCTTTTCCCATACCTGCTGTCATGCGCTCGCTTTTTATGCATCGATATCACGCATAGACGGCGGGTTTCAAAATCCCAATGTATGGTAAATTTCGATACGTCCCTGCATAATCAAGGCCATAGCCCACGAGAAACTCATCGGGAACTTCTGCCCCCAGATAGTCGATATGCACATCAGCTGTACGGCGAGAGGGCTTTGAAAGAAGGGCACACAGTTTGATGCTCTTCGGCCTGCGCTCGCGAAGGATGCGCATGAGATACTGCATGGTCGTTCCGGAATCAATAATATCCTCAATGATGATGAGATGCTTTCCCTCGACATCATAGTCAAGATCCTTTAGGAGCTTGACAGAGCCCGACGTACTCGTTTTATTGCCGTAGCTAGAAGCGATCATAAAGTCAAATTGAACGGGAAGCGAAATACTGCGGACGAGATCAGTGTAGAAGACAACGGCTCCTTTCAAAATGCCCACGCAGAAAATATCTTCGCAGGCATTTTGGTAATCCTCAGAAATCTTCTTTCCCATCGCAGCGACCTTCTCTCGAAGCTCTTCTTGCGTAAAGAGAACGCGCTCGATATCATCATGCATCATGGAAAAATCCTTTCACAAAATATCCATTTAGGCGGTACAATACTGTTATTTTAACTTATCCATATGAAAATGCAAGAAAGGACTGCCATTTTTTACAGAAAAGTGTGTGGAACGCCTGACGTTCGGCACCCAGAGAACTTCACTGCCCAAAGTGAGAAGAGGATAATCCGCTCTTTCTTCGGCAGGAATTTTAGCATCGATAAAGACATCCTTTACCTTCTTTATCCGCCTGGGCTTGTGGCTGATCTCTATATAATCTCCTGCCTGTCTGCTACGCAAAAAGAAAGGCAGAGAAGCCGCCGCCGCATCTATACAAAAATCCCACGCGGTAAAATCGTCTGCCCGAAAAGGTGTATGACAGATTTTCCGCTGCAGCTGATACTTCCCCCAAAGCGTGACGTCGTTGTCAACAGCAGACACGCCTATATCGATAGTTGTCTCTCCTTCGCGGCATTTCTTTTAAAAGAACGAATTTTCCATATGAAAGTCTTGCCGCAAAACCATGCGGCAGATCGATTGTTCCGTTTTGTCCTGCAAGAAAAATAACGCAGCTCTTCTACATGCGAAAAAGCCAAGATCATCGCAAAGGGTCTGCTCTTTCCAAAAGCGGCGCAAAGCGCGGCGCTGCAGCGCTAAATAAAGCATACGGAATCCTTCAAGTGACAGAGCATTTTCTTCTGCCATAAAAACTTTGTCCCAAACACTATCGAGAAGGGATTTTAGAAGTTCAGACTCTTTTGATGCGATTTCCGAAAGCTCGACAAGCGCCGCAGAAACAGAAGGATTTTCCTTTCGAAGATGTGGAAGGATGACATGGCGCACGCGATTACGCGTCGCGTCATGTGCATCATTGGTTTCATCTTTTCGGGGTGTAAGTCCAGCTTCCTTACAGTAGCATTCAATCTCTTTGCGCGTGACACAGAGGAAAGGACGAATGAGCTGTCCCGCTTTAGCCTGCATCGCACATAGTCCATCGGTTCCCGTTCCGCGAATAATCCGCATGAGAACTGTTTCGGCTTGATCGTCCAGATGATGTGCCGTTGCAATAAGAGAAAGCTTCCCCGCTACGCGCTTCAAGAAACGATAGCGAAGCTCTCTTGCTGCAAGTTCGATAGAAATGCCGCAAATCTTTGCGTACGCTGGAACATCTCCTGCTTCTTGAAAGCAAGGAACACCATGCGCTTTGCAAAAAGCCGCCACAAAAGCAGCATCATCCTTTGATGCCTGACTGCGAATGCCATGGTCAAAAAATGTCTCGCCGAAAGTTCGATGTCAAGGGGGGCAGCAAGGTGCAGCAAAACGCTTAAAAGTGCAAGCGAGTCCGGTCCTCCAGAGCAAGCGACAATGACATTTGTCCCCTTTGGCATCAGTTCTTGCGCCTTTATGAAGGCTTCTATCTTTTTTACCATCACCGAGAGACTGTTGTTTGATTGGTGTTTCATAGAAATACGAAAAGCACCCTTGTTAGAGTGCTTCCCATGACGTCAAGCGCGACGAGATCCGCGCCCACCTCGTTTGGAATCCGTTTTCCTGCGCAGATCTGTCTGACGTTGATCGCTGTCTTTCAAAAAATGCGATAGCTTTTCTTCAAAGGAGCGCGAAAAGCTTCCGCCTCGAGATGAATGGCGTGCACGCATACCGCGTGGCGCTGGTACGTGTGAGTAAGGATTGACAGCGCCGATTTTCTGCTCCTGCGCCTGCTTGATCGAAAGCGCAATCTTTCCACGTTCGTCCACCGACAGCACCTTCACCTTTACCTTATCCTGCTCGGTGAGAAAATCATGGACATCTTTGACATATTCATCTGCAACTTCCGAAATATGAACAAGCCCGGTTTTATCCTCCGGCAATGCTATAAATGCACCAAAATTTGTAATACCTGTGACAACGCCCTCTACCACGTTACCAATTTCAATCGACAATGAATCTTTCCTCCTAGTTTAATGAGAACTTATCTTGTGGGAAGCTTCTGTATACGAACACGTTTCAAGTGACAGGCAACACTATATCACGCTGTCTTATTTACGTCCGCTGTAATAAGGAAGCTCACCTTCACGTGCCATACCAAGCTCTTCACGAGCAATCTTTTCGATGTACTCGGGACGATGCAAATTCTCACGCTCCTGCAGCAATGCTTCATGCTCAGAACGTGCCGCTGCCAGCCTTGCTTTCGGCATTTGCCTGCTCTGCTTTTATCTGATGAAGACGAGTCTGCTGCGAGATCAAGCTGAAAGAAAAATATAGAATAAGCCCACAAAGGATAAGGGAAAACCAATGAAACTTTTTATGCTTTTTGACAACTTTTCTCACATGAACGCCTCCTTCTATTTCTATTATACTTTTTCATAATAACATAAAGATTCGTTTTTGAAGGAAAAATCTTTAAAAGGTAGTATTATTCCTTGTCACAAAAGGAGTGATGCTACCTTTTTCCCTAAAGTTACTACATTTTGTCTACAAAACATGGTTACGCGTGCTTGTCTACAATACGAGCAAAAAGCAATGCTGTTTCATGTTTCATCTTATCCGTATCATGGGTGTAGAGATCTTGCGTGATACTTGCATTCGCATGTCCGAGACGAGCGGCGACATCGACGGGTTTAGCACCTTTCTCAATGAGCTGTGTAGCATGGGTATGGCGAAAGCTATGTATTCAATCCGTACTTTCTTAGATATAGCTACAGATACATGATAGAAAGAACGCCATTTTTCCTTTATGCAAAAGCAGATTGCTGCGTAGTCTATCCCTCGGTGGTATTGTCTTTTTGAGGTAGTAGAGCGAGATCATGATTTTCGTCTTCGTATGCGAGTTGATACACTTGCCCGAGACGCAGCGCATTTTGACTTTGCTCAGCATGCAGCTCTTTTTAGGAAAAGAAAGAATATTGCTGTCAAGGAAAAACTCTCGTTTGCTTGAGAGCGTTTTCGGCGTCGAGAAATATCGTTTGGGTCTAAGTTGACGTGTCACGTAAGTACGACCTGTAGAGAGTCGATATCGTCCCATGTGAGCCCTAGAGCCTCGCTGATACGCATCCCTGTGTGATATAGCAATTTGAAGACAGGGAAATAAACTGTATTTGAAAGGGGAGATGCTGTGTCTGTGTGATGATATGACGCTCGCAAACTTTGCGCGAGGGCGGACTGCAGGACGGATATAGATAGTGCAGGGTTTGATGCGATGAGCTCGGCAGGGTAAACAGCGTACTTCAAAGCAGTTGAGAGAATTGTCTTCACCGTTTGGAGTGTCCCGTGAGACCAAGCCCTTTCTCGCTATTGCACGCATCAGGCATCTATATCGCGCGGACGCAGTTCTGTACGATGTAATCGCCAAGATATGGCACGATGCATGAGCGTATCACTGATTGGCGGTTATCGTAGGTTGACATCTTTGTGTTCGGACGAACAATATTTTCAAGCCAAGCAGAGGAAGTCTTTCGCTTTGATGCGCTCTGACGTGATGCTAATATTTCCTGTCTTCCAGTCGTTATGAGCGGCAACGCCCGCGTCATAGGCCTCTGCCTCGGTAGCATAACCCCTTTCTCTTTCATGCGGCGTGGGGACTTTTGGATGTCAAAACTATAGGAATAGGGTCTTTCCACGTTTGTGGATTCTAATTTTGGACATGTTGACCTCCTTCTTGCAGTCGAGGCCAATCATGGGTATAATAGACATGTTTCTGGCATGATTGGTCTCGTGCTGAAAAACTGCCGCTCGGTGCTGGTAACGCCGGGCGGTCTTTTCTCATAAAAATACCCTCTCCATAGAGGCTACAGTACATATCTTATTATTATCGAACACATGTATTCTTGTCAAGATCTGCATACTTTACAAGGGGTGTAGCCCTTTCTTGCCTCTTCAGCATTTGCTTCCTGTGAATACTATTTTCTGTTGAGATGGAATCGTTGTAGAGTTCATGCGGTGCAATGTCTTGCCCGCCCGCCCATGCAACGGTATTACCTTCGATGTGAACGGTCTGAAGAAGTTAGCGTCACGGGTTTACCGTACCAGTCGCCGTGTAAGTAAGGAGAAACGTCGAAAAATTTTTGCTCGCCAGTCGCAAAGTCTAGTAGAAGTCTCATAGTCAGACAAAGGCTTTACAGCGGTTATTTTTGGGCTGTAGCATCATGGAGCGCCTCCTTTTTAACGAAGTGGTGGAATTTTTGAAAGCTTCTTGTCCATCGCTAGTAGTTTCAGTTGGCGAAAAGTTCCTCAGCATGTATCTCTATCCATGCAACGACGAGTTTCATTTTCTTGGATGGAAGACTTCCTTCTATCACGGTGCCATCTAAAGCAATAGCAGCTTCGTGATCTTGGTATATGGCGTGTATATGCGGAGTGTTATGGCGTCCGCCTCTTTCGTTGTACATATAGATGATGATGCCAAAAAACATACTTAATGCAGGCATTGATTATATCCCTTCGTCGGCTTAACCTCTTCGTCGCGTCCTTCCTTCCGGACTTGTGCTAGGATTTCCAGAAAATCCTTTTCCTTTATGCCGCCAAAATATAGATGGCCCTAGGTGATACTACAGCGGTCAAGTTCCTCGACACCAGTTGAACGCTGAACCATTCATTCACAGACTAGCCATCTCCTTTAAAATTTCTATGCTAGAGCGCGGTCGAAACTCTGGAGCCAAGAAGTCAACAACGGCGCGGTATTGCCGTTATCCCTCGGCAGGTATTTTTCCGTGACGGTACTTTTAAAGGGCTGCTAGGGGGTGAGTTAGGGCTTATAGCGAACTTCTACAACTTTACCTAAAATCTGAATGGGCAGGTCTTTGATTTCTTGGTTGGAGTAGAAATGCGGCTCGTATACGGTGGTATTGGTAGCAACAAGGATGATGCCATCTTTCTGTTTTTGACGCGCTTAACGGTGGCTTCTTCACCGCCGACAAGGACGACAGCAATATCACCACTATCAACATCGGGCTGCTGGCGAATGATCACAGTATCCCCGGCTGGGATTCTCGGTTCCATGGAACGACCGCAGACACGCAGCGCAAAACACGTACTACCAGCGGCAAGCTTTTTCGGGATTTCTTCCCAACCAATGATTTCTTCTATCGCTCCGATGGGGTTACCCGCAGCGACACGCCTTAAAAATAGGAATACGGATAATCTTTTTCTTTAGAGGGGAGCCTATGTCGGCGGAGTAAGAGCCCGTAGGGACTATCAGAGCGTCCCTAAGAGATAATCTGTGGATACGTTGAAGAAATTTGATAGTTTTACCAAAGTATTATAGTCAGGAGTGGATTGTCCTTGTTCCCATCTACCGACGGCTTGCTGAGTAAATCCAAAGACATCAGCAAGCTTTGCTTGTGAAATACATTTCATAGCACGTAAGTTCTTCAAGTTATTTGCAAATGTCATTTACTCACCTCTAGTCTTATTTTACCATTAATAGTTGTAAAATAAAACAATAAAAAATTTTATTTTATTATTGATAACAATTAATAATTGTATTACAGTATACACAACATAACATTGTTATGTAATATTCTAAAGAAATACTACTAACTCAAGGAGGTGAATGGATGAAGCGAAAAAGGCTAATCGAGTATCATGGTAAACGCTCCCAAGCAGAAATCGCAAAAACTCTATGGAGTAACTGCAGCAAGCATGGGAAAAATGGGAAAATGGAAAGTCTATCCCCAGGTAAAAATCATGAAACAATTAGAGGTTGATAGCGGCATTCCCATGGAAAAAATGTTTTTTTGATGTCTTTTTATAACAATAAAAAAATTGTAAAGATATCAAAAATCAAGTAAAAAACCGCGTAAGCGGGCATGCGAGACCAATCAGAAAGGAAAATTGATCGTGACGAAAGGAAGGCTCCTTGCCGCCTTCTTGGAAGTAGAGCAAGAGCACGAAGCGACTCAAGCAGACCTTACCAAGCTGCTAAAAAGAAGTCGCAGGCTTGCTAAAGGAGGTCAAGGCAATGGAGGAAGAGCGTATCGAAGAAAGACTTCTAAACGTAAAGGAAGTCGCAAAAATTCTCGGATGCTCTCCTGTAACCGTCTCTATACGGATGACACGCGGGGAAATCATATGGAGACTAGAAAAAGGGAGCTCAACGCGAAAAGTAGCCTATAGTGACCTAGTCGACTACATCAGAGAGCTCCCAACATATGCAGGGGACTTGCTCCCGTATTAAGCAAATTGAGAAAGGAGAAGGAAAATAACGAGGTTGATCACAATTGCGAACCATCCGACCGCAGTGACCAATTGTCGCGTGACAGAACCATGGAGAAGGTTCTTGAAAAGGCGGAGCAGATGTTTGCAGTATCCGTGGTGCCGAAGAATGCAGAGCCAAAGCGCCCGGTCGTGGAAAAAAATACCTGCCGAGGACACCAGCAATGCCGCGCCGTTGTTGACTTCGCAGCTCAGGGGTTTCGGCCGCGCTCCATCGTGGAAAAATACCTGCCGAGGACACCAGCAATGCCGCGCCGCTGTTAACTTCGTGGCTCCGGAGTTTCGGCCGCGCTCCATCGTGGAAAAATACCCTGCCGAGGGACACCAGCAATGCCGCGCCGCTGTTAACTTCGTGGCTCCGGAGTTTCGGCCGCGCTCCATCATGGAAAAATACCTGCCGGGGGAGATGGGTTATCCATCACGATGCAGGAGGAACTCAACACAATCACATTGCCTTTTTACACTTAGTAGCGGCTCGTGTTTCCTGTGCAAGCAGAAAATCAAGATAGTTGTTTAATTGATCTTGCGCCGCGCGAGATAATTGACGGTATTTCTTTAATGTGTTTGCGTCTTCTGGAGAATGTGTTAATGGTTCGCCTGTCTCACTAGGGTGTGTTGCAACAAGTAATCAATGGACACGGTGAATAAGCGTGAAATCTTTCGCAGCATCTTTTTATCTGGTTCACGGCGACCTTGTTCGTACATGCCTATCGTACTTGCAGACACACCTAACATTTTCCCCAACTCCGACTGCGTATATCCTTTTTGTGCACGTAATTCTTTTAGATGATTCATATTACACCACCTTCCATATTAATAATACCACACATAAGAAAGGGAACAGTATGAACGAGTGCAGATTTTTGAAAAATGCCATGTTCGGAAAGATTCGGACGGTTGTTATCGACAATGAGCCGTGGTTCATTGGGAAAGATGTTGCGACGGCGTTAGGGTATACAAATCCACGCGACGCGTTAGCTAAACATGTAGATGAGGAAGATAAAAATACCGTCGCAATTCACGACGGTATTCAGGGAACCCCCAATATGACAGCAATTAACGAATCTGGCGTATATGCACTGGTGTTTGGTTCAAAGTTGCCAACGGCAAAAGGCCTTCAAGCGTTGGGTGACGAGTGAAGTCTTGCCAGCGATCCGCAAGCATGGCGGGTATATGACGCCGAGAAGGTCGAAGAGGCGCTGATGAATCCTGATGTGATGATTCGCTTAGCGACAGAGCTAAGGCAGAGCGTCAAAAGCGGCAGGCGCTTTCAAAGCTGGCAGACGAACAAGGGATACAAATTGCCAGATGCAGCCCAGGGCACTCTTTGCAGACGCGGTAGCACCTCGGAGACATCTATCCTGATCGGCGGGCTGGCAAAGCGATCAAACAAAATGGGGTGAGACATCGGACGAAACGCCTATTCCAGTGGATGCGAGAAAACGGGTTTCTGATTAAGAGCGGTGCAGACAAAGAACATTCCGACGCAACGCGCGATGGAATACGGACTTTTTGAGTGAAGGAGCGTTCCATCGTAGGCGGCGACGGCGCGAACCATGTGACACGCACCACGAAAGTAACAGGCAAGGGACAAGTCTACTTTGTCAATAAGTTCTTGCAGGGTATGCAAAGGCGTTAAGGAGGAATCATTATGAAGCGTGGTAAGCGGCACTTAAATCGGAAGATTCAAAAGTTTTTGGAAATTACAGCGGATATCTTGGGCGTCATTGCCTTCTTGGCGGCGTTGTACATCTTCATTGAGGTCTATGGTTAAGGAGGGATGGCATGGTGCTAAATGACGGCAGGCGCCCGCTTTACGGGCTGCTTGCGTTCGGTCTGGTCGGGGCGGCTGGGTTCTTATTGGGTGTTTTGACGGGTATTTATTTATGCCATTTGGCAGAGTAGGAGGAAGCTATGGATCGAGAAGAGGCATTAGACATTGTGAAAGCACGCGTGGAGCTGTTTTCAGATGCAGACAGGCGCGGGCAGCTAACGGAAGACGTGATGCATTACGCGCCGACACTGGCGGAAATCATGGAGGGGCTGCATGGACAGCAAGACTTTTCAAAAGGATGTAACCCCGGCAAGGGCTGTTTTACTCGCCCATATCCAGATTGCAGTAGTCGGATGGTTCCCGGCTCTCCGAAGAGAAAGGAGATGTTGGAATGTGGATCGAGAACATCCAGGCACAAGAATACAACCGAGCGTATCGTCAGCAACATCGCCAAGAGATACGTGAACACAACCGAGCGTATCGTCAACAACATCGCCAAGAGATACGTGAACGCAAACGCGCGTATTACCAGCAACACCGCCAAGAAGATTCTAGAAGCCCAACGAAAGCGCCGTCAAAGCGCCGCCAAAAGTATGGACGAATAGGAAAAAGCCTCACGGCAAAACGTGAGGCAAAGGGTGAAAAGAATCTCTTGAAGGATTCATCTTTGTTCATTATAGCACAATGAACGGAGTTAGGAAGGAAGAAAGAAAAATGTTTGAAGGGAAAATGCCAAAACGCCTACCGAAAGAATTAGAACAGGCGATTCTAAGTATCCAAAAGACTACGAGGGCTCAAATCATTCACAAGGAATTTAAGCGCTATTTTTCGTGGAGCGCAATACCGTATCACAATGGCGGACAGAAATAGGTTTTCTGCACGATCCATTGCAACCTGTCCATCGACGCTAACAAAAAGTGGCAGAAAGGGTTGAGTTTCATCATACAAATTGGCGTTTCCTGTCGGAGGAAATCGTCAACTGGGCTCCATATAAGACCTACGCTATTACGACGGAAATGCTAGGTCAGTTCAGAAGTAATAAAAACAAAAATGGAACAGTTTGTAGAAAACATGAAGCGGAACAGCTTGAGGAAAAGAAGTAAAGGCGGAATCGCTTGCAAAGGAGTTTACAGAAAAATTAATAGGAGCGATGAACGAAGAACTGTGTGGAAAACTAAAAAGCGTATTCAAACATAGCGAATACTAACATGGCAACAGCAAAAGAGGCGCAAGACGAAATGGAACAGAAAGGTGAATCTCCTTTGGAATCTCATTTAAAGACAAAACGACATCTAAGCCCGCACCGCAAAGCGTTTCCTAGATGTGATCGATGCCGATTCCCGTATATTTTTCTTATCGCCGTCTTCACGTTTGCTGTCGGGTTTCTATCGGATGTTATGCGGGCATTTGTCTCGCATGAGGTTGAGAGGCTTATCATGGGCGGGCGAAAGAAATGTGTATTTGCACACCGGAGAGCAGTGTTTTCACTGCCCCTACCCCAGAATGCTGCGCCAACGGCAAGGCGCAAAGCGATTGAGAATCAGAAATTTATGCAAAATTTGTTCCTTATGGACGCGGACGCGGCGGTGCTTGTATGTAAAGGAAAGGGAGAAAGAAAATGAAGGTACCAAAACGTTTACCGAAAAAGCTTTGCTGAGGCTTTGGCAACCGCGAAAAGGCGGGAGAAGTGGTTTTAGAAGTTAAGATGATGCGTTACCGCGGCGGGCTTTGTTCCAGGGAAAACGGCGAGCGATTGTGATCGAAAGGCGCTTGCGGTGCGGGATGCCAGCTTAAGGCATGGGCGGTGTCAGACAAAGATGCTGACTGGATGGAAGGAGTAGGAGAAGATGCAAGCAAGGCTCTTTGATTTGGCGGATGCGTGCAATCAGCTGTTTGATTTGGTGCTGGACGAAAACGTTGACCTCGCCGCTGTGGAGGAAGGTTTACAGGCGGTTGAAGGAGCGATGGAGGAGAAAGTAAAGAACTGTATCGGTCTTCTTCGGAGCTTGAAGCGCGGCGGGCGGCGTTCCGTCATGAGGCGGAGCAGCTGACCAAGCAGGCGCGTTTCTTGAATAACCGTATCAAAGGGATACAAACAATGTGTGTGCAGGCGCTGGATGCCGCCGGTAAGCGGGAGGTGGTAACAGATTGCAGGGACAATGCGTGTTCAGAATAACCCGCCCGCGCTGGAGCTGAACGAAAAATCTTACCTATCAAATGGTTTGACGTAGTAGCCAAGCAAGTATGTGCCGGCGAAAGATCGTATCAAGGAAGCACTGAAGACAGGCAAAAGAAATCAAGGGGCGCGGCTCGTTCAAGGACGCGGATTAAGAATTCAATGAAAGAAAATACCATGAACATTTACCAAAAGCTACAGGCGGCACGCATTGCACTTGCCAAGATGAACATTAAGAGTCCGGGAAGAATACTTTCAGTAATTTTTCTTATTACGAACTCGAGGACTTTCTGCCGCAAATTCAGCAACTTGGAAAAGCTAAGTTTAGCCCAGTGTTTTCGGTGGCAAAAGATGGCACGTGTGCCTCACTGACCATCATAGACATGGAGTTACCCAGAGAATACGATCGTCTTTTTCCTGCCCGATGAGCACGGCACAGCTAAAGGCCTGTCATCCGGTGCAGAATCTCGGTGCGCTCTCACCTATACACGCCGCTATCTTTATACCATAGCGTTTGAAATCGTGGAAGCCGATGTACTCAATGGGGTGATGGGCGCGCCGGCGGAAACAGTTGATGAGGCTTTACATGGAACCATGGCGCCTCGCCGAAGGCAGAACTTAGCCGCCTTTGGAACTATGCCGGGTTTAGCGGCAACTTGAGACGCATATGTCACCAAGCGCGCAAAAATCACTTTTCCCTGCCGATCGGAGACGAATTATACACGAAGACGATAGAAGATCTTTTAGGGTACTGCAAAAAGCGAATTAGCGCAAGGCAAGCAATTTGCAGGGAAGAAGTTCCATTAATTATTTGGGAGGCAAATATCATGAATACCAGTTTTTCGGCAGATTGACAAAGGACGCAGAGACGAAGACCTCGCAAGGGGAACGCAATACACCACTTTCACCGTTGCGACAGCTGCCAACGAAGGATGATACAGGCAATTATAAGACGTTATTCGTCCATGTCGCCGCCTTCGGCCGCATGGAAACCATCGCAAGGAACTTTACAAAAGGCTCGCGCATTGTTGTACATGGCGAAATTCGCGACGTGAGCACATGGACAGACAACCAAGGCGCGGCGCGTCCATCGGTTGCTGTCTCCCTCAACGGGTTCGATTTTGTTGACACCCGCGCCGAATCGCAGCGACCGCCTGCCATGCCGCAGGCGAAACCGCAGACGCAGACACCGCCGCCTGTACAGACCATGCCGCCGGCGGATTTGCGATATGGCGCCTGAAGATTTGCCCTTTTTAATCTAATCCCGCCAGAGTCCTCCACCTCTTAGGTGGGGATGAAAGAGCGGGTATGGCGAAATTTACGTAAGTAGTTTGAGCCATACGATTGATTTTTGTCTTATTTAGTATTATAATCAGTCGTAGAAGAGAAAGGGCTTATTATACTATGGAATTAGACAATAACAATCATTCAGTGTTCTTACTCTATTACCATCTTGTTTTGGTGGTAAAAGTATCGCCGCAAAAGTATTCTCTGACCAAATGAGCCAATACGCTAAAGATATTTTTGTCCGCATTGGTTCATCGTATAACATAACGTTGGAGGAATGGAATCACGACCAAGACCATGTTCATATCATGTTTCGTGCTCATCCCAATACAGAAATGTCAAAATTTATCAATGCTTATAAAAGTGCCAGCTCTAGGCTAATCAAAAAGATTTTCCAGAGGTTAGGCATAAATTGTGGAAAAAGAAATGTTTTTGGTCAAAGAAGTTGTGCCTACTAACAACAGAGCGGTGCTCCTATCGAGACAATTAGGAAATACATAGAAAATCAAGGCAGGTGAGATTATAGTGAATAAGGCATACCGATACAGACTCTACCCAACAGCTGAACAGAAGGTTATGTTTTTCCCAAGACTTTCAGCTCTGTCCGATTCATCTATAACAAGATGCTTGGCGACCGTCTTGACTACTACAAAGAAACGGGCAAGAAACTGAACAATACTCCCGCACAGTATAAGGAAGATTTTCCTTGGCTGAAGGAAATTGACAGTCTTGCTCTTTGCGAATGCACAGATGAACCTGAACAAGGCATACAACAATTTTTAGCAACCGAAAACATTTTCGGCAAAACCGCACTTCAAGTCTAAGAAGACAGGACACTGTTCATATTCTACGAACAATCAGAAAGGCTCTGTCCGATTAGAAGGAAATAAGGTTAAATTACCTAAAGTTGGTTGGGTAAAATTATGTCTGCATCGTCCCCTGATGAAAAACAGCACGATAAAGACCGTTACAATAAGCAGAACACCATCAGGAAAGTTCTATATCAGTATTTTGGTGGAGTACGAAAACCAAATACTCCATATAATACCGAAGAAATTTCTTGGGCTTGATTTTGCCATGCACGGTCTGTATGTTGCTTCTGACGAAGATGATGCGAATTATCTAAACTTTTTGCGTAAAGCCGAGAAGAGATTGGCTCAAGCACAAAGAAAACTATCCAAAAGGAAAAAGGGAAGCCACAATCGTGACAAGCAAAGGCTTCGCGTAGCTGTGCTTCATGAGAAAATTGCCAATCAACGTCGCGACTTTCTGCATAAGAAAGCTCGCTATCTGGTAGACAAATATGATGCTATCGGTATCGAGGATATCAGCGTCAAGGCAATGGCTAAACGCAAAAAAGGCGGTAAATTCAGTTTTGGTAAATCCGTAGCAGATAATGGCTGGAATATGTTCACAAATATATTGGAATACAAATTAGCATGGCAAGGAAAACAGCTTGTAAAGATAGACAAGTGGTATCCAAGCAGTCAGCTATGTCATGTTTGTGGCTTCCAAAACGATGCAACCAAGGACTTATCTGTAAGGAATGGACTTGCCCTAAATGTGGCAGTCACCATAACCGCGATAAGAATGCAGCTATCATATATACGAGAAGAAGCTAGGCGAATATCTGCCCTAGCGTAACGCATAAAAGTACCGTGGGTCGCACGGGAATCTACGCCTGTGGAGAGTGTAAGCCACAACAGTTCCTCGGAGCTGTTGTGCTGTTCTCATTGAAGCAGGAAGCCCCCGCCCTCTGTAGGCGGTGGGTACGTTCACGGAACTATCATGTTTACGCTAAGACCATACCAAGAGCAATTCATTGACGATATTCGTCATGAGTTTGCTATCGGGAAAAGGCGCGTTTGCGCGGTTGCCCCCTGCGGCAGTGGAAAGACGGTCATGGCGGGATGGATGGCGCGCGGTGCTCTCGTGAGGGGCGCCGCGTTTTTATTCATGGTACACCGCAAGGAATTAATCGAACAAACGAGCAGGGCATTTTCAAAGGTTGAGACATCAACCACAGTTTAATCCTGAAAAGGGCGCGTGTGGTGGATGATTCTCCCGTGCATATCGCAAGTGTGCAAACACTATCCAGACGCCTTGACAAATTACAGCCGCCGGACTTCCTCCTCTGTGACGAGTGTCATCACATCATGGCGGGCACCTATCAAAAGATTCTTACGGCGTTTCCTAAAGGCTTACGTTTTGGGCTTGACGGCGACACCAACGAGGCTGAACGGTTCCGGCTTAGGGAGCGTATTTGAATCGCTGGTACTAGGTGCAACGGTGAAAAGAATTGATTGCCGAAGGCAACCTTGCGCCTTATGACTATTACGCGCCGCCGACAAAGTTTGACCCAAAACTTGCGCGCGTTCGCTATGGCGAATACGTCAAGAGCGATGTAGCCGCGCAAATCGACGACGCTATGATCATCGGCGATGTCGTCAAGAACTACAAAAAGTATGCAGACGGCAAACGAGCCATTGTCTACTGTATCAGCCGCGAGCACTCGGGCATATCGCCGCGGCGTTTTCAAAAGGAAGGCATCGCCGCCTGTCATGTCGATAGGGGATACCGCCTCGGCAAGACGAGCGAACTGTATTGCCGCCTTCCGCGAGGGGAAAATCAACGTGCTGTGCAATTGTGAACTATTCGGCGAGGGGTTTGATGTTCTCGCGCTTGACGCGGTTATTCTTGCGCGCCCGACAAAGTCCCTCACGCTGTATATACAGCAGGCTATGCGTGCCATGCGCCGCGATGATCACAATCCCCAGAAGCGCGCCGTCATCTGATCATGTGGGCAATGTCTTTCAGCACGGCTTACCGGACGAAGAGCGGGAATGGACGCTGGAAGAAAAAGCCAAGAGAAAGCGAGTGCGTGAGGTGCCGCCGATTCGCCAATGCCCCAAATGTTTTGCAGCGTTGCCGGCGCAGGCTAAGGTTTGTTCAAGCTGTGGTTATGTCTTTCGCACGGAAGGACGCAAAGCGACAGAGAGTGACGGACAGCTTGTTCGCATTGAGGAACTAAAGCGAAAGAAACGGCAAGAGGTCGGAAGGGCAAGGACGATTCAGGAACTGGAAGCCATAGCGATTCGCCGCGGGTATTCCATGCGATGGGTGACACATATCGCAAGAGCGCGCCATAGGAAAGGATAGAAATGACGGAATCAGAACACGCGATACAAAACAAAATCCGCTTAGCGGTATCCGCCAAAAAAGCAGGGACGCTCTTTCGTGCCAATGTTGGCACCGGCTTTCAGGGGGACATTCGCGAGGCGCGGCGGCTCGTTGGTTCTCGAGGATGCCCGCCCTTTTTCAGACAGGTCTTCCGAAAGGGTTTCCCGATTTATTTGGTATTAAGCCGATAAAAATCACAAAGGAAATGATCGGGCAAACGATTGGCGCCTTTATTTTTCTAGAGGTAAAGACGAAGACGGGGAAACTGCGTAAGGAGCAAGAAGCAGTCATTCATTTCTTGCAGGAAAACGGGGCGATTGGTGGTGTTGCACGGTCGCCCGCTGAAGCAATCGACATATTAGAAGGAGGGCGGGCAAATTGAAAGAATTCCTTGAAACACTGTTTGGCGGTGCAGACGAAAATCTCTACACCTATCTCTGGACAATGCCTGACAAGTTAACCTATAGCTTTCGCGTGACGGAGCTTGAAGCTGGCGAAGCAAGGCGAAAGAACTTGATGCTTTAGGGCGAGATGTTTATTTTCAGTTAGCCTTACCGCCTCCCCTGCGCAAACACGAACGCGCAAAGGCGGGCGATGTCGTTGCTGTGCCGGCGATATGGATCGATATCGACTGCAAAACGGGCGTTCACGCAAGCCAAAAACTTACCGCCGGACATAGAAACAGCCCTTTGCACCGGTGAACGAGATAGGCGGCGCAACGTACGTAATTGCCACGGGCGGCGGCTGTCATGTATATCGTCTTTAGGGAGCCGTTAGAATCCTAACGAGGGCGGCGACGTATTGCGGCGGTATCAAGGGTTTATGCAAGAGCGATTTGCCGCGCGTGGCTGGCTATCTTGACAATACAGCAGATTTACCGCGCGTCTTGCGTATGCCCGGTACACATAATCATAAAAACCCATCGAAAGCGCATGAGGTTCGCGTATATGCGGTGCAATCGGACAAGCGATACAACTATGAGGATTTCGACTTCTTGCCTGCTGTACGTGAAATACAGCGAAATGACGGAAAACGCAGAGAGGGCGGATTTATTGCTAAAGACAGTGACGGAACGGTTTCATACCCTAACCGCGAATTGTCGTTTCATCCAGTATTTTTCTTGCGCTACAAAGAACTTCCAGAGCCAATCTGAAGCCGCCAGGCTCCAATATCGTACGGGCGGCGGGCGGCGATGCCGTCATTGTGGAACTCGTTCAAGCATGGCAGGGGAGAATTTCGATCCTGTCGAAACACAAAAGAAAATTGACCACTGGAAGCTAAGATTGCCATCGGAAACATGCGCTTACATTCATGAATTAGGATTTCGCGAGTGCTGAGCTGTCGGCGTGAAGTCACCATGTGCATAGAGCAGCAGGATATGTTGGGCGGGCGGTAGCATCAAATTCGGGCAACGGCCGCACCGACCGAGGAGCTATTAAGCAATACTGAATTTATAAAGATTTGAACATCACACGTAATGTTGACCCCGAAACCTATGCACGGTTCTATGCGGCATGTACCGGGCGCGTCAATAAGAACGATTTAAAAGCCGCCATGAAACAGGCAAGGATCGAAACGGCGCAGGCGGCAATGGAAGCCGCTGAAGCGGGAACAACGGCGGTCATGGAAGACAGCCCCATTTCACTGAAAAATACCCCAAGGGTTTTCTTTCGGGGAGGATGGCGTTCACGAATCCAAACTAAACCCGCAGGGCATGCCGATAACCTATTTAGCGTCTTCGTCGCCTTTACTCATCACCAGACAGGTTCGGAACATCGACAATGAGACGCTAAAAACAGAAATCGCTTTTAAGCGCGGCGGTAAATGGCAGAGGGCAATCGTTGAGCGTTCAACACTTCTGGCCGCGCGCTGAATCGTCAGTCTTTCGGATTTAGGGCTGATGGTTTCCAGCGAAACAGCAAAAACATGCTGTCAGATACCTGCTTATGCTTGAATCCCTGAACCGTGACATCATTCCGGAGAGTTAGGTCCGTGTCAACGATTGGCTGGCGCCCTGAAGGGATGTGAAACATTTGTCATGCCAAACAGCAAAGAATACATTGTCGACATTGCGGATAACGGGGAGGTGACGGGGGCATTCACGCAAGCAGGGGAGCTTGCTGCATGGCTTGAAAAAGCCGAGGAAGTGAGACGATCCCCGTTTGCGGTTCTTTTTGGCGGCGGCATTCGCGACGGTACTATTAAAACCCCTGAAGGCGCGCAACTTCGTCATCTATCTTTGGGGACAATCCGGCGGCGGCAAGACGGCGGCGCTCCATATGGCCATGAGTGTATGGGGAAACCCTGCAAGGCTGATGAAGTCCTTCCTTGCTACAGCAAACGGACTGGAACGGGCGGCAGAATACAGCAATGACTTTCCGCTCGCCATTAATGAGCGGCAGGTTGCTAGCGGGGCAATGGGCAAACAAGAGGCATTGGAGAGTTTGGTATATACCATCGAGGGCGGACGCGGCAAGATACGCGCCAGTCGTTCCGGTATCCGAAGAACAGCGACATGGCGAACCATTGCCATGTCAGCAGGGGAAGAACCCCTTTCGCGGGACACTTCGGTGCAGGGCGTCAAGACGCGTCTGATTGAACTCCACGCGGCGCCGGTGCTGGAAGATCGGTTAGCACAGGGCTTTACGGATTCACGGCGGAAACGCACGGTACAGCAGGCATCGAGTTCCTTAAGCGTTTGCAGGAAGAAGGGTTTGAAAAAGATTCGTTCCGACTTCAAGAAGCTAAATGAACGTCTCGTTGAACTCTATCGACAATTTCGCGCCACATATGCAAATGTCTCACTTGTTGCCATTGCAGATCTGCATCGCCTCACTGTGGCTCTTTGGCATGGATGAGGAAGAGGCAGGCAGGGCGGCGTTTTGCTTTAGCCTGCACGACCCTTGATGGTATGCAGACACGTAAGGACATTGAAGACGCACCTCGTGCGCCTTCGTCCGTGATTGGGTGGAAGCAAACAAATACCATTTCGACGGATGCCCCATACCCCGATAGAATCCCTGTATCTCCAGAGTATGGGATTTGTTGACGAGGTCGGTGACATATACATCTATCCTACGGTTTTTAAGGCGTGCTTTGAAAGAGGAAGGCTTTCCTCCGACAAAGGCTATGCGTGATTTAGCAGAGGAGGATCTCATTGAAACATGTATGGATGGGAAAGAGCGTTCATTTTCAATTACTAAAAGGAGAGGTAAAGCTAGTTGAACTATCCATTTGATTCTCAATGGCTGTTGGTCTATTTACTTAAATTTGGAGATGTTTCAAAAACCCGTAACAACTAAAAACCTAATAATACCAACGAGTTGCATAGATATGATTATAGGTTTGCAGGGTGTTGCAGGTATACACATATATATATGACATGCACTATGTGTATATATACCATAACACCATCTTTATACAACTCGTTAATACTGGGTTTGGGTTTGAAAAGGCCTGCTAGTAAAAATAGGACTCGGCTCATTGATGGATCGGTTCATTGCTCTTACGCGCAATGATTGATATTTCCTCATACATCGTTTCAATGAATCTCCCTGCGTCGCATGGCGTCGGGAGAGCTTCTCTTTCGAAACGCGCTAAACCGGACGTATGTGTCTGCCGACCTCGTCGGCTAATCCAGCCTCTGGTACAGGATATCGAGGGAGCGACAGGGCGTCACTGTTCGCTTCCGCGTCTGACGAAGTGCGACGTGTGCACGTGCGCCGTCGAGATAGTGCGTGAGCGCGCCGCCTTTCGTCAGCCGGAGAGCCACGGTGAACGTATCAGATGCTGCAGTGGCGGCAAGGGTGGAGACATTTGCTGTGGCGCGGCGGGAAGGATGGCGGACGTTCATTTAACTGTGAAGTCGGAACAGTCTTTAGCCACTATTTCTGCGAGCATGGCTCGTGCCTGCTGGCCTGTGCGTTTCCTGGTAATCTGAAAACTCTGTGGCAACCATCGGCACCATGCGTGGTGTCGAACGCGTCTTGTTTTCCTGCTGATGTCCTGCGAAGTTCTTCCATTGACTGTAATTCGCCAATATCAGTGCCGAGACGACTGGCGCCGATCACCGATGTTATGGCTCTCAATGCCTCTTGTTCTGCCGCTCGTGTGGCGAGCGAAGTGCTCGCCGTTCAATCGACTGCTGTAACGAAAGGACTCATCGGCCTGCGAGGCCTCCAGCCGCTCGTGACGCGCCGCCGTTATTTGGGCGTGACGGTACGCGCCTTCGAAGTGGCTGGTACCGTGCGCGAATGCCGCCGCGAAAACCGCGCAAACGAGGATATCGCCTCGACTTTCGCTCCCGTCTCCGATCCCACAATGTCGACTGTGCTTTACTGTTGGCGACAAAATGTTTCGAGCGCCAGGTGACTTACGAACAACTCGGAATGTCCGCATTCAGCGCGGCCTGCCGTTCACTGAAGCCATCGTAAACCGAAAGACATTCGCGCGCGACGAAACCGAACGCTCGGCGGTAACCCTCTGCGCCACGCTGTTCTGTTTAACGTCTCGTTGTCGACGATGTCTTGACCGGTAAAACGACGAACATAAATAAGGAACCCCATCGACATGCCTGCGGTTGGATGTTCTCTGGCTCCGCGGGGGCTTCGGTGAAGTGAGGCAGTAACTCGCCCGACCGTTGACCACTAAGCGGCTCCGGCCGCGCCGTTTCGATCGCTGCCATCGGCGACACTAAATCGTTCTTGTGTTGCCCATTTTGTTCTGTCGCCGTGCATAAATTTCGGTCAACCGTGATATTCTTCTCGTCAGTGTAATAACTCATCGGTCGAGCGACCGACCTTAGTCTTACTGCTGGCATCGTTGCCCATGCGCATCGGTGTTTCACGCCGGGACGGTGCGCTCGCAATCAATTCAGATGTGGCGCATGTTTCCGGATGGCTGCTCCCGTGGTCAGTGCTTTGTGTTCGACGGGATCGGTGCTCACCGCCGTGAGCAGTTCCTGACGGTATCTGCCAGCGGTGGTGGCGCTTTTCGGGTGGCTGCAGAGTAACGCGCCAGCACTGGATGGTTTGTTTCTGTGAACCGTTCCGTCTGTCTTCGGCGTAAATCGCCTGCGTTTTCCATCATTTCGCTATTTTGTGCTGAACGAAAGTCGAAATCTCATGGTGTATCCTCGATACCACCGCGAACCTCATGCGCTTCGACAGGTTTTGCTCGATTATGTGCCGGGTATGCCCAGACGCGCGGGCCAAATGCTGCTGGCGGTATCGAGATGCCAGCCACGCGCGGGCTCTTGCATAAGCGATACCGCTGCAATAAACATAGCCGCGGTGGACTCTAACGGCTCGCGGGCTGACTGTACACATGACGACCGCCTTGTGGCTGACCATGCGTTGCCGCTATCGCGTTAAAACTGTTTCATCCGGCGGCTGGTACGAGCGCCCGTTTGCGATCGATATCGTCCATATCATGGCACGCTGGCTGACATCGCTGCGCGATTCTTCTTGCCGCGAGCGATGGTAACGCCGAGCAACATCTCGCCTGCTTCAAGTTCTTTCTTGCGCTGCCGCCAGCTTCAGCTCGCGCAGCTTATGAATTAGCTTGTCAGGCATGTCCGAAGACATGAAGTTTCGTCTGCACCGCCAGGCGCAGTATTCGGGGCTAACTCGGCTGCCCGCCCTCGCTCTGTGTCGGTGCTTTCGGCGGGCTGGCTGCCGTTTTCACTGCGAAAATGATGACTGCTAACGCTCGCCGCGCAGCTGATGTTACCTCTGGGCGCAATCATTTGTGACTCGACTCGCTGTGTTTTTATCGACAACCGATAATCGAGCCTTTCCGGAAGACTGAAAGGGCGAACGTGAGCCAGCAATGCCGCCTTTCATCCTGGCGGTGGCAACATTGGCGCGAAACGTCCGCAGCACCGGATCTGCTGAAGCGGTTTTGCTTTTGTGTCGCGTGTTCATCATCTTTCTATAACGCTACCGTGTCGCCGTCGCGTGGAACTGGAAATATGCCGGTCCTGAATAAACGCCGTTTCTTCGCTGACCGTGCGGTGGCGTCTTTCTCTGTCGCTTTTGCGTCGCTTCCGGGCGGCTCCGGCGGCGCCATGCTGCCTGTGATCGGCAACGCTCGCGGCACCTGTTCCGGCGTCCGTCCCGCTCTTATCGACAATATGCTGAACATTGCCCGCGTCGACGCGGCGACTCGTCGCGACGCGTAACGCACGTAACTGCTGCTGGCGACGGTTGTCGACGCGCGTTCCGCGTCAGGCGCGGGGTGCTCAAGCCCTCGCCGAGGCCTGTTGTGTTCCCTCGCGAGCGCTCGTGCCGGGGCGGCGCCTCGCGCACTGGCGCGCCGCGACATTCTCCGGTGCTGCGGCCGACAGACAATGGCTCGTTGCCATCTGCCTGCAGTTGACGACATCGCCGTGATCGCGCGTCTCATTGCTGTTTCCTGTGTTGTCGCAAACAGCAACGCGCTGTCCCGTTGTCGGCGACGCGTAAGGCGCGGGTTGCCTTCGACGTCAGCTCGCGGTGCGCTGCCGGCATTCAGGCCTGCGCTCAAGCCGAGAAGACCATTCGGCGATTGTGTCAGGCAACGGCCTGGGAAAACGCCGAAATGTTTTTGATGGTGCCCGCCACATGACTGATGAACGCGTCTGGGGAGAATCCGGCGGCTATCGGGCGTCTGGATGGTTGCACGGGGTAATCCGCCACGCGCTTCGGGGCCAAACGGTTGATAACGGCTGCCTGATGCCCTGCTCATTGTTCGATTGAATGCGCGGTGTGCCATGAACGCGCCCGCGGCGCCGCCCGTCCATCCCGCCCGTGACATCGCTCACTGCGCGGGGCTGACACGCAGGCGCGCTGCCCCGGCGGGGAAACTCGCGGGCGGGCGTCGATAATTGCTGCTGTGTGTGGCGGCAAGCAGTTCCGTGAGGCATGCACCGCCACCAGGCGGGCTGGTGGTGGCGGCCGGGGGCTGTTAACCTCCGCAGGCATCCGTGCGACCTGGCTGCTGTGCGTTCACATGGGTGAATGTTCGCCAGCTCTTCTCGTATATTGACCGCTGCATTCTATCTGCCGATGAGGAGCAAGTCACCGAATAGTAGTTACGTCGTTTGAAGCTGCGTGTTTGTAACGACATGAATACCGCTTATCTTTACAAGCTGTTTCCGCCATCGCGGTATGTTCAGCAATGGCCGAACATGTTCAGCCGTATCTGCTGCGGGCCGCAAACGATTACCGCACAGCGTGCCGCTGACGCTGACTGTCGCCGATACCCGGCTAACATCATGTTGTGCGAACGGCTGTATGCGAAAGTCACGCGACGTGTGCTGGTACCGTGGCTGCAGCCTGCAACACTGTGTCGTTAACCGCTGAACAGTTTTCTTTGATAGCGAGCAATCTCGGCATAAAAAGTTGGGCGTCACCCATATCTTCGTCCCGGGCTTTCTTTTATACGGGCGTGCGTAACGAAATGACGAAGGCTATTCGACGATTTTCATGCTCCTGCTCTGATATGGGCTTTCTGATGATGTTCTGCTGTATGGCAATCTCGTGTATTTTCGTCGAGAACGTGCGGTATGAACACCCAGCTAACAAATAATTAACATTTCGCGGACAGAGTACTACGGTATTCGTAAATGAACGGTATCTGTGTGCCAAACAGTGCGGACTGATGTTCGATTTAGCTAAAAAGGTGATTGTCTGCTGTTCGGGTTCATCTGATGCGTTCATGAGTGAATTTCCATCGGCCGGGAAAATATTCATGCTGTTAACGGGTATTCGGTTGATTTCTTGCCCGTTCAATGATGATCGAGACGATCGCCAAGCTCGTTGGATGGTCGGACGAGGCCGAGTGCTGGAAGCATGACGTTCGCTGGTGAAATCTGTGATATTCGCGCCAGGCTCTTGATTTTCATGTGTTCTGGTGATGGGAGCACCGCCAGTGAGCGGCAACTATTGACCGTGTTCTTTCCGCAATTTATCGCACAACCTCTGGAAAGAATCTTGCGACCGGCCTGGGCTGGCTATAACGTTGATAAATTTGTTCTGTGAGATGGTACCAGCTGTTCATCAGCGTCCATGACCTGCGATGACGGAACAGCGGCGTGTTGTCATTTGGTCGAGAAATACTGCGGCAAAGTGAATATTCGGCAAGTAAGAACGCTGAATGATGTTCACGCGTGTAATAGCCCTCTTCTGCGACTGTTTAAATAAGACAAATCAATCGTGGCTCGGTGCGGCTCGGTCGCCATGCCTTCGTACCCTAAAGAATCGGAGGAACTCTGTTGAGACCGTAAAGGGCAAATCTTCGGGCGCCACTAATCCCGCCGGCGGCGTATTCTGTGCGAGCGACGTGCCGTCTGCGGTGCTTGCGGCGTAACGGTCGCTGCGATTGGCGCGAATCGGCACAAAATCGAACCCGACCAGGGCGACCGACCAGACGCGCCGCGCTGCTGATTCCGTATGCTCACCGTCGCAGCCGTAACGGCAATGTGACCGAGATGCGGTTCCCATGCGGCCGAAGGCTGACGACGCCAGACGGCGTCTTATAATTGCCATGTCATCATGGTCAACGCGGCTGTCGCAACGACAGTGGTGTTTTCCCCTGCGAGTCTTCATGTCTGCGTCATGTCGTCTGCCGAAAAACTATTCATGTTACTCTAAGCGGTAATGGAACTATTTCCTGCAAATTGCTTGCCTTGCGCTTCTTTGCAATACCCTGAATGTCATCGTTTCGTCGTCTCCGTCGGCGGGAAAATCGTTTGCGCGCTGTTTATGCGTCTGGTGCCGCCATGAACCAAGCGGCGGCCTGTTGACCGTGGCCTCATCGTATTTCCGCCGACGCGCTGTGCCCATTGGCGGCTCTAACGCCGTGTGAATGGCGACCTGAGTGAGCCACGCAAGACCTGCGCCGGATGACGAACGCTGTGTGCCGTGCTTCATCGACGGGAAAAGACGATCATCCAGGTGACTCCGGCAATGTGATGGTCGTGGTGTCGTGCTGTCTTTGCCGCCAGCTTTCGGGCTGGCACAATATCAGCTGCGAAGCCTCCCGGTTCATGGCTGCTGATGTTCGGACTCTGTGTTCGTGTGACTTTAGTGCAATGCGTGCGCCAAATATGATGACCACTAACTTCGTTGGCGCGTCGTGACCACATATGATTTCTTCGCGCGTCTTCGGTGCTGCGACGATGTCGCCGGCACCCGCTGGCGCGTCAAACCGACGATGGGCGTTTGGGTCGGCGCGCGGCGAACCTTCTGAACGCATTGTCAGCAATCTGTGCCACCTCGCACGCGGCATCATGCACATTGACTGTCGCTGATACGGTTATCAAAACGCGCCTGCTTGACTCGACGCTCCGCCATGTTCGAGCATACCCGCCGCTCGAAAGATTCGACCACGGTCTTTCGCGCTCGCTCAACCTGTCCTCACGGCGGCGGTCGTTCAGCTGATTGACGCATCCGCCCTGCCGCTCGTCGATCGACACCGCCAGCGGCTGCGCATCGCGCCGCGCCGCGATGCGATCGCGTTTCCGGAACAAACGCCGCGACCATCATCTTCAACTAAACCGCTGCTCACTGCTCGCGGTTGGCAAGCACTCGACAAAACTTTTCGATGACGTTGCCTTCGACGCCTCACTCGCCCATCCTGGCACCTGCTGCGTCACGTCCTGAAACAAATTTTGCGCAGAGACTTCGATTATCAATCGCTTTGCTGCCGTTGGCGCGGCAGGGGTAGGCTGATGGCACTGTCCGATTGATGTAGGCTTCTTTCGCCCGCCCAGCGGCCTCGGCTCGCCGGGATTAATGCCACTGGATGAGCTTTCGACGGCAAACAGCGGCGATAACGAGGTCGACATCGATCACGTCTGGGGGCGCTTTGCGTGCGAGCAAATATCGTTTTATGCAAACCAGGGTCGCTCGCTACTGTTCCGACTAAATCTTGCGCCTCTTGTTGCCATCGTGCGTCGCTGTGTTGGTGCGCTCTTGTAGTTCGTTGTCAGCCTGACAGCCCTGCAGCTCGCATAACGGTCCTGCCTCTTTCTCAGCTGTTCCACTCATCATTCTTCTGCAAACTGTTCCGTTTTGTGCTACAGACGACCTGTTTCCGTCGTAACGTGAGTCTTCTGTCAGGCGGATTGTTTGTTTCCTCCGACGAAGGCGAAACTCGGCCGCTGCCGCTGTTGGCGTCGATGACGGGCCGCAATGGATAGTATTCTGCTCGCGAAACTCAACGCTTCGTCGCGTGACGTTGAGCCTCGTAATGTTTGGATATGGGAATCGCCTGTTCCCCTGGTGCTCATTGGGCGTTTGGCATTTTCGCTAAAACATTTTCTTTCTTCGCTAACTTTCGTTCGTGCCAACAGACAGATGGTCGCTCAAAGTTCTTTGCCTCATTTTGCGGGCTGTTCGTCATGCTGGCGGCGGCGCTGTTTAACGCTGTGAGCTCTGGGAAGCTCTTGGCGGTGCCAGTAATACGCGTTTCGTGCGTATCTCTTGGCGATGACGACGACCGCGCTCGTTATGTTCACGTCTGCTGGCGATATTGCTGATGACCGCTCGGTTATTCTGTGCTCTGGATATTCTCGTCCCTCGCTCCCTTTCTCTTCGAGTAAGGCCATCAGATGTCACAATCTGAACCATGAACGGTGGCTGACCGCGGTGCATCGCTGGAGCTGGCGTCATGCGGCCCTCAGACTCATGATCGACGCGTGATGCCTCGCGTCTTCGTTGACTGCCGCGCCTCATCCATCGAACGGCTCACGCATGTGTCTGTGGCTGCGTCCGCAGCTCGCCTAACGCCCAGTGGCGCGTGAAATGTAAAACGCGTGAACCCGCGCCAGACACCGGCAACCGTCGTTAACACTCATCATCCTCGCAACCATGGACCTCGGCGCGCCAGGCTGACCGACGCCGAATAATCACTGTATTCAAGGCACAGTCATCCGGTGCCGCTTGCGCTGCGTTCGCCAGCAACGCTGCTGCCCTGCAAGAAACCGAACGAAGTGAACGTCGCGCCTGTTGCTGGTGCGCGACGTCGCGGTTCGCGCCGCGCGATGAACGCTCGCTTCACTTCAGAGATCGCATTCCATCGCGTTGCATCGGTGTCTGCAGAGCCCGGGTTTTCTCCTGGAATGGGCGTTTCTGTCGATGTCACCGGCCTGTTTGAATCATTTTGCCCAGCCCATGATCAGATGGATGTCTCCGGTGTACGCGTCTGTTACCCATCTTAACGATTTATCATTCGTCTGCCGGCTGGCGCTGCCGCTGCAACGCTCTGCCACAACTCTGATGGCTGGGCGATCGTCATCCGGTTCGTCGCGCGCTGTTGCCGTGGCGGATCGCGGACTTCATCGTCGCAACGGCAGTTTGCGACGAACCGAACGCCGGTGCATGCGCCAGTTCGTCGTGCTGTCATGAGTTCTGAATAAAGTACGGTTGGACATCTTCTCATCTGCGTGTTTAACGCGTCGCGTTTGTACCTAACAAATGTGCAATGGTTCACGACTCGTGTCGATGGCGAAGCTCGTCCGGTCTTTTCCGGCGTGGGCCTAAAATCTGATCGTTCATGTATTCGCTATGTTATTATGTGTTGTAATGAATCGTCTAAGGGCTGCGATGCGCAGATATACGCAGTCGAGTTGAGGCCGGTGTCTGCGGTAGGCATGTGCGGGCTGGTCGCCATCGGGCAGATGCGCTGTTCACCGCGGTGCTGCCTGAACAGGCAGTTCGTGTTGTTCTCGAAGACACAAACACGCAAAGCCGTCCGCGCCGTCGTTGAGCAACTGTCGCGATTTTTCTGCTGCACGAAGGCCTGACCGCTAGTGTAAAAACGTGTGTTCCTCCTCGTGATGGATAACCATCTCCCGGCGATATTTTCGCGATGGGCGGGCGGCTCAGACCGCAACAGCGGCGCGGCGACCTCGACGTTTCACGGTGGAACGCGACTCGGGCCACGAGGGGCGGCGGCGCGGTGATGTTCCGGTGAGCCGAGGGCAGGCCGAGTCGCTGACGCAGCTCGTGCGTCGGCAGTGTTACGACCGGCGCTGGCTCGCGTTCATCGGCACCACTACTCGCAAACGCGGTTTCAAGTGCGCGTTTGTCGATCGCTCGTTATTTTCATGCTTTCTCAATTGTAACGGGGCTCTGATGCAGTGGGCTTCACTGGCGTTGATCGCACCAGTGTCATGGTGCTATTTCATGCGCTCTTCCTCCGTGCCTTGACCTCCCAGCCGCGACTCTTTAACGGCAGTAGTCGCCAGTGGCGTGCTGCTGCGCTGGGCGGCAGGAGCTGCGCTGGGTGTTCGCTTTCTGATGCTCATGTGCTGCGCGGTTGCGATTTTGATATCTTTGCAATTTTATTGTTATGGGCGGCTGTTGTCAGATGCCATCGCTCTGGTGTTCATGATTTTACTCTGAAATTCATTTTCATTTTCCGCCAACTGCTGCGATACTCCGTAAGTGCATTTCTTCTTGCTGCCGATAACGTTATTTTCGCTTCGTGTTCTTGCTCGCTGATTAATGGTGAATGTAACAGTGTTCCATGTTGGCTCTGTGACACGGTGTTGTGATGATGAATGAGGTTTTTGGTGTTTTATTTTGACTGATGATGAATGGACTGGAAGATGATGTGACGTTTATGAAATGACGGAGACTACGTGTATAATGTTCTGTTAAACTGCGATTGTCTTTGGTTGCTCGGCAAACCAGTGAATGAACGGGCAATCACTCTGACTATGTGCTGGTGAAAACATCAGGAACTGTCGGCGTATCCGCAGATTATGTCTTGGAACGGCTCTGCGGTGCCCCTCGCCGACGCGACTCCCTCAGAAAGGGTATCCGCCGATGACCTGGCGTGCAGCGATGAAAATCGTTGGTGGGAAAATCCCGGCGCTTTGCCGCTGGTACGTGTTTTGCGCTGCGTGCTGATCGTTATGAACAATCTAGCCGGGGAGACCTGTGATATCGTTCGCCGGCGACGATGTTGCTGTCGTCGCGTCGGCGATGGCGATAACGCGATCCGTAACTGTTG